>ERZ791802.54-NODE-54-length-144328-cov-9.671089_pt1 | contig 144328 bp, 109 predicted proteins | sample MGYA00510308_ERZ791802 | MGnify/ENA primary metagenome ERZ791802 (study PRJEB30046, sample SAMN00792028) | human gut metagenome | study: EMG produced TPA metagenomics assembly of the A metagenome-wide association study of gut microbiota in type 2...
AAAAATTCCATAATGCCCGATAGGTGAGCCGGCTGAAAAACTTCTGTCCTGTCTTTTTTGATTTACAATAGGACAGTATTCCGGCAGTGACGGCGGCGGCTATCAGTACCGACAGGGCTATGATAGCCATTAATTCCAATGCGACGATTAAATACGTGTCCGGTGTGATAACTTGTGTCGCGATGTACGCGCCGGCCAGTGCGTAAATGCCTGCCAGGATTGCGGCGAGCCCGCTGACAGAGATAAACTTTGAGGACTTTTCCATCAACTCTTTTATCTCAAAAACCGATTCTAATGCTTTATCTTTATTCATATTAAAAGTACTTTGTAGTGCAAAGTAAAATAAAACATTTAAAATGAACAAGATTTTATCTGATTATTTCAATAAACAGGTTCAAAAAAGAAGTTGGATAGATATTTCTCTATTTGGCTGCATTGGAATAGTCATAAATCTAAAAAAAAATTGCTATCCCGTTCAATTTGTCATTGAGTGAGGGATAGCAACTCGTATTATAATTCTAACAATCTATTCTTTTTATCAGAATACGAAATAAAAGGCGATTTATAAAGTTACGCCTGTCTTGAAGATAGCAATTTCGCGATACCCTTTCTTTTCGTTATTAACGAACTCACCGCTTGCCACTTTGATAACGTAATCAATGAAGCGCTCGCAAGTCTTCTCCATCGGTTCGTTCTCAACGATAACCCCTGCATTGAAGTCAATCCATCCCGGTTTGTTTTTAGCCAAAGTCGAATTGGTGGAAATCTTCATGGTCGGAACGAACGTGCCGAATGGCGTTCCGCGTCCGGTTGTGAAAAGTACCATGTGGCATCCGCTTGCCGCAAGAGTAGTGGCTGCAACCAGGTCATTACCCGGAGCAGAAAGCAGGTTAAGCCCTTTCTTCTGCAAACGTTCGCCGTAAGGCATTACACCGGATACATAACTCTTTCCGCATTTCTGTGTACAGCCCAACGCCTTTTCTTCCAATGTAGAGATACCACCGGCTTTGTTTCCCGGAGACGGGTTTTCGCCGACAGGCTCTCCATGTGACAGGAAGTATTCCTTGAAGTCATTAATCAGATGTACAGTCTGCTCGAACAAGTCTTTGTTTTCGCAACGGTTCATCAGGATTGTTTCCGCACCGAACATTTCGGGAACTTCCGTCAATACGCTTGTGCCACCCTGTGCAATCAGGAAATCGGAGAACATGCCGAGCAACGGGTTTGCCGTAATACCGGAGAAACCATCGGAACCACCACATTTCAGGCCTACACGAAGTTCGGACAAAGGAACATCGGTACGCTCGTCTTTAGATGCTTTCGCATATAAATCACGCAGGATTTCCATTCCTTCTTCGTATTCGTCGCCTACTTTCTGAGTGACCATGAACTTCACGCGGTCTTCATCATACTCGCCTAGAAATTCGCGGAATACATCCGGCTGATTGTTCTCGCATCCCAGACCCACTATCAACACTGCACCCGCATTAGGATGAAGCACCATGTCACGAAGAATCTTCTTCGTATTCTCGTGGTCGTCACCGAGTTGCGAGCAACCGTAGTTGTGCGGGAAAGCGACAATGGCATCCACGCCTTTGCCTTCCGTTTCGCGGCGCAGCCCTTCGGCCAATTGTCCGATGATGCCGTTCACGCAACCCACAGTCGGGATAATCCATATTTCGTTTCTAATACCTACGTCACCGTTTTTGCGGCGATACCCTTTGAAGGTAAGGTCTTTGCGGGCGATATCCAAAGAAACCTGAACCGGGTTGTAGGTATATTCCAACAATCCGGCGAGGTTGGTCTTGATGTTCGTTTCGTTCATCCAGTCACCCTGTTGTCTGGCCATCAAGGCATGACCGATGGGGTAACCGTACTTGATTACATTTTCACCCTCTGCAAAATTCTTCAATGCGAATTTGTGTCCGGCGGGAATGTCTTCGTTCAATGTAATCTCAATGCCATCTACAGAGAGATGCTCTCCTGCCGGGAGGTTAACAATGGCAACGGCAACGTTGTCGGCAGGATTAATTCTTAAATACTTTGTTTCCATGTAATGTACTTGTAAAGTTGTATTTCGTTGTTATTTGCTATGGTAATAGTCAATTGTTTCTACTGTCAACAAGTCGATAGGCATATAGTTGATGCAAGTGACCTCTTTTTTGAAGATGAGGTGGTCGCAAAGAGCTTTTATACCGTTGGCGCCTTGTAGTTCCGGTTGCTGGGCAATGAGGAAGGAGACATTTCCTTCTTTCAGGCAGGTGACATTCCGTTCCAGAAGGTCATAGCCTATCAGATTGAAATCTTTCTTTCCGCGACTTTGCAGGTATTCGCCGACGATGTAGACTTTGGAGTTGAAGGTGATTCCGTTCTTCACCGTCGGGTGGGCACGGAAGAATTCATCCAGCATCTCGTTGTCTTCGTCGTTGCGTTCGGCATGCAAGTCGAGCTCCAGTATATTACAAGACGGATGATGCTCTTCCATGTACTGCCTGAAACCGATTTCTCTGTTCTCTTGCTGATTGGAACCTACAATACCTTCATGTATTTTACGGAAAATGACGATTTCCTTTTCGTCCCGTGCCAGTAGCATCATCATCCGTGCGGCAAAGTATCCGCTTTGGCGTGAGTTCTGACCGAAGAAGGCGAGGGGAGGAACATCTTTGATATTTGAGTCTATATATATATAAGGTATATCCAGTGCCTGCAACTGATCCGTGAATCCCTTTGTATATTGGGGAGCGGTAGGAGCTACCATGACTCCGTCAGGCTGAAGCTTCAGAATCGCTTCACTGGCATCGACAAACGAATGATAGTCGTACGGGTCGTAATAGTTGATTTTCACCGAAGTGTTGAAATCCGAATAGGTGGCGATAGCTTCATGGATACCCGACTCAACGGCTGTCCAGTATTCGCCTTCCAGGTGTTCCGGCAAAAGACAGATAAACGTATATTTCTTGTTGGATGCCAGGGCGCTGGCGTACATGTTGGGCTGATAGTCGAGTTGCTTCAGGATTTCCTCCACGCGTTTTTTGCTTGCTTCCGATACTCCGCTGCGTCCGTGAATGACGCGGTCTACCGTTCCCACTGATACATCCGCCAAGCGGGCGATGTCTTTGATTCTAATCCTTTCGGGCAATTTATTCATACGATAACCTTATTTATATAGGTATATGTGCTCGCACACAATAATAATCTTAATATTTTCGATACAAATATATAACAATTTTTGTAATTACGAAAATTGTTGTATCTTTGTGCCCGCACACGAAAGGTATGTGATGTTAGTCTTTTTATAGATTAATAGTCGTATTATCAGTGTGTTAACCCCTAAAATAGGGCTGAAATGATAAATTGAAAGTTCATAATATTAATAACTTAGAAATTGAAACATAAGATTATGGGAAAGAAAGTCGTTACATTAGGCGAAATCATGCTTAGATTATCAACTCCGGGTAATACTCGTTTTGTTCAATCTGACTCTTTTGATGTAGTATATGGTGGTGGAGAAGCGAACGTTGCAGTGAGCTGTGCCAACTACGGACATGAAGCCTATTTCGTAACTAAATTGCCGAAACACGAAATCGGACAGTCTGCTGTTAACGCATTGCGTAAATATGGTGTGAAGACAGACTTTATTGCTCGTGGGGGCGACCGTGTAGGTATCTACTATTTGGAAACAGGTGCTTCTATGCGTCCTAGCAAGGTTATTTATGACCGTGCTCACTCTGCTATTGCTGAAGCTGACGCTGCTGATTTCGATTTTGATGCAATCATGGAAGGTGCTGACTGGTTCCACTGGTCTGGTATCACTCCGGCTATCTCTGACAAGGCTGCCGAGTTGACTCGTCTGGCTTGTGAAGCTGCAAAACGTCACGGTGTAACTGTTTCTGTTGACTTGAACTTCCGTAAGAAACTGTGGACTAAAGAAAAAGCACAGTCTATCATGAAACCGTTGATGCAGTTTGTAGACGTATGTATTGGTAACGAAGAGGACGCAGAACTTTGCCTGGGCTTTAAACCGGACGCAGATGTTGAGGCTGGCCACACTGATGCTGAAGGCTACAAAGGAATCTTCCAACAGATGATGAAAGAATTCGGATTCAAATATGTGGTTTCTACATTGCGCGAATCTTTCTCCGCTACTCACAACGGCTGGAAAGCTATGATTTACAACGGCGAAGAATTCTATACTTCAAAGCGTTATGATATTGACCCGATTATCGACCGTGTAGGTGGTGGTGACTCATTCTCAGGTGGTATCATCCATGGTTTGATGACTAAGCCTAATCAGGGCGAAGCTCTTGAGTTCGCTGTTGCCGCATCTGCTTTGAAACATACTATCAATGGTGACTTCAACCTTGTTTCCGTAGAGGAAGTTGAAGCATTGGCTGGTGGTGACGCAAGCGGTCGCGTACAGAGATAAGGAGATAAGTTGAGGGTTGAAAATGGAGAGTTGAGAGTTTGAAAAATCAATTCATTTAAAATAGTAAATAATAAAATGGCAAAATTCGATAAAATAGCCGTATTGAATAAAATCGGCTCTACAGGAATGGTTCCTGTATTCTATCACAAAGACGCAGAAATTGCAAAGAAAGTAGTAAAGGCTTGTTATGACGGTGGCGTTCGTGCTTTTGAATTTACCAACCGTGGTGACTTCGCGCAGGAAGTATTTGCTGAAATCGTAAAATTCGCAGCAAAGGAATGTCCTGAAATGGCAATCGGTATTGGTTCTATTGTTGACCCGGCTACTGCTGCCATGTACTTGCAACTGGGTGCTAACTTCGTAGTAGGCCCGTTGTTCAATCCTGAAATAGCTAAGGTATGTAACCGTCGTTCGGTAGCTTATACTCCGGGTTGTGGTTCTGTATCCGAAGTCGGGTTCGCTCAGGAAGTAGGTTGCGACCTTTGCAAAGTATTCCCGGGTGACGTTTATGGAACTAATTTCGTAAAAGGCCTGATGGCTCCGATGCCATGGTCTAAGCTGATGGTGACCGGTGGGGTGGAACCTACAAAAGAAAACCTGACTGCATGGATTAAAGCCGGCGTATTTTGCGTAGGTATGGGCTCTAAACTGTTCCCGAAAGATAAGGTGGTAGCAGAAGACTGGGCTTATGTAACTGCAAAATGTGAAGAAGCTCTCGGTTATATCGCTGAAGCTCGTAAATAAGACTAGAGGGCGAAAGCCATCTATATAAGAAAGGGGGCTGATGCGACAGCCTCTTTAAAATATGCCTCGAAGGGTTAGTTAGTTTAGTTAGTAAATGAGGCATATTTTCATTTTGTTTAAAGGTGTTTAAAGGGGATAGGCCATCGGAATGAGCGACTCATTCCGGTGGCTTGTTTTGTTTCTATTATTTTCTATAGTGGGATATTGATATTTTTCTATAAATGACTAGTTGGGGAGAAAAAGTGCGCAAAAACATTGTTTATAATATCACTTTTAGTAACTTTGCTTAAAATATTCTTTTTTTACGAACAAATTGTCATGCCGAAAGAATTAAAGGATAATAGCAGGATAGTAAAAGCGCTGAAAGAAGGAGACCAATCTGCTTTTGAATTTGTTTACAAAGCATATTGCTGTCCGTTGCGTGCCTATGCGTTTAAAATCCTGCAAGACAAAGAATCGGCTTGTGAAGTTGTGCAGGATATTTTTATGGCAGTTTGGTTAAATCGCAAGACTTTGGATGAGAATAAATCGCTCCGATGTTATTTACTAAGGGCGGTTCACAATAATTCTCTTCGGCTATTGCAGTTGGAGGAAGCGCGCCGGATGCGTGAAGATAAGGCAATGTGGGAATTGAATCAGGTGGATGGAGAGTCATCGGAAATAATGCATAGGGTGAAAAGACTGATGCATTCTATAGAGCGGTTGCCGGAACGAAGTCGGAAGGTGCTTCGGATGAGTTATTGGGAAGAGAAGAAGAATGCTGTTATTGCGGAAGAGCTGTCTATATCTATTCGTACGGTAGAAACAATTCTGTATAAAGCCAAGAAGAAATTGAGGGGCGAAATAGATAAAATAAGTTTTTTCTAAAAAAATCCTTTTGGGGGAGTACGTGATTTCTGTACTTGCTGTATATATATAGTATATCATTTAATTAATATACTATGAATATGAAGTATAATATACCCAAACGGGAAATTGGAGAAGATGAGACTGAGTTATTGGAACACTTGTGGGCGCATGAGGTTGAATCTTCTGATAGTGATGTTTCTTTGGATACAGATTTTGAGGAACTGCAAAAACGGATTCGTCGTAAAACTAACGCAAGGCGCAGAAACCGGATAGTAACGGGAGGAGGCATAGCTGCTGTCTTGATGATTTTTTTCTTTATTCTTCATGCGAACTTGGAGGTTGTCCCCACTTCGGAGGCCATAGCACAGTTGCGTGAGCTGGGGGTGACAATTGATGACAGCCAGGTGATTCTTACAATGGATGGCGAGCAATACATTTCTTTGGACAGTGCCGCCTCTATCCAGCATATATCAGATAATATTTCATTGCATACTTCTGAAGGAGAAAAGCTTGCTTTGACAGGAAAACGTATGCTTAAGTTGGAAGTTCCTGCCGGTAAACATTTTCAGATGACTTTGTCGGACGGTACACAAGTATGGCTTAATGCATCTTCTTCATTAGAATATCCGGCTTCTTTCGAGGGTAAAAAGGAACGTCGGGTGAAACTTGTCGGTGAAGCTTTTTTTGAGGTAAAGCGTGACGAGGAGATACCCTTTTATGTTGAAGTGGGAGCCAATGAATCCATTCGGGTGCTGGGGACAAGTTTTAATGTAAATGCTTACCCGGAAAGTAAAGAACATGTTACTACCTTATTATCCGGAAAAATAAGTTATTCTTTTCATCAGGAACAGGAAGCTATTGTTCTGGCTCCCGACCAACAGGTTACATTGGATTGTAGCAAGGGGAAAACAGAGGTTGCCCATGTGGATGCATCAGCTTTTGTTGCTTGGAAAGATGGGTGGATTTATTTTGAGGACGAGTGTCTGGAAACTCTGGCTTTGCGTTTATCCCGTTTGTATGGCATACGGATTGAAGTGGATGATCGTTTGAAATCCTGTGCCTTTTCTGGTAAGATAAGTTATGAGCGTGGGGTGGATTATATTACCCGTCTGATGGCTGAAACTGCCGGAATAGTGTGTCAGGTAGAAGATGGGGTTATCAAACTGAAGTAATATGAATCATAGTATATTTATGAAAAAAAGAGGATTGGACTGGAGGAAGTTTATTTTGCTTTTCATTCTTTGTGGATGTTATCAAGTGCTTCATGCCCAGCATAAAGTGAATTTACAGTTGAAAAGAGCTACTGTTACCGAAGCGTTGAAGAAAATGAGTGCTGCAACGGGGTATGAATTCTTTTATAATTCGAAGCAGTTGGCGGAGTGTACCAAAAGGGTAGATGCCCATTTTCGAGAGGTTCCTTTGACACAAGCATTACAGGAAGTTCTATCCGGTACGGATTTTACCTTTAAGACTGAAAACCGGACAATTGTGATTTTGCGGCGTTCTGTTTCGGAAGAGAAAAAGCCGGTTGAGAAAAAAGAGATTGAGATACGCGGGAAGGTGGTGGATGCTGCAGACCATTCGCCTATGATTGGAGTAACGGTAGTTGTAGGCGATGCATTGGGAGGGACTGCCACAGACTTAAATGGCGAGTTTGTCCTGAAACTTCCGGTAGACGGTTGTGATATAAGCTTTTCCTTTGTAGGTTATGAACCGCAAATAAAGCATTTTAACGGTAAGAATGCAGCTATGTTGTCACATATTGTCATGCACCAGAAACTGATGGAGATTAATGATGTGGTGGTTACCGGTATCTATCAGCGTAAGAAGGAGAGTTTCACCGGAGCTTCCACTACTTTTAAAGGGGATGAATTGAAATCGGTGGGTTCACAAAATGTCATTCAAAGTTTGAAAACGCTCGACCCTTCTTTCAAGATAATGGAAAACAATCAGTTCGGTTCTAATCCGAATCGTATGCCGGATATTGAGATTCGTGGCAAAAGCAGTGTGATGGGGCTTAAGGAAGAGTATGGAACCGATCCCAATCAACCGTTGTTTATTTTGGATGGCTTCGAGACAACATTGGAAACGGTGATGAATCTTAATATGAACCGTGTGGCTTCCGTAACCATTTTGAAAGATGCGGCTTCTACGGCCATTTATGGTTCTAAAGCTTCCAATGGTGTGGTTGTTATTGAGACGAAAGCACCGGCAAAAGGACGACTGCAACTCTCTTATAAAGGCGATTATGGAGTGACTGTGGCAGATTTGACAGATTACAATCTGATGAATGCCCGTGAAAAATTAATGTTTGAAGATCGGGCAGGAATATATAAGAATAAGGCAGGCAGCCCTTTCGACCAGATACGGTTGGATAGTTTGTATAATGCTCGTTTGCGTAATATAGCCCGTGGAGTAGATACGTACTGGTTGAGCGAACCTATTCGTACAGGCTTTACCCATAAGCATAATCTGTATGCTGAAGGAGGAGAAGAAAAGATTCGTTATGGAATAGGGCTGAGTTTCGGACAGGTACAGGGTGTCATGAAGGGTTCCGACCGACAGACGATAGGAGGAAATTTAGATTTAATCTATCGTACAGGGAAATTCCAGTTCAGTAATAAACTGACGATTGATTATGTACATACCAATGACCCGTCTGTCTCTTTCGAAGAGTATGCACAAGCGAATCCTTACTACGAGAAGTACGGCGCAGATGGGAAAATAAACAAGTACTTATATTATCCTTCGTCCGGAATTGACGATTTTCCGGTGGCCAATCCTTTATGGAATGCGCATTTGAATAATTATGATAAGGGTGAGGAATTCGGGTTTACCAATAATTTTATTATAGAGTGGTTTGCTACGCATGATTTTCGCGTAAGGGCCAAGTTTGGTATGACAAAGAATGATATCACCCAAGACACGCGTCTTTCTCCGCAACATTCACAGTTTGATGATGTGGGAGAAAATGAGAAAGGATTGTTTACTCATTCGTTGACAAAGAGTATGGTATATGAAGGGGATTTTGCCGCGACGTTTGGTAAACTTTTCGCAGACAAACATATGGTGAATGCCGTAGCGGGCTTTAATTTCAGTAGTAATAAGAATACAATGAACGGTTATTCGGCAAATGGTTTTACGGAAGATCAGTTTGCTGCTCCTTCCTTTGCCAATGGCTATCCCGATGGCGGAAAACCGAAATACCGTGAGAATCAGAAACGTGCGGCCAGTTTCTATATCAATGGGGGATATGCGTATGATAACCGTTATTTGCTGGATTTCAATTATCGTAACGATGGTGCATCGATGTTCGGAACGGACAATCGTTTCAGGAATACGTGGTCGATAGGTTTGGGATGGAATATGCATAATGAGGGATTCATGAAGAATACTGATTTAATCCAGTTACTGAAACTGAGAGCTTCGGTCGGTAATCCCGGTAATCAGAATTTTGCGGCCTATCAGGCTTATTCTACCTATATGTTTAACGGATGGATGACCAACGTGTTCGGGACAGGTGTTATCCTTAATGCTTTGGGCAATAAGGAACTGGCATGGCAGGAGACTATTAACTATAATATCGGAACTGACTTGAGCATGTGGGGTAACCGTTTGAATGTTACGTTCGATTATTATTGGAAAAACACCGATCCTTTATTGGCAATCATTACCACTCCCGGTTCGATGGGAGTAAAAAGCATGGCAATGAATGCCGGTACACAGAAAACCCGGGGGTGGGAAGCGACAGTCAAGTTTTCTCCCGTTTATATGCCCGAACAACGTATTAACTGGAACATTAGTGTGAATGCAACACATGCGACAGCAAGTTATGCGAATATAGGCAACTCGTTCAGTGCTTTGAATGAGAGCGGCAGGGCTTCGTTGGCAGGCACTGTCCGCTATTATGACGGTGGTAGCCCGACTGCTATATGGGCGGTACGCTCGGCTGGAATCGATCCTGCTACCGGCAAGGAGTTGTTTATTAAAAAAGACGGTTCTTATTCGTTCAGTTATGATGTAAGTGATGAAGTGGTGGTAGGGGATACCGAACCGAAACTGGAAGGTGTATTTGGAACCACTTTTTATTATAAAGGATTTAGTCTCGGCTGTTATTTCCGTTATCAGTTAGGAGGGCAGGTGTTCAATACTTCATTGTTCCAGAAAGTCGAGAATATTGGTACGGAAGAGGTGTATAACAATCAGGATAAGCGTGCTTTGTACGACCGTTGGTCGGAGTCGAACCGCGAAGCACAGTTTAAAGGGGTTTCGTTAGTACAGAAAACGGATAAATCGTCTCGTTTTGTGATGGACGAGAATACACTTAGTTGTGAGTCGGTGAATGTCGGCTATGAGTTTACACAGAGTTTTGTCAAGAGAATCGGATTGTCGGCATTGACCTTGCAGGCGAATATGAACGATTTGTTCCGTTGGTCGACCGTTAAAAATGAAAGAGGTATCGACTATCCGTTTGCGCGTACCGTCTCTTTTTCGATAGGAGCTACTTTTTAGAATGTAATAAACTGGAATAATAATGAAACGAATGATGAATAATAGAAAAATATATATTGCGGTAGCCTGTTGTTTCCTTTTCTTGTTTAGCGGATGCAGTGGATGGTTGGATGTGAAACCTTACGATCAGATATCGGAAGAAGAATTACTGTCTTCCGAAGAGGGATTCTTCAAACTTCTGAACGGGGTATATATCGAATTGAACCATGAAGCCTTGTATGGTAGTGCCCTTTCTGTAGAAATGGTTGAAGTTATGGGAGGGGCCTATGCTATCGGTACGGACAATATGGTATGGGGTAATTACAAAGATTTGAGTAACTATGAATATGGTACGGACTATTGGCGTTCGCGGCTGAGTGCCACATGGGATAAAGCCTATTCATTAATTTTGAACTGTAATAAAATTCTGGAGAATCTGGAAGGGAATGAGGCATTGTTTACTGACGATAATTATGGGATTGTCCGTGGGGAAGCACTGGCATTGAGAGCCATGCTTCATTTTGATATGTTACGTTTGTTTGGCCCCGTATATTCACGGGATAAAGAAAAAGCAAGTATTCCTTACTATACATCGCAGAAAAATATCCCGGAGAGTCCGCTTCCTGCTGTAGAGGTTGCCCGGAATATTGTAGCCGACTTGAAAGAGGCGCGTATTCTCCTTGCGTACGACCCGATTATAACGGAAGGCACGATGATGAGTGGCGATATAAATTCTTCCGGCAATTTTCTGCGTTACCGTGCGTTGCGTTTGAACTATTACGCAGTGACCGGTTTGTTGGCACGTGTATGTTTATATACAGGTGACAGGGAGGGAGCTTTTAATTATTCGACAGAAGTAATCAAAGCGGCCAACAACGGAATATTTCCTTTCGTGGATAAAAGTCTGGTGATTGGCTCACCGGAAGATCCCGACAGGATTTTCTCGTCCGAAGTCATCTTTGCGTTGTCTCATTCCAATCGTAACCTGTTGTTTAAAAATTATTACGACCCTGCCCGTTTGCCGGGTTGTGTGTTCAGAATGGAAACCGATTGGATGAATAATTATATTTATGGTGGAGGAATTGCTACTGGAGGGAATCAGGACGATTATCGCAATCAGGTGAACTGGACGGCTGTCGGTGCCAACAAATACTTCTACAAGTATTCGGATATGGCTGCTGTCGGAAAGATAGAGAATACCATGATTCCTATGCTGCGTCTTGGCGAAATGTATCTGATAGCTACGGAAAGCCAGTCGGATAACTTGGCTGCGGGGATTTCATATCTCAATACCCTTCGTAAGTATCGGGGTATATCCAATTTGCAGACTCTCAACCGGGATATGCTTATTTACGAATATATTCGTGAGTTGTATGGGGAAGGGCAATTGTTCTTTTTGTACAAACGTTTATTCTCCCGGATCTACTACTCTGCAACACCCAATAAAAATCCGGAGCCGAGTGATGAAATATTTATCGTGCCTTTGCCCGATTCGGAGACGGAGAACTGATTAATAACGAAAATGTAGAAAGAAAATGAAAAAGATACTTTATGCAAGTCTGTTGGCTGCGGTGGTGTTGAGTGCTTGTGATGAAAGAGTTCCGGCGGCTTTTGAAGAGATTGATGGTATTTACTTTAACAACCGTGCCAATATATCCTCTTCCAGTGCATTACTCGACAATGTCAATCGGACCTTTGTGTATGAAAATACGGATGAAATGGAAGTGCCGGTAAAAATTCAGTTATTGGGTCGTCCTGTGTCTCATGCGCGACCGATAGAGTTGCGTGTCACTTCGGAAGATGCAGTAGAAGGAGTAGATTATACATTACCGGATAAGGCGGAATTACCTGCCGGAGCTACATTCTTGAACTATACCGTTGTCCTAAAAAGAACCCCTCGATTGAAGGAGGAAGCTAAGACAATTGCATTGGAGATATTGCCGAATGCTTGTTTCTCATTACCGGTACCGGAAGAAGTACAGGTGAATGGAGATACCATTTCCACGTTGCGTTTCCGCATTATTTATTCCGATATGTTTGTTGCTCCCCCCTCAGCGTGGGAGAAAGGGCTGATAGGGGAATTTTCGCAGCAGAAATTCGAACTGATATGCAAGGTTTTGGATATTGCACCGTCGGATTTCAATGATGCATCCAAGATAACGTTTTCCATGCAATTGTTTATCTACTCTGAGATGACGGAGTATGTTGCCCGGGAGGTTGCCAAACGTGACCGGGGGGAAGAGTTTGATAAAGACGTACTGGATATTAAAACCGGGGAACCGTTAAGTTTTCGAGATACAAGTAATAATTGAGAAAGATGAGACTGAAAAAGATTATATATGTAAGCCTGTTCTCCTTGGGGGCGATGGCTTGTGCAGAGGATAAGGGAAATTATGATTATCACGAACTGGCCGAACTTGAAATTTCGGGCGTAGAGGATAATCTTTCCGTACTTACGTATGAACATTTGCGGCTGAATCCTGACTTAGGGGTTGCAGCCCGGCCGGAAGACCAATATGAGTATGAATGGAAGGTCATCAACCAGGATGAGAGTAACGAAGTGACCCTCATCGGAGAAAACCGGAATTTGGATTATCAGGTAGAACTTGCCGCAGGTATCTATACATTGTATTTTACCGTGAAAGAAAAAGACTCCGGGCTTTATTGGCAGAAAAATTACCAACTGACCGTGAGCGATACAACGACCGAAGGCTGGATGGTGCTTTGTTCTGACGGTGGTCGGGCGCGTTTGGACATGGTTTCTACGGTGACGGGGGAGACCTACGCTGACCTTTTGAAGAGCAACAAGGATATGCCCGAATATCAGGGACCGCGCAAGATACAATGGTTGTCCAAATACGCAGCTCAGGATTCGCCTTACTATCTGTTGACAGACCAGGGGGCCACTCGTTTAGGTAAGAACAAGTTTATCTGGAAAGAAGAATATGAATTTAAATATGAGGTAGCTACATTGGCAGATTTATGTCCTTATTCCATCACCTTGGCAGGATTTGGCAGAATGATGGTGAGCGGAACAGATGCTTATTACAATGAGACAATATCTATTGACGGGCTTTATGGAACGAAAGTGAATAAAGATTTCGGTGTTGCTCCGCATGTCGGTGCCAATGTGGGGGCTACCATGTATGCGGCGGTTTATCTGATGTACGATATTGACAACAAGCGTTTTGTAACTTACTGTCCGATGATGCGTTCGGAAGCGTTGGGCGGATATGAGCCTTTACAGGAAATCACAGGTATGGAAGAGATAGCCAGAAAGGCGAAAGGCAGTGATAAGGTTGTCGGCGACGCTTTTGAGGAGTATCCGGTCGGTTATGAGTATGTGTATATGGAAAATACTAAATATGATGCAGGCAATGCCAAGATGGGAACCACCTATACGCTTTTGAAGGATACAGAGGGCAAACTGCATTTGTATGGCATTCAGTTAGGTGATTTTATGTTGTTTGCCGACTGTACCTATATTATAGGCAGGGCTTATTATGGCGATTTGTCTGCTTGTACCGACATCGGGAAAGAGGGCAACTTGTATGCATTCAGTTCTTTGCGCAACTACATGTATTATGCTGTAGGCGGAACACTCTACCGGGTTGACTTGTCGGAGAAACCTTTGAGAGCGGAAAAACAGTTTACGTTGAGTGGGGAAACAATTACGTGCCTTAAGTTCAACCTTTACCAGAAAGCTGCGAATGCCAATCGTTCGTTTGATTTGGTGGTAGGTAGTACGAAGAACGGAAAAGGTACGCTGAGAATCTATGAAGGGTTGTCCGGAGAAGGTGATTTCTCTACTGTCACTCCTGCCGTATATACAGGATTTACAGACATTGTGGATGTCACTTATCGGGAGAGATAAAAAACAAGAAACGAGACATATAATTAATTTCAAATAAAAATATGAAGAACTATTTATTATTGATGTGGATATTCTTGGCGTGTGCTTGCGCCTCTTCCACCAAGCCGGATGATATTGAAATAACCTTTGATGTGCAGCATCCTACTCTCCGGCAGGTAGTATTGGTATATCAGATGACAGTCTGTGAAATTCCCTTGGATGAACAAGGACATGCGGTGTTCACATTGAGAGATGTGGAAGCTGCACATGCGCGTCTTTTCTATGGGCAACAGGAGAAACAAGTTTATGTGGAGAAAGGCGATAGGGTTCGTATCACTTTTGACGGAAATGACTATCTGCGTACTTTTAAGTTTGAGGGAGAAAAGGCACCTGTTGTAGATTACCTGAACAGCGTGACGCTCATGCCATTGGCGGAGGAGAATTATGCGTTACCATTGACGGAGTTTGTGCAGAAGGTTGAACAAAAGGAACAGGAAAGCCGGAAGTTATTGGATGCTCATCAGTTGGGAAATATCGGTAAGTTCGAAAAAATGGAAGAAGGGCGTATCCGTTATGGATTCGGAAGTGCGTTGATTATGTATCCTGTGGGATATGCCTATTCGAAAGATAGTACGTATCGTCCCGGACAAGCTTATTATGACGCCATTCGCGCCTATTGGGTGGAGGATGAAGACTGGGTGGATGTACGCGAATACCGTACTATCATGATTGAACTTGCCCATGTGCTTGATGAAGCCAATCGGAATGTAGCCGGTTATTATCCGAAGGCTGTAGCTGAGATGCGGTATATTGCCGACAATGTACGGAGTGAAAAGGTGAAACAAACCCTGTTGCATCATATAGCCGCTTCGCATGTCGACCAGTTTGGCATCAAGGATATTACTGATATGGAGAATATATATCATACGTATGTGAAGGATACGGCATTGCTTGCCGATTATAAAGCGAAATTTGATAAGTGGGATTTGGCTTCTCCCGGCAAACCGTCTCCGGATTTTGAAGCGGTGGACGTTGACGGCAAGGAATATTCTTTGAAGGACTTTAAAGGAAAGTATGTCTACATTGATATGTGGGCTACGTGGTGTGCACCTTGTAAGCGTGAGCTTCCTTTTTTGAAGAAACTGGAAGAACGTTTTGCCGGAAAAGATATTGTTTTTCTCGGACTTTCCATCGACTATGACAAGACGAAATGGGAAGAGCGGGTGAAGAGCGGCGAATTGGCAGGAGTACAACTGCACATCGGTCCGCAAAGTAGCTTTAAGCGTGCTTACAACATTGACGGTATCCCTCGTTTCATCTTGTTGGACAAAGAGGGTAAAATCATAAATAACAATATGTCCCGTCCTTCTTCGGAGGATACGGAACATGTACTGGACGCATTGGAAGGAATATAAATACAACTTTATAAATAATTAATAACTTAAAAACGATTTGATTATGAAAAAGATTTTGTTTATGATGTTGATGATGTGCGCGGTAGGCGTATTCATGGCTTGTTCGAGTGATGACGATGAAAATACGGTTGTAAATCCGGTTAGCGGAGTTAGCGTGCCCGCTACGGGGAAGATTGGTAATGAGGTAATTATTAGAGGTACCGGTTTTACAGCTTCTGATATATCCATTTATTTGGAGAATGCTGAAAAAGATAGATTCAAAATGGAGGCTTCATTCAATAATGCAGGTGCTTCGTTTTCTGTGCCTTTTACTGTAGCGGTAGGCACTTATTCTGTAGTTCTTGTACAAGGCACGAGTGAATGGGTCTTGGGAACTATTACATTAAATAGTGCAGATAATCCGGTGATGGCTTTGTTGATGCCTGATACATTTGTAGCTCCGGGAACCGAAGTGCTTTTAGGTGGAAATGGTTATGAAGCTGGAGATAAACTTGAATTACTGTTAGAGAACACAACTCCGATAGAGATTTCTGCTATAACGATAACGAATTCAGGTTTACAGTTTACTGTGCCTGCTACTTGTACGGAAGGTGAGTATGTAGTGAACCTTGTACGGGGAGTTAATTCATGGGAATTGGGAAAAATGACAGTACAGAAAGTACGTCGCGTGAAAAGCATTGTTGCAAGTGCAAGCCAAATGGGACTTGATGATGTGATATTGAGTTTATCATATGATGCAGAAGGACGTCTGAGTTCTATTGTTTCTGAAGATGGAATGAGATGGGATTTATCGTATGGAAAGAATTTGATAACAACAGCTTCTGCTTTGTCTGGAACTCCATTGGAGTATATACTTGATGAGAGTGGAAAAGTAACCAAAGCTTCTGCTGTTGATGCATATGACGATACGGAAACTTATAATATGTGGACGTATGATGGAGATTATTTGAACAGTATAGTTAATACCGGTGAATGGTATGAGGGACTTAATCTTGAAAACATATATGAAAAGGGAGATTTAGTCAATTTAGATGCATTTCAGATTGCGTATGAATATGGCAAAGATGCATTGAAAGTTGCCTCGAATACAATAGAACCGGGAATCGCTTTGCAACTTGCTACCTTATTAATGGCTAAAGAGGATGTCGCTATCGCTTTCTTATGCGGAATTACAGGACAGACTTCAGGGAAAGTTCCTACAGGAATGAAAGTCGTGTCTGGTTTTACCCCTGAAGGTGAGTTTGAATACACAACACAATCCATCACCTCATCTAAAGAAAGAGAAGTGTTGAAGATGGTGACGGAGGGATACCAGGCAGAAATCACTTATGAGGTAGCTGAGTAAGTCAGTAAGAATCCTTCTCGGTTTTTATAAATCGAACTGAAAAAGCTCCGTTTTGTATAGCTTAAAGCTTAGCTTTAGAAGATGTAAAGCTAAGCTTTAGTTCTCGTAAAGCGGGGCTTTTTCTATGATAGATAATGGTTGGGTATACGAAACGAAATGATGTATATTTTATTCTATATATGAAAGCTTGCGTAATATACCCCCAAAACACGTTTAATCATTCCGGTACATAGATAATCTCTCCATTATCCAACTCGTAGGCAATACCTACTTTCTTACCCCGTTTACTTTCTTTCTTGTCCTGGTTTTCGGATGGAGTATAACGGTTAATCTTTTCTCCTTCCTTAGTGATGATTTCCATGTTCTCCTTACCGGGATTCTTCACCATCGTAAAGTCTTGCAGTGAAAACACTTCCGTCATGTTGTACCGGGTGACAAGAGCTACCATCAAGGCAACAGCGAAAACCATAGCAACATCGAACAGGTTGGAAACTACGCTGATTGGGTCAGTGTCCTCTTCTTTTCGTAATAAGTTGTGTCTCATTTCTCTATGGTTTTAGTATTGTTTATCTTTTCGTTGAGTAACTCGGAGATAAATTCGAGGTTGGTCATATCCTGCAAGTACCAGCGTTGTTTTACTTGTTGTGTGAGGAAACCTACTGCGCCTGCCACCAGTCCGACGACGGTTGTTGCGAAAGCTATCTGCATATTGTAAGCCATGGAAGCTATATCACCGCTTGCCAGTCCTGCGAGGGCGGGGCCCATTGGAATTAGTGTTCCCATAAGTCCCAGGATAGGCCCGAGTTTTGTCAGCGTTTTGGAAATAGCAAGGTCTTTGTCGGCCGCGATTTCAAAGTTAGCGAGCAAACGCTGTACCTGTGCCGGGGTATCACGGGCATCCAATATCTGACGCATATACATGATAACGAGTGACCTTGATTTCTCCGGTAGTTTGGAACTCAGTTCCCCAACGGTATCCGGAGTTAACTTGCCCAGCTCATTGCGAAGCAAAGCTTCTGTTTTACGGATAGATAAGTATTGACCGTAGAAACTGCCGGCAAGTAAGATGGCACGGCAGAAAAGGATGATTAATAACACGATGACAGGAACGAGCAATCCTGTAGAAATCCAATATAAAATATCTGATATGTAGTTCATTGTTGTTGATTATTTAGTAAGTTATTTCTTTCTTTATTTATTTCATGCTTTTTTCTTTTCGTTTGCTGCGGATATTCCACCAGACAAGACCTAAGGCTCCGCCGGTCAATGCGATAGCTGTCACGCCCAACAGTGCTTTCCAGTCTATCTCGCTGACACCTGCTGCTGAAGTCTTTCCGTTCACAGTGGCTACAATACCCAGTATGGCTACCAGTGCATTGGTCAGGAAGAAAAGTTCCAACCGCAGTTCCTTTTCCGGCAAGAGGTAGAGTAGCAGGTATCTTCCGCACGGTATCACTACCAGTATGAAAGCTGCATAACTCCAGGCTATCGTTTGAAAAGAAATACCGGGAAATGCGAAGATGAGATAGACCAATCCACTGAATAAAACCGGGAAAATCAATACGCCCGGAAACCAACGGAGAAAACGGTACATCACTATCATGCGCGGCTTGACCGGATAGTCATTGGCTACGTGGACAGCCAGCATAGCATATGCCATTTGTATACAGACCTCAATACTTAGAATCACAGATGTATCCAGCATCAAAGGCTGGTTACCAAGCCAGTTGGCTATCTGTGATTTCGACTGTTCGATGGCATACGGCCACATCAATCCGGCAAACACAGCGCAGATAGCGGCGATAACTCCCACCGCTATTGCTTTCCAAAACGTTTGCTTCAACAGAAAATTAAATGCTGTAAGAAGCATAAGTACAAGGACAACTGTATCCATTATTGTTCATTACAAGTTACTGATTACAAAATCTAAATTACCGGTTTTTGATTTACACCTGACTGTTTTTACGGCGTTTGTGTACAAAGAGTATCAAAGCAAGTATAACGATGATAACGGCGATGCCGACGGCTACATTGCTCAATGTATTTGTCTGTTGCTCCGTTGCCTGATTCATCTCTTCTTTTTTCATGACCATTCCTTTATCATCTCCGCTTGTTTTAGCTTCGCGGATTTTGGAGATGCTCTCTTTATACTGCGCGGCAGTTTGTGCGTTGGAGTTTGAAGCGATGAAATCGCGGAGTTTTGCATTGTCACAGACAAATCCCGAACAGGACGGGCGATAGGTATTTACTATCTCCGTGTGCAATTTGCTCAATTCTGCTACTTGTTCCTCGCTTGCTTTCCACAATCCTTTCCGGACACTTTCCAGCATAACGGCTGTCATTTCTTCCAGAGCGGCAGGGTTCTGTTGCTCAAAGTATTTCTTTACTCCCAGGTTGAGTTCGTCCTTTACATATACATTATAAATGTTATCCCACAGCTCCTTGTCGATGGCGGCAGGTTTCATCACGTTCCATCCGTATGTATTGGTGATAACTTCCGCAAATTCACTGGCTGAGGAAGCTCCGCCTTTCATTTTCTCTTTGATATACGCAGGATTCAGAATTGTTGTACGGCTTTCCACTCCGATGGCTTCTTTAAGCTCCTGCATCTTCATATTGTTGCGGTTACGGTAGTCGCTAAGATAGGCATCAGGGTCTTTGCCGGTTACATTCCGCACCGCAAGGTTCATTCCACCCATAAATTCATAAACATGGTCAAGGCTTAAAGCTCCCCATGTATTGCTTTGGCGGGGCTGAACTACGACATCCGTACGGGTTAATGCAGCTTCGAAAGCAAATTTCTGAAAGGCTTCCCAATTCTTCTCGCTACCATAATAGGCTCCCATATTATTGAGATAAGTGGCGGCGATTTCCGATTCATTTTCCCAACGGTCACCGGCTTCCACCATTTCCTGAATACCCGAACCATACGAACCGTTAGCTCCACCGAATACACGGAATGTAGATATTTCACGGGCATCTTTCGGGCTTAGTCCTTTTTCCGTTAGTACGCGTTCGGCCTCGGCCACACTGGCAGCAACCTGATTTTCAAACTTGTCATCTTTTGCGACGGCAGCCATTTCTACTGCCCGGTTTATTAAGAACAGGCGGGAAGCTGCAAGGTCACGGAGTTGCCCGGAAGTCTGCACTACTACATCAATGCGCGGACGTCCCAACTCTGCGGAAGGAATCAGCTTCAAATCGCTGACACGACCGAAGGCATCGCGTACAGGCTCTACACCCAACATATAAAGAACTTGTGCAATAGTAGCGCCGCCTGTCTCTATAAATTCGGATGACCATAAAGTGTAGCTCACTTTGCGTGGTATGGAATCGTTGTGACGTTGTTTGTAAGTATCAATCGTCTGTTTGGCAAGAGCGATACCCTTTTCCCATGCAGACTCCGTAGGAGTTGCTTCGGCGTTGATGGCATACATATTACGTCCCGTAGGTAATGTGTTCGGATTGGCAATCGGGTCACCGCCCGGAGTAGGAGCGGTGTAGCCGCCATTCAATGCGTTCATCAGACCGGCAAGTTCCTTTTCGGGACTCGTCAGAAGTGCATTCTTATAGTTGCCTACATTCTTGATGGTACGTTCCATTTCGGCTATTGCAAGTGCGAATTCCACTTCTTCCTTGCTATATTCTTTCGGAGCCTGTCCCATAGCTGCCATCATGGCTGCCATACCTTGTGGCTTTTCTTTTTTATCTGTTGCAGCCATCATCATAGCCATCATGCCTTTCGGGGCATTGCGACTGGCTTCTATCTGACGTGCTTTAGCCAGTTCCTGCGGTGTGATTCCGGCAGTACGGCAGATGAGTTCGTCTGTGGCTAATGCAGGATTAGCCATTAGTCTTTCTACTAGCAGACGGGCAGGAGTCAGGTATTGTTGTGTAAAGAGACTACGGTGCTTGTTGACAGCATCCGTAGCTTTTCCACGCTGCTTGTCGAGAGCCAAAAGGCTGTAAGCAATCGGTTCTGTTGCCATTGCATAGACGGAAGACGTAATTCGTTCCGGTTCGTATGGAACTCCCATTGTATAGAGCTGTCCGGTAATTTTCTCCGTAGCCAGTTCCTCTGCGAAGTTCTCTACGCGGGCGATTTCATCTTCTGTATAAGGTTTGTTGGCAATGCTGTCCAAACCCAAATCACGATGAATACCCATTCTCACGGTCAACGTCTTGACAGCCAGTGATTCCGGGTCTTTGTTCTCTTTCTGTGAGTTATTATAGATTTTAATCTTTTCCATCAGTTCCCGGTAGATGCCGCGTACACTGCTTTCGAGGAAAGGCGGGGTGAGATAAGACTGTACCGTTGCATAAGAGCGGCGTTTAGCCATCATGCTTTCTCCTACATTACCGATAGAATAGATATAGAAGTGAGGCACTGCACCTACCAGGCGGTCGGGCCAGTCATTGCTGCACAATGCCACTTGTTTTCTCGGGGTAAATTCAAGGCTGCCGTGCGTACCGAAATGAATCAGAGCGTCAGCTTTGAAGCCATGTTGCATCCATAGGTAAGAAGCGATATATGTATGCGGCGGAGCCATATCCGTGCCGTGCACCACCTGAAAAGAGTTATCACCGCTTCCGGCAGCATTTTGCGGCAACAGGACAACATTTCCGAATTGCAGGCGGGCGATGCCCAGTTTGCCGTCGGGAGTCACCATGTAATTTCCGGGGAACTCACCGAAAGCATCCACTACTTCTTTGTATTTCTCCGGACGGAGCGATTCTTCCACCCAACTTTCGTATTCTTCTTTGGTTATCAGCTCGGGGTGTCCGTTCTGCATGAATTCATTGAAGGCTCCTTCGGCATAAGTGTTGAAAACAGCTCCTTGTGCCTGTATCATCTTACCTAATTCTTCAGCATTGGCAGGCAGATTGGAGATACTATATCCCTCTTGTTTCATACGAACCAGAAGATTATAAAGAGAAGGAACCACTTCCATTCCGGCAGCGGTCAGTGCGTTTTGTCCGGGGCCTTTGTAATAGTAGATGGCAACCTTTTTCTCATTATTCGGCTTGGCATTCAGATTCAGGTAATTGTTTATCATAGAAACGAAAGTCTTCAAGCGTTCGGGAACAGCGTAAGAATGGCGCAGTCCTTCTTCATCTTCGTACTGTGCGAATAACGCAAAAGGACGAACCGCACCGTCGATTTCCGGGGTTACGATGCTTTGCGACATGAATCCGCCTGCCATTCCCATCGGGTCTTTTTCCCATTCATCTACAAGGCTGTTGATGGTGAGCGGAGCAAACAGCAGGATATTCTTTGCTTTCAGGTAATCCACCATTTTGTCGCCCATACGTCCGTGAGCCATGTTGATGATAGCATTCGGCTCTATTTCATCAATGAAAGACATAAATCTTGTCATTGACTGGACGGGATAAACATTGTAGTCTTCTTTCTCGAGAGCTTCAATCAATCCGGTGGCATCCGCCATTTGTCCGGTAATCATAATTTTCTTTGCACCCTCTTTATACAGGTTGTTTTCCTTCATGAATTTCTCGTAGTCTGCGACAGAGAGAAATTCCAGTTCATCATCGGGATTTGTAAGTCCGGCATGATACAGCATATCGCTCAGTCTTTCCACAGGGGCTTCCACTTCCTGTATGGAAGATACTTTCCCGTCAATCGCTTTGCGGATATAGTTCAGCATGTTCCGGTAGTTGGTTTTCCCGCCGTTCGTCAGGTAGCCGCGTATCAGATTCTGCTGCACGCTGTCAAGGTTACAAATATTATTGGCGGGATTCGTTGCCATGGAAGTATATATAGGTACGCCTTTGTCGGCCGCCTGCTGTATTTGCTGACGCTGCTCTTCGACAATGCGCAAGCCCATGCCGTTGACAAATACCATGTCATAACTTGCCAGGCGGTCGAGGTTGTCGAGAGATACTTCACTAAGTTTGACGGATGAGTTATCGTTGGCTTTCGAGATGCTTCCCTGTTGTATGGTCTGGAAGTTGACAAAGGCAATCTTTGTAGTGCTGAACCAGGCATTCCATACGGATATTCCTATCAGAGCCGCAGCAACGATGCATACACCTGAGATGATTTTGCTTTTCTTTTTCATTTCTCTTATTTTTAGCTTTGTATGTAGTTTTATTGTTGTCTATTTTTTGAAGAAACGATCTATGTCCAGTGAAAGGCCGAAAGTCAGATTGGTTCCCGTTGTAGTGGGGGAGTTGAAGTAATAGTAATCCGGCACGTAATCGAACAGGTTGTTTATGGCCAGATTCATGTTGACTCCTTTGAATACACCCAGCGAGAAAGTAAGATCCCATATCATATATCCCGGATATGTGGCAGCATGACTTCCCGCAGAAGGGTTATTGAAACTGTCGTTATACACATTCGTCTTTACTTTGGACAACACGCGTCCGTTGAGCGAATAATTGAAGTCCATGTTATTCAGGTTTTTACCCCAGTCTATTCTTACGGTTGCCGTGTGTGGACGTGTATCCGTAAACTTCTTCTGGTCGTCGCGCATAAACTCATGGATAAACGTATATGACATGCGGAAACCCAGTCCGCAGGGATACTTGGCGGAAAGGTTGGCATCCACTCCCGCAATGTCCACTTTGTCGGTATTGGTATATATCTGCCCTTTGGGATTGTCGCTGTAAACAGTGTTGATACGGTTGTGTACCAAATTATAATATCCCGTAACAGAAAAGTTATAGCGGTTTTTGGTGTACTCGGCAGACAGGGAAAAGTTGTGGCTTGTTTCCGATTTAAGGTCGGGATTACCATAAATCATCATCATGTTTGCCATGTTGAACACCATATACATTTCTTTTAATGTCGGTGAACGGAATCCTTGAGAGTACGAACCTCTTAACGAACAGTTACCTATTTTATACATCATTCCCAAGTGTGGGGATAGATGGCGGACATTGGAATCGGAGAAATAGTCGAATCGCAGTCCGGCTATCACATTCAGCCTTTCTGTCGGATTCCAGTCGAACTGTCCGAAAGCATCCACTGTATGCATGGTATAATCAGTATTGTCCGTGAACTGGTAGGACATCAGATAATCACGCAGGTAATCGGCACCGACGGTCAGAGTATGCTTGTCATTGAAAGTATAATTATAGAGTGCGTGCGCGTTATGCTGAACATTGCTATAATCACGCACATCGTTTTTATAAAGTACCTGGTAGTCGCTCTTGTCATACTGGTCGAAAGTATAACCGACTTCAAGGTTACTCAATGTATTAAAGGTATAGTTGGCTTTCAGTCCACCGTTGAAATCTCTATATCTGTCCTGAGTATCTCCCGGCTTATTCCGTTCGCGGAAATAATATCCGGCTCTTGCAGTCAGTCTGAGACTTTCCAACGGATGGTAAATCAACCGCTCCTTGAAGTTCCACACCCGGCTTCCGAATACAGTGGAGAAATCTCCTGTGTTGTCTACATTGTAGGTATCTACATTGTTGTATTGTACATTCGTCAGACTGCTGAACTTGCCGGCTTTAAATCCTACGCTGCCACCATATCGCTGGTCGTTGTGCTCGGAAAAGCGTGAATTGAGATTCAGGTTCCAGGGGGCATCCGATTCACGCGTGATGATATTGATAACCCCACCGATAGCACTCGAACCGTAAAGAGTGGATGCCGCGCCTTTCACTATTTCGATGCGTTCCACATTGTCGAGATTCAGACGCTCGTAATCCACATTGTTCAGAGTTTCTCCTGCCAGACGTTCGCCGTCTACCAGGAACAATACGGAATTTCCGCCAAAACCTTGCATATTGATAGCAGTCTGCTGATCCATGGAAAAAGTGAACTCGATGCCGGGAAGCTCTGTTTTCAGCAGGTCGGCGACATTGTTGGCGTTTACTTTTTTAATATCGTCCGATGTAATCACCCGTGTGATGATAGGAGCGTCCTTCAGCAGCTTAGGGGTACGGGTACCGGTGACAACAACTGTTCCGAGGTCAACTTGATTCTCAGACAAACGGAAATTTATTTTCTTTCCCTTCTCGGTCGTGATTGTTTTTTCTTCTGTTTGATAACCGACATAAGAGGCGGTAATGATATATGTACCGATTCCGGGTAATTGTAATGTATATGTTCCGTCAGGTGCGGTGACTGCCCCGATTCCTGCTCCTTTGATAGCGATGGTAGAGCCGGGGAGTGGTTCGCCGTTTACATCAGTTACGCGTCCGCTGACGTGATAGGTTGACCGTTGGGCAAATGTGGAACAGGTTGCTATAAAAGAAAAAAATAAGATTGATACGATAAATATATGTTTCATTCCTTGTTGTTGTTTTCTTGGTTATTTTAATCGAACTCGATTGGATATGAGAAATCGAAGTCGATGTATCCTTTTATGCCTTTAGCATTGGTGTAGTTGCTAAAACGGATAGCCGCATACGTATTGTCTTTCAAGCGTAACAGGTAGACTTGGCTTGACATCGTATAGATAGGTGGCATTGTAGAAGTATCCACGTTCAGCCAACCGGATAAGACGGTATTGTAATAGGAGTCCATATAAACGATATTTCCTTCCATCATGCCGGACATATCAATGGCTATTTTGTTTGTTGTCCATTCATCCTCGACAAATTTTCCGGTTTCGGGTAGTTTTCCTGCTGCGATAAAATCATCAATGCTCGTATAGTCAGTCTGGCAGGCAGCACCACCATTGGTTTTTATATCATAGCGGTGAATAGCGAAATCCCACTCTTCGGGAATCTCCTCTTCATATTCTTCCCCGATTTGCACGGTGGTAACTTTACGGGCGGACAGGTCGATATATGCCCATTCAGTATATTCAACAGTCTTGACCTGTGAGAATTTATTCTCTTTGATTTCCATTTCGGTTTCTATGGGGTCATCATAGATGTTTTCAAATATTCCATTACAAGCAGAGAGCGACATAGTCGCTCCCAATATTATTGTATATTTGAAAATAGCGTTGCTGCTTCTTTTCATTTCTTTGATTTAGATTGTTTATTCTGCACTTGTTGTATTGCTTCCGGTAAAGACTGCGGTAATTGCCATTGGCATACTGCCCGGTTTGAAGTCAGTATTAATGGTGACTGTACCGTCTGCTGTGATTGTACCGCTAAGGCTTTCTCCTGTGATAACTTTATCTGTGCTGTCAGTGGATTCATATTCTCCCAGATTGAGTGAGTAGGTTCCGTTTGCTCCGGTCGTTACATTTACTCCGGTGATGGTGAAATTACCTAAACTCATATTACCACCGCCGCCTGACAAGTTGGCGAAGCCACTTAGAGTAATGTCTACCGTTGTGTCCGATGCCCGTTTGATAACAGCCTTACACTCGTTAGTTGAACCGTAGGATGTGCCCATGACAGATATCTCCAATGTACCATTGTAGATACCTGCAATTTCTTTTGCAAGATTTGTATCGTCGTCGTTATCACTGCAAGAAACAAATGTTGTTGAAAGTGACAGTGCCATAAGGGCAACCATCCAAAAGTTTAAGATTTTCATACTTAATTTTGATAGATAATGATTAATTGATTTTTCGGTTGCAAAGTTACAGGGAAGCGTAAAGTGATAAAATACCCAAAAGAAATGAAAAAGAGTTGGGGTGTTAATCATATGTAGGTATTATGAAAAAGTTTGAACCAATTCTTTTGCAGAATGTTTTCTAAATAAAGAATAATAGCTGTATAATATGGAACCTCATCATCATCACGAACATAATCATCGGTTGACATCGCTCAATAAAGCCTTTATTATAGGTATCGCTCTGAATATAGCTTTCGTTATCGTAGAATTCGGAGTCGGTTTTTATTATAATTCTCTTGGTTTGCTTTCCGATGCCGGACATAATCTGGGCGATGTGGCAAGTCTTGTACTCGCCATGCTGGCTTTCCGGCTGGAAAGAGTTCATCCTAATAGCCGTTATACTTATGGGTATAAGAAAAGTACCGTACTTGTCTCTTTATTGAATGCAGTCATACTATTAGTTGCTGTCGGCATTATCATTGCCGAGAGCATAGACAAACTGTTTCATCCGGTTTCCGTCGATGGGTCTGCCATAGCTTGGACGGCGGGAGTAGGGGTGATAATCAATGCGCTCACTGCCTGGCTTTTTATGAAGGACAAAGATAAAGATCTGAATGTGAAAGGAGTTTACCTGCATATGGCAGCCGACGCGCTGGTATCTGTCGGCGTAGGTGTCTCCGGGATTATCATCATGCATACGGGATGGAGCATTATCGACCCGATAATCGGGCTCGCGATAGCCGTTGTCATTATTATTTCTACCTGGGGATTGCTTCACGATAGTCTTCGCTTGTCATTGGATGGTGTTCCGGTAGGCATAGATGCACAAAAGATTCAGCAACTGATAATGGGACAACCCGGCGTAGAAAACTGCCATCATTTACATATATGGGCGTTGAGCACAACAGAAACTGCGTTGACTGCCCATATTGTGGTTGATGACATCACACAAATGGAAGAGATAAAACATCACATAAAAGAAGCGATCGAGGAAGCAGGTATTCATCATGCCACTTTGGAATTTGAAAATGAGAAAGGCACTTGTAAGATGGAATGTTGTGCGGATTAAAATAAAATCCGTACCTTTGCGCCCTTAAAACAAACTAACCTTTATTTTTATGTTTACTGACTTATTACACTCCTCTTATTTCTCCATTTTCCTGATTGTCGCGTTGGGATTTATGCTGGGAAGAATTAAGATTAAGGGGTTATCTCTTGATGTGTCTGCGGTAATCTTTATCGCACTTCTTTTCGGGCATTATGGCGTCATCATTCCCAAAGAATTGGGAAATTTCGGTTTGGTACTTTTTATTTTTACCATCGGTATTCAAGCAGGGCCCGGATTCTTCGATTCTTTCCGTAGCAAGGGAAAGACGTTGATTATCATTACCATTCTCATCATCAGTTCCGCTTGTCTCACGGCAGTAGGACTGAAGTACGCGTTCGACATCGACACACCCAGTGTGGTTGGCCTGATTGCCGGGGCGCTAACCAGTACGCCGGGTTTGGCAGTCGCTATCGACAGCACACATTCACCTTTGGCATCCATTGCTTACGGTATCGCATATCCGTTTGGAGTGATCGGGGTGATTTTGTTTGTCAAACTGCTGCCTAAAATAATGCGGGTGGACTTGGATAAAGAAGCACGCCGTCTGGAGATAGAACGTCGCAGCCAATTCCCGGAGTTGACTACCTGTATCTATCGTATCACCAATGCGAATGTATTCGACCGCAGCCTGATGCAGATTAATGCACGTGGTATGACGGGAGCTGTCATTTCACGACTGAAACATAAGGAAGAAATATCCATTCCTACCGCTTCTACCGTACTGCATGAAGGAGACTATATACAGGCGGTAGGCAGCGAAGAATCGCTGAACCAACTCGCAGTGTTGGTAGGCAAACGTGAAGAGGGAGAGCTTCCTCTGGACAAAACACAAGAAATCGAGTCTCTGCTGCTGACTAAAAAAGATATGATAAACAAGCAACTGGGTGACTTGAATTTACAGAAAAACTTCAGTTGTACAGTGACCCGTGTCCGTCGAAGCGGTATCGACCTGTCTCCATCTCCCGATTTAGCTTTGAAGTTCGGTGATAAACTGATGGTAGTCGGTGAGAAAGAAGGACTTAAAGGCGTGGCCCGTCTGCTGGGAAATAACGCGAAGAAACTATCCGATACGGATTTCTTTCCGATTGCAATGGGTATTGTACTGGGAGTGTTGTTCGGCAAAATAAATATCTCTTTCTCCGAAAGCCTGTCATTCTCGCCGGGATTGACCGGGGGAGTTCTGATGGTAGCTCTTGTATTGAGTGCTGTCGGTAAGACAGGGCCCGTCATTTGGTCAATGTCAGGGCCTGCCAATCAGTTGCTGCGCCAGTTGGGACTGCTTCTTTTCCTTGCTGAAGTAGGAACTTCTGCCGGAAAGAACCTCGTAGCCACTTTTCAGGAAAGCGGATTGCTGATGTTCGGAGTAGGGGCAGCCATCACTTTGGCGCCGATGCTCATTGCAACCCTTGTAGGACGTCTGGTGTTTAAAATCAGTTTGCTCGATTTGCTGGGAACTATTACCGGCGGTATGACAAGTACGCCCGGTCTGGCTGCTGCCGATTCGATGGTGGACAGTAATATCCCCAGTGTGGCCTATGCAACCGTTTATCCGATTGCTATGGTATTCCTGATTCTGTTTATACAGGTGATAGCTTCAGCCGTATATTAACAGTATTCTGTCTGAACATTGATTGTTAAAAAAATAGTTTGTATCTTTGCCGTCCCAAAGCAAAAATGAGGTGAAACGATTGTTATTGAATATTACACGCTATTTCTTGCCGATACTCTTTGTGTCGTATTTGGCAAGTCTTACATTCTTTGCCCACGTGCATGTGGTCAATGGCGTGACAATCGTCCATTCACACCCGTTCAAGAAAGGGGCGGCACATAAACATTCAACAGTCGAACTGATACATATCCACTTCCTGTCTCATCTGACAGTGGACGGTGCGACTGTTGTTTTTGCTCTTTCCCTTTTCATCCCATTTTTATTGTGCCTGTTGCTCAAACGTCCGCAGCATACACATTTTCATGCTCCTTATCATGGAGTGACAGCACTCCGCGCTCCGCCTGCCATTCGTTTTTCCGTTATTTGAATGATGACATTCTGCCTTTTAGTAATCAGGCAGGGTATTATCTGTTTTCTCACGTGAATACTTAACGAAGAACGAATTACAAACGAAAAATGAAGAAATACATATTTTCGCTTGTCTGCTTGTGCTGTGCACTGTTGCCTGCCATCGGAGGACAAGCCTACGAACATCCCAATCATCCCGAATTACGTAAGTCGGATGCCAATATTATCGGTCATATCCTTGATAAAAACACGAAAGAACATCTGCCATATATCACAGTGGCACTGAAAGGTACTACCATCGGTACTGTCACCGATGCTACGGGACACTACTTTCTGAAGAATCTTCCCGAAGGAAATTTTGTGCTCGAAGTAAGTTCTGTCGGTTATAAAACCATAAGGCGCAACGTGACGTTGAAAAAAGGACGCACTTTGGAAGAAGATTTTGAAATAGAAGAAGACGCGGTTGCCCTGGATGGTGTCGTTGTATCTGCCAACCGTAATGAAACGACCCGCCGTTTGGCTCCGACACTGGTCAATGTCGTTGATTTGAAAATCTTTGAGAATACGAACTCTACGACTTTGGCTCAAGGACTGAGCTTTCAGCCCGGAGTACGTGTAGAATCCAACTGCCAGAATTGCGGTTTCCAACAGGTGCGTATCAACGGACTGGACGGTCCTTATACACAAATCCTGCTGGATTCACGTCCTATCTTCAGTGCACTCTCCGGCGTATATGGTATTGAACAGATTCCCGCCAGTATGATAGAGCGGGTAGAAGTGATGCGTGGCGGTGGCTCGGCATTGTTCGGTTCGTCTGCCATTGCGGGTACAATCAATATCATTACCAAAGAACCAATCCGTAACTCAGGTATGTTGTCTCATACAATTACAGGAATCGGTGACGGAGACGCTTTCGACAACAGTACTTCCCTGAATGCCTCATTAGTGACGGACGACCAACGTGCCGGACTATATATCTTCGGGCAGAACCGCCACCGTTCCGCTTACGACCACGACGGAGACGGATACTCTGAAGTCCCCAAAATACATGGGCAGACAGTCGGCTTCCGTTCTTTCCTGAAAACAAGCACTTACTCCAAACTGACTTTTGAATATCACCATATGGAAGAATTCCGCAGGGGAGGGGACTTGTTGAACCGCCCGCCCCACGAAGCGAATGTGGCCGAACAGACCGAACATTCCATCAATGGCGGTGGTGTGAAGTTCGATTATTTCTCACCTAATGAGAAGCATCGTTTCAATGTATTCGCTTCCGCACAGCATATCAATCGTGACAGTTACTATGGTGGCGGACAAGACCTGAATGCTTACGGAAACACCACTGACCTCAACTGGATGGCAGGCTCACAGTATGTTTATAGCTTCGGCAAATGCATCTTCATGCCTTCCGACCTGACAGCAGGAATAGAATTCAATCAGGACAAACTGGAAGATAACATGTGGGGATACAACCGTACGGTAGACCAAAAAGTAAATATCGGTAGTGCATTCCTTCAGAATGAGTGGAAGAATGAACACTGGGGATTCCTTATCGGTGGTCGTCTGGACAAGCACAACTTGATAGGCCACATTATTTTCAGCCCGCGTGCCAATCTGCGCTACAACCCGACAGAGAATATCAATCTCCGTTTGAGTTATTCATCAGGTTTCCGCGCTCCGCAGGCTTTTGATGAAGATTTGCATGTGGAGAATGTAGGTGGTAATGTGGCAATGGTGAAGCTTGCTGATGATTTGAAAGAAGAAAGGTCACAAAGCCTGAGTGCATCGGCAGATATCTACCATCGTTTTGGCGCATTTCAGGTCAACTTTCTCGTTGAAGGGTTCTATACCAAATTATCCGATGTTTTTGCTCTTACCGATGGGGAAGTAGTTGATGGGATTCTGACACGTACACGCCATAATGCGGCGGGTGCACGGGTAATGGGATTGACACTGGAAGGAAAAATGGCTTACTTGAACAAATTCCAACTTCAGGCAGGAGTTACTTTGCAACAGAGTCATTACAGCGAACCGCATACATGGAACGAAGATGCTCCGGCTGTGAAGAAAATGATGCGTACACCGAATACTTACGGCTATTTTACGGCAACTTATACCCCGATAAAACCGTTATCCATCGCCCTTTCGGGCACCTATACCGGTTCGATGCTAGTCCCTCACGAACCCGTTCCGGGGTTCCTCGAAAATCCGATAACGGTAAATACGAAAGACTTTTTCGACATCGGTCTGAAAGCTGCCTATGACTTCAAACTTTATAAGTCGGTGAACTTACAGGTGAATGCCGGAATACAGAATATCTTCAACGCCTATCAGAATGATTTCGATAAAGGTGCCGACCGTGATTCGGGCTATATTTATGGTCCTTCATTGCCGAGAAGCTTCTTTGCCGGAGTGAAGATTAGCTATTAACCGGTTCGAAAAGTTTCATCATGCTTTGAAACTAAAAGTTTCTATTTGTGAAACAAAGTGTTTCACACCGAGAAACTAATAGTTTCAAGCATATGGAACTAATGTTTCATGTAGGAGTGTGTAGAGATGAATCACACCATATCCCTATCTATACCGAATTTCTCATCCGTCTGACATTCCCCCGCAGGTTCCACATGCACTAGAATATCATAAACATTATCTACGGAACTTTCGATACTTTTCTCCACCGCTCCGGCAATCTCATGTGCCTGCGTGATGGTTATCTGCGGATTCACCTCTATATCAAGTGTAATTATATACCGGTTTCCTATCATCCGCGACCTGACCCGATGCGGATTACTTGCCCCCGGCACTTTCTCGACAGCTTCGAATATCTTATTATATACATTGACATCCTTAACGCCATCCATAAGTTCCACATTCGAATCAATAAAGATTCCGATGGAAGATTTTATAATAAAGAGACTGATTATTAATCCTGTTATCGAGTCGAGTATAGGTAATTTGAATATAAAAGTAAAGAGCAAACCAATCAAGACCCCTGCCGAAATAACAACATCATTACGCATATTAATCGCGTTCGCCGTCAGCATGGAACTGTCTATTTTCTTTCCCTGCTTGTACTGGTACCAAGCCAGTAAGAGTTTACCGACAATAGAGAATATAGTCACATAAATGGCAATGGCGGATGGTATTTCTTTCACTTCATCCGAAAAGATGCTTTGAATAGATGACAGTAACATCTGCATACCGGCATAGAATATCACAAGCGATAGAATCTTGGTCGCGATACCCTCAGCCTTGTCATAGCCGAATACATACTTCTTTGAAGGCGGACGGCTGATGACACGTGCCGTAAATATCATAACGACAGAGATAATGACATCCGTCGCCGAGTCGATACCATCTCCAACTACGGCCAGACTTCCGGCCAACAAACCGATAATGATTTTTGATGCGGACAGGATTGCGTTGCCAATGGTGCTAATCCATGAGGTTTTGATTAAAATATTCTCTCTTGACATTTAAGCAGGTCTTTATCCTTATTTGTTGTGATAATTGGGCTCAAAGATAATCATTTATAGCAATTTGTGAACCCAAGCCACAAAAAACTTTTCATTTCCTTTTAGTAGTTTGGGGCTTTTAGTTGTATTATATATAGATGACCGATTAAAAACAGGACAATTAATTTATTAAATAGTTAACCTCATGTTCAAACAACTAAGTACCTCTCTACTGATTGTATCAGCTTGTGTATTTTCTGCTTGCACGCCTGCCGTCAAGCAAGAAATCGCAATTTTACCTACTCCCGTAAGTCTGACCGAGCAGTCAGGCGCTTTCGTTTTTAAGGATGAAATGAAGATAGGAGTTTCCGACCAGTCGCTATTTCCGGCAGTCGGATACCTGCAAGAGATTCTTCGAAATGTAGTGTCATCTTCTGTGGAAGTCACTGCTGATAAAAATCAGGTAGATGTCTATTTTCAATTGGGGAATACCGATGGGAAGCCCGGCTCTTACAAGCTCCAGTCTACACCCGAATTTATTCAGGTGGAAGCCAATGACTATTCGGGCATTATTTCCGCCATTACCACTATCCGCCAGTTACTTCCCGCCGAAATAGAAATACAGGGTGTGAAGCAGACTTATTCCATTCCCGCCGTACAGATAGAAGATGCTCCCCGTTTTGAGTGGCGCGGATTTATGCTGGACGCTTCCCGCCATTTTTGGAATAAAGACGAAGTGAAGCACGTGTTGGACTTGATGTCCCTGTACAAACTGAACAAATTCCACTGGCATCTCACGGACGACCAGGGCTGGCGCATAGAGATTGAAAAATATCCGTTGCTGACTGAAAAAGGAGCATGGAGAAAATTCAATACGCACGACCGTACTTGCATGGCACGTGTGATAGAGGAAGATAACACTGATTTCCTGATTCCTGAAAATAAGATACGGATTGTGGAAGGTGACACGTTGTATGGCGGTTATTACACACATGATGATATCAAAGAGATAGTAGCTTACGCTGCGCAGAGAGGGATTGATGTAATACCCGAAGTTGATATGCCGGGGCATTTCCTGGCAGCTATCAGCCAGTATCCTGATTTAGCCTGTGACGGATTAATCGGATGGGGAGAGACATTCTCTTCTCCCATCTGTCCGGGCAAAGACGCGACTTTGGAATTCTGCCGGAATGTATTCAAGGAAGTTTTCGAACTTTTCCCTTATGAATATGTACATATGGGTGGAGACGAAGTAGAGAAGAACAACTGGAAGAAATGTCCCCGTTGCCAGAAACGTATCCGCACCGAGGGACTGGGTTCGGTAGAAGAACTTCAGGCATGGTTCGTACGTGATATGGAGAAATTCTTCCAGGCCAACGGAAAGAAACTCGTAGGCTGGGATGAAGTGGTGAAGGACGGATTATCTTCGGACGCTGCCATTACCTGGTGGAGAAGTTGGGCGAAAGAAGCGCTGCCTATGGCAACGGCGCAAAAGCAAAAAGTGATTGCTTGTCCGAATGAATATTTTTATTTCGACTATGCGCAAGACCAAAATTCGGTAAAGAAGATATTGGCATTCGACCCCTATGCGGACGACAGACTGTCGCAGGAACAGAAGGAATATATTTGGGGTGTGCAGGCCAATCTTTGGGCGGAATGGATTCCGACAATGAAGCGCATTGAATATCTGATTGTTCCCCGCATGATTGCATTGAGTGAAATAGCATGGGCGGAACCGGCAGCGAAACCGGAACTTGATGAATTTTACCGTCAGCTCGTTCCGCAATTCAAGCGTATGGATATCATGGGAGTGAATTACCGTATCCCCGATTTGCAGGGATTCTATAAGGTGAACGCGTTTATTGATGATGCTACGGTGAATTTAACTTGTCCGTTGCCTGGCACTGAAATCCGCTATACGACGGATGGGAGTATGCCTACTAAGAAATCGTCTCTATATAATGGTTCACTGAAAATAAAGGAAACGACAGACTTTGCTTTCCGTACTTTCCGTCCGGATGGTTCTCCTTCGGATGTAGCACGTACGAGATATGTCAAAGCTCCTTATGCGGAAGCAGTCACTGCTCCGGCTTCTTTGCAGCCTGGACTGAAGGCTGTATGGCACAACTTCCGTGGAAATCTCTGTGTGGATATTGACGCTGCTCCCGTAAGAGGAGAGTATGTCGTAGAATCCGTATCCATCCCCGAAGAAGTGAAAGGGGATATCGGACTGGTAATAACCGGTTATCTGGAAGTTCCCGCTGACGGTATTTATACATTTGCCCTTCTCTCGGACGATGGTAGCACATTGATGCTTGACGGTGAACTGCTGGGAGACAACGATGGCGCACATTCTCCGGTAGAAATTATCGTGCAGAAAGCATTGAAAGCCGGATTGCATCCGATGGAAGTACGTTACTTCGATTGCAATGGCGGTGTGCTGCAACTGGAATTAGTAAATGATAAAGGTGAAAAGGAAGTTCTACCAAAAGAATGGTTGAAACATGAATAAACGTTCTCTATTAAAATCAGTTTTCATTAGGATTGTAATATTTAGGTCAAGTTTAGGTTAGGTCAGAAGCGGGTGAAAGTAGTGATACTTTTATCCGCTTTGTTCTATGAGAGATAGAAGGATTTTACAATAGCTTCATTATTTCCGCTGTACGGATTGCTTCCAATGAATTGTCCACACTTAGTTTTTCCAGAATATTCTGCCGATGGCGGTTTACCGTATGAATACTGATACCCAGTCTGACCGAAATCTCCTTGCTGATAAAACCTTCTTTAATCAAATGCAGTATTTCTCTTTCACGGACAGAAAGAAGCGCGTAGCGTTCTTCGGACAAGGAAAGAACCATCACTTCGCCTGTCTCATTATTAGTGATTCTTGCCTGTATCCCTGAGCGTTCGCTCTGTTCCGGCGACAAGTCGTATTGGCATAATGCCAACCACATATTTCCGCAAGGCGAGTTCTGTAAGATTTGTGTCTGATTGGCTATATACTTGTATTCACCCTTTCCGTTTATCATTCGTATGCAGCAACTGGAACGGTATTTCAATCTCTCGTCTACGGGAAGTTCACATAAGAAACGGAAGAACTTTAATTCCAGCATCCGTTTATCCACTAAGTCTTCCGGGTGGATATGATGATATATACAGTCTTCGTCTACCGAATCAATGATTTCCTGTGATAAGTCTTCGGCGGATAGTCCGAGGAAGTCGCCGAATGATCCTATGGAGAAATAGCTTTTATCGGCAGCCAGGTCGGAAAGGACGGCACAGCCATTATTCACTTTTGTGAGAGAACGTATTAGCGTGTGGCACTCGTCTACCGTATCCTGGTTGAGTCGCATATAGTCGAAATGCTGCGTAGCGAATGCTTCTTCAAGTTCTGTTTTTAATACGTCCATGTTGTGGGGTATGGTTATATATCAGTATTGCACCGTAATTATCCGGTCTCTATCTTTGCGCAAATTTAATTAATTAGCTACTACTATGCAAATAAAAGATTCGAGTCAAGCTGAACGGATTGTATTTTTGGACTATCTCCGTGTGATTGCTTGCTTTATGGTTATTATGGTCCATTCCTGTGAGTTCTTCTTTATTGATGGTGATTCCATCGGGATACGTTCGGTATCCGATGGCTTTTGGGTGAGTGTGATTGACAGTGCTTTCCGTTCTTCTGTTCCTCTCTTCGTGATGGCTTCTTCTTACTTGCTTTTACCTATGAGGGGCAGTTCGCAGAACTTTTTCAAACGACGTTTTATCCGGGTTGTCGTTCCTTTTGCAGTATGGTCTTTGCTGTATGCCATCCTGCCTTGGTCGTGGGGAGATATTACCTATACCGACGTGCAGGCTAACTTGTTGCAACTGCTATGGAATTTTAATGGTGCGAGCGGTCATCTTTGGTTTATCTATATGCTTATCGGACTCTATATGTTTATGCCCGTTCTATCTCCCTGGTTGAAAGAGACGTCCAAGCGTGGCGAACAGGTCTTTTTGCTTGTATGGTTTCTCACTACTTTCTGGCATTATGGAAAACTGTTGGTAGGCGATGTATATGGTGAATGTTATTGGAATGAATTCCATACTTTCTGGTATTTCTCCGGGTTCATTGGTTATTTGGTACTGTCGCATTACATACGTACCTATATTAATTGGTCATTGAAGAAAAGTTTGCTTGTCGGTGTCAGCCTGTTCCTTATCGGTTATCTGTTTACCGCTATTGTATATTATCACCGTACTTTTACTGCTACTCAGTTGCAGGAACTGGAGTTGAGCTGGCGTTTCTGTTCTTTCAATGTGGTCTTTATGACTTTTGGTGCTTTTGTCATTATAAAAAAGATTTCTTTAGGAAAGGGGTGGATATACAATTTTATCCTTCAACTATCCAAGTTGAGTTATGGAATTTATCTGATGCATATATTCATTCTCGGTTTTAGTTATAAACTGCTGGAAGGATACTTTTCTACTCCGGTCACGATTCTGTTGGTGGGTACAAGTACATTCTGCGGATGCTGTATTTTAGCGAAGTTGTTGTCTTATCTGCCGGGCAGTAAGTACCTCGTGGGCTGATACACAGTCCGGGCATATTCTGTTTGCAGTCTGTCGGATTCAGGAGATGGACTGTAAGTATAACAAAACGTCCGGCTTTCACAAGCCGGACGTTTTTGCCTCTTTTAGAATATGTCATCTATTCATATCCCAAAATGAATACATTATATGGTTTTTTCAACTTAACAACCAAATAGAAGAAATGCGGGTGAATCACTTCGGCCGATTCCTATGTATTTTTACATGTGGCTACGTAATATAATTATGACTAATTAATTCAATTCTGATACTGCAAAGATAGGGGCTTTCCGTTGTTCCCGCAATCCCCTGAAGTGGGTATTCTAATAGAAATTAGTAACTATATATAGGGGTGGCAGCTTCATCATAGTCACATTTATCCATAATTGATTGTAATACAGATAAATAAAGCACACCTTCTTTTATTATAACAATGCTTTGTTTTACATGGTTGAATAGTATAGATGAAATGTTTTTCGCAATAATATTATTGGCGCACATATTGTGCAGCAGCTATTGCACGGTATATGCGATAGCTGTCGCGCAATATGTGAGTTTACTGTTGCACATTACGTGCGTCAGAATAATGACTGTTGTCTTTTTATAGAATACCCTCCCAATTGATAAGCCATAGTCTTTCTTCTATTAGGAAGATGAGAATGTTCATTGTAACTGGCTGGGTAATTGGTAGATAAACGCAAATGTGATTTATAAAGTTAGCTGATTTCTTGTTTCACTTGTTCAGCCCATGCACTGATACGCTCGTCTGTCAGATTGTCATCTTGATTTTATTTAAAATGTAATGCCGCAAAGATAGGGTGTCCTTTAGAAATAGGAAATCCCCATTTATAATGGAATAACAGGCTCATACTCATTATAAATGGGGATATGTAAAATAAGAAGTTAACTTTAACATTGGTAAAAGTTAGGATTAACTTATGTAAATCTTCACTTTTATAGGGGATGCTTTTTTAATGGTGGAACAAGCGGATACCCGTAAATGCCATTGCCATATTATACTTGTCGCAAGTACTGATAACATGGTCGTCACGAACAGAACCGCCCGGTTGCGCAATGTAACTGACACCGCTTTTGTGTGCTCTCTCTATATTATCTCCAAACGGGAAGAAAGCATCCGAGCCTAAAGCTACCCCAGTCATGGTATCCAACCAGGCGCGTTTTTCTTCGCGAGTCAGGACTTCCGGCTTTTCAGTAAAGAACTGTTGCCAAATACCGTCTGCCAATACGTCTTCATGGTCTTCTGAAATATATACGTCGATGGTATTGTCACGGTCGGCACGACGGATTTTGTCAATCCATGGCAGGTTCATCACTTTCGGGTGTTGGCGTAGATACCAGATATCAGCTTTGTTGCCCGCCAGACGCGTGCAATGAATACGGGATTGCTGACCTGCGCCGATACCGATTGCTTGTCCGTCTTTTGCATAGCAAACGGAGTTGGACTGCGTATATTTCAAAGTGATTAAGGCAATAATCAAATCACGTTTGGCATCAGCCGGAATTTCTTTGTTGGCTGTGGGCATCTCTTTCAGAAGACTTTCATCAATTTTCAGTTCGTTTCTTCCCTGTTCGAAAGTCACGCCGAAAACATCTTTGTGTTCGATAGGAGCAGGACGGTAAGCAGAATTCATCTTGATAACATTATAGGTGCCTTTTCTTTTATTCTTCAGAATTTCCAAGGCTTCGGGAGTATAATCCGGTGCAATAACACCGTCAGACACTTCACGGTTGATGATACGTGCTGTTTCTTCATCACAAGTATCGGACAATGCGATAAAATCCCCGTAAGACGACATTCGGTCTGCGCCACGTGCACGTGCGTATGCTGTTGCCAATGGCGACAGTTTCACGTCATCCACGAAATAAATCTTTTTCAGTGTATCGCTCATTTCCACTGCAACGGCAGCGCCGGCCGGACTGACATGCTTGAAGGAAGCGGCAGCCGGTAGTCCGGTAGCTTCTTTCAGTTCTTTTACTAACTGCCAACTGTTGAATGCATCCAGCAGATTGATGTAACCGGGACGTCCGTTCAGTACTTCGATAGGGAGTTCACCTTCTTTCATGAAGATACGGGCAGGCTTTTGGTTAGGGTTGCAGCCGTATTTCAATTCGAGTTCGTTTGCCATTTTATTAATTATTACGAGTTATTAATTACAAATTGATAGCGACAAAATTACTAAAAAAAGAGATGCTCGCCTATACTTGGGACACAAAATAGTAGCATATAATTGGTATTTAGCAATTTGTAAAGAATCAAAATACCTATAAATGATGATTGTATATCCGTGAAATATTCCGTTTCTTTGCAGTCTCTAATATAAAGTAGGTATCGATGGATAATTTACAAAAATATAAATCAACTGACAAGATGATTGATCTTATCAGTGACGACTATTCTTTATTGCAAGTGATGAGCCGCTTCGGGCTGTCATTAGGTTTCGGAGATAAAACTGTAAAAGAGGTCTGTGAACAGAACGGAGTAGACTGCCAGACTTTCTTGATTGTGGTCAATTTCATAGCTGAAGGCTTTTCACGGTTGAATGGTGATAAGGATAATATTTCCATACCGGGATTGATAGACTACCTTCGACAAGCGCATAGTTACTTCCTTGATTTTTCTCTTCCTGCCATACGGCGTAAGCTGATTGAGGCTATCGACTGCTCACAAGATGACGTCGCTTTTCTTATTCTGAGGTTTTTCGACGAATATACACGTGAAGTACGTAAGCACATGGATTATGAAGAGAAAACCGTATTCAAGTATGTCGATGCGTTGATTGCGGGGAATGCTCCGAAGAATTATCAAATCAGTACATTCTCCAAGCATCATGACCAGGTAGGAGAGAAGTTGACGGAACTGAAGAATATTATTATTAAATATTGTCCTGCCAAGGCCAATGAGAATCTTTTAAATGCCGCTCTTTTCGATATTTATGCTTGCGAGGCCGGTTTGGAATCTCATTGTAAGGTAGAAGATTATATTTTTGTTCCTGCTATTCTGAACTTGGAAAGGAGGATTAGAGAAAATGAAAAATAATGAAGTTATCCGAATTGCGATTGCCGAAACATCTGTGATTATTCGTGGCGGATTGACTGCCGCTTTAAAACGTCTTTCTAATGTAAAAGTACAGCCCATTGAATTGCTTTCTGTTGAGGCGTTAAATGATTGTGTCCGGACGCAGTATCCTGATATGCTGATTGTCAATCCGGCTTTCGGTGATTATTTTGATGTGGGTAAGTTCCGGGATGAAACATCTGGCAAAAGAATACGTGTGATAGCCTTGGTTACTTCCTTTGTAGACGCTTCTTTGTTGAGCAAGTACGATGAGTCTATTTCTATCTTTGATGACTTGGAAATTCTTTCCAAGAAGATTGCAGGTTTGCTGAATATGGTTTCTGAGGAAGAAGAAACTGATAGTCAGGATGCACTCAGCCAACGGGAGAGAGAAATTGTAATCTGTGTGGTGAAAGGAATGACGAATAAGGAAATTGCGGAAAAACTGTTTTTGTCCATTCACACAGTCATCACTCACAGGAGAAATATTAGCAAAAAATTGCAAATACACAGTGCTGCCGGTCTGACTATCTATGCTATTGTAAATAAGCTAGTTGCGCTGAGCGATGTGAAAGATTTATAGTCTAATGAAATGTTATTAAATATAAAACCGTTTGCGCACACGGAAATTATTCGTACCTTTGCAGTGCAGTTGGGAAATTGCTATTAGTTTATAAGGTAAAAGAAAATATGAAGGTATTAGATTAGACAATAAATTTAAGGTATTAAAGTTTTTAGTTCAATAGGAAAGTTTTTAATAGAAGGTAAAAGGATAACAATAGGTAAGAAGTTTTAGGGTAAAAAGAAGATTAGTTTTCAGGAAAAAAGAGGTAAGGAAAAGAAAAGCCTTTAAGGCTTTTCTGATGTGAGGCGGGTGGTTCCATAGAGGAATTAACTCGTTTTTTTTATTTTGAAATAAACCTGCGTATACATATCTTGGTCTTGTTGGGATTATAAAATATCATTTAAAAACAAAATCCCGACGAAATCGCTTCGGCGGGATTTTATTTCATTTTTACTTAAATGTGGCTACGTAATAAAATTATGACTAATTAATTCAATTCTGATACTGCAAAGATAGTGCGTTTCAGAATGTGTCACAATCACCTATATAAGGTATATTACGCAGCTATTCTCATTATTTATGGTTACTAGTAGGTGTTTTCTCTACTTTCTCCCATTCTTTTGTTTCAAAATTGTACGCTTTGATGATTCTAGCAGGGCATCCCGCACATATGGAATAGGGAGGAACGGAATGACTGACTACACTTCCGGCAGCCACTACGCAATGTTTACCTAAAGTGACGCCCGGAAGAATCACCGAATTGGCGCCTACCCATACATCATCCTCGATAACAACGGGTTGTGTACTCACCCCCTGTTCGTCAATCATCTTTTCCGCATCCTGATAATTGTGGTTGAGTCCGGTGACAGTTACATTTTGAGCCAGGTTGACATGATTACCAATAGTAACGGGACCTATGATTGTATTTCTTAGTCCGATACGGGTATAATCCCCGATTGCCAAATCGCCGACAGCATTGTTAAGACAGGAGAAGTCTTCCACCACCGAATATCTTCCTAAAGAGAATCGATTGAAAGGAGGAAGGTCTTTGCGTACACTTCGGTAGATAACAGAACCTTTTCCGCGTTTCAGATAGATGAAATCGAAAAGACGTATCCACCAGTTAGGGCGTGTCTTGACGGGATGCATGATGAAACGATGAATAGCTTGCTTTAAGCCGGGATTTCCTTTAATCCGCTGTTTAAGTGTCTTTTTCTCCATATTGAATGTTTTTTCTTCTTATCTTCTACCAAATAATCAGGAATTGCCAAACTGTATGTGATTAGTAAACCGAAAAGCAGTATCCACCAACTAAATGATGAAGTCCAGTCGTATCCTGTAATCAATAAAGCCCAAATGCCTACGAAGATACACAATTTTAGTGGAGAAGGTATCAATTGCTGTATAATCCGGTTAAAGAAACTCCAGTTTCCTTCTAATAAAGAAGGAAGCAGATAGGAAGCCATCTTCCGGATACGTTTCCGATAAGGGCAGACAGGGGAGGACTGGCAGTAAACGATTGCGTCCGGCAGGTAATCTATATAAATATTCTGTCGGAGTAACTTCCGCTCAATGTTGGTTTTGGAACTTTTCAAATTCTTTTGCAGCCATTCCAAATCAATAGCCATATTGGTTCCGAGTAAATTGGACGACAATCCAAACTGAGTGTTTCCTGCCCTGCAAATACTGTTTTTTATTTCATCACACAGGATGCGAAAACGGTTTCGAAAGCCTTTGCGATTTTCGGTAATTGAATGTAATTGGATTGCCTGTATGCCTGAATCGTAGGCATCGTATATCTTGTCCATCAATCGTGGTGACAAGGCACAGGCTGTATCAGACAGAATAAGTACCAGGTCATACTGTTCTTTGTCCAAACTGTTGATACGTTGGTACAAGTCATTATAGGTGATAAACTCGTAAGGCTCTTCTTTATAGATGGTTATAAGTGGACTACCTTCCGGGATAAGAATCGCACAATGGTACTTCTTCTTGGTTTTTGAATAGATGATATGCTTGAAATGCGACGCCACTGCCAATATAAAAAGATATAGAAATAAAACTCCTGTGAAGAAGAATACCAAATCATCTAGTATGTAGATATAAGAGTCCATCGTCCGAAAGGGGAATTATACGTTCTCTTTTTGAACAAATGCAGTGACTGTCTTCAGGATGATTCTTATGTCCAGCCAAAAAGAGAATGTTTTTGCGTAGGTGATGTCCAGTTGCTTGCGCTCTTCGGCGGAAAGCTTTCCGGCTTCCCCTCTTTTCTCTACCTGCCAGAGTCCGGTTAGCCCTGCCGGTCCCATAAAACGGTCGATATGCTCATCGCTGGTCAGTAATTCAGCTTCATAGAGTGGGAGAGGGCGGTTGCCTACTATCGACATATCCCCCTTCAATATATTAATGAGCTGTGGCAACTCGTCAATGCTATATTTACGAATGAACCGTCCGATTTTCGTGATTCTGGGGTCATTCTCCAGTTTCACGAACGCATTACTCTTTTCTTTGGATTTCTTGTGAATATAATCTTCTTCGGTGATAACGAAGTCGTCAGATATCAAGAGGATTTCTTCTTCGTCGGCATTTTCATTAAGTTCTGCTTCCGGTTCTTCTTCCTCTCCCCAAATGTCCTGCTCTTCTTCCTGATATTGGTTGAGAGCGTTGAAGTCTTTCAGATGCTTGTCGGCATCGGTGTACATCGAGCGGAACTTGAGGAAGTCGAATATCTGATAATTACTTCCTACACGTTTGGATTTGTAGATAATCGGGCCTTTACTCTCTATCCGGATGGCTAATGCCGTAAATATCAAAAGGGGAGAAAGACACAGTATTGCCATTCCCGAAAAGAATATGTCAAAAGCTCTTTTCCATAATGGCAGCTTGAAAGCGTTTATATTTTGCGCTTTGAGTTGAAGAGCTTTTATTTTTTGCTCTTTCCTGCGCTTGAGGAAGGTTGACAAGTCAGTCAGAGCTTCGTGTGTAGTCTCGTATTTGATGGTATTGTTGATTCCGGCTTTGAGATACTCTGACGCTTCCTCTTTGGATAAAGAATCAATGACGAGTACCATATAAAGCCCCGGATATTTTTTGCGCATATAGCGTATATCAGCAATATCTTTAGACAGGTTTACCTGCTCAAAAAATAGGGCAGCGTCATATTTCTCCCGTATCTTATCCAGTACTTTGATAGCTTTATTGCAATTCGATGCCGCATAGAATACCCCTATACTTAGTTTAGAGAACAGCTCGATTGTTTTACCATCTTTGCCTATGTAAACAAAATATTGCATGTGGAAGCTCCGGTATTAGTCGATAATCTTTTTTATTCGGATTTTAAGTTCCAAAGGATTGAATGGCTTCAGGATGTAGTCTTCAGCTCCCTCTTCCAGTAATCTGATTCTTTCTGTTGTACTTTCTTCGCTAGACAGCATAACGATAGGAATTGACTTGAATAACTCATTATTCTTCATGTATTTCAAAAATTCATCTCCCATCATGAGGGGCATACGAATGTCCGAAATAATAAGATCGGGCATATTACCCTCATTAAGCCATTCTATAGCTTTAATAGGATCTTCCAAATAGGTAAAATCATAATCTTTTCCTAAATAAACCCCTGCTACTTTCCCAATTGTCGCCTTATCGTCGACTAGTAATATTTTTTTCTTCATACGAATAGACCTTTCTATCGCTTGCTTTGTTATTGATTTATAGATTTGTTTGCTGTCACATTAAATTTGTGACGCTGTGCAAATATAGATATTATTTTAGAATAATCTCTCAATATAGGGAGCTAAAATTCATGATATGTATAATTTTCTCTATAAAATGCAAATCGGCGGGAATTTAATGAAAGACACGGACTCCACTATTTATGAAATCCGTGTCAACAAATCATGTTTAGTTTTTATTTGTATACTTTGGAGGAATCGAAAGTCTTCCACCAATCTTGATTCTTGCTACCGCCACTTGTCACCCAACTTTCAAACAGGGAGTAGGCGTTCTTGATGTTCGTATATTCCAAAGGCCATTGGAATTCGGTCGGAACCATAATTCCCCATGCCAGATTCTCCTTACTGATGTAATATCTCTTGCGTGAAGTAGAGCTGTCATCGTTATTTCCACCGAACAAATCAGTGTTCGCCAGTTTGGTTGGCTGATAACCGGCAACGTGAATTTCTTTACGGTTGTTTCTGTTTCCTTCTACAAAGATGAAAACATTCAACTTGTTAATGTTGAGCTCGTCAACAGAAATCGGATTACTGAATTTAATTGTGAAACTAATATTCTTTGGACTTTTATTGTTTGAACTGTTTTTGATGGTATTAATTTGTTCGTAGCGATTAAGCCCTAATGTCTTATGTGCATCGTCAAACAACGGAATCACCGCATAATCCTGTCCATTTTCAATCCGGTTATTATTCACATTGAAGTTTTGGATAAGCGAATTGTCGCTGAACTCTACCGGTTGTGTGATGGCACTGGCAGGAACGCCATCCAGCATGATGGCAGCTCCGATACTCTTGGTTGCTCCGGCAGCCGATAAGTCAATACTTAGTTTAAACTCCTGCGCCTTATTATCTTTGTTGATAGAAATCTTTCTTTCTTTGATAATCAGAACGACGTCATTCATATCATAATCCCCGTATAACGGCCATTGATCTTCAAATAAATATGCATAGTTACGAGTGTCATCTACTATGATCGGATAGTCAGGGTCTTTAGGTTCTTCACCTTCGTTTCCGTTATTCTTAGTACCTGTACAAACTTCGATTACGGTTTTGGATTCTCCTGTTTTAGTGATATATGCACCGTTCTGTATGTAGAAATTATCCCACCATGGGTTCTTTTCTACATGGTTATCAGATTCAATGGCCAAATTACCGTCATATGTGAAACCTTGTCCGGTTATTACCGGAGATTTTATCATAGAAGCATTTTCACCTTTTCCATAAAAAATAACATGACCAGTTTTTAAATCTATGCTTGTAGTTGCGTCTAGCATTGAACCGTCATTCAAGTTTACTGTTCCATTCATAAATTCCATCTTGGGTGCTTTGAGGTATCCCTGATTGAAGTTGAACGTAGCTCCGTTTTCATAGAAAGAAGTAGTAGCTTCCATACTACAAGAATTGTTGACGGTAGTATTAGTGAAGCTCATCGTCTCAAATACCATTATATTAGTATTCGTAATAACAGCATCTGAATTGGCGATTATTTTTTTACCATAAAGCTCTCCGTTATTCTCTAATGAGAAGTTAGAAGGAAGATTCAGTTCGCCTTCAAGCTCAATCTTATTATCATTAACAATTTGCGTGTTAGAATTGATTGAGATGTCTTTACTTGTTATTGTTCCTTTATTATAGAGAGCTGCACCAGAGTGTAGTGTAGCATTATTTGTTACTGCCAGTGTACCCCAGTTTCTTAATGCGGCAGGTTCGCCATTCGTGAATGATATATTTTCAGTCGCAACGCTACCCTGATCCATAATGGTCAACATAGAATTTCTGATAAATGTCATTGTTCCTGATGCTTGGATTTTAGCATCGTCCATAACGATGATTTCGATACCGTTTTGGAATTCAAAATTTGATGGAATAGTCCATTTTGCATCTACATAAACTTTCGTTGCAATCTCACCATTATATCCATCAAATTTGAATGTGCCGATATAATCAGAAGTGATTTTGTAGGATGCATCGCGCAGTAAAGTAGTCCCGCTCATTTCTGTAATTTCTTTAGCGCCATCCGGTATCGTAGAATAATCCGGTTTTTCAAAAGAAATACCTCTTGTTGCGACAGAACGGCTCATTAACGCTCTACTTTGTGTAGCAGATTCTACATAATAGAGTTTACAAGTCATATTATCACTGTTTTCCGGTACATCGAATTGATATATCTGTTCACGTCCTCTAGGGTCAATTTGTTTGATGTAAATCCCCTTTTGAGTTGATAGTAGACTGATGGCGGCTGTAACTTTGAAGTTATTACCTTTGTCAGCCGTCATTGTAGTAAGTGCGGAAGCACTTTCGTTGGCAAGAGGATCATCTGCGTATATTTCTACTAAATAAGTATAAAGACCACCTTCTTCATCTTTCACTTCGACTGATACATTTTTGGTTGTCATCATGCTCCAATCGAAACCGTCGGGAGCGGCAAAACCGTCACCCATTGGGTTAGGTGTTTCATAAGACGGATCATATAAATCCTTTCCTGAATCGACACAACTGGACACAGTGCCTGCCATTGCAATAGCAATGATTGGCACAAATTGAATTGTTTTTTTCATCATACTGTAATATTGCTTGATTGTTTGTAACCAAATCTTATACAAAAATAGTCGCATATCTTATATTAAAGATGTGTTTTTCTCTATTTTATGTAATGAAAACAACTCTACTTCCGTTTTGGTTTCACTTTGGCTACATTAGGATTGTTTAAGGCTCTGTATGAATACAAAAGAAATCCCCTAACATTCTCTTTTACAGGAATCTGTAAAACGAAAGTTAGAGGATTGTACTAAATCTGTTTATTTCTTAGGGCTTGGTGATTTCACCTATTAGACAGGAGTTCATTTTGTATCGGATGTCTTGGTTGGATAATCCGTGTCCCAATAAAAACATGAGTTTGGTTATGGCACATTCAGGGGTACTATCGTATCCACTGATGACACCCGCTTCCAACAGATGCATCCCTGTCTCATAGCGTCCCATCTCTACCGCTCCTGAAGCACATTGGGTGATGTTCACGATAATAATCCCCCGTTCGGTAGCTTCCTTCAGTTGGCGGATAAACCACTCTTTTTGTGGCGCGTTTCCTGACCCGAAAGTTTTCATTACCACCGCTTTCAATCCGGGAACATGTAGGAGAGAAGTTACGATACTCTCTTGGATACCGGGAAAAAGTGTCAGTATAACCACATTTGTGTCAAATAGATAATGCGGTTTTAAAGGCTTGGTAAGGTCGGGCTTACGGATAAGGTTAGGCTCATATTTAATATGAATACCTACCCGTGCCAGTGGCGGGTAATTAAAAGACCGGAACGCATTAAAGTTTTCCGCGTTTATTTTGGTAGTACGGTTACCACGCATCAAGTGATTCTCGAAGAATATGCATACTTCGGGAACGATGGCAGTGCCGTCCGGGTTCCTGGCAGCGGCGATTTCAATAGCGGTGATGAGATTTTCTTTTCCGTCCGTCCGTAAAGTTCCGATAGGAAGTTGCGAGCCGGTGAGAATAACGGGTTTGCTTAGGTTCTCGAGCATGAAGCTTAAGGCAGAAGCAGTGTATGCCATGGTGTCCGTTCCATGAAGGATAACAAAACCATCAAAATAATCGTAGTTATAATTGATAATCTTCACCAGTTTTGCCCAATAAGCAGGCTCCATATCCGAAGAGTCGAGAGGTGGTTCGAATTGATAGGAAGAGATACGATAGTTGAATCTTTTCAGTTCGGGAACATGCTTGAGCAGATGGTCGAAATTGAAATTCTCTAAAGCACCAGTTTCAGGATTTTCTATCATTCCGATAGTTCCACCCGTATAAATTAACAAAACAGAGGGAGTATCTACTTTCATAACCGTTGAATTTCTGTTAAAACGCTGACAAAGATACCGATTAATTGGATATTATGAATAGTAAATGATGAATTTGTTTGTAGATTAGATTGAAATGTTTTAAACCTGAATATTTATACGGACTTATCCGATGATTTAAAAGAAAAAGCGCCTGTGTCTTTAAAAGTAAGTAGTTAAAGGCCGGATGGCTGTGCGAACATATCCGTTCCGGTTACTTTAACTGCTTGCTGTTGATTATCCTTATTTATTTCAGTGCTTCTTTCAATTTGAGAATGGCTTTCTCCGGATCTTTTTCTTCTTCGAGCAGAGTGACAAATTTGCTACCGATGATTGCTCCCGAAGCATGTTCGCAGGCCGCCTTGAAAGTCGCTTTGTTCGAGATACCGAATCCCACCATCAATGGATTGTTCAGATGCATATCTTCTATCTTTTTGAAGTAAGACCGCTTCTGATCGTTGAAGTCCTGTTGTGCTCCGGTGGTTGCTGCGGATGAAACCATGTAGATGAAGCCGTCTGTATGTGCGTCGATTTCACGTATACGCTCTTCGCTGGTTTCCGGTGTGATAAGCATGATAACTCTGATGTTATAACGTTCGGCGATGATGCGGTATTGTTCCTGATAATCTCGGAAGGGAAGGTCGGGAATAATCACTCCGTCGATACTACATTCCACGCATTGGCGACAGAAGTTCTCAAATCCGAACTGCATGATCGGATTCAGGTAACCCATAAATACAAGTGGTATTTTCACATCCTTGCGAATATCACGCAATTGTTCGAAAAGGAGTTTCAGGGACATGCCGTTACGCAGTGCCCGGGTAGCGGCATTTTGAATAACAATGCCATCCGCCATCGGATCACTGAAGGGAATCCCGATTTCAATCATACTGACTCCGTGCTTTTCGAGTGTACGGATTACATCGGCAGTACCGTCTAATGTCGGATCACCTGCACAGAAATAAATGGAAAGTATATCTTTCTTATTGCTATTGAAAAGTTGATTAATTCTATTCATGATTATTGGAAATTTAAAATGATGATTTTAGTTCATTCAGGAATGTCCGGATACGTTCCGTATCCTTCTTTCCCGGTTTTAGTTCAAAACGGCTGTTGAGATCATATCCGGCCAGTCGGGGATGCTTGAATTCTTTCAGCGCATTGACACTGTAAGGATTGATGCCACCGCTTAATAAGAAAGGTACCTGCCCGTTGTACGTGTGCAGGATACTCCAGTCGAACTGATTGCCCGAACCACCATACTGTTCGCATTTCGTATCGAACAGGAACAAGTCGCAGACCTTTTCATACTCATATACCTTTGCCAAATCCTTGGGACGGGCTATTGAAAAGGCTTTGATGATTTTCAATCCCGCCATATGCAATGACCGGCAGTATTCCGGTGATTCGGTTCCGTGCAGTTGCACATAGTTCAGTCCGAAACGATCGGCATACATGCTGACCATCTGCTTGTCTTCATTCACAAAAACTCCGACACGTCGGGTGTAGATAGGGAGATAAGCCGGAAGCTCGTAGACATATCGGGGAGATTTGGGATAAAAGATAAATCCCAGCATATCAATGCCTTCAAGTGATTCTACATCCCGTATGTTTTCAGCTTCACACATTCCACATACTTTGATAATTTTTCCGTTGATCATAGGACTGTCCGTTTTGAATAATTAGTTTATTGTATGGCTTGCAGGAAATTCTGTAAAGTTTCTCCCGGTTGCTCAGTTTTCATAAATGTTTCACCGATCAGGAATCCGCGGAATCCGGCTGTCCGAAGACGTTTTACGATTTCGGGATCGGAGATACCGCTTTCGGATACCAATACCGCGTCTTGGGGAAGTTGTCCGGCCAACCGGAACGAGTTTTCCACATCGGTGAAGAAAGTTCCCAAGTTACGATTGTTGATTCCTACCATATCTATCTTTTTATTAATATACGACAACTCTTCCGGACTGTGGATTTCCAGCAGAACTTCCAGTCCCAAAGAATGTGCCTTCTCTGTAAGTTCATTACATCTTTCCTGTTCAAGCGCGGCTGCGATAAGAAGCACTGCATCCGCACCGACAATTTTTGCCTGATAAAGCTGATATTCGTCAATGATGAAATCCTTTCTTAGAATAGGAATCTCTACCAAAGGGCGTGCGATACGAATATCTTTCAGGCTTCCCCCGAAAAACTTCTCATCGGTGAGGATAGAAAGGGCGGAAGCACCTGCTGTCGCATAGGAGAGAACAATTTCTTCCGGACGGGCGTCTTGCTTTATCCATCCTTTAGACGGAGAACGTCGTTTAAATTCTGCAATCACGCCCGACTTTGAAGAAGCCAATGCCTGTTTCATGGAGCGAATAACCGGAGCCTCACTGATACCTTCCTGCAATTGTTCGATAGAAATAGCCTGCTTTTGCAGGTCTACTTCAAATCGTTTGTTGGCTATTATTTCGGATAATATATCTTTCATATTTTAACTGTTTAATTCAATGAATTTCTTCAAAGTTGTTAATGCCCGTCCGCTTTCCAGCGACTCTTTAGCCATGGCAATACACTCTTCAATCGTTTTCTCCGGACAAACTACATGGATGGCGAAAGCCGAGTTGATAACCACCACATTCTTCTGGGCTTCAGTCGCTGTATTATTCATGATGTTATCAAAGATTTTCGCGGCATCTTCGGGTGTTTGCCCACCATCCAAATCGGTGTCTTTATAGCGGGAGAATCCGAGACTTTCAGGAGTATAAATCTTTTCGTGGTCACTGGTTGCTACTTTGAATTCGTTGGTCAGGGAGATTTCATCATATCCATCCAGGCTATGAACGACGGCAAACTTCGTTTTACTTTCCTGATAAGTATAGGTATAAAGACGCAGCAGCGGAAGATTATAAACTCCTAAAAGCTGATAAGCCGGCAATACCGGATTCACCAACGGGCCGAGCATATTGAAGAAAGTACGCACTGCCAGTCCCTTACGCACCGGAGCGACCGCCTTCAAAGCCGGATTGAACAAAGGAGCATGCAAATAAGCAATATTACACTGCTCCATACTGCGACGCAATTGGTCTACATCACTGGTAAACTTCACGCCATGCTGTTCCATCACATTGCTGGCACCACTGACTGACGTTGCTCCATAATTACCATGCTTCACCACCGGAAAGCCTGCTCCGGCAACAGTGAAACAAGAAGCCGTAGAAATGTTGAATGTATTTTTCCCGTCACCGCCTGTTCCTACGATATCTATCGGAGCAAACTCGCTCAAATCTACCGGAACGCGCATCTCAAGCAATGCATCGCGGAAACCGCATAATTCTTCAACGGAAATATTGCGCATCAGGAAAACCGTGATTAGCGAAGCCACCTGTACATCATTATATTTTCCTTGTGCGATGTTTTGTAAGATAGTACGGGCTTCATCGCGTCCCAAATACTGATGCTCAAAAAGCTTATATAGAATCTGTTTCATAACTTTAATCGTTTAAGAAGTTCTTGATAATTTCTTTTCCCTGAGGAGTCAATACCGATTCGGGATGGAACTGGATGCCATGTACGTCATAAGTTTTATGGCGTAGTGCCATGATTTGCCCTTCCTTACTTTCTGCTGTTATTTCCAGGCAATCGGGAAAACCTTCCCGACTCACTACCCAGGAGTGATATCGTCCGACGGGAATTTCCTTCCCCAATCCCTCAAAAAGTATATCCGGGCAGAGGATGCTGACCGGAGTCTGTACCCCATGATATACTTCTGTCAGGTTTTCCAAATGTGCCCCGAAAGCTTCGCCGATGGCCTGATGTCCCAGACAAACGCCCAGAATGCTTTTTGTCGGAGCATACCTTTTGATAATAGGTAACAGCAATCCTGCTTCTTCGGGTATGCCCGGGCCGGGAGACAGGATGATTTTATCGAACCGTTCTACTTCATCAAGCTCTATCTGGTCATTGCGGACTACTTCTACATCCGTAGCTCCCAGTTCTTTCACTGCGTGCAGTAAATTGTAGGTGAAAGAGTCGTAGTTATCTAAAAGTAATATTTTCATTTTTTTCTAGTCTTTGTAAAATTGTTGCTCAAATCGTTTCCTTTGTCTTTCGCTTAATTCTTTAATTTTACAGCTAAATCAATAGCCTTTTTCAACGCTCCCAACTTGTTATTCACCTCTTGCAATTCATATTCATCCTGACTGCGTGCCACAATACCGCCTCCGGCCTGAAACCATAGTTCATTGTTACGGCTCACAAACGTGCGGATAGTGATGGCTTGATTCAATTCACCGTTCAAGCCGATAAAACCGATACACCCGCCATACGCTCCACGGTTGTGGGGTTCGATTTCGCTGATTAGTTGCATGGCGCGGACTTTCGGTGCGCCGCTTAATGTGCCGGCAGGGAACGTGTCGATAAATGTTTTTATTTTATCCGCTCCCTCGTTCAGTGCGCCGCTGACACGGCTTACCAAATGGATGACATGACTGTAATATTGCGGCTCTTTGTAGAATACCACCCGTACATCATGGCAATTGCGGGAAAGGTCGTTTCTTGCGAGATCTACCAGCATCACGTGTTCCGCATTCTCTTTCGGGTCGGCAAGTAACGCTTCAGTCAGTTCACGGTCTTTTACGACATCTCCGGTACGGCGGGTAGTTCCTGCAATCGGGTCGATATACGCCCTGCCTTCTTCAATCTTACAGTGTGTTTCAGGTGAAGAACCAAAGATGCGGTATCCGCCGAAGTCGAAATAGAAAAGATAAGGAGAGGGGTTAATGCTGCGGAGCGCGCGGTAAACTTTAAAATCATCTCCGGCGTATGGCTGGATAAATCTTCTGGAAAGTACGATTTGGAAAACATCGCCACGCATACAGTGTGCGATTCCTTTACGGACATTCGCCTTATGCTCTTCGTCTGTGATGGGACTGGTGACAGGGCCTGTCACTGAGAAATTGTAAGAAGCGTAATTCCTGTTTTCGATGGCTGCTTCCAGTTCCGGCAGGCCGCTATCTTCTCCTTCGGACGCCATCTCTACCAATGTCAATTCATTCTTGAAATGGTTGAAGACGATGATATACTTATATAATATGTATAGCAAATCCGGTGCGTCGTTCTCTTCATCGTGACTTTCTTTCACCGGGATATGCTCGAAATACTTCACGGCGTTGAAAGTGGTATATCCATAAAGCCCGCATACATTTTTGTTTTCTCCACTCACTTGGAACTGGCTGATAAAGCGGTTCATAGCTTTTTCCACGGTGAATGTTTTAGTCAGCGGCTCTTCTGTACGGCTGCCGTCCGGGTAGTTAGCTGTAACGATACCGCAATTCACGCCGATATTTGCCAACGGACAAAGGGCGATAAATGATAGAGAGTTCTCTCCGGCATGATAATCGGAACTTTCCATTAATGCAGATTGCGGATACATATCGCGCACTTTCAGGTAGATGCTGACGGGAGTATGCATATCTCCGAGCACCTGTTTGCTATGGGTAGTATAATTAAATGTTTTCATCTCTGCTTTTATTAATTACAAGTTATAAATTCGATTTGGCTGGTTCTCCTATTGCTCTTCGTTGAAAGATAAATACGTCTCGATATCCTTATCACCTCGTCCCGAAACCGTGAGTACGACTACATCTTCCGGTTTGAACTTCAGCTTTTTCAAGGCACCCAGTGCATGAGCCGATTCGAGTGCAGGGATAATCCCTTCCAGTCTGGTCAACTCGTAGGCGGCTTCTATGGCTTCGTCATCGTTGATAGCTAATACATTGGCGCGTCTTTGCGCGGCGAGATTGGCATGTATCGGGCCAATTCCCGGATAATCCAGTCCGGCAGAAATAGAGTAGGGCTCTTCAATCTGTCCGTCCTCGTTTTGAATGACGTAAGTACGTGCACCGTGGATGATTCCCATCTTTCCGAGTTGGATGGTAGCGGCAGTCATTCCTGTCTCTATACCTTTGCCACCGGCTTCTGCCAGAATAATGCCTACACGCTCGTCATTGATATAGTGATAGATCGTTCCCGCGGCATTACTTCCACCGCCTACGCAGGCTATCAGATAGTCGGGATATTCGCGTCCCTCTTTCTCCTGAAGTTGCTTTTTGATTTCTTCGCTGATAACAGATTGCAGGCGTGCCACCATATCAGGGTAAGGATGAGGACCGACGGTAGAGCCGATGATGTAATAAGTGTCAGCGGGATGGCAGCACCAGTCGCGGATAGCTTCGTTTGTGGCATCTTTCAGAGTCATGTTTCCTGAAGTGACGGGAATCACGGTTGCTCCCAACATCTTCATTTTCTCTACGTTGACGTGCTGGCGTTCTATGTCCAGTTTTCCCATATAAACGATACATTCCATATCCATTAGCGCACATACGGTAGCGGTTGCCACACCATGTTGCCCGGCTCCTGTTTCGGCGATGATACGTTTCTTTCCCATGCGACGCGCCAACAGAATCTGCCCGATTGTATTGTTGATTTTGTGAGCGCCCGTATGGTTCAGGTCTTCCCGTTTCAGATACAGTTTGCAACCATATTTTTCAGAAAGGCGTTTCGCCGGATAGAGTGGGGAAGGGCGTCCTACGTAGTCACGCAGCAACTGGTCGAATTCTTTCTTGAAGTCTTCACTTTCAATTACTTCGAGGTACTTATTCTTCAGTTCCTCTACACATTTGTGGAGAATCTCCGGTACGTAAGCACCACCGAATTCTCCGTAATAGCCATCCTGGTCAACTAAAAAACTTTTCATAATCCTATCTATTTTTATGTTACTATTTGATTTTGTTCGAAGACGGGCAAATAAAAAGAGCCCTGTCGCAAGCTGCGACAGGGCTCTTTCAAATCTGTTATATCTTTAATGAGGTATATACATACGAGCACTGCTCCCTTACGACTGTCGGAGTTGTAACGGGCGCCACCACCAATATGTATTTACTAACATTGTTCTCATTGTCTTTTGTTATTTTATGGGGACAAATATAGACACTTTGTTTGAAACTGCAAACAAAATATTACTTTTTTTCTCTTTTGCCTTCATTTTTCTGATTATAGAAACAATTTCAAGCCTGAACTGTTCTTATAAATATTGAATTTTTAAACAAAAACAAGTATGAAACAGAGAAAAGTCTTAGTAGGCATCGCTATTGCCATTTTTGTTATATTATTGCTTTATTGGTTACTAGTGGCAGAGGATATGAAACCTTGGTTGTCGGCTATGGTTCCTTCCATTGCGCAACAATTTGTAGCTTGATTCTGAAAGGTTTCGGATAATTCGAGTATCTTTGCAAGGATAGTAACTGATAAAACCAAATAAGAACAAGAGACAAGATATGGAAAATTTTATTTTTCAAAATCCCGTGAAACTGATGGTGGGTCATGGGATGATTGCCCGGTTGGCTAAAGAAATTCCGTCCGACAAACGTATTATGATTACTTTCGGTGGCGGAAGCGTGAAGAAAAATGGTGTGTACGACCAGGTAAAGGAAGCATTGAAGAATCATTTTACCGTAGAGTTTTGGGGGATTGAACCCAATCCTGCCATTGAAACGCTCCGTAAGGCGATTGCTTTGGGCAAAGAAGAGAAAGTAGATTATTTATTGGCTGTTGGCGGCGGTTCCGTGATTGACGGTACGAAATTGATTTCCGCAGGTATCCTGTATGACGGTGATGCCTGGGACTTGGTGCTTGCCGGACGTCCTGCCACTCATACAGTGCCGCTTGCTACTGTATTGACTCTTCCTGCTACCGGCTCCGAAATGAATAACGGAGCAGTGATTTCCCGTCGTGAAACAAAGGAGAAATATCCTTTCTATGCCAATTACCCGGTATTCTCCATCCTTGACCCGGAAGTAACTTTTACGCTGCCACCCCATCAGGTAGCATGCGGACTGTCAGACACCTTTGTTCATGTGATGGAACAATATATGACTACTCCCGGACAGAGCCGTATCATGGATCGCTGGGCAGAAGGTATCCTGCAAACATTGGTAGAGATTGCTCCCAAAATCCGTGAGAACCAGCATGATTATCAACTGATGGCTGACTTTATGCTTTCGGCTACAATGGCACTGAATGGATTTATTGCCATGGGAGTATCGGAGGATTGGGCGACTCATATGATTGGTCACGAAATCACCGCATTGCACGGACTGACACATGGTCATACACTGGCAATCGTTCTTCCTGCTACCCTGCAAGTGCTTCGTGAAGCAAAAGGCGATAAGTTGGTACAATACGGTGAAAGAGTATGGGGAATCACTTCCGGCACGAGAGAAGAACGGATTGATAAAGCGATTTGTTGTACGGAAGACTTTTTCCGTTCACTGGGGCTGACTACCCGCCTGCATGAAGAAAACATAGGGCAGGAGACTATCCTCGAAATTGAACGCCGCTTCAATGAACGTGGCGTTAAATATGGAGAGAATGGAACTGTGACGGGAACTGTTGCCCGTGAGATATTGGAGACTGCACTTTAATCGCCTTCCCTGTCTGTTAAGAGAATAAATGACTGTCCTGCAAGTTTCATAAGAAAAGTGCAGGACAGTTTTATTATTTCACAATAATCTCCCGTATCGGAATCCTGAACCAAAAACAAGAACCTTCTCCCTCTTTGGAATCTACGCCGATCACTCCGCCCAATCGTTCCACAATAATACGGCAGATAGCCAATCCGAGTCCCGTTCCTTTTATGAAAGAGTTCAATTTGACAAAGCGTTCAAACACCTTGTCTGTCTTATCAGCAGGAATCCCTATTCCTGTATCTTTCACATAGAAATATATATCACCTTTTTCCTCTTCAATCCGGTATCCCATTTGGATACTTCCCTTCGGGGTAAACTTCATGGCATTGTTGGTGAAGTTTATAATCACTTGCGATAAGCGAACGCGGTCAGTGTTGAGAATGCACTGCTCTGCCTTTTCCGCAAAAATGATTTGTACGTCCGGCGAGGGATTCTTTTCCTGCATTTGCCGGCAGATACCGTCCATTAATTCATTGATATCAGTCGGGGCTAATGTAAACTCCATAGTACCCGCTTCAATTTTCGACAGGTCGAGAATATCATCAATCAACTGCAATAGCAATATATTGTTACTGGAGATGATTTTCATGAATTCCTGTTTTTCTTCCTCTTCCTGCGACTGGCAAATCATTTCAGAGAATCCGACGATAGCGTTCAGTGGTGTACGTATTTCATGGCTCATGTTGGCAAGGAAAGCTGATTTCAGCCGATTGGATTCCTCTGCTTTTTCCTTTGCCTCTTGTAGCATCCTGTCTATTTTTAATTTCTCGGTGATATTTTCGAAACGGAGTAATCCGCCGATGATTTCAGTATTGTTTTTATCATTGAATACGGGAGTTGCCGTTACCTCAAAGTCTACATTGTCCACTCTGATTGTATGCCGGATAATTTTTCCTTGTTCAATTGCCTTTTTGAAAGCACATTGCCCGCAAGGTTCATTTCGGAGCGCACTGGTCTGGTAGCAGATTTTTCCCGGAATATATCGTCTTCCTTTTACCAGACTGGTGATTTGTGTTGTCTCTTCCCATTGCACACGGTAATTTTTGTCAATATAGATAAGCCCGAAGTCGATACTTTTCAGAGCAAGTTTCTGTTTCCTCAATGCTTTCTCCAATTGCTCTTTGGCAGCCTCCAGTTCTCTTTCGTAATTCTTGAGTTGGGTAATGTCCCAACGGATTGCCAACAACCATTTTTTCTCCCCTTCCCACGAGATGACTGATTTCACGACAATAGTGTCGTGTACTATCCCGTCCGGAGTGAGATATTTCTCTTCTCCGCGATAAATTTTACCTTCTTTTACGAGCTCATTGTCAATGTTGCGGTATCTTTCTCCCTGTTCTTCTCCGTATATTTCATAGTCAGTACGCCCTATAGCGTCTTCACTGCTGATTCCTGATTCGATACTCGACTCTTTGTTCCAATAGTAGTATCGAAAATCATTTGTAATGTCTTTTACTATGATAGGAAAGGGAAGATTATCGAGAATGTCGAATGAGAAGCGATAAGAGTGATTTGTTTTTTCTATAGCTTTGCGTAGTTTGTAAATTCTGTGTAACAAGATGCAGATAATAAAGAGTAAAATTATTATCAGTAAATAATTAAGACCCCAATGGGAACCGCTAATCCAGTAAACTAATAAACTATTGTTTGTCATAAAATGTTTGTTATAAATAGGCTGTAAAGATATGAATTCTTATGTAATTCTCAAAATATTATACATAAATATATTATGGCTCAGCGATATATTGTATGGCTGTAATAATATAATATCAGAAATTCCATCACTTATGGTGTTTTTTATTTCTTGTTTGGTATTACGAACTAAAAACTTATCTAATTTGTTTTCATCAAGTGGAAGTATTTCTTATTTTTGTCTATCCAAATTAACTTTTGATAAAGTCAGAATAAAACAATCATTTAATTACTTATGTTAATAACCATTATTATTCTCGTTCTTTCGGCTATCTTTTTCGTGAATGGCAAGATTCGTTCGGATATTGTGGCACTTTGTGCGTTGGTGGCCTTACTTATTTTTCAGATATTAACCCCTGATGAAGCCCTTTCCGGTTTTTCCAATTCGGTAGTCATTATGATGATCGGTTTGTTTGTGGTAGGCGGGGCTATTTTCCAGACAGGGCTGGCAAAAATGATAAGCTCCCGCATTCTTAAACTTGCGGGAACGAGTGAAACCCGCCTGTTTCTACTGGTGATGTTGGTGACTTCTGCCATCGGTGCGTTTGTCAGTAATACCGGAACGGTGGCGTTGATGCTTCCTATTGTAGTCAGTTTAGCAATGAGCGCCGGAATGAATCCGAGCCGGCTGTTGATGCCGTTGGCTTTTGCAAGCAGCATGGGTGGTATGATGACCTTAATCGGTACTCCGCCGAACCTTGTGATACAAAACACACTGACTTCGGCAGGACTCGAACCGCTCTCTTTCTTTTCATTCTTGCCGGTAGGTCTTGTTTGTGTAGCTGTCGGTACGTTGGTGCTGATGCCGCTTAGCAAATGGTTTCTTTCTAAGAAAGGAAAGAAAAACGACAATTCACGCTCAGGCAAATCGCTGAAGCAATTGGTAAATGAATATGGGCTTTCGAGCAATTTGTTCCGTTTGCAGGTGATAGGGGATTCCCGCCTTTTGGGAAAAACAATCATCGATTTGGATATCCGACGCAAATATGGGCTGAATATTATAGAAGTCCGTCGTGGGGATGCGTCGCAACATCGCTTTCTGAAAACGATTACACAGAAGTTTGCGGCGCCGGATACAGTACTCCAGGCAGAAGATATTCTATATATAACAGGCGATTTTGAGAAGGTTCAACTGTTTGCCGAAGAATACCTGCTGGAAATATTGGGCGACCATGCAACGGAGGAAACGAAGAACTCTGCTAATTCTCTTGAATTTTATGATATCGGAATTGCGGAAATAGTCTTGATGCCGGCGTCCAATCTGATAAATCAGACTATTAAAGAAGCGGGATTCCGTGATTTGTATAATGTAAATGTATTGGGTATTCGTCGTAAAAAAGAATATATATTGCAAGATTTGGGCAATGAGCGGATTCATAGCGGTGATGTTCTTTTAGTGCAGGGCACATGGAACAACATAGCCCGCCTTAGCAAAGAAGATTCCGATTGGGTTGTTTTAGGACAGCCTTTGGCAGAAGCGGCTAAAGTTACTTTAGACTATAAGGCTCCGGTAGCTGCCTCTATCATGGTGTTGATGGTGGCAATGATGGTATTCGACTTTATTCCTGTTGCTCCGGTCACTGCGGTTATGATAGCAGGCATATTGATGGTACTGACCGGATGCTTCCGTAATGTAGAAGCCGCTTATAAAACAATTAATTGGGAAAGTATCGTGCTGATTGCCGCCATGCTTCCCATGTCCTTGGCTTTGGAGAAAACAGGGGCCTCGGAGTATATATCCAATACGTTAGTCAGTGGTTTGGGTTCTTATGGTCCTCTAGCGTTAATGGCAGGTATCTATTTTACAACCTCATTGATGACTATGTTTATCAGTAATACCGCTACGGCAGTACTGCTTGCGCCGATTGCTTTGCAAAGTGCCCTACAGATAGGGGTTAGTCCGCTTCCTTTCCTGTTTGCTGTGACGGTGGGAGCAAGTATGTGCTTTGCTTCTCCGTTCTCTACACCACCTAACGCGTTAGTGATGCCTGCCGGGCAATATACCTTTATGGATTATGTCAAAGTAGGATTGCCGTTACAGATTATTATGGGAATTGTGATGATTTTCGTTTTACCTTTACTTTTCCCTTTTTGATGCGAACGTGAAAAAAAGATGGAGGCTGTATTGAAAAATACAGCCTTTTTTTATTTAATATCTGCAAATACGACTATCTTTGCAAGCAGATTACCAGCGTATTAAGGGTAATAGATTTTTTCACATAAATAAAACGAACTAAAGAATTAAGGGATTATGAAACAAAACATTGCAAAAGCACTAACTTTTTCGTTATTGGCAACCTCTGCCGTTTTTACCAGTTGTGTGGATAATGAGAAAAACTTGTTTAACGCAGACCAACTGAGACAGATTTACGAAGAAACTTTTCCTGTAAAGAATATCGATCCTGACGGAGACTGGACTATGTCCCGCAGTGTAACTGCACACGTGGCGGTGGACGCTGACTTGGGAAAAGATTATCCGATACGGATATTTGATGCAAATCCGTTAAATCCGGAAAGCAATGCCAAACTGTTAGCGGAAGGTAGCGTGAATCAAAGTACCTCTTTTGATGTTGTGATGGACTGTGCGACTGCACTCGATAAAGTATTTGTTGCGCGTGTAGATACGGAAGGACATTATCTTGTGCAGCCGGTAACCATTCAAAATGGAGAGGTAAGAGCATATTTTGGAGATAAGGATATATCTGCACGTTCTGCGTCTCGCGGTGTAATAATGGGGACAATACCTACTATGGAAGCTCCTTATACAGCAGAGTTTATTAGTAGTAAAAAGGAGACTGCCACTGAAATTCAATCAGGGTGGGATCTTGGTGCAAGCTCCGGATGGGGTGATAACTATAAGCAACACCCTGTTTTCGGGCAGAGTGAGCGTTGGTTTAAGATTGAGGAAGGGAAAACTTTCAAGGCAGGATTTAAGAATAGCGGAACTAGCGGGGGAGCTCAGGCCGTGAAAGTAATTATTCCCAATGGCAGTACATGGGTAATTAATAATTCCGTTCAGTTTGATAATATCACAGAGATTATAGTAGAAGATGGAGGAAAAATAGAAATAGATGATGATGCGAGTTTAATATTAACTGCCGCTTCATATATAACTGTGTTGAAAGGTGGAAGTATCAAAGGTGATGGAGATCTTCGAATAACAAACGGATCTGCCGGATGCAAGAACTACAATGCGGGAAAGATTGATTGTTCGGTTTTAGATTTTAATGGAGGGGTAGGTGAATTTTATAATTATGGAGAACTTGAACTAGATAAGTATATGGCTTCTACCAATGGCATGGTGCTGGTGAATCATGGAACTATTGAAGCTGAAGACATAGAGGGTAACAATAATACATCTATCAAAAATGGCTGTCACATCAAAGTCGAAAATAGATTCCAGTTTGGCGAACTTCTGATGGGACATACTTCTGAGGCTATCTGCGGGGAACTGAGCAGAAATGGGAGTAATGGCAAGATTGAGATGGAAGCACAATCCATGTTGGTTTGTGAGAAGGCTGATTTATGCAAATATATCTTTGGCCCTACTGTTGGGAAGGCTTTATTGAAGATTGACGAAATAATAGGTAATGTTTCAGAATTGCCATATTCAGATTTTAAAATAACGAATAATATTATTTGCGAAATAAAAGACCAGACCTCTCATGGAACGGCACCGTGGGAATGGTCTGCTTTTGATTGGCTGGTGTATAAGGGACTGCAAAATTCCGCTACCTATTGCAATCCGGGAAAAGCGGATTTTCTGCTTCCTGCTGATGAGGATGAAAATGGATGCATAAAAGAAGGTTATGGCTCTGATGATAATCCCGACGATGTGGAGATTAGAAAAGCCGTATATTCATATGCTTTTGAAGATAACTACCCCAAAGCAGGTGACTATGACTTCAATGATATTGTATTGAATGTGGCTTTACCCGCTGCCGGCAATGAGGTGAAAGAATTAAAATATACAGTTGACCTTCAGGCTGTTGGTGCCGTGAAGCAATTAGGTGCCGGATTAAGAATACTGGGAATAAATAAGAGCAATGTGGAAGTGGTGGACTTTGGTGCAGGCGCAACTCAACGGGCCGGCTCTTTGTCTGCTTCACGTATATTTGAAAATGCGTCTTATGAAACGAATGGCAGTGAACTTGTCATACCTTTGTTTGGAGATGCGCATTATGTCTATGGATATACAGGTGCACAACGTCCTATGTTGAATACAGGAAATGCAAGTACATCTCTTACGGATATATATACCCTTGAAGTGACGGTAAAACTTAAAAATGCCGTATCCATTCCCAGTGTAACAAATAATTTGGATTTCTTCATAGCTTATCAGGGGATTGGTGAAAAAAGAACGGAGGTTCATTTGAACCAATTTAATTCGGCAACAGCGAATGGTCAGTTGGCGGATAGTAATGTACTTGAGGTTATCAAGGCAGTCAATAACACGTGGGCTCTTTGTGTCCCCGATAAATTTGCTTATCCGATGGAAAGAACTGTGATAACGGACGCCTATGCTAAGTTTGCGGACTGGGCACATGATCAGAGTACCAATGCCGATTGGTATAGTACGCCTTTAAGCAGTGATAAGGTAATAAAATACTAATCTTCTTTTTTAATATGAGTTGACAGCCGGAGAATGAACTATTTTCCGGCTGTTTTCTCTATGAACTAATCCTTAGGTTGCGAAGAATTTATATTCATTATGCAAGACTTTATTCGTCTGACAGTTGTATTTTTTTCGTCTAACAGTTGTCAGACGAAAGAAACACAACTGTCAGACGGAAGTTTGACAACTGTCAGACGAATAAGAGTATGTAATATAAAGGATAAATTCATTTAATCGGAGACGTAGAATTATGCGGAGCAGGTGGTAAATTCATATGTTGTGTGTATAGGCTGTCAATGATACCATCGGACAATCCGATAGTAGGTACAATGATATCGGTAGCTTTTACATAAGTCGCTACTTCAAGAAATATCTCTGCTGCCGGAACAATTACATCTGCCCGATCCGGTTTCAGTTTGTATTGCTTGATGCGCTGCTCGGTAGGGAGGGCTTGTAAAGCCATATAAACTTTACGCAGCGATTCAACGGGCAGGAGAGAAGCCTTTTTGTCCTTTTTTTCAGCGAGACGGAAGAGTTTATTGATATTTCCGCCCGAACCGATAATGCTGACTGGCGCATATTCCGTGGCAATACCAATCAGGTCAGTGCGTAGCGCTTCCTTTTCCTCTTCTTTCACCATACTACTAAGCATACGGACTGTACCTATATTATATGAACGGGAGTTTTTCAATTCTCCGTTACTGATAAGGTTAATTTCTGTACTACCGCCGCCAACATCTACATATAGATAATTCTGTCCGGATGCAAACAGTTGTTCGATGTGATTGTCATATACAATATGCGCTTCTTCCTGTCCGTCGATAATGTTCACGCGAATTCCTGTTTTCCTCGCTATCTGTCGGACGATATCCTTGCCGTTTCGGGCGTCGCGCATAGCGGATGTGGCGCAGGCGCGGTAATCCACTACATCATATATTTTCATCAATTGCTTGTAGGCTTTCATCAGCCGTACCAGCTTCTTCTCTTTTTCTGCCGAAATAACACCTGTTGTGAAAGCGTCTTCTCCCAGTCGCAACGGGATACGGATGAGTTGTACCTTACTCATAAGTTCGGGCGCATTTTCTTCGTTTACGCATTTTATCAATAAGCGTACAGCGTTGGAACCGATGTCGATTGCTGCATAATTAACTTTCTTCATATTTATCATAATGTGTTCTTGTATTCGTTATATAATTTTTCTTGTGAACGGAAAGGTGATATCGTTTTCTCGTCTAGTGGAGGAGTGAACGGAAAATTCCATGCCTGGTTGGTTCCCATCCCGTCTACTATGCGTCCTTTGGCTGTATCCTGAAATCCGTAACAGACGATTCGTTTTAAATCCGCCTGTATCTCTTTATCATACACAGGAGCCAGCACTTCAATGCGGTTGTCCAAGTTTCGTGGCATCCAGTCTGCCGAACCGATATAATATTTCTCTTCTCCGCCATTGGCGAAAATGAAAATGCGTGAGTGTTCAAGATAACGGTCTATAATTCCATTGATATGTATATTCTCACTGACGCCCGGAACAGCCGGTACCAAAGAACAGTTGCCGCGTACAACCAATTCTATCTTAACTCCTGCTGCTGAGGCTTCGTATAACTTTTCGATGAGTGCGCGGTCCGTTATGTGATTTACTTTGGCAAGGATATAGGCATCTTTTCCCTGTTCCTTGTTCTTTATCTCCTTATTGATAAGAGCAATCAACCGTTTACGCATATCATTGGGAGAAACGAGCAACTCTTTGAAATTAACGGGCGTGTATGGCTTCTCGATAAAGTCAAATACGGCATTTACTTCCCGGACAATGGGACGGTGGGCGGTCATAATGGTATAATCGGTGTACATGCATGCGTTTCCTTCGTGGAAGTTCCCCGTACTGATGCAGGCAATGTCTCCGTGGCGCGTTTCGATGTGTACGAGTTTGGAGTGAATTTTCAGCCCTTCCACTCCGAAGATTACATGGATTCCTGCATCCTGCATCCTTTTGCTCCAATTGATATTCGAAGCTTCGTCGAAACGTGCCAGTAATTCGATGACTACCGTCACCTTCTTGCCGTTCTTTGCTGCGCAAATCAATGCCTTAATTACTTTGGAGTCTTTAGCCAGCCGGTAAAGTGTTGTCTTGATGCTTTTCACTTCTTTGCTGATAGCAGCTTCACGCAACACACGGATGAAAGTATCAAAACTATGATAAGGATAATGCAGCGAGCGGTCTTTCTGACGAATCAGAGTCAGCAGGCTTTCCGCACCATTAAGCTCGGGCTTGAAAATAGGTTCCCAAACAGGATATTTCAGATGACTGTGACCACAGACCGGAAATTTCATTAAATCTTTGAAATTATGATAACGCCCACCCGCTACACGGGTATCGTTCTTGCCTATATTCAGACGGTCAGTCAGCCTTTTTAGCAAGTCCCTGGGCATTTGCTCGTCATACACAAAACGGAGAGGTTCACCTTTCTTGCGACTTTTCACTCCTTTGGAGATTTTCTGAAGTACGCCCGTCCGCAAATCACTGTCTATTTCCATTTCGGCATCTTTGGTGAACTTAAAGGTGTATGCTTCATAATCGGTATATTTCATTCCTACAAAGATCATCGGCAGGCAGTAACGGATGACGTCATCGAGAAACATAAGATAAGTCTTTCCTTCCGATTCGGGCAGTTGGATGAAGCGCCCGAATTCTCCGACCGGCAACTGGATGACTGCATAATCCTTCTCTTTTATTTTTCCAGTTTCATCTTTGCGGAGCAAGCGGATGGCGAGATAAATATCCTCATCTGTCTGGTCGTCCAGTTGGCGGGGACCGTTAAGGAAAAGCGGGGTGGTGGAACCATTCAGCTTGTTGCGATAGAAAGAAGTGATGAATGTTTTCTGTTCATCGTTCATTTCCGTTTCTTTGATAACGTAAATATTTTCTTTTTTCAGTTCTTCCATGATAGAGGCGAACGTTTCTTCAAACTGTTCGTAGTAACGGTTGTGCAGTTTGCCTATCTGTTTCAGGGTGTGTGCGGCGATTTCCTGTTCTTTCTGTATATTCTTATCGTTGTACTCTATAATCCGGTTTAAGGTAGCGACACGGACACGGAAGAACTCGTCGAGATTGTTTGAATAGATGCCAAGAAAAGTCAGCCGTTCCAGTAAAGGAACTTCCGTACGGGCAGCTTCGAGTAAGATACGTTGGTTGAAATACATCCAACTGATGTCACGCTCAACATAAGGACACTTCTTTTTTGTTTCGCTTGATTTCATGATGAAGAATCTGTTTTTAATTTTCTGCAAAAATATCTAAGTGAGATGTAATAGCTATAACGGATTTGTTACGAACTTATTACAATGTTTATTTGTTATTTTTATATATCAGTAGAAACACTTATATTCGCAAAAGTATTGGAACAGACTCGGTTAAAAAATATAGAATTTATGAAAACAATGAATTATTCCCTTATTCGCATTCTCTTTGCACTCGTGATAGGTTTGGTCTTGGTGATTTGGCCGAATGCGGCTGCCAGTTATATCGTTATCACGGTAGGAGTCGCTTTTTTGATTCCTGGTGTTATCAGTCTTTTCAGCTTTTTCGGGCGGAAAAGGACGAAAGATGAAATCGCCCCCCGTTTCCCGATTGAAGGAATCGGTAGTTTATTGTTCGGGCTTTGGCTGATTATGATGCCGGAGTTCTTTGCGGATGTGCTGATGTTCCTGTTAGGATTTATCTTGATTATGGGTGGTGTGCAACAGATTGCTTCTCTGTCTGCCGCTCGTCGTTGGATGCCTGTTCCGGGAGCATTTTATCTGATTCCTTCCCTGATTCTTATTGCGGGTATCGTTGCCTTGTTCAATCCGACGGGAGCACGTAATACTGCTTTTATTATTATCGGTATCAGCAGTTTGGTTTATTCGCTTTCCGAGTTGATAAACTGGTTTAAGTTTGCACGTCGCCGTCCACAGACTCCGATATCACATGATGACGATATTGAGGATGCAAAGATTGTCGAATGATTTTGATATTATTCTAAAGAGGCTTAAAAACAAAGGACTATTCCATATTTTAAATGGAGTAGTCCTTTTCTTTATATAATAGTGTCTTGTGTTAGTCGGGTATTCTAATTCACTTTAATACTCTTTCGGGCACCATCCGCCTGAACAGCCCATAGTCTCACTTCACTCGTTTTAATATTGTCGGGGAGAGTGAACTTGAAGTCATTGGAGAAATAAACGAGTTCCCCATCACTGCTGTTTCCTTTTCTGGCCTCAAATGCCACAGCTTTGCTTCCTACATTTGAAGCTACGGTGATTTCCTTTCCTGATATAGTAGCGGTTACCTCATCGTTATTGAATGTAGCGCTTGTTCCCTGGAACTGCGTATAATAACCGACATCACCAGATTCCTTATCACGATATTCGTTAGGACCCGGTTCGAACCACTCTTTCTTCCGGTCTTCGATATACTGGATGGGAGCCGCTTTCTTATACTTGGAAATGCTCGATTTCGTTGTACTTATCATACTTTCTGTAACCGTGTAGGTGAATGTACCATACTGCTCGATTTTTAGATCATCTACTGGTGTGAAGAATCCCCAAAAGTCAAAGAAATCGGTTAGGTCTTCCTTAGCTGTTTCACATACGGCTTCTACAAACATCATTTGTGATTTACCCGGATTACTTTCCGTATAAACTCCGGCATATTTCTCGCGCATCTTGGCAAATACCTCAGGCCAGAAGTTTTTATTGTCTTTGCATAGATGGTAATAGATGAATAATTGCCAGTACATACGCATATGTATTTCCGTATCCTCATTTTGATGCGTAGCTTCTCCGAATGTAACCCATGGATCATTGTCTACGAATCGTGTCTTTGCGACACGGCAAAGTCCGTACCCCCGTGAATGATATTGGCCCATTTTGTGGATGACATAATTGGAGAATAAGTTGTTGGATGATTCGGAACATCCCGGCCAGTTAATTGCTTTTTGATGGATATGTCCGATTTCATGCGCAGGTCCCCAGGCGTTATCTTCTTTTGCTTTTACGTTTTCAGGTAACAGAATGTTTTCGAGATAGGTATATACAAATCCTACCCTGTATTCAGACTGCCACATATAGCTGCCTTCGGGTGAAATGGCAAAGATATGATTATTATATCTTTTGCGTAAGTCACCGTTAAAGCCCATTATCTCATGCTCCCAACCGACAATATCGTCCCATAGGTTAATAGCTGCCACAATATTGTTAGGTGCTACTTTCCTTAGTTCTGATGTATGGAAGTAGAATATGATTTCTTTTCCTCGTACACCGAAGTATTTGTAATCTGCCTTATCAAGTAGTTCTGTATATTTAGCGTCTGTTTTATCCGTATCCAAATCGAAGAATCCACTGACCTTTCCACTTGCATAAGGGATATGTACACGGATAGGTTGGTTTTGTACATTGGTAGGAGCGGCTGTATATAAGATAAAGAGCATACCTGCTTTATCTATTGCGACCTTATTGACTCCTTTGGTCAGTTGGATTGTTTGAGCCGATGTTGGCGATTCTGTCTGTACATACGCTCCGTTATCACTATTGACGGTTTCTTCTCCAAGTACCTGAAGAGAGATTTCATTATTATGTGTATCGCCTACCAATACAATGATGTTGTCTCCCGCCTCTACATGTATACCTGTAATGTTATCCTGGTTACCATATTTTTTTATTAACATGGCATCGGCTGTTTGGAATACATCGCTGTATGGACTGTAATCCTGGATGCGGAATTTCTTTTCCCAGTCGGTATAAGTTCCTTCCTTGATTTGGAAAGCCAGTTGTGCAAAGTATCCGGGCAGGCTGTTGATGTCATCGTCTGTAACATTGTCATTCAACTCGCAACAAGTGATGTCTTTGAAAACGGCCAATAGTTGTGCATCAAGGAATGAGGCGTTGCTACGACAGAATTCCATTTCATTACAAGCAGCTTTATCACCACTGTATGTAGAATTTACGACAAATCGGATACCAAGTACATTTGTCAGTCGTTCGGGAAACATTATTTTTTGCTCACTTGATATGTTTTGGAGCTTATATGACTTGATTTTCACCCAGGTTCTGCCTGTTGACGGACAGGTTTCAGGCCGAGAATCTTGATTGAAAGTGATAGGTGAACCACCATCAAGGTAATATAAATCTATATTTTCGAATTTGCCATTTCCGTTAGGGTAAAATAGGGCGTAGTCCATATCCTGTGTCCCATCAAAATAGAATTCCAGATTTAAAGGGAAGATATTTTCAGCGTTTGCACCCCATTGGGTATGGTAGCAATGATTGTCGTCTGTATAGCCATCGAAAGCATGTGAGATTGCTTGAGGGTCCGTCTGTTCCGAACTTGCCCATCCATTGTTTGGCTTGATTTTAATATCTTCTCCAACTTCAACGTCGCCCGCATCTGTAGAACGTTTCTTTTGAGTAATGGGAAGCTCTGCCGTAGGATGTTCCTCTTCATTTCCTGTACCTGTGAATATGATGGTAGAAGAACGTTTTTTCATTTCGATATTACTTTGTACAGTAAGTATGTACTTGCTGTCTATCATGGCACGTGTAAGGTCTTCCACCGGTGCTTCACTTATTGAAAGCCAGGTTTTGTCTTCTTCAGGAATATCCCATTTGAAACTGGATACATTGGTAGTGATTACCAATTCATAATTATTTTTTGTGTCGGATAGATTGTCCAGTTTTTCGGGGCTCACGAGGATAGCCGGTTGGGTTCCGAGTTGCTTCACTGTAATCGTTTCCGTAATTCCGCTTGCTTTCAGGGTAAGTTTGGCTTCACGCAGGTTCAGTTCATTGTTTTCGTCCAATGCCAAACGGAACATCTGCGGGTTACTGCTGATACGGTGCGCATCGCACCAGTCTTTATCAGATGTGATAGTCCAGTCTTCACAGTTCGTTTCTATTTTTATGTTTTCCCTTTGAACGTCTTTCAAGTAATGTAGCGATTGCGCTATCTCCGGTATTCGGAGATAGGGGGCTGCTTCACTTCTTTCATCGTCATCGGAGCAGGCGGTGAAAAGAAAGAGGGAGCATAATAGAGTGAATAAAATTTTCTTCATTGTGTTTTGATTAATTAGTTTATTATAATATTCAAGGTTACTCATCGTTTTTAGCAGGGTCTTTTATGAGGATACCAAATTCGCTCATACAAAGATTTTGTGGATTTTCTGTAAATTCCCTGTTCAGCGGATCCCATAGGCATAAACGAATTTGTCTGGTGCGGTAAATCTGTTCAAGATCGAAGTTCTGTTTTGCCAGATAAGCAGTTCCTAAATTATCTTTATCTGTTGCTCCTTCATTCGTTAAAGTTCCTTCCGGAATGACCATTGTATATTCTTCGGAACCTTCTGTTTTCACTTCAATAGAAAAGTGCTGAACCAAGCGCCAATAACCCATAGAATTGCTTTGTCTTTGTTGTAGGATTACTCCTACCATATCTTGCTCTTCCGGTAGTGTGATGTCAATTATGTATTTATCGAGGAAGATTGCGGGATTCCAGCTACATGCCCAGAAAGTATTAATATTCCCGTCTATCAATGAGTTGACAGGACCTTCACTTTCTTGTACGGATTCGCAAGTGGCTGTCCAGCCCTCTTTATCCTTGGCTTCCCACAACTCCTGAGTGTAGAACTTGACCACATTGAGAGTACCGTTATACTTTTTCACCCATTCTTTTCCGATAACTGATACCGTACCATATTCTACGGTACATTCACCGGAATTTTCCAAGATAAATTCTGCATGACGTATTCCCAAATCAATGTTTTTGGTTTCCACAATATCCTCTCCGAATTTGAATCTGAAAAAGACCTTGTCGGAAGTGGAACTGGTTTTGACCTGAGGCTCTTTCCATTCCAGTATCACTTTACGTCCACCTTTTGCAGATATGCTCACTGCAAAAATAGAATCGGGAGTACATTGCTTGTAATCCAATGGAGTAATTGAACGGCTTCCCAGATCAATGCGGTTATTGTCATTATTGTAAGCATAGAAATGCAATGTATATTCCTGGTTTACTAAATCTTTGATAACCATCTTTACCGATTCGCCATTTTCGTTGAGAACCGGGTTTCCGTCTTCGTCTTTTACGAATGGAGTAACCAGTTCGCTTCCGTAACGGCTGACGTTGTAAGAACGGGGTTTGTTATCATGGTCTGTAAACTCTATGTGCAGGAAGACAAAGTTATTGTCTTCCGGGTCAGGGGTCCATTCCAATTCGCATCCGCCGTTGATAGGAGTGAGTGCGATGTCGTTGATGTCGATTGTCTGAGGTTTGTTTTTGAAATCATCGTCAGAACAGCTGGCTATTGACAATATTCCCAGACAGGATAAAGCCAAAGCGGTCATATAAATGTATTTTTTCATAACTGATTTTCTTTTCATCTAAATCGTTTAAAGATTAATATCCCGGTGCTTGTATCAGGTTCTCGCTTTTATCCGCTTCTTCATAATAAAGAGGCATTAGGTACAAACGGTCGTCCCATGATACTTCTGTGTATTCGGGCATTATTGTCTCTTGGTTGAATTGTGTAAAAGTCGGCCCTACATAGCCTACCATATTCAATCCGTGAAGTCCCTTGCCCATAATTTCCTTGCCTTTCAACCAGCGTCTCATATCGTAGAAACGGATACCTTCGCCATAGAACTCAACGAATCGTTCCCTGCGTACCCACTCTGTCATGTCGTCTTTGCCCTTGGTTACATCACTTGCTTTTAAGGCATTGATACCTGCGCGGGTACGTACCGGATTGATTGCTTCTAAGAATTTATCTTCTTCTCCTAAGGCTGCATAACACTCTGCCAGGTTCAGATATAGCTCTGCCATACGGATAATGGGACGTGGGGCAGTTAACGAACCGTTGTTGTCCGAGCCGTTTTCGCTATATGCAAGTCCGGGATGAGCCCATTTTTGGCAAAGGAAACCTGTACGGCAATAATCTCTGCTTGAGATGCTGGGATTATATCCTTGTGCTTCCGAATCTCTCATTTTCAGTATGATTGGCGCGTTCTTTACAAGTTTGGTTCCGTATTCTCCGCCGCTGAAAGCCATCCAGGCATAGAAACGTGGTTCGCGATGGGTATTTAACTTAATGATTTCATTGGCATTGAGTTCTCCTGAGTAAGAGGGTTCACTGTTTATAATGCTTTGTCCGGCAACGTCGTACCATTCGTCCTGAGGATAGAAGCGGCTCTCGTCGGTAATGGGATACCCATCTTTGGTATAGAATTGTTTGATAGCCTCAAGTGTCGGAGATACTCCTGACCATCCGTCCTGCCATGTGTTATCTGTCTTTTTAAACATCCGGCGTGGAAGACAACCATTGACAATGCTGCTTTGGTCGGCAAGCCCCCAGACAACTTCCTGGCATTTGCCGGTAGCATTGGCACGTGATAGCAAGGCATAACGCATGCGGAATACGTATTTCATAAAGTCCTTTTGGCTGGCATCTACATTTTTCAGTTCGTCGAAATTGGATTCCTGGTAGAGTTCGAGATTCTGGCGCAGGGCGAAATCCAATGCTTCCTTGCAAGCGTCTCTGGCGTCTATCCATTTTTGCTCGCTGTATACAGGGCTGACAAGCTGTTTCCCATACCCAGGAGTTTCCCAACGGGTGTTTTCCCATTTTAACCGTCCTGATTCGTACAGTGTGTTTCCGTTCCATTGAGGGGATGCTGCATAAAGAAGTACCCGTGCTTTGATTGCTTTTGCCACCACTTTATCTACACGTCCCCAATCTCCACCTGTCCAGCGGTCGGGCAGGTTAGGCATTGCTTTATCTATCTGGTCGGTAATGAACTTCGTCACAGCGTCATAGTGCGAGCGTCCCGGCATATCGTCACCCGTCACGTCTGACGGATATGCATGATCCATGATGGGGCAGGGGCCATATTTGCGTAATACCATAAAATGGTAGTAACCTATAAGGAATTCCGCTTCCGCTCTCCATGTGGTGCGTTGTTCGTCTGTCAGGTTGGGGGCTTTGTCCACTATTTCTAAAAATAAGTGGCATGTACGGATAGGGTCATATCCGCAATAACGCCAGGTCCAACCGCCGCCGGTAGCTGACGAGCGTTGGTTGGTTTGTATATTATAGGCGTCTCCGTTCCAGTTGGGCGGAAGTACATATTCGTCGGTGGATGCTACATCTTCGTTGTAGTAGTCCACCGGATTCCATTTTTTCAATCCGCTATAACAAGAATATAGGTAGGCTAATGTAAGTTCCGGCTTTTTGTAAGCGTCGTCAAGGGTAGCTTGTTCTACAGGCACTACATCCAGGTAATTACATGATGTAAGGCTGGTTGTCACTACGGCTGCTCCGATAATGAATTTATAAAGTATATTTGATTTCATATATAGATTACTTATATTTTATACTATTTGAAAAACTTTTCTTAGAAATTGAGTTGCATGCCTATGCTGAAGGTGCGTGACAGCGGGTAAGCGTTCCAGCTCAATTCCGGATCCCATAATTTGAATTTACTGAATGTCAGTAGGTTATTCCCAATCAGATAGATACGTCCGTACTTGAAATTATAACCGAGTTCGGCATTTTTAAGGCGCATATATGAGCCGTCGCGCAACCAGTAGCTACTGTTTTGGCGGTTATTGTTTGCGTCGTCACGGTATTCGAGACGGGGATAAGCAGCATCGGGATTGGGATTGGATTCGCTCCAATAATCATCCGCTATAAATTGCAGGACATTCTTGCGGGTGTTTCCGAACGGGTGGATACCGCTGATCATGATTTTCCGCTGTGCCGCCCCCTGGAAGAAGAAACCGAGGTCGAATTTTTTGTAGCGTATGGTGGAACCGAAGCCATACATGATGCCCGGAGTAGAACCATAAGGAGAAAGTTCGCATTGGTCGGAACCGTCTATCATTCCATCTCCATTCATGTCCTTATATTTAATATCACCCGGCATTGGTGAGTTACCGAATTTTTGTGTCGGGCTGTTATCAATATCTGCCTGGTCAACAAAAAGGCGTTCGGCAACGTATCCCCATGTGCCGTTCAGAGATTTTCCGTCATGGCGGCGATATTCTTCTGCACGATATGCTTCATCAGAATATATCTGGGTGGCACGGTTATATGTAAACGTACCCCTCAAGTCGAAACTCCAGTTTTTACCAATTTCTTGTACATAATTCATGGCAAGTTCCAATCCTTTGTTTTCCACTTTACCGATAGATGCCCATGGTTTGGCGTTTTCGTATCCCAGATATTCAGGAAAACGTTCACGACGGAGCAGGATATTGCTTCTGTTATCTTTAAAGATATCGACAGTCAAAGATAGTTTGCTGAATAATTCGAGGTCAACACCTAAGTTTAGTTTTTCCGCCCGTTCCCAGGTTGCATTCGTTACGCCATATTGTGTAACGGCAGGACCTTTGTAAGTAACATTCATATCTACTCCGGTAGTGTATTGGTGATTGTCATCATTCAGATTTACATTAGTCAGATAAATGAAGTGGGGACCTTCAGCTCCGGTACGTATATCTTTCGTTCCCGTTTCATCGTTACCAACCAATCCCCACGAACCTCTGATTTTAAGGTTTGTGATAATTCTATTTATTGGTTCGAAGAATTTTTCATTGCTGATGACCCAGCCTGCTGCAAAGGAAGGGAACATCTCGAAGCGGTGACCGGAAGCCAAACGTTCCGTTCCGTTATAACCGAAATTAGCCTCGAACAAGTAACGCTGGTCATAAGCATAGGTGAAACGGCCGGATATTCCCTGATTACGGGTTGGCAATGGATTGACGCGGTATTCACGTTGTAGGTAGAGTAACATCGCTGATAAGTCGTGGATGCCTTTGAAATTGCGTGACCACTCCAAGGCTGCCTGAAACTGGAAAGTACGGTCGGCAGATTTCTCTGGATCCGATTGAGTGATGAAATCCTTTCCGCTAGTACCTACACGTTCCAGGGTATAGTTTGCTGCTTCAGAGTCATATGGATCATAAGAACCTGGTTTTGCCATGTAATAATAAGGTTCGATCGTACGGGTGAAGTAAGACTTCGACCAGTTTTTAAAACTAATTAATCCGGTCAGCTTAAGTCCTTTGGTGATAAAGTCCAACTCCTGTTCTGCTTTGACTGTGGTTAGGATGGTTGATTGAAAATCTTCTCCATAAGTGGTCATTAAGTCTGCATATGGATTTTTGTATAACAAGTCACCTGTATAGAATGCATTACCGAATAACATATGATCAACTCCGGAAGGAGCGACACTACTTGGATAGTAAGCGGGGAAGTTAACAGGATTGGCCGATAACATTTCTGCAAATAAATCGGTTGTACTGGTTTTCGGACCGCCGCTATTGCGGAGTTGAGCATTCATTCGTAATTGTATTTTTGTAGTAGGAGTGAGTTTATAATCCACGTTACTTTGGAAAGTATAACTCCATACGTTTACGTTATTGTCAAATGAATAAAGTTTCTTGTTATTTAAGACACCGGAGTCGTGGTTTGCTTGCAAACTCAAGTAGTAGTTTGCCTTTGAACCACCGCCGCTGACATTGATGTTTGCCCGTTGGCTCATAGACATATTCTTGAACATCAGGTCTTTCCAGTTGACATTGGGATATACGTACGGATTCTTGTTGGCACGGGTGTTGTTGATCTGCTCCTGTGTGTAAAGCAGGCCGTCATAAGTTCCGGTACGGGTATAACGTGCTTCGTTGGCCATTTCCATGTAGGTGACTCCGTCTACAAAGTCAGGGAAGCTCATAGGCACATTGAATGAGTTTTCCACACTGACATTGATACGGGTCTTTTCGTTTTCCTTTCCGGATTTTGTCGTCACCAGCATTACACCGTTTGCACCGCGTGCACCATAGATTGCCGTGGCGGAAGCATCTTTCAGAATAGAAAAGCTTTCAATGTTTTCGGCAGGAATATAATTCAGGTCTGTGGAACTGATTTCCACTCCATCTAGCATAATTAATGGAGTGGCACGTCCGCCAAATGTTCCGATACCGCGAATATAGAACTGTGAAGCGTCTTTGCCCGGTTCACCACTGGAAGTAGTGGCGATTACACCTGCCAGACGTCCGCCGAAAGAGTTGGTTAACGAAGATGTAGGAACTTTCAGCGAAGCGGCCTTGATGTTAGTGATAGAGCCTACTACAGATACCTTTTTCTGCGTTCCGAATCCTACGACCACTACTTCATTCAGTAACTCGCTGTCGGATGGTAATTCGATTTTTATGACTCCCATGTCCTCAACGGCTTGTTCTACTGTCTTATACCCCATATATGATACTACCAACACATCTTTACTGCTGTTGACGCTGATACTGAAATTACCGTCCAGGTCAGTGATAGTACCGACATCGGTTCCTTTTATTTTTACGTTTGCGCCGACTAAGGTTTCTTTTGTGTTCGCATCAAATACTGTGCCCGTCACAGTACGCTTCTTTTGTTTGGTTTGCTGAGGTGTTACCGGAGCACTTTTTACTTTTAAAACGACTTCATTGCCATTAATCATATATTCTACATTCGTATTCTTGAATATTTCATTCAAGACTTTCTCAATAGAACCCTTACAATCAATGTTCTTTTTACTCATTTCTTTGAGCAATGTCGCGTTGTAGAAAAAGACGTAATTACTGTGTCTTTCAATTTGTTGAATTGCTTCTTTGACACTGAGGGATTCTCCTTTCACTGCTATTTGCCCATAAGCGGCAAACAAAGTAATCGGATAAAGCAACAGTGCCAAGATGATACATTTTACGTACCGTTGCTTGGTTGAGAATGTTTTGTTCTCCATGCTTTTAGATTTTTAGTTATTTAAATGATTAATAAAAAAGATATTAGTAAATGAGAATTTCTTCTCCTTTTTTCTCGACTTTCAAGCTCATGCTGTAACATAGTTTCTTGATTACATTTTCTAAAGGCTCATCATGGTAGAGGCTTCCCGAATATTTATATTTCTTATTTACATCTTTGCCAAGAGTGATTTGCGAACCATATCTGTCGTTGATAATTTCTATTAATTGCGCCAGTGTGATGTCCGTAAACAGATACCGTCCGTTCTCCCAATTCATATGTTCTACTTTTTCCATTGTTATGTCTGCAGTCTCCGGGTCATAGATTATTTTATCCAACGGATTCATGGCGATACATTGGTTGGTGGACTGGATATTGAATTCTACTTCTCCTTCAAACAGGGTTATTTCATTTTTATTGTACTTGTTCTTTTTGATTTGGAAGGAAGTGCCTTTTACTTCGATAAATGCTTTAGGAATATGTACTATAAAATGCTGTTTCTTTCCTTTGGTAACATCGAATAATGCTTCGCCTTCCAACCAAACTTCCCTTTGGCTTCCGAAGTTTTGTGCGTAGCGTATATTGCTGCCTGTTTTCATCCATACTTTCGAACTGTCAGGAAGCATATACATCAGGACTTTGTCGGCAGTGAAAACGATATATTCGGTTGTACTTTCCCAATTTTGTTTTAAAAGCCATAAACTTCCCGCTATAACAAACAAGATGATGGAAGCGGCAGCAACAAAGCGTTGGAAGGAGAGTTGATAGCGGGGTGGTTTTGCCGGCTTTCTACATTCTTCCAGACGTTTCCATACCCGTTCTCCCATTTCCCGGTCTTCGGGACTTTCCGCAGCATGTCTCCATTGTCGTTTCATCCTTTCTTCTACCGATTTGTGTTGAGACAGCTTTTCTTTTTCTTCCCAACTGAGTTGGTCAGTCAGTAAGCCTTTAATTAATCTGTTTACCTCTTTTTTTTCCATTCTTTTTCTGCTTATCTACATTAAATACTCGCAACTATATTTTAACCCTCCCTTAAAAAGAACTTTTTTTTCGGAAGGGTGAATTTTATGTTTGAATTGGGGACTTTTGGTATGGTATAGAGGAATAATTGGGGATGGGCGTATAATAATTTTAGCGTTTATATACTCATATTTAATATTAGTACTTATATTTGCGCCTGTAATTAATAAATCTTATGACAGACCGTGAATTGATAGCTGCACTGAAAAAAGGTGATAATGATGCGTTTTCCATTATTTATAAAAGGTATTGGGGGAAGGTTTGTAACTTTTCACGGCTTTATATTACTTCGGATGCCGATATTGAAGATATTGTCCAACAGGTATTTCTGAAACTCTGGAATTATCGTGAATCTTTAAAAGAAAATGAAAGTTTTGAGGGATTTCTTTTTATAGCCACCCGCAATCTTATCTTTAGCCATATGCGGAAAAGCTTTAATGAGAACGCTTATAAGCTGACGGTATTGGATACTATCACTGAAAATGATAATGATTGGCATGGGATTCAAGAGGAGATAGAGGCGCATGAATTGGGAGAATACATTGAACAATTGTTGAAGGAGCTTTCTCCCCGCCAACAGGAAATATTCCGATTGAGCCGTAAGGAAGGGTGCACCAACCGTGAAATCGCAGAGAAACTCGCTATTTCAGAAAAGACGGTGGAAAAGAATATGACTATCACTCTGCGTTTCTTAAAAGAGAACATACGCTTGTTGATTATCTTCTTGAGTGTATAGGGTATAAAAAGAAGAGGACTGCCTCACGGCACCCCTCCACTGCAAACTTAAAACAACCAACAAAAGAAATAGATAATCTCTATTCCATGCTCGATGAAGTCTTTCTCATCGGGCATTTTCTTTTTTTATCTTACGAATAATAGTTCCCTGTATTTCGGAAGCGTCCACATTTGATTGTCGACAATGAGTTCCAACTTGTCGATGTGGTAACGGATTTCTTCCAGTGCCGGAGTAATTGTGTCATGGTAGGCAATGGCTTTCTCACGTTCGCTTTCAATCTTGTTCGCCACTTTACGGGCTTCCACCATGGCATCTACATGCTCTTTGATGAAAGCTGTACGGTCGGCAATCTCTTCAATCAGTTCCAGGTTCTTGGCAGATAACCTGGCTGCCTTTTCTGCCGGGAACAGGGATTGCATCTTATAGACGTTATTAATCAAATCCGTTTGATACTGAGTTGCTACCGGGATGATATGGTTCATCGCCAGGTCGCCCAATACACGGGCTTCAATCTGAATCTTTTTCGTGTAAGTTTCCCATTTCACTTCGTTGCGGGCTTCCAGTTCTTTTTTTGTCATTACACCGGTAGCTTCGAACATGGCAATCGTTTCCGGTTTCAGATAGTTGTCGAAGATGACAGGAACACTCGTTTCACAATCCAGACCGCGGCGGGCAGCTTCTTCTTTCCATTCGTCACTGTAACCGTTGCCGTCAAAGTGGATGGCTTTACACTCTTTAATGTATCCGCGGATAATCTCAAGGATGGCAGATATCTTCGGTTCCCCTTTTTCAATCAGGGCGTCTACATCTTTCTTGAATTTCGACAACTGATGAGCTACGGCAGAGTTCAATGCAATCATGGCGGAAGCACAGTTTGCTTCGGAACCTACGGCACGGAACTCGAAACGGTTGCCGGTGAAGGCGAAAGGAGAGGTGCGGTTACGGTCGGTGTTGTCAATCAGCAATTCGGGTATCTGCGGAATATCCAGCTTCATGCCTTGCTTGCCGCTGAGGCTGATTAGGTCATCTTTTGTACTGTTTTCTATATGCTCCAATACCTGAGACAACTGTTTGCCCAGGAAAGAGGAAATGATTGCCGGCGGCGCTTCATTCGCTCCCAGACGGTGGGCGTTGGTGGCACTGGAGATGGATGCTTTCAGTAATCCGTTATGATGATAAACTGCCATCAATGTGTTTACTACAAACGTAACGAAACGCAGGTTGTCTTCAGGGGTCTTGCCCGGTCCCATTAATAAGATGCCTGTGTCAGTTCCCAATGACCAGTTATTATGCTTACCGGAACCGTTGACGCCTTTGAACGGCTTCTCATGAAGCAGTACACGGAAACCATGACGACGGCTTACTTTGCGCATCAACGACATAATCAATAAGTTATGGTCATTGGCTAAGTTACATTCTTCGAAGATAGGAGCCAGTTCAAACTGGTTGGGTGCAACCTCGTTGTGACGGGTCTTTACAGGGATACCCAATTTCAAGGCTTCAATTTCAAGGTCTTTCATAAATGCTGCTACACGGGTAGGAATAGCACCGAAATAATGGTCTTCCAACTGCTGGTTCTTGGCGCTGTCGTGCCCCATTAATGTACGGCCTGTCATTAACAAGTCCGGGCGTGCGGCGTATAAACCTTCGTCCACTAAGAAATATTCCTGTTCCCAACCCAGGTAGGCGACTACTTTCTTCACTTCCGGATTGAAATAGTGGCAAACGTCTACGGCTGCCTTATCTACGGCACGAAGTGCTTTCAATAGGGGAGCTTTGTAGTCGAGGGCTTCACCGGTATATGCGATGAATACGGTCGGGATACAAAGAGTGTCGTCGACGATAAACGCAGGAGATGAAGGATCCCAGGCACTGTATCCACGGGCTTCGAACGTGTTGCGGATTCCACCGTTCGGGAAAGAGGAAGCATCCGGCTCCTGCTGTACAAGCAGCTTGCCTGTGAATTCTTCCATCATACCGCCTTTACCGTCATGTTCAACAAAGGCGTCATGCTTTTCTGCCGTGCCTTCGGTCAGCGGTGCAAACCAGTGTGTGTAATGAGTGACACCCATTTCGATGGCCCATTTCTTCATACCGGCCGCTACCTCATCGGCAATGCTGCGGTCTAGCGGAGCACCATTGTCAATAGCGTCAATCAGTGCATTGTACACCTTACTCGGAAGGTACTTGAACATTTTCTCCTTGTTGAATACGTACTTGGCAAAATACTCCGACGGACGTTCTGCAGGGGTTGCTACCTCAACCGCTTTCTTCTTGAAAGCAGTTTCTACTACTCTGAATCTTAGTTTTGACATAATACCTAATTTGATTTGTTGTTAAATATGTTAGAGCAAATAATCTTTCTCTGTATGGTTCCCGGGAAGGCGACCAAACCCGCCCGGGATAGAAATCTGTTTTTAAATCTATATAGTCTGTTTTTATTGGTTTACAAGCAGACGTTTTTAGTTGTAAGCTGACTCCCCGTGTTCGTAAATATCAAGTCCTTCTTCCTCGATACGTGCCGGAACGCGCAGACCGTGAATTTTATCGAGAGCCTTGAAGATGATGAATCCCATACCTGCCGCCCAAGCTCCGACTATAAGTGCTCCGAAGATTTGTGCTCCGAGAAATCCGAAACCATATCCGTAGAACAACCCTTCGCTGGTGGAGAAGAAACCTGTGAGAATGGTTCCTAAGAAACCGCAAACACCATGTACGGAAGAAGCACCTACCGGGTCGTCGATTTTCAGGACTTTATCAATAAAGTCTACCGAGAATATCATCACAATGCCACAGATAGCACCAATCAGCACGGCTCCTGCGGGAGATACGACATCGCATCCGGCGGTGATACCTACCAAGCCTGCCAATACACCATTCAGTGTCAATGACAAAGAGGGCTTTCCATATTTCATCCAACTGATTACCAAGGCGAAGAAACCACCCGCACAAGCTGCAAGATTGGTTGTCAGGAATACATGTGAGATTGCGTTTGCATCTGCTTCGGTACTTGCTGCCAACTGGGAACCGGGGTTGAATCCGAACCATCCGAACCAAAGGATAAATACACCCAATGCGGCAATAGTCAGGTTATGTCCCGGAATAGCTCTGGATTTACCGTCTTTTCCATATTTGCCGATACGTGGGCCTAGAATGGCGGCACCTACCAAAGCAATCCATCCACCTACCGAGTGAACAACAGTGGAACCTGCAAAATCATGGAAGGTCGTTCCGAAAAGGTTCATCATAAAAGAACCTGCTTCACTGTTCATCAGCCAACCGCCGCCCCAAGTCCAATGACCGGAAATCGGGTAAATCAGTACACTGATGAAGATTGTATAAATCAAATACATGGAGAATTTGGTGCGTTCTGCCATTGCTCCTGATACGATGGTAGCGGCAGTGGCACAGAATACGGTCTGGAAAATAAGGAATCCTTCTTTAGGCAGCCCGTTATCCATGAAAGACAGGTCGAAGAAGTGGGGCATCCCGATGAATCCGCCTGCGCCGAACATCAGTCCGAAACCGATAAACCAGTAAAGCAAAGAACCGAACATGAAATCTACAAAGTTCTTCATCAGAATATTGGCAGTATTCTTCACTCTGGTGAAACCTGCTTCTACTAAGGCAAATCCCGGCTGCATGAAGAATACGAGCATAGCTGCAAGTAACATCCAAACCGTATTTAATCCTAAAGCCAGTTCACCGATAGTATCCGGGGCTTCTGCCGTAGATTCGGCTGGGAGTGCTGAAAGTTCAGTTATTGTCTCTGTTATTGCTGCAACAGTATCGGTAGCGGCTGTGTCTTGCGCTGACAAATCCATAGCAAAACAGCATACCATGAACATAGTAGTGGCTATCCATGGCTTTACGAAGCCATGACTTTTATATTTTGTATCCATAATAATTATCTTATTTAATACCTTTATAAATTAGTTATAATCCGCAAGGAAACCTGGGTGCGGCACCTTGTCGCTAGCGTTCTTGTTCGGCGTTATAGAGCGCTATGTCGCCCCGTTCGGCAGTGCGGATGCGGATGGCATCCTCGATGGGGATGACGAAGATACGTCCATCGCCGATTTCTCCGGTTTGTGCAGCCTTGATAATGGCTTGTACCGTCTTTTCTGCATTTTTGTCGCGTACGACAATAGAGATAAGTATTCGTTCGATGGTGCTGGTGTCATAGACTACGCCACGATAGATACGTCCCTGGCGAGCTTTCCCAATACCTCTTACGTCATAGTAAGAGAACCATTCGATGTCCGCTTCGAGAAGGGCGTCTTTCACGTCCTCGAATTTGGTTTTACGGATAATAGCTTCAATCTTTTTCATATACCTTAAATATTAGTGTGTTCTGTAAAAGAAAGAGGTATAGGGTAGCGGTAGCCATAGCAGGTTACCATACAACAAACCGATAAAATCTAAACTCTAACTACCTTCCCTATACACTCCTTTTGATATTTTAAATTCTCTCTCTCTTAAAAACTTAGTCCGAATGTGAAATAAGCTCCTTCCGTGCGTGGATTGACTGATACCTTGGCGAATACCGGTACGGAGAAGGAATCGGTAATCTTGATGTCCTTGGAAGCTCCGAGGCTGACATCGGAAACACAGAACCCGCTTGTATAGCCATTATAGAAAGTCGTTTCCCAAGGTACCACGCCCAAATCTACTGTCCAGTCAAGACCACCCAATTTGAACGGTGCGCTGAGTGCGAGATAGGAAGAATAAGCTCTTTTGCCGTTTTCTTTCACACCGTCAGCACCAGCAAAGTTCGTGTACCAGTTGACGGACAGCAGACCGAAATCATATCCCACTTGTGCTTCAAATACATGAGCCGTAGAATGGGCTCCATACTTAAAATACTTGTTGGTTGAATAAACCGTTTCTCCCTCATCGTCTATACCTGTCGCTACCTGGGTATTAAACCAATAATCTGTTACCGAAACGCTAAAACCACCTATTGAGTAACCGAGAGTCAAATCAAACTCTTTCGTGTCTGCCGGTTCGAACCCTACAGAACCCCATGCTCCGAGTGAGAAACCTTTGTAAGTAATCCCCAGTGAAGGTTGGATGCTGACTCCGCCCAAATCCTGGCCACGCCAGATGTAACCGCTTACCAAGTCTGCTCCTACCGAAGCTTCTAGTTTGTCTTGTGCCATCGTTGCGGATGGTACGAGCCCTGACAGTAATAATGCTACTGTTATTACCCCCTTGTTTTTGTTAATCGTCGTTTTCATCGTCTTTTTACCTTTAAAAGTTAGAAAAATGTGGATGTACGGTCCATGTATATAGTAGCGCGCGAAATACTATCAAATAAATTAAGAATTACTGGTTGTGAATGAGCCGGGGGAAGTCATTCCGAATTCTTAAAGCCAGTTTTTTATTCTTCTCATAGCTTCAATGCAGTCGTTGCGTTCGCCGAAAGCGGTCAGACGGATATATCCCTCGCCACTTGGCCCGAAGCCCACACCGGGAGTACCGACAACATTGGCTTCATACAACATCTGTTCAAAGAATCGCCATGAGGATAGGCCATTCGGAGTTTTCACCCATAAATAGGGAGCGTTCACTCCGCCGTAAACTTTCAATCCGGTAGCTTCCAGCCCTTCCTTCATGATTTTTGCGTTGGTCATATAATAATTTATCGTTTCTTTAATCTGTGCCTTGCCTTCCGCACTGTAAACAGCTTCTGCAGCCCGTTGGGTGATGTAGGAAGTGCCGTTGAACTTGGTGCATTGGCGGCGGTTCCATAATCTGTTGAGCGGGATGCGGTCACCTTCCAACGTTGCGGCAGTAAGCTCTTTCGGTACTACCGTGTATCCACAACGTACTCCGGTGAATCCTGCTGTCTTTGAGAAACTACGGAATTCAATGGCGCATTTCTTCGCCCCTTTAATTTCGTAAATAGAGTGGGGGACGTTTTCGTCCTGGATATACGCTTCGTATGCGGCATCAAACAGGATTAACGTGTCGTTAGCCAAAGCATAGTCCACCCATTTCTTCAGTTCCGGTTTGGTCAGTGTTGTGCCGGTCGGGTTGTTCGGATAGCAGAGATAAACAATATCTATCCGTTTGTCCGGGATTTCAGGAATGAAGTTGTTTTCACTCGTACAGGGCATATATGTGACATTGCTCCATTTACCCGTTTCCTCTTCCAGTACTCCGGCACGTCCGCACATGACGTTACTGTCAATATATACCGGATAAATAGGGTCTGTAACGCCTACGCTATTGTCATGGCGAAGAATATCACCTATATTCCCGGTATCGCTTTTAGCTCCGTCGCTGACAAATATTTCGGAAGCGGAAAAGTGAATCCCGCGTGGGGCGAAATCATTCTTTATAATTGCTTCAATCAAAAAATCATATCCCTGTTCAGGACCATATCCGCGGAATGTATCTTTATTGGCAAGTTCTTCTACCGCTTTGTGCATTGCTTCGGTACAGGCTTTGGGAAGCGGCTGAGTAACATCGCCGATACCTAGCCGGATGATGTCCTGTTTGGGATGCGTTATCCTGAAAGTATTTACCTTTTTCGCTATATCCGAGAACAAGTAACTTCCCGGCAATTTCAAAAAATGTTCGTTTACTAATGCCATATTGTGATTGTTTTAAGTTTCTATCCGTATTCATTCTCAATTCGCTGTTCTCATCTCTCCATTCTCACCTCTCAACTTCTTCAATTTCCCCATCGAAAACTTTGGTTGCCGGTCCTGTCATCCATATATGTCCTGAGGCTTCGTTCCATTCAATGATGACTGTGCCGCCGTCCATTATTATATTGCTTTTTCTTCCTGCAAGTCCGTTGATGAAGGCAGCTACTGCTGTAGCGCAAGCACCTGTTCCGCAAGCTTGGGTAATTCCCGAACCTCTTTCCCAGACTCTCATCCGTATGGTATCTTTGCCGACAATTTGTGCAAACTCCACATTTGTTCTGTCAGGAAAAAGAGGGTCGTTTTCTAATTCAGGACCGATTTCCGGTAAGTTAATCCGGGTTATATCATCCACAAAAGTAACTAGATGAGGATTTCCCATGGATACTTTAGTTGACCGGAAAGGATATTTCCCTTCCCAATGTACTTCTTCCGTTTCCAGCGGACTGCCCATATCTACTGTCACTGCTGTAACTGTTTTTCCTTCTACGTGAAGTTTCAGTATTTTAATACCTGACAGCGTTTCCAGTGTGATTTCAGTTTTATCGGTCAAACCGTATTCATATACGTATTTGCCTACGCAACGGCTACCGTTTCCGCACATCATCGCTTCCGAACCGTCAGCATTGAAAATACGCATGCTGAAATCAGCCTTATCAGAACTTCCAATCAATATAAGTCCGTCACTCCCAATTCCTGTATGAAACTTGCTCCATTCGATTGCTTTCTTTTCAGGCTCTTCTATCGGATATTGGGTAGTGTCTACATATATGTAGTCATTTCCCGCTCCATGCATTTTGGTGAACTTAATTCTGTTTGTCATTTTGACTTATATTTATTGGTTGTTGTATCCTTTTGTTTTATTACGATGCAAAGGTATGACTTTTTGTTTTATGTTTTGTTGAAAAGTATATCTAATATCTATTTATTTTTAATGAACTTTCAATCGCTTAGTATGTAGCTATATATGCTTATAAATTGAAATTATACACATCTGTATATTGATAAATTGTTATTTGGGTGAGCGGTTTTGCATATTCTTTCATAATATATAAAGAATATTTAGCCTTGATAATCCGAAGAACCTTTTCCTATATCCGTTGTTTTAGCACTATACTTAACATAAAAATGTAGAAATATGAATATAGAAAAACAATTAGAAACGGCAGTAAGGACCAATCATTTGGTGTTGCTTGTGTTTTATGCCGACTGGTCGCCTCATTACGAATGGATAGGACCGATACTTCGTACTTATGAAAAGAGGACGATTGAATTAGTAAAGGTAAATGTTGGAGAGAATAAAGCAATCGCCGATGCGCACAATATAGATACTGTTCCGGCATTCCTCTTATTGCATAAAAGAAATGAACTTTGGCGGCAAGTAGGAGAATTGACGGTGGAAGAGTTGAAAGAGGTGCTGGATGATTTCAGATGAATTGGCTGTAATATTTTATTGGTGTTTGTGGAAATACGGATGTTCTCTCCAATGTCAAATGAATGATTTGGTAAATATTTGATTATTAATATATTATGAATAGCTGTTTTTTCTTTTAAAGCAACGGGTGGTTCCTTTAAAAGGAACCACCCGTTGCACACCGAGGAATGCCCTCTTCCTTTAAAAGGAATGCTCCGTTGCTTTAAGCTCGGATACTAAATGATTAAATATGTCTTGATTTATTGTTGCTTAAGCTCTTTCTGCAATATAACCGGCTCATTGGTAGTAATAAAGTCTGCTTTATTCTCAATCAGCCATTTCATGTCTTCTGCCTCATCCACTGTCCACACATTGACTTTCAAGCCAAGGTCATGCGCTTCCTTAATCCATTCGGGATGTTTTTTTATTACGCCGAAGTGATAGTCAAGTCCCGCAGCACCGAGCTCTTTTAATTCTTTCGGAGATAAGTCGCCATTCAGATAGAATACCGGGGTTCCGGCTGGTGCCAGGCGGATAAATTCTTTCATGGCGTGCAGAGAGAAAGTGATATATTCCATGCGGCTTTCCAATCCCATACTTTTTACCATAGCCACAATTTCCTGCACAGCTTTTGTCTCACGCTTCTTGGTACTGTGTGCTTTGAGTTCGAGTATTAATTGGGCATTGCATTTTTTTCCTGCTTCCAAATATTGTTTTAAACTAGGCAGGTTTTCTCCGTTGGAGAGTTTCAGCCCGGTCAGTGCATCCCCTTTGGAATATTCCATCGGTCGCATTTTATAAACGGGATCATGATTGACAACCAGTTTGTTATCTTTGGCAATCCATACATCAAATTCTGAACCGTAGCACCCGATGGAATCTGCTTTTTGAAGCGCAGTAATACTGTTTTGTGATGAACCCGGGGTTTTCCAATAACCACGGTGGGCAATTACTTTTGTCTGTGCCTGCATACAGCAAGCAGTTACTAAAAGGGCAGAAGCCATCATCATTTTCTTTAAATTCATTTGTCTGGTCTTTAAAAGGTTTAATAGATTTAATTGGGTTTGGCTTCAAAAGTATAAAAAAGAAAACGCAAATCAGACAATAATATGCTAATCTGCGTTAATCTTAGGGATTTTAGAATAGAAATGCTACAAAAGAATAACAGAAATAATCCATTCTATTACTTTTCGACAAATTAAGTATAGGCTTCTTCATGTATTCCTTTTACTGCGCGTCCGCTTGGTTCGTTCAGGTTTCTGAAAGAAATATCCCATGCCAGCGCTTCTGCCGTAGAGCAGGCTACGCTGGGAACACTCGGTACGCTGCGAGCCGCACTTTCACTGGGGAAATGTTCTTCAAAGATGCTGCGGTAATAATATTCTTCCTTGTTTTGCGGAATATTGATGGGGAAACGTTCGGCTGCATGTGCCATTTGTTCGTCACTTACGGCAGCGGTTGTTATTTCTTTCAATGTATCAATCCAGGAATATCCCACACCGTCACTGAACTGCTCTTTCTGTCTCCATGCCACGCTTTCCGGCAGCATATCGGCGAAAGCCTCACGTACGATTCTTTTTTCAATATCCTTTCCGGGGCACATTTTGGCTTTCGGATTCAGCGTCATTGCCACATCAAGAAACTCTTTATCAAGGAAGGGGACACGTCCTTCTACTCCCCAGGCAGATAAACTCTTATTAGCCCGGAGACAGTCATACATATGTAATTTTGAAAGTTTGCGTACTGTTTCTTCGTGGAACGCCTGCGGAGTAGGGGCTTTGTGAAAATAGAGATAACCGCCGAAAACTTCATCAGCACCTTCACCGCTCAACACCATTTTGATACCCATGGACTTGATGACACGTGCCAGCAAATACATGGGAGTGGAAGCCCGCACAGTAGTTACATCATACGTCTCGATGAAATAGATAACGTCACGAATCGCATCCAGTCCTTCCTGCACGGTGTAGTTTATTTCATGATGCACCGTTCCGATATATTCGGCAACCTCACGAGCCTTTATCAAATCGGGCGCACCCTTCAGACCGATGGCAAAAGAGTGAAGCTGCGGCCACCAGGCATCGCTTGCTCCGTCTGTTTCTATACGTTTGGCTGCATATTTCTTGGCGATAGCGGAAATGACGGAACTGTCCAGGCCACCGGAAAGAAGTACTCCGTAAGGTACATCACTCATCAACTGGCGATGAACGGCATCTTCTAACGCTGTTTTTACATCAGCGGTACGGGCATTGTTATCTTTTACAGTTTCATATTCTGTCCAGTCACGCGAATACCAGCGTTTCATCTTTCCTTCTTTACTGTAATAGTAATGTCCGGGAAGGAATACTTCGTATTCGTCACAAAATCCTTCAAGCGCTTTCAGTTCGCTGCCGAAGTAGACTTTTCCCTCTTTGTCCTTACCTATATATAAAGGTATAACGCCGATAGGGTCACGGGCAATCAGGAACTCATCCTTCTCTTCGTCATAAAGGACAAAGGCAAAGATACCACTGATGTCTTCCAGAAAATGAATACCTTTATCTTTATAAAGGGCAAGAATAATCTCACAATCACTGCCTGTCTGAAAATCATATCTCCCGGCGTACTTTGCACGAATATCACGGTGGTTGTAGATTTCACCGTTTACGGCGAGCACCTGTTTCCGGTCGGGCGAATATAAGGGTTGACCGCCACTTTGCGGGTCGACAATGGAAAGACGTTCGTGTGCCAGGATGGCACTTCCGCCTACATAGATTCCGCTCCAGTCCGGTCCGCGATGACGGATTTTCTGGGCCATTTTCAGTGCTTTATCCCTTAGCTCTTTGGTCTGAACTTTTATATTGAGTATACCTGCTATTCCACACATAACTTTAATTTTTGGTTGTTAAATAAGCATCTATTTCCGCAGCCGCTTTCCGTCCGCCTGCCATGGCACGTACTACCAAACTGGCTCCGGTAGCTGCATCTCCGGCAAGGAATACATTATCGGCAAATTGCGGTTGTTCCGGTTTCAAGAATCCCATAGCCAGCAATACCATATCCGCCTCGATTACCTCTTTTTTTCCGGTAGGTTTCATTGTCGGGCGCCCGCCGTCTGTTGCCGGAATCCATTCTACCTCTTCCACCTCTACACCTGTCACCTTTCCGTTCTTTCCGAGGAATTGATTGGAAGCCAGGCACCAATGGCGTGTGCAACCTTCTTCATGGCTTGAAGTCGTCTTGAAGACTACCGGCCATTGCGGCCACGGGGTAGCGGGATTGTAGCCAACGGGTGGTTTCGGCATGATTTCAATTTGAGTGACACTGGCAGCTCCTTGACGCACACTGGTTCCGATACAGTCAGAACCGGTATCACCACCGCCAATCACAAGTACTTTCTTTCCTTTGGCATTCACTAACTTGTCTTTAGGGAAAGTCTGACCTTCCAAAATCCTGTTTTGTTGAGCCAACATTTCTAGGGCGAAGTGAATGCCTTTCAGTTCCCGTCCCGGAATACTCAAATCCCGTGCTGTCGGTGTTCCCGTACAGATGCAGTAAGCGTCGAAACCTTCCGGCAAATGATTGACATCTATTTCCACACCCATCTCAAATTGAATACCCTCTGCCGCCAATATTTTCATGCGCCGGTCGATTACGTTTTTATCCAGTTTGAAGTTGGGAATACCGAAGCGCAGCAATCCGCCGGGTGCTTCGTCTTTATCAAATAATGTGACGCTATATCCTTTCAGGTTCAACTGGTTGGCTACGACCAATCCGGCAGGGCCTGCACCAATTACTGCAACTTTCTTTCCATTTCTTTCGGGAGTTTGTATATGTATATATCCTTCACGGAAAGCAGCTTCCACAATCGCCGCTTCATTCTCACGGATAGTCACCGGTTGGTCACACGAAAGTTTCAACACGCATGATTTCTCGCAAAGAGCCGGGCAGATACGCCCCGTAAATTCCGGAAAATCGCAGGTAGACGATAACACTTCATACGCTTCCCTCCATTTGCCCCTGTACAACGCATCCTGCCATTCAGGTTGTTTATTCCCTATCGGACACGCCCAGTGACAGAAAGGTACACCGCAATCCATGCAGCGCGAAGCCTGCAACTTACGGCTATTCGTATTCAATGTCTGTTCCACCTGACTATAGTCAGTGATTCGCTCGCTCACAGGACGGTATCCTGCCTCTTGTCGAGGTATATTTAGAAATGCTTTAGGATCTCCCATAATTTTAGTGATTAGTGATTAGTGATTAATGATTAGTGATTAACGGTTGGTGATTAATGTTTAGTGATTAGTGCATCTTTATAGCTTCCCTTCATTAATCACTAAACCGTTAATCACTACCTAATAGTCTCTTTGCATGTCTGCGATTTTTTGTTGTAGCTTTCTCATTTGTTCTTCCTGCAATACCTTTTTGTATTCGATGGGTACTACTTGGATGAATTGGTCTACGTAGTGATTCCAGTCATCGAGCATGGTTCGTGCCAGTTTGGAACCTGTGTACAGGTAGTGTTGGCGAATCAGTTCGTGTAATTCTTTCCGGTAGCCGGCTTCTTCGATAAGAGATAATTCTACCATTTCCATATTACAGAAATAATCGAAGTTCCCGTCTTTGTTCCATACATACGCTACACCACCACTCATGCCGGCTGCGAAGTTACGTCCGGTTTGTCCGAGAACTACTACACGGCCACCGGTCATGTATTCGCAACAGTGGTCGCCTACACCTTCTACTACGGCGACAGCACCCGAGTTGCGCACGGCAAAACGTTCACCTACACGGCCATTGATATATACTTCCCCGCTTGTAGCGCCGTAAAGCAAGGTGTTACCTGCTATTGTGTTCTTGTCAGCTTCGAAGTTACTGCGGATCGGGGGCAGTACGGCGATACGTCCGCCACTCAAACCTTTACCCAGATAATCGTTCGCTTCACCTTCCAGTTTAAAGTTGACACCCGGCACAAGGAACGCACCGAAAGACTGACCTGCCGAACCTTTGAACTTCACGTTTAGCGTATGTTCCGGTAATCCCCTGGCGCCCTGCTTTTTCGCAATCACTCCTGAAAGCATAGCACCTATGGCCCGGTCTGTATTCGCAATCGTATATTCCAACGAAATTTCTTTCTCGTGTTCGATGGCATCCCGGGCAGCATCAATGATAGCTACATCTTTAACAGTAGAAATTCCATGATCCTGGTCGATGACGTGACGGATAGCGGCACTGTTATCAATGCGTGCCAGCATCTTCGTGAAATCAATTAACGTATGTTTTGGATTCGGAATATGGGCTTCGGATTTATGCTCAACGGACATATGTTCAACGGATTTAAGTTCAACAGACTTACGTTCAATCAAATCCGTACGCCCGATAATATCATCCATTCGGGTGAATCCCATTTCAGCCAAATGCTCACGGACTTCCTGTGCGAGGAACGTGAAAAAGTTGACTAAATATTCGCTGCGTCCGTGGAAACGTTTGCGCAACTCCTCATCCTGTGTGGCAACTCCCACCGGACAAGTATTCTGATGACATTTGCGCATCATCACGCAACCCAATACAATCAGTGCAGAGGTAGCAAAACCATATTCTTCTGCTCCCATCAATGCCATTAAGATAATGTCCCGTCCGGTTTTCAATTGTCCGTCAACTTGCAGAACTACCTGGCCGCGAAGCCCGTTTAGAACCAATGTCTGTTGTGTCTCGCTCAAGCCCAGTTCGGGAGAGATACCCGCATAGCGGATAGAAGAAGCGGGAGAAGCCCCCGTGCCGCCTTCGGCACCGGAAATAACAATCAAGTCCGCCTTCGCCTTTGCCACACCTGCGGCAATCGTACCTACGCCACTTTCCGCAACTAACTTCACACTGATTTTAGCCTGCGGATTCACATTCTTCAAATCGAAAATCAATTGAGCCAAATCCTCTATCGAATAAATATCGTGATGGGGCGGGGGGGAAATCAGAGAAATTCCCGGAATGGAATGACGTGTCTTGGCAATCACATCGTTCACCTTGAATCCCGGAAGTTGTCCCCCTTCACCCGGTTTCGCACCCTGCGCTATCTTAATTTGAATCTCATCAGCATTCACTAAATATTCCGCCGTCACACCAAAACGCCCCGAAGCCACCTGCTTGATGGCACTTCGCAGGGAACTGCCATCCGGCAGCGGTTGAAAACGTGAAGCATCTTCGCCACCCTCACCGGTATTACTGCGTCCGTGAATCTTATTCATAGCGATAGCCATTGCCTCGTGCGCTTCCTTACTGATGGAACCGAAAGACATGGCGCCCGTAACAAACCGATGCAGAATATTCTCTACCGGTTCTACCCGGTCAATAGAAATCGGATTGCGACGGAATCCTAAGAAATCACGCAAGAAGATAGGTTTCTCCTTTTCATCTACCAAGTGCGTGTACTCTTTGAATTTCTTATAACTACCCAACCGGGTAGCCAATTGCAGCGTACTGATCGTTTCCGGATTCCACGCGTGTTTTTCTCCGTCTTTCCGGAAAGCATACAACCCTTTGTTCGGCAGTAATCCATCGACTTCCTTTGCAAATCCTTCTTCATGGAAAGCAATGGCATCTCTGGCAATCTCTTCCAGACGGATACCCCCAATCGGTGAACCGAGTCCGCCGAAGTAAGCCTTACTCAACTCTTCGCTCAAACCGACCGCTTCGAAAATCTTTGCACCCCGATAGGAACGGATGGTAGAAATACCCATCTTACTCATAATCTTGAACAGACCTTTGCAGATGGACTTCATATAATTCTTCTCTGCCGTAGCATAGTCTAACTGGATATCTCTGTCTTTCACCAATTTGTCAAGAACGGCAAATGCCATATACGGATTCAGTGCGCTTGCCCCGAAACCGAGTAATAATGCCGCGTGCATCACTTCGCGTATTTCACCGCTTTCTACTACCAGTGCGGTCTGAACACGTTTGCCTACCGAAATCAAGTGATGATGAACAGCACTTACCGCCAGAAGAGATGGAATTACTGCATGCCCGGCATCCACGTCACGGTCGCTCAGGATGATATAGTTCACACCTTCCGTCACGGATTCTTCCGCCATTTTGCAAAGACTGCCCAATGCTTCCTGCAATCCGGCTTTCCCTTTCGCTACCTCAAAGAGCATCGGAAGTTTGACTGTCTTGAAACCCTTATAACGGATATTACATAAAATATCCAATTGAGTATTGCTTAGAATCGGATGATTCAAACGTACCATTTTGCAATGGCTTTCGCTTGGAGTGAGAATATTCATCCCTACGGCTCCGATATATTCAGTCAGTGACATGACCAGCTCTTCACGCAACGGGTCAATCGGCGGATTGGTAACCTGCGCAAACTGCTGGCGGAAATAATTGTATAGCAATTGCGGTTTGTCTGAAAGAACAGCCAAAGGAGTATCGTTACCCATTGACTGAATCGGTTCTGCACCGGTACTTGCCATGGGCATAATCAGTCGTTCAATATCCTCTTTCGAGTAACCGAAAGTGCGCAGCATCCGGTTATAATTCTCTATATGATGAGGCACTTTACGTCCGCTTTTCAATTCATCCAGTTCGATGCGGTTGGTAGATAACCACGTACGATACGGTTTGGCTTCGGCCAATTGTCTTTTCAATTCGCCGTCATAATAGATTTCACCCTTCTCCGTATCCACCAGTAAAATCTTACCGGGCTGCAAACGGCCTTTCTCCCTGATATCTCCCGGTTCGAAATCCATCACACCCACTTCGGATGCCACTACCATCATATCGTTTTTCGTAATCAGATAGCGGGCGGGACGAAGACCGTTACGGTCGAGCATACCACCGGCAAAGCGTCCGTCGCTGAAAAGTAGGGCAGCCGGCCCGTCCCACGGTTCCATCAGGATGGAGTGGTATTCATAGAATGCTTTCAGTTCTTCGCTGATGGGGTTCTTCTCATTAAATGATTCCGGCACAAGCATCGCCATTGCGTGCGGTAAACTCAATCCCGACATTACGAGAAATTCCAGTACATTATCCAATGAAGCGCTGTCACTCATACCCGGTTGTATAATCGGCCGAATCTCCTTGATGTCTCCCAAAGTTGGACTGGAGAGTACGCTTTCACGAGCTTCCATCCATCCGCGGTTGCCACGGATGGTATTGATTTCACCATTATGAGCCAGGAGACGGAAAGGCTGTGCCAATCCCCATGTAGGAAACGTGTTGGTACTGAAACGGGAGTGTACCAGTGCCAGTCCGCTGGTAAAATAACTGTTCGTCAGGTCGGGGTAGTAGTTGCGCAGTTGCAACGACGAAAGCATACCTTTATATATAATACTTTTTGTAGAGAGAGAAACGACATAAAAATCATCTTTTGCCGGAATGGATGACAATCTGACTTTATTCTCAATTCTTTTACGGATGAGATACAATTTCCGGTCAGCCGTTTCCGTCTCCGTAAATCCGGTGATAAACACCTGCTTGATGTCCGGCTCATTGGCTAAGGCAGCTTCTCCCAGAATTTCAGGACAAGTGGGCACGTTGCGCAGATGCATCAATGTAAGTCCTTCTTTTTCAATTTCCTCAATAATGATACTTAAAATAGCTCCTTGGTCTTTATCATTTTTCGGAAGAAAGAGCAGGCCGGTACCATACCGACCCTTTTCCGGGACGGGAATACCTTGCAATAAGATGAACTCATGCGGAATTTGCAGCAGGATACCTGCGCCGTCCCCGGTCTTGTTATCAGCACCTTCAGCACCGCGGTGGCGCATGTTTTCCAATACCTTTAAAGCCGACTCAACAACGTCGTGTGACTTTTCTCCGTGAATGTTGACCAGCATACCAACACCGCAGGCATCGTGTTCGTATGCCGCATCGTACAAGCCCGCTTGCCGGGGCTGTCGTTGGTAAGGGAATCCTTTTGTTTCGTTGTTAAAAAGTTCTTGTTTTTTCATTCTTACTAGCTTTATTGTATGATAATACCTATTTGATGTGTCAATTTGTTCGGCAAAATTAAATATTTAATTTCATAATGATAGTAAAATATTGCTTTTATGTGACACGAAATAACAACCAAGTTCTTTCTTCTTTTAATTTGTAAATGAAAACATTGAATTTGCTTTTAATCTGTTATTTGATACGGGATGATTCCACTCTAATTGTAACTTGTTTCTTTTTGAGCTAAAAATAATATATTATTTAACTTTTTGATGTGTTTATAACTTTTTTGTGCTCTTGTGTCAAATAAATATTGTTTTTGTTGTCTTTATGTTATTTCTAATATGTATATTTGCAGCCGAAATAAAAATATCATAATATGTGTGGAATAGTAGGCTATATTGGTAAAAGAAAAGCCTACCCTATCCTTATCAAAGGGCTGAAGCGACTGGAGTATCGTGGATATGATAGCGCAGGGGTAGCATTAATTAGTGATAACCAACAGTTAAATGTGTACAAGACGAAAGGAAAAGTCTCCGAACTCGAAAATTTCGTCACACAGAAAGATATTTCCGGTACAATCGGAATTGCCCATACCCGCTGGGCTACTCACGGGGAACCTTGTTCTGCTAACGCTCATCCTCATTACTCTTCTTCCGAAAAACTCGCTCTCATTCACAACGGTATCATTGAAAACTACGCCGTTCTCAAAGAAAAACTTCAAGCCAAAGGCTACCTCTTCAAAAGCAGTACAGATACCGAAGTTCTCGTTCAATTAATAGAATACATGAAAGTTACCAACCGGGTTAGTCTACTGGCAGCCGTTCAGTTGGCGTTGGGAGAGGTGATTGGTGCTTATGCGATTGCGATTCTTGATAAAGAGCATCCGGATGAGATTATTGCGGCACGCAAAAGCAGTCCGCTGGTAGTGGGGATTGGCGAAGATGAATTCTTCCTGGCTTCGGATGCCACTCCGATTGTAGAATACACGGATAAGGTGGTTTATCTGGAAGACGGTGAGATTGCCGTTATAAACAGGGAGGAAGAATTAAAGGTCGTCGACCTGAATAATGTCGAAACGACTCCCGAAGTGAAGAAGGTGGAATTGAAACTCGGTCAGTTGGAGAAAGGCGGCTATTCCCACTTTATGCTGAAAGAGATTTTCGAGCAGCCGGATTGTATCCATGACTGTATGCGCGGGCGTATTAATGTAGAAGCGGACAATGTGGTGCTTTCGGCTGTGATTGATAATAAGGAAAGACTGCTGAATGCCAAACGGTTTATTATCGTGGCTTGCGGAACTTCCTGGCACGCCGGACTTATCGGCAAACAACTGATTGAAAGTTTCTGCCGCATACCGGTAGAAGTAGAATATGCTTCCGAATTCCGTTACCGCGACCCTGTGATTAACGAAGAAGATGTCGTGATTGCCATCTCGCAAAGCGGTGAGACAGCCGATACGCTGGCTGCCGTGGAATTGGCAAAGAGCCGTGGAGCATTTATATATGGAATTTGTAATGCCATCGGCTCATCCATTCCACGTGCCACTCATACCGGTTCGTATATCCACGTAGGCCCGGAAATCGGCGTGGCTTCCACCAAAGCGTTTACGGGACAGGTCACTGTGCTCGTCATGTTGGCATTGACACTTGCCAAAGCGAAAGGAACCATTGACGAATCCTATTATCTTTCAGTCGTGAGGGAATTAAACCATATTCCGGAGAAGATGAAGGAAGTCCTGAAGCTGAATGATAAACTGGCGGAACTCTCGAAAACATTCACCTATGCGCACAATTTTATTTATTTGGGACGTGGATATAGTTATCCCGTAGCTCTCGAAGGTGCGTTGAAATTGAAAGAAATTTCGTATATTCACGCCGAAGGTTATCCGGCTGCGGAGATGAAGCACGGGCCGATTGCCTTGATTGACGCTGAAATGCCGGTAGTGGTGATTGCCACCCAAAACGGTCTGTATGAAAAAGTACTGAGCAATATACAGGAAATCAAGGCGCGGAAAGGACGGGTGATTGCCTTTGTGACAAAAGGCGATACGGTTATCAGCAAGATTGCCGATTGCAGTATCGAGCTTCCCGAAACAATAGAGTGCCTTAATCCGTTAATCACTACGGTACCTCTCCAATTACTTGCGTATCATATTGCCGTATGCAAGGGAATGGATGTAGACCAACCAAGAAACCTGGCAAAGTCGGTGACAGTAGAATAGATCCTTGCAATTTATAACTGGTAATTATATAGATGGAACAATTGAAACATGAATGTGGCGTTGCCATGATACGCCTGCTCAAACCGTTGGAGTATTACGAGAAGAAGTACGGGACATGGATGTACGGTCTTAATAAACTCTACCTGTTGATGGAAAAACAACATAACCGCGGACAGGAAGGTGCAGGATTGGCGTGTGTGAAACTGGAAGCGAATCCGGGTGAAGAATATATGTTTCGTGAACGTGCCTTGGGTTCGGGAGCCATCACGGAAATTTTTGAGAATGTCCAGAGCAATTTCAAAGACCTTACTCCCGAACAACTGCATGACGCGGAGTATGCCAAACGTACTTTGCCTTTTGCCGGCGAAGCATATATGGGACATCTCCGTTATTCAACCACAGGAAAATCGGGAATCTCCTACGTACACCCGTTTTTGAGAAGGAACAACTGGCGTGCCAAGAACCTGGCTCTCTGCGGAAACTTCAATATGACGAATGTGGACGAGATATTTGCCCGCATCACTGCCATCGGTCAGCATCCCCGTAAATATGCCGATACATATATCATGTTGGAACAAATGGGACATCGTCTCGACCGTGAAGTGGAACGTGTCTTCAATCTTGCCGAAGCGGACGGGCTTACAGGCATGGGCATCACTAACTATATAGAAGATCATATCGACCTTGCCAATGTCCTGCGTACTTCCAGTCGTGAATGGGATGGGGGATACGTTATCTGCGGTCTGACCGGAAGCGGTGAATCTTTCGCTATCCGCGACCCGTGGGGGATTCGTCCCGCATTTTGGTATCAGGATGATGAGATTGCCGTATTGGCTTCCGAGCGTCCGGTGATTCAGACTGCCTTGAATGTTCCATTCGAAGAAATCAAGGAACTGCAACCGGGACAAGCGTTACTGATTAGCAAAGAAGGCAAAATCCGCACTTCGCAAATCATCAAACCGCGTGAGAAACACGCTTGCTCTTTCGAGCGCATCTACTTCTCCCGTGGCAGTGATGTCGATATTTATAAGGAAAGGAAACAACTGGGCGGGAAACTAGTCCCGAGAATACTGAAAGCTATCAATAACGACATCGACCATACGGTTTTCTCTTTCATCCCCAACACCGCAGAAGTCGCTTTCTACGGAATGTTGCAGGGACTGGATGATTATCTCAACGAAGAGAAAGTACGGCAAATCGCCGCATTGGGGCATAATCCGAATCTGGAAGAACTGGAAGTGATTCTTTCCCGCCGTATCCGTAGCGAAAAGGTGGCCATCAAGGATATCAAACTCCGTACTTTCATCGCCGAAGGAAATAGCCGCAATGACCTGGCAGCCCATGTGTACGACATTACTTATGGAAGTCTTGTCCCCGGCGTTGACAACTTGGTGATTATCGACGACAGCATTGTGCGTGGCACCACTTTGAAACAAAGCATTATCGGTATTCTCGACCGTCTCGGGCCGAAGAAGATTGTCATCGTATCCTCTTCCCCGCAAGTGCGCTATCCCGATTATTATGGTATAGATATGGCAAAGATGAGCGAATTTATCGCTTTCAGGGCGGCTGTCGAACTTCTGAAAGAACGCGATATGAAAGACGTGATTGCGGCTGCTTATCGTAAATCCAAAGACCAGGTGGGACTGCCGAAAGAGCAAATGGTGAACTACGTAAAAGATATCTATGCGCCTTTCACCGACGAAGAAATCTCTGCCAAAATGGTGGAACTGCTGACACCGAAAGGAACGAAAGCCAAAGTCGAAATCGTCTACCAACCGTTGGAAGGGCTTCACGAGGCTTGCCCGAATCATACGGGCGACTGGTACTTTAGCGGCAATTATCCTACACCGGGCGGTGTGAAACTGGTGAATAAGGCATTCATCGACTACATCGAGCAGATGTATCAATTCTAACAACCATACAACGATTCAATAAAAAGAATGAGAAATGTGACATTAATCCTTGACGACGGGAGCCGGTTTTCCGGCAAGTCGTTTGGCTACGAGAAGCCGGTGGCGGGCGAAGTAGTTTTTAATACCGCCATGACCGGGTATCCGGAGAGCCTCACTGACCCTTCATATGCCGGACAGTTGATGACTCTTACCTATCCTTTGGTGGGTAACTACGGTGTTCCTCCTTTTACAATCGAACCGAATGGACTGGCTACTTTCATGGAAAGCGAAAAGATTCATGCGGAAGCGATTATCGTAAGTGACTATTCTTATGAATACAGTCACTGGAATGCAGTGGAAAGCCTGGGCGACTGGTTGAAACGCGAACAAGTTCCCGGCATCACAGGCATTGATACCCGCGAACTGACAAAAGTACTTCGCGAACATGGAGTGATGATGGGAAAGATTATCTTTGATGATGAACCGGACAATGTGCCCGAAGCAAAGTACGCAGGCATCAACTATGTAGACAAGGTAAGCTGCAAGGAAGTGATTCGTTATAATGAAGGAGTTGATAAGAAGAAAGTAGTCCTGGTGGATTGCGGTGTGAAGACGAATATTATCCGTTGCCTGCTGAAACGTGATGTCGAAGTGATTCGCGTGCCTTGGGATTATGACTATAACGGACTCGAATTTGACGGACTGTTTATTTCCAACGGCCCGGGTGACCCGGACACTTGTGATGCTGCCGTCCAGAATATCCGCAAAGCGATGAAGAACGAAAAACTCCCTATCTTCGGAATCTGTATGGGTAACCAGCTACTTTCAAAAGCAGGCGGAGCGCGGATTTATAAACTGAAATACGGACACCGCAGCCATAACCAACCGGTACGCATGGTAGGTACGGAACGTTGCTTCATTACTTCACAAAACCACGGTTATGCCGTAGACAACAATACGTTAACAGCAGATTGGGAACCGTTGTTCATCAATATGAATGATGGCTCCAACGAAGGAATCAAACACAAAAAGAATCCTTGGTTCTCTGCGCAGTTCCATCCGGAAGCAGCCAGTGGGCCTACGGATACGGAATTCCTGTTCGACGAATTTGTAAACCTGCTTAAATAACCGACCATTATGAAAGAAAATATAAAGAAAGTATTACTGCTGGGTTCCGGTGCCCTGAAAATCGGTGAAGCCGGCGAGTTCGACTATTCCGGTTCGCAGGCACTCAAAGCCTTGAAAGAAGAAGGGATTGAAACGGTTCTCATCAATCCGAATATTGCTACGGTACAGACTTCAGAGGGAGTGGCAGACCAAATCTACTTCCTTCCCGTGACTCCGTATTTCGTAGAAAAGGTGATTCAGAAAGAGAAGCCCGAAGGTATCATGTTGGCATTTGGCGGTCAGACAGCTCTGAACTGCGGTGTCGCCTTGTACAAGGAAGGCATTCTTGAAAAATATAACGTCAAGGTGCTCGGTACTCCGGTACAGGCTATTATGGATACCGAAGACCGCGAACTTTTCGTTCAGAAACTGAATGAAATCAATGTAAAGACCATCAAAAGCGAAGCCGTAGAAAATGCGGCAGACGCCCGCCGTGCAGCGAAAGAACTGGGCTATCCGGTGATTGTCCGTGCTGCCTACGCATTAGGTGGCCTGGGTTCAGGTTTCTGTGACAATGAAGAGCAACTGGATGTTTTAGTAGAAAAAGCATTCGCTTTCTCCCCGCAGGTGTTGGTAGAGAAATCACTCCGTGGTTGGAAAGAAGTGGAATATGAGGTAGTACGTGACCGCTTCGATAACTGTATCACCGTTTGTAATATGGAAAACTTCGACCCGCTGGGTATCCATACGGGTGAGTCTATCGTTATCGCTCCGTCTCAAACACTGACTAACAAGGAATATCATAAACTTCGTGAACTTGCCATCCGTATTATCCGCCATGTCGGTATTGTGGGTGAATGTAACGTGCAATATGCATTCGACCCTGAATCCGAAGATTACCGTGTGATTGAAGTAAACGCCCGCCTTTCCCGTTCATCGGCTCTGGCATCCAAAGCGACCGGTTATCCATTGGCTTTTGTTGCTGCCAAGTTGGGATTGGGTTACGGACTCTTCGACTTGAAGAACTCTGTAACAAAAACGACTTCCGCTTTCTTCGAACCGGCACTGGACTATGTGGTATGTAAAATACCCCGTTGGGACTTAGGCAAATTCCACGGCGTAGATAAGGAACTCGGTTCTTCCATGAAATCTGTCGGTGAGGTAATGGCTATCGGCCGCACCTTCGAAGAAGCTATCCAAAAAGGTCTTCGTATGATTGGACAGGGAATGCACGGATTTGTGGAAAACAAGGAACTGGTTATTTCTGATATTGATAAAGCTCTGCGCGAACCGACCGATAAACGTATCTTCGTTATCTCAAAGGCTTTTCGTGCCGGATATACTATCGACCAGGTACATGAACTGACGAAGATTGACAAATGGTTCCTTCAGAAGTTGATGAACATTATGAAAACTTCGGAAGAACTGCATAGTTGGGGAAACAATCACAAACAGATTGCCGACCTGCCGAACGATTTGCTTCGTAAAGCGAAAGTGCAAGGCTTCTCCGATTTCCAAATTGCCCGTGCCATCGGCTACGAGGGCGATATGGAAGACGGTATCCTCTATGTCCGCAATCATCGTAAGAATGCGGGTATCCTTCCGGTAGTGAAACAGATTGATACCCTGGCGGCTGAATATCCGGCACAGACCAACTATCTGTACCTCACTTATAGCGGTGTAGCTAATGACGTGCATTATCTGGGCGACCATAAATCCATTGTCGTACTCGGTTCCGGTGCTTATCGTATCGGTTCTTCCGTAGAATTCGACTGGTGCGGTGTTCAGGCATTGAATACCATCCGTAAGGAAGGATGGCGCAGTGTCATGATTAACTATAATCCCGAAACCGTGTCTACGGACTATGACATGTGCGACCGCCTGTACTTCGACGAACTGACTTTCGAACGCGTCATGGATATTCTTGAACTCGAAAATCCGCATGGTGTCATTGTATCTACCGGTGGGCAAATTCCGAATAATCTCGCCTTGCGTCTGGATGCACAGAATATCAATATCCTCGGCACAAGTGCGAAGAGCATTGACAATGCCGAAGACCGCGAAAAGTTCTCTGCCATGCTTGACCGTATCGGTGTAGACCAACCGCGTTGGCGTGAGTTGACATCTATGGAGGACATCAATGAATTTGTCGATGAAGTAGGCTTCCCTGTACTTGTCCGTCCGTCTTATGTACTTTCAGGTGCTGCAATGAACGTCTGCTCCAATCAGGAAGAATTGGAACGTTTCCTGAAACTGGCAGCCAATGTATCAAAGAAGCATCCGGTAGTGGTAAGCCAGTTTATCGAGCACGCCAAAGAGGTGGAAATGGATGCCGTAGCACAAAATGGCGAGATTGTAGCTTATGCTATCAGTGAGCATATCGAGTTTGCAGGAGTACACTCCGGTGACGCTACTATCCAGTTTCCGCCGCAAAAACTCTATGTGGAAACAGTGCGTCGTATCAAACGTATCAGCCGTGAGATTGCCAAAGCATTAAATATCTCCGGCCCGTTCAATATCCAATACCTGGCAAAAGACAATGATATCAAGGTGATTGAATGTAACCTGCGTGCCAGTCGTTCTTTCCCGTTTGTCAGCAAAGTATTAAAGATAAACTTTATTGAACTGGCAACGAAAGTCATGCTTGGTCTGCCTGTCGAAAAACCGGAAAAGAATCTTTTCGAATTGGATTATGTCGGAATCAAGGCTTCTCAGTTCTCCTTCAACCGTTTGCAGAAAGCCGACCCTGTGTTGGGGGTAGATATGGCTTCTACCGGTGAAGTTGGCTGTATCGGCATGGATACTTCCTGTGCCGTACTGAAGGCCATGCTTTCCGTGGGCTATCGTATCCCGAAAAAGAATATTCTGCTTTCTACGGGTACGATGAAACAGAAAGCCGATATGATGGATGCAGCCCGTATGTTGGTGAATAAGGGATATAAACTCTTTGCAACCGGAGGTACGCACAAAGCGCTTGCCGAAAACGGCATTGAAAGTACCCATGTCTATTGGCCGAGCGAAAAGGGGCATCCACAAGCATTGGAGATGCTTCATAGTAAGGAGATTGATATGGTAGTCAACATTCCGAAGAACCTGACAGCCGGAGAGTTGGACAACGGCTACAAGATTCGTCGTGCAGCCATTGACCTCAATATCCCGCTGATAACCAATGCCCGTCTTGCAAGTGCGTTTATTAATGCTTTCTGCACGATGAGCATTGATGATATTGCTATCAAGAGTTGGGCGGAATATAAGTAATGTGCTGTCATGCTTTCGATAGTATGACAGCGTTCTGCTGAAATGAAAAAATGAAAAGGTCGTTCTTGTTATTCAGGAGCGACCTTTTTTATTTACTTACTGATTAATGTGCCAATTTTGGTATTAAATCGTATAGGTTATTAAAAACTTCATAAGAAAATCTTAGTAAACAGCTATCTTTATTGGAAATTCGTTCTATTTCTTGTAATATCATGCTGATTTTATAAATTAATAATAATAGTAAATTATGAGAAAAGACGGATTTACTGTATGTGTAAACAATTATGTGGAGTGCTTGCGCCGTGAGGGGCGCTATGCTACGGCACATGTTTATGAGAATGCGCTACGTTCTTTCACTGTGTTTTGTGGAACATCATGTGTGTCATTCAAACAAATTACTCGTGAAAACTTGAAGCGGTATAGTAATTACTTGCTGGCTTGCCGTTTGAAGCTTAACACTGTATCTACTTATATGCGGATGTTGCGCTGCATATACAATAAAGGGGTGGATACACATCAGGCTCCTTATGTGCATCGTTTGTTTCGGGATGTATTTACCGGAGTGGATACTCGCCAGAAAAAAGCCATTCCGGTGAACGAACTGCACACATTGCTTTACAAAGACCCGCAGTCCGAGAAATTGCGCCGGACACAGGCTATAGCCAATTTATTGTTTTTATTCAGTGGAATGCCTTTTGTCGATTTGGCTCATTTGGAAAAGTCAAACCTGGAAGGGAATATTCTGAAATACAATCGTACCAAGACAGGAACTCCTATGAGTGTGGAAGTATTGGAATCAGCGTCCGGTATTGTTTCCCGGCTTCGTAATTTCCACTCTTCGGTTCTTCCCGAATACCCTGATTATCTTTTTTATATATTGAGCGGTAAGAACAAGCGTGATGAAGAAGCGGCTTATAAAGAATATCAATCTACTTTGCGTTGTTTTAATAATGACCTGAAGAGTTTAGCCAAAAAATTGCATATTCATTCGGCTGTTACTTCTTATACATTCAGGCACTCTTGGGCTACTACTGCTAAATATAGGGGAGTTCCTATTGAAATGATAAGTGAATCGTTAGGACACAAATCTATAAAAACAACACAAATCTATTTAAAAGGCTTTGATTTGAACGAACGAACAAAAGTAAATAAGTTAAATTATTCTTACGTTAAGAATTGTAAGGGGATTGTGTGAATTGTGTATTAAGTATCTGATATTTAGATATGTAATGCTGTTGTTACTTCTTAGGTAACGGAAATTATTCGGTGCAAATATAGACAAAATTGTTAATAGCGTACAAGCAAAATTCCTTTTTTTTCTCTTTTTATTTAAATATATAGCAAAAATGTATTCGAACATGAAATGTTTTTTTCTCATGTTCAATGATTTCTATTGTCTGCACTGAAAGGAATCCTCTGTAAATCAGGCAATATCTCCATAACTTTCCCTTTTTGTATGCATTTCTTCTTTTTTATTGTGCCTTGTTATCAGGTGTCTGTGTTTCCGTTACCTAAGAAGTAACAGAAATATAAGGGGTAAAAAAGTATGATTCTAAGAAAAGAAGGAACTTTAATTGCTGGGCCTAATATTGGGACAGGGGAAGGCGTAGCACACTCTAAACGCTGGTATGTAGCTCTCGTGCGTATGCACCATGAGAAGAAGGTAGCAGAACGTTTGGCAAAGATGGGGATTGAAAATTTCGTACCAGTCCAACAGGAAATACATCAATGGAGCGACCGCCGTAAAGTGGTTGAATCCGTACTACTTCCAATGATGGTATTTGTGCATGCAGATCCGAAAGAACGTAAAGAGGTTCTTTCCTTTTCTACAGTAAGTCGATATATGGTAATGCGTGGTGAGAGTAGTCCGACTGTAATACCTGATGAACAAATGGCTCGTTTTCGTTTTATGCTTGACTATTCGGAAGATGCAATTTGCATGAACAGCGCTCCTTTGGCACGTGGTGAGAAAGTACGTGTTGTCAAAGGGCCTTTGACAGGACTTGTTGGGGAACTTGTAATGGTGGATGGAAAAAGTAAAATAGCTGTCCGGTTAAACATGTTAGGATGTGCTTGTGCGGATATGCCGGCGGGATATGTAGAACCGATTGGAGAAAAGAATTAAGCCTAAAATACGATAATTTATTATGATGTATATTTATATTGGAGGTACTTTTTTACTTTCAGTACTGTTAGCTACTATTGTTATTCCAAGAATAATATTTATTTCTTATAAGAAACGTCTCTTTGACGTTCCTGATGCCCGTAAAGTACATAAGACTCCCGTTCCTCGTTTGGGCGGTCTGGCTTTTCTGCCTGTTATACTAATATCTTTGTGTGTTATTACAGGAATCCGTTATTATATGAATGAACCTGTTGCTCCCGTATGGTCGTCTTGTTTATTCATGCGTTATCTTTTCCTCGTTGCCGGCACAACATTGCTTTATCTTGTTGGAGTGGCGGATGACTTGGTGGGAGTAGGGTATCGGTATAAATTTGTAGTACAGATTCTTTCTGCCTCTTTTCTTCCACTTTCCGGTCTTTGGATTAACGATTTGGGCGGATTATTAGGGCTTCATGCCATCCCTGCATTTATAGGTATGCCTCTGACTGTTTTTCTTGTAGTCTATATTACGAATGCTATTAATTTGATAGACGGAATTGATGGTTTGGCTTCGGGGCTTACTTGTATTGCATTGGGATTGTTAATCATAGTCTGTGCATTTGTAGGGCAGTGGACTCATGCTCTTTTAGCTTCCGCTACTTTGGGAGTGGTCGCTACTTTCTATTATTATAATGTATTCAGCATATCAGGTCGAAAACTCTTTATGGGAGATGCCGGAAGTCTTACTCTCGGTTATATCCTTAGTTTTTTGATTCTTCATTTTTGGACACGGCAAGAGTCTTGGGATCCGTTTGAATTAAATCTGAATATGGTAACTATTTCTACGCTACTTATTCCTTTACTTGATGTAGTGCGTGTATTTTATTCTCGAGCAAAAGATGGTCGCAATCCTTTTTTGCCGGATAAGAATCATATTCATCATAAGTTATTGCGTACTGGAATTAGGGTGCGTACTGTGATGGTTACATTATTATTATTATCGCTCTTTCTAGTAGCAGCTAATTTTATATTGTCTTTTTATATAAATGCGACATTTATGTTGTTGTTTGATTTAGTGTTTTGGTGCGTATTACATATTATTATAAATCGTGCGATTGTAAAACATGAAAAGATAACTGGAAGAAAGTGGTACAAGACTTATCTGCATATTATATGATTGATAAACATATCCAAGTAGGTTAATTAAAATACAATAAACATGAAAGTATTAGTAACGGGTGGAGCCGGATTTATAGGTTCCAATCTGTGTGAGCATTTATTGTCACAAGGGCACAAAGTGCGTTGCTTAGATAATTTTGCTACGGGAAAATCGGAAAATATTTTGCCCTTGTTGGCAAATTATCCATCTACTTTTGAGTTAATAGTAGGTGACATTCGTAGAATGGATGATTGCTGTAAAGCTGTTGATGGTATGGAATACGTATTACATGAAGCTGCCTTAGGTTCTGTTCCGCGTTCTATAAAAGACCCGATAACGACGAATGATGTGAATATCGGTGGTTTTCTCAATATGTTGGTTGCTTCTCGGGATGCAGGGATAAAGCGTTTTGTATTCGCAGCAAGTTCGTCTACCTATGGTGATAGTAAATCTTTACCTAAAGTGGAAGATGTGATTGGTAAACCGTTATCTCCTTATGCGATCACTAAATATGTAAATGAATTATATGTCGATGTTTTTGCTAAGACATATGGTTTGGAATATATCGGATTGCGTTATTTCAATGTGTTTGGTCGTCGTCAAGATCATTTTGGAGCTTATGCAGCGGTAATTCCTCTGTTTGTGAAGAAATTCATGGCACACGAAAGCCCGGTAATTAATGGTGATGGTGAATATAGTCGCGACTTTACCTATATTGACAATGTGATACAGATGAATCTGCTGGCTATAACTACTACTAATCCTAATGCTGTAAACCAAATATATAACACAGCTTTTGGTGAACGCACTACATTAAATATGCTTGTAGGTTATCTGAAAGAATTTTTAAGTGAATATGACTCTGATATCTCTAATGTAGAAGTGGTTCACGGACCAAATAGACAGGGAGATATTCCACATTCTTTAGCTTGTATTGATAAGGCTAAGACCCTTCTCAACTATGAACCCCAATATAGTATGCGCGATGGCTTAAGAGAGGCTGTACGTTGGTATTGGGAAAATATTTAATAAATCAACAACAATAACATAAAGTAATGAATGAGATTAAAATTTGCGTAATCGGTCTTGGTTATGTTGGACTTCCTTTAGCCCGCCTTTTTTCGACAAAATATAGAACTGTCGGTTTTGATATGAATCAATCGCGTGTAGATGCTTTAATGGCTGGTCACGATGCTACGCTTGAAGTGTCCGATGAGTTATTACAATCAGCCCTAACCAATGGCTTTACTTGTACGGCGGATATTGAAAAGATCAGGGATTGTAATTTTTATGTAGTTGCTGTTCCTACACCTGTAGATGAGAACAACAATCCGGATCTGACACCACTTTATAGTGCAAGTACTACAGTTGGTAAGGTTATTTCAAAAGGAGATATTGTAGTCTATGAATCTACAGTCTATCCCGGTGTGACAGAAGACGAGTGTATTCCTGTAGTCGAAAAAGTTTCAGGCTTGAAATTTAATGAGGATTTTTTTGCAGGCTATTCTCCTGAACGTATTAATCCAGGAGATAAATTGCATACTGTTGAAAAGATTAAGAAAGTAACATCTGGTTCTACGTCGGCGATTGGGAAGGTAGTGGATAATGTGTATGCATCTGTTATCACTGCGGGTACTCATCTTGCTCCTACAATGAAAGTGGCGGAAGCCGCAAAAGTTATTGAAAATTCTCAACGAGATATAAATATAGCTTTTGTAAATGAACTTTCTAAAATCTTTAATAAGATGGAGATTGATACAATGGACGTGTTGGAGGCAGCTTCTACTAAATGGAACTTTCTCCCTTTTAGGCCCGGATTGGTAGGAGGACACTGCATTGGAGTAGATCCTTATTATTTGGCGCAGTGTGCACAACGGCATGGATATAATCCTGAGATTATACTTGCCGGAAGAAGAATGAATGATGGTATGGGCGAATATGTGGCTAACGAAACTATTAAATTGATGCTAAAGAAAGGTATTCAGGTGCTAAACTCTAATATTTTAATATTAGGTTTTACTTTTAAAGAAAATTGTCCTGATGTCCGCAATACAAAAGTAATTGATATATATAGAGCTTTAAAAGAATATAATGTAAATATTACAGTCTATGATTTATGGGCAAATCCTATAGTTGCTAAACGTGAATATAATATCGATATTACTAATGAATTTCCAATGGGTAAATTTGATGCCGCAATTCTAGCAGTTGCTCATAATGAATTTGCGACTCTTGATGTAGTTTCTATGTTAAATAAGCAACATGTTATTTTCGATGTAAAAGGATTTGTTAATAAAAGCTTGGTAGACGGAAGGTTATAAAGATAAGAACTTTTTTCGATAGATGCTGAATATGTATTGAGAATAAGAACAGAATGCTGCTTCGATTCATTGTTTAGACTTTTGGGCAAAGTTAAAAATAACGAATCGAAGCAAATAGTTAAGCTTGGGAATATTACAATTATAAAAAATCATAGGATTGAAAAATGAAGTTTAATTAGAAATGCCCACTAGTGAAATATAAAGAATGATTTATCTTTTAGCAGATACTTTTGTTCCCAATACGGCAACAACCAATAGATATTTAGGATTAGCCAAAGGGTTGAAGGAGCAAGGTCTTGATTTTGTGAATATATCAGTAAAGCCTAGTCGAGATTTATATCGGCTGGATGAAAAAACTTATGGAAAAGCGAAATATTTATGGTTTGGAAAGCATTCTGTTTGGAGTTTTTTTAATATTCTAATTTATGGAATACATATTAAGATAATTTCAAAGAGTGAAATTTGGTTGCGTTTGTTTTTTCGTTCGTTGAGTAAGAATGATATTGTTATAATAACTACTCCCCAACAAGTTGCTTGTGCTGTTGAAAATAATAGAAATGGATATAAAATATACCACGAAAGAACTGAACATCCTGATGTTAGCCGCAGGTGGGCTGATGATAAGGAACATTCTAAATATATAAAAGCTTGCACTAGAGTAGATGGACTATTTGTAATTTCAACAAGTCTTAGGGACACGTTTGTGAAATTTGGAGTTTCACAAGAAAAGATTCATATCATTAATATGACAGTTGACCAATCTCGTTTTGAAGGATTAATGAGAGAGCACACAGAACCATATATTGCTTACTGTGGCACCGTTACAAATTCCAAGGATGGAGTTGATTCATTGATTAAATCTTTTGAGATTGTTGCGAAATATAACAAAGAAATCAAGCTATACATTATTGGTTCACTCCAAAATGAAGGTGACAAAAATAGTAATATTGAATTAATAAAGAAGTTTCATTTAGAACATCGAATAGTGCTAACTGGGGTGATGTCGGCTGATAAAATGCCCCAAATATTAAAGAATGCAAAGATTCTTGTATTAGCAAGACCTGACAATTTACAGGCAAAGAACGGTTTCCCCACGAAACTAGGAGAATATTTGCTAACAGAGAATCCTGTTGTAATAACAAAAACAGGAGATATTCCTTTATTCTTGCAAGATGGAAAGAGTGCTATGTTGGCTGAACCGGGAAACGAACAGGATATAGCAAAAAAAATTTTATATCTGTTAGAGAATCCATCAATTGCTACTGAAATTGGCAAAAATGGAAAAATTGTTGCACTGAGAAATTTCAATAGTAAAATAGAGGCACGAAAAGTAATTGAAATAATAGCTTGATCTATGCAATTGACAAAGCAAAGAAAACAAATTCTATTTCTGTATATATCTTCTTTGGCAGGAGTGTTATTGGGAATGATGAATTCTGTGATCAACACTCGCGCATTAGCTCCTGATTCATATGGGGATGTACGATATGTTCAAAATATTATATCGTTTATTTCGAGCTTATTGTTAGTTGGATTTTTTGTCTCCGGAAGTAGATTATTAGCATTATCTGATGATGAGGCACATAGTAGAAAAATACGCGGAAGTATGTGTGTGGTACTTACTATCACAATACTAATTCTTACTCTAGCCATGACATTTGTTTGGCTTTTTAACGATAATACAAAAATTTCTCCCGTATTATTTGCTTCAATTCCATTATGTTCTAATGTACTATTATTGAATTATATCAATACAACAGCGCAGGGAGATAATCATATAGGACGAATAGCTTTAGCTCGTTTAATGCCATCTGCAATATATTGTATATTAGCTTTTTTAATCTATGAACATTGGGGTGCAACTCCAGTACGAATGTTGATTTTGTTTAATGGAGTCAATGTTGTTATTCTATTGTGGATTATTATTTCAACTAGGCCATCAATGGTGAATTTGGGGCAATCTTTTAAAGAACTTCTTGAGGAAAATAAAAAATATGGTTTTAATGTGTACATTGGATCTGTTGCTGCTGTTTCGACTACCTATATTGCAGGGATAACTTTAGGTGCATTTTGTGAAAGTAATGCAAGTGTTGGTTTCTATACTTTGGCATTAACTCTTACGTCACCGCTTGCAATGTTGCCATCTATTATTGGAACTACTTATTTTAAGAAATTTGCAATTCAAAATAGGATCGAAAAAAAAATTTTATGCTTATCAGTTTCCATTACTTTAGTAACACTATTTGTATTCATTTTATTAATTGATTTTGTGGTTGACTTTCTATATAACGAGAATTATTCTTCGGTAAGTACTTATTCTATTTTATTGGCAATAGGAACTTGCTTACATGGTTTGGGTGATATGTTTAACAGATTTCTTGGGGCACATGGGCAAGGACAAAGTCTTAGAAATTCTTCCTTTTTATGTGGAGGGGTCTTGACATTTGGAAGTTTCGTATTTGTCTGGTTATGGGGAATAAATGGGGCTATAATTACAAAGATATTAAGTTCTTGTACTTATTTTCTTGCTATGCTTGCATATTATAGAAGCTATGTGATAAAACATTCCTTGTAGGAGAAGTCATATTGTTATGAAAGGAAAATATTTCAACTATTTTTATCTGTTTTGGATTTTTATATATGCTGGTTCGGCAACTGTCTTTGCAAGATCTTTAGGAGATATTTCAACTCTGGGAAACGCTTTTGCTATATGCCTGACAATATATGCAATTTTTCTAAATAAAATTAAGTTTAGTACTAAGTTTGTATATTCGTTAGTCGTATTTTGCATCTATGCTCTCGCAACAACTTTAAATAATCAAATAATTAATTTGTTGTGGTGGTCACAATGGTTGATTCGTATGATGATTGCATATGTTATAATCAGAACTTTTAAAGAGAAACTTTTTTATGCCTTTGAAAAAACACTTGTTTTTTTCTGTTATTGCTCCTTATTTTTCTGGATGTTTTATTTAATAGCACCAAATGTATTACTAAACTTTGCTTCATCAATACATTTTTCAGAGCCATACGGAGCTGACAATTCAAATGTAGCATATAATCTTTTGGTTTATACGATAGGGGCTCACAATGTTCTTAATCAAGGCTTTGGGGTTGTTAGAAATGCAGGATTCGCTTGGGAACCGGGAGCTTTCGCTTCAATAATTATTATAGGAATATTTTGTAACATTCTCAGAAAAGGATTTTCTTTAAAGAATAATAGAACTTTAATCCTTTTTTTAATTACTTTGTTTTCCACACAGTCCACTACAGGAATTGGAATATTATTAGCTTGTTCTGTGTTTTGGGCATTTGTTAATGATAGAAAAGGCTGGGCAATTACATTGTTAGTGGTTGCAATATTTCTTTTTATGTTTTTGCCATTTATGCAGGAAAAAATACTTGGAGAGTATGCTATTATAAATGAACAAGTTCGTAATGTTGAAAATGTGTATAATCATGCGGCTTATGGTAGGATGTCCTCATTTGTCCTTTCTTGGCAGGAATTTCTCAGACATCCAATATTGGGGCTTGGTGGATATGCCGGAGGTACTTATTTAATGCAACGAGGAATAGACAATGTTGCTTTAATATCAGGAATAGGTCATTTATTAAGTATGTATGGCATTATAATGTCTTTCTTGTTTTTTAAATTGTTGTATAAATCCGGTGCATATATATCTAATGTTTATGCAACAAAAAACGGATACATGATTATCATTATTATGTTAGGAGTGATGATAAGTTATAATCTTTGGATGAATCCATTGTTTATGTGTTTTTGGCTATTCAATTGTTACTCTCAGCACCTTCTGCCCCTAAAGTCTAATAAATGAGAAACGCCATATTTTACTATAAGTTATTTGGGGAAATTTTTATAGGTATCAGAGAATATCCGAATTAACTAAAAACAATATTTTTGATTGAAGATGAAAATTTTATTTTTAATAGATAATCTTGGTTCAGGCGGTGCACAGCGCCAAATGGTTTCTTTGGCTTCTCTTTTGCGAAATAGGGGGAATGAAGTGACTGTCGCTACATATTTTAAACAAGATTTTTTTGTTTCTGAACTGCAAAGTCGTAATGTATCGATTGTCTCCATTAATAGAAATAACTATATTACAAGAACACTTGCTGTAAGGAAATATATCCGCAATGGTGGATTTGATGCCGTAATATCATTTCTTGATAATCCTGATTTCATGAATTGTTTTGCAGCTTTAGGCGGAAAGAAATGGAAGGTGATTACAAGCGAGAGAAGTGCTAGAGAAAATATATTTTCTAGTAAGAAACATAAACTTATTGCTTGGTTTAAAAGATTTTCTGATATTATAGTTTGTAACAGTGAAAATGCTAAAAAAATGTGGATAAAATATTATCCGGAATATGAATCAAAACTCAAGGTTGTTTATAATACAGTAACATTAATTCCATCAGATAAACAATATACTCCAATAATGAAGGGAAAGATGCATTTTGTTGTTGCTGCTTCTTTTCAATATTTAAAAAACCCCTTAAATGTAATTGCTGCGATAAGTCAACTAGGGGAAGAGAAAAATAAAATGGAACTCAATTGGTATGGAAACTATAATAGTGGAGAAGAGTTGATAAAGTGTTATGATGAATGCCGGGTTATGATAGAAGAGTTGGAACTTCAGGATGTAGTGAAACTTCATGAACCCACTCCTGCTATTATTGAAATTATGCAGCAAGCTGATTGTGTAGGGCTTTTTAGCCGTTTAGAAGGTCTTCCTAATGCGATTTGTGAAGCTATGACATTATCTAAACCTATAATTATGAGTAGAGTCTCTGATTACAGCAAACTAGTTAGCTCTGATAATGGATTTTTGTGTGACTGGAATGATGTTGACTCTATTACTAACGCTATTAGAAATATGATTCAGAAAAATGAATCAGAGCTATTAGAAATGGGTAGAGCTTCCAAACGAAAATCCGAACAATTGTTTTCTCCGAATAAAATTTGTGATCAATGGTTGAGTATTCTTTCAAATCAATAATTTTATGCTAGATAAAAAAATGCAAGTTCTTCTTGCTGCACCAAACAGTGGAATGGTAGGAGGTATATTGAGATGGACAAATAATATCTATTCGTATTGGACAAACAATATTGAAGATAATGAAATATCTCTGTCTATATTAGATATAGCCCGTAACAGAGGAGGATATTACGGTCAGAAGCACATACAAAAAATCTTATGGGCAGTACAGGATTATGGAAAGATATTATTATTATCATTAAAAGCATTGAAACATTCTGAAGCTGAGATTTTTCATTTGACAACTCCGGGAACATTCCGTTTGTGGATGGATTATATATTACTAAAGCAGGCTAAAAGTCGAAAGATAAAAACAATTATTCATTTTCGTTTTGGAAGGATTCCACAATTATTTGAGAATAAAAATTGGGAATATCGTATTCTTTGCAAAGTTGTCAAGCTTGCAGATAGAGCTATAGTGATTGATAAGAATTCTTATGACTCCTTAGTTTCGGCTGGTTTTAAGAATATTGATTTGCTTCCTAATCCATTAACTCCCAGTGTGGCAAAGATGATTTCTGATAACCGAGATATCGTTAGAAAAGATAATGAAATCGTGTTTGCTGGACATGTTATTCCAACTAAAGGTGTTTTTGAATTAATTGAGGCAATTAGAAATATAAAAGGGATCAAACTAAGAATAATAGGTGCAGTTTCCGAAGATATGAAAAGAAGATTGTTAAGTGAGGCTGGAAATGGAAATGAAACATGGCTCTCAATTGAGGGGGAATATTCTCAAGAGAAGATTATAAAGGCTATGCTTGCGGCTGGTGTGTTTGTTTTGCCTACTTATACTGAAGGTTTTCCAAATGTGATCTTAGAAAGTATGGCTTGTGGATGTCCAATTGTAACAACTGACGTTGGGGCAATTCCTGAAATGCTTGATATTGAAAATGGTTGTAATTATGGAATCTGTGTCAAACCTAAAGATGTTGATGGATTGAGGAATGCAGTTGAAAGGATGTTTAATGATCGTAATTATGCTACGATTTGTGGAACAAATGCGCAAAAGAGAGTAGTAGAACAGTATTCAATGCCGATTGTGTGGAGTAAGCTTACAACTATATGGAAATCGTTAAAGAATTGAATATATTATATCTACTATGAATATTAAAAAGAATATGTTTATCCGTGGCTGTTATATGTTATGGAAAAATTATTTTGGTGTATGTCGCTCGAAATTTGGGTATTGCGCTGATAATGTGATAATTACTCCTCCTTTGCAAATCCTAAGGCCAAAGAATGTGTTTTTATATTCAAAAACCAATATAGCTTCTAACTCTTTTATTTCTGCGTATAATGCAAAATTTATTATTAAAGAAAATTGCTGTATAGCAGAAGGTTTAACCGTGCATACAGGCAATCATGCAATGGTGGTTGGAATGTTTTGTTCAGATATAACTGAAGCTAATAAGCCCAAAGGCTATGATGAAGATGTAGTTATTGATAACGATGTGTGGATTGGATGTCGGGTAACATTATTGAGTGGGGTACATATAGGAAGAGGAGCAATTATAGCTGCAGGGGCAGTAGTGAATAGAAACATTCCTCCTTATGCAATTGCGGGTGGAGTTCCAGCTAAGGTAATAAAATTTAAGTGGACGGTTGAGCAAATCCTTGAGCATGAAAAAAAACTTTATCCCGAAGAACTAAGATTCTCAAAAGAGGAGATACAATTATATTTTGATAAATGTCAAAAAAATAACAAATAAATCTATGTCAGTATTTAAAAACAAAGTCCTGCTTATTACAGGTGGAACAGGCTCATTTGGTAACGCTGTTCTTCGTCGCTTTTTGGATAGCGACATTAAGGAGATTCGTATTTTTAGTCGTGATGAGAAGAAACAAGACGATATGCGTCATGCACTTCAAAATCCAAAAGTAAAATTCTACATCGGCAATGTACGCAACAAAGCTTCTGTAGATGTTGCGATGAGTGGAGTGGATTATGTATTTGCCGCAGCTGCACTGAAACAAGTACCTAGTTGCGAGTTCTTTCCTATGGAGGCTTGTCATACGAATGTGTTGGGTACAGGTAATGTATTAGCATCAGCTATTGAACATGGAGTAAAGAATGTAGTTGTTCTTTCAACAGATAAAGCAGCTTATCCAATCAATGCAATGGGGATCTCTAAAGCTTTGATGGAAAAGGTGGCAATTGCCAAAGGTCGTGAATTAGGTGACAGTGCACAAACTACTATCTGTTGCACTCGTTATGGGAATGTGATGGCGAGTCGTGGTAGTGTAATCCCTCTCTGGGTGGAACAGATGGAACAAGGCAAACCTATTACTATCACGGATCCTAATATGACTCGTTTTATGATGACGCTTGACGATGCGGTAGATTTGGTGATCTATGCGTTTACTCATGGCAAGAATGGCGATTTGTTTGTACAAAAGGCACCTGCTGCTACGCTTGAGGTATTAGCAGAAGCTTTGAAACAAACCTATGGCAAAGTGAATCCCAAATATGGTGAAACAGAAGTAAAAGTAATTGGTACTCGACACGGAGAAAAACTTTATGAAACATTGGTCACGCGTGAGGAGATGGCTAAAGCTATTGATATGGGAGATTATTTCCGTATTCCTTGTGACAACCGAGGATTGAACTACGATAAGTTTTTCACTGAAGGTAATGAAGAGATTTCTAAGATTGATGATTATCATAGCCATAATACTCGTCGTTTGGATGTGGAGGGCATGAAAGAATTGCTTCTAAAGCTTCGTTTTATTCGGGAAGATTTAGGGTTGCAACCTCGTGCAAAAGCACGTGATATCCGTAGCGAATAATCCATTAAATCCATTTATGAGATGAAAATATTAGTAACTGGAGCTAAAGGATTTGTTGGTAGAAACCTTGTTGCACAATTGCGCAATATTGCCGATGGCAAAGCGCGTTGGTATAAAATAGAGCCTGAGATTACAGTCTATGAATACGATATTGATTCCACTGTTGAAGAACTAGATGCTTATTGTAAGGATGCAGATTTTGTATTTAACCTTGCGGGAGTCAACCGTCCGAAAGAACAGAGTGAATTTATGGAGGGAAATTTTGGATTTGCTTCTACTTTGCTCAATATGTTGAAAAGACATAAGAATAATTGTCCTGTGATGTTATCATCCAGTATTCAAGCTACGTTGATAGGCCGATATGGACAATCAGACTATGGTAAATCTAAATTGGCAGGAGAAGAATTGTTTTTCGACTATGGCAAGGAGACGGGAGCGCAAGTGTTGGTATATCGTTTTCCTAACCTATTTGGTAAGTGGTGTCGTCCTAACTATAATTCGGTTGTGGCCACATTTTGTAATAATATAGCTAATGACCTTCCCATTCAGGTGAATGACCGTTCTATCGAATTAGAATTGTTGTATATCGACGACTTGGTAGATGAGATGATTGCCGCTTTAACAGGAGATGAGCATCATTGCGAATTTGAAGGGGTGGAGGCGGTACCTCAAGTGAACGGGCGCTATTGTACGGTGAATCCTACTCACAAGGTAACTTTAGGTGAGATTGCAGATCTTTTAGATACTTTTTGCGTCCAGCCAAAGACGTTGGTCGTTCCTGAAATCCCTGATAACTCTTTTGCAAAGAAGCTATATTCTACTTATCTGTCTTATCTGCCAAAAGATAAAATAATATTCCCTCTTAAGATGAATGTAGATAATAGAGGGAGCTTCACAGAATTGCTTCGTAGCGAGAAGTGTGGACAAATGAGTGTAAATATTAGTAAGCCGGGCATTACAAAAGGTGAGCACTGGCATCATAGCAAATGGGAGTTCTTTATTGTAGTGTCGGGTCACGGACTTATTCAGCAGAGAAGAGTGAGCGACAATGAGGTGATTGAATTTAAAGTATCGGGAGAAAAGATAGAAGTCATACACGCCTTACCAGGTTATACACATAACATCATTAATCTTTCGGAAACAGATGATTTGATAACGCTTATATGGGCTAATGAAAAATTTGACCCAGAACGGCCAGATACTTATTTTGAAAAAGTAGTAAAATGATTCTTGATAATATACTCTTAGACCAAATAACAGAACAGGCGAAAGAAAGTATACGTCTGCGGATGAATTATAATCTTCACGATAGTCTTGATGCTAAAGCACAACGCTTGTTTAATGCACTTGAACCGGGAACGGAGCTACCTGTTCATCGTCATCGTCATACAGCTGAAACCTATATGGTGGTGAGAGGGAAACTAAAGGTGATGTTTTATAATGAAAATAAGGAGGTTACTGAGGCTTTCCTGTTGGATCCTTTGATAGGGAATTATGGGATAAACATTCCTGCTGGACAATGGCATACGTTGGAAGTGTTGTGCAGCGGAACAGTAATATTTGAAGTTAAAGACGGTCCTTATATGCCCATGACTTCAGAGGATTTATTGAAGTAAAATTATTTGATAATATGGAAATAAGAACAGATTATTCTGATATAAAGTTTGCAGATAATGGCAAATTGAAACTATTAATAATTGTTGGTACTCGTCCTGAGATAATTCGTTTGGCGGCTGTAATCAATAAATGTCGAAAGTATTTTGATGCCCTCCTTGCGCATACCGGTCAGAATTATGATTATAACTTAAATGGTATATTTTTTCACGATTTGAAGTTGAAAGCTCCGGAAATATATATGGATGCAGTTGGTGATGATTTGGGAGCTACTATGGGTAATATCATCAATGCATCCTATAAATTAATGAATGCTATAAAGCCTGATGCAGTATTAGTATTGGGTGATACTAATAGTTGTTTGAGTGTGATTGGTGCCAAGCGTCTTCACATTCCTATCTTTCATATGGAAGCGGGTAATCGTTGTAAAGATGAATGTTTGCCAGAAGAGACCAACAGAAGAATCGTGGATATTATTTCGGATATAAATGTATGCTATTCAGAACATGCGCGTCGTTATTTAGCTGATTGCGGATTGCCTAAGGAACGTACTTACGTATCAGGTTCTCCTATGGCTGAGGTACTTCATGAAAACTTGAAAGACATTGAAGCAAGTGATATTCATGCTCGTTTGGGTTTAGAAAAAGGTCGATACATTCTTCTCTCTGCTCACCGTGAGGAGAATATTGATACAGAGAAGAATTTCACCTCACTGTTTAATGCAATTAATGCGATGGCAGAGAAATATGATATGCCCATTCTTTATAGTTGTCACCCAAGAAGTAGGAATCGTTTAGCACAAAGTGGATTCAAATTAGATAGACGTGTGATTCAGCATGAGCCTCTGGGGTTCCATGATTACAACTGCCTTCAAATGAATGCTTTTGCTGTGGTAAGTGATAGTGGTACGCTTCCTGAAGAAAGTAGTTTCTTTACTAGTGTGGGACATCCATTTCCTGCGATATGTATTCGCACTTCAACCGAACGTCCAGAATCGCTAGATAAAGCAGGGTTTGTTTTGGCAGGTATTGATGAGAAATCATTATTGCAAGCAGTCGACACGGCAGTGCAGCTAAATCTTGCAGGCGACTTTGGTATACCAGTACCTAATTATACAGATGAAAATGTTTCTACGAAGATGGTGAAACTTATCCAAAGTTACGTCGAAGTGGTAAATAAAACGGTTTGGCGCAAATTTTAGTAAATGAATACGATATATACATGTGGAATAAAAATCAATCCTTTATCAGTTGATGAAATTAGTTCTATTGTAGATAAATGGTTGAGTGAGGGAAAAAAAGGATTGCAGATTACAGGTGTAAATTTGGAACAAATAGCTTTGTTGTCTAAAAATAGGGATTTTGAAAGTTATGTTAATAGTTCTAATATTGTAAATATCGATGGAATGATTGTTTATTGGTATCTTAGGTTGAAAGGCTTTGAAGTGAAAAATAGAACTCTTTGTGCTGATATTCTTTTCAATATGCTGAATAGAGCTAACAAACAAAAAGAAAGCGTTTATTTGCTGGGTGCTACTCAAGAAACAATAGAAGATTTAGTAGATAGGATTCAGAAACAATATCCGAATATAAATATAATAGGATATCATAATGGATATTTCAAAGATGAACAATCTATTGTTGCTGATATTTCTTCTAAACGGCCTGATTATTTATTTATTGGAATGCCGTCACCTTTTAAGGAGCGTTTTATAACTACCTTTAAGCATAAATTGAATGTTGGTGTTTGTTTTGGTGTAGGTGGTATGTTTGATATACTTGCGGGAAAAGCGAAAAGAGCCCCTAAAAAGGTACAAAAAATGGGAATAGAATGGTTATATCGTATTACTCAAAATCCAATCAGTCATTCAAAACGTGTGTTAAAAGCTTTATTCCCATGCTTGGGTGTTTTTTGCAAATATATTTTCGAGCAAAGGAGACAAATTATAAATGACTGAAAATAGGTATTCATCTCTATTTGGATGTGAAATGGCAGAGAAAATATAAAACTAATAATTAGATAAAACAAAGTATATGAACAAAGTGTATGAAAAAATATTCTCTTGGCTGATTCTTTTATTTTTATTGACAGCCTGTCAGTCGTATAAAAAGGTGCCATATTTGCAGGATGTACAGGTCTTTAATTCTGTAAATCAACAAGAAAATATGTATGATGCTAAGATAATGCCAAAGGATTTGTTGACTATTGCTGTGTCATGTACCAGTCCGGAATTGGCGATGCCATTCAATCTTACTGTGGCTGGAACAGTGAATGTTAGTGACGCCAATAGATACATAACCTCTCAGCCTACATTACAAACTTATCTTGTAAGTAATGAGGGGACTGTTGACTTTCCTGTATTAGGTGAACTGAAATTGGGAGGCTTAACGAAAAAGGAGGCTGAACAATTGATTGTAGAAAAACTGAAGCCTTATATTAAGGAGACTCCTATTGTCACTGTTCGCATGGTAAACTATAAAATATCAGTCATTGGCGAAGTTGCCCATCCCGGTACATTTACTATTAATAATGAGAAAGTGAATTTATTGGAAGCATTAGCTATGGCAGGAGATATGACAGTGTATGGACTTCGTGACAATGTGAAATTGATTCGTGAGGACGCCAATGGTAAACAACAAATTATAACTCTGAACCTTAATAAAGCAGAGACAATTTTGTCTCCTTATTATTGGTTACAACAAAATGATATAGTCTATGTAACTCCTAACAAAGCGAAAGCTCGCAATTCGGATATTGGCAATAGTACAAGTCTTTGGTTCTCCGCTACTTCTATATTAGTGTCGTTAGTGAGTCTGTTAGTAACAATTTTAAAATAATAAATCTATTATGTTGGAGGAAAATAAGGAAAGACACAATGGACAGGTTGAAGAGCAGGTTAATATTCAAGAGATTCTTTTTCGTTATCTGATTCATTGGCCTTGGTTTGTTGTTTCAGTAGTAGCTTGCATAATTTTTGCATGGATATATTTACATATAGCAACTCCTGTTTATGATATTTCTGCTACCGTTCTTATAAAAGATGAAGAAAAAGGTGGTGGAAAAAGTATGAGTTCCGAACTTGAAAGAATGGGGCTTGATGGTTTTATGTCATCATCCAAAAATATAGATAATGAAATAGAAGTATTACGGTCTAAATCGTTAGCTCGTGAAGTTGTGAATCAGTTGAGTTTATTTGTAACTTATAAGGATGAAGATGCATTTCCTGGAAAAGAACTTTATCGTACTTCTCCCGTGCTAGTAAGTCTGACTCCACAGGAGGCTGAAAAACTTCCAGAAACGATGGAGGTGGGAATGACCTTATTGACAAATGGAATGATGGATGTCTTGATAACAGTAGGAGACAAGGAGTATCAGAAGCGATTTGATAAGTTACCAGCTATATTCCCAACAGATGAAGGCACAATTGCTTTTTTTGAAAATAAAGATACGTTGGCAGTGAATTTTCAGAAAGGAGAGGAGGGGGAACGACATATTAAAGCCTTTATAAGTCGTCCAATGTCCGTAGCAAAAAGATATAGTGAAGCTTTGTCAATAGCTCCTACTTCAAAGACTACTTCAGTTGCTGTACTTTCGCTAAAGAACTCAAATACACAACGTGGAAAGGACTTTATCAATAAATTGCTTGAGATGTATAATATCAATACCAACAATGATAAGAATGAAGTGGCACAAAAGACTGCTGAATTTATTGATGAACGTATCGGCATTATTTCTAAAGAGTTAGGAAGTACAGAACAAGATTTGGAAAACTTCAAGCGTACTGCCGGCATTACTGACTTGACAAGTGAAGCTCAGATTGCATTAACGGGGAATGCGGAATACGAAAAGAAGCGTGTAGAAAATCAGACTCAAATTAATTTGGTGATGGACTTGCAACGCTATATGAAAGGTAATGAATATGAGGTTTTGCCTAGTAATATTGGACTCCAAGATGCGGCATCGGCTGGTGCGATTGACCGATATAATCAAATGTTGGTTGAGAGAAAGCGCTTGCTACGTACATCGACAGAGAATAATCCGACCATCGTGAATTTGGATACTAGTATTCGAGCAATGCGCAACAATGTGCAAGCTACATTGGATGCTACATTGAAAGGATTGCAAATAACGAAAGATGATTTAGCTCGTGAAGCGAATCGTTATTCTCGTCGTATTAATGATGCTCCTACTCAGGAACGTCAGTTTGTCAGCATTGCCCGTCAACAAGAAATCAAAGCAGGACTCTACTTGATGTTACTTCAGAAGCGTGAAGAAAATGCCATAACCTTGGCTGCTACTGCTAATAACGCGAAGATTATCGATGAAGCGTTAGCAGATGATAACCCGATTTCTCCTAAAAAGATGATGATTTATTTGGCTGCTTTTGTTGTAGGAATGGGGCTTCCGGTAGGTATTATCTATCTGATTGGATTAACTAAGTTCAAGATTGAAGGTCGTGCTGATGTTGAAAAATTGACTTTGCTTCCTGTTGTCGGTGATATTCCATTAGCGGATGAAAAGACTGGTTCCATTGCTGTATTTGAGAATAAGAATAATCTCATGAGCGAGACTTTCCGAAATATCCGTACCAATCTTCAGTTTATGCTTGAGAGTGGTAAAAATGTGATTCTGGTGACTTCTACTATCAGTGGTGAAGGTAAGTCTTTTATATCAGCTAATTTAGCTATCAGCCTTTCTTTATTAGGGAAGAAGGTGGTGATTGTAGGACTTGATATTCGTAAACCAGGGTTGAATAAAGTATTCAATATTTCTAAAAAGGATCATGGTATTACTCAGTTCTTGACTAATCCAACTACGAATCTGATGGACTTGGTACAACCTTCTGACATAAACAAGAATTTGTTTATACTTCCCGGTGGAACAGTTCCACCTAATCCGACAGAGTTATTGGCTCGTGATGGATTGGAGAAGGCTATCGAAACGTTGAGGAAAAATTTTGATTATGTGATATTGGATACAGCACCGGTGGGTATGGTAACAGATACTTTGCTTATAGGACGTGCTGCTGATTTATCTGTATATGTATGTCGTGCCGATTACACCCGTAAGGCAGAGTTTACTCTCATTAATGAACTTGCTGAAAATAATAAATTGCCTAATCTCTGTATTGCTATTAATGGCTTGGATTTGAATAGGAGAAAATATGGCTATTACTATGGCTACGGCAAATATGGTAAGTATTATGGATATGGTAAACGTTACGGTTATGGTTACGGTTATGGCGAACAACATAACAGTGATAAATAATAGCTGAATAATAATTACTTTATTCCTTTCTTATTGTCTGTATTTTTTGTATCTTTATAGGATAATAAACTGAATATAAGATACAATGAATCAAACAAATTTTGTGGTGAAATGTTACGATAAGCACGAACTGGCACATATGTACTTTCCTGATTTGGAAATTAGTTTGGCAGTCAATAAGCTCCGGCGTTGGATGCGTAGATGCGAGCCATTGATGATTGAAATTCAAGCAATGGATTTTCATCCGAAAACGAAGGCATTCACCGCAAGAGAGGTACGTCTTATCGCATACTACTTAGGAAATCCGGGAGAGTTATAGCCCGAAAAAAGATTAGTACTTTTAATACTTTACACAAAGTGAGATGAAATATGTAGGTCCCTAACTTCATGCTACACACATGAAGAACCCTACATTTTGTAGGTCAGGAAATGTACAGCGGTATGTTCCTGATCCACGCCCTCATGTCGGCGAAAAAGCCGGTGTGATTTCCTTTAATATCAACTGTCTGTGAAGATCGTTGATATTTTTTAATAATAATAATTGAATAAAATATGGAGACAAAAACGGGAGGCGGCATTTACGCTGTCTCCCGTTCCTGTTTCCCTATAAATATGCTATATTTTGGAGTACTCTTTGCGGGCATCAAAAACAGGGCATGCTTTATGGATTGTTGCACTGAGTTGATAATGTCCCAGGATTTGCGCTTCCGGATATTGATGTTTGAGAATCGTCAATAAGTCAAGTAGCGCAAACCGTTGTGCCCGGGTTCTAGTGTCTGCCGGTTTGCCATTTTCGTCTAATCCGCCTTCATAGCATATCCCGATGCTGTGCCGGTTGAATCCTCTCACATGCGCACCGATTTCCGATACCGGGCGACAGTGATGAAGTTCACCATTCCGGGTGATGTAAAAATGGTATCCGATATCTTTGAAACCACGTTGCAAATGACATTGCCGAAGTTGCTCCACAGTGAAGGGAACATTGCAGCGCGTAGCGCTGCAATGAATCACTGACAATTTAATTTCCCGGGGAAGATAGCTTTCTTCTGTTTTTTCAGTCATAATTCTGTCGGATTAATGTCCCATACAGGACGTTACACCAATAGCTGAAATGATGGAAGTAGCAATAGTCACGATGAACTGAAGGATATTCTTCCAAAGTTGCTTTTTCATACAAATTTAATTTAAAGAATGAATAATGGATAGATTACATAATGGATTAAGCCGCCGGATCCGGAGTTTCACCATCATCGCCTGAACCGCCTTGGTCGCCACCACCGTCATCTGGTAACGGTTCATCACCTGCATCGGGCTTGGCATCACTTTTATACAGGGTGTAGTCCATTGTTTTACACAATTTGCGAAGGTCGTTCCCTGGATAGAAGAGCACTTTGCCTTTCTCGATACAGGATGCATTGAACTCTTTCACCGTTTCGGTGGGAATACCGGTCTTGATGCTCATACGGAAATTGCCGAGGTCACCCATTTGGACGATATTGCCCTCTTCCAATACGTTGACGATTTCGAGCAGAAATTCACCGATACAACCTTCCAGTTCTCCTTTGGAGTAGGAAGAACGTTCGGAAATACGCTTACAGACTTCCTTGACGGTTACTTTGCGGCCACTGCGTGCTACGGCATAATACTTGGGAGCTTCGTCCGGTTTCAGCAGATTCTTACGGGGCATGATAATGTACTTTTGCATAATTCTTGATGTTTAAGTTTTTAAATTCAGTTGCTTGTCACTTGTAATCGATTACATTGCAAAGATACTATCTCCGGTTACCGGCAAGACGGGCATTGACGTTCACGGACGTTATGGAAACTGGAAAAATCATCGGGATGTTTGTTGCAAATCATCCCAATGATTGAAAATGAACTATGGGATGATTTTTTCAAACTTCCCATAGATTTTCGAGGCTTTCAAAATGACAAACTGACAAAAATGACAGATGTGACTACCTCACTTTATCTTTTCATAGACACCGTGTGAAACCTTATTGATTTTCACACCATTAAGAGCTTTCAGGAGACGTGCGACTTTACGAATATTGATATCGTATTTTGCGCCGACTCTCATGGCTTCGTCAGTCGTGAAAGTATCCGGCAGTTCTTTGTAGAAATTCCGTGTATTGTCCGGATCTTTTAAGGGTTGGAGTGAAGGAGAACCCATTGAGGATAATAACAGACGGCTATGTTCGTAGCAACACAATACTAGCCTGAGAGAGCGCTTGAAATCAATATCGTTGCAATAAATCTCCGGTGAGAGGTCATTTGCCTCGAACTGGCGGATACGTGTCTGAATCATACTGATACGCATTACCAGAAATGCATAACGTTTCACGACAGCCTGCAAATCATCATTGCCTTCCAGCGTTACTTCTTCCAGTAATCGGGAGAAGGTTTCGTTCAACAGTTTCCACTGGGAACGGCTTAGATGGAAAAGTACAGGATTTTTCAGGCAGAAATTGTAGAGCTCAAAGACCTGATGTGACAAAGGTTTAAAACGGTCTTCGAGAGAGACACAGTCATCACCCATTTCTTTCCAATGAGGAAAGCCACGGAAAGTATAGTAGAGGATACGGCTGGCAAGACCGTTTTCGGAACTGCTCAGCAAACCATTCAACTGTCCGGGAGTTCCGGTGAGGAGCAAGGCGAGCTTGGGATAGCGGATGTAGATTGGTACCAGTCCGTTGGCTTTGTAGGAAGAGTCGATATTCTCGTGCTCGAAAGCTTTGTGGAGCATGTCATCGAAGTTGCCGCAATCCAGGTGGTTGGCGGTGGAAAGCGTTTGTGCTTCGGTGTCGAAAATAATGCTTCCTTGTTCTCCGTTGTCCTGCATTTGAATTTGCATACGGGTATAGCTGGTAGTGGCGGGAATGATGAGCAATTTGAAAGGAGGTGCTGTTGGTTCTTCCGGTCGCGTATCGCCCGTTTTCTGTTTCCGGTTGCATTCGGCTTGCCAAGCGGAACGTTCCTGTTTGTATTTTTTCTGTTGTTGTTCGCTGGTGCTCAGGATATGACTATGTATCTCCTCCAGCAAATAACGTCCGACTTGTGCAATGCTCTTCCCGCTGCCGGCCGGAGAAATAATAATACTGAAGATATGAGTAGAATATTTTTTATGATTATAAATGCCGAATGTCTGCGGCAGGACAGAGCTTAATGCCGTGATTATGGACAGGAATGAAATGTCACGTTCACGAATATCTTCGTCTTCGATGATACAGGCGTCCATGAGAGCAGGCAGATTTTCGAACAACTCATCGGGAAAAACCACTGTGTTTTTTCTTAGTTCTTCTCCCTGCCAATAAGAATCGTCCGCTTCTTCGTTACTGGCGGGAGTACCATATGGCATTTTTGTCAGTTTGTCATTTTGAACCGGACGGGATGCGGTGGGCTTAGTTTCCGGCTGCTGATTAATAACGCGCTCGTAGCCGGAGTGAAATGCGCTTTTTAATTCTCCGATGGGAAAATCTGTAAGCTCTGAATAGGTCGTGAGTTCACGTAATAGCGTTTCTTCCGGATAGTGACGGCGACAGGCTTCACAGGCCATTTTAAAGAGATGTGTGTGACGTTGTCCTTTAGTCAGCGGATAAAGGAAAATATAGGACGAAAGAAACTTTTCTATTTCTCCTTGGGGGAGATTTTGTAGAAATTCATAAGCGGTATCCGGTGTTTTGTTTTCTATCGGAAGAATACTGGCAGGACGGGCTTGCCCGACAGCCGGTTCTAATATGAAAGGTTGATACAGACCGGCAAGATAACCATTCGGCGAGTAGCTGAAGTAGCACAAGCGGCTTTCGTCCTTGCAGGCAGGGTCGCTTTGAAGTTGGAGCAGGTGGTCGTAATAACGGCTTACCAACTGCTGGCCTTCCCGATGACGTCCTTCGATGCCCTCTACATAGGAGAAGATTTTGATTCCGTCCGTGGGGCTTTCGATGACGGCTACAGTGTGCGGATCATCAGCACAGAGTTTAATAAGTCCTTGCCGGTCGGGTACATGGTCGTAGTCCAGACAAATAATATTGCTGGGAAGGAGAAAATTTCTGATGGCATGTGCGCCGTTGAATGTTCCGGCAGGGGTGAAGCAGGGGAGTTGGCTTTTCAGCTTTTGCGCTGCTTCGTTGTCACCTTCTGTATGGTAACGACGAATGGTGTTGATGGTAGCAGCATAGACCGGATGGATACACATAGTGATAACTTCCAGAAAGGACATGACTTCCGGTCTTTTGGAATACACATTTTCATAAACGGAGACTTTGATTTCTTCAAGTAGTTTCATGAGAATTTAATTATAATGATACACTCTTTTTTATTCCGTTCGTTTGGAATAGCGGGAACAAAAGTAGTGGGAAGAAAGAATAGAAAGGTACCAACTGTTGGTACTTATTGGTGGATTACTTTTGTAATTCATTATTTATAATAGCAAACATTTAAAATAAAATAGGTAAAAAGTCATGGAAAAGGAATGTTACAATTTTGTGAGTAATGTAATGATAGCTTTGTTGGCAACCGACAAATTGAATACTTATGATTTTCTTACGGAAGAACTGGATATCTCCAGGCGCACAGTGAGCGATATGAAACAAGGGAAAGACATACGTATCTATTATTATATAATAACCATCAATTTTCTGATGGATGAAATTCATCTGCATGCTTCGCTGGCGGAGCTTCTTAAACAAATAAGGATCACTTTGGAGGAAAATAAGGATTTAGTGATAGGAACCATACCCCATAAGAGACAAGGGAGAAAGTGTGTACCCGAAGAGTGGGTGGAAGTGTTGAAATGGGAAAATGTATGATTTGTTCTGTTTTCCTTGCGAAATTGGACATTTTGGAGTAAATTGCGCAATTATTTTTAAAATTGGAGAATAACAGGTATGGATAATCATGTCGTAATAATGGCTGGTGGCATTGGCAGCCGTTTTTGGCCGATGAGTACACCGGAATGTCCGAAACAATTTATTGATGTAATGGGGTGTGGACGGTCGCTGATTCAGTTGACTGCCGATCGTTTTGACGGTGTTTGCCCGAAGGAAAATATGTGGGTGGTAACTTCTGAAAAATATATAGATATTGTTCGGGAGCAGTTGCCGGAGATGCCGGAGAGTAATATTTTGGCGGAACCTTGTGCACGGAACACGGCGCCTTGCATTGCTTATGCCTGCTGGAAAATTAAAAAGAAACATCCGAATGCAAATATCGTGGTAACTCCTTCGGATGCACTGGTTATTGATACGGGGGAATTCCGTCGGGTGGTAGAGAAGGCGCTTGGTTTTACGAATGATAGCAGTGCTATTGTTACCCTAGGTATCAGACCTACCCGTCCGGAAACCGGATATGGATATATCGCTGCCGGAGATCAGATAATGACGGACAAGGAGATTTTTACGGTGGATGCATTCAAGGAAAAACCGGATAAAGAAACTGCGGAGAAGTACTTGGCAGAAGGTAATTTCTTTTGGAATGCCGGAATCTTTGTGTGGAATGTACGTACCATCACTTCAGTGATGCGTGTATATGCTCCGGGCATTGCACAGATTTTCGACCGTATCTTCCCGGATTTCTATACGGAGAAAGAAAGTGAAACGATAAAGAAGCTGTTCCCGACTTGCGAAAGCATTTCTATTGACTACGCAGTGATGGAGAAAGCGCAGGAAATCTATGTACTGCCCGCTTCATTCGGTTGGTCGGATTTGGGTACATGGGGAGCTTTGCGCGGACTCTTGCCACGGGATAAATCGGGAAATGCTACGGTAGGAACTGATATCCGTCTGTATGACAGTAAGAACTGCATTGTGCACGCCAGTGAAGAAAAACGGGTGGTAGTGCAAGGACTGGACGGATACATTATTGCCGAAAAAGATAATACGTTGCTGATTTGCAAATTGGAAGAGGAACAACGTATCAAGGAATTCTCGAAATAAAGTTATTTCGAGTTTTGGTATTCATGGGGTGTCATTCCCGTCATCCGTTTGAAAAACTTGCAGAAAAAAGACGGATTAGGAAAATTCAACTCATCGGAAATCTGATAAACAAGCCGGTTGCCATGTTTTAGCAATATTTTGGCTTCTAGTATAATGGACTGGTTTATCCAGTCCATTACTGTTTGTTGGCTGGCTTGCCTGACGACCGTGTTCAGGTAACGTGGGGTGAGGCATAGCTTGTCTGCGTAAAAGTTGACGTTCCGCTCTTTCTTGCTGCAAGCATTCACAAGGGAGATGAAACGTTGGAAAATGTCTTCCTGCCGTGTCAGCCGGACAGGGTTCATCAGCATGTTGCTTTGGGCGATATATTCTATATAATAAAGAAGACTGGCCAGAAGATGGCGGATAGCTTCTCTGCGGAATGTCGGTTCTTGCAGTATATTCCACATCAAGGTAAAATAATATTCCGTTTGCAGTACCTCTTGTGGAGACAATAGCAACAAGATATTTTTTTGATGATGGAGAAGATAAGAGAAAAAATCTTCCTTCCCGGATATTGGAAGGAAATCCTGATTCATTGCCATCATCTGCATGTCGAAATCAGGTGATATTTCTATGATCTGAACGATAGAATTAGGAGTGATTACCGAAAAGTGTGTTTGCCGGATAGTATATTCTATCAGATTAATTAGAACTCTTGCGGAGCCTTGATTGACAAATATGATACGTCCTTCTTGGATTCGGTATGGCTGACCGATAGAGAACAAGGTGGCTTCCATCTTTCTGAAACTATTGACGAATCCGAATTCGGAAGAGATAAAGCGGAATTCGTTGTTGCGGACGACTTTCAGATTCTCTAGTGTTCTAAGTCCTAATTCCATAGGGTCTTTCTGTTCCATATCTTTCATTCTTTTCCGGCAAAGGTAATAAAAAGCCTTATATACATTATCCTTTTTCTGATAAATCGAACAATCGGAACATTTTTGCCAACTTATAGAATGTGAATGTATCTTTGAAAGACCTATCTTTGCCTTTCGAAGAAATCGAAGAATTTAAAGTAATGATGCGTATGAAAAGAATGATTTTCAGTTTCTCCTTTTTGTTGTTTGTATCGGGTATGTATGCGCAAATTACGTTGGAAGAATGTCAACGGAAAACGCAGGAGAATTATCCGCTGGTACATCAATATGGCTTGGTGGAGAAAACAAAGGAATATAGTCTGGAAAATGCGGCCAGGGGATATTTACCTCAATTGGCTCTTTCGGCGAAAGCTTCTTATCAGAGTGAAGTGACGGAAATCCCCGTGAAAATTCCCGGAGTGGATATAAAAGGTTTACCTAAAGACCAGTATCAGGTTGTGTTGGAATTGCAACAGAAAATCTGGGATGGTGGCGGAATCCGTATGCAGAAGAAGCAGACAACGGCGGAGGCTGAAATAGAGAAGGAAAGACTGAATGTGGATATGTATGCACTGAACAGTCGTGTGAATGATTTGTATTTCGGAATCCTGTTGCTGGATGAGCAGTTGCGACAAAATGCATTGTTGCAGGATGAACTGGAACGGAATTATCGTCAGATTACTGCTTATGTAGAAAATGGAATAGCCAATCAGGCGGATTTGGATGCAGTGAAAGTGGAGCAACTGAATACCCGTCAGAAGAGGGTGGATCTTGTTTCGTCGCGTGTCGCGTATTTGAAAATGCTTTCGCTGTTGGTGGGAGAAGAATTGTCGCAGGAGACTACATTGGAGAAACCTGTTCCACAGAATGAGGTTTCGGCAGTCAGTGAGATACGCCGGCCGGAACTGTCTCTGTTTGATGCACAGGGAGCCGGATTGCAAGTACAGGAGAAAGCGCTCAATGTACGCCATCTTCCGCAATTCGGATTGTTCGTGCAGGGGGCTTATGGGAATCCGGGGTTGAATATGTTGAAAAACGAATTTTCTCCTTATTATATTGCAGGTGTACGGCTTTCGTGGAATTTCGGTAGCTTGTATACGTTGAAGAACGACCGGCGGGTGATTGAAAACAAGCGTCAGCAATTGGACAATAACCGGGATGTGTTTCTTTTCAATACGCGGTTACAAATGACACAGCAGGATCAGGCAATCCGTTCGTTGGAGAAACAGATGCAGGATGATAATGAAATTATCCGTTTGCGTACCAATATCCGTAAAGCGGCGGAGGCAAAAGTGGCTAATGGTACATTGACCGTGACCGAGATGCTTCGGGAACTGACTAATGAGAGTTTGGCACGTCAGTCGAAAGCCCTGCATGAGATTCAGCGGTTGATGGGTATTTATCAATTGAAATATACTACGAATTATTAAAATAATTTCTCAGGATATGAAAGGAATAACAAAGATAGGAATGTGGGGGATGGCATTGGTAATGTTATCCGCCTGTGGAAACGGAACGCCTGATTATGATGCCACCGGTACGTTTGAAGCTACGGAAGTCATTGTTTCTGCCGAAGTTGCGGGAAAATTACTGAAACTGGATATAGAGGAGGGGACAAGACTAAAAGCAGGTGAGGAAGTGGGATTGGTCGATACGGTACAGTTATATCTGAAGAAGTTACAACTGGAAGCCAGTATGAAATCTGTGGAAAGTCAGCGTCCGGATCTTGCCAAACAGATTGCCGCTACCAAACAGCAGATTGCTACGGCCGAACGTGAAAAGAAGCGGGTGGAGAACTTGCTTGCTGCGGGTGCGGCCAATCAGAAACAGTTGGACGACTGGGATGCACAAGTTAAATTGCTCGAAAGACAGCTTGCAGCACAGGAATCATCATTGCTGAACAGTACGAACAGTCTGACGGAACAGGGAAATTCAGTCGCCATACAAGTGGCGCAGGTGGAAGACCAGTTGGATAAATGCCACATTCAGTCGCCTATTGAAGGTACGGTGCTGGCAAAATATGCGGAAGCCGGTGAACTGGCATCTGTCGGCAGACCGTTGTTTAAGGTGGCGGAAACGGATGGAATGTACCTGCGGGCTTATATCACTTCCGAACAGTTGTCACAGGTGAAGTTGGGAGATAAGGTGACTGTTTATGCCGATTATGGAAATTCGGAGCAGAAGGCTTATCCGGGTGTGATTACTTGGATTTCCGACCGTTCGGAATTTACCCCCAAGACTATTCTGACAAAAAATGAACGTGCTAATTTGGTCTATGCGGTGAAGATAGCTGTGAAGAATGACGGAGCGCTGAAGATAGGCATGTATGGTGGAGTGAAAATGAAAGTTGGGAATTAAAAAGAGGAAATTCAGATGAAAGGGGCGGATGGAAGAGAACCCATAGTGGTGGTGGAAGAAGTCAGCAAAAGTTATGGAAAGGTGGAAGCGCTGAAAGGAGTTTCTTTTGCAGTGGAGCAGGGAGAAATCTTCGGGCTGATTGGGCCTGACGGTGCGGGAAAGAGTACCTTGTTTCGTATCCTGACTACTCTATTGCTGGCTGATAAGGGTACGGCAACTGTCGGCGGACTGGATGTCGCTTCGGACTACAAGCAGATTCGTACGCGGGTAGGATATATGCCCGGTCGCTTTTCGCTCTATCAGGATCTCTCGGTGGAAGAAAATCTGGAGTTTTTCGCTACGGTATTCCATACGACTATTCAGGAAAATTATGATTTAATCAAGGATATTTATCAGCAGATAGAACCGTTCAAGAAGAGAAGGGCAGGAGCTTTGTCGGGTGGTATGAAACAGAAACTGGCATTAAGTTGCGCGTTGATTCATAAACCGGATATTTTATTTTTGGATGAACCTACTACCGGTGTAGATCCTGTGTCGCGTAAAGAGTTCTGGCAAATGCTCAGGAATTTAAGGCAGCAGGGAATTACGATTATCGTTTCGACTCCTATTATGGACGAAGCCCGTCAGTGTGACCGGATTGCTTTCATCAATCATGGACAGATTCATGGCATTGACACACCTGAACGTATTCTCCGACGATTCGCTTCTATCCTTTGTCCGCCTTCGTTGGAACGGGAGGAAGTACGGCATGAGGCGATGCCTGTGATTGAAGTAGACCAGCTGACAAAATGTTTCGGGAACTTTACGGCAGTAGACCATATATCCTTTCAGGTGAACCGCGGAGAAATCTTTGGCTTTCTGGGTGCTAACGGAGCAGGGAAGACAACTGCTATGCGTATGCTTTGCGGATTGAGCAAGCCGACATCGGGTGTAGGGAAAGTTGCGGGATATGACATTTTCCGGGAAGCTGAACAGGTGAAGAAGCATATCGGATACATGAGTCAGAAGTTCTCTTTATATGAAGATTTGAAAGTATGGGAGAACATCCGCCTGTTTGCCGGAATCTATGGAATGGAAGAACAGGAGATAGAACGAAAGACGGAAGAACTGTTGGAGCGTTTGGGGTTCTCTGACGAACGGGATACTTTAGTGAAAAGCCTGCCTTTGGGGTGGAAACAGAAACTGGCTTTTTCGGTTTCAATCTTTCACGAACCAAGAATCGTCTTTCTGGATGAACCTACCGGTGGAGTGGATCCTGCTACGCGAAGGCAGTTTTGGGAGTTGATTTATCAGGCTGCCGACCAGGGAATCACGGTATTTGTGACTACGCATTATATGGATGAAGCGGAATATTGCAACCGGATTTCTATCATGGTGGACGGACAGATTAAAGCGCTTGATACACCTGTCCGTCTGAAGCAGCAGTTCGGAGTGGAAACGATGGATGATGTTTTCCAAAAATTAGCCCGCGATGCGGTGCGTAAAGCAGATTGATTATGAGACAGTTTATAGCTTTTGTAAAGAAAGAGTTTTATCATATTTTTCGTGACCGACGAACGATGCTGATTCTGTTGGGGATGCCCGTGGTACAGATTATCTTGTTTGGTTTCGCCATCAGCATGGAAGTCAAGAATGTTCGGTTGGCGGTGCTCGATCCTTCGAATGATATGGTGACACGGAAAATCATTGATCGCCTGGATGCCAGTGAGTACTTTACTGTTACCGCCCGTTTTCATTCGCCGCAGGAGATGGAGGCTGCCTTTCTGAAAAGTGAGGTCGATATGGCAATCGTTTTCGGTGAACGTTTTATGGACGGGCTTTATGCGGGCGATGCCCGTGTGCAGTTGATTGTGGATGCGACGGATCCGAATATGTCGACTTCGCAGGTAAATTATGCGACCGGGATTATTTCTATGGTGGGGCAGGAGATGTTGCCGCCGGATGTTTCGGCTGCCCGTCTGACTCCTGACATCAAACTGCTGTATAATCCTCAGATGAAGAGCGCTTATAATTTTGTGCCCGGAGTGATGGGACTGATTCTGATGCTGATTTGTGCCATGATGACTTCTATTTCTATTGTTCGTGAGAAAGAAACGGGTACGATGGAGGTGTTGTTGGTTTCGCCCGTGAAGCCATTATTCATTATTTTGGCAAAAGCTGTACCTTATTTTGTTTTGTCATTTGTCAATCTGATAACGATTCTGCTGCTTTCGGTCTTTGTACTTGATGTTCCGGTGATGGGAAGTTTGTTTTGGTTGATAACGGTGTCTTTGTTGTTTATCTTCGTATCTCTGGCTTTGGGATTGCTGATTTCATCGGTCACACAGACACAGGTCGCCGCTATGTTGGCGTCCGGTTTGATGCTGATGGTGCCCACGATGCTTTTGTCGGGGATGATTTTCCCTGTTGAGAGTATGCCGTTGATACTTCAGTGGATTTCAGATATACTTCCGGCACGTTGGTATATCCAGGCGGTACGGAAGTTGATGATTGAGGGTGTTCCGGTTCTATTTGTAGTGAAGGAGATTGGTATTTTATTGTTGATGGCGACGGTGCTTATAACGGTCAGCTTCAAGAAATTCAAGTACCGGTTGGAATAATAATGGGCTAAATGGAGAATTATTTATGATAAAGTTCCTGATAGAAAAAGAGTTTAAACAGTTGCTCCGCAATTCGTTTCTGCCGAAATTGATTCTTGTGTTTCCATGCATGATTATGCTGCTGATGCCTTGGGCTGTGAACTTGGAAATCAAGAATATCCAGTTGAATATAGTGGATAATGATCATTCGGCTATCTCTCAACGATTAGTAAATAAGATTGCCGCTTCCACTTATTTTCGTTTGGTGGAAGTGCCGGCTTCTTATGAAGAAGGTCTCCGGAATATTGAAACCGGAACGGCGGATATTGTAATGGAGATTCCGGGGCATCTGGAACGGGATTGGATGAATGGTGAAGATGCTCATATCTTAATCGCTGCCAATGCGGTGAATGGGACGAAGGGGGGACTTGGAAGTTCTTACTTGGCTTCCATAGTTAATGATTATGCTGCCGAATTGCGTTCGGAACGTCCTGAAGCTGCTGCCGTTTCCGGTGCTTTTCCTTCTATCCGCATTGATACTCAGGGATTGTTTAATCCGAATTTGAATTATAAGTTATACATGATTCCGGCATTGATGGTTATGTTGCTGACATTGATTTGCGGATTTCTGCCTGCCTTGAATGTGGTTAGCGAAAAGGAGGTGGGGACGATTGAACAAATCAATGTAACACCGGTTCCGAAGTTCATTTTTATTATAGCCAAACTGCTGCCTTACTGGTTGATCGGGTTTATAGTACTGACTTTGTGTTTCCTGTTGGCATGGCTGATTTATGGCATAGTGCCTGTCGGGCATTTTGTAGTGATTTACTTCTTTGCGGTTCTTTTTGTATTGGTGATGTCCGGTTTCGGACTTGTTATTTCCAATTATTCAGCTACGATGCAGCAGTCGATGTTTGTGATGTGGTTCTGTCTGTTGATTCTGATATTGATGAGCGGGTTGTTCACTCCGATCAGCAGTATGCCGGAATGGGCACAATGGATTACTAGGTTGAATCCCTTGCGTTATTTTATGGAAGTGATGCGGATGGTATATCTCAAAGGAAGCGGGTTCTTTGATTTATTGCCACAGTTGGGAATATTGCTGTTCTTTGCAGTTGTGTTTAATAGTTGGGCGGTGGTTAGTTACCGGAAGAATCAATAGAAGAATCAATAATGGATATACCTGTAAGTATATAAAAAGACAGCTCGTTTCCATCTATTGGAAAGAGCTGTCTTTATTTTTTCTATCACCGTTTCCGGTGATAAGTTGGTTACTGTATTATTTTATTTCAATTTGTCTATTGGGCTTCTTCACTTCTTCTTCAGAGAGTTTGGGAAGTTCAATATTCAGAACGCCATTATCTACGGATGCGGCAATTTTTTCTTTGTCTACATTATCCGGTAGAATCATTGTCTGCTGGAACTTGGAATATGAGAATTCACGACGCAGATAGCGACCATCTTTCTTCTCCTCTTTGTTTTCAGTCTTCTTCTCCATGCTGATGACGAGGTTGTTGTCTTCATCAATGCGGACATTGAAATCATCCTTCGTCATGCCCGGAGCAGCCAGTTCTACTTTGTATTCCTTTTCTGTTTCCAAAACATTAATTGCAGGTGCGGTAGCATTTGCTTTTACCATCCAATCGTTATCAAAGAAATCATTAAAGATACTTGGTAACCAACTTTGAGTTCTTCTAACAGGCATCATAATTTTAGTCTCCTATCTTTAAGTTAAACATTCAATTAATAAATTTAGAACTTCGGCATTTTCACTTCCGATGGTATCGGTTATCCCGCCTTCCATCGTCCGCTCTCGAACCGTTGTTCGCTTCTATAAATGCAAACCTTATGCCAAGAGATTTTAGAGACTAAAATTGTCTATTTGTCATTTTTATAATGTCATTTTTGCAATATAAATGACAAAATGTATCCTGTTTTTATTTATTTTATATAAGATAGATATTAATTTGATAATCTGCTTACTTCTTACCGATTAGTTTGAATCTTAGTCTAAGCGTCTGTCTTTCCTCATCATAATCATAACTGATGATTTTGAAGGTTCCCACTTCTGAAGTGTTGGATACGTGTAGTCCTATACAGGCACAGGCATCGTAATCTCCAATGCGAATGATACGAAGTGTTTCACTGGCATCAGCAGGCAGTTTACTGAGGTCTACGATGTCTTTTGCCTGCTCATGCGTCATAAATTCAATGGTCACCGGCAAATTCTGACTGATAACTTCATTCACTTTATCTTCAACAGATTGTATCTGCTCCGCTGTAGGGCAAGATGAAAGAATATAATCGCACTTACTCTTTTTTCTTTCTATATGGGCATTACGGGAACGCGGGCAACCAAAGGTCTTTACCATGGTAGCGTTAAGTAGATGCTCCGCTGTATGCATGGGCGGATATTCCTGTTTGTTGTGCTCGTTGAGTTGAATTTCTTGTTCCATTGTTATTTCAATAGTTTTTTGTTTTTAATATCTTCTAATATACTCATTTGTTGGATGGCAATTTGATTTAATTTAATAAGTCTATCTTTTTGTGGCAGACCTTCATTAATAAATACTGCGTTTAAGTTTTCCATATTTGATAAACAGATAAGTTCATTGATTGAGGCATAATCGCGAATATTTCCTTTTAAATTGGGATGTGTATCGCGCCATTCTAAGGCTGTCATTCCAAACATGGCTACATTAAGGACATCAGCTTCGCTGGCATAAATCTTTGATGCTTGCTGTGAAGTGATTTCTTGGGGAATGAGATGCCGCTTAATGGCATCAGTATGAATATGGTAATTAATTTTGGATAGCTCTCGTTTTGCTGACCAACCAAGTTGGGCTTGCTCTTGTTCTTTGAGACGTTGGAACTCTTTGATTATATATAATTCAAATTCAACAGAAATCCAACTTGCAAATTTGAACGCAATGTCTTTGTGGGCAAAAGTACCACCATATCTTCCCGATTTGGATATAATTCCAATAGCACCGGTTGTTTCTATCCATTTTTGAGGTGAAAGAGTAAATGCATTTAGTCCTGCTTCCTTTCTAAACCCCTCGAATTCGAGGGGTTTAAATTTGGGGTTATACAATATCTCCCATAATCCTAAATATTCAATAGTCATTCTATTGCGTAGCCAATTAGCAATAACAGCGTTGGCATCTGTTGTCTTGTATTTAGCTATGTCAGTTAAGGAAATATAATCTGTATCGTTGATTTTTAAGATCGTAACGTCTGTTTTCTGAACTGTAATTTTTGTCATATTCTGATTTTTCAGTAAAGGTAAATCTATCTTTTGGAATAAAGAAACTTTTACATGCTTTTCTTGCCAATTATAATCTTTCCCCCTAAGAAATGGGGCTGTTTGTCTATTGCTAAATCAATAAACATTTTCACTCTTGCAAGTAATTCACGGATATTGGTCTTCAGTCCGGCATAGGCGTTCACGTCTTTGGCATTATAACCGATAGCATTTATTCCATTCTTTTCGGCTAGATAAATAGCACGTTCATTATGGAAGCGCTGGGAAATAATAGTCAGTTGATTTTGTCCGAATACCTCTTTGGCACGTATGACAGAGTCAAGCGTACGGAAGCCGGCATAATCTAAGTAGATAAACTTTTCGGGGATTCCTTTTTGCATGAGTGCCTTTTTCATTTCTTCCGGCTCATTGTAATCTTCTCTGCGATTGTCGCCGCTGATAAGGATATATTTTATTTTTCCTGCTTTGTATAGTTCGACAGCCGCGAGAATACGATAGTCGAAATATAGATTATTATTCCCATTCTTTAGTTTGGGAGAAGTGCCGAGTAGTAGTCCGACTTTATTCGTGGGGATAATGCTTGCTTCTGTATATATCTTGGAAGTTGTATGTTTTTTTATTGTTCTGTTACACACAATGATACAGGTAATACACAGAATAGTGAATATTAAGGCTATATAAAGCAATTTGCGTTTCATCTATTTTTTTGTTTACAAAAATACCACTCTTTTTTAGGATTCCAAACCTATAGATATAAAAAAAGGAGCAACGCCTTGCTCCAACCTTTGTTAACCTTAAATCTAATACTATGAAAAACACATTGCAAAGATACGGACTTTTGCGATATCTGCAAATAATCCAAGAAAAAACGCATGTTATATAACATAGATTAAGAAAAATGAGTCTTGCCTTAACGGTTATTCGTCATTTAGCCACCTGTTTATAGAGATTTTTTTATCTTTGCACGAAATATCATATTACTAATACTTAATATAAACATGAATAAAAGAAGATTGGGTCAATGGTTATTGTTGACCGTTGTTTGTTTGAGTTTCCCGATAGGAGAAAGCTATGCGCAAAAAAAGGATTTTGCAAATTTAGGCCGTTATTCAAAAGAAAATGCAGCTCTTCCACAAGCGGCAAAGAAAGAGAAGAGAGTTGTTTTTATGGGGAACTCCATTACCGAAGGCTGGGTGCGGACTCATCCGGACTTTTTTAAATCGAACGGCTACATCGGTCGTGGAATCAGTGGACAGACTTCCTATCAGTTCCTGGTACGTTTCCGTGAAGATGTGATTAATCTTTCTCCGGCACTGGTCGTGATTAACGCCGGAACAAATGATGTTGCTGAAAATACGCAAGCTTATAATGAAGATTATACATTCGGGAATATTGTTTCTATGGTAGAGTTGGCCAAAGCAAACAAGATTAAAGTGATTCTGACTTCCGTATTACCTGCCGCCCAATTCAAATGGCGAATGGAAATAAAGGACGCTCCTCAAAAAATCAAATCATTAAATGACCGGATAGAAGCTTATGCAAAGGCTAACAAAATTCCGTATGTGAATTATTACCAGGCATTGGTTGTACCGGAGAATCAGGCTTTAAATCCTCAATATACAAAAGATGGAGTACATCCGACGGGTGAGGGATATGATGTTATGGAACCAATAATAAAGAAAGCGATTGAAAAAGCACTCTAAACGAGTTTGTTGATATTATAATGTAATCTATGAATGCTGCTTGATAATCATCTAAAATCAGGCAGCATTTTTTATGAAGTTATCCGTCGAAGAGTAGGGTAGCAGAGGTCTGGACATAAAAAAAGGAGCAACGCCTTGCTCCAACCTTTGTTAACCTTAAATCTAATACTATGAAAAACACGTTGCAAAGATACGGACTTTCCGGATATCTGCAAATAATCAGTCTATGATTGGTGTTTTTATAACACTAATTAATAAAACGGCCGCTCTATTATAGATTTATTGATATTCAAGCTGTGGGATAGAAGAAAAACAGGGATTAGCTATCCCCATTTCTCTTTCATTAAATCTTCCAGTTTCAATAACTCGTCACGATATTGTGCAGCTTCGATAAATTCCAGTTTCTTGGCAGCTTCCTGCATCAGTTTGCGCGTACGTTCGATACTCTTTTCCATTTGCGGTTTGCTCATGTATTGTACTATCGGGTCGGCCGCTATATTGGGTGTAGCAGGTTCGATGTAAGCATGTCTTTCTTTCAGCAATTCATTAGCTTCAGAATTGGCATTGCCGAATACAGCCAGGTTTCTGGCCTTCTTGATCTGTTGCGGAGTAATACCGTTTGCTTCATTATAAGCCAACTGTTTCTCACGGCGACGATTCGTTTCGTCAATGGTCAGTTTCATGCTATCCGTCATCTTGTCGGCATACATGATAACTTTTCCGTTCACATTACGTGCGGCACGTCCTGCAGTCTGTGTCAGGGAGCGATGGGAGCGAAGGAATCCTTCCTTATCGGCGTCAAGAATAGCTACAAGCGATACTTCAGGAAGGTCTAGTCCCTCACGAAGCAGATTCACTCCGATGAGTACATCATAGATTCCTTGACGGAGATCATCCATGATTTTGACGCGTTCAAGTGTATCGACATCGCTATGGATATAATTACATCTTACATTATTATTAAGAAGATATTCCGTCAACTCTTCCGCCATCCGTTTGGTCAGCGTAGTGACAAGTACACGTTCTTCTTTCTCGATCCGCAGTTGGATTTCTTCCATTAAATCATCAATCTGGTTAAGGCTCGGGCGAACTTCAATAATAGGATCCAACAAACCGGTAGGACGAATTACCTGCTCCACAACAATACCTTCGGATTGAATTAATTCATAATCTGCGGGCGTGGCACTGACGTAAATGACTTGTTTTGCCATCTCCTGAAACTCTTCAAATTTCAGCGGACGGTTATCCATGGCAGCAGGCAGGCGGAACCCATATTCCACAAGATTGATTTTACGCGCACGGTCGCCACCATACATGGCACGGACTTGTGGTATACTGACGTGACTTTCGTCAATTACAATCAGGAAATCATCCGGGAAGAAATCAAGCAGACAGTAAGGACGGGTACCTGCTGTGCGACCGTCGAAATAACGGGAATAATTTTCAATACCGGAACAATGCCCGAGTTCCCGAATCATTTCCATGTCGTAAGTAACCCGCTCATATAATCGTTTAGCTTCATACTCTTTGCCGATAGACTCAAAGAATGCCACTTGTTTGGTCAAGTCATCCTCTATTTCATGGATAGCACGGAGAGTCGCTTCCTTGGTAGTCATAAACAAGTTGGCCGGATAAATTTTATAAGCATCGAAAGGAGCGATAGTGACACCTGTAACAGGATCTACCTCTTCTATGCCATCAATTTCATCTCCCCAGAAAGTGACGCGGAGCAGATTGTCCGTGTATGCCAGATAAACATCCACCGTATCACCTTTCACGCGGAAATTACCACGATTGAGATCAATATCGTTGCGTACATACAAGCTGTCCACCAAACGGCGGAGAAATACATTACGATCCATCATGCGTCCCCGTTCTATCTCAATTACATTTTTATAGAAGTCCGAAGGGTTTCCCATACCATAAATACAGGAAACGGAAGAAACCACTACCACATCTTTTCTTCCTGAGAGCAGGGCGGAAGTGGCGGCAAGACGAAGTTTGTCGATTTCGTCATTAATCATCAAGTCTTTTTCTATATATGTATCACTACTTGGCAAATAGGCTTCCGGTTGGTAATAGTCATAATAAGAAACGTAATATTCCACCGCATTATTCGGAAAGAAGCCTTTAAACTCGCCATACAACTGTGCAGCCAGCGTTTTGTTATGGCTTAAGATCAATGTCGGTTTATTGATATTGGCAATTACATTGGCAATGGTAAATGTTTTTCCCGATCCGGTGACTCCCAATAAAGTCTGTGCAGGAACTCCCTGAAGTACCCCTTCAGTAAGTTGCGCAATAGCTTCCGGCTGATCCCCGGTAGGCTTGTAAGCTGATGTTAGTTCAAAATTCATAGTTAATCCTAAAAAGTGGAGCAATATTCGGCAAAATAATCGAGATTACAAATCATTTTTCCAAATAAATCCTTTACTTTGCAACATATTAATATCAAAAAA
>ERZ791802.58-NODE-58-length-137966-cov-11.069944_pt1 | contig 137966 bp, 99 predicted proteins | sample MGYA00510308_ERZ791802 | MGnify/ENA primary metagenome ERZ791802 (study PRJEB30046, sample SAMN00792028) | human gut metagenome | study: EMG produced TPA metagenomics assembly of the A metagenome-wide association study of gut microbiota in type 2...
GTTTTAAAATATCTTATAAAGATAAGAAAAATAGTCGACATAAACAAACGATAATATATTAATAACCAATAATATAGAAAAGAAATAGCAAATAAGAATATAGTAATAAATATAATGCGTCTGCCCTGTTCCTGCCTTCATCCGTATTATTCCACTCCAGTGAACAGACTGGTGCACTCAAGTAGATAGACATGTTCACTCTAGTGCACGAATCTGTTCACTGGAGTGCAACGATAGAGATGTCTTATTGAAAATCTATTGATTGCAATAGCATAATCTTTGGATATCAGCTAGTTATGATGAAGATGAGCGGTAGTTTTGCTACAGTTTATTAAGTGTTGATGATTAGACTATAAGAATACTATTTTTGATGAATGAGAAATGCTGGTAATGGTATGAGAAATGCATTGTTTTAAGTGCGTTTTCTTGATAAAACAATGAGAAATGCATGTAAATAATTTTATTCTCATTCTTTATGTGGTTAGTAATCAGATGAATATGTTTTGCTATGAGAATATGAGAAATGATTTTGTTTTTTTATTCTAAAAGCGGTCTGCCCTGATGTTGTAATGAAATTAGGATAGCCGCTCAATCATCTTCACATTTTCTCTATTTTATCAATGACACAGTATAGTTCACACCATAACGGTGCTCCTTTATGCAATTTCATATAATATGTTTTAATACCTTTAAAAATATCGTTGATACTTGTCAACTGTGTCATTTTAATATTTAAACGCAAACATGCTTCTTTTAGCTCATTCAAATAAGAAGGATCAAAAGGTAGTGTGGACACTATATCACGTGGTGATGAAATGCGGGAACTTACATAATAGGTAATCCCTTTTAATCCGTGTTCTAAGGATTTATCTTCGATCCGACGGATATCTATTTCCATTACTTTTTTATCCAGTTCTGATAATATATTATCTGTACAACCTGCCACAAATCCATGATGTACAAGATATTCAATTCCCCATCCTATGCCACACAGTCCTGAGGAAAAACTTATAGAAAGATCCCAATGAATTTCTTCATAAATTTCAGATAACAATTCTTCAGCGTATTCTTCATACCATATATTATTCAGAAAGCGGGCACAATGAAAAAAGAATAGGACATAACCCATTTTGCCGTTATATAGTCCGATATTTTCAGTGACTTGACTTTTTAAAATTTGTTGTCCAATAATATTATTCAATTGTTTTTTGTCTATATTTATCGGTAGTTTGATCCATTCCGAGGGCAAGAGGTCGGGGGTGTCTTTCCAGAAACTCCAGTTTTTGGGAGCAATGACTAACTTTTCCGTATTTTTGCCAAGCCAGGCTCCCCACCAACTAAAGCTATTATTGGTAATGATATGATGTTTACATTGTGATATCAGAAAAAGTTCTTCCCAAAGTTCTTCTACTGGACATTCGTCGCGGAAAAAGAAGAAAATGGGTTCACATTGTAATGATATACGCATTTGTTCCATAGCACGTTCGAAATAGTTATCAGAAATTATTTTTTGAAGAAGAATATTATAACTATCTGCCGTATTAGCTGGAACGTGCACGCTGACCGAACATTTACAACTGCGAATTTTATTCAAGATTTCTTTCGATTGCTCACTCAAGTGTGTTAAAGGAAACTGAAATGATTCACGAAGTTCATCTTCACAAGCTTCAGCATATTGATAACATTGCCATTTTCCATCAAATACCACCACAGGAGCATTAAAATCTTCAATTTGGTAAAAGACAGAAGAGAACTTTTCTGTAACTTTAATAATTTTCTTTTCCGGTAAGTTTTTACATTGCTGCTCTACGATTTTTATATCATCAGTTATATCAATAGGAAAAACGCCGTATAGAGAATCTGTTGTACGCCTTCCCTCAGGAAGAAGTGAAAGTATTGTTTTTCTTTGACCATCACGCCAAAACTTCTTAAGATAGCAGTAGAAGGCAAAGCCAAACATCTGGTCACCCAGGTTTCCCTGTAATTTAACTTGTGATAAAGGTAAAAGACTTCTTGCATGGAGCAAGCTTGTACCAAGGTATTGATTCTTGTTGATAAGTTCTGCTTTATACTCTCCTTGATAATGAGTAAAGTCAGAATATCCATAAGCATCACTTAGAACCAAAGGTTCCGAGTCCTGTAAATAACAGTTCAAATATGATTCATCCTGATATCGTGCTATAATACCATTTGATATATCTTTGTTAATCATATTTCTACTCCATTCTGAAAACTTCAATAGCTCGTCTGTACGTCCTCCATAAAAACTGGCTTGATAATATCTTTTTCCTTTTCCAAAAGGAATATATGCATGACTATTCTTGTTGCGGTCATAGTGGTATTCATTAGGAGATTTATATCTGTTATGTTGAAAAGAAAGAGCTGCAAAATATCCATTCTGCTCTTCAGGAAGTATTTCAGTACTATAAATGGATTTTAAACAGCGGAAGTTTCCATTTAAGTAATAGATATAATCATAATTTTGACGCAATCGTTCACTTATTGAACAGATAAAATCAGATTTGGAAGAAACATTAATTATCCATCCCTTATCTTTTATAGCATGAAATGAAACATTTGGAATGTTCATCTTTAATAGTTCTATTGAATCTGTGAATACTTCATATCCTTTTTCCGCATCTATACAAAAGAATGTTTCGCAGGAAATATAAAATTCTTTCCAGAAACGGCAATAATATCCTGTTGCCATATAAACTATTCCAATTCTTATCATACAGGTTCTTTTATTTACGTGTTCTTAAAATAGACACCTCGCAGCTAACCATAAGGTAAACCTCTAATATAAATACTCTCAGCTTTTATTATACCCTATTAGAAAAATCAGTATTTAACTCTGATTAACTAGTCTGTTTTACTAAAAAGGTAGTGAGCATATTTATCCTCACACCTTCATATTCTATGATGATACGTTATTTGCCGAATTTATAGCAAAGAATAGGTGGATTTACAATAAGGCTTAAAAGTTAAAATACATTGTATGGTTATGTGTGTGGTAGGGTCAAGAAGGTATGCTGCGTATTTATATAAAAGGCAAAAAACAAAAGAAGCATATTTTCATTTGGATGATAGATGAAGAATGTGGCTTGAAATGTTCTGATATTTAGTCTTTAAGCAGTCATGTGTATAACTATAAAAAAAATGATTATGAAAAAGTTAAAGAAATTAGATCTAAAACAAGTAGAACTGAGTGATGATGAAATGAAGGTTTTAATTGGAGGGAAAATGATTTATAATTGTATTCGTACTCAGAAATACGACGACACTGGTGCAATATTTTATAAATTCTCAACTGATAGTTTGAGCTTAGCAAACTCTTGGTGTGCATTTTGGGAAAGTGCCGGTTGGGATACTACCGTAATCCCAGTAGATGATGGTAGTGGTAATCAGAATGTTCCATATTATTATGTATGATATTAATATTATGACTATGAATAAGTTTATCGCTTTCCTATTAACACTAAGTAGCAGTTTGTTTTGCATAGCACAGCAATATAAGGTTGATATAACAAAAGCTATTGTTAAAAAAATTTCCATTTCTGATGTTTTGTACGATATAAAGACTGTTAATGTAATAATACCAGATACTGTTGTATTAGATAATCCTTTTTTGTATTTAACAGGAGATAAAAAATACTTAGTTTCGACCCAATTTAGTCCTGAGAGTTATCTATTTGATATACAAGGAAAATTTATACAAGAAATCTGTGGTAATCACATTTGTTGGCCTTGCAAACATTTTGATATGAAGAGGAATATCTTATATAGAGATAACTTTAAATATTGGCTTGGCATTGATGTTCAAACTAATAAAATAGTGAAACAAATTACAAAACCGAAGCAATTTAAGGATCAAATTGCTAATTTCATGCAAATATCTGAAGATAAATATATTGGGTATGTCAACAATCAATCTGGTAATTGTACTACTTTATTTGTCATTTTTGATAGCAGAGGAAACATTCTTTATCGGGAACCGAGTAATCGAACTTATGTTAAAGCTCATATTGATAGCCCATATTTCCTCGGCTCTTTTTATGAATATGAGTCTCGTTATTTTTGTTTAGATCCATTTTCGGGAACAACTGTATATGAAATAGGAGATAATATTCTATATCCGCATATTTACTTTTATGTGGGTGATAAAACACCAATTTATGAGTTTCAGGAATTGAATAGGGATAATCTAAATCATAAAGATGAATGGAAATTGTTTACAGTGCGAGAAACCCCAAATAGAATCTATTTCAGTTATATAACGCCTAAAGGATCGCGCTGGGGATTTTACAGCAAGAAAGAGGATCAGGCATATATTGCTCCTGCGTCGGATGAATCTAGAGAATCACTTCATTTCGGTGAAAAGAATTTTACCCCAGCTTTACTTCAAGACCAATATTCTGTAAGATCCGTAGTCAAAGGTGATACGCTTAAGGTATTAATAGGTGCATTAAAGTAAATTCTTATAGATAGAGCAAAACATGCAAGTAAGTATTATAGTTCCGGTATATAATTCGGCCGATTATTTGCCACTGTGTATTGAATCTTTACAAGCACAAAGTTTGTTGGACTATGAAATACTTCTGGTTGATGACGGATCTACGGATGTGACAGGAAGTATTTGTGATTCTTATATTGGTAAGGATTCACGTATAAAAGTCTTTCATCAGCCCAATAACGGCCTGTCGGAAGCACGGAACTTTGGTTTGAGAGAAGCTACGGGAGAATATGTTCTCTTTGTTGATAGTGATGATTGGATAGCATATAACACTTGCAATCTATTATATCAAAGAGCGAAGGAGACCGATGCGGATATTGTACTCACTACGATGTCTTATTGGAATAATGATAATACTTCTTATAAAATAGGAGAAAAGTCGGTACTTTTTTCCCAAGATGTGATATTGAATGGGGGATATTGCTTGCATGAAATGCTTAAAACAGGTTGCTATACTCCAATGGTTTGCGGCAATCTCTATCGTAAACAGTTTTTGGATTCTTTTCATCTGTTCTTTGAAGGGAGAATACATGAAGATGAGAGATTTTCTCCAATGGCATATTATTATGCAGAGCGGGTAGTTTACTTGTCCGGTGATTTTTACTTTTATCGGCAGCATGAGGATTCTATCATGCATAATTTTAAGTTTAAGGATCGTATGTTGGCATTGGTTGATATAAGTGAAGGATTATATGCGTTTACCGTGTCTCAAGATGATAAGGAAAAAATGTGCAAAAGGGATTTATGTTCTTTACTTTGGCTGGCCGGTTCGCTTTACCTTCGTGCACTCAAACTTAATGGTAGTTTACTTAGGGAAGGTGAGGAAGAACGTCTGGCAGATTGGAATACTTCTAATTTTCAGCAGTTTAAAGGTTCACTGACAAAAGAGAATTGGGAATGGCTTGAAGATTTAGAAATTCTTTTATTGGAACAGCAGAAGAAAAATTACTATATCAGTCAATGTAGTAATGATAAAAGGCAGTTATTTATTTTTTCATGTGAAAGTATTGGCAATAAGTATGGAGTAGGTACTTATTTACGTCAATTAATGCAATGTTTTGATTTGAAAGAATGGATGGTTTGCATAGTTTCGCTTTATGCTAGTGTTAAAGAACACTCTTTAGAAGAAAAGGACGGTATATTTTATTTTTCAATACCTTACAATTCATCTAATGTGGTTTCAAAAGGAAAAGACAGCACAGAAAGTCGATATTATAAAAGTGTCTTTTATTTTTTGACTTCTCACGTTCGTTATAGAAAGGTGTTTTGCCATTTTAATTTTGTTCATGTTTATGAATTGGCAATGCTTTTCAAACAAAAACTGAATAGCATTAATGTCTTTACTTTGCATTATATGGGATGGAGTTTTGATTTATTGGGTGATAGAGAAACTTTAGAATATGCTTTAGTTAATGCTAATGACGATAATGAGAAATATCTGAAAATGGAATTTGAAAAGGAACAACGTTTCATGACCGAATGCTGCGATAAAGTAATCACTATTGCGCGGCATTCCTATGATACTGTACGCACATTGTATAAGATTCCTGAATCGAAGCTTGTACTTATCCCCAATGCTTTACAAGATGAATATTTTGAACGTACTCCTGAAGAAGTGAAACAATTGAGGCAAAAGTATGGATTTGGTAACAATGAAAGGTTGTTAATATTTGCAGGAAGACTTAATCCGGTGAAAGGTGTTATTGAATTGATTAAAGCTTTTAAATTTTTACAAGAAGAAATGCCTGATGTTCGATTGATTATATCTGGTGATGGAGATTTTAAACATTGCTTCGAGGCTGCTAGCCCATATTGGTCACAAATAGTCTTTACTGGATTTATCCTCAAAGAACAACTTTTTGAGTTGTATGCAATTGCTGATATAGGAATTGCTCCTTCCCTGCATGAAGAGTTTGGATACGTAGTGCTAGAGATGATGATGAATAAGTTACCGGTAATTGTAAGTTCCAGTACGGGTTTGAAAGAAATTATGGATGAGGGTAAATATGGGGTATTAGTCGATATGAGTAATGATGATAGGATAACCCGATTAAAAGACATTATAATTGATTGGTTTAAATGCACAGGGAATAATAAAAAATATAAAGAGCTTGGTAGGCTACGATTTGAACGGGAATATTCGTTGGATATTTTTAAAGAAAGAATGAAAAAGTTGTATAACAATATATAGTAATCTTCAATGGATGCACTTATCATTGAATTTGCAAATGGTATAATGTTTTGGAAAAATATGATTTTAAGTAATTTGAAAATAGGGTATATTAATGAACAGATGGTTAAACTATTAGTTTATGGAAATCCTAAAAAGTCTCTTGAGCTAAAATAAGCAGTAGAAATGCTAAAGTTTTTTCCGCATTACCAGCAACTTGATTCAATGGACTGTGGCCCATCGTGCCTGTGCATGATTGCTAAATACTACGGCCGTTGTTATTCCCTTCAAAACTTAAGGGAAAGAAGTTTCATTACTCATCAAGGAGTCTCCATGCTAGGCATCAGCGATGCTGCTGAAAGTATAGGTCTGAGGACACAAGGAGTACGTATCAACCTTCAACAGTTGATTGAAGATGTCACTTTGCCTTGTATTCTTTATTGGAATCAGAATCATTTTGTAGTATTGTATGACATCAAGAAGAAAAGTTCTTTTTTAAAAACGACCGGAGATTACACATTCTGTATATCCGACCCGGCGAAAGGAAAGTATCCTATTGACAAAGCCGGATTTGAGAAATGCTGGATAAGCACCAAAGATGAAGGAAAGGAAGCCGGATTCGCCCTATTGCTGACTCCCACTCCCGAATTTCACGAACGTATAGACGACCAGGAACAACAAAAGAAAAACCTTTCTTTCTATCTGCGCTATCTGTTTCCATACAAGTCGCAATTATTCCAACTGATGATTGGGATGCTGTTGGGCAGTGTTTTCTCGCTTATCCTTCCTTTCCTGACACAAGCTATGGTCGACCAGGGTATTGGAAATAGTAACTTGAATTTTATTACGCTGATACTGGTATCCCAACTTGTGTTGTCAGTCACTCAAACGGGAGTCGGTTTCATTCAGAGCTGGATAAGTCTGCATATGAATACCCGGATTAGCATCACTTTGATTTCCGACTTCATTGCCAAGCTGATGAGATTGCCCATACGTTTTTTCGACGCGAAAAACATAGGTGATATCCTGCAACGGATTGGCGACCATGGACGTATTCAATCATTCATGACTGGAACAGCACTTTCCACCCTTTTTTCCTTTTTTAATTTCTTTATCTTCGCTGGTATCATGGCTTATTATAATCTGGGCATACTAGTTGTCTTTCTGGTGGGTAATACCTTGTATGTTTTGTGGATTCTGTCTTTCATGCGTTACCGCCGAAAATTGGACAACGCCCGCTTTGCCCAGGCTTCTGCCAATCAAGGTAACATGGTGCAACTCATCACAGGCATGCAGGAAATTAAGCTTAATAATTGCGAGAAACAACAACGTTGGAAATGGGAATCCATACAGGTGAAACTGTTTAAAATAAGTATCAAAGGTACTGCACTGGGACAGACTCAGCAGGTAGGCTCTATATTCTTCAGCCAGACGACATCACTTCTCATTTCCTTCTTGTCAGCAAAAGCGGTAGTGGATGGGGAGATAACTTTGGGTATGATGATGTCCATCAGTTATATCATCGGACAATTGTCAGGGCCTATCGGTCAGGTGATAAGTTTCAGCCAATCATTGCAGGATGCAAAAATAAGCCTTGAACGGCTCAATGAGATTAATAACAAAGAGGAAGAAATCACCGACATGAATGACAAAATCAATGTGTTGCCGGAGAACAGGGACATAACGATGGAAAATGTATGTTTCAGCTATGACGGTGCGGAAAGGGATTATGTGCTGGATAATCTGAATCTCACCATTCCGCACAACAAGGTGACTGCCATTGTAGGTGCCAGCGGTAGCGGCAAGACGACTGCTGTCAAACTGCTGCTGGGCTTTTATAATCCGGTAAAAGGGGACATTAAAGTGGGGAATTATTCGCTGAAAGACATTAACCCTCATTTGTGGCGGCAAAATACCGGCGCCGTGATGCAGGAAGGATTTCTTTTCTCGGATTCTATTGCGAAAAACATTGCTGTCAGCGATGAGTCGGTAGATACGAAGAAACTGTTGAATGCGGTGGAGATGGCCAATATCAAGGAATTTATCGAATCACTCCCGCAAAAGTATAACAGTAAGATTGGTATGGAAGGAAACGGCGTGAGTCAGGGGCAGAAGCAACGGTTGCTCATTGCGAGGGCTGTCTATAAGAACCCGGCGTTTCTCTTCTTTGACGAAGCTACGAATGCACTGGATGCCAACAATGAGAAAAAGATATTGGATAATCTGACGCAGTTTTATGAAGGAAAGACGGTGGTAGTGGTGGCGCATCGGCTCAGCACGGTGCAGAATGCGGATAATATCGTGGTGATGGAAGCCGGAAAGGTGATTGAATCGGGCACTCATAAGGAACTGACAGCGAAGAAAGGAGCTTACTACACATTGGTGAAAAATCAACTGGAACTGGGAGTATAGTGTATGGAAAACAGGAAACCGGAAATAGAATTAAGAAGCGAAGAATTCAATGAAGTGCTGAGTGCCGTCCCCGCATGGATTGTCCGTTGGGGAATCGCGATGATAGCCTGTGTCGTTCTGATGCTGCTTGTAGGCAGTGCCGTATTCAAATATCCGGATGTCATCAGTTCTACGGTAACTCTGACCGGAACCACGCCTGTGTCGGCGGTCGTGGCGAGGACTTCGGGGAAGTTGCAGGAATTGTATGTCGGGAACAATCAACAGGTGAAAGCGAATGCGTTACTTGCGGTGATAGAGAATCCGGCCGGTACGAATGATATACTCCGTCTCAAGGAATTGTTACGACAGGCGGAGAATAGTCTGGATACTATTGCCTTGGTGCCCTCGCAGCAACTCCGGCTTGGCAGTTTGCAATCCCTTTATTCGTCTTTTTACCTGTCTATGTCCGAATACAGGCAATTCAAAGAACTAGCATATCATTTGAAAAAGATAGAGCTGGTGAAAGCGCGTATTGTGAAGAATGAAGTTTATTATAGGAATATGCTGAAACAGAAAGATTTGTCGGAAGTTCAGGCGAAGATTGCGCATCAACAATATGCCAGGGATTCGCTGCTGGGAGTCAAGGGGCTTGTTTCTAAAGAGGCGGTCGAAGAGGCTTATAGCAGGTATCTGCAATCATCCCTCTCGGCAGAGAATATGGAACGTTCTTTGGAGAATCTTCAGATTCAACTGGCGCAGATGAATGAATCCTTGTATGATACGGAATATCAATATCTGGATCAAAAGAATACGTTGGAAACGCAGTTGCGTTCACTTGTCAACCAACTAAGGGCGGAAATAGATGCGTGGGAGATAAACTATGCACTGATTACTCCGATAGACGGTGAGATTACCTTGACACAGTATTGGACAAACAATCAGAATGTGACGGCCGGAAATGTCGTTTTTAATATTGTGCCCACCAATCAGGGGGAGATTGTCGGGAAAGCGATGTTGCCTACGGAAAGGTCGGGCAAGGTGAGAAAAGGTCAGAAGGTGAATATACGTTTCAGTAATTATCCGGATAAAGAATTTGGTATTGTGAAAGGGATAGTGGAGAATATTTCCCTGATACCGGTATTGGATGTACAGAATGCCAAAAGTTATATGGTAGACATTGAGCTTCCGAACGGGTTACGAACCAGTTACAACAAAGATTTGCCGTTCTTGCCGGAGATGGAAGGGCAGGCGGATATCATCACTGAAGATATATCCTTGTTGGAAAGGTTCCTGATGCCGATAAGGAAAGTTATAACGGAAGGATTAAAGAGTGAAGATATGTAATAAAATTGCTTGAAACTATATTTTTTTGAGTTACATTTGCCGGATATTGAATACAAATGTCTCATTTAATAGATAAATACCAATGAAAAGCAAGCTCTTACTCACATGTACAGTTTTATTTTTCTGTTCTTGTTTTGTACTTGGACAGAGTCAGTCTTCTAAAGTCGTAAACTCTGGTGAAAATAATAACGGATGGGTTCAGCATCCGTGGCAGGGGAAGAGAGTAGGATATATAGGAGATTCTATCACAGACCCGAATTGCTATGGCGATAAGATTAAGAAATACTGGGATTTCTTGCAGGAATGGTTGGGGATTACTCCTTATGTATATGGCATAAGCGGCAGGCAATGGAATGACGTGCCTCGTCAGGCGGAACAGTTGAAGAAAGAACATGGCGGGGAAGTGGATGCAATCATTGTTTTCATGGGTACGAATGATTTTAATGCGGGTGTTCCTATCGGAGAATGGTTTACGGAAACGGAAGAACAGGTGATGGCGGCTCGTGGCGAGACTAAAAAGATGGAAACACGTAAGAAACGCACTCCTGTAATGGATGGAAATACGTATAAGGGGCGCATCAATATCGGAATGAAACGGTTGAAACAGCTTTTTCCGGATAAGCAGATTGTGCTGTTGACTCCGTTGCATCGCTCGTTGGCGGATTTTGGAGAAACGAATGTGCAGCCGGACGAAAACTATCAGAATAGCTGTGGTGAATATGTGGATGCTTATGTACAGGCGGTTAAGGAAGCCGGGAATGTATGGGGAGTATCTGTGATAGACTTTAATGCGGTGACAGGACTGAATCCGATGGTGGAAGAACAGTTGGTTTACTTTTATGATGCGGGGTATGACCGTTTGCACCCCAATACGAAGGGACAGATACGGATGGCACGTACATTAATGCATCAGTTACTAACATTACCGGTAGGGTTCTAAAATAAACCGGACAAGAGTCTATGAGATACTAAATCGTGATATTCAGACTGTGTGTATCCGCAGTCTATGGCATACTCGAACTTATATGCAATAAGCCCTGTTGTCTCACGATAACAGGGCTTTTTCAATCATGCAATTTTATATTTGGGGATTGGGAAATTTTATGATGATTGAGCGCTTCTACTGACGGGCGAAAAGCCCGTCCACCTTTTTCTTCAAATCCTCTCCGCGCAAGTCCTTGTCTACGATTTTTCCTTCCTTGTCTATGATATATAATTTGGGAATGGCATACACCTGATAAAGTTCCGCGACCGGACATCTTTTCATACCTTTGAGGGATGAAACATGAAGCCACGGTATCTGTATTTTATCAATGGATTTCATCCATGCCGCTTTTGAGTTATCCATAGAGATACCTACTACCTTTAACCCTTTATCTTTGTATTTCGCATAGATTTCCTTGACGGTAGGCATTTCTGCAATACAAGGCGCACACCATGAAGCCCAGAAATCAAGGATGACGATATGCCCTTGCAGGCTTGCAAGCGAAAATTCCTCTCCTGTCACAGTCGGTAACGTAAAATCCGGCGCTTTCGCTCCCGGCGCCAAAGCCTTCATCTTTGCAATGCTTTCCTTCAGTTCGATTCCCTTCGGCGTCTTTTTCGCCTTTTCTCCCATACCGTTGTAGAATGCTTCCGTCTCATCCACAGGAATGCCTTTCAGCAGATTCATCACAATGAAGTAAGGTGCGGCGAGACAATTCCCATACCGGCTTAGAAAATCATTCTTTTCGTTCTCCCTCTCCTGTAGAACGGCCTTGAGCTTCTCCTCACATTCAGCTTTCTTCGACAGGTTGTTTTCTTTGGCACTCTTCTCTATACCGGCGGCAAACATACCTTCGCTCATCTTGCGTATAAAATCATGCCCCCAGTATGCCAGGATAGCTTCAGAAGCCTTATGCTCTATTGAATTCCCTATTATTTCATAAGCGGCTGCCGGTTTTTTATAAGAGTATTCTGTATCCCTTATGAGGATATTCGCAGGTTTTCCGTCACCCATCAGCGGTCGGAAGCCTTTGCTACCCTCATGGGTGAGGGACAAGAGTTGCATCTTGTCCAGTTTCCCCGACAACTTGTAACTTCCGTCCGGGGCTACGATGGTCGAATCAATCGTTACCGCTTCGGGGGTATCCGCAGGGAAGTTACTCAAATAGACCTTTTTCCCTATTCCGGTAGCCCATTTCCCTTCGATTTGATAGGGAACCTGGGCAAATCCCATTCCTGTTGCCAGGCAGATGGCGATTATGGTATTTATAATCCAACTTTTCATATACATATTTATTGGGTTTATCATTGATGTCTATACTTATCTGGAGAAATAATCGAGCGGAAGCGGGTCATCCGGACAAGTGCTCCTCTGAAATTCTATCAGGTCGGTTCCGGCTCTTTCCAACATGAACTTATAAGCTAGTGAAGCCCGGTTCTTTACTTTCGGAAAACGCTCGAATACCCTGTCTATTTGGGTCTTGGGTGTTTTCATGATGAAAGATACATAATAGCCGAAGTCTTCGTTGTTGCTGGGCTTCATAATGTAGTACAGTTCATCCTCATAATAGACAGGATTGGCATTGATAACTGTCGCCGAATAGCATGAATACTCCAAATCCGTAAATTCTCCTAGCGGATCCTCAAGAACATCTATCATAAAATAAGCCTCACTGGAAGCATTAAAATCTGTCGGCTCCACGCCTACGGCGGTATAAATGGAATTTAATAATGCCGTGTTGATGGAAGACTTCATTCCCTGCCAGTCATCCTCGTCCAGGTCATCCATGTCTTTGCTTACATGGGCGATAACTATGCCGTGTGTCTTCAACTCCAGTACATCCACCAGTTTGCTTTTCAGATATTCCTTATTGTCACATACGGAGTCTACCAGGAAGATTCTGTATGGAAGAAACTTCTTTGCAAATGCAGGCGGATATTCATTTAACGCATCGTTTTCCAGAAAGGAAACCATGCGTTTGATATACGTTTCGCTTCCTTCCTGCTTCACGGGGACATACCACTTGATATCACTGTTGCCCCATCCGAAATACAAGTCGCTTGCCGGAAAATCATACAATATTTTGCTGCCGTATTTCTTGTAGAATGCATTAATCTGGTTATCAATCGCTTCATTTCCCGTGTTTTCCGGATCATAGATCGTGCTGTTGAGCTCGTCGATAGGAGTCAGCGAATCCTCGGAGCAGGCGGTTATAGCTACCGCCATGACGATGCACCATGCATATAGTATATTCTTTATCATAATAGTACTTTTTTAATGGTTGTATTATTCAAGTGTTCCCTGCGAAGAAGAAGCGATAACTTCCCGCCGGTTGTTCTCAATAGCATTGTTATAATTAGTCTCATCTTCGGGAATGGGAAGCACATAGTTCGGACTTCCCGCTTTCAGACGATATGCCGAGTACTCTTTGGGCGAACTGAAAAGCCGATGTTCCACAGCCGGCATCCCTTGACGGCGCATATCCCAAAAACGCATAATTTCTTCAAAACACAACTCCCTGCGGCGTTCCTGCCAGATGAATTGAATTAAATCGTCTTTTGTCGCGAAGTCCGAGACTTGCTTTTCGGCATCCGGACTTCCCGATTTGTATTTCTTTACCCGCAGTTGGTTGAGTAACCCGATGGCATCATTGCTGACACCGCTTGCTTTCTGTGCATATGCTTCTGCTAGGTTCAGGTAAAGCTCAGGAGTTCTCCAGGCTTGACTGGAATAGTTTGTACCCGATCTCTGGTCGTATTTATGAGGGTGATATTGTCCCGCGTAATAAGTCGGATTACGTGTAGTGCCGGATTTGTTATATCTTCTTTGGAAATAAGCCTGAAGCCGCAAGTCGTCCTCATCATACAGTCCGATTAAAGAACTCTCTCCTGTCCATGAAGTATGGAAACCATATTCGTAGTACATGAGCACAGGGCTGTTCGGCGCAAGGTAATCATAACCACCGTCACTTCGCCCGAATCCGAATACCACCTCGTCCAGTTCCTGGTTGTTGACGCAGAAGCTGGCCTTTTCAAAAGACGAGACGTAGCCGAATAATGTTGCCTCTTCAGTATTCAAGTCGTGGATAGAAGAATTCTTGGCCAGAAACTTCTCCGCTGCCGAGATTACCCCGTCCCAATCTTGTTGGAACAAGGCGATTCGTGCTGCCAGGAAGTAAATGGCTGCAGAAGTGATTTCCGGTTTCCGGCCGTTGTACTTTTCGCACTGGAATACCGCTCCCGCCATATATTCCTGGGCTTTCTTTATGTCGTCATTGATTAATGCATACACTTCCCTGATAGTAGCTCTCGGTTGCGGGGCGATTTGTATTTCGGGGCTGGTCTTTATCACGACACCCGGTTTGTCAAGATTGGCTGTCGAATAGGGAAGGGCATATGTGTTTATCAGGCAGAAGTAATGGTAAGCGCGCAGTGCGTACGCCTGTGCCGCCAAAGCCCGGTAAAGTCCTTCTTCCGTCTCCGCATAAGTCATCTCAGGCAAGGCATTGATGATAGTGTTGCATCCCAGGATATTGCTGTAACGTCCGCTCCAGAACCCGTCCCTGATATTCTCCGAAAAATCACTCTGCCATACAAAAGCGGCTTCACCATATCCTGCCTTGGCATCTATGCCTTCGCGCCAGGTGGTACAATACCTGTCGTTTTTTTGTTCGGCGTCATAGTAGAGAGGCCCCATTTCCACATCATCCGTCATTAAGTTGACGAAAGAGATTTGCGAACCGAATTTGTCGGGGTATCCTTCTCCCAGGAGCAGCGGGGTGAAGTCGGTTACGGATTCGGGTATCAGCAAGTCTGCCGAGTCCTCTTTCAGATAGTCGTCGCATGAAAAGAGCGACAGGATAGCCATGAAAGATGCTATGTGTATAAGTTTCTTGTTCATGATTTCTAGCTGTTTGATGTTAAAATGATACATTTACTCCTAAACTGAACGTCGGTAAAGCGGGGATATTGGCTCCGTTTGTCTCCGGATCCAGTCCATTCCACTTCTTGTCCGCGATAGTGAATAAGTTGGTTGCTTGGAAACGCAGCATCAGGCTGTTGACGTTCAACGGTTGCAACATCTTTTTGGGGAAATTATAACTGAGCGAAACGAGTTTCAGTTTCAGGAAATCAGCCTTCGCCACCCTGATATTGCTGTAATTATACATTTCGTATGGATAAATCGTTTTTCCTTTTATTGTCGCGTCATAAGTATCGTAGGCGGCTCCCGCTTCCGTCCCGAAGTAGTTGGTCAATGCGGTGCTGTTATACGGTGCCGGGTAGATGGTCTGGTCGCCGGGGTTGTTCCAACACTTCAGCCAGTCGGTGGAAAGGTTGCTCAACGGATCTATGTAATGTGTATTATCTGCGTAATAATTGGGAATCCGTGCCACGCTTCCGATGCTATACGTGAAATTCATGGATAAAGAGAAATCCTTATAACGAAGTTGCGTGTCGAATCCGCCGGTCAGTTTGGGGAAGATGGATCCGCAGCGCACCAGTCTCATATCCGTCTTTGAACCCCGGATCGACTCTCTTCCATCCCTTGTATAGAACATGGCATAGCCGTTGTCCTGATTGATGCCGGCAAACTCATAAGCATAAAGCGAACCGATAGGGGCTCCTTCTATTGCCAGACTGCCGCTCAACATCTTTTCGACAATTTCAACGTCGCTTAAATCTTCAGGGTTGGCATAAGTGATTTTGTTGATGTTGCGGCTGAAGTTCATGCCGACTCTCCACTCCCAGTCTTTCCTCTTTAAAAGTCCGACGTTGACAAAGCCTTCCACCCCCTTGTTGGTCATTTCTCCCGCGTTATAATATAGCAGCGTCCTTCCGTTGGATGAGGCTACCGTTTTACTCATAATCAAGTCGGATGTTTTCTTGCCGTAGACATCGACTCCACCTCTTATCCGTCCTTCGAGCAAGGAGAAGTCAATGGCGGCGTTCCACGAACGTGTTTTCTCCCATCTCAAGTCGGGGTTGGGCAATAGGCGGATACTTGAAGTCGGAATATTCTCCACCCTGTCTCCGGTCGTGATTATCAGATAGGGCGATGAATCTTCGTGTATATTTCCCTGAATGCCGTAAGACCCCCTGAGAGCCAGATTATCTATCAGGGAAGCATCTTTCAGGAATGCTTCGTTCATCAAGTTCCATTTCACCGCAAACGAGTAGGTAGGCAACCAGCGGTATTTGGGGTTACTGCCGAATTTGTTGGAACCGTCCGACCGGATATTGGTGTTCAGGATATACCGGTTGTCATAAGAGTAGGAAGCCACTCCGTAGAAAGAGGCAACCTGTGTGAAGGAGTTGGTATTGACAGGAAGTGTCTTTCCCGTCTGTATATACTGCCTGGTGAATAGCTCGGTTATCACCGGATTGAACTTCTCGCCGAATTCCGGCGTCCAGCCGTACCCTGTGATGCCTACGCCTTTGTAAGCGTTCCGCCGCGCTTCCGTACCTGCCATGATGTTGATATGATGGTATCCGCCGAATATTCCGGTGTAACTTACCTGATTCCTAATGGTATAACCCGTCTTACGCAGATTGGATTGGTACAGCATACCGCCGTAGGGAAGTGCGGATGCATTGTAGATATCCGTATCATAGGGAGTGTACATGCCATAATCCCATCCTCTGATATCGCTTATGTTGTAAGACTGTTCGGTAGCCCAGTCCCTTTGTGACGTATTCGTATTGTGGTAAGAGAAAGTACCTGTATATTTCAGTCCGCTGATGATATTCACATCCAGTTGGAGCAAGGCGTTGAAATCATCCAGTTGCGATGATTTTCCGGTATTGTCCAGTTCTTTGAGGATATTGTAGCCGATAGACTTTGTGCCGGTACTTCCGGCTTTCTCATAAGTCATATAGTATGAACCGTCATTGTTGAAAGCAGGAATGGTTCTTGACTTGCTATATGCATAGTTGAAAGGATTGACAGAAGAACTGTATCCGTTATTGGCCGTGTTGGTAAAGTCGACTTTGGCGGTAAAGCTGATGTGCTTGTTAATATCCATTGTCATCTTGGCCAGCGTACTGATCTTTTCAGTATCCGAACCTTTCGCCGCGCCTTCGATATTCTGATAACCGGCAGAGATGTAATAAGTCATTTTCTCCGTACCGCCGGACACGCTGACGTTATGCGTATGCGTGATGCTGTTGCGGAACAAATGCTTGAACCAGTCCGTATTCCTTGTCTGCATGGCGCCGACTTCCGATTTGAACTCGTCCAAAGTCATGTCTTTGTTCATCAATGCTTCATAAGCGCCCTCGTACGTCGGGCCATATGGCGTGCGTCCGAAGTTGTATCCGGCATCGACCAGTTGTTTGGAGAAAGCGATACGCTCCTGCGAATTCATCTGATGATAGTTGGAGTAGGAAGGACGGGTGTTCAGCGTGACATTACCATTATAAGTAATGACGGGACGTCCCGCTTTTCCTTTCTTGGTGGTCACCACGATTACTCCATTGGCGGCTTTCACACCGTAAATGGCAGTTGCCGATGCATCTTTCAATACGGTGATACTTTCGATATCCTGCGGATTTACTCCCGAGATGGCGTTACCTATCAGATATTCGGCATCTTCACTATTGATATCCGAAGCGGTGAACGGCACGTCCTGTTCCAAGATCACTCCGTCCACCACCCATACCGGAGATTTATTACCGTTGATGGTGGCGTTACCACGAATACGGATTTTAGGAGTGGCACTAGGCTCACCCGAAGTATTCATTACCGCCATGCCCGGTATAGTGCCCTGAAGCATCTGGTCGATGGAACTGACTCCCTGCACCATGATGTCCGCGGCTTTTATGGATGAGACGGCACTGGCAGACTCCCGGCGATCCATCACCTGATAACCTGTGATGACAACCTCATTCAAGGCGGCATCGCTCTCTTTCAGGATGACAGGAGATACTTTCTTATTGGCAAGCCCCTTTTCGACAGATACTTTGACCTGCCTTGTCTGCATTCCCAGATAAGAAAACCGGAGTGTGTAGGTTGCGTTGTTCTCAATTAAAAAGTTGTACGCTCCGTTTATGTCAGTGGTTGTCACCCATTTCGTCCCCTCTATGATGACATGGGATCCGGGAAGCGGCTGCCTGTTCTCGTCTATGACGATACCGTCCAACTGGCATAGCCTGGCTTTTGCTTCGGCTTCCGGACTGCCGGGTTTCAGGGCAATCGTAATAAAATTGCCGTCTATCTTATATACCAACGGCTTTTTGCCGATTACTTCATCCAGCGTTTCGCTGATTGTCTTGTTCCTGATACTTCCCGTGACGCCATAGGCAAAGATATCTTCATGGTTAAAGATAAACTTATATCCGCTTGCCTCTTCAATTTTCTTGAAAGCATTGGCAAGCCGCTCATTCTTGAACTCAAGTGAGATTCTCTTTTCACTTTGTTGTCCCCGGATATTGGTGCTGAACATTGTTAAGGCTAAGAATAGCCAGAACATTTTAACCGCAAAGTGATTCATTCTGCTCCTTTTGAAGGAATTAGTCCAAATATTCACCATGATTATGCATTTAGTGTTTGACAAACTTTGTTCTTTTACTCCTGTTTAAACCCTCTCGTAAGCTTTTTTAAACCTTCTATATGTTTATTACGTTTTATCTTTGGGGATGGGTGACAGAAAAGAAACTTTTTTTGAGAAAATGCGGGCAATTGGTTTTAATTTATACTTTCCGAATAATTATGCAACAGGTAAACACTTGAATTGTGTAGCAAAATGAAAGGTGTTAATAGAATAAAACTGCCATACAGCCATGTTTGTGTGGCTATATGACAGTTTACGGTATCACAGAGTTAAAAAACTATTTTGTGAAAAGCTCATCCATCTTTTGGGAAAGTTTTTCTCCGCGCAGGTCTTGCGCTATGATTTTTCCTTGTGCGTCAATGATGTACATGCGGGGGATGCCCGTCACCTTGAACATTTGCGCTATGGGGCATTTCCATCCTTTCAGTGAGGATACGTGCTTCCAGGTCAGTCCTTTTCTCTCGATGGCACCTTTCCAGGCAGCTTCTTTCTCGTCCAGCGACACGCCGAGAATCTCCAGCCCTTTGCCGTGATATTTCTCGTAGATTGCTTTCAAGTTGGGCACTTCCGCCAGGCAGGGGCCGCACCAGGACGCCCAGAAGTCCAACAATACAATGTGTCCGCGGAGCTCATGCAGGGAAAGTTTCTTCCCTTCGGGAGTGGTCAGTTCAAAATTGGGTGCGATACCACCTATGTTGACCTGTTGCATATCTTCTATCTTTTGCTTCAAGACCAGACCCGGAGCCGATTTCTTTACCCGGTCTGTCAGCTTGTCGTAGAAAGAAAGCACCTCGTCCAGTGTTTGGTTCGTCATTAGATAACGCTCGAAGAAATAAGTGGAAGCAACGTCATTGCGGGTGGTATCCATATAGTTCTGCACCGACCTTGCAATCAGGCTGTCTATCATGGCTACTTTGTATTTGGCCGAGTCAATGGCCGTCGTATCTTTTGAGTTCAATGCTTGTGACAGTGTTATCATCTTCCCCAGTTGGAAGAAAGAAGCGGTGGTGGAGAGCGTCTGCCCCGATTTCAGGACTTCCTGTTCGCGGTCACCTTTGACTTCTATATGAGTGGTGTTGCGTGTTTTCCCTTTCTTGTCGGTGGTTGTTTTCTCCTCGATAGTAACTTGAAGAGGGGTTGTGCTGACAAAGATTTCGGCTTTATTCTTGGGGCTGCAACTGATAGCCATCCGTTGTTCCTCTTTTACCTTTCCTTTCAGTGAGAAAGAAAAATCGGGGGCAACTTTTACCGAGTCGACTGCTTGCAGGCTGTCGGCCGTGATGTATTTCTGCAGATAAACCGTTTTTCCGGCTCCGTTCTCCCAGGCTCCTTCAATCTGGTAGGGCACTTGCGCCACAGCCATAGAAACAACTGGCAAGAAAAAACAAAGTCCATAAAATCTTTTCATTTTCATCGTTCTCTTTTTTTATAGTTTACTTATCGTAATCCGGTTACCCTCGAGGGTAGCCTTCACTTTTCCTACCTGATTGAGAAGTTTGAGAACTTGTTCCGGCCGGTCTGTACGTTCCGCCCAGAAATTGAAATGATAGTGCATGGATGCTTCGTCCGTGAAAACGATGGACAGGTTGTACCAACGTCCGATGGCTTTCATGATTTCAACGAGCTGCGCTTCCCTGAAACAGAATAAATCTTCTTTCCAGGATACGTACTCGTTGATGTCTACCTTGCGCGGGATGAGCATCAAGTCGTTTTCATCCAGGGGAGCATCCTCGCCGGGATGAAGCTGCAATTCATTCTCCTTTTGGGTGTCGGATACGATGACGCTGCCCGATACCAGTGTGACGTGCCTGCTTTCATGCGGGTAAGACCGGAAGTTGAATCCAGTTCCCAGTACACGTGTTTCCGCAGTTCCGCTTTTTACGATGAAAGGACGGGTGGCGTCTTTGGCCACATGGAAAAACGCTTCCCCTTCCAGTTCCACTCTCCGTTCTTTGCCGGCAAACCGGTTGGGATAGTGCAGCTTGCTTTCCGCGTTCAGCCAGACTTCCGTTCCGTCTTCCAGTACGATTTTGAAGTTCTTACCTCTCGGCGTGCTTAATATATGTGTAGTCACCGGCTCTTCCGCTTGGGTGGCGTGTTGGTATCTTAGGGACTCATTTTCCAGTTGAGCCCCTGTCTTCGCTAATAAATGTTTGTTTGCTTCACTGGTGATAGGCACAATCTGTCCGTCACCGGTTTGTAGTTCTATGCTCTGCACTCTTTCAGAAGCGGGGAAAACAACCGCCACTTCTGTATACGGATTTTCTTCTGTGGTAGAGAAGAATGAATAACCTATGGCGAGCAAGGCGATAGCTGCCGCACTTGCCGCCCATAAATAATACTTTCTGAATGAGGACGTCTGGTGATGAGGGGCTACCCGTTTCCAGGCTTTCTCCACATCCGGCGCCATCTGCGGGCTCAGGTTCATCAAGGCTTCCCGGCTGTCCATCATTTCACGGAACAGGGTGTGGTGGGATTCCTCTTCGAGCCAGGCAATGAACTCTTCCGACCGGCGGAATTTCCGGTCGTCCAATGCCCGTAAGGCATATTCGTAATCTTGCTCCTGCATGTGTTGCTCTTCAGTTTTCATATTCTATATATTATTACGTTGTGCTATAAGAAATGGGTGACAATAAAAACTCTTTTTTTGTCTCCGTGTGCAATTACTATTTCCCGGTTTTGTTTCTGACGAAAGATAAGGCTCTGGATATGAGTGTTTTTACAGTGTTGATCGTGATACCCATTTCTTCTGCCACTTCTTTATATTTCTTTCCGTGGAGAAAGCAGGCTTCAAAGACCTTGCGGGTCTGCGGCGGGAGCTGGTTGATGGCGGACATCACTTGGGAGATACGTTCCTGATGTTCTTCGTCGTCACTGTTTTCTTCCCACTGTTCGGCGTTTTGCGAGATATTGGAAGCATATCTGCTCTTCACGTCGCAGTGGCGCAGGTGGTCGATGCAACTGTTGCGGACGAGGGAATATAATAAAGGCAGTGGCGAAACGTCTCCCACTACCGTATCATAGTTTTCCCATAAATAGCTGAAGGTGTCGCCCACTATATCCTCTGCACATTCCTGGTCGCCGACCAGGTTGAACGCATAGAAATACAGCCGGGTATAGTTCGCCCGGAACAATGCTTCAAAGTCTTTGTACTTCTTCTCTTTTGAATAGGTCATAATCAGTGTCGGGTTACTAACCGCAGGACAAACCAGGCATGACGTACCACAGTGCCAATCAGCCCGTAGTGTGTAGCCATGATACGGAATCTTTCTTTGAGAGACGCTTTCCGGTTGCGGGTAGTCATTCCTTCGTCCAGATAGTCGATAATCGTCAAGTGGGTATTATGGAGCGTACGCGCTTTCTTCATGATGCGGATGCACCAGTCGAAGTCGGCGGAAAAGCGATAGTTCAGATTGTAGGGTTCCACCAGTGTGTGGCGGGGGAAGAAAGCCTGATGGCAGACCAGCATTCCCTGCTTGAAACTTTTCCAGGTCAGTGTTTCCGGGGCGGCCAGCCGGCGCATGCGCAGGAAGTGCCTGTCCTTGTCTACAATGGCGGTTTCTCCGTAGAGTACGTCGGGAAGTTCGTTGCCATTGATGCTGTGCACCATCTGTTGCAACGTATCGTCTTCGTGAAAGCAGTCGCCTGCATTCAGGAAGCAAAGGTAGTCACCGCCGGCAAGGGCGATTCCTTTGTTCATGGCGTCATATAATCCTTTGTCCGGTTCGCTCGCTACGGTGTGTATCCGCTCACGGTAGCGGTCGATAATGGCTAAAGTCCCATCCTTGGAAGCTCCGTCTACGATGATATATTCCACGTGATGGTACGTTTGCGAGATGACACTTTGAATCGTGTCTTCCAGTACCTTTTCAGCGTTGTATGTCACCGTGATAATCGAGAACTTGGGAGTAGGGTGGACGCTATGCATATTTTCCCGTTATTTTGTTGTAGACATCTGTATATTTCTTGGCGATGATGCTTTCCGAGTAGTTGGCAACCACCTTGCGGCGGGCTTGTGCGGAAAGTTCGTCATATTCCGGCTCTGTCAAAATCCAGTATATGCCGTTGGCTAAATCTTCCGAAGATTTATATTGCGCTACGTAGCCGTTGTGCAGATGGTCAATCATTTCGGGAATACCGCCTACGTTGAATCCTACGCAGGGCACTCCGCAAGCCATCGCTTCCATAATCATGTTTGGAAGATTCTCTTCCAGGGACGGGATGGCGAAGAGGTCTACGGCATTGTAGATATCTACTATCTCGTGCTCGTTCTTCATATAAGGGAGCGGATAGACGCGGAAAGGAAGCATTTCTTGCAGTTGCTGAGACTGGTTGCCGAATACGACGACTCCCAGTGAATCTTTCCATTCGGGATGCTTCTCTGCCAGCAGTTTGCAGGCTTCGATGAGATAATCCACCCCTTTGCGTTTGTCGGTAATCTTCAGCGAGCCGAATAGAATCAGCTTCTTGTCTTCCGGCAACATGAACTTAGCCCGTGCTTTCTGCTTGTCCATTGGCTTGAACAGATTGGTATTGATGGCATTCGGGATATTAGTGACACTTTTCCCTTCAAACAGCGCACTGGATTTGGCCTGTTCTTTCAGCCAGCGGCTGCAAGTGACGAAATGAATGGGAGCCTGGCTGTATAGCTTTTGTTTCTTGTGGAAAGTGCGGTAAGACAAGTCCTTCTGCCACCCGTTTTTATAGATGTACGGGCAGTTGTGGCATTCCTGCTGATAGTTGGTGCATTCCCGTGCATAATGGCAGATGCCCGTACACGGCCACATATCATGCATCGTCCACACTACGGGTTTGCCGGATACAAGTATCTTCCGTATGTCACTCAATGAGAGCATTCCCTGGTTAATCCAGTGCAAGTGGATGACGTCGGCCTGGCGGAACTCCGGGAGTGATGTAATATCCGTTCCCGTATTGGCAATGTCCACGTCAAACAGGTGGTAACGGCGGAAACGGTTGGCACTCCAGATAACGATGCGTTCCCACATGAATTTCCATACTTGCAGCCAGTTCCCTTTCAGGCTGACCACACTGATTTGGTCAGTCTGCTTGTCGCGTACCAGCATTTTGGCCTTGATACCGTTGTTTTTCAGTGATTCCATTAGCCGGCTCGCCGCGATGGCTGCTCCGCCGATTCGCTCGGATGTATTTATAATCAGGACTCTCATGGGCATAAAAGTTTATGCAAAGTTACGGTTTTCGTTGTAAATCTATGGTTATTTGCGGTAAGTTTTTACCGTATCTGCCAGTATTTCGGACAATTCGCGGCTGTAATGTTCCAAATTAAACTCCCGTTCCGCCAGTTTGCGACCGTTGGCTCCCATCCTCTGTGCCTCTTCGGGATGGGTGGAAAGGTAGTGGATGGCTCGTTTCCATCCTTCGATGTCGTTATAGTCTACGTAGATGCCGGCTTCTTCTTTTTCGATGTCCATCTCGAACTTGGGATTGCGGCTGCAAATCACCGGAAGTCCCAGTGCGAATGCTTCTACCAGGGTGGTCAGCCCGACAGTGTAGGGGTAGTTGAGGCAGCAGATTACCACCACTTTCGAACGGCAGACTTCCACAGCCAGTTTGTGCGGGATGATACCGCCGGTGAGGTGTGCCCGTATATTGGTGTACGGTGCGTATTGTTTGAGCAAAAGTTCATAGTCTTTGTCCGGCGTCGTGAAAATGTCGACGGGGAGTCCCGTTTCGGCAAATGCTTTTAACAGGGTGGCAAAGTCGCGGTTCTCTTTTCCGGTGCTGACAAAGGCTTTCTCTTGTTGCCCGTTATCGGCGGCGGGGAGATGTTGTTTCAGATAATCATAGAAAGCAAGGTCAGCTCCCCAGTGTATCAGGTGCAGTTGGGCGGCGGTGACTTTGCCCGATTTTAGCGAATCGTCTATCAATGCTTGGCTGAAAAAGAACATTTGGTCGATACCTTTATAGTAAAAGCGTGAAATCAGGTTTTTCAGTTTGCCGGAGTTGCGAATAACCGCCTGATGATGCCAAATGGCGATAGGTTTGCGGTACAGCCCCAACGCATGGAAAAAGATGACGAGTTCCAATCCGTAAAAAGAAGTGCCGTACAGCAGGTCATACGGTTCTTTGCAGCGCATGATTTCAAAGAAATTATAGAGCGAGAACCGTAGCCGGGATGAGAAGCGGCGGTAGCGATGGAGTATCGGGGTGATGCCATGCTTCTCGAAATGCGTGAGCCCGTATAAGATGTGGCCGGGGTGCAGGTGGTTTTTCCATTCTTCCAGTGCTTCCTGTATGGGACGTGTGTGGTAATAATAGATTTTCATGCTCCGAAATCTCCTTTCAGTGTACGTTTTATTCTCCGGATGGCTTTTGCCATAAAACAATTTGTGCGGTGATAGTAGCGCACAAATGCTTCTCTGGCACTTTCATTCTCTTCTATCGGCGACAGCTTTTCTACTGGAAGCGGTTTCAGCCATAACGTAGAATTGTATAATCCCCCGCCGCCGCAGTTGGTTCCGCTTCCGTCGAAGCCGTTGTTTTGGATAAGTGAACGTCCGGCATTCAGTGAAAGTATGTCTGCTAGGAATAGGCTGGCGTTCCAACGGATGGCCCATGAGTTATTTTTTCCTTCAATTTGCCTGCGCAGCATTCGTGTATAACCGTAAGTGCCGTTGAAGTCGAACCGGCGGGTGAGATTGCGTTCTTCCAATTGTTGGAGAAGCTCCTTGCCGTTCGGATTGAACAGTTTCCAAGCCCTGTCCCAGGTGGCCCATCCCCAACTGCCTGTCCATTTGATGAGAAAGGTATCGGGCAGGGAAGTGTCTTGCGTGAAATCGCAGCCCTGAATATGTCCTACACGTGGTTCGTCCTTGTACGCCTCAAGTGCGTCATTCATGAATTGCAGGAAATAGGGTGCGGCGATGAGGTCGTCTTCCATTACAATCACTCTTCCGAAGCGGTTTACCTGAGTGGTCACTCCGTCAATGATGCTTCGCGCCAGTCCCCAATTTTCTGTTCGCTTGATAAGGGTAACTGTTTTAAATCCTTTGATTGTCCGGATATATTCGCGCACTTCGGCTACGTTCTTTCCGTCTGTTTCGTTTTTTGGGGCATCTGAATAAATAAAGATATCGCTCTCAGCCGCCAAGGCATTCTGCAATAGTGATTGTACAACATTACAGACGTGCTGCGGACGGTTATAGACGAATAACAGGATGGGAGCATAAGTGGTTGTCATAATGCTACAATATTTCTTTTACTAGTTTAATAACTTTATCTCCGAAGTTCTGCCAGTTGTTCTCTTCGAGGAATAGCCGGTAGTCCTCCAATGAAACCGGTTCTTCTTTATGCCGGGATACAATGCCGGCAATATCTTCTAATTGGCGGAACGTATAGACTCTTAATCGTGGCTCATGGGCGTAATCCTTGAATGAGCCGACTTCCGGACCTATAACTCTGGCTCCGAATGAAAGTGAATCCATCAAAATGCCGGAACTTAATATGGATTCGGGGCAGTAGGGAGCCAGAACGAAGCGGGAACGGGTGATATATTTCCCCAGTTCTTCGAACGAGAGTCCATCGGATATGATACTTACGCCGGATGGGGCCGTTTGTTTCAGTTCGTCCAGCAGGGCAGGAGATGAACATCGCCCGACAATGCAAACCTTTAAATTGTCTTCCGGATGTTTTCGTAAAAAAGAGACATACTCCAGTACTCCTTTGTAGCGGGATATGCTTCCCCAAATCAGCAGGTCGTACATGATTGTGCTGTCAGCGGGAGGTGCTACAGGCAACCGGTTCACTGTGGGATGGTGCAGAAAGTGCGTTTTGCAAGCTGCGGACGGATATTGGCCCCGAATCATTTCCACTCCTTCCGTGGCATGCGTAAGGATGAGGTCGGCTTTCCGGGCAATGAAGGAGATTAGGAACTTCTTCATCTTTGTATGTCCGTTGGCGTGCGGCTTCTTGTTATGCAATACCCAGACAATCTTTTTCCCCGAAAACTTCAGGACAAGGATAAAACAGACGGCAACTGTAGCTTGCAATATCCCGTATTTGACGTCAGGTATGTTTTCCGGCCAATTGAAGATAAATGCGTCTCCCCACCGGCGGACAGGCAATATGCTGAGCAATGGATTTTTGTGTGGTGGATTGATTACCGCAGCCTCTCCCTTACGGTTCAGGGATGAGATAAAATTCTGTATATAGGGATTCGCCCTTTCATCGGGATTCTGTCTCAGATGGGGAAATACGGTAAACTTTATCATTCTTATGGCATTAATGGATTACAAACTTACTACAATCCCGGATAAAATACAAGGGGGTGAAGAAAGACTTGACGGATGATTGCAGGAAATTGGTGTATGGATATAATTGCTTGCGCCGGTTGCAGCAAATGAAACAAGTCTTCAAGATGCCTGCAAGAGTACCTTTGCTCATGTTTTCAGCCACTTGGACGGTTTGTCTGTCGTTGAATGGAAATGAGCGGACAGCCTGAAAGTATCTCCGGGTCATATCACGTCCGGACGTGTCTCCCAAACTTTTTATAGCGGTAAACAGCCCGTCCACGAGATTGTATTTTCCGCTTGTATTGTAAGAAGTTGCCTGCGGGTGCCTGCGCCAGTACACCAATCCTTCATTGACGAACTTTACGTGCCCGGAGGTGACGGCGGCAAGCAGCAACAAAGAATCGTAAGAGATATTTTTCTCCTGTTCTACAGCTTGAGTGAACAAGGGGAGAATGCGGCGGTGGAAAAAACATTCGTGCCCGGGGACATAGGGCTTCATCAGCAGATAAAGCTCATTATATAATACGTTGCCGGGGTTTTTCATTCCCGAAGTCTGTGTGATGCTTGTGGTAAACAGGAGGGAGTTATGAAATAACAAGGAGTTGTTGTCAATGTGCCCTACCAGTACTTCTATCTTGTCCGGCCGCCATATGTCATCCTGGTCGGAAGACGCGATGTATTCGCCGGTAGCCTTGGTGAAAGCAGATGAAAAGTTATAGTTGAATCCGGCAGGTACATCATTGATATACAATTTCACGCGTTTGTCCTGTTGCTGGCAGGCTTTGACAATATCTACGGTACGGTCGGTAGACCGGTCATCCTGGATAATCAGTTCATGGATGGGGTAGGTTTGATTTAAGATGGAATCAATCTGCTCTTTGAGATATTTCTCTCCGTTGTAAGTGCACATCACTACTGAAACTGTCACTTGTGGCATCTGATTTGTTCTCATATCTTGTCTTATGTAAATTTCATTTGCAGCATCATTCGTGTCCATCTGCCTTCTTTTTGATGAAATATGCAATGCTCTCTTTGAAGGTGACCGAGCGGCTGGCCCACATGGCTGCTATATAAAGTGCTGCTGCCAGCATAATCTTGCTTGGCAGGCGGATATAAATGTTTTCGACAAAGCGGGTGGAGTAATAACTGACCGCCATGACCGTGGCTGCTATGATGGCATAAGGCAGTATGTCTGCCAGAGCCTGACGCAGTTGCAGGCCGATTTCCCGCTGCACGAAGTAATGCCACGTCAACAGCCATAAAATATTTATGGACACATAAATGGCAAGCATGGCATATATCCCATGGGAATGAACCAGGAGAACGCCCGCCAGCAGGATGATGCCGAGTGTTATGGTATTCCACATATAGATGCGTGATTTCCCTTTGCTGATGATAAGCTGCTGGTAGAGGTTCGAGACGGGGATAAAGGCGCCGCTGATGCACAGGATTTGCATGATGGATACGCTGGAATACCATTTGTCGGTGATGGTTATGGTAATCAGTTCTTCCGATATGATTCCCAGTCCCAACATGGCAGGAAATGAAATAAAGGCTGTGAAACGGAGCATTTTGCGGAATACCCGTCTTTGCCGTTCAAGGTCGTCCGAGACTTTGGTGAGTACCGGTTGTGCTACTCCGTTTATCATGCCTGATATAAATTGTTGTCCCATGCTGCACCATTTGTTAGCCTGGCTGTAGTATCCCACTTCCTGCTCGCTATAGAATTTGCCTAATATTACAGAAAACAGATTATTGTTAATGTGGTTGAATACATTGGTCACCAGTAGTTTCCCGCTGAACCCGAACATCTCTTTTATAGGGGCGAAGTTGATTTGTAGCGTCGGTCGCCAACGGGTGAAATGCCAGTAACAGGCGGTAGTGACAAATACATAAACTATGCTTTGTGTGGCGAGTCCCCAGTAAGAGAATCCGAAATAGGCTAATGCGACTCCGGTGACTCCCGAAAGAACGAGTCCGGTGACGGATGATATAGCCCGCTGCTTGACCATTAGGTTACGTTGCAGGTAGGCGCTGTGGGATATGCCCAGGCTGGCAATGAAAAATCCTATGAAAGAATAGCGTGCCAGTGGTGTCAGTTCGGGAGTGTTGTAAAAATCGGCAATGAGCGGTGCACATAAGAATAGCAGCAGGTACATAAACAGGCTGATTGCGGCATTGAACCAGAATACGGCATTGTAATCACTGTGTGTCACTTCTTTCTTGTTGACAAGAGCTGCCGTGAAGCCACTTTCCTGTATCGAACTGGCAATGAGTGAGAAGATTGCCAGCATTCCCACCATCCCATAATCTGCCGGGTCGAGCAGGCGGGTGATGAATATCCCGAAAGCCAGATTCAGCAACTGCTGTATGCCGTTACTGAACCCGCCCCAGAATAATCCTTTTGCTGTTTTCTCTTTTAGTGATTGTCCCTCGCTCATATCATCTTCTTTCCTTTATCAGTTAAACGGTATTTTTGTGTTGGACTTTTGGGAGAATCAGGCTGCGTTTGTTCTACAAAACCAAGTTGCATGGCAGGCTGAATATAGTCGTACAATAGGGTAGGACGATGTTTCAAGCTCAATGCCTCCAGAATTTCCTTAATACTCATCTCTTTATCAGATAATGCTTTTATTAAGGACATTACTTGTTCGGTTACTTGTTCGGTTACTTGTTCGGTTACTTGTTCGGTTACTTGTTCTTTCAGGTAAAAAGTAACGACTACTTCTCCCTGATTATCCGATAGAGTTGGTATTGGCAGTCCTACTCGTTTACATTCACTATACATTAAATCAAGGCCGCGTCCCCAACTCTCCAACATCTTTCTGCGATAAAGCACATTGGCTATTAGCGGGTTGTTGGGAATTGATTTGTGGGGAGACTTTAAGTTGTTGATATCAATGCCTTTAGGTAGTTTTCCGGGGTTGATAATCTCTACTTTATCATCGTAAATAGCTATGCCGGTTGAACCGCCGGGATTTGAGTAGTCTCTGTGGCAAAAAGCATTAATTACTGCCTCGCGCAATGCTTTATAAGGAATGGCTAATTCTTCTTCCCGTTCTGCTTTTATGATTTTTCCGGATAGCGATAAGTGCTTAAAAAAGAAAGACATTGCTTCATCGAACAAAACGAAAATATTTCCTTCCATTTGGGCATTATCTATAAATTCCATCCGATTGTTGCCTTTAAATCTGGCTAACCTCAACTTGCATTGGGGAAAATGACTGCTTGTCTTCCTGGCAAACAGGACAGCGGCCGCATTCTTAAAAGAACCGTTATCCGCTAAATCTAATTTATCCAAGAGTACAGGGATAGATGTATTTTCAATAATGGACTCTGGCAGGCGGCCATTTTCAATTCCTAAACGTATTGTCCCTATAATTTTTTCTTTATCGAACGCTTCGATAGAGAGTTGCTCATTAAGAAATGCTTCCCATCTGAATTGCTCTTTATGTCTGTTGATTAGTAATTCATTGTACGTTTCCTGGGGCATGACAGAAGTGGTGCTTTCTATTTTGATATAAGCTCTTCCATCAAATAAGTAAGGCTTTCTGCTGAATATGTCTTCAAAATGAATAGCTATGATATATTTGCCTTCATGGGTGGGGATAGGAATATATTGTATATCTGCAAAGATTCCGGGTTCAAACTTTTTAAGAGCTCCGGCTATTTCCTTTTTCGTTTTATCCGAAACCTCCTGCCCTATGATTTTTCCTTTATCGCTGACTCCAAATAACAGGTAACCGCCATTTGTGGAATTCATAAATGCACAACCGGATTCCATACCTCGTGTCAGTTGACCTGTTGTCTCTTTGAACTCTAAAGTATTGGATTCTTTTGAAGTGACTAAAGATATTATTTCTTCAAATGTTAAGAGCATGGAATATACACCTGTTTAGGAAAATATGAGAAAGAATACACAAAGGGCTAAATTATAATTAGACCTTTATGTATTCTTTTTCTGAATTTATTATTTTACTTCGCTACCCGGCTTCACTTCACGTCCCGGCATGATAACTGCCAGGCTGCCGTCGTTATTCTCGGCACTCAGAATCATGCCTTCGCTGACGATGCCTTTCAGCTTGCGCGGAGCAAGGTTGGCGATGAAGCAAACCTGTTTGCCTACCAGTTCTTCCGGTTGGTAATGCTTGGCAATGCCCGACACGATGGTACGTGTTTCCAGTCCGTCGTCAATCTTGAATTGCAGCAGTTTATCAGCTTTCGGAACTTTCTGACATTCGAGGATAGTGCCTACACGGATATCCAGTTTCGTGAAATCATCGAATTCGATGTTCGGGCGAATCGGATTGGCTTTGTAGTTGGCTTCTTCGTTTGCCTTCTTCGTATCGAGCAACTTCTGTACCTGTGCTTCGATAGTGGCATCTTCGATTTTCTCGAACAGCAGTTCCGGCTTGTTCAATTGGTGACCTACCGGAAGCAGGTTGTCTCTTCCCAGTTCAGACCATTCGAAAGTATCCATGTTCAGCATTTTACGGAGTCTCTCCGAACTGAACGGCAGGAACGGGTCGAAAGCGATGGCAAGATTGGCAACCAGTTGCAAGGAGATATTCAGGATGGTTCCCACACGTTCCATGTCTGTTTTTGCCAGTTTCCACGGTTCGGTGTCGGCAAGGTATTTATTGCCGATACGTGCCAGATTCATCGCTTCTTTCTGTGCGTCACGGAATTTGAATACGTCGAGCAGCTTTTCCACTTCCGCTTTTACGTCGGCAAATTCTTTCAGCGTTTCCTTGTCATAGTCGGTCAACTCGCCCTGTGCGGGCACGCACCCGTCGAAGTATTTTTGAGTCAATACCATGGCGCGATTCACGAAGTTACCGTATACGGCAACCAGTTCGTTGTTATTGCGAGCCTGGAAGTCCTTCCAGGTGAAGTCGTTATCTTTTGTTTCCGGGGCATTGGCGGTCAGCACATAGCGGAGCACGTCTTGTTTGCCCGGAAAATCCACCAGATACTCGTGCAACCATACAGCCCAGTTGCGTGAAGTGGAGATTTTGTCTCCTTCCAGGTTCAGGAACTCGTTGCTTGGCACATTGTCCGGCAGGATATAGCTGCCTTCCGCCTTCAGCATGGCGGGGAACACGATACAATGGAACACGATATTGTCTTTTCCGATAAAGTGGAGCAGACGGGTTTCAGGGTCTTTCCACCATGTCTCCCAGCTATCGGGAAGAAGTTCTTTCGTGTTGGAGATGTATCCGATAGGAGCGTCAAACCATACGTAAAGCACCTTTCCTTCCGCCCCTTCCACGGGAACAGGGATACCCCAGTCGAGGTCACGGCTTACGGCGCGTGGTTGCAGTCCCATGTCGAGCCAGCTCTTGCATTGGCCGTACACGTTCGGACGCCATTCTTTATGGTCTTCGAGAATCCATTTGCGCAGCCAGCCTTCGTGTTTGTCGAGAGGGAGATACCAGTGCTTGGTTTCTTTCATCACCGGCTTGCTGCCACTAATGGCGCTTTTTGGGTTGATAAGGTCTGTCGGCGAGAGTGAGGTTCCGCATTTCTCGCATTGGTCGCCGTAGGCTCCTTCCGAGTGGCAGTGAGGACATTCTCCGGTGATATAACGGTCGGCAAGGAATGTCTTTGCTTCCTCGTCGTAATATTGTTCGGAAGTTTTTTCGATAAATTCTCCCTTGTCATACAATGTCTTGAAGAAATCCGAAGCCAAGTCGTGATGCGTCTGTGAAGTGGTGCGGCTGTATACGTCGAATGAGATACCGAACTCTTTGAATGATTCCTTTATCAGCGTATGGTAACGGTCTACTACATCTTGCGGAGTGATTCCTTCTTTTTTTGCGCGGATAGTGATGGGCACCCCGTGTTCGTCCGAACCGCCGATGAATAATACATCTTCTTTCTTCAACCGCAGATAACGCACATAGATATCTGCCGGTACATATACACCGGCCAAGTGACCGATGTGGACAGGCCCGTTCGCATACGGCAATGCCGATGTGACGGTGGTTCTCTTGAATTTCTTTTCCATTGTATAGTGTGATTTTATTGTTTTCAGCTTTGCTGATTTTGTTGCTCTCAGCTTTGCAATGTGCAAAGATATTGATTTTTCATCACAGATTATACGGATTTACACAGATTATTTCATGACGAAGTGGTCGCGGAATGAAACAGAAACGTTCGGAATAAAAAACAGGTAAAAAGAAATCAATGTGACTTAATGCTTTTTTGTAGTGAAAGTTTACATTATTGTACGTTCTCAAATGCTTGCCGGATGCGGAGAGAAACTTGCCGGATAGCCATGAGGAGTTATTGCCCGATTTGTAGCAGTTATATAGGCCGTTTTCAGCATCTATATGTCCTGCTTACAGCAACTATATGCCTTACTTTCAGCAACTATATGGGCTATTTCCAGCATCTATATATCCAATCTTCAGCAACTATATAGGCTGTTTCCAACATCTATACATCCAACTTACCGGCGATATTTCCATATTTTTCATAACAAGAACACGGAAGTTGATGCACTTTGGATTCGGTAATCAAAAACCGGGATACTGTTAATAAAACTGCGTATGATGTTACATGAAGTGCCGATTCTGTAACAATACAGCTCAAAATTGTAACATTGAGTACACAAAACAAAGTAAAACAAACAAAAACAAAATAAACCACCTCCCTAACCCTCCTCAAGGAGGGGACGAAGGAGGAGAGAATTTTGAAAAGAAGGAAAGCCTTGATGCAGGAAGATATTACGAACCTGCAACTATCGAACAATGGGCTACAACACCTTCTGTGGTGATTAATTAATTTATGAACGCACTTTGAAAAAATGATTGGGTCAGTCTGAATAAAGCCCTTATCTTTGCAGTGTCATTAAGCTTGAGGACAAAACTAAACTAATTTATCAACACAAAAAACTATTACAATTATGCCAGTATTGTACAAACCCTTCCAGTCGGTTCTGGAAGACAAAAATAAAAAGAAACTATTTCATCCCTGTGTGATATACACGGCCAACGTGATAACCACCCAACTCGCCAAAGAGATCGCCGCTTACTCGTCTCTCTCCATAGGTGATGTGAAGAACACGCTTGATAACCTGGTGACAGTGGCTGTACTGTATTACCCTGATTAAAGTTGACTAATCACCAATTTATATTAGAGTAGTTCTTTAATTAATCAATAAGTCAGCATAATTAATCAGATTTTCTAATCTTTCTTTTTCTTATACTATATTTTCGCATATATTTCTCCCCTTTTTCTTTCTTTTTTCTCATAAGAAAGAATATATTTGTACCTGAGTTAAACGAAAACAAGAGCATGATATGATAACAACCCAGTTGCTTCGTCCCGAAAGCATTGTTGTAGTAGGGGCATCGAATAATGTACATAAGCCGGGTGGCGCAATATTGAAGAATTTGATAAACGGAGGTTATCAGGGAGAGCTTCGGGCGGTGAACCCGAAAGAGAAGGAAGTACAGGGAGTGCCTGCCTTTGCGGACGTGAAAGACCTGCCTGATACGGACTTGGCAGTATTGGCTGTGCCTGCCGTGATGTGTCCCGATATTGTGGAGACATTGGCTGGTACAAAACAAACTCATGCATTTATCATACTATCTGCCGGATTTGGCGAGGAAACTCATGAGGGAGCATTACTGGAAGAACGGATTCTGGAAACAGTCAATAAATATGGAGCTTCATTGATTGGCCCTAATTGTATCGGCCTAATGAACACATGGCATCACAGCGTATTCAGCCAGCCGATTCCCAATTTGAATCCGAAAGGCGTAGATTTGGTTTCCAGTTCCGGTGCTACGGCGGTATTCATCCTGGAAAGTGCCGTAACGAAAGGTTTGCAGTTCAATTCCGTCTGGTCGGTGGGAAATGCCAAGCAAATTGGTGTGGAAGATGTACTGCAATTCATGGATGAAAACTTCAATCCGGAAAAAGACTCCCATATCAAACTACTCTATATTGAAAGTATCCAGAATCCTGACAGGCTATTGTTTCATGCTTCTTCGCTGATAAGGAAAGGATGCAAAATTGCAGCGATAAAGGCGGGAAGTTCTGAAAGCGGAAGTCGGGCGGCTTCGTCACATACGGGAGCTATTGCCAGTTCGGATTCAGCAGTTGAGGCTTTGTTCCGTAAAGCGGGGATTGTACGCTGTTTCTCCCGTGAGGAATTGACTACGGTTGGCTGTGTATTTACTCTGCCTGAACTGAAAGGAAAGAATTTTGCCATTATCACGCATGCCGGAGGGCCGGGAGTGATGTTGACGGATGCACTAAGCAAAGGCGGGTTGAACGTTCCGAAACTGGAAGGCGAGTTGTTAGAAGATTTGAAAGCACAACTCTTTCCGGGTGCTGCCGTTGGAAATCCGATTGATATTCTTGCTACGGGAACTCCCGAACATCTGCGTCTCTGCATTGATTACTGCGAAGAGAAATTTGAAAACATAGATGCCATGATGGCTATCTTCGGAACACCGGGACTGGTCACCATGTTTGAGATGTACGACGTACTCCATGAGAAGATGCAAGTGTGCAGCAAACCGATTTTCCCGATTCTTCCTTCCATCAATACAGCCGGAGCCGAAGTTGCGGCATTTTTGGCGAAAGGACACGTGAATTTTGCGGATGAAGTAACATTGGGAACAGCTCTTTCGCGTATCGTTAATGCCCCTAAACCTGCCGCTCCTGAGATTGAACTGTTCGGAGTCGATGTTCCGAGGATTCGTCGGGTTATTGATTCTATTCCGGAAGATGGGTATATCGAACCTCACCATGTACAGGCCTTGCTTCATGCAGCCGGCATTCCGATTGTAGACGAGTTCGTCTCGGATAACAAGGAAGAAGTAGTGGCTTTCGGACGTCGATGCGGATTCCCGGTAGTGGCTAAAGTTGTCGGCCCCGTGCATAAATCAGATGTTGGCGGAGTGGTATTGAATATCAAAAGCGAGCAACACCTGGCTTTGGAATTTGAACGTATGATGCAGATTGCTGACGCGAAGGCAATCATGGTACAACCGATGCTGCGGGGAACGGAACTCTTTATCGGCGCTAAGTACGAAGAGAAGTTCGGGCATGTGGTACTTTGTGGCTTGGGCGGTATCTTTGTGGAAGTATTGAAAGACGTTTCTTCCGGCCTGGCTCCGCTTTCTTACGAAGAAGCTTATTCGATGATTCACTCGCTGCGCGCCTATAAAATCATACAGGGGACACGTGGACAGAAAGGAGTGAATGAGGATAAATTCGCGGAAATTATAGTCCGTCTTTCTACCTTGCTCCGCTTTGCGACAGAAATCAAAGAAATGGATATAAACCCGCTTCTGGCAACTGAAAAGGCTGTTGTAGCTGTCGATGCCCGTATCAGAATAGAGAAATAAGACGATTTTTTCATTCATTGAGACGTATTTTCTATCTTTCCATTGTAATTTTGCCTACATTTGGTAACTCAAACGGAAAGCTAGAAAACACGTATTATGAAGAAAGTCCTGATACTTTTAATCTGTCTCATTTTTTATCCGATACTCTGCTGCGCGCAAGTAGCAGATGATCATTATTATTTCAAGAACTTAAGCGTACAGAACGGATTATCCCAGAATACCGTCAATGCAATCTTGCAGGACAAGCAAGGTTTTATGTGGTTCGGTACGAAAGACGGACTGAACCGCTATGACGGATTATCATTTCGCAAATTCAAACACGACGACCGTAGCCAACGGAGTATCGGAAATAACTTCATCACTGCGCTTTATGAAGATGCGAAAGGAAATATCTGGGTAGGTACGGACGTAGGGCTCTATATCTACGACCCGGAGAAAGACTTTTTCCGGCATTTTACGGAACTGAGTGCAGAGAGTACAAGGATAGAACATACTGTAACCGCAATATCAGGAGACAATCAAGGATGCGTTTGGGTAGCGGTTGAATCTCAAGGACTCTTCTGCTATGATTTGGAGAAAAGGCAACTTCAGAATTATACCTTAAAAGATTTCTCTTTCCTCACCACCAATGTGCAGACGTTCGTTTTCGACAATAGCGGAACCCTTTGGATAGGTTGTTATGGTGACGGACTTTTCTATTCGAAAGACCGGCTGAAGACACTCCATCCTTATCTTTCCCCTACTGAGAATAAAGAAACTTATGCGAACGACGTAGTGATAAGCCTTGTGAAAGGAGCATATAACTGCCTGTATGTGGGTTCCTTGAAAGGTGGAGTAAAGGAACTGAATCTGACTTCAAACAAATTGCACGATTTGCTCCTGGCAGATGAACATGGGGAATCGGTCTTTTGTCGGGAACTGCTTGTTGCCTCTGACAATGAATTGTGGATCGCTTCCGAATCAGGGCTTTATATTTATAATCTCAGGTTGGGAAAATATGTTCACTTGCGTAGCTCGATCAATGACCCCTATTCCTTGTCTGATAATGCCATCTATTCGTTGTGTAAAGACCGTGAAGGTGGTATCTGGATTGGTTCTTATTTCGGCGGTGTAAACTATTACCCCCGTTTCTATACGAATTTTGAGAAATATTATCCGAAAGGGACAGAAAACGGGCTGCATGGAAAGCGGGTACGTGAGTTCTGCCAGGATAATCAGGGAGTCTTGTGGATTGGTACGGAAGACGGCGGATTGAACCGTTTTAATCCGAAAACCAAGACTTTCTCTTTTTTCACCCCGAGCAATGCTTTCACCAATGTGCACGGGCTATGTCTGGTCAATGACTACCTTTGGGTAGGCACTTTCTCCAAAGGAGTAAAAGTGGTAGACACACGCACGGGAGCGATTGTGAAAACCTATCAGAAAACAGATTCGCCCCGTTCATTGATAGACAACAGTGTCTTCTCCATTTGCCGGACAACGACGGGAGATATTTATTTAGGCACATTATTTGGCCTGTTGCGTTACAACAAACAGACTGATGATTTCGACCGCATACCGGAGTTGAACGGTAAATTTGTATATGATATAAAGGAGGATTCCGGCGGGAATCTTTGGCTGGCAACTTATGCAAACGGTGCTTACTGTTATAATGTAAGTGAGAAAAGATGGAAGAATTATCTGCATGATGACAATAATCCGAAAAGCCTTCCTTATGATAAAGTGGTAAGTATCTTCGAAGATTCCCATCGACAGGTCTGGCTGACAACGCAGGGTGGTGGCTTCTGCCGGTTCCATCCGGAAACGGAAACCTTCACTAGCTATAATCTGGCTGACGGATTGCCGAATGATGTCGTTTACCAAATTGTAGAAGACAAGGACGGACTTTTCTGGCTGACAACCAATAATGGTCTGGTATGTTTCCAACCCACTACCGGAGCGATAAAAGTATATACCACTTCCAACGGTCTGCTGGGCGACCAGTTTAATTATCGTTCAAGCTTCGAGACGGAAGACGGTACGATTTATCTGGGAAGTATCGACGGCTTTGTAGCTTTCAATCCCAAGAATTTTTCAGAGAACAAGTCGCTTCCGTCTATCGTAATTACGGATTTTCTGTTGTTCGGTAAGGAAGTGTATGTCGGGGAACAGGGCTCCCCATTGGAAAAGAGTATCACTTTCTCTGACGAACTCGTGCTTCAGTCCAATCAGAATTCATTCTCTTTCCGTGTGACGGCACTGGACTTCCAGGCTCCAAGGATGAGTAAGATAATGTATAAGCTGGACGGCTTTGATGCAGACTGGTTGACGGTTGGTGAAAGCCCCATCGTCACTTACTCCAACCTGCGGTATGGTAACTACACTTTCCGGGTGAAAGTTTCCAATAGCGACGGGGTATGGAATGAAGAAGGGATAACCTTGAGCATCCATATTCTTCCTCCTTTTTATTTTTCTATTTGGGCTTATTTTGTTTATGCACTGTTGATTGTTGGTTGCTCTGTCTATACATTCCTTTATTTTAAACGGCGGAGTAATAGAAAGCATCGTCGGCAAATGGAGAAATTTGAACAGGAGAAAGAAAGGGAAGTATACCATGCAAAAATTGACTTTTTTACGAATGTAGCTCATGAAATACGCACTCCTTTGACTTTGATAAAAGGACCATTGGAAAATATTATTTTAAAGAAAGAAGTTGATCAGGAGACGCGTGAAGATCTGGATATTATGAAACAGAATACGGAACGTTTGTTAAACCTGACGAATCAGCTATTGGATTTCCGGAAAACGGAGAGTCAGGAGTTTCGATTGAATTTTATTGAATGCAATATCACAGAGGTACTAAAGGAAACCCACAGGCGTTTTACTTCTTTGGCTAAGCAGAAAGGTTTGAAATTTCTACTAAATGTGCCTGCACAGGATTTTTATGCACATATTAATAGAGAGGCGTTTACTAAGATTGTAAGTAATTTGCTTAATAATGCAGTAAAGTATGCGGAAACTTACGTGCATATCTTTTTGGAGATCGATGATAGTGAAGAGCAAAAGGTATTCCATCTTCGTACAATAAACGATGGAGTGATTATTCCGGATGAAATGAAGGAAGAGATATTTAAGCCATTTGTGCGCTTTAATGAAAAAGATGACGGCAGAGTTACTACTGGCACTGGTATTGGATTGGCTTTATCTCGTTCATTGGCAGAGTTGCACCAGGGAAGCTTGGCCATGTTGGAAGGGGAAGAGGTGAATTGTTTTTATCTGACACTTCCAGTAGTCCAAAACACGACGATTAAATTAGCTTCTGAAGTAACTGCCGGAGTCGAATCTGTAATAGAGGCACATACAGAACAAGCTGAAGATAGGGAAGATAGGTCGACAGTGTTGATTGTAGAAGATAATCCTGATATGCTTGCTTTTGTGGCTCGGCAATTGGCGGATAGCTATGCTGTCTTGACTGCTACTAATGGCTCTGAGGCATTAGAGATATTAGATGGGCATTATGTAAGTCTGGTGATTAGTGATGTTGTTATGCCAGTTATGGATGGTTTTGAACTATGTAAGAAGATAAAATCTGATTTGACTTATAGTCATATTCCGGTGATTCTGTTGACAGCCAAAACGAATATTCAGTCAAAAATCGAAGGGATGGAGTTAGGTGCGGATGCCTATATTGAAAAACCTTTTTCTGTAGAATATTTACATGCTTGTGCTTCTAATTTAATTCAGAATCGGGAAAAACTGCGGCAGGCATTTACGCAATCTCCTTTTGTGGCAGCTAATACAATGGCATTAACTAAGGCTGACGAGGAGTTTATACAAAGATTGAATGAAGTGATTCAAATGAATCTCAGTAATCCGGATTTCTGTATGGAAAATATGGCGGATGGTATGAATATGAGTCGTTCTAACTTTTATCGTAAGATAAAAGGTGTTTTGGACTTAAGCCCGAATGAGTATCTTCGTTTGGAACGCTTGAAAAAAGCTGCCCAATTGCTAAAAGAAGGAGAAAATCGGATTAATGAAATTTGCTATACGGTAGGATTTAATTCTCCGTCTTATTTTTCTAAGTGCTTTCAAAAGCAGTTTGGAGTATCACCAAAAGATTTCGTTGGATAAATATCGGATATTATGGAACGAACTTCTATTAAATATTTTGTGAATAATAGTTTGGGATTAGATAGGAATATTTCCTCTGTGGGGTTTGAAGAGATTCCTCCTAATACTTTTTATCCTACGTATAATCACTCTGCCGGCTATTATTTTAATCCTGATAAAGGGCGTGTTTTGAAAGAATATCAGTTAATATATGTCACAGACGGGGAAGGAGTACTTGAAACGGGGAGTGGGGGCGTATTTGCGATTAAACGGGGGATGATATTTGTGCTGTTTCCAGGAGAATGGCACACGTATTATCCAAATTATCAAACGGGTTGGAGCCATTACTGGATTGGGTTTTGCGGTTCCGAAGTTGATAATTGGATGAGAAATGAGTACTGTTCGCGAAAAAGTCCTGTTTTTAGAGTAGGCATTAATGATGAGATTGTTTTTTTGTTTAGAAAAGCTATTAATATAGCCAATGAGGAGCTGAGTTTATATCAACAGGTGCTTGGTGGGCTGGTAACTTATTTGGTAGCATTGATGTGTAGCATTGATAAGAATCGTCGGGTAGAAACCGACGATTTTTCTTCTAAAATAGATTATGCTTGTGTACTTATGCGGGAATTAATAGACCAATCCGTTTCTATGCAAGAGATAGCGGAAAAAACGGGAATGGGATATTCTCTTTTCCGTAAATTGTTTAAAGAGCGAATGCATTGTGCTCCGGTACAGTATCTCCAGAATCTTAGAATACAAAAAGCTATTGAATTATTAACTACTACAGCTATTCCTATAAAAGAAATAGCTTATCAACTAAACTTTGAATCGCCTGCTTATTTCTCTGCCCGCTTTAGAAAACAGACGGGGAGATCTCCTGTTGAATATCGGGACGAATTTTGTAGCAAATAGTTATATTGTTCTGGCAATAATTGAAAGTTCTTTTGTAGAATAGTTCCTAAGTTTGTATCGTAATTAAAAAACAGAATTATGATGCAGAATAAAGTGAGAATAGGGCTTTTGGGAGTTGGGTTGGATACATATTGGGGACAGTTTGAGGGACTTCTTCCCCGTTTATTGGCTTATCAGGAGGAAATATGTGCGGGTATTGAGCAGATGGATGTAGAAGTAGTTAACGTAGGAATAGTGGACTCCCCACAAAAAGCAGGGGAAAGTGCATTATTACTCAAACAGGCAGATGTCGAATTTGTATTTTTGTTTATTTCTACTTATGCTCTTTCGTCTACAGTTTTGCCTGTTGCACAACAAGTCGGGAAGCCTGTAATCATGTTGAATATGCAGCCTGTTCCCGCTATTGATTATCAGAAAGTCAATTCGATGGGCGATCGGGGAAAGATGACTGGAGAATGGTTAGCTCATTGCCAGGCTTGTTCTGTTCCGGAGTTTGCAAGTGTATTTAACCGATCAGGCATTAGATATGATATCATAACAGGGTATTTGTCTGACCAATTGGCATGGAAAGAGATTGCTTCCTGGGTAGATGCTGCACGTGCGGTAGATGGAATGCGTAAGAATCGCCTAGGGATTTTAGGACATTATTATTGTGGAATGCTGGACGTTTATACCGATGTAATGCAACAAAGCGCAATATTCGGAACGCATGTGGAATTGTTGGAAATGTGCGAATTAAAAGCTTATAGGGATGAAGTGACGGATGTTGATTTGAAACGTAAGTTGAATGAGTTTTATGATAAATTTGATGTAGAAACGTCGTGTGAGTCGGACGAACTAGTAAGGGCGGCACGTACTTCTGTTGCTTTGGATAAGCTGGTGGAAACTCATCGATTGGGAGCGATGGCTTATTATTATGAGGGTTTCAATGGAAATGATTATGAGAATATTGTCACTTCGGTTATTGCGGGTAACACTCTACTGACAGGGTATGGAATACCTGTTGCAGGAGAATGTGAAGTAAAGAACGCACAAGCGATGAAAATAATGTCATTATTGAAAGCTGGCGGCTCTTTCTCTGAATTTTATGCCATGGACTTTAATGATGACATTGTTATGCTGGGGCATGATGGGCCAGCGCACTTTGCCATTGCCGAAGAAAAGGTAAAGCTGGTGCCACTTCCGTTGTATCATGGTAAGCCGGGAAAAGGATTGTCTATTCAAATGACTGTAAAGCCGGGAAATGTTACGTTATTATCCGTTTGTGAAGGAAAAGACGGAGTCTTCTTGTTAGCGGCAGAAGGAGAATCTGTACAAGGAGAAACTTTACATATCGGTAATACTAACAGCCGTTATCGCTTTCCATGCGGAGCTCGTCGTTTTATGGATATGTGGAGCAAGGCGGGACCATCACATCATTGTGCGATTGGGGTAGGACATAAAGTTTCGGAACTAAAAAAACTTGCGTTCCTTCTGAATATTCCTATTGTTGTAATTGAGTAGAATAACTCTCTTTTAATAACTGTAAAATCATCTTATAATTATGGATAGAAGGACGTTTTTAAAATCTGCAGGAGCTAAGGGGGCGGCTGTAATGGCTGCTTCTGTTGTGGGTACGGAAATGTTACATGCAACAGAAGTCTTAGAGGAAAGAACTATTTCAACGCCTAAACAAAAAGCGACAGTGACTCGGCTGCCAGAAGACCTGAATACGTTGGTAGGCGATGTGACTTTACTGGATAAACCTCAAAATCTGACAGTAGCTTGCTATACATTCCCTAATTATCATGCTTCTGCCATACATGATAAAATTTATGGACCGGGATGGACAGAATATAATCTTGTAAGGAGTGCTCGCCCATGGTATCCAGGGCATGCTCAGCCTAGGGGACCATTGTTGGGTGAACTTGATGAAAGTAAACCGGGGACTTGGGAGAAATATAATGATTTATGTAAACAGAGTGGAATTGATGTTCTTATCTGGGACTGGTATTGGTACGATAATGAACCTTGTCTGCATGAAGCATTGGAGAATGGCTTTTTACGTGCTTCCAACAGGAATGACGTGAAGTTTGCATGTATGTGGACCAATCATCCTTGGTATGTGCTATACCCTACTTCAATGACGAATGGGCATAATGCTTATCCACCCAGTTTTGCACCAGCGGATAGTTCTTTGAAAGAGTGTTGGCAAAGCTTATCATATATTATATCCAGGTATTGTCATTTGGAAAATTATTGGAGAATAGATGGAAAACCCGTGATTTGTATTTGGGATCCTAACCGTTTGGAGAAGAAGATAGGAGTGGCTCAGACTAAACAATTATTTGCAGAATTAACAGAATTTGCCAGGAAGCTGGGACATAAAGGCTTGCATTTTCATTCTTCAGGATTTTATTCTCCTAATTCTAAATATGTGGGGTATAGTACGGCAGGCTCTTACAATCCTTTTACATGGGTTGCTGATAATTATCAGCCTAAAGATGTAGAATTACCGGACTATGGAATAGTGGCTGCGGATGTTGCTTTTAAGTTGTGGCCGAAACATCATCATGATTTTGAGATTCCTTACTTGCCTTCTCTTTCTCCGGGATGGGATTCCACTCCTCGATATATCCCGCCATTAGCACGACCTGATAAACCTAATCGGGATAAATGGCCTGCTTGTGTGATTCTGGAAGGTGAGAACCCGGCATCTTTTAAGGCATTAGTACAGTCGGCTTTTGCTTATTTAAACAAACATAAAGATGTACCTCCAATTTTGACTATTGCATGTTTTAACGAATGGACCGAAGGACATTACTTGTTGCCGGACAATCGTTTCGGATACGGAATGCTTGATGCTCTGGCAGAAGCTTTGGGTAAGAAGAATAATCACTCAATACATGGTATATGACCTATGTGAATAGCTATGTATATTCTAGAGGAGTGTGTATGGGACGTTTGTTTTATTAATTGGGATATTAATTTTATCTTGGAATGCTCGAATTCCCTACATTTGTAACATGGAACAAACTCCCAATAATAATACTAATAACATGAAAACATTTATAAACTCAGATAGATTTGAAATAATGAAGAAAACAACCTTATTTTTATCGTTGTTCTGTTTTGTAACTACTGGTTATTCACAGGTAACTCTGTCAGATAAACAGCAGGACAAAAAAAGTTTTCCAATCGTTACTTCTGCTGCTAAAGCAGTGGTTTGTTATGATAAAGCAGATGCGGAAGTGGTCAGAAGAACGGCAGGGCTGTTGGTGGAAGATGTAAATCGAGTCACTAATAAAAAAATGAAATTGGTATCTGATTTGCCATCTAAACAAGAGTATATTATTCTAGCCGGAACTTTGGGAAAGAATAAAGCAATAGATCGGTTAGTGGCGAATAAGAAGATTGACGTTAGTAGAATTCGTAATGGCTGGGAACAATATACGATTGATTTAATAGATAATCCTTTCCCGGGAATAAAAAAAGCATTGGTAGTAGTCGGTTCTGACCGCCGGGGGACAGCTTATGGATTGTTCTCTATCTCTGAAACCATAGGAGTATCTCCCTGGTACTGGTGGGCGGATGTTCCGGTAGTCAAAAAGAAATCTTTATGCTTGAATGTAAATACCTTTTCGTCTAAGACACCTTCTGTCAGATATAGGGGAATCTTTATTAATGACGAGGATTGGGGATTAAAGCCATGGGCTTCTAAAAATTTTGAACCGGAGGTCGGAGATATAGGACCAAAAACCTATGCGAAGATTTGTGAGTTGTTGCTTCGCTTGAAAGCGAATTATTTGTGTCCGGCCATGCATTCTTGTACGAAAGCATTCAATCATTATCCAGATAATAAATTAGTGGCGGATAGTTTTGCAATTGTCATGGGGTCAGTACACTGTGAACCATTATTGTTTAATAATGCTTCGGAATGGGATAGGAAAACAATGGGAGAATGGAACTATGTGACTAACCGGGACGGAATTAATAAGGTTTTGCGTAAGCGAGTGAATGAGAATGGTAAATTTGAGAATGTGTACACGCTGGCTATGCGTGGAATTCACGATGCTGTGATGGCTGGTAATTTAACATTGGAAGAACAAGCACGTGTACTGGAAAAAGCTTTTGATGACCAACGCGAGATCTTGTCTAGTGAAATAAATAAACCGGCTGATCAAATTCCGCAGGCATTTACTCCCTATAAAGAAGTATTGGAAACGTATGACTATGGAATGAATGTACCTGATGATGTAACTTTGGTATGGTCGGAAGATGACTTTGGATATATGAAGCGTCTGAGCAACTCAAAAGAACGAAAACGCTCGGGGCGTTCGGGAGTTTATTATCACGTTTCTTATTGGGGACCTCCAAAACATTATCTTTGGATAGCTTCTACTCCTCCTACACTGATGTATGAGGAGCTGGAAAAGGCTTATCGTTCTACTGCTGACAGACTTTGGGTTGTGAATGTGGGCGATATTAAGCCGGCAGAATATCATATAAATTTATTCATGGATATGGCTTATGATATTGAAAGCTTTAATTATGATAATATTAATGTGCATAGTGTCGATTTTCTTTGCCGTATATTCGGTGAAAAATATAGGGAAGACCTGACTGATATCCAGCAAACTTATTTTCAGTTGGCTTTTGCCCGGAAACCTGAATATATGGAGCGGAGTACGGATACGGAATTCTCTATTCAGAATTACAAGGAGGTTGACAGAAGATTAGCTGCCTATGAACGTATTGCCGCAAAAGCGGAGAGAATATTAAAAGAACTGGATAAAGAGGCGATACCGGCATTTTTCCAGTTGGTATATTATAATGTTAAAGGATCGGCCTTAGTGAATCAGATGACATTAGGCGGGCAGAAGAATCGTCTTTATGCTGCTCAACAAAGAGCGACTGCTAATTTGATGAGAGATAAAGTTAAAGTGTATGGGGATAGCTTGGTTTTGATAACAGAACAATACAATTCATTATTAAATGGTAAATGGAAAGGGATGATGTCTTTGATTCATGGTGGAGCTCGTTCTTTCGAACGTGCAAAAGTTGATTCGGTGACATTGGAATCTGTCCCTACATTAGGTGTATCTTGTGAGGGAGAGGATAATAAGAAAGGTGTAATGAACTTTCATACAATGCCCTGTTTCAATAAATACCTTCCAGATGCTCATTATATTGATGTTTTTAATAAAGGGGTTGGAAGTTTGAAATGGAAGGCGATGCCTTCTGCTCCTTGGATTCTGATTGATAAGAAAGCCGGAAAAACACTTTATGAGGATCGGATTAAGGTTTCTGTAGATTGGAGCAAAGCTCCAGTTGGTGAAAGTGGTTCCGGGTTTGTAGATATTTATACAGATAATAATGAAAAGGGAACTGTATATGTGTCTGTATTTAATCCTGCTGCCCCTTCAATTGAAGAATTGAAAGGATTATATGTCGAGAATAATGGTTATGTTTCTATTGATGCTGCAAAATTTCATAGGAAGCAGGAAATTGGTGAGATTAAGTTCGATATAGTAGATGGCCTTGGATTTGGCAATAAGGTTGTTCGTTTAGGAGATCCTTTTGCGAAAACGCCTTATTATGACGGGCTACTGCTCACGTCCAATTATGTTGCCCCAGTGCGTGGCAACAAGTTTCCAGTATTGGAGTATGACTTCTATTCTTTCCAGACTGGTCCTGTAGATGTATATACTTATATGTTACCCATTTTCCCATTGGATGATGAACATGGTTCACGTTATGGTGTAATGGTGGATAATAGTCCTGTATACTTGCCGGAGGCAGGTGCACCTTATTATAGTACTCTATGGATTCAGAGTGTGCTGAGAAACTGTAGAATCAATAAGACTACTCATTTTATTGATAAACCGGGTAAACATACGGTGAAGATTTATTGTGGCCACCCCGGAATGATGTTACAAAAAATTGTAGTTGATTTCGGAGGGTTGAAGAAATCGTATATGGGACCTGAATCGACCAGAATAAACTAAAAGAAATATGACAAAATTAAGATTGATATTATGGGGGTTGGCTGTAATAGTTTGTATGCCTGTTACCTTTGGTCAAGTAGTCTTGACTAAAGGTGACAGCAAAGCCAACGAATTTGGTATGATAAATCGGAAGAGTAATGCTCATCTTTATTTTGATGAACAAGACTTTGAAGTGGTAAAAAAGGCAGCTAATTTGTTTTCAGATGATGTGCAATTAGTGACTGGGAAGAAAATGCAAGTAGAAGCTACAAAAAATAAGTTAGCTTCGAATAGCATAATTGTGGGAACACTTGGACATAATAAACTAATAGACAAATTAGTTGCTAAAAATAAATTAGACGTCAGGGCATTGGAAAATCGATGGGAGAGTTATTTGATAGAAGTCGTTCGTAATCCTTTCCCTGGAGTTAATAAGGCTTTAGTTATTGTTGGTAGTGATCGTCGAGGTACTGCTTATGGATTGTTTTCTATATCTGAGACAATAGGTGTTTCTCCTTGGTATTGGTGGGCGGACGCTCCTGTAGCCAAACATACTGAACTAAATCTTAAAGTAGATAAAATAATCTCTAAAGAACCTACAGTGAAATATCGTGGTATTTTTATTAATGATGAAGATTGGGGATTATTGCGTTGGGCAAAGAATACATTTGAAAAAGAGCGTGGAAATATTGGTCCTAAAACGTATGCCAAGGTTTGTGAACTTCTTTTGCGTTTGAAGGCGAATTATTTGTGCCCGGCAATGCACGAGGCTTCTACTGCATTTAACAAAATACCAGAAAATAAACTGGTTGCCGACAGCTTTGCTATTGTTATGGGGTCTGTACACTGTGAACCATTATTGTTTAATAATGCTAGCGAATGGGATAAGAAAACAATGGGGGAGTGGGACTATGTTAATAACAAAGAAACACTCAACAGGGTGTTAAAACAGCGTGTCACAGAAAACTCTCCTTATGAGAATGTCTATACGCTTGCTTTACGTGGGCTTCATGATAAAGCGATGGGGGGAAGTAGTGATATGAAGGAGCGTGTGAAGATGTTGGGTGAGGCTTTAAAAGATCAGCGTCAGCTTTTGGCAGATGTTATTAAAAAGCCTGCTAATGAAATTCCGCAAGCTTTCACTCCTTACAAAGAGGTGTTGGATGTATATAGTGCCGGTTTGGATTTGCCGGAGGATGTAACTATCATTTGGCCGGATGATAATTATGGATATATGAAGCGTCTAAGCAGTCCTCGCGAGCAAAAGCGTTCAGGGCGTGCAGGAGTCTATTATCACGTTTCTTATTTGGGCAAGCCTCACGATTATCTATGGATGAGTACTACTTCGCCTGCATTGATGTATGAAGAACTTCGCAAGGCTTATGATGCAACAGCCGACCAGATTTGGTTGTTGAATGTCGGGGATATAAAATCATGCGAATCTTCTATGGATCTGTTTCTGGCAATGGCCTATGATATTGATTCATTTAATTATGATAATATTTCTCTTTATCAGGCTCGTTGGTTATCCAATATGTTTGGTAATAAATATTATGATGATTTTGTAGATATAACGAATACGTTTTATCACCAGGCATTTTCTCGTAAGCCCGAGTTTATGGGATGGGGATATCAATGGTCAACTAATAGGCATGGAAAAGAACGTAATACTGATACGGATTTCTCATTTGCCAATTATCAGGAAGCAGATTCACGATTGGCTGCTTATGATCGTATTGGGGCAAAGGTTGAGCGTATTTTGAGTGAATTGCCGGAAGGACAGAAAGCAGGTTTTTATCAATTACTTTATTATCCAGTGAAAGGTTGTGAATTGATGAATAAAATGGTCTTGAATGGGCAGAAGAATAGGTGGTATGCTTTGCAACAAAGAGCAGCGGCAAATGAACTGAAAAATCAGGTAAAGGTTTATTATGATAGTTTACAAACGATTACTCAAGGGTATAATTCTTTGTTGAATGGAAAATGGAATCATATAATGACGACACGTCAAGGGTTTGCTGCTTCCTATTTTGAATTACCCAAGTTGGAGACGGTAACATTATCTAATATCCCTTCTTTAGGAGTGTGGGTAGAAGGGGAAGATGTGTTGAAAGGAAAAAGTAGCTTTCATATGCTACCTGCGTTTAATACCTATTTACGTCAATCGTATTTTTTTGACGTCTTTAATAAAGGCAAGGGCTCATTAAACTGGAATATTAAAACCTCAGAAAATTGGATACAAGTAAATAAGGAAAAAGGAAGTACAACTTCTGAAGACCGGATATGGGTCTCTGTAGATTGGGCAAAGGTGCCGTCAGGAGAACGTATCTCGGGTATGATCGAGGTCACTGCTGATGGTGTGGGAAAAGAAAATATATACGTTTCTGTTTTTAATCCTGCTTCTCCTTCATTGACAGAAATGGATACTTTGTTTGTCGAACATAATGGATATGTTTCAATAAATGCGGCAGATTATCATAGAAAGGTTGAGAATGACGCTATTAAGATTATGACAATTCCTAATCTAGGCTTTGAAAATGCTTCTGTTCAATTAGGTAATCCTATTGCGCCTATGCAAAGAACAGGAAGTAGTATTGTACCGAGAGTTGAATATGATTTCTATACTTTTGGGCAAGGCTCAGTGGATGTCTATACTTATGTGTTGCCAACCTTTACATTGAGTGCTGATAAGGATTATGCAGGTCATGAAGCTACTAATATTGAAACACGATATGGCGTATGTATTGATGATGGTTCGGTAATGAATCCCTCGACTTCTTCTTTCGAGTATGCACAAATCTGGTATGAGAGTGCCTTGAAAAATTGTCGCATTAATAAAACGACATTGCATATCAATAAACCGGGAAAACATACAGTAAAAGTTTTGTGTGGTGATGCTGGTACTGTATTGCAGAAAGTTGTATTGGATTTTGGAGGAATGAAACGTTCATATTTAGGCCCAAAGCCGACAAAAGCGAAATAAAGGATTCGGATTATATATAAAATCAATAATGATTTACAAGAAAGCTACGTATAATACTTGTACGTAGCTTTTTATATCTTATAGATGTTTTTGAGACGTATTTTCTATTTATTGGGATGTTTATTCCATTCTTAAATAATCGAATAATATACTTTTGCGTCAGTGAAATAACCCGATTATTAATTATAAATAGTTAACTTGTATTATGAGAATCAACACAGTCTTGCTTGTGCTATGTGCACTCCTGTTCATCAGTTGTGATGATGATGAGCAGATGCAGTATGCAAAGATCTATTTCCCGCTAGCCACGTGGGCAGAAAACAACGACTTCTTTGTTGCTGATTTTAATTATGAGAAAGATACGACCTTCATTATTGGTGCGTATTGTGGAGGAAGTATCCCTGTTCCCCAAGAGGTGAAAGTTTCTATTGGCTTGGCAACTGATTCATTAAGGAGACTTCAAGTGAAAGACCCTTCTTTTGCAGATTATGAAGTACTTCCTGAAGGTAGTTATGAAATTATTCCGGCGGATATGGTCGCAGTGATAAAGAAAAATACTAATAGGGGGGATTTGCAAGTTGTTTTTCATACTGCCAATTTGGAACCGGCCAAACGATATGTGTTGCCTTTGTATATGAAATCTGTCTCTCATTATGAACTGGCTCCACAGCATAGTTATCTTTTTTTGGGAATCAAGAAACAATAATTTAGCCTTATAGATGATGAAAAACTGTATTAAGTTTCACTTATTATCGAAACAAACTGTTTTTTTTAAACTGCTTTGTTTCGCTGTTTTTTGTAATTGCAGCTTTTATGCCTCAGATGTGTTTGCACAAAAAAAGAAGCAAATAATAGTAAGAGGTAAAGTCGTTGACCCTAAAGGTGAAGCATTACAAGATGTACTGGTAGATGTGAAAGAAACCTTAGGGTTTGTTCTCACAGATAAAGAAGGACGATTTACTATTGCTGTACCTGATGAAGAATCAAGCCTCATATTTACATTAGATGACTATGAAAGGGCTACTGTTCAAGTCGGGAAAAAAAGAGACTTGAGTTTGACACTTTTTAAAGCGGTAGAAAAATATGAAGATAGAACCATAAACTTAATGTATGGTACACAGAAAGAGTCTCGATTAGTAACGGCTGTAGAAACAGTGCGTGGGGAACAAATAGAAAATGTTCCGGTCATGTTTCAAAATGCAGCAATTGCCGGTTTGATGATGGGCGTTCAAACAATTCAGACTACTGGTTTGCCCGGAGCGGATAACGCTAGTTTGTATGTGCGCGGACAGCGCTCTTGGCGCAGTGGTTCTCCCGTTGCATATGTGGATGGGCATTTGCGTTCTTTCTCTCTGCTCGATCCACACGAAATAGAATCTATTTCGGTATATAAGGATGCAGGTTCTCTTTCTATTTTAGGACTAAGGGGGGCTAATGGAGCATTTATGGCGACCACTCGCCGTGGTAAAGAGGGAAAGCCTGTTATACGTTTCAATGCGCAATTGAGTATTTCAAAACCGACACAAATGCCGGAATATTTAGACTCATATCATTATGCACAATTGTATAATGAGGCTTATCTTAATGACAATCCGGGAGCAGAGCCGGTATATAAGCAAGAAGATTTTGATTTGTATGTGAGTGGCGAGTCTCCTTATACTCATCCAAATGTAGACTGGGTTGGTGAACTCTTGAAAAAACAGACAATCGCTCAACGATATAATTTAAGTATTCAAGGAGGAAGTTCCAAGGCTAAATATTTTGTAAATTTCTCCTACCTTCATAATGATGGTTTGTATAAGACTGATGGCTTGAACACTTATAATACGAATGCTAACTTCCAAGCGTATTCAATTCGTTCTAATGTTGATGTATCATTAACTAAAGACTTATTATTGTCAGTTGATCTTTTTGGACGGCAACAATTGAGGAATAACCCGGGGGGATCGATGAGTGCAGACGCACTGTTTAAGACACTTTATTCGCTTCCCGCTAATATTTTCCCATTGAATTATGGTCCAGATAAGGTTGCGGGTACGAATGATTATCGCAAGAATCCTTATGGTATTCTGAACCATAGTGGATATTCAAAATACATTCACAGTACTATGGAGGCTTCTATGAAGGCAAATCAAAAACTGGATTTTATAACCAAGGGCCTAAGTGTATATGCTTCATTAGCCTTCGATGCTCGTTTTGATAATACAATTGATCGTAGCAAAGCATATATGGTATATGAGTATACAGGTAAAGATGCAGCTACAGATGAAGATTTATTCACTACGTGGGGTGAACCGGGTAAGCAAGTAAATAAGAACTCTTTCGGTGACAGTAAAGTTAGAATCTTTGATGTGGAAGCAGGGGTGAATTATGCGCATATATTTGGAAAGAAACATGATGTCTCAGGATTATTGACTTTTAATCGTAATCAGCAGACTACGGATACACAGCAGATGGCTAATTATCATCAAGGGGTATTTGGACGTGCGTCTTATGCTTTTGATTCTCGTTACTTGGCAGAGTTTTCTTTCGGGTATCAGGGGACAGAACAATTACCGAAGGAGAATCGTTATGGATTTTTTCCTGCAGTTTCATTGGGATGGGTTTTGTCGGAAGAACCTTTCGTGAAAAATACTATTGGAAATGATTTGCTGAGTTTTGTGAAATTTTATGGCTCATATGGGCTGACAGCTACTGATGATGGTCTTCCTTATTTTTATTATTTACCTACCATGTCCAATAAAGGTTCAAGCCGCTATCATTTTGGTGTAAATGGAGCTAATGTTGGTGGATGGGGAGAAAATAGTGTGTTCAATCCTAATGTAACTTGGGAAGAGTCATTGAAATTAAATCTTGGCACTGATATTCGTTTATGGAAGGATCACATAAGTTTAGGGTTTAATTATTTTAAGGAAAAAACATCACAGATATTAACGACACGTTATACGGTATCTACTCTTTCGGGGTATGGCTATGGAGGACCTTTGGAAAATATCGGCAAAACGGAAAACAAAGGATATGAGGCACGTATTGCTTATGCTGATAGGAAGGGAGATTTTAGCTGGACAGTAGGAGGCAATTTTAGTTTTATTGATAATACAATTCTGTTTAACGATGAACAACCATATCCATATGATTATCAGAAACGAACAGGAAACTCTATAAATGATTTATTTGGTTATGTTTCGGATGGGCTTTATATTAATGAACAGGATCGTCTTAATAGTCCCAAGACTGATTCTGGAGCAGCATATGCGGGGGATATAAAGTATCGTGACTTAAATGGTGATGGTGTTATTAATGAACAGGATCAGCGTAAAATTGGAGATGCAAATTTGGCAGAATGGAGTTATGGCTTTTTTGTTGGTGCTGCTTATAAAGGGTTTGATGTAAAGGCTCTTTTTACGGGAGTAGCTAATAGGGATTATACATATGGTGACCTTAATATCATGGCTTTTAAGAACGAAGCTGGAAATGGAAATGAATGGGGAGGCGGTAGTGTGCAAAAGTATCATTTGGAAAACCGTTATAATCCCCAAGATCCCTCAACTTGGCGTACTGCTAAATACCCTCGTTTGTCTTTATTAGGAGGAACTCATAATCGTTTGGATTCGGATTTTTGGCAAGATAATGGAAATTTCCTTCGATTGAAAACTTTGGAAATCGGTTATACGCTTCCGCAGAACTGGACTCGGAAAGTTAAAATCTCAAAGGCACGTATCTTTTATACAGGATATAACCTTTTTACTTGGCATAATATGCGTGTTATTGACCCGGAGAGCCAACCAGGAGCATGTAATTATCCGGTACAAAAAGTGTCAAGCTTTGGTTTGAGTCTTCAATTTTAATAGTTATGAATATGAAAAAACAGATAATAATAATATTATTTGCTGGTTTGGCGTTATTATCCTCTTGTTATGATGCAATGAACGAGGTTCCATTAGAGAGGATGCCACCGGAAATAGCCTTTAAGGATAGCATAAAGGTAGAGATGTTTGTAAATGAACTGTATGTTGGACTGAATACAGGCTTAGGAGGATATAATCGATTTGGCGGAGGTTCTGCTAACCAAAATAGTTTCTTCGATTGTGTGACAGATTTGGGAGTACTTTCTCCTGTTAGTACTAATACGGAGGTTAATAGTTTTACACGTGCTACTTTTCATTCAGGATCGGGAGGTAATAAAGACGCACGTTGGGCGGAGACTTATCAGTTGATACGTAAGACAAATATCGTTTTGGCATACATTCACTATTGTGAGACTTTGTCGGAAGCAAGAATGGCGCAGTATATTGGCGAGGCCAAATTACATAAGGCAATACTGCATTATGAAATGTTGAAGCGTTATGGAGGAATTTCTATTATGGATGAACTATTTGAAGGAGGTGATATTAATATTCCTCGTAATACCTTTGATGAATGTGTGGAATATATTGTTCGTTTATGCGATGAGGCTGCTGCCGGGCTGCCTTTACGCTATCCGGATAATGATTATGGACGTTTAACGAAAGGATCCGCTTTAGGGCTGAAAGCCAGAGTTCTGCTTTACGCTGCCAGTCCCTTGTTTAATGAGTCACCAATAGCTAATACAACTGAGTTGCAACGTTATGCATCGCCTGACCGTACTCGTTGGGAGCGTGCGGCAAATGCAGCATATGATGTAATTAACCTAAGGTTACCGGATGGGACTCTTGCCTATGAACTTTATCCTTCTTATGAACGACTTTTTTTCACTCGTGAAGGAAACCGTGAATTACTTATCATGAGGATGCAGGGACTGACTAATAATGTAGAGAAACGTAATGGCCCTGCTGGTTTTCCCGGAGCTACGGGAAATACCAGTTTGACGCAAGAATTTATTGATATGTTTGAATTGAAGAGTGGGAAATTATCTAAAGATGATCCTGCTTATGATCCACAGAAACCGTGGGAAAACCGATGTGAGCGGTTTAAGGCATCTGTTCTTTATAATGGTAGTTCATGGTGGGACGGTGAGGTTGAAACATATGTTGGAGGAAAAGACTATACAGCGTTAAATTCTACAGCAAAGGGATGTGTCACCGGATATACTTTGCGTAAACATTTGGATCCGGAAGTTCGAATTTCAGGTGTCGAAAAGAATACTTACCATGATTGGCCTATATTGCGCTTTGCTGAAATTTTGTTGAGTTATGCAGAAGCGGCAAATGAATATTATACAACATCTGATGATGAAATGGTAGATGATGAATTAATATATACCTATGTTAACTTGATACGTTCACGAGCTGGTTTACCTCCAGTTGAGAATAAAACGAAAGGAGAAATGCGTACTATTATTCACCGGGAGCGTACTGTTGAATTAGCTTTTGAGGAAATACGATATTTTGATTTACGTCGTTGGAGAGAGGCTGAGACTATATTGAATCGTCCTGTTCATGGTGTACAAATTATAAAGGATGAAAGCACGGGAGAGTTTGTTTATAGCAACCCAATTGAAGTGGAAGATCGGATTTTCCCTGAACGGTGTTATTATTATCCTATTCCTCAGAGTGAAATGAACAAGAATATGGCGTTAACTCAAAACCCTGGTTGGTAATTCAGTATTGTAGAATTAAATGAAAAACAAATTCATGAAGAAGTTTTTATTAACCTTAATAGTAGCAATAGCGGGCGGAGTATTCAGTTCGTTATACGCTCAATCATTTACGGTTACGGGTACAATTGTTGATATGAACGATGAAACTATGCCGGGAGTGAACATTGTAGAAACAGGCACTACAAATGGTGCTATTAGTGATGTAAATGGTAATTTTAGGATTACTGTATCAAGCCCTAAAAGTATTCTGGTTTTTTCTTTTATAGGATACGAGAATCAGGAAATAACAATAGGCAAACAGAGGAAGTTAAATGTGAAAATGCTGGAGTCCGGTGTTAGTTTGGAAGAAGTTGTAGTAGTAGGATATGGTTCACAAAAGAAAGCTTCTGTTGTAGGCGCTATTTCTACTGCCGATGCTAAAGAATTGCAAAGTACTGGAACTACTAATCTGACACAGGCTATCGGAGGTAGAATCGCTGGAGTAATCTCCAGATCTCCTGGTGGACGCCCGGGTGACGATGATGCATCTGTATATATCCGTGGTGTTGCTAGTTATAATTCTGGTACTTCATCTCCATTGGTGCTAGTTGACGGAGTGGAACGTGATTACTCGCAGATTGATCCGGAAGATATTGAAAGTTTTTCTGTTTTAAAGGATGCTTCTGCTACGGCTGTATTTGGTGTGCGTGGAGCTAATGGGGTTATATTGATCACGACTAAGCGTGGTGAGACAAGTAAACCTGTGGTTGACCTGAGAGCATCGTTCACGATGAATACTCCAATTAATTTACCAGAAAAGTTGGGCTCTTATGATTTTGCACGTTTAAAAAACGAAGCATTGATGAATGTAGGTGAAGTACCAGAATATAGTGCTCATGATTTAGATATGTATCGTATAGGAACTAGTCCTTATACGCATCCGGATAATGATTATATCGGTGATTTATTGAAGAATATTAGTACAAAGCAACAATATAATCTGACAGTGCGTGGTGGAACTCCTTTTGTCCGCTATTATGTGTCCGCTAATTATGTGGATGAGCAAGGGATTTATAAAACGTTTGAAAATAATGATTATAATTCGAATGTATATTTCAAACGTTATGGTATGCGTACCAATTTAGATTTTAATGTAACGAAGACTACCGTATTTGGGGTAGATCTTTCTGGAAGATTGGAAGAAAGGCATGATAATGATGCTGAAAAAGGCTTATATGAATCTATGGTTCGTTTACCGCCAAATTATTTGAATTATGTGAATCCGGATGGAACTTATGGTGGAAAATTGAATGTAGTAAATCCTTATGCGGCATTATCTCGATATGGTTATAACCACTCGAAACGCAATGTGTTCGAAGCTGTAATAAAGCTGAAACAGGATTTGGATTTTGTAACTAAGGGGCTTTCTGCAAGAGCTATGTTTGGCTTTGTATCCACTATGGCATCTCGAAGAGACTTAACAGAACGCCCGGAATTGTGGGAATATACTAAAGATGGACAATATGTGATTGTAAGTGAGGAAACTCCAATTAAGATAGAAACTTCAGCTGGACCTCATCGGCGGAATATAACAACAGAATTTGCAGTTAACTATGACCGGAAATTTGGTTCTCATGCTATTACAGGATTGCTGGCGTTTAATCAATTGAGCCAATATAATAATGCGGCGTTACCTACTGGATATATAAACTATGTAGGGCGTATCACTTATGGTTATAAGAATAAGTATTTGGCCGAGTTTAATGCTGGTTATAATGGCTCGGTTCAGTTTGCCGAAGGTAAACGATATGGTTTTTTTCCGGCTTTCTCTTTAGGTTGGGTTGTCTCAGAAGAGAGATTCTGGAATAAGGACAGCAAGATTTTCAATTACATGAAAATTCGTGGCGCTTATGGTGAGGTTGGTAATGATAAAATAGGATCTGACAAATATTATTATTTGCAAACTTATCCTATGCTGACTTCAAATCGTCCTTCATTTGGCATTGAAAATAATCCGGAAAATCGTATTTATGAAGGAAAAGAAGGAAATGTAGATGTGACTTGGGAACGTGCTCGTAAATTAAATGTGGGTATTGATATGCGTCTCTTTAATAGTAAATTGGCAGTGACCATAGATGCCTTTACGGAAAAAAGAGTGAACATCCTTGATTACGATCGTTCAATATCAACTATTTATGGTATGCTGGGAGCTACTGATAGTACTAAGGGATTTCCTCCTCAGAATTTGGGAGAAGTTCGTAATTCTGGATTTGAATTTGATGCTTCATTTAATGATAAGATAGGAAAAGTATCTTATTATGTAAAAGGAAATGTGTCGTTTGCACGTAATAAGGTATTGAAGAAAGGTGAAGAACCTCAAACTTATTCATGGACTTCTGGGATTGGGCGTAAGGTTAATCAGCGTTTTGGTATGATTGTTGATGGCTTTTATAATACTCAAGAAGAAATTGACGCCTTGCCATCTAGTTTCTCCAGTAATTTGAAACTAGGAGACTTGAAATATCGGGATATAAATGGTGATGGCATGATTGATAGTTATGATGTAGCTCCGATTGGAAAAACTCGTTTGCCTGAGATAATGTATGGATTGACTTTGGGTGGTAACTGGAAAGGTATTGATTGGCAATTATTCTTTCAAGGTGCAGCTATTACTGATCTTTATGTTAATGGGTATGGTTATTGGGAATTCACTAATACTGGGAGTGTGATGAAACATCATTTAGGAAGATGGACACCGGAGAATAAGGAACATGCTACTTATCCAAGTTTATCTCCGACTACTTCTAAACAGAATCACAGGCTATCTACATTTTGGCTGAAGAATGGAAATTATCTTCGTTTAAAGAATGTACAGATTGGTTATACATTACCTTCTGTTTGGACAAAGAAAGCTAAAATAACATCTGCGCGCATTTATATAAGCGGGACAAACTTGCTGACATTTGCAGGGTTTAAAGAATATGATCCTGAGTCTAATGACGGGGGAAATACTTCTTATCCCCAAATGAGAAACTATAGTGTGGGATTGAATCTTAAATTTTAAAACTTGTCAAATATGAAAATAAAACTTTATACGATAGTAGGCTTGGCTCTTTTCATGTTGGTTCTGAGTTCATGTTTAGACGCTTCTTCTTTGATGGATAAAGAAGATGTAGGAGATTTATATGAGAAGGATGTATTTAAAGATCCTACATATGCACGTTATTTTGTAAATGATATTTATTATTCACTGCCTAAAGGTGCTGAAGTTCCCGGTTCGTGGGGAGGGGCATATTTGGATTGCGCAACGGATAATGGTGAAGCTCGTTCGTTAGATTCTGATGCGCAACGGTTCAATAATGGAAACTGGAATGCTGAAAGTGTACCATTGGGGAGTGTCTGGTCTAAATATTATGCAGCTATTCGTGCATGTAATAAATTTCTAGAGAACTATGATTATATCGAAGAAAGGTCAGGAGTGGCAACCAGGGTAGATTTGGAATATTTGCGCGGGCAGGTAATTTTCTTACGTGCATTTTTTTATGCGGAGTTACTGAAACATTTTGGTGGGGTACCTATTTTGGAACACACACTACACTTTGACTCTCCTGAGTTGCAACAGGCAGAACGAGCCACTTTTGATGAGTGTGTAAAATACATATTAGAGGAGTGTGATATTGCTATCGCAATATTTAAGAGTGTGAATCAAGACTGGGCTGGCAATAATTTCGGACGTGCTAATGATGGTGTGGCATTAGCCTTGAAAGCTAAAGTGCTTGCTTTGGCAGCTAGTCCATTATATAATCGACCTCCGCATTATCCAAAATATGATGAGGAAGATCCTAATAAAGAACTATGGCGCTATCCGGATTATAATAAAGAGCGTTGGAATGATGCAGCTAAAGCATTAAAGGCCGTGATAGATATGGGACGTTATGATTTGTATAAAAAGACGAATGGGACAAAGTCAGCATACGAAACTTATTTCGTGACCCGCAATACAGTAGAGGAGTCTATATTCCCCTTTTTGAAAGGACCTTCGATCGATGTATATTATAATAACTTGCCCTTTAATTTTATGCTTGTCCGTGGTAAAGGAAGTCCGGTTTGTTATAATTTACCTACTCAGGACTTAGTGGCAGCATATGAAATGAAAAATGGCATGTTGCCTGAGCAAGAAGGTTCTGGCTTTCGTCCATTACATCCATTTTCCGGACGTGATCCACGTCTGGATGCTACAATATGGTATGATGAAGCGACTTTCTGTGGTATAGAATTTAAGACTTGGAGACGTGATATCGACTCGGATAAACCATGGGGAAAAGATTATATTCGTGGATATTCCCGTACTGGCTTTTTCTTAAAAAAATTTATGGATAAAGATTTGAATCCAACAAATAGTGTAACTGTTCCTAACTCTTATCCAATCATTCGTTATGCCGATATCTTGTTGTTATATGCAGAAGCGCTAAATGAGTATTATGACGAACCTTCTTTAGCTTCTGATGATGCGATTTGTTGGGCTATATCAGAAGTGCGTGCTCGAGCTGGAATGCCTGATGTGCGTACCACTTTTGCTAATCGTGGTTGGGCATTGACGCAGAAAAATATACGTAACTTAATCCGGAACGAACGCCGTGTGGAGTTTGCATTTGAGGAGCATCGTTTTTGGGATGTGCGTCGTTGGATGATTGGTACGGAAACACAAAGAGTTGTTCATGAACAGGATATTGTTTTAAAAGAAGATGATAAAACGAAAGAATATAATGTTAGAGAAATAGAAAAGCGTAGCTATGAGGACTTTATGAATGTGCTACCTATTCCACAGTCAGAAATAAATAAGAATAAGAATCTGATTCAAAACTGGGGGTGGTCACCGCGTGTGGTAGAGTAATTAATTTAAAGGATGAAATGATATGAAAAATAGAATATTTTTATTTTTGATGGTCACACTGATAACTTTGTTTGTTACTTCATGTAAGGAGGATGAAATTGTAGAATCATCAATGCAAGTGACCACGCAGGGATTTGCTCAGATTGGGCAAACTACGGCCTTTGTGAGTGGATATATAGTGAAGGGGACTCTGTCTGAAGGTATGGTGAGAGGTTTTTGCTGGAGTGAGTCTTCTTCTCCTACTGTAGAAGATAATAAAGTGGAAACATCGAAGGTTACAGATGAAAATGGGTATATGTTACAATTGGTAGGATTGGAGCCGACAACTGAATATTATGTGAGGGCTTATGTGAGTGATGGTAACTCTATTTATTATGGAAACGAATTGCAATTTACGACGAAAGATATTCCTGGTGATGGATGGTGTGTGATTGATGACATTACCAAAATAACTCCGACTACAGCAATCGCGTTAATGCAAATTGCTGATAATGGTGGTTCTGAGGTATTGGAATATGGAGTGTGTTATACCGAAACGGATACTGAGCCGATACCTCCTGTTGATAACGAGCCGACAATTGATGGAAAAACAGTTGTTGCTGACGCTGGTGGATATGCTTTTGACGCACTGTTGGAGAATCTTTCTCAGAATACTCATTATTTAGTTCGACCTTATTTCAAAACAGAAGAAAGTCTTGTGTATGGTGAGACTGTATGGTTTACAACAATGAATTTTGTTAAAACCGGAGATGTATTTCCTGGTTATCAAAGTGCCTATTTATATGGTGAGGTCTTGATGGATGCAGGTTCTGCAACAATAGAGCGTGGTGTTTGTTGGGGGCCTACTCCGACACCAACTATTGAGAATGACTCTTTTGAAAAGATAGATAAAGGTGTTGGCTCTTACTATTCTATCGTTGGTGGACTAGAAAAAGGTCATACTTATTACGTGCGCGCCTATGCAAAAAATTCTGATGGAGTTTTTTATGGTCTTCCTGTGGAGTTTACGACTCGTACTGGGGATATTGTTCCAGGTATGACTTTGGAGGATATGGTTTTGGTTGAAAATGGAATTTTTGATATGGGTAACCCGAACACTGATACAGAAGCTTCGCCGATTGATAATAAAACAATGGGTAAAGAACCAGTACATAAAGTGCAAATATCAAAAAAATTCTATATGTGTAGATATGAGCTGACAGTAGAACAGATGTGTGTATTTCTTAATGTATATCAGAGTAGAAATAGTCGGACACAACCTGTTAAGGCATTACACAATAGTAGTACTAATGCTTGGAGTTTTGAGTATTCGGGAACAGCTCCGAATTTGGTATATAAACCTCGTGCAGGGAAGAATAGATATCCTGTTGTTAATGTAACTTGGCCTGCTGTCGAACAATATTGTGAATGGCTGTCTGCGGAATTGGGCGTGAAGGTACGTTTACCGAGTGAAGCAGAGTGGGAATATGCTGCTCGTGGTGGTAATAAGAGCCAAGGATATGTGTATAGCGGAAGTGATAATTCTAGTGAAGTCTCTGTTTCCACTAACAATAGTACTGCCCCAGTGGGAACCAAGAAACCGAATGAACTTGGTCTCTATGATATGACAGGTAATGCAATGGAATATTGTAGAGATTTTTTTGATTGGGATTTTTATGGGGGGCATACAGGTGAAATAGCAGTGGATCCTGTAAATGCAGGAAAACTGACTGCAGATGGTAAAATGATTGTGCGTGGAGGTAGTTTTAGGCATCCGGCTTATTTAAAAGTTTATACACGTGGTTGTAATCAACACAAAGGAGATGCCGGTAATCATAATGGTTTCCGTTTTGTAATGGAAAAGCTTCCTGTAGATTTATAAATGATTGAATTGAGTAAGAAGGAGCACTAATAGGCATATATGGTGTACCTTCTTATTTGTAACCTTTTTAATAATTAAGACTATGAACCGATTCTTATATATTCCATATTTATTTTTCTTCTTTTTTTTGATGCTGTCTTGTGACGAAGCGGACAGTTCACAGAATTTGAAAGAAAATCTTCAGACGTTAACTGGCAAAGATTATTTGTCTGTATTACCGGCAACAGTGCAAGTTGGGAACTTTGCCGGAACATTCAAACTGAACATTGCGACAAATCTTATTTGGAATGCATCTACTGAGGATGAATGGATTCTGTTATCTAAGACAGAAGGGGGGAAAGAAGTACTTGAGGTAAACTATACAGCTAATACTGATGTAACATCTTCTCGTAAGGCTAAAATTACGTTTTCAGCTAAGGGAATGAATGATGTAGTATACGAGGCAATAGTGGAGATAGTTCAAAGTGATAAAACCTTTATTAATCCGATAGCTGGTATACCTGATCCATGGATTGTACAGCACCAAGGTGCGTATTATACATGTAAAGCACATGGTAATGGAATAAATGTGTCTAAATCGGAGAAGTTGACTGTTATCAATTCGACAAAAGCTATTTGGACAGCCCCTAAAGATAATGGCATAATGAAACCATGGAACACTTCGCATGTATGGGCTCCGGAACTTCATTTTATAGACGGGAAATGGTATGTGTATTATGCGGCAGGGCGTCCATCATCAGAAAGTGGAAGCTATAAAATGCAACGTACTGGAGTACTTCGTTCAAAAACGACAGACCCAATGGGAGAATACGAAGATATGGGGATGATTTATACAGGCGATGAATATTCACCAGGTATAGTAGCTACTACTGATAACACATGTTATGCAATTGATATGGGAGTTGTGAAAATTGGTGCTAAGTTATACGCTGTATGGTCAGGTACAATCAATAAGGAGTCGGGTGGAGATCAGCGCATTTATATTGCAGAGATGAGTAATCCTTGGACAATTTCTTCTAATCGGGTAGAAATATCTAAGCCGGACCAGTCTTGGGAGCTTATAGAGCCTGCGGCAAAAGTGAATGAAGGCCCGGCTTTTTTACAACGCGATGGTAAGTTATTTGTAGTATACTCATGTAATGGCTCATGGACGAAATATTACCGTTTAGCATATCTTATGTTGAATATAGGTGATGATCCGATGGAACCGTCAAATTGGAAAAAGTCTCCTAATGCGGTATTTTACCGTTGTGATGATACGGTTGATGAAGATGGGGTGAATGGAGTAGGACATTGTTGTTTTACAAAGTCATTGGATGGAACAGAGGACTGGATTGTTTACCATGTGAAGAATCGGAATCATGGTAGTTATGAAACAGGACGTTCTACTTTTATTCAAAGATTTACATGGAATGTGGATGGAACTCCAAATTTTGGAACTCCTGTAGGCTGGGGAGAGCCGGTAGTCGTACCTTCGGGGGAATAATGATAAAAAATGGCATTGACATATGATGAAAAGAAGAATAACTTGCATGTTAAGTAGTTTGATACCTTTAGCTTTATTAAGTAAATCTGTTTCAGCGGATATTACGCATAAGAAGCCTAATGTGCTATTTATTTGTATAGATGATTTAAGGCAGGAATTGGGATGTTATGGCTCTGTAGTACAGACCCCGAACTTAGATAAATTAGCAGATAGAGGGAATCTTTTTTTTCATCATTATGTTCAGATTCCGACTAGTGGTGCTTCGTATGCAAGTATGTTGATTGGGCAGTTGCCTAAAAAGAACAGGATTTGTCAAATGAGGCTTGCAAATTAAATTACCCAACTATATACCTTAATATAGTAATTATATAAAACTATTTGTCAAGTTAGTTAATGAGGCATTTCTTATCAAGAAATATCTTATTTTTTATAAAAGCTCATTCAATTTGTTAGCACAGATTTGTAACTCGTGCATATTTGAGTCAGATATAGGTTGATTTTTGGGGAGTCAGGAACTAAACTTATTAATGGATAAATAATGCTATTTTTCTTTTTTATAAAGGTAAATTGAGACGTTTTTATTCTTTTATGGGATGCTTCTTTTATTATTTGAAAGGTAGATTACCTAATTTTGCCATTATTGAAAATGGATAGAAGATTACTTTTAAACTATGTACTAATTTTTAATATTATGGAAAAAGAATTTCTAAAAAAAATTATGGATGGTAGGATCAGGTTACTTTTGTTATTCTTGATTTCTACGTTGTATGCTCAGGCTCAGACAGTAAGAGATGTTTCCGGAACGATAAAGGATGCATTGGGAGAACCACTGATTGGGGTAAATGTAGTAGTTAAAGGAGATGCTACCTTAGGAACAATTTCTGGTATGGATGGGGGATACTTCTTGAAAGTACCTCGTAAAAAAGTTACTTTGGTATTTTCTTTCATTGGATATAAAACAATGGAGAAATCGATTGATGCGAACATGACAAAGCTTGATGTAATGTTAACGGAGGATGCGGAATTGCTTGACGAAGTTGTGGTAGTGGGTTATGGTACAATGAAAAAGAAAGATGTGACAGGATCTGTTTCACACATTGGAAAGGAAGTGATGGAGACGAAAGTAGCCACTAATGCAGTCGATTTTCTGAAAGGTAATATTGCGGGAGTAAATATTAGTGTAGATAATAATGCTTCTGGTGGAGGAACAATTGAGGTACGTGGCCCGGCTTCTTTAACTGCATCTACCTCTCCTTTGATAGTCTTAGACGGTAACATTTATTATGGTAATATTAGTGATATCAATCCGAATGATATTGAAAGCATGGATGTGCTGAAAGATGCTAGTTCTACAGCTGTTTATGGTTCTAAAGGTTCTGCAGGTGTGATTATGATCAATACGAAAAGGGGTAAAACGGAAAAACCTGTTATCAATCTAAGTGCTAGAATTGGAGTGACTACTTTATTGGATATTCCAGATCTTCCTACGCCTAAGCAATATATACAAAGACGTGCTGATTATTGGAAAACATTGGATTATTTTAAGCCAAGTGCAGATCAGAAAGGAACTGGTTATTATGATGATCCTTATAGTCTTCCAGAAGGAGTAACAATGGATGAATGGGCAGCATATGATCCTTCTTTTTCAGGAGATTATGTGGAAACCTGGTTAACTCGTCTTCAGTTGTCTAATGTAGAGATTCAAAACTATAAACAAGGCAAAACTGTAGATTGGCGGGATCAAGTCTATCGTTCAGGTTTGAGACAAGACTACAATATGTCAATTTCTGGGAAATCATCAAGGACTAATTATTATGCTTCATTGGGATATACTAATAATGAAGGTTATAAGGTAGGAGACAGCTTTCAGACAGTAAGAGCCCGGGTGAACCTAGACACAGATATAACAAAATGGTTGAAAGTCGGTTTGGCTGCTCAGTTCGCAGATCGTGGAAATAAGGATATAGTAGCTGATACTGGCAATGCTGATGTGATGAGTCCTTATGCTAGCATGTATGAAGAAGATGGTAGTTTGAAGAAATATCCGACAGATGATGCTAGAATTGTAAATCCTTTATTGACAAATTCTGTTGATAAAAAGTTCTATAAGACGCAAACATTGAATTCAACAATTTATGGTAAACTAACGCTTCCTTACGGAATTAGTTACCAAACTAATTTTAATGTTCGCTATGGTTGGAGAAAGCAATATTATTATAAATCGGATGAAAGGCCTAGTATTTCTGAAGGAGGAGAAGCTAGCCGTGATGAATATTCCGACTATGAGTGGGTGATTGACAATATGCTAAAATGGAATTATACCATTGCGGGTATTCATAATATTGACGCTACATTTGTATATAGTGCCGAGAAATATCAATTCTGGAATACAAATGCAGCTAACTCCGGTTTTGTCCCTAGCGGTGTTTTAGGCTTCCATAATTTACATGCAGGTATTAATCCTGTTATAAAAACTAATGACGAAGTACAGACTGGTAATGCTTTATTAGGCCGTTTGAATTATTCATTGATGGATCGTTATTTACTGACGGCCTCGGTACGTAGGGATGGATTCTCCGCTTTTGGAGTAGAAAATCCGTATGGTACATATCCGGCATTTGCATTGGGATGGCGTATGTCAGAGGAATCTTTTATTAAAAAACTGAAGATTATTGATAATTTGAAATTACGTTTTTCTTGGGGTGAAAATGGTAATAGAGATATTGGACGTTATGCTGCTCTTTCTAAATTGAATGTGACAGATGCAATAATTGATGGAGATAATGTGAAAGGAGTATGGACTGATAATCTGTCTAACAATAAATTAAAGTGGGAAAGAACTCGTGCAACAAATCTTGGATTAGATTTTGGTTTATTCAACGGTCGTTTGAGTGGTATTTTGGATATGTATTATAATAAGACATCAGATTTGATTGTAAATCGTTCATTGCCAACTATTACAGGATATGATAAGGTTATTGCTAACTTGGGACAGGTAGATAATAAAGGACTGGAATTGACTTTGACAAGTGTGAATGTCAATATTCCGAAGAAAGTATATTGGACTACTGCATTTATTTATTCTACAAATAAAAATACAATCAAGCATTTGTATGGTAAAATGGTGGATGTAAAAGACGAAGCTGGCAATGTAATAGGTCAGCGTGAGGATGATGATGTACAAAATGGTTGGTATATTGGGCATGGAATTAAAGATATTTACTATTATAAGTGGATAGGTATCTGGCAATTAGGGGAAGAGGAAGAAGCTAAAAAATATGGCAAGCAACCGGGAGATCCAAAGTTGCAGGATTTAGATAATGATGGTAAAATAACAGAAAAGGATAAAGTTTGGTTAGGATCAAGAACGCCACGTTATCGTATGTCATTGCGTAGTGATTTGAATTTGTTTAATTGTTTGGATTTTTCGTTTGTCCTTCGCGGGGAATTTAATTATTTAGGTGAAGATAACTTACGTAGAAATGAAGACAATCGTTTTTTTGACCGTTCAAACTCTATTATGACAGAATACTGGACTCCGTGGAATCCAAGTAATGAATATGCGCGGTTAGGAGCAAATTGCGGTAATCCAAGTGTTTTGATCTTTAAGAAAAGAGATTTTGTTAGATTGCAAAATGTTTCTTTAGCTTATACTTTCCCAAAAACTCTTTTGAAGAAATTTTCAATTGAGAATCTCAAAGTCAGTTTAAATGTAGATAATGCGTTTGTTTTGACCAAGTGGAACTATTATGATCCTGAAAATATGGGTACTTGTCCCCGTATTTGGACATTGGGAGTGAATGTGACTTTGTAATTTGTAAAACAGAAGAAAGATATTCAGATGAAAACAATGAAAAATATAATTAAATGTTTGACAGCCTCTTTGTTGGTTGTATATTTATCGTCATGTGTTGATCTTGATCCGGAACCATTATCATTTTATGCTCCGGAAAACACTTTTTTGGATAAGGAAGGACTTGAGGCTCTTCTTGTTACTTCACGTAAACAAATAAAGTGGGAATGGTTTGGCGACGCTTTTAATGCTGGTTATTGTGAAACTCCTTTAGTATATGAATATGCATGGTCTGATATTTCAGTAATGGGAGCTCCTGAAGTAAAAGAGATACATAACCTGGAAACTCAATTAACACCTAATACATCAATGGCGTTACATCTTCGTTATTGGGATTTGGCCTGGAATGGAATCAAATATGCAAATACTGTAATTAGCCGCGTACCGAAATCAACTATCACTAATGAGGCTGATAAGAATGAATTGTTGGCTGAAGGATATTTCCATCGGGCGTATTGGTATTACTTATTGGTTAATCAGTGGGGAGATGTACCCTTGATTTTGGAGGAAATAACTGAGCCTAAATTGGACTTTTATTCCACTTCCAGAATGAAAATTCTGCAACAATTGAAGACAGACATGGAATTTGCCGTGCAATGGCTTCCGAAAAATGTAAAACCGGGTTGTGTAAATAGGGCTGCAGGAGAACACTTGTTAGCGAAGATATATCTTTGTACGGGTGATTTCCAACTTGCGGTAGATGCTACGACCAGATGTATTAATGACTATGGGCTGCATTTGATGAAGGAGCGTTTTGGAGTAAATGCGGCAGATCCAAGCTTGGATGTGTTTAATGATTTGTTTCAGGAAGATAATATTAGTGCTTCAGAAAATAAAGAAGGTATTTTTGTTGTTCAGGAACGGTATGGAGTGGAAGGAAATGTTGCACCTAAAGGCTCGAATCGTATGCGTAACTTTGTACCCTATTGGTGTAATGGTGCAACTGTGAAAACTCCCGATGGAAAACAAGGTACTACATATGACGCTGCACCTTATGACGGGTATGAATGGGTAGAAAAGTTAGGGCGTGGTATAGCTAAGATTCGCCCTACAAACTATTCGCAATATGCCATTTGGGGCAAGTGTGAGAATGATTTAAGGCATAATGAGAATAACTGGTTTGATATATCACGCCTTACATACAATCGTCCGGCATCTAAAGGAGGCAGTGCAACATATTTTGGTACACCTGTACAGCGGTCTTTTGTGACTGACACTATGCGCTGTTATTTTTCATTTCCAACAGTGAAAACTCTGATTTATAAAGATGATATAAATAAAGGAAAAACTCCTACCGGTGGATTTACAGATCATTATGTATTCCGTCTTGCGGAAACTTATTTGATGAGAGCAGAAGCATATTATTGGTTAGGAAATGCTACTGGAGCAAAAGAAGACGTAAACGAAATACGCCGTCGTGCAAAAGCGCCAGAATTACCTTCTGTTACTTTGGATGATATATTAGATGAAAGGGCAAGGGAATTATATATAGAGGAACATCGCAAAGTGGAGTTGACTCGTATCGCTTTCTTAAAAGCACAATTAGGTAAGGATGGATATTCTTTAAATAACTTTTCAGAGAAAAACTGGTATTACGATCGTATAATGGAAAAAAATAATTTCTTTGCAGAGGAATATTTTTATTCAACTAATGCGTTTGTCATGAAACCTTATCATGTACTTTGGCCGGTTCCTTTGACAGCCATAACTTCGAATAGCCAAGGACGTATTAATCAAAATATTGGTTATTTTGGTGCAGAAGATAATGTGCCGGTAGAATAGGAATAATATTATAGATAATTATCTCTTCGGAGCAAGTGTCTATGCTCCGAAGAGGTTTGAATGCCGAATATTGTTGTAAAAAAGGAAATCCTTGGGACGTTTTTTTTATTTATTGGGATATTTATCTTATCTTATGTGGTAAGAAGAGCTTATTTTTGCATCAGTAATCTTAATGCAGGTAATATGATGAAACGATTCTTCTTTTCAGCAGTGTTGTTAAATGTTTTATTCCTTTTTGCTCAAAAGGAAGCAACAGTGGGAAAAGCTAATGATTTGAAAGATATAGTGGTTGCATGTTATTATTTTCCTAATTATCATACAAGAAGTAAGGATGAGCCTCGTATTAGCAATCAGCATTGGGAGAACTGGTCAGAATGGGAGTTGGTGAAACGGGCTAAACCTCGGTTTGAGGGACATCATCAACCGAATGTTCCGGCATGGGGATATACCGATGAAAAGGATCCGAAAGTAATGAAGGAAAAAATACAAATGGCTGTGGAACACGGCATTGATGTGTTTATTTTTGATTGGTATAATTATAATGGAAAGCCTTTTCTAAATCGTTGTTTGGATGAAGGTTTTCTATATGCGAAAAACTGTCAGAGAATAAAATTTGCTCTTATGTGGGCTAATCATGATTGGCAAGATTTATATCCATATACGTTAGGTGAGGAACCGGATTGGTTATATTCAGGGAAAGTAACCTCTGAAAGTTTCGATAAGATTGGAGATGAATTAATCAGAGACTATTTTACGCAGCCAAATTATTGGAAAATAGATGGAAAAGTATACTTTTCAATTTATGATATTCAGAAGTTTATAGACAGTTTTGGCTCTTTGGAAGCTACACGTAAGAAAATGGATCAGCTTCGTGAAAAAGCGGTGAAGGCAGGGCTGAATGGTGTTCATTGGAATTTGGTTGCTTGGGGAATGCCAATTCTTTCAGGGCAAGATGTTCCAAAAGACATTCCTTCTCTGATTAAAGTCTTGGGTTTTGATTCTGCTACTTCTTATGTGTGGATTCATCATGCCTGGTTAGACAAACCACAAACAGATTATAATCATGTGAGAGACCAGTATTTTGCTCATTGGGAAAAAGCGAGAGAAACTTATCATGTTCCATATTATCCGAATGTAACAATGGGCTGGGATCCTACACCACGGACCAACCAGGATAAACCATGGAGAGGAAATCAGATGTATCCTTATACCAATATAATTGGTAATAATACTCCGGAGAATTTCAAAAAAGCATTGCAGATGACCAAAGAGGTTTTACTGAATGATCCGGACTCTCCCGATATTTTGAATATCAATTGTTGGAATGAGTGGACAGAAGGTAGTTATTTAGAACCTGACATGGTACATGGAACGGCTTATTTGGATGTAGTGAAAGAGGTGATGGGTGAATAATGTATGAGATTTAAAATATATAATAATAAAAAATGTATGAATAAGAAATTAGTGAATCGTGTAGGGAAACTAATTGTTTTGCTACTAATTGTAGGATTACTTCCTGCTTACGCTCAGAAAAAAGGAAAAGAAAAAGTGAATCGTCTGCCTGATGATTTGGAAACACTTGCGGGCGATCCTGCTTTATTGGAGAAGCCCGAAGGATTGACTGTGGCTGCTTACGCTTTTCCCAATTACCATGCTTCAGCTTTACATAATAAAATATATTCGCAGGGATGGACGGAATATAATCTGATTAGAAGTGCACGCCCTTGGTTTGAGGGACATCAACAGCCACGTACTCCCTTATTGGGAGAATTGGATGAAAGTAAACCGTCTACCTGGGAGACTTATAATAAGCTTTGCAAGCAAAGTGGCATTGATGTCCTGATTTGGGACTGGTATTGGTATGACGGCAAGCCTTGTTTGCATGAAGCGTTGGAGAATGGTTTTCTGGAAGCTAACAATGCAAAAGATGTGAAGTTTGCTTGTATGTGGACTAATCATCCTTGGTATGTACTATATCCGACAAAGAAAACAGATGGAAGTAATGCTTATCCTCCTAGTTATGATGCTCCTGACTTCTCTAAAGAAGAGTGTTGGAAAAGCCTTTCTTATATGATTTCCCGTTATTGTCATTTGGAGAATTATTGGCGAATCGATGGCAAGCCGGTTATCTGTATTTGGGATGCCCGTCGTTTGGAATCTAAATTAGGAGTTGCCGGAGTGAAACAATTATTTGCTGAACTGACAGATTATGCTAAGAAATTGGGACATAAAGGACTCCATTTCCATGTAACCGGTTTCAGTTGTGGAAATATGAAAGAAGAAGGCTATAGTACAGTTGGTTCTTATAACCCGATGGACTGGATTGCCGGTCGTTTTCAACCGAAAGAAATCGAATTGCCTGATTACGGAACTGTTGCGGCTGATGTAGCGTTCAAACTTTGGGATGAGCATCATGGTCAGTTTGACATCCCTTATATTCCGGCAGTAGCTCCGGGCTGGGACTCTACACCGAGATATATTGCTCCTGCCAGTCGTCCGGAAAAGCCGAATCGCAGTCAATGGCCTGCATGTACTATCTTTAAGAATGAGAACCCAGCTTCCTTTAAGGCATTTGTCCAGTCTTCTTTCGTGTATTTGAACAAGCATCCGGAAGTACCTCGTATTCTGACTATCGCTTGTTTCAATGAATGGTCGGAAGGACACTATTTGTTGCCGGACAACCGTTTTGGTTATGGAATGTTGGATGCACTCGGAGAAGCTTTGGGAAAAGAAGGCAACCATCAGAAACATGGAAAATAAGTATATGAAGAAACTGGTTTTAATAGAAGCGCTTCTTGTCATAAGCCTCTCGCTTATGGCAGGAGGTCCTGCGAAGACTTACAAGAATCCGGTGGTGAATTACAGTCTACCTGATCCCAGTGTGATTAAGGGAGATGATGGCTATTTTTATCTGTATGCAACGGAAGATATCCGGAACTTGCCGATTCATCGCTCTAAGGATTTGGTCAGTTGGGAGTCTGTCGGCACTGCTTTTACCCCTGAGACACGCCCTACTTTCGAACCGAAAGGAAATTTGTGGGCACCCGATATCAATAAGATTGGCGATAAATATGTGCTTTACTATTCAATGTCACGTTGGGGCGGCGAATGGACTTGCGGGATCGGTGTAGCCACGGCCGACAGTCCGAAAGGCCCTTTTAAGGATCATGGGATGATGTTCAGGAGCAATGAAATCGGAGTCAAGAATTCGATCGACCCTTTCTATATAGAGGATGGGGGGAAGAAATATATGTTCTGGGGAAGTTTCCGTGGAATCTACGGGGTGGAACTGACGGAGGACGGATTAGCGGTCAAACCGGGGGCGGAGAAGAAGCAAATAGCCGGAACCGCTTATGAAGGAACTTATATTCATAAAAAGAAGGGTTATTACTATATGTTTGCTTCTACCGGAACTTGTTGTGAGGGACTGAAGAGTACTTATCAGACAGTGGTAGGACGTTCTAAATCCTTATGGGGACCTTATCAGGACAAGCAAGGGAAGCCCATGCTGGAAAATAACCACGAAATCCTGATTCATAAGAATAAGAGCTTTGTTGGTGTAGGACACAATGCGGAGCTGATGACGGATAAAGCTGGTAATGACTGGATTTTGTATCATGGGGTGAGTGTTGCCAATCCTCATGGAAGAGTGTTATTGTTAGATAGGGTTGATTGGAAAAGTGGATGGCCTGTGGTGGAAGGTAATTCTACTTCTATCGAATCTAAGAGACCAAAATTATAAAGAAGGGTTTGAAATGGATAGGGTTGATCATAACAGAATGGTAAAAAGATTGTTTATGGTATTGTCAGGCTGGATTTTGGGAGGGACATTGGTGTTCTCCCAGAACCATCCGGTGGCGATTGTACAGAAGGAAGCTTATTTTCCAATGAAGGAAGTTCGTCTGTTGGATAGCCCTTTCCAGACTCTTCAACAGAAAGGAAAAGAATATCTTCTTTGGCTGAATCCAGATTCTTTGCTTCATTTCTACCGGATAGAAGCGGGGTTGTCGTCGAAAGCTGAACCTTATGCCGGCTGGGAATCGCAGGATGTATGGGGAGCAGGTCCTCTACGAGGAGGATTTCTCGGGTTTTATCTTTCTTCAGTATCGATGATGTATCAGTCGACAGGTGATAAAGAACTGCTAAGACGATTGAAATATGTACTGAAAGAATTGGAACTCTGTCAGGAAGCTGGCAAAGACGGTTTTTTGTTAGGAGTAAAAGATGGCAGAAAACTATTCCGGGAAGTGGCATCGGGGAAGATAAAGGCCAATAACCCTACGGTCAATGGTGCTTGGGCTCCTGTTTATCTGATTAATAAGATGTTGCTTGGACTTGCTGCCGCATATACCCAATGTGACTTGAAAGAAGCGTTGCCGATGTTGATACGGTTGGCTGATTGGTTTGGCTATCAAGTATTAGACAAACTGAGGGATGAACAGATTCAACAATTATTAGTTTGTGAGCATGGCTCGATTAATGAATCTTATGTCGAGGCTTATGAGTTGACAGGACAGGAACGCTTTCTTGGCTGGGCTCTTCGTTTGAATGATCGGGCTATGTGGGTTCCTCTGTCCGAGGGAAAGGATATTTTATTTGGCTGGCATGCCAATACGCAGATTCCGAAATTTACAGGTTTTCATAAGTGCTATATGTTTACCGGTGATCAACGTTTTCTTACTGCAGCTATTAATTTTTGGGATATTGTGACGCAAAACCATACTTGGGTGATAGGTGGAAACAGTACTGGAGAGCATTTCTTTTCCAAGAAAGAGTTTATAGAGAAAATGCTCCATATTAGCGGGCCGGAAACGTGCAATTCTGTAAATATGTTGCGTTTGACTGAATCTCTGTTCAGCCAGCAGCCGGATGCGACTAAAGCGGCATACTATGAAAGGGCTTTGTTCAACCATATTTTGTCAGCGTATGATCCGGTGAAAGGTATGTGCTGTTATTTTACTTCTATGCGGCCGGGGCATTATCGTATCTATGCTTCACGAGACAGCTCTTTTTGGTGTTGTGGACATACCGGATTGGAAAGTCCGGCAAAATTGGGTAAGTTTATTTACAGTCATAAAGTGGTGAATGCTCATGAAGAAAAAGAGCTCAGAGTGAATTTGTTCATTCCTTCGGTTCTTTCTTGGAAGGAAGGCGGAGTTGAACTCATTCAGCGAAACCGGATTCCGGAGTCCGAACAGGTCGACTTTGCGCTGAATTTAAAGAAAAAACAGAAGCTGGTTCTCCGCGTTCGCAAACCGGACTGGACTGATAAAGCCACTTTCATAATTAATGGAAAGGAAGAACAGCCCCTGCTTGGTAATGATGGATATTGGGTAATAGATAGAGTATGGGAACGGAAGAATGTGATAACATTGCGGCTTCCGATGCATATATACACGGAAAATTTAATAGGAACCAATCGTTATGTCGCATTGCTATATGGACCTTACGTGCTTGCCGGACGTATGGGAACGGAAAATCTGCCCGTTACTTTTTGGGGAAAGATGAATAATACGGCAATGAACAAGATAGACATGGCAAAAGTTCCGGCTTTCAGAGAATCTGAAGGACAGATTCCGGCTCATGTGGAGGCTGTTCTTGAAGGAAATACATTGAAGTTCGGTATAAATTTGAAAGGTTTTGAGGATATAGTGCTGGAGCCTTTTTATAAAGTTCATTTTGAACGTTATGCGGTGTATTGGCCGGTAGTTTATTAGTTTGAATGGGAATGGAAGTATAATAGAATATATATAATAGGTATGAGAACGATATTAAGGATATTTGTAGGTTGTGCAGCAGCCTTGGTTGGTACTGTCTGCATGGGAGCAGTAAGGTATGTTCCTGAAAATGTGAAGGTAGAACTATCTTTAAAGGTTCCGGGTAATGATGCTGTGGATTACAGGTTGTATCCGGACAAGTTGGAGAATAGTTACTTTGATTATGAATGGCGTTCGGAAGATGAACTTCCGATGACGGTCTTTCATAAGGTGGAAGAGCTGCAAGGACGTACACGGCTGACGGTGCAGCTTACTGCCGCAGAGAATGTTTACTTCAACTATCGCCAATGGATAAATACAGGTTATCGTCATGATAACTGTCAGTTTTATATGCCCGGATTCTGGTATCGCCGCAATCTGCGTTCTCCCAAGGAAGCTCCCTCGTTCCATACATCAGATAGTTGGCTGGTTCGCGAAGATAGATTGAGTGCACCGCTTACGGGGATCTTTTGCGAGAAAGAAAAGCGGTTTGTGATAGTAAACCGCTTGGATGACTTTTCTATGGATGCTCTGACTACGCATAAAGAAGGTGAAATAATTCTTTCAGGGAGGACTTCTTTGGGTTTTACCGGATTTGAAAATTGTCAGGGTGTATCTATGGTTTCTTTTGGTTTTCCCTATCGGGAAGCCCCTAAAAGTTATATCCGTAAATTGACATTGGCACCCGAGGTGGAAGCTTTCCAACTGATAAAGAAGGGCGAGTCGGTATTGTTGACATGGGAAATAATGGAGAGTAGCGCGGATGACTTCTCAGATTTTGTTCAGCAGACATGGGAGCATTGTTATGATACCTATGCTCCGATACCAGTGGAAAGCTCATATTCGATAGCGGATATGAAACAGAAACTTAGCTGTTTTTTTGTAAATAGTCTGGTCGAGAATCAGCCACTGGTTTATAATTCCGGCGTATATCTCAAGACGGACGACTGTGAAAAAAACGGGCAGGCTGAGATCGGCTTTGTCGGTCGGGTACTTCTTAACGCGTTTAATGCATGGGAGTATGGCTGGCAATCGAACCGAGAAGAGCTGAAGGCGAATAGTGCTAAGATATTCAATAGTTATTTGAAGAATGGTTTTACACCAGTCGGGTTCTTCAAGGAATCTGTCAATTTTGATAGGGGATACGAGGATCCAGTTCATAGCATTAGGCGTCAGTCGGAGGGGATATATGCCATATTCCATTTTTTAGCTTATGAGAAGGAGAATGGGCGTCGCCATCCAGAGTGGGAACAGAAAATAAAGGGGATGCTGGATATGTTTTTACGGTTGCAAAGTGCGGACGGTAGTTTTCCCCGTAAGTTTCGTGATGATTTCACGGTCGTTGATTCCAGTGGGGGAAGTACGCCTTCTGCTACGTTGCCATTGGTAATGGGGTACAAATATTTTAAAGATAAGCGTTACTTGGCCAGTGCAAAACGGACAGCTGATTATTTAGAGAAAGAGCTGATTTCGAAAGCTGATTATTTCTCATCTACGTTGGATGCGAATTGCGAAGATAAAGAGGCTTCTCTCTATGCTGCTACCGCTACTTACTATCTTTCGTTGATAACGAAAGGGAAGGAACATAAGCATTATGCCGATTTGGCAAAAAAGGCTGCTTATTTTGCTCTGTCCTGGTATTATTTATGGGATGTTCCTTTCGCGCCGGGACAGATGTTGGGTGATGTAGGTCTTAAAACCCGTGGTTGGGGAAATGTTTCTGTAGAGAATAACCATATTGATGTTTTTGTTTTTGAATTTGCTTCTGTCCTTCAATGGCTGTCGAAAGAATATGCAGAACCTCGTATGGCTGATTTTGCGGAAGTGATATCTACATCTATGCGTCAGTTATTACCTTACGAAGGACATTTGTGTGGAGTAGCAAAATCCGGTTTCTATCCGGAGGTGGTTCAGCACACTAATTGGGATTATGGTAAGAACGGGAAGGGGTATTATAATGATATCTTTGCACCGGGATGGACTGTTGCTTCTTTATGGGAATTGTTGACTCCGGGACGTGCGGAAAGGTTTTTGCTTGATTAAATAGAATCTATTGTTTATTGGCCTGTTGATTTCCTACAGAACTAGGAAACTTTACTAGTTTTGCATCGAAACTTTAATATAAATATCATGATAAAGCATTTGATTTTCTTTTTAGCAGTATTATTTAATTGTTCGTGTCTGTTTGCGCAGTGGAAGCCGGCAGGAGAACGGATTCGGACAGAATGGGCATCTAAAATAAACGTCAGGGACGTATTACCCGAATATCCGCGCCCTATTATGGAGCGTCCGGATTGGATGAATCTGAACGGATTATGGAATTATGCCATTTCTCCGATGGGGCAAGCGGCTCCGCAGGAGTATGACGGTCAGATTTTAGTTCCTTTTGCTGTTGAATCCAGTTTGTCCGGTGTCGGAAAAATATTGGGAGATAAGAATGAATTGTGGTATCAGCGTATGTTTACAGTTCCTGCAAAATGGAAAGGAGAACGGATATTATTGCATTTTGGGGCTGTTGACTGGAAAGCGGATATATGGGTGAATCAAATAAAGATAGGTCAGCACACAGGTGGTTTTACTCCTTTTTCGTTCGATATAACTCCAGCTTTGCGGAATGGGGAGAATGAATTGGTGGTAAAAGTGTGGGATCCTACAGATAAAGGGCCTCAACCTAGGGGAAAGCAGGTGAGTAAACCGGGAGGTATTTGGTACACGCCGGTCAGTGGCATTTGGCAGACGGTATGGTTGGAGCCTGTGCCTGCAAAGGCTATCGTAAATATCAGAACAACACCTGACATTGATGCAAATAAATTGACTGTAGAAGTGGCAACGAATAAGAAGGGCGCTTCGGATAAAGTGGAAGTGAAAGTGTTCGAAGGAAAACAATTGGTAGCTAAGGGCAGTTCGATTAATGGTGTGCCGGTTGAGATAACGATGCCTGCGGATGTGAAGTTGTGGTCGCCGGATTCTCCAACTTTATATGATATGGAAATTCGTCTGTATGCAGGGAATAAGCTGGTAGATAAAGTTGAAAGCTATGCTGCTATGCGTAAATATTCTACAAAGCGGGATGAAAACGGCATTGTACGTCTGCAATTGAATAATAAGGATGTGTTCCAGTTTGGACCTTTGGATCAAGGCTGGTGGCCCGATGGCTTATATACTGCCCCTTCGGATGAGGCTTTGGTTTATGATATTCAGAAGACGAAAGATTTTGGGTATAATATGATCCGTAAGCATATAAAGGTAGAGCCTGCCCGTTGGTATACGCATTGTGACCGTTTGGGGATTATAGTATGGCAGGATATGCCGAGTGGAGACAAGAATCCAGAATGGCAGAATCGTAAGTATTTTGAAGGAACAGAACTGAAACGTTCTGTAGAATCAGAAACTGTCTTTCGTAAAGAATGGAAAGAAATCATTGATTGTCTTTATTCTTATCCTTGCATTGGTACATGGGTACCTTTCAATGAAGCATGGGGACAATTTAAGACATCGGAGATCGCAGAGTGGACGAAGCGTTATGATCCTTCCCGTTTGGTAAATCCTGCCAGTGGAGGAAATCATTATACTTGTGGCGATATGCTTGATCTGCATAATTATCCGGGACCGGAGATGTATATGTATGACGCGCAGCGTGCAACGGTACTTGGAGAATACGGAGGTATCGGATTGGTGTTAAAAGACCATATTTGGGAACCGGATCGGAACTGGGGATATGTTCAGTTCAATACTTCCAAGGAAGCTACGGATGAATATCTGAAGTATGCTGAGATATTGAAGGGGATGATTGTGCGAGGATTTTCCGCGGCTGTTTATACACAAACAACAGATGTGGAAGTGGAAGTTAACGGTTTGATGACATATGATCGTAAAGTGATTAAACTGGATGAACAGCGGCTGAAGAAGATAAATATGGAAATATGTAATGTATTGAAGTAAGTTGTTCCACCTTTTCCACTGTAATCTAGTAAAATAAAAACGGCTTGTTTTAACTACTAGATTGGTATATCTATAATACTGGAAGAAGATTCGGCACTGACTGAATCTTCTTTTTATTAGTACCTAAAAAGAACATGAAAACGTTTTAAATTCTAAAGAATCTGAATGTTGACGAACTTTTTATATTTTTGCCCTGTTTGAATTAATGTCCAGATAATGTAAGGGTTAAAAATATGGCATCTATAAAGTTGTTACTTAATAAGCAGCGAATGCTTAATGATGGTAGATTTCCTTTAGTATTTCAAATAATTCATCAGAGACGGAAATTACTTTACTATACAAAATATCGTGTATTCCAACAGCAATTTAATAATGAGTTACGGGAAATTGAATATTGTGAATCTTCTGCCTATTCTTTGAAAGAAATAGCGGAAATAAATAGGGAACTGAGGCGGGAATATAAGAAGTTAAAAAACAGGGTTCTGGAACTGGAAAAAGCGAATGACCCCTATTCCGTAGAGGATATTGTAGAATCAAATAAGAAAGATAGCCGTCATTCTTATAATCTTCTCCAATACATAGATAATCAGATCGCTTATAAGAAAGCGATGGGAAAAGATGGCATTGCGGCCGCCTATCATAGTACACGTATTTCTTTAAAGAAATATTTGAATACGATTTCCGCACGAAAAACGGATATCGGGATGGAAAAGATTGACTGTAGTTTTGTTACCGGTTATGAAGATTGCTTATATGCGCAGGGGCTGGCTAGAAATACAATCAACTATTATTTGCGCAATTTCCGGACAATCTATAATTCAGCTATCCGGCATGGATGCAAATCTAAAGATGTCAATCCTTTTGTTTATATCCATACCAAGCCCTGCAAGACAGTCAAGCGTGCCATTAATAAGAATGACATGAAAGAATTGTCATCATTGTCTTTGCCGGCCTGTTCGGGCATGGATATCGCACGTGATTTGTATTTATTTGGTTTCTATACGCAGGGAATGGCTTTTGTAGATATTGTATTCTTGAAAAAGAAGGATATAAACGGTAATATATTAAGCTATCACCGGCACAAGTCTAATCAGCTGATTCATGTTGTAGTCACTCCCCAAATGCAGAGGCTGATTAATAAATATGCAAATAATAGTGAGTACGTATTCCCGATTATTGACACAGCTTTGCCCACGCCTGTATATGAGCAATACCGGCTGGCTTTGGGACGTATGAACCGATATTTGAAAAAGATAGCTTCCCTGTTGAATATAAATGTCCGGTTGACTACCTACACTGCACGTCATACCTGGGCAACGTTGGCCAGGGAGAGTGGGGCTCCTATATCTATTATCAGTGCCGGATTAGGGCATACTTCTGAGGAGATGACACGTGTATATCTTAAGGACTTCGATTTGGAGACATTGGCGAAAGTAAATCATGTTGTTACAAACTTGTTATGAAATGGAATGAAGATTTGTTCTCAAAATTTTGTGCGATTCAAATTAATAATCTATATTTGTGCACAATGTCTATTTTATAATAGAGCGTATCTTAGTTGCTTCTCAAAGATGATGATGCAAAATAAGTTCATTTCCAGTGAATAAGCACTATCAAAAAGTACGATAATATTCTCTTTTCATACAATGCTGGTATTTCCTCTTACAGACTGTAGATTTCTGCCTGGTAGCGGTCTATTAGTTGCTTTGGGGTACATTGGAATTGTTGTTTGAAGTAACGGTAGAGTTGTGCTTCTGATTCGAATTTGCAGACTTCCATTAATTGCTTGACACATATGCCTGGTTCTGTAATTTTCCCCAGAATACGTTTCTTCAGTTGTTTCATCATCCATTGTTTGGCTGTTGTCCCGAACTCTTCTTTGAATTTGATAAAGAAGCTCGTTCTTCCCATATTGGACAATGTGATCAATTGATCCAAATTGTTTACTTTAGTATAATTCTGCATGACAAAATCTCTGAACTCAAGTTCTTTACCGATAATAGGATGGAAAAGTGTTCCTATTTCTTCTTTCTTATAGAAGCCTTTCAGTAAAAAGAAAAGTTCACGTTGTTTTACATCATGCAGGTGTGTACAGTTCAGGTCGCTTCTTAAGCAATGAATGACTGTTTCGAGGAAAGGCATTAATGGATAACGAATAGGAACAGGCTCAAAATTATATTCCATACCTGCGCAAATGGGGGTCAGACCTTGAAATAACAGTTTGTCACAGTTACTTTGAGGTATATCAAACGCCATTGCCAACAGTTGGGATTTGGACGTTGCAGATATCTTCACCATTGATGATTTAGGTAATACTACCATTTCATTGTTGTGAAATGTATGATTACAGAATTGATCGCAGTAAACAGAGAAATCACCTTTTAAAAAGAATAAAAGATAATTCTTATGCGCATATTCTTCTACTATACTTATCCCTTCATCAAATTTAATATATTTGAATCCGCCGGAATTATCTGTCATGTCATTTTTGCATGACAAATGTCCTTGCAAGTAAAGTAATTCATTGTTTGATTGTTTTGTTTTCATATCCTTCCTTTATTAATGATTCAGAAGCTATTTTAATTTAATCTGCTTCATAATTGATTCAGCATTATGCCATATAATATGGTCATATTCAGTATATTATTAATTATATAATTGAATACTACCACCAACTTCTTTCAATATGAAACATATTGTATGGAATTATTCTTATATAATCTATTATAAATCAATTAGATATAACTGATTTATACATCATTCATCTCTATTATAAAATAGAGATGAACAGTGCAAAGAAACCTTATATTGATTAAAGGGTTGACTATTAATGGATTATGTGAATGCTTCCAAGCAAGGATATGTAAGAAATATGTCTGGATAGATGTGGAAGATTTAACTGGAAATAGATATCCGCCGATATTTATTTGTTGAGAAAAGTAGAGAGTGAAATGAATTATTTTTTTATAGCAATATCATTTGTTTTTGCAGTATTTATGGGGTGGATCATTACTCCCCAGATTTTACTGGTAGCTTTCCGGAAGCGCCTGTTCGATTCTGTAGGTGGACGTAAAATCCATGATGGTGTAGTTCCCCGTTTGGGCGGTGTTGTCTTTGCTCCGATACAATGCTGTTTGCTGATTTTATCTATATTTTTTATGTGCAAGTTAGGCATAACAGCCGATATGCCGGAACCATCTGCTATACTTTTTCAGTTCCTGCTATTGATGGCCGGGCTACTTGTATTGTCTATGGTTGGCATTGTGGATGATTTGATAAGGATTGACTATCGTAAAAAGTTTATAGCCCAGATTGTCGGCGCTTCGTTTCTCCCTCTTTCCGGACTTTGGATCAATGACTTGTATGGTTTACTGGGAATTACGTTTTTATCTCCCTGGATTGGAATTCCCCTGACAATATTTGTGGCAGTCTTTATCATTAACGCCATTAATCTGATAGATGGCATAGACGGGCTTTGTTCCGGCCTGGTTGCTATAGGTTCCCTTACTTTCGGCTTCTTGTTTATTTATGGCGGGGCATGGTTGCACGCAACCTTTGCTTTTATTACTGCGGGAGTATTGTGTCCTTTCTTCTATTATAATGTATTTGGCAAATCAAAAGGTAAACGGAGGATTTTTATGGGAGACACAGGCAGTTTGACCTTGGGACTTTCCATGGCATTTCTGGCTATTAGCTATGCGATGAATAATCCGTTGATAAAGCCCTTTTCGGAGGGGGCGATCGTATTGTCTTTTTCCACATTGATTGTGCCGCTTTTTGATGTTGTCCGTGTGGTTTGGATACGTTATCGCCATCGTAGTCCCCTTTTTATACCTGACCGGAATCATATACATCATAAGTTCTTGCGAATAGGGGTATCCCATCATATTGCGATGATACTTATTTTGGTTCTGGCTCTTTTATTCAGCTTCTTCAATATAATTGCAGTGCAATATGTGAGCAATAACATTGTGATTTTTATGGATGTCGTTGTGTGGGTGGTATTTCATTTCTGGTTGGACAGGCTGGAAATGAGCCGGTTAAAACATGAAATAGCAAATAATTAAGATAAATGATATGAGAATAGCTGTTATTGGTGGTTCCGGATTTGTGGGAAGTCGTTTGCTCAGCTTGTTGCAGGCTGTTTCCGTTGCCGAACTGCGGAATATTGACAAGAGGCCGAGTGAGCTTCATCCTGATGTGACGGAAATAGCGGATGTACTCGATGTACAGAAGCTGACGGAGTTGCTGGCAGGAGTTGAGGTGGTTGTTTTATTGGCAGCCGAGCACCGGGATGACGTGACTCCGGCATCGCTTTATTACAAAGTGAACGTGGACGGAATGCATAATACACTTCGTGCGATGGAGAGCAATGGGATTTCCCGGTTGATATTTACCAGTTCTGTTGCTGTTTATGGTTTGAACAAGGTCAATCCTTCGGAGTTACATCCTACTGACCCTTTTAATGATTACGGGCGTAGCAAGTGGCAGGCGGAATGTGTCTTGCAGAAATGGTATGCCGCCCATCCGTCTTGGAATATTAATATACTCCGGCCTACAGTGATTTTCGGAGAAGGTAATCGGGGAAATGTATATAATTTGTTGCGTCAGATAACTTCGGGACGTTTCTTGATGGTAGGTACCGGTGAAAACCGGAAATCGATGGCATATGTCGGCAATGTGGTTTCTTTTATAGCTTTTCTGATAGAGCATGGAAAAGAGGGGTACAATGTCTTCAACTATGTTGACAAGCCTGATTTTACAATGAACGATTTGGTATATCATGTCGGGGGTTCACTGAAAAGGCATATTCCTACCGTTCATTTTCCTTATTGGTTGGGAATGTTGGGCGGATATGGTTTCGATGTTCTGGCTAAGGTTACAAGGAAAAAACTGTCAGTGAGTTCCGTCCGTGTCAAAAAGTTCTGTGCGGTAACGCAGTTTGACTCTATTCGGATACAAGAATCCGGTTTCAAACCCACCTTCTCTTTGGAAGAAGGGTTAACCCGGACATTACAATATGAATTTGGTGCCGGAGCTAAAAAAGGCTCCTGATTGATAAACTGAATTTTCCGCCTTGAAAGGGAGGCGGAATAAACATATATAATTTGGGGGTAGCCGTCAATAATGTGACTGGCGGGAGCGGAGCGCGCTTGGAGGTTACCTTTTGATTGTATGTATCATTGAATCTGAAATAATTATTATGGGTGAAAAAGCAAAAAAATGGTTGGTTGTATGTGTGCAGAGCAACAGGGAGAAGAAAACCTATGAACGACTTATAGCGTTGGGATTCGAAGCCTTTCTTCCATTACAGGAAGAGTTGCGCCGGTGGAGTGATCGTTGTAAAAAAGTACAGCGCGTGGTTATTCCCATGGTTGTTTTTGCCCGTCTTGCTCCTGCTGAATATATTCAGGTGTTACGGCTTCCTTCTGTCAATCGCTTTATGGTATTACGTGGAGAAAGTACTCCTGCCATAATACCGGATTCTCAAATGGAGCGCTTTCGTTTTATGCTTGACTATTCCGAGCAAGCGGTTGAAATGTGTTTGGAACGTATTCAGCCGGGCGAACAAGTGAAAGTTATAAAGGGGCCGCTCACAGGACTGGCAGGAGAGTTGATCACAATGGATGGAAAAAGTAAGGTGGCAGTCAGGATTAATATGTTGGGAGCAGCTATGGTGGAAGTTCCGGTGGGCTTTGTGGAAAAAATATAGTGTGGCCTTACAAAAGGCTGTTTTGATACAACCCGTTTCATCGTAAGAGTTACTTTTCCGGTGAAGGGTTATAATAAAAAAAGTATGTAGGCTTTATGGATGAACAAATAACTGTGACACGGCCTTTGATGCCATCGCTGGAGGAGTTTAATATTTATCTGCAAGATATATGGCAACGTAAATGGATCACCAATAATGGGTACTATCATAATAAATTGGAAGAAGCGTTGGCGGAATATTTAAAGGTTCCCTATGTCAGTTTGTTTACCAATGGTACTTTGCCCCTGATCACTGCTTTGCAGGCATTACATATTACCGGAGAAGTGATAACCACTCCTTATAGTTTCGTAGCGACTTCCCATTCCTTATGGTGGAATGGCATTAAACCTGTATTTGTGGATATCGACCCTATGACCGGCAATCTTGACCCTGAAAAGATAGAGGCCGCAATAACTTCCCGCACTACTGCCATTATGCCGGTTCATGTGTATGGGATACCTTGTGATACTAGGCGTATTCAGGAAATAGCAGATAGATATGGTTTGAAAGTTCTTTATGATGCGGCTCACGCATTTGGCGTTACAGTAAATGGAAAAAACATCTTGAATGAAGGAGATTTGTCGACATTAAGCTTTCATGCGACCAAAATCTATAATACAATAGAGGGTGGAGCTTTGATTATGCATGATAAGGCAACCAAGAAACGCATTGATTATTTGAAAAATTTCGGTTTTGCGGGTGAAACGGAAGTTGTCGCTCCCGGTATTAATAGTAAGATGGATGAGGTGCGGGCTGCCTACGGGTTACTGAATTTGAAGCAGGTGGATACTGCGATTGAAGCCTGCCGGCAAGTGGTGATGCGTTACCGCGAGGGATTGCGGCAAGTGAAAGGGATTGCTTGTTTTTATGATAGGCCCGGCATAAGATATAATTATTCTTACTTTCCAATTTTGATAGATGCGGCAGAATATGGCATGACCCGCGATGAGCTTTATTTCAAGATGAAAGAGAAGAATGTGTTGGGACGCCGGTATTTCTATCCGCTGATTAGTACATTTTCCACTTATCGTGGATTGGAAAGTGCAAATCCTGAGAATCTGCCGAATGCTCACAAAATGGCAGATAGTGTGATCTGTTTACCAATACATCATGAATTAAATGAAAGAGATTTAGAGCGGGTGATACGTTTGATTGTAAAATAGCGGAATTATGAAACTAGGAGTTATGCAGCCCTATTTTATGCCTTATATTGGTTATTTCCAGTTAATGAAAGCTGTTGATAAGTATGTGGTTTATGATGATGTAAATTTCATTAAGCGTGGTTGGGTTAATCGTAATAATATATTGGTGAAGGGAAAAAAGGTGATGTTCACTATTGCATTGAAGCAAGCAAGCCAGAATAAACTCTTTAATGAGATTGAAATAGGTGATGATTTCAAGAAACTGATGAAAACTTTTCAGATGAATTATTCTAGGGCAGTCAATTATGACCAGACAATGGCATTGATGGAGAGAATAGTTTCTTTTCCCAATAGGCAGCTTGCTATATTTATTGCTAATAGTTTACGGGAAATATTAAATTATTTATCTATTGATACAGAGATACTGATGTCTTCGGATATTCCAAAAAGCAATTTGTTAAGAGGAAAAGATAAGATACTTCAACTTTGCAGAACTCTGGAGGCGAATATTTATTATAACGCTATAGGAGGTCGGAGTTTATATGATAAAGAAGAATTTGCTACGTATGGTATTACATTAAATTTTATAGATACGGTTATTTCCCCATATTCTCAATTATATACAGAAGAATTTATTTCTCATCTGTCTATAATAGATGTATTAATGAATAATACAAAAGAAGAAGTGAATCATTTACTGGATTCTTATTTAATAATACATTGATTTAGTTATAAATATGGATATAGTTGTTTGCACTGAACCTTTATCATACATTGAATTTAGAGATTTTATAATGGATTCTGCGGATTGGTTTGTACCCTCTTTGCACACAATGCCAGACTTGAATAAATGGATATTAAAAATGTTCCGGCAGGGCTTTATGTATTATTCGAAGTCAGAATCCAATATTATAGCCCTTATGGTCATTTATCATAATGTGGAAAAGCATTTTATATACATTCCATATATTTGTGTACATCCGGACTGTTGGGGATGTGGAATATCAAGACAAATTTTAAGTTACTTAATGTTACATCTTCCTGCTCATATTAATGAAGTATACCTGGAAGTAAGAAAGGACAATGAACGTGGCATTCATTTATATGAAAAATTTGGTTTCTATGAATTCGAAGACAGAGGGGTTAAACATCTGATGAAAAAAGAAATATATAAAATAAACGTTTGAACAACATATCTTTATCGTATGGAAAATATTCATCCGTTAGTTAGTATAGTCTGCTGTTCTTTCAATCATGTGTCATATATCCGTCAGTGTCTGGATGGATTTATAATGCAGACTACAAATTTCCCGATAGAAATGCTTATTCATGATGATGCTTCTACAGATGGCACACAAGATATAATTCGAGAGTACGAAAAAAAGTATCCAGATATGATAAAGCCCATATATCAGACTGAGAACCAATATTCAAAAGGGATAGAAATAAATTTGGTTTATAATTTTCCTCGGGCTAAAGGTAAGTATATAGCATTTTGTGAGGGAGATGATTATTGGACTGATCCATTGAAATTGCAAAAACAGTATGATTTCATGGAAAGTCATCCAAATTATGTGCTATGCACGCATTATTATAGGGAATTTTTTCAGATGACTAATGAATTCGGTTCTGTACTTCCCTATTATTCTACAGTAAGAGAGGAGAAAACATTTGATTTAAATTATTTTGTGAGTAATATAGAGTGGGTAACCCAACCACTTACTGCATTATTTTTAAATTCTGCTTTAGATGTGGAGTTATGCAAGAAATATGATTGTTTTACAGATGTCCTTTTATTCTATACACTCTTGAAGAATGGAAAAGGATTCCTGATGGCAGATGTTATGGGAGTATATCGCATTACAGGAAAAGGCGTTTGGACAGGCTTGGATGATAATGGTAAGAATGTGCAAAGTTTTGTTGCGAGGATAGCTATTTATGATGCAGATCCTTCACGAGAGAATGCGCTGTATTTTCTAACTCAATTTAGACAAGACACATTTAGTCGTATTTTATTTTTAAAAAATCCCATACTTGTTGTACGAATAGTTCATATACTTTGGCGTGAATTTGGTATGATAACGACTTGTAAAACCCTGTTTTCAAAAATATTAAAGTTGCCTAATATGAAATTATTATAATTTCATATTGTATAATTATAGCCATGTCCGTAGCTTTTAAAGTATCCGTTTTGATACCTGTCTATAATGCAGAAGCTTATATTGAATCCTGTGTTCGTTCTTTATTTGAACAAAGTCTGGAAGATATAGAATATATTTTTGTCAATGATTGTACTTCTGATAAAAGTCTTGATATTTTAAATGAAATAATGGATGAGTATCCGGCCAGGAAAGAGCAAGTGAAAGTTATCTCTCATTCTTGTAATAAGGGTGTTGCGTCAACACGTAATACGGGTCTGCTTTATGCTCAAGGAGAATATATAGGATGGGTTGATTCAGACGATTGGGTCGAAAAGAATATGTTTGAAATCCTTTATCTTATGGCTAAACAGGCTGATGCGGATATTGTTTGGTGTGATTATTATATTAATTCCCCTGTTGAAAAAATATGTAAACAGAAAACAGAAGAACACACGGAAATCTTATTAGACGCTATCATGAGAGAAGATATGATGGCGCCTCTATGGAATAAATTGATAAAAAGGAGGTTATTTGTGGACTCTGGAATTAGATTTCTTGATAACGTAAACATGGCAGAGGATATGAATGTGGTTGTGAAGATCTTGCAGCTTTCTTCAGTGATTAAATATATTCCTTATGCTCTTTACCATTACAATGCTGATAACAATAGTTCCTTGACTTCTAGAAAAGATGTTGGCAAGCGGCAGTGTGAGCATATCACAAGCTTGGTTGATGCGGTGAAATATTTGTCCCGATCATATTCTGGCTGGATAACGGAGGAGGATATGTTGCTGTATAAATTGTTATCGAAGCGTTTGTATTTATTTTCTTTTGATGTGAATGATTTTAAATTGTGGGCTAAAACTTTCCCGGAGACTAATTCTTATATTTTCAGATGCCCGAGCACAAAATTGAGATATAAATTGCTAGGTTGGATGGCAGCTCATCGTTTGTGGTTATTGATCGAAATATGGACAAAAATGAAAGTACTTATTAAAAAGTCCATGAATTGGGTTGAACCGAATAGACGATTTTAGCAATTGATAAAAGGAAATAGTATGTTTTTGTGTCTAATAAAACAAATTTCAGAGAAATGAATATAGCATTAATTATAGCGGGTGGTTCCGGTAATCGGATGGGACAGGACATTCCCAAGCAATTTATACATGTGAGTAATTGTCCCGTCATTGTACATACAATGTTGGCTTTCCAAAAACATCCGGATATTGTGTCCATCGCAGTTGTTTGTCTGGGTGGATGGGAAACGGTTTTGCGTTCGTATGCCTGTCAGTATAATGTAACCAAATTACGTTGGATATTTCCTGGTGGCGGTAATGGACAGGAATCAATATACAATGGTATATGCGGTTTAAAAGAGAATGGCGTAGACAGAGATGCTTTGGTTTTGATTCACGATGCTGTACGCCCTTTGGTATCCCAAGGTGTTATATCCTCCAATATTGCCATATGTAAGCAATACGGATATGCTATAACCGGCATCCAGTGCAGGGAGGCAATTCTTGAAAGTGATGATGGGTTTTATTCAACTACGAGCATTCCCCGTGACAAGTTGATCAGGACACAGACTCCCCAGACATTCCGGTTTGCCAATATAATAAATGCCCATGAAGAGGCACGGCAAAAAGGAATCTTGAATTCAGTCTCTTCATGTACACTTTTGGCGGAATTGGGAGGATATGAAATGCATATAGTTCCGGGCGAAGAACGGAACATTAAGATTACCACTACTGAAGATTTGGAGATATTTAAAGTCTTGATGCAGACATCGAAGGAGGAATGGCTGAAATGATTACTTATTATGATGACATCAGGAGGGTAAAAGACCTGTGTTTACCATGGAAAACTTTAGATAAGGCGAATATATTGATTGTGGGAGCTACGGGGTTGATAGGAAGGGCGTTGGTGGATGTACTGATGCAGTTACCAGATAAAGGTTTCCATCTTTATGCGGGTGTACGTGATTTGGCTTATGCACAAAATTGTTTTGTGCAGTATGAGAATGCAGCCGCTTTCACTATTCTGCCATATGATGTAGTGACACCGATGCCGTTTGATGTTGATTTTCATTATATCATTCATGCGGCGAGTCATGCGGCTCCGGATGCATTTAGGAATGATCCGGTGGGAGTTGTCAAGGCCAATATCCTGGGAGTCGATCATTTGTTCTCTTATGGGATAAGGCATAGCCTGAAAAAGTTTCTGTATGTGTCTTCCGGCGAAGTTTATGGAGAAGGGACAACTGCTGCTTTCCGTGAAGAAGACAGTGGTACTTTCGACTGGCTTTCTTTGAGGGCATGTTACCCGTCTTCGAAACGGGCTGCCGAGACATTGTGTATTTCTTATGCGTCCCAATATCGGATAGAGACTTCAATTGCGCGTCCTTGTCACGTGTATGGTCCTTTCTTTACCCCCAAGGATGATCGTGTCTATGCACAATTCATACGGAATGTATTGGCCAAGGAAAAAATCTGCCTGAAAAGTTCGGGGATACAAAAGCGTTCCTGGTGCTATGTGGTGGATTGTGCTTTCGCTCTTCTTTATGTATTGTTAAAAGGGGAAAACGGAAATGCCTATAATGTTGCTGATGGGCAGTCGGAAGTCAGTATCTGTGAATTGGCTGAGATGATTGCTTTGAAGGGTGGACAGGATATAGTCTTTGATATACCAGAGTCATCGGTGGACTCTTCCCATGTCATATTGCGGGCAGTTTTTGATACTGAAAAAATAAACGGGCTGGGGTGGTATCCTCAATGGAAATTGGAAGAAGGGATTTCGCATACACTTGACACTTTGATTGGGGCTTGAGGATAAGATGAGGAAGATTTATAAGCTGTTATGTTCATGCAGACGGGTATGTTCCCAATTCTTCTATTTGCATACCATGGGATATAAGATCCGTAGAATCAGGCGGAAGGAAAATATAAAAGTCCTGTTTGCTGTAGCAGAAAGTGCGACATGGAAAAACGATAGTCTGTATAGAGCGATGTTGGCGCATCCCGGATTTACACCGTCAATTCTTGTCTTACCGGATGAACAGAAGGAGGAAAGTCTGTTGAAAGAAGAAGTAGATTCATGTTTTGATTTCTTTTGTAAGAAAGGATATGTTTGCAGTTATCCTTATAAAGACGGCAAGTTGGTCAGTATCCGTAAAAACCTGCAGCCGGATATTATATTTTATCAGAAGCCTTACACTTATTATCCGGAAAGTTTTCTATACAATAAGAATATGGCTGCGCTGTTCTGCTATACGAATTATGCTTTTCATAGTCTGTTGGCGGAATGGGCCAATAAAAATGATTTCTTTAAGCTTGTATGGCAGAACTATTATGAGAATGGAACTGCATTTGCAGAACTGAAGAAAAAATATCCGGAAGCGGCTTCTAATATAATAGTGACCGGATTGCCTGTTACGGACATGTTTTTAAATGGTAATCATGAAGACAGGTGGAAAATGACTGACAGGAGGTATAAGCGGATTATCTGGGCTCCCCATTTTTCAATATCTGATGGTGGATGCTTGAGCTATTCTACTTTTTTATCCATAGCAGAAGAGTTGTTGAATTTTATAAAGACAACCCGATTACCTTTTCAAATGGCTTTCAAGCCCCACCCTTTGTTGAAAAGTCAATTATATGAGCATTCTTTATGGGGAAAAGAGAAAACCGATTGGTACTATTCGGAATGGAAGAATCTGCCAAACACGCAGTTGGAGACAGGCGAATATGTTGACCTGTTCATGACTTCGGATGCCATGATTCACGATTGCGGTTCTTTTACTGTCGAATATCACCATACGTTGAACCCGGTGATGTACCTCATTAATGGGAAAGAACATACCGGAATGATGAACTCTTTTGCAAAGGAAGCCTATGACCTGCATTATAAAGGAACGGATGTTCAGGATATCCGGAATTTCATCAAGAAGATTGTTTTGGAAGGGGATGACTATCTGTTGGAAAAAAGGAAGTCTTTTTTTGATTCCTATTTAGTGTCTCCCAACCAGCAGTCGGCTGCAGACAATATAATCCATGCCATTTTAGGAACAGGGCATTATGCAGAAAAAGACGGAAACGGATAAAGATATTCGTACACTGGGATTTTCCGGCGTGAAATGGGCTTCGATAGGACGTTTCTCTTCACAAGGGATCAGTTTTACTTTGGGGCTTATTCTGGCACGTTTACTTTTGCCTTCGGATTATGGTATGTTGGGAATGCTTGGAGTGTTTACCGCGTTTGCGGGTTCATTTATCGATTGCGGATTCAGTTCCGCTTTGATACGTAAACTGAATCGTACGGATATTGATTGTTCCACTGTTTTTTATTATAATTTGGGAACGGGTTTGTTGGTATATGTCATTCTGTTTTGCAGCGCTCCTTTTATAGCGGACTTTTATAAACAGCCCTTATTGACGGATGTAGCCAGAATTGCTTGTCTGACAATACCGATAGGGGCTTTGTGCTCGGTACACAGTAATATCTTATATTTTCAATTGAGATTTAAAGACATTGCTGTCGGCAATATTTTGGCTACTATCCTTTCAGGTGGCATGGGGCTGTTCCTTGCGTATAATGGTTATGGAATTTGGGCGTTGGTGTGCCAGGGGATTGTGTCGTCTTTAGTGAACTGTGGATACCTCTGGTGGATTTCCTGTTGGAAACCATTACGGGTATTCTCGATGGGTTCTTTTAAGGAGTTGTTTGGTTATGGCAGTAAATTGATGTTGTCCGGTTGGCTCAATACCATGTATGCGCAGTTGTCTCCTTTGATTATCGGAAGGTTTTATTCTTCTTCATCCCTGGGATATTATACGAGGGCTCAAAGCTATGTGAATTTTCCGAGTGATAATATAACAGGAGTATTGCAACAGGTATTTTTTCCTGTTCTGGCAAGATTGCAAAATGAAGATGAGCGGTTAATCGGAATTTATCGGAAATATGTAAAGATTTGTGCAGTTTTTATATTTGGCGGAATGGTTCTTTTGGTATCACTGGCCAAACCATTGGTTGTTTTTCTACTTACGGATAAATGGTTGCCGTGTGTTCCTATTATGATGCTTTTATGTTTTTCCTCCATGTTTTCTTTTGTGAATACAATCAATTTGTCCCTTTTACAGATTAAGGGACGATCAGATTTATTCTTAAAATTGGAAATAGTGAAAAAAATAATTTCCATTACTATGCTTCTGCTTAGTGCTTCGTGGGGAATTATGGCAATGTGTTGGGCTATGGTGATATATACACAGATTGCTATTTTTATTAACACCTATTATACCGGAAAATTGTTTCATCTGGGGTATTGGGAACAACTGACCGATTTTTTTCCTTATTTGGTTCTGGCGCTTCTGGCCAATATTCCTGCCTATTTGCTGAGGTATACCTTTTTGCCTGCCGGTATGCAGATAATACTGGGCGGATTGATGAGTTTGTCTGTCTATCTGTTTCTGTTAAAGATAAGGCAGGATGATATATATTTACTGATGAAGCATGTGTTGTCAGACTTTTATAAACACAAAATAAACAAGGTGTCAGGAGGGAGCGGGAAGTGATATTCAACTTGATAGCCGGCATATACAGGAGATATCAGGAGTATATTCATCCGGGCATATATGTTACCAGACATGGGATTTTGTATCGTGAGAAGGGATGCAGATATTATATAACTTCCCGGGGTAAACTGATGGTCGGTAAGGTATGGGTAGGAAAGATTCCTTCTCAAGAGAAAGGGCGGCTCATTCTTCATGCTGATTCGGAATTGATTGTAAAAGGGGCTTTTGATATAATCGGGTCTACTATAGTTGTGCTACCGAATGCTAAACTTGTCATAGGCTCAGGATATATCAATTTCCATTCAAAGTTGCATTGTTTCAATCATATTGAAATCGGGAATAATGTCATTATTTCCGAGAATGTAATTATTCGGGATTCGGATAATCATCAGATTATAGATGGGAATAGCATGTCTGCTCCTATTGTTATAAAAAATAATGTATGGATCGGTATGGCCGCCATTATATTGAAGGGGGTGACTATTGGAGAAGGAGCTATTGTTGCGGCAGGTGCTGTCGTCACTAGAGATGTTCCGGCGCATACGATTGTGGCGGGTGTTCCGGCAAAGGTCATTAAAAAAGATGTTTTTTACACTGTATAAAACTGAATTACATGGAAAATAATGCATTCGTATCTGTCATTGTACCTGTATATAACTCGGCGCAATATCTGGGGAAGTGTATAGATAGTATTCTGTCGCAGTCGTATAAAGACTTTGAACTTCTTCTTATCAATGATGGTAGTAAAGATGCCTCGGGGCAAATTTGTGACGATTATGCACAGAGTGACGATCGGATAAGAGTCTTTCATCAGGAGAATTTGGGGGTCAGTGCTGCCAGGAATCTGGGACTTGAAAGGCATAATGGTTCCTATTTTATCTTTATAGATTCGGATGATTATGTGCAGAGGGAATATCTGGAAGAATTGATGAAATACAAAGATTGTGATCTGGTGCAATGTTCTTGTGTAGCCGAGCCGTCAGGAAATGGCTATTTGTTTGGAGATGAGATGTTTGAAGGAAAGGTGCAAATCCACCGGTGCTTGTCAAAATATATATATCCGGAGTTTACAGTGCCTTTCGGTCGATTATATAAATCGACCATTCAGAGGACAAACCGTTTGTTTTTCAATACTTTTTTATATTCGGGCGAGGACACGTTATGGGTGAGCCAATATTTATTGTATATCCATTCGGTGAGAACTTCCTCTTATGACGGGTATATTTACGTACATCATACAGGAGAGCATTTGTCTCAAAAAGCGATTTCTTATGAACATTTGGAATGTATACTAAACAGTTTGTTGACCGCTTATGCTAATCTTGAGAAAAAATACTCTGTGGATTTAACGTGTACCCGGCTTAGTGCTACTGCCTATTTTTATCATAGGTATATAATACATCTGGCAAAGGAAGACTTTTGTAACATTGAAGAAGCATTGAGAAAGTCTTGTGCCAATCCTTTAATTAAGGATATCTTTTATGATAAAAGCTATCTTCGGAAAGGAAAGAGAATGCGGTTGTTCAACTGGTTGGTATTACATGATGCGTACCGCTTATTAGCACTTTATGTCAGACAGTGGAAACGATATATGTAACTATGATAAGGATTAAATGAAAAAAGGTGGAATGATGACATTAAAGGAATATCTTGATTCGGATCGGATGGATTATTTTCCACCACTATCAAAAGGATGGCTGTTGGACTGGCTTTTAAAGACCGAGCAATATTGGATTAGAAAGTATATGAAAGCCCTTCGTAAGGAAGAATTCTATACTGCTTATAAAAAGAACAGGCTGCTGAAATATTATTATTTCAGAAAAAAGAACATTCTGGGTGTCCGCCTTGGTTTTTTCATAAGTGCGGGTTGTTTCGATACAGGTCTGAAAATATATCATTACGGTTCCATCATTGTGAATCCGAAATCACGTATCGGAAAGAATTGTACCATACATGGTACTTGTTGCATCGGAAGTAAAGGAACTTTTCCCGATGACTCTCCTGTTATTGGCGACAATGTGGATATTGGACAGAATGCGCAGATTTTAGGGGGGATAATCATAGCGGACGGAGTGAAGATTGGCGCAGGGGCTGTTGTCCTGAAATCGGTATTGCAACAGGGCGTAACTGTGGTTGGGGTTCCTGCCCGTATTTTAGAAAAGCAATAATGCAAGTCTCGATTATTACAATCAATTATAATAACGGTGCAATGCTGGAGTCCACCGTCAAGTCTGTCATTGACAATAAAAGGAATCTGGACGGAGAAGCGGAGTATATTGTGATTGATGGCGGAAGTACCGATAACAGTGTGCCGGTTATCCAAGAATATGCGGGATATATAGATTATTGGGTGAGCGAGAAAGATAAAGGCGTGTACAATGCAATGAATAAAGGAGTTTCCATTGCGAAAGGGAGTTACTGTCTTTTTCTTAATTCGGGAGATACTTTCTATGAAAAAGATACTTTGCGGAAAGTCCTTCATTCGTTGGATACGGACTTTGTGTGTGGCAATGCATGCTTGAAGTATGCGGATGGGGTTGCGCAATGGAAAGCTCCGCAAATAGTGGATATGCAATTTTTCCTGCAACGTTTTTCCGTCTGCCACCAGTCTTTATTTATCCGTACAAGCTTGCTTAAGGCTCATCCATACAACGAATCATTGGCAATAGTGGGTGATTATGAACAGTTATTTTACGAGATGGTGGTGAATCACCGGAGCTACAAGAGAGTGGAGCTGACCATCTGTTATTACGGATGTGATGGCATTTCTTCCTGCCATGAGAAATCTGATGCAGAAAAAAGGTATGTATTGAATGAATTCCGTCATCGGGGATATATAGAGCCTGATGAACTCTGCGATATAGTAAACAGGCTAAAGGCAGGCACCCGTAAGTACCGCTTGTTATTGTTTCTTGCTAAATGTATTGTAAATAATCGTATGCACTTATGGAAGTAAATATACATCAAATGAACCATACTCCTGTTCCGTTGGTAATTGCTTTTACCCCTGATTATTTTATCCCTGCGGCCACTTGTCTGTATTCAATCTTTGAAAACATGCGACCGGACGGACAGCTTCATGTCATATGCCTGCTTGGCGGGGAACTGCCGGAGCGGTTAAGGCAAAAGATACAAGTAATAGGCGGGCAGTGTGCGCGCTACTCTTTTGTGAACCTTCAAGGCCGTTTGCAAGATATCTATGTTGATGCCAAGTACACGGAAGCGGCATCTTATCGGCTATTGTTGCCGGACTTGCTTCCGGAATACGATAAAGTGATATATATTGATTGCGATGTGATAGTCCGTAATGATTTGGTTGGACTATACCATTCAGTCGAATTGGGAAGAAATTATTTAGCTGCTGTTTTTGAAGCCCCTTTAGAGTTCCAGATGGAACGTTTTAAGGCAATAGGCTGTGATCCGATGGAATATATTAATTCCGGTTTCCTGATAATGAACCTGAAACAGATGCGTCGGGACAAGATGGTCGATAAATTCTTGGAAGCTTCAAAGGCAGACTATCTGGAGTTTCCGGATCAGGACGTACTTAATCGGTTGTGTAAGGGAAGGATAATCGGTCTGGCTCCTTATCATAATTCTATCCGCACTTTTTATCTGCCCCAATATAAGAAGTCCTTTTTACAGAAATATACTGAACAGGACTGGGAAGAAGTCCGGCGCCATGGTACAGTGCATTATACAGGGGCAAAGCCTTGGAATTATTTTACGGTAGAGTTCCGGTTATGGTGGCAATACTATGACCGTTTGCCGGGGGAGATAAAAAAAGAATGGAAGATGAATAAGAAAATATGCTTGTTGGCCAAACTAAACGGAATACCTTGCGTGTATTTTGTGTTGGACGGGCTACGGAGACTGTATCGTAAATTGAAATATGCATTATAGGGAAAAATGAGAATGAAGCGATGGGCAAAGCGGCTTGTTCCCGCAAAATATTGGAATACAAGGCGTAAAAAGATGATTTTGAAACAGCACCGGAAAGTGGCGGATTTCTGGGTTCCTCTCATTGAAGCTTATTATCATGGGGAAATAGAAAAGTATCCGTTGAAGCCTGAAAAGAATTTGGGAACTCAGAAGATTATCTGGCAGTATTGGGGGCAGGGGCTTGATGGAGATGAATTGCCGGAGATAATCCGGCTCTGTTTTGAGTCGGTTGATAAATATAAGCAGGATTATCAGGTGATCCGACTTACGGACACAACCCTGTCCGATTATCTGGATTTGCCGGATTTCGTATTGGAAAAACGGAATAACCGGCGATTTACCCGCACTTTCTTTTCCGATTTGTTGCGTCTGGCTTTATTGGCGACGTATGGCGGTGTGTGGCTGGATGCCACCGTTCTGCTGACAGGCCCTTTCCCGGAAGAATATAAGAATGCTGATTTCTTTATGTTCCAACGTTCTGACGAAGAAAGGGACAAGAGCTATTGGGAAAATGTTTATGCTTATTATTTCGGTTGGGATCCCGCCTTTAAGGTACGGATGCTGAGCAGTGTCATTTTCGCGCAAAGGGGTAATGTTGTCATTTCAGCTCTATATGATTTGCTGTTGTATTTTTGGAAGACGGAAGACTCCCTTTCTGATTATTTCTGTTTTCAGATTTTGTTTCATGAGTTGATGGCAAACCGCCTTTCTGATAAGAATTGTGCGATAGTGAATGACTGTATTCCGCACATTCTGCAAACTAAAATCAACGGAAACTATGATAGTCTTTCATTCGAAGAAACATTCGTCTTGAGTAATATACACAAAATGGCGTATTTCGACGATGAGGCGCTCTATCGTTTGAAAGTGGTACTTGGGGTAAACCGGAAGAAGGCGTAATGAAACATGCCTATTTAATTATCGCTCACCATGAGTTTGAAGTTCTGGAGAAACTGGTTCAGTCGCTTGATGATGTCCGGAATGATATTTATATCCACTTTGACAGGAAACTGAAGAGTCTGCCGGCCTTTATAATCCGGTATGCAGGCTTATATATATTGGAAGAAAGGATAGATATACGGTGGGGGCATATCTCTCAAATCAAGGCGGAATATGTTTTGTTTGAAACTGCTTACAGGCATGGCGGATACAGTTATTATCATCTGCTTTCCGGTGTCCATCTGCCGCTGAAATCACAAGACTATATTCACCGTTTGTTTGAGAAGCTGAAAGATAAGGAAGTGTTGGCATATGTACCCAATAACGACTATCAGACAGATTTAAAGATGCGTAGATATAATTTCTTTATGAAGAATTTCATGCATAAGGATTATCGGGTGAGGCGGCTGAATCAGCTTTTATGGAGAATTTGTATCCGCATTCAGAAGGAGTTGCATATTTACCGGAATAGAAGGACGTTTTATGCCAATGCCGCTAATTGGGTGAGTGTGACCGCCCATTGTGTCGCCTATCTGCTGCAAATTAAAAAGAAAGTTTTGCGGAAGTACCGTTTTACATTGTGTGGTGATGAATTCTTTATTCCTTCAGAGATAGGCAGTTCGCATCTGAAAGATAATATATTGTATTATGACAAGCTCTTGAAGTGTGACTTCGGAGCGACAGGGCCTCGCACCTATAGCTTGGAGGACTATGATGTCCTGCTTGACTCAGATTGTTTGTTTGCCCGTAAATTCAGCCGTATGGACATGGATATTGTAAATAAGTTGGCACTTCATATAAAGCCTGAAGGATGAAACACGCCTATTTAATCATTGCACATAATGAATTTGAGGTCTTGTCGCGGCTGCTTCAGGCACTCGATGATGTCCGTAATGATATTTATATCCATTTTGACCGGAAACTGCAAGAATATCCACCTTGTCAATTAATACATGCGGGACTTTGTATTTTGACCGGACGCATAGATGTCCGTTGGGGAGATGCCAGTGTCGTGAATGCTGAATATGCATTGTTTGAAGCAGCGTATAAGCATGGCGGTTACAGTTACTTTCATCTGCTTTCCGGTGTTGATATGCCTCTTAAATCGCAGGATTATATCCATCGTTTTTTTGAAGTTAACGCAGGAAAGGAATTCGTCGGTTATTATCAGGGAGATATTACAAAAGAGATAAACCGCAAAGTGCGGAGATGGCATTTGTTTCCGAAAGATTTTAAGGACACAGGTAGCGTTGTAGCGACAGGAAAGAGAGCATTGCGTGCGGTCTTTATCCGGTTACAGCAGATGGCCGGCATCTATCGCAACAGAGGAACCAATTTTAAGAAAGGCACTCAATGGGTAAGCCTTACAGTTGATTGTGTCGGTTATTTGCTTCAGCAGAAAGAAGTGGTCGGGCGGATGTACAGGCATACCTTTTGTGCGGATGAGATATTTGTACAGACAATTTGCTGGAACTCATCTTTTCGTGACCGCCTTTATGATACGGAGAATGAAGGACATGGTTGCTTGCGTGCGATTGGTTGGAAAGATAACAAACTGAATGACTGGCAAGAAACGGATTTTGAATATCTCATTCATTCGGATGCGTTGTTTGCTCGGAAGTTCAATTCCCGCCATCTGAAAGTGGTCGATTTAATCTTGAACGAGATAAGAAGATGATTGAAGCTCCTGAAAAAAGGCAATCAGAGGTGATTGCGGCTATGAGATTCCCTTTGATGGTATTATTGCTTTTTGCCCATGTGCTTCCCGAGAAATCAATACCCATAGAGATGAACCTCTCCGGAATGAACATATATCACTTGTTTTCAGAAGGAATATCGCATAATCTGTCGAGGATACGCAACCCCTTGTTCTTTTTATTTTCAGGCTTTTTCTTTTTCCGCAAGATGGAAGAATGGAGCTCCGGCTTTTACTACGGTCAGTTGAAAAAGAGGATAATGAGTCTTATGGTTCCCTATTTACTATGGAATGTGATAATGATATTGGCCATGTACATAAAGAATTATGCTCTGATTTATCTTTTCTCGATGGAACCGGGTGAGGATTTGCTGAAGTTCAGGAATACTGCATGGCATGTGCTGTTCTGGCAGACTCCTGTCAATTATCCTTTGTGGTTTTTACGGGACTTGATTTGTATGTCCGTACTTTCACCTTTATTTTATGTTTTCTTTAAATATCTGAAGGCGTATGGTTTGCTTGTTTTGACTATCCTGTATTTGTCTGCGTGGGAGTCGAATGTGGCAGGACTGAGCATGTCTGCTTTTATGTTTTTCGGCGCAGGAGCCTATATGGGCATTTATAAAAAGAGGATATTGGAGTTCTGTTCAAGGTATCGGTACACGGTGGCGGTAACAGCTTTCTTGTTTTTATGTTGGGCTATCGTCAGCAATGGAAGAGAGGGACACGCGTATATTGTCAGGATATATGTGTTGTCAGGCATAATGACAGCTTTCAATCTGACAAATTGGTTAATGACCAGAAGATTTTGGACGGGTGTGTTTATGAAGTTGTCCGGTACGGTATTCTTTATATATGCAGCCCACGAAGTGTATATCATCAATTGGACAAAGGGTTTCTTTTCCCGTACCTCTCTGGCCGACTCCGGTAGCGGGCTGATGATAAGTTATATACTGATACCTTTCATTACTTTAGGAGTTTGTCTGGGACTTTATTTTGTGTTGAATAAGATGGCTCCCGATATGCTTGCCCTGATGGTTGGCGGACGGGCGAAAACACAGGTTCTGAAGAACGTCAAATGAATATGGAGAGCATGACTGTCTCGGTGATTATTCCCGTATATAATGCGTCGGCAACTTTGGGGGATTGTCTGGATTCTTTGAACAGGCAGACTATTCAGCGTTTTGAACTTCTGTTTATAGATGATTCCAGTACGGACAGAAGCTTGGATATATTGATGTCCTATGCGGAACAATATTCCACCGGAGATTTTGTAGTCAAGGTATTACGCCATGAACGGAACCGTGGAGTTGCGGCCGCGCGAAATACCGGTTTGGAGTATGCGACGGGAGAATATGTATATTATGTCGATGCGGATGATTTCATTGAACCGGATACATTGGAGTGCCTGCTGAAGGAAGCGCAGGAGAAAGAACTGGATATTGTCGGGCATGAATGGTTTCTGACATTCAAGTCGGATGAACGATATATGAAACAGCCTCTCTTTGTAACTCCCGATGAGGCATTGCGGCAAATGATGTGCGGGGTGATGCGTTGGAATTTGTGGCTTTTTCTGGTTCGCCGTTCTCTTTATGTAGAGAATAATATCCGGTTTATAGAAGGGATGAATATGGGGGAGGACATGATGGTGATGATGAAACTGTTTGCATGTGCGAAGAGGGTGACAATCATCAACCGGGCTTTCTATCATTACGGGCAGAGTAATTCAGGTTCATTGACCAAGACTTATTCGGCGGAACATATCCGGCAGGTGACAAACAATGTGCAGGAGGCGGAACGGTTTATTTCCGCTTCTTCCTATGCTGGTTTGCTGTCGGAATTTATTCCTCTCTTGAAGTTGAATATAAAACTCCCGCTTTTGATAACAGATGATGAATCCCGTTACAGGCAATGGACGGAGTGGTTTCCTGAAGCGAATGGATATGTGATGAAGAATAAACGCCTTCCGTTGAGGACGCGGTTGCTTCAACTGGCGGCTGTAAAAAGATACGATTTCCTGTTGAAGTTATACTATCGGTTTGTGTTCAAACTGGTCTATGGGGTTATTTATAAATAGTGCGGCAGACAGATAGAGGATGGTACGTTTGTTAGCTATGTTGTTTATATCAATGATTGTGAGCGGATATTATTTTCCGTTCAAATTTTCTTTTTTTCCTGTTGTAAATACCAAAGTGGTGCTGGCAGTTATCAGTATCCTGTTGGTTGTTTATCAAGGATGCCGCAAGCATGGAGTCACTATCTCGAAGGAACTAATGGGAGCCGTCGGAATTGTTTTTATTTTCTCCTTCATATGCTTGGTGGCTATTGACCAGAATAATACCGATGATTATGCTTACGTGACTTATTTCTTCTCATTTTTTACATGGTTGGGAGGAGCTTATACAGTATGTGCCGCGATTCGCTTGTGCCATGGAAAAGTGACATTGCGTTTGTTGATAGGCTATTTGTCATTTGTATGTGTGGCGCAGTGCATATTGTCTCAATTGATAGATCGTATTCCTGCATTCAAGATGCTGGTAGATACTTACATTGTACAGGGGCAGTCCTTCTTTAATGAGATAAACCGGTTGTACGGTATCGGAGCTTCATTGGATCCTGCCGGTGTACGGTTTTCCGTTGTATTGCTTCTGATAGCCTATTTGTTGTGTGAAGACCCTGTTGTCAGGCAAAGCCGGAAGAGAATAGCTGTTTATCTGGTTTCCTTTTTTCTTATCTCGATTCTGGGAAATATGATTTCGCGGACTACTACTGTCGGAATGGTAATGGGATTGGCCTATATCATGTATTCAACCGGATTTTATCGCCTGGTCATACCAGCCGATACTATCAAGTTCTATTCTGTTTTCGGAAGTTTGCTGGTTTTATTTGTGGTCGCGGGCATCTATCTGTATCAGAACGACGATGGATTTTATCAGAGCATACGGTTTGCTTTCGAAGGTTTTTTCAAATGGGTGGAAAAAGGTCAATGGCAAACGGACTCTACTGATAAACTGAAAGCTGTCATGTGGATTTGGCCGGAGAATTTCAAAGGTTGGATAATCGGAACAGGCTTGTTTGACGGTTGGGTGTATAGCACGGATATTGGTTATTGCCGCTTTATATTGTATTGCGGATTGACAGGTTTCAGTGTTTTTGCCCTGTTCTTTGTTTACAATGCCCGGGTATTCTCCCGTAAATTTCCGTCATTTCGTTTATTGTCTGTTTGTATGCTGGCCTTGAGCTTTGTTATCTGGTTGAAAGTAGCAACCGACCTTTTTCTCATTTACGCATTGTTTTATTGTCTGGACTGGAAAGAAGAACAGGATTCCGAACCATTACTTGAATGAAAATAGCTTATTGTATAGCCGGAACCTATAACTCCGGAGGAATGGAACGGGTATTGGCAAATAAAGCCAATTATCTGTCCGGTCGTGGTCATGAGGTAGTTATCATCACTACGGAACAGCGTGGGCAATCGCCTTTTTTTAAACTGGATGAACGCATACGATGCCATGATTTGGGAATTAATTACGAAACAAATAATGGAAAATCACTCTTGAATAAAGTTATCCGTTATCCGCTGAAACAATGGAAACATAAAAGACGCCTGACAACCACTCTGAAACAAATAAAGCCTGATATTACCGTTTCCATGTTCTGCAATGACGCTTCTTTTTTATGGAAGATAAAAGATGGCAGCCGTAAAGTGCTTGAAATTCATTTTTCACGTTACAAACGTATGCAATACGGGCGTAGGGGGCTTTGGAAAATCGTAGACCGATGGAGAAGCCGGAGGGATGGGAATACAGTGAAGAAGTATGACCGCTTTGTTGTACTGACACATGAGGACAAATCCTATTGGGGGGATTGGCCTGATATTGCGGTTATTCCGAATGCGCTCACATTTCCTGTAGCCCGGCCCGCGCTATTGGATAATAAAAGAGTGATTGCTGTCGGCAGATATAGTTATCAGAAAGGATTTGATTACCTGATTGACGCCTGGGCTATAGTCCATTATTTTCAGCCGGAATGGAAGTTGGATATTATCGGCGGCGGTGAATGGGAGGAACGCCTGCAACGGCAGATTGATGAAAATAAGCTCAATCATTGTGTACGTTTGAAACCATCTACCGGCCATATAGAGAAAGAATATGAACAAGCTTCCATACTGGTAATGTCTTCCCGCTATGAAGGTCTGCCTATGGTACTGCTGGAAGCGCAGTCTTTCGGATTGCCGATAGTCTCTTTTGCTTGCAAATGCGGCCCTAAAGATATAATCACGGATGGAGAAAATGGCTTTTTGGTGCCGGAAGGAAGCCTTCCGACATTAGCCGACCGGATTCTGAGATTGATGGAAGAAGAGGAATTGAGAAAACGGATGGGGATGCGTGCATTCGCCTGTTCCAAGGCTTTTTCGGAAGAACGGATTATGAGGCATTGGAACGATTTGTTTTATGAACTGGTTTCCGGAAATGCATAGGGGAAGAAGAACAATCGTGGTTTCGGCGGTGAGTTTGCGCAAAGGAGGTACGCTGGCCATTCTCAGGGATTGCTTGTGTTATCTTTCTACTTTAGCGGATAGCGGTGAATATCGTGTGGTTGCGCTGGTGCATAAACGGGAACTGGCGGACTATCCGGGGATAGAGTATATCGAGATGGCGGACATCATTAAAGGATGGGGACGTAGGCTGTGGTGTGAATATGTAACGATGCGCCGGATTTCAAAGAAATTGGCTCCTGTATATCTTTGGTTGTCCCTTCACGACACAACCCCCGCAGTGATAGCGGAACATCGGGCGGTCTATTGCCAGACTTCATTCCCTTTTTACAAATCTTCCTGGAGAGATTTCCGGTTTGACTATAAGATCGTGTTATTCGCTTTGTTCACCCGTTTTGCTTACCGGATCAACGTCCGTCGGAATGACTATTTGATTGTTCAGCAAGAATGGTTACGGACAGGATTCAGCCGGATGTTGGGAGTAAAAAAAGAGAAGTTTATAGTATCTCCCCCCGAACGCAAGGATATACAGGTCGTTGCCGGGAATATCCAACTCCCTTGCTTTACATTTTTTTATGCTTCTACCCCTGATTGCCACAAGAACTTCGAACTGTTGTGTGCGGCCGCCAGTCTGTTGGAGCGGGAAACGGGGACGGGTAAGTTCAAGGTTGTGCTGACTGTGAGTGGAAAGGAAAACAGCTATGCGCAATGGCTGTACAAGAAGTACGGAGAAGTGGATTCCATTGACTTTGCGGGATTTATGAGCAAGGAAAAACTCTTCGGTTACTATAACGCGGCGGATTGTCTGGTATTTCCTTCGAAAATAGAAACATGGGGCTTGCCCATTTCCGAATTTATGGTGAATGGCAAACCGATGCTGCTGGCTGATTTACCTTACGCGCATGAGACTGCCGCAGGAGGGAAGGCTGTCGCTTTCTTCAGCCTGTCAGCTCCGGGAATATTGAAAGGGCAGATGCGGAAACTACTGGAAGGGGATTTCTCTTTTTTGAATCCCGTACCGGACTTTGGGAAGCAGGAACCGGCTGCCTGTTCCTGGGAAGATATGTTTGATATTTTATTGGAAAGGTCTTTTATATCATAATGAAAATTCTACAAATTGGTAAATTCTACCCTATTCGTGGCGGTATAGAGAAAGTGATGTTTGATATCATGACGGGGTTGTCACAGAAAAATGTCTATTGCGATATGCTGTGTGCGTCGGCGGAAGGGCAGTTGCCCGAAGATATCAGGCTGAATGAATACGCCCGGATATTGTGCGTGCCCACATGGAAGAAAGTGGCGGCGACCATGCTGTCTCCTGCCATGATATTCCGGTTGCGCAAGATACACGAAGAGTATGATGTGATCCATATTCATCATCCTGATCCGATGGCGTGCCTTGCTTTGTTCCTGTCCGGGTATAAAGGACGGGTTGTGCTTCACTGGCACAGTGACATCTTGAAACAGAAGATGCTGCTGAGGTGCTATCGCCCCTTGCAGGACTGGCTGCTTCGGAGAGCTGATGCGATTGTCGGGACGACATCGGTGTATGTGGAGGAATCTCCCTTTTTGCGGAAAGTGCAACATAAAGTTTGTAGTATCCCTATCGGAGTGGACGAGGTGAAACCCACCCCGGAACTGGTGAGGGAAATCAGGCGGAAATATGCCGGAAAGAGGATTATCTTCTCTTTAGGACGTTTGGTAGAATATAAAGGATATGAATATCTGATACGCGCCGCCCGCCGGCTGAATGATGATTGCATCGTGCTGATAGGCGGCAAAGGCCCGCTCCGGACATATTTGCAGGCATTGATCGAGAAGTTGGGAATCGTGGATAAGGTGAAATTGATAGGTTTTGTAGGGGATGAGGAACTGTCCGGTTATTTCGGCGCTTGTGATGTGCTTTGTCTGAGTTCTGTCCGGAAGACAGAGGCATTTGGTATCGTGCAGATAGAAGCCATGTCCTGCAGGAAGCCGGTAATTGCTACGGAAATCCCCGAATCAGGGGTGAGTTGGGTGAACGCGGATCTCTTGTCGGGCATAAATGTGGAACCGGAAGACCCGGAATCATTGGCTCAGGCGGTAACTACACTTCTGGCTGATGACAGTTTGTACGGCCGGTTGTCCGAAGGGGCCCGCCAACGATATGAAACGATGTTTACCAAAGAATTAATGATAGAACGATGTTTGAACCTTTATCAGAAAATAAAATAATAAGAAGAGTATGAAAAAAAATGCATGTGCAGGATTGTTCTTCCTCGTATTGATACTGACGTCTTGTGTGAATACGAAGAAGATGGTGTATCTGGAAAATATGAGAGAGGATATTTCTTATCCGATGAACGCTCAGGTGGATATGAAAATTCAGCGGGATGACCGGCTTGGTATTGTAGTGAACTCCCGCAATCCGGAGTTGGCGGCACCTTTCAATATTTCTACCGGAGGAGGTTTTCAGGTGACGGATGAAGGGGAAGTCGCCGCTACCAATGCTCCGAAGCAGGAGAAAGGGTATCGAGTGGATTTGAATGGATATATCGAACTTCCGATTCTCGGAAAGATGAAAGTGGTGGATTTGACCCGCAAAGAGGTGGGGGATATGATAAGGGAACGGTTAATCAGCGAAAACCTGATTAGTGACCCGTTGGTGTTTGTGGATATCCTGAATTTCAAGATTACTGTAATGGGGGCTGTAGGAAGCCCGACCGTGTTGCAGGTAGAGGACAGCCGGATCACTTTGCTGGAAGCCATCAACCGTGCCGGCGGCTTGTCGGCGAATGCGACGATGGACAGGGTGGCGGTAATCAGGGAAGAAAATAATGAACGGAACATGTACCTGCATGATGTCCGTTCGGTGGATGTGTTCTACTCTCCCTGCTATTACCTGCGGCAGAATGATATTGTCTACGTGCAGCCGAAGTTTGCCGAGGCTACCGTGAAGGAACGGCGTACATTGGGCTTTTATACATTGCTCCTGAGTATTATTTCTTCCACCATTTCACTGGGCATATTATTGACGAAATAACTAACGATGGATGAACATGGAAAAACAAGTTAAGAAAATACTTGCCGAAGAAGATAAGTCGATAAATCTGGTCGATATTTTAATGTATCTGCTTTCCTATTGGAAATGGTATGTTCTTTCCATATTGATATGCGGCGGATATTTCTGGTATGACTATAGCAGGACACCGTTTGTGTACAGCCGTTCGGCGACGGTGATGATCAAGACTCCCGCCAATACTCCTTCTGCCATACGGCTGATCCGTAGCGGTGACTACATGGGGCAGGTCAATATGGCGACCGAGCGGCTGCAATTCCAGTCGAAAGCATTGATGCGCAAGGTAATCAGCCGTTTGAATGCGGACGTCAGTTATGCGGTGCGTGACGGCTTGCGTCAGAAAGAACTGTATATGGCTGCTCCCGTCCGGGTACATTTCCTTGTATCGGAGCCGGAAGCTGAATTATCCTTGCTCGTCACGCCGAAAAATGAACGGCAGGTCGAACTCTCGGACTTCTCGCGTGGCGCGGAAAGCAGGAAAACGGTGAATATAAATGATACGGTTGAAACTGCATTGGGCAGACTGGTCGTATCTGCTGCGGAGAATTATGATTCTTCCTGTTGGGGCAAACCGGTCAAGGTGAGCAAACAGGCGCGTGAGAAGATGGTCTATTTTTTCCTCTCTAACTTGTCAATCAAGCAGGTGAACGGGGATGTAGCCCTTCTGAATATCATGATGGATGATTTCTCGCCGTTACGTGCGGGTGATGTGCTGAATATGCTGATTACTGTCTACAATGAAGAGGCTATTGAGGACAAGAACCGGATTGCTGTCAATGCGGCACAATTTATCAGGGAACGGATTGAAATCATTGAAGATGAATTAGGAAGTGTGGAGACGGATATTGAGGTGATGAGAAAGGAGAGTGACTGGGGGGATATTAATACGGCGGCAAGCATGTATGTGTCGGACGGGCGGAAGTATGAATCGTCACTGAAAGAACTGGATACACAACTGCAACTGGTTTCCTTTATCAAGCAGTATCTTCAGGATGCCGCGAAGGAAGACGAGCTGATTCCCGGAGATATCGGGTTGACCGATGCTGTCATAGAAGGGCAGATTGCCCGTTATAACGAGGCATTGCTGAGGCGTAACCGATTGAGGAGCGGAAGCGGGGGCAACCATCCGGTAGTGCAGGAATTGACACGTTCCGTTGAAACTATGCGGCAGAATATTAACAGGTCGATAAATAATCTGGTGACCAGTCTGAAATTGAAGCGGACGGAAATATCCGGTCAGGAAAGGCTGGCACGCCGGAAAGTACGGGATGTACCGGGCAAGCAGCGTGAGATGCTTTCCGTTGAACGGCAACAGAAGGTAAAGGAGTCACTGTATTTGTTTTTGTTGAATAAACGGGAGGAGAATGCGCTCAACCAGTCTATGGTGGATAATAACGCGCGGATTATCGACTCTGCTTCCGGAAGTAATGCTCCCTTTTATCCCAATAAGTATAAGAAGTTGCTGTTGGGAGGCGGGATGGGAATACTCATTCCTACTGTCATTCTGCTGTTGATATTGATTGTGGATACGCGTGTGCGCAATCGCAAGGATATGGAGGCTGTGGTTAGCGCCCCTTTTCTGGCGGAGATTCCTAAAAGTGCGGAGAAGGTTACGGAGATAAATGACATCATGGTACGTGCCCGCGGGCAAGATGCGTTGTCGGAGTCGTTCCGTATTCTGCGTACTAATCTGGGATTTGTGGCATCGCAGTCGCCGGGGCAGAAGGTGGTGACATTGACCTCTTTTAATGTATCGGCAGGTAAGACTTTTGTGTCTGTCAACCTCTCTGCCAGCCTGGTGCAAGCCGACAAGAAAGTTATCCTGATAGACTTGGATTTGAGGAAAGCTACACTGAGTTTGATTGCTAAAGCCAGAGGCAATGGTATCAAGGGGATGGCACATTATCTATCCAACAAATCCATAAGCATGGACGATATCATCATGAAAGACGGGTTTGGCGAGGGAATCGATTTGATCCCCGTAGGGGTGATTGCTCCTAATCCGGCGGAGTTGCTGTTAAGTGGCAGGCTGGATGAACTGATCGGACATCTTCGGGAAAGATATGACTATATAATTGTGGATGGGGTACCGGTTGGGATGGTGGCGGATGTTTCTATCAGTAACCGTATTTCTGACGTGACCCTGTTTATTGTACGTGCCGGAAAGTTGGATAAACGCCAGTTGCCTGAACTGGAACGTTTGTATCAGGAACATAAACTGAATAATATGGCCGTGGTACTCAACGGTACGAAGCAGGGAAGGAGAGGTTACGGATACGGTTATGGCTATGGTTACGGCTATGGCTACAGCTATGGGAATGATGAGAAGAAAAAGAACTGGTTTTTTGGAAAAAGAAAGAAGGAGAGCGTATAAAGTGAGAGTGTTATCGGATTTTATGCTAGCGATAAAATGGAAAAAAAGCTCGTACTTTGCAATTGTAATTTGGTGATATTGGAAAATATAGTAAAAGGAAATAGTTTATGAGAAGAGTAATTGTATTGTGTTCTTTCTTTTGGGTGCTGGGTTTGAATATTTGCGCACAGGAAGACTTATCAAGATCTACTGCAACTACAACGACCATCGTCGAAAATCCCGATAAATATAAGGTGGAAACAAACAGGTTCTGGAGTAACTGGTTTGTAAGCGTAGGCGGAGGTGCGCTGATGTATTTCGGCGACCATAACAAGCAGATGTCTTTTGGTGACCGTTGGAGTCCGGCATTGGATGTTGCTTTCGGAAAATGGTTTACGCCGGGCATTGGTGTACGTGTGATGTATAGCGGGTTGACTATCAAAGGAGCCACTCAAAATGGAAGTCATTCCACTGGAAAGGTGTATGATGCGTCGCAGCGGCTGGAAGAACAGAAGTTTGACTTTATGAACATTCACGGAGATGTGATGTTCAATATGTCCAATATGCTTTGCGGTTATAATGAGAAGCGTCTATGGTCTGTGTCTCCTTATATTGGCGTAGGCTGGATCGTTACATGGGAAACTCCGCGTGCACGTAACTTCAATGCCAGTCTGGGGTTGGTTAATACGTTCCGCCTGAGCTCGGTGTTTGACTTGAATCTGGATGTACGCGGTACCGCAACCAAGGATGAATTTGACGGAGAAAGAGGGGAGCGTAAAGAGGAAGGCTTATTGTCCGTGACATTGGGGGTGACCTATAAATTTCCGCGGCGAACCTGGGGACACAGTACTGTCAAGACAATTACTTTTAGTGATGAAGAGTTGCGTCTTATGCGTGAACAGTTGAACGCTATGAATGAGGAAAACAGCCGTTTGAAAGACGAGTTGGTCGAAGCTTCCAACAAAGCGCCGGAGAGGGTGGTGGAAACGAATATTCTCGCAGCTCCTTATCTGGTGACTTTCAAGATTTCAAAAAGTTTCCTGAGCAACGAAGCGCGTGTGAATCTCGGTTTCCAGGCTAAATTAATGAAAGAGAATAAGGATGCAGTCTACACGATTATCGGTTATTGTGATAAGGGTACGGGCACTAAGGAGTTTAATCAACGGTTGAGCAAAGCTCGTGCGGAGGCTGTCTACGATTGTCTGGTCAAAGAGTTCGGAGTACCGGCTTCACAACTGAAAGTAACTTATGAGGGAGGTGTGGATAATATGTACTATGATGATCCGCGGGTGAGCCGTGCAGTAATAACGGTTTATCAAATAAATTATAAATGGGTGGAATGAGATGGGATACATTAAATAAACCCGCTATATATAAGATGTAAAAGCGTCTGTTGAAATTATGAAGTTTATCCTTATGGAATGCTTTGTAATATACCGTCTGTGAAGATAGTAACTATTGTTTGTTTTGTTTGTGTGAGCATCTTTCCCGGCGGGGAAAGGTGCTTCTATTATTTTTTCCGGCCGGAATTTGTCAGGGGCTTGACAAATGCGTTTTAATGTTGTATCTTTGTAGTTCATGAAAATGGTTTTCTGTCGGATAATAAATGAAAAAATAGATAAAAATGAATATGAAAATAGTATAATATAGTGACAATATGGCTCTCTCTTCTTGGCTTTCGTTAAGAGGTAGGGCATCTGATATAGGCTGAAGGCTGCGGATTCTATGGAATTCGCAGCCTTTTCTGTTATAAAAAATGAACATTAAAAACCGAAATTGCAATTTGAGAGTTTATAATAAACTTGGATACCGTTTATAATAAACTGCTCAAAAGTTTATTATAAATGCAGTATGTATTTGTGCATTAAGCTGTAAGTATTTTTTGCAAGAAAGACTTTTCTTATACGGAATCTTCTGAACTTAAGGTAATTATAGCGTACAAATGATGCAGTAGCATACTTTTACAAGATGGCGCGAAAGGCGTCCCTTTATCCTGCCCAGTTCTCCCTGTCGAGATTCCGGTAGCTGATAGCTTCTGCCAAATGTGAGGGAAGTATTTGTTCGCTTTCTTCTAAATCTGCGATAGTCCTTGCTACTTTCAATATCCGGTCATATGCACGGGCGGAGAGGTTGAGCCGTTCCATCGCGTTCTTCAGTAAGGCGAGGCCTTTGTCATCCGGTCGGGCGTATAATGATAATAACTTGCTGTTCATTTGTGCATTGCAATAGGTTCCGGGGAATCCGGCATAGCGTTTTTCTTGTATTTGTCGGGCTTTAATGACCCGTTCACGGATGGATGCGCTGGACTCTCCTCTTCGTTGGTCGGAAATCTTATCAAAAGGAACAGGAATAATCTCAATCTGAATATCAATCCTGTCGAGCAAAGGGCCTGAAATCTTATTCAAGTATTTTTGTACCTGTCCGGGGCTGCAAACGCATGCTTTGGTCGGATGATTGTAGTAGCCGCAGGGGCAAGGGTTCATAGATGCCACTAATGTGAAACTGGCAGGATAGTCTACGCTACTTTTTACACGTGAGATGGTTATTCGTCTGTCTTCCAGTGGTTGACGTAGCACTTCAAGTACATTTTTCGAAAACTCTGGGAGTTCGTCTAGAAATAAAATCCCGTTATGAGCCAGGCTTATCTCTCCCGGTTGGGGAAAGCTGCCACCGCCCACCATTGCAGATTGTGAGATTGTGTGGTGGGGAGATTGGAACGGACGTTGGGTTATTAGCGAAGAGTTCCGGTTCAATTTTCCGGCTACCGAGTGTATTTTGGTCGTTTCAAGGCTTTCTCCCAGAGAGAGTGGGGGAAGGATAGATGGTAATCGTTTGGCCATCATTGATTTCCCGCTTCCCGGGGCACCCACCATAATTATATTATGTCCGCCAGCTGCTGTTACTTCCAATGCCCTTTTTACATTCTCCTGCCCTTTTACATCAGCGAAATCAAATTCAAAGTTGCTTTGTCGGGTGTAGAATTCTTCCCGTGTATTGACGATGGTCGGTTCTAACTCACGCTCGTTATTGAAAAATTCAATGACTTCTTTGATATTGCTGACTCCATAAACTTTCAACTGATTGACGACAGCAGCTTCCCGCGCATTTTGTTGCGGGATGATTAATCCTTCAAATCCATCTTCACGGGCTTTGATGGCAATAGGGAGTGCCCCTTTGATGGGTTGTATGCTTCCATCGAGACTTAGTTCGCCCATTAACAGGTAACGGGGGAATTTTTCAGCGGAGATGGTTTCATTCGCACCCAGCAGACCGATGGCTAGTGGTAAGTCGTAGGCTGACCCTTCTTTGCGGATATCTGCCGGCGCCATATTGACTACCAGGTTACTGGTCGGCATTTTGTAACCATTGACTTGAAGTGCGGAAATGATACGCTGATGGCTTTCCTTGACCGCAGAATCCGGAAGGCCGACGAGATAGAACATACAGCCGCGCGAGCTGTTTACTTCGATTGTGATGAGTGTTGCATCAATACCTTGAACAGCCGCTCCGAATACTTTTATTAACACGTTTGGTTACTGGTTATTTTTTCTTTTTATTGTTTTGCTTTTCTTTTTCTTCCGCTGCGGAAACGACTTCCTCGATTTTCTTTTTCAATTCTTCTCCTGTGAGATTCTTGGCGAGAATCTTACCGTCTGCTGACAAAAGAATGTTGGCAGGTATTTGTTTGATGGAATATTGTTTGGCAGTTTCGGAATTAAGTCCGCCGAAGTCGCATACTTGTTCCCAGTCCAGCGTATCGCGTTTGATGGCATCTTTCCACTGCTCTTTGTCCATATCGAAAGAGATACCAAGCATAGCTATATGCTTATTCTTTTTATACTTCTTATAAAGGGCTTTCAGTTCGCTGTTACTGCGATGATTGGAGATGCTGTCACTCCAGGAAGCCCAAAAGTTGATTAGCAGATTTTTCTTCTTGAAATCTTCGAATGAACGGGTGATCTTTATTCCTTTTGTATTGGACAGGCTGAAGAACGGCGCATATTTGCCGATTTCCGTTTTCTCGGCTTGTGATATGCTTTCATTCAGCCGTTCAATATAAAGTTTATCTTGTAATATACCAGTCATGACTTCAATCAGCTTCTTTATCTTATTGAAATCAGGAGATTCCTTTTGGACAAAATATTTATCTAACAGGTAGAGACTGACAAATGACGAATGATGCGTTTGTATGAACTCTTCCGCCTTTTCTTCCATGGCTTGTTCGGATGGACTACCGAGGGCATCCAGTTCCTTCTGAAAGGCTGTAAACTCTTCATTATATATGTTTCCGTCAATTGTCAGGACTTCAGGGTTACTAATATTCCCTTTAATCTTGATTTTGTTTCCTTTATCAAGGAATATTGGGTATTCAGTCTGGTTCCTGATGAGAAGAAAAGCTGAGGTGATAGTATCTATCGGGGCTGAATAAGAGAATTTGTCGTCTTTCACCAAAATAGTATCTATACGGTCGCGGATTTCGTCCATTCCATATAGGTAAAGCGTATCTGTACCCAATCCTTTGATTTCTCCGGTTATGCTCACTTCTTTTTGGGAAGTCTTGCCACAACCGAATAAACAGATGGCTATGAGGATTAAAATGCTGCTCTTTTTCATTGTTTTGATTTCTTTTCTGCGAAAGTACGGTTTTTACGGATAAAAAAAAAGAATTGCCCGTCATTTATAATGACAGGCAATTCTTAATATTTAAAATAGAGTGGTATTTCTATTATTTAACGATGCTCATGAAATCTGCATTTGTGAAGTATTTTGCAAATTCCAGGTCAGTAGCTGCTTTCTTAGCTAATGAAGAATCTTTGGCAACTGCGCTCTTCAAGCTGCTTGTTACCATAGAAGAATTGTTAGTTCTAGCACCCAAAACTGCCATCAGGTAGTCTGTGTAAGCATCCGGTCTTTCTACGTTAGCCAAAGTGTTTTTAGCTTTGTTGTAGTCCTTAGCAAGGATCTGAGCCAAAGCAGCACTGTTGGTCTTAGAGTCACCGAATGAGTTGACTGCTCTTTCATATTGACCTTGAGCGATGTACAGGTTACCCATAGATTCGCCAAGTTCTTTAGTTCCGGCAGCTTTACCGAATGATGCTTCAGCAGCAGCTTTATCACCCTTCATCAAAGCGATCAAACCTAAGTTCATGTTAACTTCAGGAGTAGCGTTTACGCTGGCAGCTTTCTTGAAGTAAGATTCTGCTTTGTCGTAGTTACCGGCTTGGTAAGCTAATTTACCCAAGTTGTTGTAAGCACGGTAATCGTTCGGGAATTGTTTTGTAGCTTGAGCATAGATAGCTTCTTGCTTAGCAGGATCGTTAGTCAGTGTAGCAGCGTACAGCAACTCTTCAACGTTCAGTTCAGAAGGATTGGAAGAAGCCAGTTTAGAGATTTCTTCGTCAGACTTGCCGATGATTTCGTAGTTCAAAGTCAAACGGGAACGACGCAACTGAGGAAGGATTTCGTCAGCCAAAGTCTTGTAAACAGAAGAAATGTTTTTGATTTCCTGTTCTCTCTGTGCAGGATCCTGGTACATTGACAATACGCGGAGAATCAACTCTTTGTCCTGGATGTTGGATTTAGAAACCAGTTCTTGGAAACCTTCCCAGTCCTGTGCAGTATATTTAGCGTCAACCGGAGCATCGATTTTTGCTTTCTTCAGGTCTTTGTTCAACATCTTGGTTGTGTTGCTTTCACGGTTTTCAGCAAGAGTAGTATTCAAGCTTACACCACCATCAGGAGAAGCATATGAAGATACTTCGATGTTGCTGATCTTCTTGTTGGCAGCTTCGTTTACGTTAGCCACTTCTTTGTTGAATTCTTTAGCAGTCTTCAACTCGCTTGAACGGATGTTAGCCTGTTGGATCAAGAACATGATGTTAGCATCGTGCTTTTCTTTGATGATACGTTGGAAAGCGTCTTCGCCCAGTGCAGGGTTTGCGTTACCTAATGTATTGTTCACCAACTCAGAAGTAGAAATTACACCATCAGCTACTTTCACAGCAGGGATAGTAACCACTTTCTTACCGATAGTAGCTTTAAATTCGAGGTACAATTCTGACTTAGCCATTTCAGGAACATAGTCGAAAGAAGTTTTCATTGTGTAGCTACCACCCATCTTGTAAGAGATAGACTGGTCGTTACCTTCTACTTTTTCGCCTTGGAAAGTAGCTGGCTGGCCTTTAGCTTCGCCGCCATTCCATTTCAAAACCGGAGTAACTTCTACAACAGCTTTCTTGTTGAAATACTTTTCAGGAAATTTACCATTGATGGTAGCAGGAACTTTACCTCCTACTGCTTCCAACACTTGCGGAGTAACAGTGAAGTAATCAGCTGACAGTGGACCCATTTTTTTGTTGCAAGAAGAGAATAATGCAACAATCATTGCCATGAGTAAAGGCAAGTACAACTTCTTAGTCATTTTAGGTATAAATTAAATGTTTGTAATTGAAATTTCGCCTATTCGCAAACCTCTTTCTGTTCAGCACGGAAAAAGTAACGCAAAGATATTAATTCTTAATATAATTATATAGATAGAGGGGCGATTTTATCATAATTTAATGAAATAACGACTCTTTTTCTTTCCGATACTTGATATTTCGGGGATGATGCTCAATAATCTCACTGCGAAGCATATTACGGTCGATGTGCGTATAAATTTCGGTAGTTGCGATAGACTCATGTCCGAGCATGCATTGGATGGCCCGCAAATTGGCGCCACCTTCCAGTAAATGAGTGGCAAAGGAGTGCCGGAATGTGTGTGGACTGATATTCTTGGTAATGCCCGCCTTTTGCGCTAATTCTTTTATCATGTGGAAGATCATGATCCGGGAAAGTCCTTTGCCTCTCCGCTGGCTGACGAAAACGAAATCTTCGTGCCCTTTCTTCACTTCTATTTGGTTGCGGTCTGTGATGTAAAGTTTTATTTCGTTAATCGCTCGCGGGGAGATGGGGACAAGGCGTTGTTTGCTTCCCTTCCCTTCTACTTTGATGAAGCCTTCGTCGAAATAAAGATCGGACAATTTGAGGTTGACAAGTTCAGAAACACGAAGTCCGCAACTGTATAGTGTTTCCAGGATAGCCCTGTTGCGTTGCCCTTCGGTTTTGCTGCGGTCGACGGCGGAGATGATCCGGTCAATTTCTTCCACTGTGAGTACTTCGGGGAGTTTGAAGCCGAGCTTAGGACTTTCCAGTAGCTCGCTGGGGTCTGCTTCCAGATAATCTGCCATGATGAGAAAACGGAAGAATGATTTGATTCCCGATAAGATGCGGGCTTGTGAACGGGGGTGGATGCCGATGTCGTGCAGTCCGGCTGCAAAACGTTGAAGGTCAGCGAGGCATACGTCCAGGACGTCTATCTCTTCTAACATTAGAAAACTCATCAATTTGTCCAGATCCGTGAGATAGGCATCCAGCGTGTTGGGAGACAAGGACTTTTCCAGTTTGAGATACTGCTGGTACTTCCTGATTATCACGTCCCGTTTCTCCTTCTTCTTCTTTTTTTCGTTGATTTCCATTTCTTTTTTCTACCTTTGCACCTTGAAATATTGTTCTTTGGATACAAAGGTATAAAAAAACAGGATTGCGCGATGAAGATACAAATTATTAATGGCCCGAATATTAATCTGTTGGGTAAGCGTGAACCTTCCATTTACGGAAGCGTTACATTTGAAGATTATCTGGCTGAACTTCGCAAAAGATACGCTGACGTGGAGATCGACTATTTTCAATCGAACATTGAGGGAGAAATGATAGACTGCATTCAGCAGGTAGGATTTGATGTGGACGGCATTATTATGAATGCGGGTGCATATACGCATACTTCCATTGCTTTGCAGGATGCGATTCGTGCGGTGACAGCTCCGGTGATCGAGGTGCATATATCCAATGTGCATAGCCGTGAGGATTTCAGGCATGTTTCTATGATTGCCTGCGCTTGCAAGGGAGTTATTTGTGGCTTCGGGCTGAACTCGTATCGTTTGGCTTTGGAAGCATTGCTGGAGAATAAATAAGGTATAATATATAAATAGGTAGAAAGACTATGTTATTGAAACAGACTAAAATTGTGGCTTCCATCTCGGATAGACGTTGCGATGTAGATTTTATAAAACAGTTGTTTGAAGCTGGGATGAATGTGGTGCGTATGAATACTGCGCATGCTAGCCGTGAAGGTTTTGAAGCTTTGATTGCAAATGTGCGTACGGTATCCAACCGTATTGCGATTCTGATGGATACTAAAGGCCCGGAGGTTCGTACGACAGCTAATGCTGAACCGATTCCATATAAGATAGGTGAGAAAGTGAAGATTGTTGGCAATCCTGAACTTGAAACCACTCGTGAGTGTATCGCCGTTTCATATCCGGATTTCGTACATGACCTGAATATTGGCGGTACGATTCTGATTGATGATGGTGACTTGGAACTGGAAGTCATTGATAAAACTGCAGATTACCTGCTTTGTGAAGTGAAGAACGAAGCTACTTTGGGAAGTCGTAAGAGCGTGAATGTACCGGGTGTTCGTATCAATCTTCCTTCATTAACAGAGAAAGACCGCAATAATATCCTTTATGCGATTGAGAAGGACATAGATTTTATCGCCCACTCATTCGTGCGCAACCGTCAGGATGTACTTGATATTCGTGCAATCCTGGATGCTCACAACAGTGATATCAGGATTATTGCTAAAATAGAGAATCAGGAAGGTGTGGATAATATTGACGAGATTCTTGAAGTGGCTGATGGTGTGATGGTTGCCCGTGGTGACTTGGGCATCGAAGTTCCACAGGAGCGTATCCCGGGAATCCAACGCGTGCTGATTCGTAAATGTATCCTTGCCAAGAAGCCGGTGATTGTTGCCACACAGATGCTTCATACAATGATAAACAACCCTCGTCCGACTCGTGCGGAGGTTACTGATATTGCGAACGCAATTTATTATCGTACAGACGCTTTGATGTTGAGCGGTGAGACTGCCTACGGTAAATATCCGGTGGATGCTGTAAAAACAATGACTAAAATCGCTGCTCAGGCTGAAAAGGATAAACTGGAAGAGAATGATATCCGTATCCCATTGGATGAGAATAGCAATGATGTAACGGCGTTCCTTGCCAAGCAGGCTGTGAAAGCTACCTCTAAATTGAAGATACGTGCTATCATAACTGACAGTTATAGTGGGCGTACTGCCCGTAATCTGGCTGCTTTCCGTGGAAAATATCCGGTGTTGGCTATCTGTTATAAGGAAAAAACGATGCGCCATCTGGCTCTTTCTTACGGAGTGGAAGCTATCTATATGCCGGAATTGGCAAACGGGCAGGAATATTATTTCGCTGCATTGCGCCGATTGTTGAAAGAAGGACGCCTGCAGCCAACTGACATGGTAGGATATTTGAGTAGTGGTAAAGCGGGTACAAAGACTTCATTCTTGGAAATCAATGTGGTAGAGGACGCATTGAAACATGCGGATGAAACCGTATTGCCTAATAATAACCGTTATCTGTAAAAGCTGGATTTTATGCAAGAGACTGAATCTATTGACGAATATATTCTGCAACATATTGATCCCGAAAGTGACTATTTAAAGTCACTTTACCGGGATACGCATGTAAAGCTGCTCCGTCCCCGTATGGCTTCAGGGCATTTGCAGGGGCGGATGTTGAAGATGTTTGTAGAGATGATTCGGCCTCGCCAGATATTGGAAATCGGAACGTATAGCGGATATTCCGCTCTTTGTCTGGCAGAAGGTTTGCCGGAAAGTGGAATGTTGCATACGTTCGAGATAAATGATGAACAAGAGGACTTTACCCGTCCGTGGCTGGAAAAATCACCGTATGCCGACAAAATCCGTTTTTATATTGGTGATGCCTTAGAACTTGTTCCGGACTTGGGTGTTACCTTTGATATGGCTTTTATCGATGGTGATAAACGCAAGTATATCGAATATTACGAAATGACGCTGGCACATCTTTCCGAAGGTGGGTATATCATTGCCGATAACACGCTTTGGGATGGTCATGTGTTGGAACAGCCTCGTAGCAACGATGCCCAGACAATTGGAATAAAGGCTTTCAATGATCTTGTTGCAGAAGATAAACGAGTGGAGAAAGTGATATTACCCTTGCGTGATGGGTTAACAATTATAAGAAAAAAATAAAGGAGTAGATTTATGGAAACAACAAGACAGAATAAGATCGCCCGCCTGTTGCAAAAGGAGCTAAGCGAGATATTCCTGCTTCAGACAAAAGCAATGCCGGGTATATTGGTATCTGTTAGTACAGTTCGTATCAGCCCTGATATGAGTATTGCCCGTGTTTATCTCAGTGTCTTTCCGTCTGAGAAAGCGGAAGAAATGGTGAAGAATATCAATGATAACATGAAGTCTATCCGTTATGAACTGGGCACCCGTGTCCGTCATCAATTGCGTATTATCCCCGAACTGAAATTCTTCGTGGATGACTCATTGGATTATATCGAGAAGATTGATTCATTGTTGAAGTGAAATAGTTCATTACAGAGGTGAATTTTCCCTTCTATATAGCCAAGCGTTATCTTTTCTCGAAAAAGAAGCATAATGCTATTAATATCATATCCGGTATTTCTGTGTGCGGAGTAGCTCTTGCTACACTTGCACTGGTCTGTACACTTTCCGTTTTTAATGGATTTCAGGATATGGTAGCTAGTTTCTTTACGGCATTCGATCCGCAACTGAAAATCACTGTCCGTGAGGGTAAAGTCTTTGACGGGCGGGATGAACGGATCCGTGCCGTCTGTGCGCTTCCTGAAATTGAGGTATTTACGGAAACGCTTGAAGAGAATGCGATGGTACAATATAAAGACCGTCAGGCTATGGTTGTGCTGAAGGGAGTGGAAGATAATTTTGAGGAACTGACTGCCATTGATAGCATCCTCTATGGTGCCGGTGAATTCCTTCTCCATGATTCGATTGTAAATTATGGGATAATGGGAGTCGAATTGGTAGCAACCTTAGGTACGGGACTGCAATTCGTAGATCCTCTTCAAGTATATCTTCCCAAACGAAATGCCAAAGTGAATATGGCGAATCCCGGTGCTTCCTTCAATCAGGATTACCTCTATTCTCCCGGCGTTGTGTTTGTAGTAAACCAACAGGAATACGACGGGAAATATATTCTGACTTCTCTTGATTTCCTCCGTCAACTACTGGACTATACAACAGAAGTCTCCGCTATGGAATTGAAGCTGAAGCCTGATGCAAATGTTTCATCCGTGCAATCTAAAATAGAAAAAATACTGGGGGATGCTTTCGTTGTTCAGAACCGCTATCAGCAACAAGCGGACGTCTTTCGTATTATGGAGATAGAAAAACTGATTTCCTACTTATTCCTCACCTTCATCTTAATGATTGCCTGCTTCAACGTGATTGGTTCTCTTTCCATGTTGATTTTGGACAAGAAAGATGATGTTGCGACTTTACGCAGTCTTGGAGCTGACGACAAACTTATTTCCCGTATCTTTTTATTTGAAGGTCGGCTTATTTCTCTTTTTGGTGCCGTTTCCGGAATTATTCTAGGTCTGATCTTATGTCTAATTCAACAGAAATTTGGTGTAATCTCACTCGGCGGCGGTGGCGGCACTTTTGTCGTAGATGCCTATCCTGTCAGCGTTCACGCTTGGGATGTAGTACTTGTTTTTGTGACAGTTCTAGCTGTCGGTTTCCTTTCCGTGTGGTATCCGGTGCGTTATTTAAGTAAGAGACTCCTATAGTATTTATTGTAGAAACTTTTCTATAATTGATAACTTTTAATTCGGTATTTATTTTTATATTTCCTAATATACTGCTATATTTGGCCCAATTTTGTTAATTAGAAATAATCTGTAAAACACTTCCGTGAGACCTGAAAGTAATGACATAGACAGAATTGTAAACGGTAATGAAGCGGCTTTCTATCGTTTTATGGAACGTTATTCTTCACGTCTATATCATTATGTTTTTGCTTTGATTGGTCAAAAGGAGCCGGCCGAGGAGGTTGTAAGTGATGTTTTCTATGAAGTTTGGAAAAACAGAAAAACTTTGGGTGGTATAGAAAATATGAATGCTTGGATACAGACGATTACTTATCGGAAAGCTATTTCTTATTTGAGGAAGGAAACGGGAAAAACTGAATTATCGCTTGACGGTATAGGGGATTTTATATTTGCTCCTATCCAGTCGCCTGACGAGGCGATGATTAGTAAAGAGGAGATGGAGAAAATAAACAATGCTATCCAACAGCTACCACCTAAATGTAAGCATGTCTTTTTCTTGGCGAAGATAGAGGGACTACCTTATAAAGAGATTGCTAAATTATTAGATATATCTGTGAAAACTATCAATAATCATATAGCTTTTGCGTTGAGCGAAATTGCAGTAAAATTGAATATCCGCTCTCGTAAATGATATTTTTATTTCTTAGTTACTATTCTGTATATCAATGAACTATTAATGAAGTAAACTTGTTTCAAACTTTTTTTCTTGCGGAAAATGAAAAAAGTTCATTTTTAACTGGGAGATTCTTTTTTAAGTTGCGTCTTTAATAATAGAACAACATTAAAAAGATTATGAACTTGAAAGAATACTTTCGCCTTGCAAATTTATTTGGTAAATTGAATTCTCAGGAGAAACTTGAGGATGATTTTACCACTACGCCTGAAGGTGAGACGTTGAGATTCTTTTGGGAAAGCTGCGAACAAGAAAAAATTAATGCTTCTTCCATTATAGAGAAAACGCGCATAAAAATACGAGAAGGTGAAAAGAAACGCAGACGGAACTATTTATTGATAACTTCCGCTTCTATTGCTGCTTCTGTTTTGATTTGTATATCAACTATTTATTTTCTGAATCAAACAACTATTGTTGATGTTGATTTGCAGGCTATTGCAGAAGGAATGGATAGCCAGGCTGTTGATGAAGTAACTCTTATAACTGCTAAAGAACAATTGAACTTAGACGAAGATGCCTTTATCAAATATTCAAAAGAAGGAAAGGTTGCGGTTAATTCTCAGGTTATTAAAGAAGAAGGGGAAAAGGCAAGGGATGAACAAGAATATAATCAGTTGCTTGTCCCTCCTGGAAAGAGAGCAAGAATAGAGTTGTCAGATGGGACTCGTTTAGTAGTAAATTCTCAGTCTAAAGTCGTTTATCCTCGTCGTTTTAAAGGTAACATTCGTAAGATATATGCTCAGGGGGAAGTTTTCTTAGAGGTTGCTCATGATAAAAAGCATCCTTTTATTGTCGAATCTGAGGATTTTAATTTGCGAGTACTTGGTACAAAGTTTAATATTTCTAATTATAAAGGAAGTGCGACCAATATCGTATTGGTAGAAGGAGCAGTGGAAGTAACTGATAGAAATGAGAAGAAAGCACAATTGGCTCCACGTGATTTATTGAATATAGCTGGTGGTGCAATTACCAGTCAAAAGCAAGTCGATGTAGCTGAATATATTAGTTGGGTAGATGGAATTATGCTATTAAATGGCAATGATTTGTCACAGATAATCCAAAAACTGAGTATTTATTATGGTATATCCATACAATGTGATCCACTTGTAGGTAGTGAAAAGGTCTATGGGAAACTTGATTTGAAAGACGATATAGATGAGGTGATTGAATGTATCCAGCAAACATTGCCATTCACGATAGAAAAAAGAGATACTAGTATATACTTGAATAAATAATAATTTTTTAATTAATCTTTTAAATATGCTTGCCTATGAAGAACAGATAGCCATTATGACACACAAAAAAAATCGGATAAATATTGCCGTATTTACCCGATATTAATTCCTTAGTTAAATCAATAAATCCAAAATTGTTAACCTAAAAAGAAATTTTTATGGTAAAGAAAAGTATTTTTTTACACTTGAAGAAAAGACTTAAGCTTTTTTGCATTATAAATGTCTTTTTTATAATTCCATTTTCCTCATTCGGTACTAATTCTATTCGTTGGAATTCCGAAGAAGAACTATTCTCGGTACAATATGAGAATGCTACAGTTAAAGATATTCTAGATTATATTGAAAAACATAGTAAGTATATTTTTATTTACTCTGCTAATGTTCAAAGAAATCTGAATAATAAAGTCTCCATTTCAGTTTCCAATAAGAAAATAGATGTTGTCTTAAAAGAATTGTTTTCTGAGACAGGACTGAGTTATAAAGTGTCAGGAAGACAGATTACAATTTCAGTTCCAGAAGCTCCTAAGGTACAGCAGACTACACAACAGAAAGGTATAAAGGTAACAGGTAACGTTTCAGATGAAAAAGGCGAGCCGTTAATTGGTGTAACAATCATTTTGAAGAATGATTCTACAGTGCATTCATTAACAGATATGAATGGTAATTACAGTATTATTGTTCCTATGAGAAAGTCAGTACTCTCTTTCCGTTATATCGGTTTTGTACCAAAAGAAGAAATTGTTGATAACCGGAAAGTTGTTAACGTACAGATGGTAGAGGATGTAGGTCAGTTAGATGAAGTAGTAGTGGTTGCTTACGGTGCACAAAAAAAAGAATCGGTGGTCGGTTCTATTACTACATTGGCGCCTGAGAAGTTGAAAGTTTCTACAAGTCGTTCATTGAGTAATAATTTAGCCGGTGTTGTTTCAGGTGTGCTTGCTGTACAGCGTTCCGGTGAGCCGGGCTATGATAACTCTACCTTTTGGATTCGTGGTATCAGTACATTTGGGAAAGCAGGTGGAGACCCTTTGGTCTTAGTGGATGGTATTGAGCGTGATTTGAATAATATTGATCCAGAGGAGATTGAATCTTTTTCTGTATTGAAGGATGCTGCTGCAAGTGCTGTTTATGGTGTGCGCGGTGCTAATGGTGTAGTGCTTATTAACACGAAACGTGGGCAGGTTGGTAAGCCGCGTGTTGTGGTAAAGAGTGAATTTTCTTTTACTCAACCGGTTAAATTGCCTGAATATATTGGAGCAGCTGATTATATGCAAGTATTGGATGATGCCTTGATTGATACCGGACAGTCTCCTATGTATGCTGATAGAATCGCAAAGACTCGTTCTGGATATGATCCTGATTTATATCCGGATGTTGATTGGATTGATGCAATTTCTAAAGATAATGCATCTAATCAACGCGTGAGTGTCGATATCTCAGGAGGTACGGAGCGTCTGCGCTATTCGTTTGTTGCAGCAGTTTTTAATGAGCAGGGCATTTTGCAACGAGACAAGAAGCAAGAATGGGATCCTTCTATCAAATTACAGCGATATAATGTTCGTTCAAATGTTGATTTAAAACTTTCTCCGACCACTCAATTGCGCTTTAATATTGGTGGCTATTTACAGGATCGTAATTCTACTACTCAAGATGTTAGCTTGATTTTTAGTCGTGCATTCCGGGCTGTTCCTTTTACATTTCCTGCGCAGTATTCTTCAGGAGAAATGGCTGGAACGGAAGAAGGTAATGTTTGGGCAATGGCTACTCAAAGTGGCTATCAACGTACAAGTGCGAGTAAAATTGAAACATTGTTTTCATTGGAACAGGATTTGAAGTTTATAACACCGGGTTTAAAAGTTAAAGGTGTATTTTCTTTTGACCGTTATTCAAGTGGTACAGTGAAACGTTCAAAAACACCGGAATATTATAACGCTGCTACATCCCGAAACGAAGAAGGAGAACTTGTTCTGACAAAAAAGCAAAACGGTAGTAATTTCTTGGGTTATGATAAATCTGCTGATTATGGGAATAAGAGTGTGTATATGGAGGCAAGCCTGATGTATGATCATACATTTGCAGAAAAACATGCAGTTTCCGGTTTGCTTTTATTTAATCGCCGTAATTACGATAAAGGTGAGAAATTGCCATATCGTACTCAGGGATTGGCAGGACGTGCTTCTTATACTTATGGTGGAAAATACATAGCTGAATTTAATTTTGGTTATAATGGTTCTGAAAATTTTGCTAAAGGTAAGCGATACGGTTTTTTCCCATCGGGAGCAATTGGTTGGATTGTATCTGAAGAATCATTTATGCAGCCAATGAGAAATATTATTTCAAAGTTGAAATTACGTGCTTCTTATGGACAGACAGGTAATGCAAACTTGTCAGGACGTCGTTTTGCTTATCTTTCTACCATATTAGATGATTATGAGACTTTGAAGTTGTATAAATGGGGAGTAGAGTCCGGATATTCAAAAAATGGTATGGCAGAAGGAGAGTTTGCGGTTTCGGACTTAACATGGGAAATTGTAAATAAAGCTAATATCGGTTTAGAATTAGGCTTGTTGAAAGGTTTGGTCGATTTACAGGTTGATGTTTTTGAAGAACGGCGTCACAATATCTTCATGGAACGTGCTACTGTACCGGCGACTGCCGGCTTTATTAAAAAGCCATGGAGCAATTATGGTAAAGTAACTAACCGTGGTGTTGAATTGTCATTGAATGTCAACAAACAGTTTAATAAAAATTTGTATATAAGTTTGATGGGTACTTTTACTTATGCTCATAATGAAATAATAGAAAAAGATGAACCTCAAGCTGTAATTGGTACAAATAGAGCTGAAACGGGGCATCCGGTCAACCAATTGTTTGGGTATGTCGCTGATAGGCTTTTTACTGAAGATGATTTTGCAGATGTGACAACAGGAACATTAAAAGAAGGTATTCCAACACAAAGTTTTACAGCTAAAGTGCGACCGGGTGATATCAAATATGTAGATGTGAATAAGGATGGAGCGATTGATGCATTTGACCAATCACCGATAGGAGGCACTATTGATCCCGAGATTGTATATGGTTTTGGGCTGAATATGAAGTGGAAAGATCTTGATTTTGGTGTATTATTCCAAGGAATTGGGAGAAGTTGGAATATTCTTTCAGGAAACATTATACCAGCTTCCAACAAAGGTACTACTTATAATATATTCACTAATTATAATGATCGTTGGACCGTTGATAATCCTAGTCAGGATGTCTTTTATCCTCGTTTGGACTATGGAACCAACTCTAACAATAGTCAGCCTTCTACATGGTGGTTGCGAGATATGAGTTTCATGCGTCTGAAGAATATTGAATTAGGATATTCATTCCCTAAAAAATGGATGCAGAATATATTCATTTCTGGTGCGCGTATTTTTGTCAGAGGTACTAACTTGTTAACTTTCTCGAATTTTAAATTGTGGGATCCTGAAGTAAAAGATAAAACGGGTGCTGCTTATCCTGTAATGAAATCATTATCCGCAGGTTTTGAAATCAGATTCTAAAGATATAATAGTATGAAAAATAAAATAATAATATTTATTGCATTAGGCATAACAGCTTTGTTTCCCATGTCTTCTTGTTCTGACTATTTGGATAAAGAGCCGGATGATCAATTGACATTGGAATCTGTATTTGAGAATAAGAACAATATGGAACGTTGGTTGGCATATATTTATAGCTTAGTTCCTAAATTTTATACATATGATGGTGCTGATGCTGTTTCTGATGAATTAGCGCCTTCTGTAGGATGGGAGTCTCAGGGATTTAAAGCCATTTTCTACCAGAACGGAAACTGGACAGCGAATAGTGGAGGAGTAATTAGCTATTGGACAACTTTCCCAAGGGCTATTCGCTCGGCATATACTTTTATAAAATATGCCCATGCAATTGCGGATGTTTCGGAAAAAGAGGTTAATTATATGAAGGCTGAATGTCGCTTCCTTATTGCACAATTTCATGCGATGATGGTCATGACTTATGGGGCTATTCCTATTATTCGTGAAGCTGCTGAAGAAACTACAGGAGAAAGCTTGTTGTTAAAACAAGAGCCTTTTTATACAGTAGTAGATTGGGCTGCAAATGAAATGCTTGAGGCTTCAAAAGAATTACCTCCGTTCTATGATGATGACAATAAATATGGTCGTATAACTTCTCTTACCTGTTTGGCTATACGTGCTCGCCTGCTTACTTTTGCCGCCAGCGATTTGGTTAATGGGAATCAGGATACTGACATGGTAAATATGAAGAATTGTGATGGTACGCCAATTTTTAATCCTGAACATGATTCAAATCGTTGGAGACAAGCTGTTGAAGCTAATAAGTTGGTGATTGATGAAGCCGAGAAATCGGGTCATAAGTTACATATTGAATATTTGAGTAATGGTGAAGATATCGACCCGTTCCTTTCTTATCAGAATGCATTGATGCTCCGTCGTAATCAAGGTAATTTAGAGATAATATATCCTAGGTCTTATGATGATGCAGGTTATTTCGATCGTCAGGCAAATCCGCGTAGTATGGGTGGAGCTGGTGCTATTGGGGTTACTCAGTCATTGGTTGATGCTTTCTTTATGAGGAATGGATTGATTCCTATTACCGGATATACGAATGACGGTGGAAGTCCTATTATAAATGAGGTTTCAGGATATAGCGAAAATGGATACTCAACGGCAGATGAATCTTTTAATACAAGATGGATGTATGGTACAGCGAAAGGAGATGCTGCAAAGGATCAGAATGTGATTGTACCGGCTAATACATATAAAATGTATTGTGGACGTGAACCCCGTTTCTATATATCAGTCTTATACAATGAAGAATATCATTGGGGCAAGAAGAAAGCTACAAACTTCTTTAATGGTGGTGAGGATGGAGGTCCCTCTCACGATTCACCATGTGCTGGTTATTTAATTCGTAAGCGTGTCGATCCTTCTGCAATTCCCACCGAAAGTAGTGGTAATTATAAGAATCGTCAAGGATGTTTGTACCGTTTGGCTGAAGCTTATCTGAGTTATGCTGAGTCTTTGAATGAATATAGTATTGATATGGGGACATATGATTCTAATAAGAAGGAAATATTGAAATATATCAATAAAATCCGTGAGAGAGCAGGTATTCCTCAGTATAGTGAAGGTACGGAAGCTGGAAAGATAACAGCACCGACCGATCCGAAAGAGATGCGTCAGTTAATTCGTAGAGAGAGACGAGTGGAAATGAATTGTGAAGCAGGATTACGTTTTGATGATTTACGTCGTTGGAAGGAAGCTGAAACTGCATTGAACGGAAAATTTTGGGGAATGAACATGCTGGCAAAGAAGGAGGACAGGGATTCTTATTATAAGCGTACTGTTTACCAAACAAGAAAGTTCATCAGTTATTGGTGGCCTATACCTCAAGATGAGATGGATGTGAATATAAACTTGAGACAATTGCCGGGATGGTGGAAATAATGTTTTACCTTAAAAACAATAATTATGAGTAAAATAGGATCATTATATAAGTGGTTGCCGATAGCAGCTGTAATATGCTTGAGCGCATGTAATGATGATGACAAGAATAATAATCAATCGGATGTTGCAGAATGTCTGGAACTGACCGCTTCGACTACGGATATAGAATTGGATGGAGACAGGCTGGATGATGTAGTGTTGACTTTTGACTGGACTCCGGCACGGGAAATGCCGGAAGAATATATGGTTTCCTATGTGACGAAAATAGATATTGAAGGAAGTAATTTTAATTCTTGTGTGCGTAATGACGAAGAAGAAGGTGTGTTTAGTAAAAGTTACACAACAGCAGAATTACAGAATTTGTTGACAGAGAAATGGGGGCAATCCAGTAATAAATCTGCAACGATTCAATTTCGTGTCATAGCTAAATGGGACGGTGGAACTCGTTGGGTAAAACCGGAAGTCCGTACGGTATCAGTAAATGTTCGACCATATAAACCGATTGTTTTCGATGCAGATAGAGTTTACCTTGATGGAACAGCAATGACCGGAGGAAGAATAACGATGAGTAAGACTATAGAGAATGAATATCAATATGCTTTCTTGGGTGATTTGAGGCAAGGAGAATTGGAGATTCCTGTAGAATTTGAAGGGGAAACTAATTATATCTGTCCGGCAGATGGAGAAGGTACTTTGCAAGATGGCGAACAAGAAAATGTTGTGATGAGAGCAGAACCTATTGCATGGAATATTCCAAAAGATGGTGAATATCGTATTGTAGTTAATATGGAGAAAAAGACCGTGACGATTAATTCTCCTGATAAACCGTTAGAACCTGTAATTGTAGAATGGACTGGTAATGCTGGAGAATATAAAGATCAGGTTGTTCAAACTACTGTTACGAAGTTATATGCTTATGGAGGTATGAATGGTTGGAGCAATACCTGTACTACAATTCTTACACCTAGCCAGGCAGATCCGTTGATATTCGTGTATAAAGGGGCAGCATTGAAGTCCGGTACAATCAAGTTTGTGGTATATGCGGCAGGTGATGCTAATACTACTAAGGCTTATGCATATAGCTGTCCGTTGACAAGTAGCGGAACTGCACAAACGTTACCAATAACTATTGGTTCTAATATGCAGTTGATGGGAGGTGATGGAGCTCAGCGTAATGCTTATTATAACTTAACGACTGCAGGTATCAATTTTATAGTCGTTAATTTACGAACTATGGAAGTGCGTTTTGATAAAAAATAGTAAGTATTTGTGATTAATGACATATTGATTATTGCCGTATCGGAATAGCGATTCAGATACAAAAGGAATCTCTTGAAAGATACGGCAATAGTTTTTAATTAAATAAGATTGGAATATATGAAAATAGAGAAGATGCTATCGGTTGTAAGACTATGGGGGCTGGTTTGTTTACTTTCTTGTTCGGGGACTTTGTCTGCTTGTTCAGGTGGTGATGATGAAGTAAATGACGAGGGCGATAAAGGGCTTCCTGCCGGGAATGTAACAGTCAAAGTTGCTGGAGATAAAAAGACAGTTCTTCGTAATCCGTTAAACGGATGGGTGATGTATATGGGACGTGGTTGGGATGAGAACTTTTGGACCACCGAGGGATACGATAATATGAAAGTGCCGGAATTGGCAAAATCGGTCAAGGTTTCTGACTATGCAAGTACTTGTTATATTCGTACTAGTTGGAGTTCTTTAAATCCGAGCGAAGGTGTTTATATTTGGAACGATCCGAATGCCCGATTGACGAAATTGTTGAAAAGTGCATTGGATAGAAATATGCGATTGTCTTTTCGTATAGTTGTGGATGGGCGTGATCAAGGCTTGAATACTCCCCAATATGTGTTTGATGCAGGAGCTGCATCTTATGCGGATCCTAATGGAAATAATGGAGAAAGCCGTAAATCGCCTTATCCTGACGACGAGATATTTCAGCAGAAATATGCTGCTTTTATTGAAGCGTTTGCCAAAGAATTTGATGATCCGGATAAGGTGGATTTTATTGATGCCTATGGATTAGGTAAGTGGGGAGAAGCACATACTATGATTTATAAAGATTATGCGAATAAGGAAAAAGTTTTTGAATGGATTACAAGCTTGTATTCGCGTTGTTTTAAGAAAGTTCCTTTGGTCATCAATTATCATAGATTAGTAGGTGCCAATAATACTTCAGGTTGGGGTGCGGTAGCCTCGGATACAGAAAAGCTTTTAAGTAGTGCAATAAATAAGGGATATAGTCTACGTCATGATGCTTTTGGTATGACGGGTTATTATCAGGATTGGGAAAAGCAGTATGCTGAAAGATGGAATTATAAACGTCCTATAATAATGGAAGGTGGTTGGATTACTGGAGGAACGCACCGTTATTGGATTGACCCGAGTGGAAAATATAGAGAAGGTCATCCGGAAGATGTTCGTCAGGGGGAATTTGACGCTTCTGCTGAAGCACATGTAAATATGATGGATTTTCGTGTGGGAGATGAAACAAATTCATGGTTTACCAAATGCTTTTCTTTGGTACAGCGTTTTGTTACCGAAGGAGGATATCGTTTATATCCCGATATGATTTCTTTGCCGAAAGATGCGACAAGTGGGCAGAAGGTGTCAATTGTTCATCGTTGGAATAATATGGGATGGGGATATTGCCCTACGAATATACCGCAGTGGAATCAAAAGTATAAAGTTGCGTTTGCATTGTTGGACAATAATGATAAAGTGGTAAAAGTATTTGTTGATGAGCAAACAGACTTGTCTACATGGCTAAAAGGAAAACCGACTACATATAACTTCGATTTAACAATGAAAGGGGTTTCTGTTGGAGTTTACAACTGGGCTGTAGGACTTGTTGATACAACCAAGGATAATGAGATTGGTTTGCAAATGGCTGTAACAAAGAATCTGACAGATTCTGGTTGGGTGAAATTGCTGCAAGTCACTGTAAAGTGATTTATTGAATAATTTCATTTATTTCCTGCATTTGATTGGACGGAGTAGTAACTAAAATTAATTATTATGAAGACTTTATTTTGGAAAAGCAAATCACTATGGAGTGGTTTACTTCTATTATATATATTCCTGTCATTTGGAAATGTATTTACATCATGCTCAGATGATGAAAAACCTTATCCTTATTTGAACAATAAGTGGATGATAGTAGCCTCAGAACAGATAACTGTAATGACTGGCGAAGAAACCAATGTGAATATTACATTTAGCTCAGATGAAGAACGTGAATTGGAATATGTTTGTACTTCTTCTAATCCTGATGTGGCTACAGTTACTCAGAACTATGATAGAAGTATTACTATAGCGGGTATTTCTTCCGGAAAGGCTTCTATCAAGATAGAATGTCCGGGAGAAACAAAACGTCTTTCAGCTTCTATTTCCGTGACGGTTAATCAAAGCCCGACAAGAATATTGGCAATAGGTAATAGTTTCTCTCAGGATGCGGTAGAACAATATTTGTACGACCTGGCTCAGGCGGCTGGTATTGAAGTTGTCATTGGGAATATGTATATAGGTGGATGTGATTTGGACAAACATCTGAATAATATGAAAGGTGATAATGCAGCTTATGAATATAGAAAGGTTAAAGATGGAAAGAAGGTGAATAAAGGTAATTATCGCTTGTCTGATGCCTTGATTGATGAAAAATGGGATTACATTAGTTTGCAGCAGGCAAGCGGGAAGTCGGGTAAGTATGAAACTTACGCCGCACTAGCGGATTTGATAGCTGAAGTACAGACATTTCGTCCAAAAGCAAAGTTGATGTGGCATCAGACATGGGCTTACGCTTCTTCGTCAACACATGAAAGTTTTCCGGATTATAATAGGGATCAGATGACTATGTATAATGCGATTGTGTCGGCGGCCAACCAAGCAATGCAAGATAATACAGAACTCAATATATTGATTCCTTCAGGAACTGCTATTCAGAATGGACGTACTTCTTTCTTGGGAGATTCCTTCAATAGGGATGGTTATCATTTGGAAGTAACTTATGGTCGCTATACGGCGGCATGCACTTGGTTTGAGGCTATTTTTAGGCAAACGGTAGTTGGAAATTCATATGCGCCTCAAACTATTGAACCGCAAATAGTCAAGATTGCTCAAAATGCGGCGCATCTGGCAGTAGTGAAACCGGATGCAGTTACTGATATGGTTGATTTTGTAAAACCGGAAACTATATCGGGTGGGTTGAAAACACCTATTTATTAGGACAGATTTAGATAGCGCAAGGTCATCGGATTGATGGCCTTGTTTTCCTATAAATTGGGATGATTATGAAATAAAATAAGTTCTATCCCGTTTCTGCCTATCAGGAGATTACTGGCTTTTTCGCGTGGGAATGTATCTTCCATATGACCAGTAGAAATTGGATTAATAGAATAATAACTAACCGACATAAACGTAATGAGAAGAAAAACATTAATTTTCGGTTTATGCCTGTTCGGAGTAGCATATACTCTTTCGGCAAAAGATAAGAAGAGTGTCCCTATATATAAGGATGCTAAAGTACCAATTGAAGAACGAGTCGATGATTTGCTGACACGTATGACTCTGGAAGAAAAAATTCTGCAACTGAACCAATATACCATGGGGCGGAATAACAATGTGAATAATATAGGAGAAGAGGTTAAGAAAGTGCCGGCAGAAATCGGTTCATTGATTTATTACGATACGAACCCTACTTTGCGTAATAATGTGCAAAAGAAGGCTATGGAAGAGTCTCGTTTGGGCATTCCTATTATTTTTGGTTACGATGCCATTCACGGATTCCGTACTATATATCCTATTTCTTTGGGGCAGGCTTGTTCATGGAATCCTGAACTGGTAGAGAAAGCATGCGCCGTTACTGCGCAAGAAGCCCGTATGTCGGGAGTGGACTGGACGTTCTCACCGATGATTGACGTGGCGCGTGACCCTCGTTGGGGACGTGTGGCCGAAGGATACGGTGAAGACCCGTATGCGAATGGAGTATTTGCGGCTGCTTCGGTGCGTGGTTATCAGGGAGATGATATGTCGGCCGAAGACCGTATAGCTGCCTGCCTGAAACATTATATTGGTTATGGTGCTTCAGAAGCTGGACGTGATTATGTTTATACTGAAATCTCTGCGCAAACTCTTTGGGATACCTATCTGCCGCCTTATGAGATGGGAGTGAAGGCGGGGGCGGCTACTCTTATGAGTTCTTTTAATGATATTAGTGGAATTCCCGGATCGGCCAATCGTTATACGATGACGGAGATTCTGAAAGAACGTTGGGGACATGATGGGTTTATCGTTTCCGATTGGGGAGCAATCGAGCAACTGAAAAATCAGGGATTGGCAGCTAGCAAGAAAGAAGCGGCAGTGTATGCTTTTAATGCCGGTCTTGAGATGGATATGATGTCTCATGCTTACGATCGCCATATGAAAGAACTCGTTGAAGAAGGAAAAATAACAATGGCTCAGATTGATGAATCAGTACGTCGTGTCTTGCGGGTCAAATTCCGTTTAGGCTTGTTTGAGCGCCCTTATACTCCGACTACAACTGAGAAGGAACGTTTTTTTCGTCCGCAGAGTATGGATATCGCAGCCCAGCTTGCGGCAGAATCTATGGTATTGCTGAAAAACGAGAACGGGTTACTGCCGTTGGTAAATAAAAAGAAGATTGCCGTAATAGGACCTATGGCAAAAAATGGTTGGGATTTGTTAGGCTCTTGGTGCGGCCATGGGAAAGATACGGATGTAGCAATGCTTTATAATGGATTGGTAACTGAGTTTGCAGGAAAAGCTGAACTGCGTTATGCATTAGGTTGCAACACACAAGGAAATAATCGCAAAGGTTTTGAAGAGGCATTGGAAGCGGCCCGTTGGTCTGACGTAGTTGTTCTTTGTCTGGGCGAGATGATGACTTGGAGTGGTGAGAATGCTTCCCGTTCCTCTATTGCATTGCCTCAGATTCAGGAAGAACTGGCAAAAGAATTGAAGAAAGCCGGTAAACCAGTCGTATTGATATTGGTGAACGGACGCCCGTTAGAGTTGAACCGGTTAGAACCTATTTCTGATGCTATATTAGAAATTTGGCAGCCGGGTGTGAATGGTGCGGTTCCAATGGCGGGAATATTGTCAGGGCGTATTAACCCTTCCGGCAAACTTGCCATGACTTTCCCTTATTCGACAGGACAGATTCCTATTTATTATAACCGTCGTAAGAGTGGTCGCGGACATCAGGGCTTCTATAAGGACATTACAAGTGACCCGTTGTATCCGTTCGGTCACGGACTGAGCTATACAGAATTCAAGTATGGCACTGTTACTCCTTCTGTTACGACAGTCAAACGTGATGGAAGTCTTTCAGTAGAAGTTTCTGTCTCGAATACGGGAAAACGTGATGGCCTGGAAACGGTACATTGGTTTATCTCCGACCCTTATTGTTCTATTACTCGTCCGATGAAAGAATTGAAACATTTTGAGAAGCAACTAATCAAGGCTGGTGAAACGAAAGTATTTCGTTTTGATGTTGACTTGGAACGTGATTTTGGTTTTGTTGATGGGAACGGTAAACGATTTCTAGAAACCGGAGAATATTATATTCTGGTAAAAGACCAGAAAGTAAAGATAGAGCTGGTAGACTAAAATCCGGTAATGGGAAAAATAAGGAGATGTCTTTAAAGGCTACGGCTTAGTTATAATACCGAATGATAAACAAATAAATATATAATGAAAAAAACACTTTTATTGGGAGCGTCTCTGTTATGTTCCGTTTTTATAATGGCAACAGAGATTCCTTTCCAAAAAGCAGAAATAAAGTCTATCATGCGAAAGGTGGCGGATTGGCAGATTGCCAATCCACATCCCGCTCCTGAACATGACGACTTGAACTGGCCGCAAGGCGCTCTTTATGTTGGCATGGTGGATTGGGCGGAATTGGCTGAAAAAGAAGACGGTGATGATACCTATTATAAGTGGCTGACTCGTATCGGGCGACGGAATTGCTGGCAGCCGGATAAACGGTTTTACCATGCTGATGACATCGCTGTATCACAGTCCTTTTTGGATTTATACCGCAAGTACAAAGACGAAGCAATGATTATCCCTACGCTCGCCCGTACGGAATGGATTGTCAATCATCCGTCCGAAGGCAGTTTCAAGCTGGTGGAGGGAGACTTAAAGACCTTGGAACGTTGGACTTGGTGTGACGCTCTCTTTATGGCTCCCCCTGTATATGCCAAGCTGTATATGCTGACCGGAGAGAAAAAGTATATCAAATTTATGAATCGTGAATATAAGGCGACTTATGATTACCTGTTCGATAAAGAAGAAAACCTGTTCTACCGTGACTGGCGTTATTTTGATAAGCGCGAAGCCAATGGCAAGAAAGTCTTTTGGGGACGTGGCAACGGTTGGGTGCTTGGCGGCTTGGTTGAAATATTAAAGGAACTGCCCAAGAAAGACAGGAACCGTCAATTTTATGAAGAATTGTTTGTAAAACTGGCTACACGTGTTGCCGGATTGCAGCATCCGGACGGTTTCTGGCATGCCAGTCTCTTGGATCCTGCCTCTTATCCGTCACCGGAAACGAGTTGTACTACTTTCATTGTCTATTCCATTGCTTATGGAATAAACGAAGGCTTATTGGATAAGGAAACCTATCTTCCTGTGATGGTAAAAGGCTGGAATGCATTAGTCTCGGCTGTAGAACCGAATGGAAAACTGGGCTACGTACAGCAAATCGGTGCCGACCCGAAGAAAGTGACCCGTGATATGACGGAAGTTTATGGAGTCGGCGCTTTCTTGATGGTGGGCAATGAAATTTACAAAATGGCGAGATAATCAGTTCCCTTATAGAGAGGATGCCAAAAATAGAATACTTGCTTTATACAGTTCCGATTGTAACTGTTGAGTATAGAAGGGCTATATCAAACTTCGTTTCAAAGTAATGATATGGCTCCTTCTGTTATTGATAAAGAAAGTTAATATTATGTAGCTCCACCTATATAACATACAAGAATTC
>ERZ791802.63-NODE-63-length-132832-cov-50.218193_pt1 | contig 132832 bp, 110 predicted proteins | sample MGYA00510308_ERZ791802 | MGnify/ENA primary metagenome ERZ791802 (study PRJEB30046, sample SAMN00792028) | human gut metagenome | study: EMG produced TPA metagenomics assembly of the A metagenome-wide association study of gut microbiota in type 2...
AGAGCTGTTTTCTGTAGCCGAGCTTTCATTTTCACTGTCAGTGACCGAATTTTCCGCAGGCGGTGTAGTATCTCCTGCACCGCTCTGTGCGTTGTTTTCCGTACAACCGAATAACATAAGTACCGATAAGATTAGAATTGCTGTTTTAGTAAGTTTTTTCACAATAGTTCACCCCGTTTTTCTTATTATGTTGTTTTGTTTCTTGTGTTGACTTCCTGTTCTTGCATCAAGAAATACTTCCTTATTATTAGATTAACATTTTTATTGTACAAAATCAAGCTTATACAATCGCTTTTGTGAATGTTAGACAACAAAAATTGTAAATATAAACAAATAACAATCACAACCTTTCGGCGTTATTTATGTCGGAGCTCAGCAGAAAATCTTCCCGAAAATAATCACTTGAAATCGCATTATACCGTAAACGACAGCACCTCCTTTCTTTTGCGTAGTATCATTACCCGTTGCGACAAAAAACGCTGTCGGACAACTGTAAAATAATTACATGGTAGGTGACGGATGTCTGAAAGCGAAAGGAAGTTTGAAATGTCAAGGGCAGTAACAAAGGATAAGATAAATATCCGTGAACATTCGGTAATAAGATGTACGGCTGTAATGATAGCGGCGGCGGTAATTTCAATGAGTACAGTGCTCGGAAAGCCATCGCCGTTTGCGGCATCGTTTGCGGCGGCTATGAGCGGAATCGACTGCATCAGCGCATTTGTGGGAAGTGTTGCAGGCTATATTCTCGGCGGAAATTATACCGACGGCGTTACTGTTACATCGGCTCTGCTTTCCGTTGTTGCCATCCGTATGATAGTTTCACGCAGAAAATCAGCCGTGTCTGAGATAGTATCGGCTGTCACGGCGGCAGGCTCTGTCTTTGCGGCGAATTTTCTCACATCATCTACCGTAAGCGAGGTGATGAACTGCATCATTCTTTCGGTCATGGCAGGCGGAGGTGCGGTTGTCGCTTTACGCTTGTCACGGCTTGCCGAAAAGCGTGAGATAGCAAAGATAACCGTCCGCAGCGATCCGCACAGCTTTATCTGCGTTCTGGGCGGCTGTGCTATAGTGTCCGGTATACTTTCGCACTACAGCATCGGCATCTTCAATATAGGAATAATTTTCGCATCCTGCCTTTCTCTTTGCAGTGCTATGAAGTACGGCAGGGGAGCAGGTGCTGTGTGCGGTGCGGTGTCTGCGCTCGGGTGTGCGGTTGCCACGGCCGACTACGCTTTTCTTGCGGCTGTTGTTGCTCCTGCGGCGGCTGTCGGAGGTATGTTCAGCGGCGGAAGAAAGCTGAGTGCCGCAGGAGGATTTGTGCTGACCGCAACGCTTGGCACTGCGCTGTTCGGAATGGATAATTCAAAGCTCGCCGTTGTTGCCTGCATATTTATGTCGTCGGCGGTCTTTATGCTGTTACCGGCAAAGCTTACAGCCGAGCAGGGCGATATTGCCAGAGTTAAAGCGGGTGAAAACAGCGTCAGAAAACTGTTTTCAAAACGGCTGAAATTTGCCGGAGGAGCGATTGCCGAGGTCAGAAGAACGGTCGGTATCACTGCCGAAAAGCTGGATAATAATATAGGAAGCGATATAAGCTGGGTGTACAATACAGCCTGTGACGAAATATGCCGTAAGTGCAGGTATAATATGCAATGCTGGGGCAAGGAGTACGGCGACAGCATTAAACAGTTTGCGAAGATTACAAATATGGTAAAGTCCGGTGAAAGTGTGGGTCAGGATGCTTTTTCGGAGCCTTTAAGCGAACGATGCCCTAAAAAGCAGGAACTGATTGACAAAATCCGCAGGCTGTGTGATGTTTATGTAGCGAGCAGTACGGAAAAACGAAGAATTGCCCGTATGCGTAATATCCTGACGGCTCAGCTGTCGGCAACGGAGCAGATTCTCTCACAGTTATCCGATGAGATTGAAAACAGCGGAGAAATAGAGCCTCAGTACAATAAAACAGCCAGCAATGTGTTGTCGAAGCTCGGCTGTGAAGATGCAGACGCAGTGAATGTGGAGCTTGGCGAGCAGGGAAGAATGTTTGTCGAGGCATATTCCGATACCGGTTTTTTCGCATCAAAGCAGGATATATGCGAGGCTATGACGCTTGCTTTTCGCCGCCGCTTTGATTTGCCGACATTGAGCCGTGTCGGAGGGGCATGTAAGCTGAGTCTTTTTTCGGGAACCACCTACACGCTTGACGTTGAAATATGTCAGATAAGCAAGACGGAGGGTACTGCCTGCGGCGATTATTACGAGAGCTTCATAGATAAGAACGGTACAGCGTATGTTGTATTATCGGACGGTATGGGCAGCGGAGGCAGGGCGAGAGTGGACTCATCGTTTGCCTGCGCTATGCTCATACGTCTTTTGCAGGCAGGTGTCGGAGTAGAGGCGGCAATCAGCGTAATCAATACATCGCTTGTGTGCAAATCCTCCGATGAGAGCTTTGCTACTCTTGAAATATGTGCTGTCGACCTTTACAGCGGAAAGATAGACTTATACAAAGCAGGCAGTGCCAACACTTATATCAAGTGCGGAAACCGCTTTGTCACCATAGGCTGTAAGGGCTTGCCGATAGGAGTAAAGGACGAGCCTGTCTACGACAGGAGAACGTTTACGATAGGAAGCAGGGATATGATAGTTATGACAAGCGACGGTGCAGAGCTGAACGAGAAATGGCTTTACAGGGAGATGGATAAACAGCCCGACCTTAAGGAATTCTCTAAAGAAGTCGCCAATACTGCCAGATTCTATGCCGGTGACGAAAAGAGCGACGATATATCGGTGATTGCAATGCGGCTCAGCAGATAACATTCCGGATGATGCTGTGCGTTCCGCAACGCTGTCGGAATATCAGAAAAAACAGTATTGACCTTGTTCTTTCAGAGTGATAAAATATATAGCGGTGTGTCTGTGCGTTTGTGCCGAAGGTACACCGCTTATTTTGTGCATATAACGAGGTCATTATGAAAGCCGATATTCTGACAAAAACTTGGATAGCCGCAATTCTCGCAATATTCTGCTCTGCTTTGTGGGGCAGTGCTTTTCCCTGCGTAAAAATCGGTTACGGGCTTTTTGGCGTTGACACTTCACAACCGATGTCATTGATACTTTTTGCGGGGATACGTTTTTTCGCAGCAGGAATTATGGTTATTATAACAGGAAGCATAATGCACAAAAAACCGCTTGTTCCGAAAATCAAGGAACTGCCGAAGGTGGCGGCACTGAGCCTTACTCAGACGATTTTACAGTACCTGTTCTTCTATATCGGACTTGCCAATACAAGCGGCGTGAAATCTTCCGTCATTGAGGGCATGAGCGTGTTTGTGTGCATACTTATCTCATCGCTTGTTTTTCGCCTTGAAAAGCTGACAAAATTCAAGATTATCGGCTGTGTGCTTGGCACTGCGGGAATAGTAGTTATAAATCTCGACCGCTCTCTGCTCAGCGGATTCAGCCTTACAGGAGATGGCTTTATTCTTCTTTCCACCATTGCCTATGCGATTTCCTCCGTGCTTATAAAACGCTTTTCTAAAGACACCGACACTATGATGCTCAGCGGCTGGCAATTTCTGCTCGGCGGTGCGGTCATGACCGTTATCGGATTACTTGCAGGCGGCAGCATAACTCTGCCCGAATCGCCCCTGCCTGCCGTACTGATGCTTTTTTACCTTGCGTTTATTTCCGCTTGCGCCTACTCGATCTGGAGCCTGCTGTTAAAGTACAACCCCGTATCGAAAATCGCTGTTTTCGGCTTTATGAACCCGGTTTGCGGTGTGCTTCTTTCTGCGCTTCTGCTCGGAGAGGCACAGCAGGCATTCCGCCTTGAGTCGCTGATTGCTCTTGTACTGGTCAGCGCAGGTATATTTATAGTCAACAAAATGGGGGAGAAAAATTGACGGATTGTTTAAATTGTTCGGAATATAACTATAAGTAATTCAAAAAACGGGAACAACCAAAAAAATCGAAAAATATTTCAAAAAATGCTTGACATCGGCTTTTCAGTGTGATATAATAATCTACGTTGTCACGGCAGTGATAACTTAAAGAATATTGGGGTGTCGCCAAGTGGTAAGGCATCGGACTCTGACTCCGCCATTTCGAGGGTTCAAATCCTTCCACCCCAGCCATTAAAACCGCATCGTTCTGATGCGGTTTTGTTTTATGCCGATATTAAAACCTTGAAAGGCTTAAAGCCATTGTCGGTATACTCAGCAAAACAAAACACCGGCCCTTTTCGCACAGTGCTAAAGGGCTGGTGATTTTTGTTATTCGTTATTCGGTTATGCTTATTTGCCGAGTGCAATCTTACCCATAGCGTCAGCCTGCATAATAGCGTCATACAGTTCAACGGGCTGTACATCGCCGGCGAGGTTGTGGATAGTTTCGCCGGGGATACAAGCGTTCTCGGAAATAGTCTTTACCTGCTCAGGAGTTGTAACACCGATTTCTTCAAGCGTTACGGGAAGACCGACCTCAAGGCAGAAGTCCTGAACTTCCTTGAATTCCTCTTTAGGCGCACCCTCAAGCACAAGCTGTACAAGCGTGCCGAGTGCAACGCAGCAGCCGTGATCTGCATGCTTTATGCCGAGAGAAGTAACGCCGTTGTAGAATGAATGAGCGGCGGCACAGTTTACGTTATCTGCGCCGACACCTGAAAGATAAACGTTAGCTTCAACGATATTTTCAAGTGCGGGAGTAACGGCGTGTACCTTACAAGCCTCGATAGCCTGCTTGCCGTATTCACGGAGCGTATCATAGCAAAGACGAGCAAGTGCCTGACCTGCTCTTGTGATGCCCGTACCCTCAAGGCTTGCGGATTCGGTGCGGATAGAAGCACGACCCTCAAAATATGTGCCGAGCGCATCACCCATACCTGCAATAAGGAACTTGACAGGCGCATTTGCGATAACGGTCGTATCGACCATTACAGCGTCGGGATTTGTGGGGTAGAACAGATATTTATCGAAGCTGTGGTCATCGTTGTAAATTACTGAAAGTCCTGTGCAGGGAGCATCCGTAGCCGCAACTGTAGGCACTATCACAATGTGCTTTCCGCTGTAGTATGCGGTAGCCTTTGCTGTATCAACGGCACTGCCGCCGCCTACAGCTACTACCGTATCAATGTTGTCCTGCTCTACGATAGCCTTCATCTTATTTATTTCGCAGTTGCTGGATATTCCGCCGAATACCTCGTAACGTCTGTAGTCATCAAGCCCTTCAAAGCTCTTTTCTATTTTATCGTGGCAGGCCTTGTAACCGCTGTTTGAGCATACAAACAGCCAGCGCTTGCCCATATAACCCATTTCTTTGTGAAATTTAAGCAGTGCATCTCTGCCCTGTACATATTTGAGCGGCTCACGCATCGCTCTGAGTCTTCCCATCATAATTGAAACACCTCCGTAGAATGATAAGAAATTACAGACATTATTATCTGCTTTTACGACTAATTTATATCACTTTTTTATGGGTATGTCAATATTTACGGGCATTCCGATTTTTGATATTGGTATGTCAAATTTTCATTGCAAAGAGTAGAGAAAAAAGACGTGATTGCATTTAGAATCAAAGTAAATTCAGTATCATTTGTTCGCTCCACAAATCATTTGGATATATGGAAATTTCATCTTTGTGTTTTCGTATGATCCTTACAGGCTCGATAGTATTATCGTAAACATGCATTATGTCACATATTTTCATAAGTTCTTTAATGTTGCCAAGAGATTTGCTATATCGTGCTCTGATTGATTTTTCATCAACATTGTGTCCGCCTGAGGCAACTCTGGCTGACACTCTGGCAGCGTTTACAGATGCATCTACAGTTAATATGAAGAAACACTTGATGAAATATCCCTCTTCTTTCGTTTCCTTCAGAATATTAAGTTTATAGTGTGAAGAAAGAACGGTTTCAAAAGTAAAATCTTTTTTTACTCAATAGATCGGTATCTCATTTTATCGATAAGACGAGCCGCTTTCATATTATCCATTCCGGTAGCCGCAACTATATCATCAGCGTTTGTATATGTGCCGACCTTGTCAAAATATTGTCGTAACGGTACTTTTACCTGAACCGTTAGGACTGGCAAAAACAAGAACCATCGGTTTTCTTTCAGACATATTTTTTCTCTCCGTCGGGTGTTGCTATATACGCTTGTTTCCTTTGCTCATCATACATTGCAATAGGTTTTTTTACAAGCGTTTGCACGGTTGATAGCTGCTCTTACAGCTTCTCGTGCTCTTTTGTCCATTTCGGCATCATTTGCTGAAACTGAATGTTCAAGGCTCTCTTTAGTTATAACTGTGATTGTCCGCATATTGTCAAACTTAATTGTTTTTTATAAATTGTTCCTCCTTCTGAAAGAGTGAAAATATCCGGCAGTTATCTGTCGGTCGTACTTATGTACGGCATAATCCGCTGACGGCGGATTATGTGCCTAAGGTTATTATGGAAATGTCCAGAAACGCTTCCGCAGTGACAATAACTCCGTCAAAGCCGCTCGGATCAAAAAATCGTATATGACATTTTCAAAATTGAGAAATTCGTCCCTTATCCGGTGATTATAAATGTTTGAAAACACCACCACGTCCGTATCCGCGGCAAATGCCGCCTCGGCTATCCCGCATATGATATCCTTCTGGGTGCGGTCGTCGGCTCTTGCGGTTATTACGGCAATTTTTTTCTTGACATTTCGTTCGTCCTTTCACGCGTTCATAAAAAGCCCGTTCCCGCAACCACATCAACCCCCGCTCTGCGGTAAATTCTGCCGCTGACGGGGAAAGATTTTTGACGCATTCGGCGACAGAGTATGCCGGAAACAAGCTTTCGTATAAATTATAACTTATTCACGTTCACGCGGTTATGTCAACCGAAAAGGTGCATATTATGATTAAAAGGTGGACAAAATAGATATCGGTTATTGACTTTGTGTTGTTTATTGGTATAATAAACTTAAAGGTGTCTTTGGACACGAGAAACAAAACGGAGGTTTTAACGATGAAGATCACAAGTAAATTAGCGGCTATTTTGTGTGCAGCGGCTCTGTTTATGACGGTGGGCTGCTCGAACGGCGGCGAAACAAGCAGCGGGAGCTCCGAGCCCGACGCTTCCGGCTCCTCCGGAACCGCGGACGTTTCCAGCGCTTCGAATTCCGAAACGAATGAAAGCGGCACGGTATCAGAGGAGAAAATTATGGACAGTCTGAACAACGGCATAATTATCGACAGCGTAAGCGGTAATGTTTATAAGAACGAGATGAACGCAAATCCCATCTCGCCGAACATATTCTGCGCCGATCCCACCGCGATTGAATATAACGGAAGGCTTTACGTTTACGGCACGAACGACCAACAGCAGGCGGAAGAGGGAACAAAGAACGACTACGCCTATATCAAATCGCTTGTGGTATTTTCCACCGACGATATGGTAAACTGGATATATCACGGCAGGATAGAGGTCGGAGAGATCGCGCCGTGGATAAATAACTCGTGGGCACCGTCGATAGCTTCCCGCGTTGAAGACGACGGACTTACGCATTTTTACCTTTACTTCTCAAACGGCGGCGCGGGCGTGGGCGTGATAACCTCCACCGACCCTGTGGGACCGTGGACCGATCCGCTCGGCGAGCCTCTGGTTTATCAGAATATGCCTGGGCTGGAGAATTGCCCCGCACCCTTTGATCCGGGCGTGTGCATTGACGAAAATGGCGTAGGCTGGCTCTCCTTCGGCGGAGGCACACCGGCAGACGGCAACACTATGCACTCCAAGATCCCGAAGATAGCAAAGCTGGGAAAGGATATGCTTTCCTTTGACAGCGAATTTGTTTCCATTGACGCTCCCTACTTTTTTGAGGCGAGCGAGCTGAACTATATCGACGGAGTATATTACTATACATACTGCACCGACTGGCAGGATCACAAGACCGGCTGGAAGGAGTACGAGGGGGTCGACGTTCCGCCCGCGTGCAGCATGGCGTATATGACTACCAAGACCCCTCTCGACGCGGATAGCTGGGAATGCAGAGGACCCTATTTCTATAATGCGGGAGAGAACGCCGACGGGGCATCCGGACTTCGCTGGGCTAACAACCACACTCATTTCATTGAATATAAGGGCGTAAACTACATCATTCACCATACGCTTCTTCTGGAGGAGCTTATGGGAGGAAAAGCGGGCTTCCGCAGTATGATGGCAGACTATCTGCCCATGGACAAGGCAACGGGCGATATCCCCATAACTGCGGCAAGCAAGAAGGGCGTAGCGCAGATAAAGCTGGTCGACCCCTATACCTATAACAGCGGTGCGCTGATGTTCACCTGTGCGGATATCGGATACGACAAGGTAACTGATCCTGCCGCAAAAAGCACCGCCGACGGCGCGTGGATATATGTAAGAGGAGCAGACTTCGGCTACGGGGCATCAGAGTTTATCGCTGAGGTCAAGGGCAAGGGAAGAATAGAGGTTCGTCTTGACGATATCTCCTCCAAAGCCGCTGCGTTCGTCGAGTTCGACTGCGCGGATTATACCAAAATACGCTCGGACAGCTTTGCAAAGTTTGACGGAAGAAACCATGACGTTTATTTCGTATTTTCCGGCTCCGATATAGAGCTTAAGTCGTGGAAGTTTTCGAAGGGCGACGAGCAGCTTCGTCCTGAAGAGGACATAGCCTCCACCGATATACCCTACATGACGCTGGTAGTATCGGGACAGACCGAGCCCGGACCGAGCCCCTCTGCGATGCTCGACATTCCGAAGGACGGGGACTATTCCATAAAATCCTCTTCTTTTGAAAAGGACAGCGCCATAGTCAACCTCGGGTTTATTAATACCGATACCAATGCGAAGTATAAGGTGCTTGTGAGATCGCTGACGCTGGCAACCGAAAACGGAGAGGTTGAAGTTCCCGTAAATAAGGAACTCGATCCAGCAAGCTCGTCGGAAAATGGGCTTGCAAACGGCTGGGGCGGCTCCGAGGTCGGATCGCTGATTTACGGCACGGAGGAATGCGGAATATTCGCAGCGAAAACAGACATAACATGGATAAACTATCGTCTGGCGCTTAAAGTAAACGGCGAAGAGACGCCGTTCACATCCATCACCTACAATGTCACCGTAAGCGGTCTTGAGCTTGACGGCTGACGGCGGCAACGGAAAATAAGGAGGAAAGATGAAAAGACTTGTTAGGTTCGCCGCGGCGCTGACGGCGGTATTGACGCTGACGGCATGCACGGCGGAAGTTGGCACGAGCTCCGTGACGTCGACGTCGAATCCGCTACCGAGCGTCACCACCGAGCCCGAAAAAGAGGAGGACCCCAAAGTGCTTGATAAGGATATCATAAAATCCACGATAACTTCAACCGACGACGGCAACGGAAACTACACAAATCCCGTTATTTTCGCCGACGTGCCCGATATTGATATAATCCGCGTTGACGACGCGTTTTATATGGTTTCGACGACCATGCACCTGTCTCCGGGGTGTCCCGTAATGAAATCCTACGACCTTGTAAACTGGGAAATAGTAAATTACGTTTTTGATACACTGGAGGACAGTGATAAACTTGCCTTAAGAAACGGGGAAAACAATTACGGCAAGGGTCAGTGGGCGACTACCCTCAGATATAACGACGGTGTGTATTACGCCGGCTTCACTTCCTTCTCCACCGGAAAAACTTATATCTATCATACCGACGATATAGAAAACGGAAAATGGGACAGGTTCGTGTATGACGAGTGCTTCCATGATATGAGTCTTTTGTTCGACGACGACGGCAAGGTGTATCTTATCTACGGCGGCGGAGAGATATGGTGCGTTGAACTGGAAAAGGATCTGAGTGCGGTCAAGCCCGGAACCAAGAGAAAACTCATCAACAACGCGGGACTTGTCAAGGGCTGCCTTGCCGAGGGTTCTCACGTCTATAAGCTGAACGGATATTACTATATTTTTATCATAACATGGCCTCCTAATAGCAAAAGAACGCAGCTTTGTTACAGAAGCGAAGCGCTCGACGGCGAGTGGGAAAGGAAAGTGATAATCAGAGATAATATGGGCTTCAGGAATGACGGTGCCGCTCAGGGCGGTATCGTCGACGATAAGGACGGCAACTGGTATTGCTTTGTATTTCAGGATCACGGGGCGGTGGGCAGGACTCCCGTTGTGTCGACCATGACATGGGAGGACGGCTGGCCGGTAGTCGGAGTTAACGGAAAGGTGCCAACGACCGACAAGATTCCTATCGCGGGTCACGAGAAAAAGGGCATCGTCACAAGCGACGAATTTATCAACTCACAGATAGTGAGATCCTATCACAGCTTTGCCGACACGCCCGAGGAAGCGGGCGAGAGCGATTATAACGGCTCTAACCTCGGGTTGGAATGGCAATGGAACCACAATCCCGACAACCGCCTCTGGTCGCTCACCGAGAGGGAAGGCTATCTGAGGCTGAGAACGGTCGATGTCTGCGGCACAGTTGCCAATGCGAGAAACACCATTTCGCAGCGAACCTTCGGACCGGAATGCGGCGCATATATAAAGCTCGACGTTTCAGAAATGAAAGAGGGCGATGTTGCGGGGTTTGCCGCCTTCGCGGAAAAATACGGTTATGTCGCCGTAAAAATCGAGGACGGGAAAAAATATATCGTAACGGTTTGGTATGACGATAACGACGATGTTGAAAAGGAATTTGAAACGGAAAGGGTCGAAATAACGGAAAACGAAGTGTATCTGCGGGTCGACTGCGATTTCAAAGATGCGACGGACAAGGCGTATTTCTATTACAGCCTCGACGGCGAGAACTGGACAAAAATAGGAGACACGCTGCAAATGAATTATTATGGTCTGCATTTTATGGGATACCGTTATGCGATATTCAATTTCCCGACAAAGCAGACGGGAGGTTATGTCGACGTGGACTATTTCAGGGTAGAAAACAAACTGCTCAAATAAACTGATACATTCAATGCGTTTCAGCCGCACAGGGGTCAGACCTTGTGCGGCTTTTTCTTTTTCGGGCTGCTGTTTTTTTGATGTTGTATAATAAAACTTGACACCCCACGCTCAAAAGAATATGCTAAAATCAGGAGGGTGAAGGACATGTCAGAAGCGAAGAAATACGACAGGAGTTACAAAGAGCAGTCAGTAAAGCCGGCGCTGGAAATAGGGGTAAAGCAGAGCATGAACAGCGTCGGAGGGAGATGTCATGAAAATGCCCGCTGCGAAAGCATGTGGGCGAGAATGAAGAACGAGCTGTTTTACAGTCGTGGCATTAATTAGCTCCCGTGCCGGGGGCTAAAGTCGCTTTTTCTTGAGTTCGGCATGATTTCCTGCGGTTTTAATCTTCATAAGTTACATCTGAAAAGAATGGCTTTCAGGTCTGCTGCCTGATTCAATATTTATTACATTTTGTGCATGGCATTTCCCTGCCGGCTTGTTTGTCATACGCTTTTTTCGGTTCATTATCCTTTTTTGTAGTATCAGCAAGCCCGAGCTTCCATAGGATGGTTGCTCGGGCTTGGGTGTTGAGTTATTTTACAGCGTCTCACATCTTGTTGAAAAAGTATCATTTGCCCGCGGCGCGGGAGCTAATTAATGCCATGACTGCAAATCAGCAGCAGGAAGATTGCTTCCCCAGTACGAATACTTTGAGCGCTTCGGGATATGTTTTTTCCATATACTTTAATAAATTCTCAACTGTTTCTACAACAGAACAGGATTTCCATACAGGTGTGTCAGGATTATTATAGTAGAAGAAGTTGAACACACCATTCAGCATGCCTCTGTCATGCATCCATTTAAGCGTATGTAAGGCTGCTTCGGCAGAATACAGATCAACATAATCGCCGCCTTTTTTCATGAACGGTTCCATGCAGCGTGTTTCAAATATCATTCTGTACAGCACCCACGACAGATCGCTTACGGTGATCTCGCTGTCTTCATCAAATCCGTAGTAGCACATCAGTTCTTCGCCGAGCTCATGAGAAAGCTCTTTTGGCATTACCTCGCCCTTGTGTTCCAGCGCATAACTCATACCAGCAAGGAACCGGAATATATATTCAGTGCTTGTTTCATCGGATTCATCCGAATCAACTTCGGGGTCGAGACCATTTTCAAGCATTGTCAGGTATTCTGTCATTAATTTGTATTCTTCGGTGTTTACCAGTCAGTCTCTCATGTAAACGGAAGGCTTCAGGTAAGGCTCAAGAGACCTGTAAAGTGTGTCCGACCACTCCGTGCTTTTAAGGTTCACGTAAAGCTTCTTGTTGCCGCTAGTGGATTTTTCTCCGCCGCCGATGTCCATGCATAGTTTGTGGATCCTTTTCAGATCTTCACTTTCAGCGTCCAGCTTTGACTCCACGTCAAGAATGAGCTGCTGGAGGCTTACGCCTTCGACCGAAACAGGAATGATCTTCTTATCAAACTTCAATGCGGTTTCGATCTCGTTACGGCAGGGAATACTGTTGATATAGCTGTGGCTGTAAAAAGCAAGAACGCAGTTGCAGCCCTCAATTGCAGGCATTGCTCTTTCGCTGTCCCACCTGTCTCCGGCCAGCATTTCTCCATCCCACCAGATGTTGTAAACCTGCTGAATCTGTTCTAGCGTCTTAAGCACGATCTCATCTCTGTGCGAGTAGGAAACAAAAGCATAGGGTGCGCCTTCATGAAACATAGATTTTAAAGCAGCCATATAATTACTCCTTTTCTGTTTTGAACATTTATTGCCTTATGCAAGGCGTTTAATCTATTTTATTATATCACATAAATACACGTATTGCAATATGTTTTTTAATTAAAAGAAAAAAGCCAAAAGAAATTAAAAGGTGATGTTGTATAATAAAACTTGACACCACACGCTCAAAATAATATGCTGAAATCAGGAGGGTGAAGGACATGTCAGAAGCAAAGAAATACGACAGGAGTTACAAGGAGCATTCAGTAAAGCCGGTGCTGGAAATAGGGTTAAAGCGAACCGGCGAGGGGCTGAAGATAGCGTACGGAACGCTGTACGGGTGGGTGCAGGCGGCAAAGAACGGTATCTATACCGACACAACGAAAACAAAGAAGTCCCAGAGAACGCAGAAGTACCCGCAGTACGTTATGGATATGCTGTGGGAGCTGAGAAAGGAACAGGACGAACAGTGCGCCGGAATTGGCGACAAGTGGCAGAACTACGGCCGTCTGTTCATCAAGTGGGACGGAAGCCCTATGAACAACAATACTCCCTACTTCTGGTTCAAGGAGTTTTGCGAAAAGAACAGCATAAGGTTCTGCGACATTCACTCGTTAAGGCACTTACACGCAAGCCTGCTCATCAATGCGGGCGTTGATGTGGTTGCAGTATCGGGGGATTTGGGACACTCGCAGGTTTCAACGACAACGAACATCTACTGCCATATGTTCCAAGAAGCACAGACAAGGACGAGCCAGGCAATCGCCGACGCACTTATCTTTGACAAAAAAGAAAAGCAGGGCGGCGAAAAAGCCGAATTCCCTGCTTAAAGACCATAAATTCAAAATAAGAACCTCTGCTGTTACCGAAATCAAAGATTTCGAACAGCAACGAGAACCTTGTTGCTTTGCAATAAAGACCAAGACCAAAATCCGTACAAAAAGAAACACTCCCAAACGGCTATGTAAAGCCATTCGGGAGTATCGTAGTGTGGTGACCCGTACGGGAATCGAACCCATGATTCCGCCGTGAAAGGGCGATGTCTTAACCGCTTGACCAACGGGCCGTAGAAATGGTAGCGGCAGTCGGATTTGAACCAACGACACCCTGGGTATGAACCAAGTGCTCTAGCCAACTGAGCTATACCGCCATATCTTTCTGTTTTTTGTCACTCTGTATCAGCGACTTTTATATTATATCACAGCGCTTTGCGTTTGTCAACACTTTTTTAAAATTTTTTTCGATTTTTTTCGTTCTTCAAAAACGCTGTGATATTTTATATAAAAATCCTTAAATCAGACCTCTGCGTACTGCTTTCTGCCGGTTTCAAAAATGTTACCGCCGACAGCGTCGATTGCAACGATAAGAGGGAATTTATCGAAAGTCAGCTTTTTCACACTTTCACAGCCCAGATCCTCAAAGGCTATTACCTCACACCCGGTTATGCACTGACAGGCGAGTGCGCCTGCACCGCCTATGGCACAGAAGTATACCGCACCGTTGCGTTTTATGGCGTCTACTACGGCAGGCTTGCGTTCTCCCTTTCCTATCATTGCGGATAACCCCATATCGAGCAGCAGGGGAGCGTAGGGGTCCATTCTGCCCGATGTTGTAGGACCGCATGAGCCTATTGCCATTCCTTCTTTAGTGCCGGTCGGGCCTGCGTAGTAAATAGCCGCACCGTCTATTTCAAAGGGCAGTTCTCCGCCTTCGTCAATAAGCTGTTTTATACGCTTGTGTGCGGCGTCACGGGAGGTGTATACAGTACCGCTCAGTTCTATCTTGTCGCCGGCTCTTAGCGTTTTTGCCTTTTCTTTAAGTTCGCTTGTGTTAAGTTCCAAGTTTGTACTCCTGTTCACATTGAATTTATTATGCCGGAAAGCATACACTTCCCGGCATATGATATTTACTTTTGATTAAAGGTCGAAGAATCCCACATTATCCGAGCTCATCTCGTCGTCGTCATCGTCATTGTCGTTAAGACCTTCCATCATCTTGAGATCCCACGAAGGATCGTACTGTGCCGTGTTGGTGGTCATATTGTCATTAATTCCGCCGAGCATGGATGAATAATCGGACATATCAATCTTTTCTTCCTTAGCGGAAGCTGCGGGAGCGGTAGGATCGTCAAACGAGGAAGTCATTCCGTCATCGTCAGACGGTTTAGATGAGGGCGGAGGAGTAATCGTCATGCCGTTCATCTGTGCTTCGAGATCCTTCCAAGGATCGTTCACCTTTTCTTCCTTGCCGGCAACACCCATTGAACGACTTTCATTCAGCTTTTCCTTAGGTTTATCGCCGCTGCGGTCGGAAGCACGTTCGGTCTTAGCTGCGGGAGCAGGCTCATCTGCAAGAAGGTCGCTGAAATCATCGGCTGCGGGAGCAGGCTCTGCCTTAGCTGCGGGAGCAGGAGCAGGCTCTTCTGCGAGCAGGTCGCTGAAATCATCGGTTGCGGGAGCAGGCTCTGCCTTAGCTGCGGGAGCAGGAGCAGGCTCTTCTGCGAGCAGGTCGCTGAAATCATCGGTTGCGGGAGCAGGCTCTGCCTTAGCTGCGGGAGCAGGAGCAGGCTCTTCTGCGAGCAGGTCGCTGAAATCATCGGCTGCAGGAGCAGGTTCTGCCTTAGCTGTGGGAGCAGGTGCAGGTTCTTCTGCGAGAAGGTCGGTGAAATCATCCGCAACAGGAGCAGCATCGGCTTTGGGAGCAGATGCTACAACAGGCTCCTCTGCAAGCAAATCGGCTATATCATCTGCCGCAGGAGTTTCCTCAACGAGCAGATCGCCGGTATCTACGTTATCCGCAGAAATGTCATCGTCACCCGAAACTATCTCAAATGAGCTGAGCAGACCGTTGTTGTCTGTCAGCATATCGTCGTCATCGTCATTGTCCGTCTGAGCCGGCATATCCAGCTTAAGCTCGAAGTTGTACGGCTCGATCTCCATAGGAGCGTAGGCGTCAAGCTCGCTCTCGTCAAGTCCGCCGATATTTTCAAGCTCGCTTTTTGCATTGATAAGTTCCTCATCATCGGACAGCTTCTCTTCGGGAACGTCAGCCGTGTTATCGGTGGCTGTTTCTGCCTGTGAGGCTTCTTCAACAGCCTTAGCGAGTACATCGTTTACAGCCTTTGTATCTTCAACAGCCTTTGCAACCGCATCGTTTACGGCATTTGCTCCGGCAAGTGCCTTTTCAACGGCTTCATTTACTGAGGCGGTTATGCCGGCAAGAACAGCCTGAATATCTATTGCGGGAGCAACCGCCGCACCTGATGTAACTCCATTTGCGAATGTGTCCGCCTTTTCAAGCACAGACTGCTTGTAATCGTATGTTTTCTTTACCGTATCGGCAAAATATGCTTTTGCGGCTGTGATAATCTCGTTTGCTTTGCTCTGTGCGTCATTTATTACAGCGTTTGCATCGGCATTTGCTTTTGCGGAAATTTCTGCAAGCTGAGCGGGGTCAATCGTTCCGCCGCTGTGCTTTGCTTTATCTATTTTTGCTGCCGCCTGTTTTTTGAATTCTGCGAATTCTTCTGTCAGGGCAGAGTATTTGTCCTGCATAACGTGCAGTTCTTTTTCGGTCTGAGCCAGCTTGCGTCTTTCGTCAAGAACCTGCTTTCTGCTTTCAAGGATCTGTGCGTCAAGTTCAGCCTTTTTCTTTTCAAGCTCTGCTGTAAGCTCATTGTTCTGACCTTCATTCGTCTGCTGTTTTTCTTCGAGTGCTCTTTTCAGCTCTTCATTTTCTTCCTTAAGGGCTTTACGCTCTTTGTTGTGCTGTACTATGTATGCCATTACTTCGGCTTTGTCGAAGCCGAGCGGAGAGGTTTTGAATTCGCCGTTTGTAGATGGCGCTTTTTTCTGTTCTGCCATTATTGTACCCCCTGAAAAATCTGGTTATTGTTATTATACCAAAAATTATTCATTAATTCAATAGCGAATTGTAAAGTTTTATCAATTACCCAAAAATGAGAACCGCTATTGGTGATTTTAACGAAAATTCGCTATCGGCTATTGTATTTTATTGAACGGTAGTGTATAATAGTATAACAACCTTAAAATAATTTCGGTTTTTAAAAGATATTAACGAAAGGACTGATATTGATGATCGACAAAACTATGCCGTTTTCGCTCAAGGATGAAAGAGAAAACGAGATGAAGGAAATACTGACAACGGTTTACGGTGCGCTCAAGGAGAAGGGCTATAATCCTATAAATCAGCTCGTCGGCTATATTCTGTCCGAAGACCCTACCTATATAACTACATATAACAACGCACGTAGCCTGATCCGTCATATTGATCGTGACGAACTTTTACAGGCAATGGTCAAGAATTATCTCGGCAGTTGATGAAAGCCGCCATTTATTTCAATGAATTACAACCGCTCCTTTACGGATACTATATCTGTAAAGGAGTGATTTTTTTGCATAGAAAAATATCTGTCGCAGTATTTACGGTATTGACGGCAATGTTCATGTGTGGATGCACGTCCGATAAGAATACTGTCGGACAAAGCGCCGGACATAATAACAGAGGTGGCAGAACGCCTGCAGAAACGGCTTTTCTGACGGACGGAAAAGAGAAGGTCTGCTACGGTCAGGGCTATGAAACCGATAGCGATAACCGTCCTGTAGGAGCAATACAGGCACAGGAAAAATATGGGTCATACGGCGGAAGATTCATATTCGGCAAAGACGTCAAGACAATCCGCCTGACGTTTGACGAGGGCTATGAAAACGGCTGTACCGGAAAAATACTGGATATTCTGAAGGAAAAGAAGGTTACGGCCACGTTCTATGTGACGCTTGATTATGTAAAAAGCAGTCCTGAGCTTGTACAGCGTATGATAAACGAGGGTCATGAGGTGGGAAATCACAGCTGTACCCACCCGTCACTGCCGGATATAAGCGATGATATGGTGTTTGAAGAAATACACGGACTTGAAACTTATATTTCCGATAATTTCGGCGGATACAAAACCGTTACGATGCGTCCCCCCAGAGGAGAATTTTCGGTCAGAACATTACGCATTGCCAAAAATATGGGTTATGATACTGTGCTGTGGTCCTTTGCGTACAACGACTGGAATACGGACGCTCAGCCCGACAGGGACACGGCGTACAGGCGAATAACGTCCGCAACGCACAACGGGGCTGTATATCTTCTCCATGCGGTATCCGAAACAAATACGGCGATACTGCCCGATGTCATCGACTACTGGCTTGATAACGGATATACGGTAAAAAGCATTTCGGGATAAAAAAAGAGCATCGGCACATAATAATGCAAGCCGATGCTTTTGTATCACCACAATTAACACAAAAAAGAAAACGCTCCCGCAGGAGCGTTACGTTAAATCGTTATTCTCAGGAAACAGCGTTTAACTTCTTAGCAAGCTGAGATTTCTTTCTAGCTGCAGCATTCTTGTGGATAATACCCTTTGCTGCTGCCTTATCAACTGCTTTAACTGCAACCTTAACGTTGTCAGCGTTAGTATCAGCGTCAACCTTCTTCAGAATAGTCTTAAGAGCGGTCTTGTCAGCCTTATTGCGAGCCTGCTTTGTAGCAGATACTAAAACTCTCTTCTTGGCAGATTTAATGTTAGGCACTTACGGCACCTCCTTTATACAGATCTACATATAATCATAGTTATATTTCACAATACACTTTATTATAGCACGTCCAAAACGAAAATGCAATACTTTTTTACGATTTTTTTGAAAAAATTCTTCGGGAGGAAATTTTATGCAGCTTACGGGAAGAACTGATATGGCGGCGGAGTTTGTAAAGGGCAAAAACGGAATAAGATGTGAAAGCTATGAGCTTTACGGAGAAAAGATAACCGAAATACTCGTTTCCGAAAAGGAAACCGCTCTTTTTAACCGCCCCTGCGGAAGATATTTTACCGTTGACAGTACGGACGTTCCTTATGCGGACGGTCAGATCCATGCGCTGTGTACGGTGCTTAACAAGCTCCTTCCGGAAGGAAAATGTCTTGTCACGGGGCTTGGAAACCCGTCTGTAGCGTCAGACAGTCTCGGCTGGAGAGCGGCAGGCAGGGTACTTGCGACCTCACATTTTATAGAAAGTATGCACAATGCGGACGGAATAGGGAATGTGTCGGTAATAAGGACGGATGTTTCGGCAAATTCCGGTATAGACAGCGTCTTTCACGCAATATTCTGTGCGGAGAAGATAAAAGCGGACTATATTGTAGCGATAGACAGCCTTGCGTGCAGTGAGCCGGAGCGCCTTTGCAGGAGCATACAGGTCACGGATACCGGCATAACGCCCGGCAGTACCACAGGCAACAGGAATCGTCTTGACAGAGCGGCGGCAGGCATACCGGTAATCGCTGTAGGCGTTCCTACCACTATGGAGTATGAAAGCGATAACGACAGATTTTTTGTGACAAGATATGATATAGATGCCGAGATAAGCAGGTACGCACATATAATATCCTGTGCGCTGAACCGCAGTCTGTGTCCGTCACTGTCATACAGCGACATATCAATGCTGATGAATTATTCCTGAATATTTGCGGAAAATGAATCATAAGCTGTAACAAGAAAAATCCAACCGTGAAAACACTTGGCGAAAGGAAAGGCTTATGAGAGGTAATAAAAACAAAGGTATTGTAAAGGTTCTTGGCATTGGGCTTACGGCGGCGGTATTATCGTTTACCCTGACGGGCGTAGCTGAAAACGCCGTAACCGGAGCGGTAAGCGGCAAAAGCGTTTCAGACGGACTAAGACAGCTTACCGCACTGAGCGTTATGCTTGCTGTTCCTGTAAACGAATTTGACGGCAGGGATGAAGATGCGGTTTCATCCGAGCCTTGCACAGAGAAACCGGACAATGAAACAAAGACTGAAAAGCAGGAGCAGAAAGCGCCTGCGAACGATAATCCGTCAAGCAGTACGCAGGATATTTCCGGTGAAACGCTGGTGCCGGTCGACGCTCCCGCCGATGTAAAAACACGGCTGATTTCCGTCAACATAAGAAAGGACAAGGACGATCTTACGCAGTATACGGCAAAGGACGGTACGGTCAAGGAAAAGCACTACGGGAAGATCGGCGGCGACAATGTAATAGACCTCGAAAACGGTCAGATAAGAAACTGCACCAAGCTGCCGTCGGAACTTATAGGTGCTGAGGCTGAGAAAAAGCCTTCTGTCACGCTGTCGGACAGCAACGAACCTCAGGTGCTTATAATACATACGCATACGACCGAAAGCTACGAACGTGACAGTGACGGATATTACGATACCGATTATGACGGCAGATCGCTTTGCCCTGCAAACAGTGTTGTGGGAGTAGGGGCGGTGCTTGCGCAGACGCTTGCTGATAACGGAATAAGTACGCTGCACGACGGAACGGTCTTTGACGATCCCGTTTACAACTACTCTTATTCAAGAAGCAGGGAACGAACAGAGGAGTTGCTGAAAGAGTATCCGTCAATAAAAATAGTGCTGGATATTCACCGTGACGGAATAGCGGACGGAGATGTGAGAATAGCTCCCGTTGCAGAAATCAACGGCAGAAAAGCGGCGCAGATAATGATAATATGCGGATGTGACGACGGCACGGATATATTGCCGGATTATATGGATAACCTCCGCTTTGCGTCATATTTGCAAAATGCGATAGAAAAAGATAACAAAGGCATAACACGACCTATGCTTTTCGATTATCGGTTTTATAATCAGGATTTGGCTGAGGCTTCACTGGTTATAGAATTCGGAGCGTTGGCAAATGATATTGAGCAGGTTCGATACTCAGCCGAACTTGCCGGCAGGAGCATTGCAAATTTGCTGAAAAATTATGAACAATAAAAAAGCATACTGCCATAAAAAGCGTATCAGAAAGATTATGATAAGAATCGGAACACAAGCGTTATAAGCAGATAAACCGCCCGGGCATTAAATCCGGGCGGTTACTTTTATGGAGCTTGTGACGGGACTCGAACCTGCGACCTGCTCATTACGAATGAGCTGCACTACCAACTGTGCTACACAAGCATATTTATTCTGATATTCTGATATATTTACACACATTTTCCGTTTTCCGAAAGCGTCCGCTTCACAAGTCAAAACATTGCATAATGCACAATAAACACTTGAAAAGAGCGAGGCGATGTGGTAAAATATATATGGTCATATTTCGGAATACAGTTCCAAAATGACTATATTATTATATCGTATTTTTGATTTGTTGTCAATAGCTTTTTTGACGGAAACGAGGAAAATTTGATAAAAAAAACATCTGTGGCAAGGTGTATCGGTGTAGTTATCGGCGTACTGCTAATTGTTTTTGCGGTATTTCTCGTAGTTACATCAATGCTGTTTTCATTCGGTGGCTCTGCTGCACCGGATATTTTCGGATATAATGTTTACATAGTGCGTGACAACGATTTCTATCAGCTTAAGGCAGGCACAGCCGCTATAGCGCAGAAGGTGTGGCCCGACGAGGTAAACAACGGAGAGCTTATAATATATAATCGGTATGAAAACGGCGGAGCACAGCTTGCGAAGGTAAATTCCTCCACGCTTAAGGAAGGCGTTATGAGCTTTGATGTTGAAACTCAAGGCGGAGAAAATATCACAATATCACAAAGCCAGCTTGTTGCAAGAGTTAACTATTGCAGTGATTTCTGGGGTGCTGTTATCGGTTTTGCAATGTCGCCGTTTGGCGTTATGGCTATCGCCATACTGCCGTGTATCGCAATAGTAGCATTTGAGATAGTGAAGTTCATTATGTCAAAGCGTCCGGTACCGCAGGTGGAAACGGTCAAGTTGCAGGAAGAAGCTCCTGTGTATGTTCCTCCTGAAAGCGAGGAACACAAGCTGCCAAAAGCAAGCAAGGCCGATGCGAAAAAGGTCGCTATGCCGTCTTTATCCGATAACGTAAAAGTGCCGCATAATCGTGTCCCCGACAGCTCTCACGGTAAAACGGATGATTTCACGGAGCATCTGCGCAGTAAAAAGAATATAGCGGCAAGTGCCGATAACATAAAAGACCGAGCGGATTTTTCCGCCGGAGCAAGAAAAAGGATGGAATCGGACAGAGCAGAGCAGCAAAAGGAAAAGAAAACTGAAGCCGGAAATGTTAAAAACGAAAAAGCCTTGCCCGAAATGACGGAAAAAACGGGTACGGCTGAAGTAACGCACGGCGGCTCCGAGCCTGATATATCGCTTGTATTCAGAGATGACGAGGACAAGAGATATGATATAGATGATATTCTTGCCGATATAGAAAAACGGCATCATTGACGGGCAGAAAACAGAAAGAAAAGTAAGAACGAAAGAGAGCACTAACAATGAATAAAAAATCAGATACTGTGAATTCAGAGCTTCGTGACAAGCTGTTCATAGTATTGGCATTAACCGGCTGTATATCGAATATAGCGGGATTTACCGCAAATGCGGTGATATTCGGATTTACCCCGCAGACCTTCTTCTGTGCGGCTTGCGCACTTGTAATTATAGTATCGTCACTGGTCGGTTTCTTTACCGGAAGGACCTATGTCGCTACGTTTATAATACTTCTTGTGCTTGGGTTTGTCGAGTTTCCGATGTTGTATATTTCATACGGCGCAAGCACGGCAGTGTATATGCTTGTTGCGGAAATCGGTATTATTACTTTTATGAAGCCGGTGCACAGAGTTATAATGGGAGCGGCGGTGTTCATTGCAGATATAGCCGCATTTATTGTCAGAAGCAAATTTCCTCAGCTGAATATGGTTAATGATAATAAGGAGCTTGACACGCTGTTTTCATTTATAATAGCGTTTATAGGCATAATGGTTGCGGTCGCAATAGTGATAGTACAATTTGAACGTCAGGCAAAACAGCTCAGCGAAATGGGCGAGGAGCTTACGCTTGCTGTAAATACCGATCCGCTGACCGAGATAAGAAACCGCCGTTATCTTATAGAATATCTTGAAAATCAGCTTTCGCAGGACGAGAAAAAGAAACACTGTGCGGCGCTTATTGACCTCGATCTGTTCAAGTCGGTAAACGATACATACGGACACGTTTTCGGTGATAATGTGCTTAAGCATTTTGCAAATGCGGTCAAAACGAATATCGGGGAAAATGACCTTATAGCACGATTCGGCGGAGAGGAATTCATGATTCTCTTTGATACGGATAATATCGAAACTGTTATGACGGTTATGAAGCGGATACGCAAAAGCTATTCGGAGTTTTCCGAGAAAGAAAAAGGAAAAGAATTTACTTTCAGTGCAGGCGTGGCTGTGTACGGAAGCAGCAACTCGATAACCGAGATATTCACAACTGCTGACAAGCGACTTTATAAGGCTAAGGCGGCAGGAAGAAATAAGATAATGATAGATTGAGAACTTTGGTACCCTACCGTTTTGTGACGGCAGGGTATTTTACATTTCGTGAACTGCATAAAGCTGAATATATGTCTGAAAAAATAACAGGAAAATATTAACATGATATTTTCAAAAAAGATTAATTATATATTGATTTTAAGATTTGATAAGACTATATTGCTATTCTGACTTGACAAAGCATCAAGAAAATTGTATTATAAATTCAGCACATTAAATTGTTACTATATAAAAATAAATGGGAGATATTATGACAGTACCTGTAATAGTAGAAATAATTTTCAGGTTCATACCATCTGCTTTGCTTGTATTCGGATTTATCGAAATCAATCTTACAGCTAAGTATAATAAGTATATTCAGTTTATCGCAATAAATACGGTGTATTTGTTTGCGGGTCTGTTTGGGCAATATATGAGAGAAAAGTACAAGCTTGAATTTTTCGATTTTGTGCTTGCAGTAGCACTGGTTCTTATTTACAGTATATTTTTTCATACCGATGCGGTCGGATACCGTATTTTCATAGGAACGCTGGTCTACCTTTCGCTGATTATATTTGATACCATCACAACTGCTGTAATATTTGTCATATTTCCGGAATTTTCGTTTGACATCGGACACTTAACATATCCCGCACTGCTTTTTGCGGATATTGATCTGATTATATACGGCATTCTGATGTATTTTGAACATTGTATTATCAAAAGAATACATGACAGAAAATCTATCAACAAGCGTGCAGTGATTTTTATGTTTTTTCCGGAAAGTCAGGTGTTGATTTTATGCGTGATAATGAAGCTCATTATGGCTAACACCGATAATGCAACACCGGAAATTATGTATTTCACACTGATTTGCGTTGTAATCTGCGTAATAAGCGACATTCTCTGCTATCGTGGCCTTATCCAGAATTCGCAGCTGTATGAAACGAAAATGAGAAATGAACAGCTTGAATACGAGCGTAGCACGCAGTACCGCTATTACGAAAAAATCAACGAACTTCAGCACGAAATAATGAAGTACCGCCACGATTTCAACAACGTTCTCACAACGGCGATGAACCTGTACACCTATCCCGATACAGCCGAAAAGGGAAAGGAAATGCTAGATGAGTTGAGCCGTAAAAATCAGAGCAACAAAATGCCGTTCTACTGTGCTAACAATATCGTTAATGCGATTCTGTGGGATAAGTCGAATACCGCTAAAGAATCGGGTGTGACGCTTGACTGTGATGCGAGCCTTAGCAATGACATTCCGGTAGATGATGTTGATTTATGCTGTCTTATTGTCAATATGCTTGACAATGCGATAAGGGGAGCAAAAGCGGCGGAAAGCGATAAAAGCATCGGAATAAAGATAAAAGAGGAGAACGGGAGAATATATATTTCTGTTTCAAATTATGCCGATATGCCTGACTTTGAAAGCACAGAGAAACTGCCCAGCACAAAGGCAAACAAGAATCACGGCTACGGCACGGAGATAATACGGAACATAGTGCAGAAATATGACGGCGATGTGCTGTTTACCTGTAAGGATAGAAAATTCAGCACGGCTCTTTCGATAAGAAAAGGCGAACGTGAAGCAGAAGCTATATAAGTTTTAGGGGGAATCAGTATGACGACAGTACCGCTGATAGTGGAAGTAATATTCAGGTTTATTCCATCGACATTGATTATTTTTCTGCCGATAGACGCTTGTCTTACACCGAAATATAACAAATACATACAAATGAGCATCGTGAGCTTTATTTATATGTGTGCCGGAGTGTTTGGACAATATATGAGAGAAATGCACAATATGCAGGTGGTGGATTTTACTCTTGCAGTTGCAATAGTTTTGTGTTACAGCATTTTCTTCCATACAGACAGCATAGGCTACCGTGTTTTCATCGGTTCGCTTGTGTACCTTTCTGTAATCATATTTGATACCATTTTTTCTTCGCTGATATTTGTTCTTTTCCCGGATTTCAGTTTTGATATAGGTCATATGACATATGCTTCACTGCTTGCTGCCGATATTGATCTGATGATTTACGCTATACTTATGTACATTGAATACTGTATAGTAAGAAGAATCCGTAACAAAAAGGCTATGAACAGGAGAACGCTCATTTTTATGCTTTTCCCGACAAGTCAGGTCCTGATACTGTGTATAATCATAAAACTGATTATGGCGAATTCGGAGAATGCTACCGCTGAAATTACATACTTTACGTTGGCTTGTATTATAATCTGCGTAATAAGCGACATTCTCTGCTATCGTGGCCTTATCCAGAATTCGCAGCTGTATGAAACGAAAATGAGAAATGAACAGCTTGAATACGAGCGTAGCACGCAGTACCGCTATTACGAAAAAATCAACGAACTTCAGCACGAAATAATGAAGTACCGCCACGATTTCAACAACGTTCTCACAACGGCGATGAACCTGTACACCTATCCCGATACAGCCGAAAAGGGAAAGGAAATGCTAGATGAGTTGAGCCGTAAAAATCAGAGCAACAAAATGCCGTTCTACTGTGCTAACAATATCGTTAATGCGATTCTGTGGGATAAGTCGAATACCGCTAAAGAATCGGGTGTGACGCTTGACTGTGATGCGAGCCTTAGCAATGACATTCCGGTAGATGATGTTGATTTATGCTGTCTTATTGTCAATATGCTTGACAATGCGATAAGGGGAGCAAAAGCGGCGGAAAGCGATAAAAGCATCGGAATAAAGATAAAAGAGGAGAACGGGAGAATATATATTTCTGTTTCAAATTATGCCGATATGCCTGACTTTGAAAGCACAGAGAAACTGCCCAGCACAAAGGCAAACAAGAATCACGGCTACGGCACGGAGATAATACGGAACATAGTGCAGAAATATGACGGCGATGTGCTGTTTACCTGTAAGGATAGGAAATTCAGCACAGCTCTTTCGATAAGGAAAGGCGAACGTGAAATAGAAGATATATAAGTTTTAGGGGGAATCAGTATGACGACAGTACCGCTGATAGTGGAAGCAATATTCAGGTTTATTCCGTCAGCTTTAGTAGTGTATTTATTTATTGATGTTAATCTGACATCCAGATTCAACAAATATATACAATGGACGTGCGTCAGCCTTTTATATATGGCTGCGGGATTGATAGGACAGTATCTCAGAGAGGCTTACAATATTCAGGTAGTCGATTTTTCACTTGCACTGATATTGGTTACTTGCTACAGCTTATTCTTTCACACGGATTCAGTCGGTTTCCGCATATTTATCGGCTCGTTTTCTTTTCTGTCACAGATACTCGTAGATACAGTTTTTGCCGCAATTATATTTGTTTGTTTCCCGGACTTCAATTACGAAATCGGACACCTTTCGTATCCTGCACTTCTTGCGGCTGATATAGAAATGCTTATATACGGTATATTTCTGTTTGCCGCAACGATGGTTATCAAAAGAGTACGGCTTAAAACCGGTATCAACAAAAAAGCCCTTGTCTTTATGCTGTTTCCTTTGAGTCAGGTTCTGATATTATGCGTTATAATCAAACTGATTATGGCAAATTCGGAGAATGCTACCGCTGAAATTACATATTTCACTCTTGCGTGCGTTGTAATCTGCGTAATCAGCGATGTGTTGTGCTACAGAGGCCTTATCCAGAATTCGCAGCTGTACGAAACGAAAATGAGAAACGAACAGCTTGAATACGAGCGTAGTACGCAGTACCGCTATTACGAAAAAATCAACGAGCTTCAGCACGAAATAATGAAGTACCGCCACGATTTCAACAACGTTCTCACAACGGCGATGAACCTGTACACCTATCCCGATACAGCCGAAAAGGGAAAGGAAATGCTAGATGAGTTGAGCCGTAAAAATCAGAGCAACAAAATGCCGTTCTACTGTGCTAACAATATCGTTAATGCGATTCTGTGGGATAAGTCGAATACCGCTAAAGAATCGGGTGTGACGCTTGACTGTGATGCGAGCCTTAGCAATGACATTCCGGTAGATGATGTTGATTTATGCTGTCTTATTGTCAATATGCTTGACAATGCGATAAGGGGAGCAAAAGCGGCGGAAAGCGATAAAAGCATCGGAATAAAGATAAAAGAGGAGAACGGGAGAATATATATTTCTGTTTCAAATTATGCCGATATGCCTGACTTTGAAAGCACAGAGAAACTGCCCAGCACAAAGGCAAACAAGAATCACGGCTACGGCACGGAGATAATACGGAACATAGTGCAGAAATATGACGGCGATGTGCTGTTTACCTGTAAGGATAGGAAATTCAGCACGGCTCTTTCGATAAGAATAAAAGGGAAAGATCAAGAATGATAATATTAATATGTGACGATGATAAAAACTGCCTCTCAAATGAAGAAAAATACATAAGGGATAATACCGAAGCAGTACCCGAATGCTTTCTCGGCGGTAAGGAGCTTTTAAAAAGGCTCAGCGCAGGCACTGAGGATATAGCGGCTGTTTTTATGGATATTGAACTTGACAATTCGGAAAACGGAATTGTGGTTGCCGAGCAGATAAGCAATCTGTATCCGGATATAAGAATAATATTCCTGACGGCATATTCGCTCAAATACTGTGAGGAGATTTTTCTTACAGGGAAGAATCTCGTTCCGTTTGCATTGGTTGACAAACAGAATCTTGATGTGAATCTGAAAAGAGCAATGGATAAGCTGAGAACGGCGCTTGATTCCGATAAGGAGAAAAGCAGGATCGCCGTAACGGTTAATTCGGAAACGTTTTTCGTAGAGCCTATGCAGACTTTATATCTTGAGAGCAATGCTCACACCCTTATTATAGTTACATCGGGCGAAAACAAGTCTGTCAGAAGCAAGCTGTCCGATGTGCTTGAGGCTTTTCCGCCGTATTTCATACAGTGCCATAAAAGCTATGCGGTGAATATCCATCATATCGTTTCGTATACAACAAAACAGATTGAGCTTGACAGCGGTGTAATAATTCCTGTAAGCCGTAAATTTTCGCTGTCTGTCCGTGAAAAGATGCTCAGGCATGAATGCGGGATATGATAACCGAGATATTCACAACTGCCGACAAGCGACTTTATAAGGCTAAGGCGGCAGGAAGAAATAAGATAATGATAGAATGATAACAGAGCAGTATTATATAAAAATTGCCCTTGTCTGTGAATACAATCCACAGACAAGGGCGTTTTGCTTATTTATACAACAATGCAAAAACCAGCATAATCAGAATTAATATAATCATAAACAAAAATGTCATTCCGATTGCTTTTAATTCGTTGCCGCTTATATCTTCTTTATTGCAATTATTATCTGCAGGCACTTTCCTTTTATGAACGGTTGGCGTTTTATTTACTGCCGGCTTGGAATGCTGTTCGGAAAACCCGTCTTTTATAAGCTGTGCGCCGCAATGCGGACAATTGTTATAATAATCGGGTACGAACGAATCGCAGTATCTGCATTTCATTGATACAGTCTTCCTTATTTTATATAGTCGGTATCGGCGGCGGAACGGGTCGGCTTACAAGAGAAACAAGTTCTGCAACCGAGTCTGCTCTTGCCCATGAAGCCATACCGTTTTTCCATACGAGCGTTTCGGCGGTAAGCTGACCGTTTGCGGCAAGCTGAGCCATAGTGTTCATATCATAAGGTCCTGTTGTCTGACCGTTTACGGCTATATGATAAGCTGCTGTCGGGATGGGCGGAGGTGTGGCTGCCGCAGACTGAGGCATTGCATTTTGCATTGCCTGATTTGCCGCATTTGCGTTATTCATTCCGTTAATTCCGCTCATAGCGTTGTTCATAGCACCTGCCATATTCTGACCTACTACACCGCCAACAGCCATAGCGGCCATCATTGCGGCAGGATTGAAGCCTGCGCCGCCCTGCCCGCCGAGGTCTACACTGCCGGCACCGTTTGCCCCCATCTGACCGAGAGCTTCTGCGCCTGCTATGCCGACATTTGCCTGTAACTCGGACTGGAACGCTCCGAGGTTTGCACTCTGTGTCTGCTTGTGCATTGCATACTGTCCTTCCTCACGCTGAACACGGAGCGATTGCTCATAGTTCTCGGCTTCTATACGCTGTTTGTCGTGGATATTTTTGATATTTGCGGCTGTCTGAGCCTGAATTGTATCGCTTGTTACCTTGCGTGTTACCGCCATAAGCTGTTCATAGCCGTCGCTCGTCTTATCAATTTCTATAGAGTTGATATCTACACCGGATACGGTAACTCCGAAATTTTCACGAAGCCTTTCTCCTATGTCGTATTCTATCTTATCGTTGATAAGAGCAATCTTGCTTTCAATCTGGATAACAGGAATGTTATTTTCAGCAGGAGCGGCTGTTACCGCATCTTTGATATACCGGCAGATAGCGTCTTTTATCTGCTTGTTGAAGTCATCCGTTGAGAACTGTGTAAGGCGATGCAGCTTTACAAATTCCCGATAATTTGTTATTCTGAAGCTGACAGTACCTCTTACTGCTACAGGTACGCCGAAGTCCATAAATCTCGGATCGTATACGTCAAAATACGGTATTCCGAACTTTGTCTGAATGATATTCGCTGTATTGATAAAGTATACTTCAGCCTGGAACGGTGTTCCGCCTGCGTAAGCAAGTCCTACTATGCTTGCAAGCACAGGCAGATTGCCTGTGTCGAGCTTTCTGTCGCAAGGACCTTCAATAAAGTCCTCCATAACGCCGTCGGGACGATTATAGACAAATACGGCTACCTCGCCGTCCTTTACACGAAGCGATGAGCCCCAACGTATTGCATTTTCACGGCTGTTATTGTTAAGCTCCGCACCCGCCGGACGCCACTTCCATATAAGATATGATTGCTCGTCGCAACGTATCTCGTCCATAAATCCGCCCGCTTTTGGTTTACCGAATAATCCCATAATATTTCTCCTTGACAGATTGTAAAAAATATGTTACTTCTTTTTTGCCTTGAACATTCGTGTAAGCATAATGATTGCGCATATAACGGCAACGACCAATATCATAATATATCCGACGCTGTCTTTGTCGGCACATCTCGGAATCAATAGTCCGAAGCAGACGAGCAAGCCGATAGTTGCTATGAATTTAGGCATAGCCGAATCGCATCGTGTCATCGGAGGAACAATTATAGCACCGAGAATAAGGTCAAGCATAGTAACTAACTGTAACGGGCTGAATCCTGAACTGTCAACGTTCTGACAGCAGATTATTACAAGAACAGCAATACTTATCGACCATGCAAGAGTAATGATTACCTGAGGAAGAGAATTACTTATCTTTACAAGAAAACTTCCTGCTTTTTTAGCTGTTTTAACATATTTGTCACGGGTGAGCTTTTTCTTTGCCTGCTCGTATAGCTCGTTGAATTTTGCTTTGTCTGCATCGGCAGTAAGAGCGAGCTTAGCTTTTTGCTCGACCTGTCTGAACTTTACCGCCCATGCGTCACATATATTCTGTTCTGTATTGCCTGTTATGTTTGAGGATGCGAGAATGAGAAATTCAAATATATCTTCCTTTGTATTCGGAACGGGAAAATTTCTGATAAGCGATGTGCGCTGTTCGTCTGATGCTGCGTTTGCGAGTGACATAGAGAATTCATGTAAGGATGCCGATGATTTTCCGCCTCTTATTTCATAGCCGCATGACGGACAAGTGGTAACAAAAGCGCCCAGCACCTCTCCGCATGACGGACATTTATGTATTTCGCCTTCAAAAACAGTTTCACGTTTTGAGTTGCCTGCCTGATATGATTGTGAGTTTTCCGGAGAGCCGGAGCTTTGTGCACCGCAGTTCAGACAAAATTTTGCACCGTCCGGTAACTGCGAGCCGCATTTACTGCATATTGCCATATTTTTTCTCCCTTTAGTTCACGGCTTTATCGGAACTAAAGCCGTTTTTTAATTATGGGTAAGACAAATCAGTCCGTATACCTGTCGGTATCGGGGATTGCATCACATATATCGCCGATGTTGCAGTCAAGATACTCGCAGATACGGAGCAGTACCGATAAAGCCACCTCCTCGTTTTTGCGGAGCTTGGTCATTGTACCTGTCGCTATATTGAGATCTTTTCTGAGCGTCGCCGGGGATATATCTTTTTCAATTAGTCTGATCCATAATTTCTTATAGCTGATTTTCATGAAAACATACCTTTAAAGGTATGCCTGATCACTTAGTATTATACACTGCACAATTCAAAAAGTCAACAGATTTCAGCAAATTTATAGATAAAATTCGCAACTTCTTGCGAATTTTCCGGTTCCGACGGAAAATTCGTTATTGTTGACCGAGAAAAATATTAAGTTACAGCTATAAGAAAAAATGATCGGGCAGACCTTGTTCATATCAAGTAAAGAGTACGTATTCCGGTGCAAAGGATTTTCGTACTCTAAAGTCGGCTCAAATACATATAATTATTTAATTCTAGTATACCATAAAAAAGTGATAAATTCAATAGCCCCTATGCCATGATTGTGACATACGGGCTGAGATTGTATCGGTAACGGAGATTTGCATTAAGCTGTGGCAATTCATAGCTTACATCATATTCGAACCATTTTGCAAGAACAGATGTACGCTTATGCCGTTTGAAATAACCGCCCTGCTTTCGCAGGGCGGTTTTCACTTAAAACTGTGCTGTTGTTACGTTTGATTCGCTGTTTGCAGAATCGGCAGTGTCGTATTCGTCCGACAGATTATCCTCTATCCACTTAGCCATCATCAGCGGTGAAAGTATGATGTCCATAGTCTTCTGCTCACCGTCGCTGACGCTTTCCATAGTAACGATCTCTCCCTTTTCACGTCCCTCACTGCCTATTATATCGTAGGTCAGCTGACAACGGTACTTGATGGAGCAGAGCAGGAATTCGGGAGGAATGACCTCACAGCTTGCAATCTCGTCAAGCCATACGAAAGGACTCATTCCGCCTATGCTTATATCCTCGATAATCCAGCCGCTTGCCGCATAGGAATCGTTAGCGCACATATAAAGAGAGAATTTGAACTTTTCTTCTCTGTCGTCCTTGAACAGACCGACTTCAAAGCTCTTTATAACGTAGTTGTTTATAATGCTTGATTCAAATCCGCAGCAGGAGCAGGTTCCGCCGTAGCCGAACATCGTGCCGTTAATATCCTTTGCAAAATAGTTGCGGTAAACACGCAGGTTTGAAAGGCTGCGGAGCGATTTGTATCTTGTACGCAGGTACTGAAGCTCCTCGGCGGTAATTGACGGCAGAGGCTTATAGTAGTACGGAATCTGGTCAAGAAGTACCTGGTTCGGTTCTTCGGTGCTTGAGTAGAACTGGCTGAGAACGTTGTTGTTCTCGCCTACCAGCAGATATTCGACATATTTTGCAAATTCGGGTTTGGTGCAGTCGTCACGGAGTATAACATACTTTGTGATGCTCTGACGCTCCTCATCGCTTATTGGGTCGTTTATATCTATGATACGGATAATCTTGTCTTTTTCGCCGAGAAGTGCGATACGGGGAATTTTAAGGTCGCAGATATAAAGGTTAGGCATAGTTGCCGATACCTTTTCATCTGTCAGATTGCTCTCACGCAGAAGGCTCATAAGCGAAGCCTTTTCGAACGAATAGCCAGACTTCATGAACGGGAAGTCGAATACACGTCCGTTGAACATTCCGCAGTTGATAAGTGCATAAACATCGCCGATTATCTCAAGAAGGTCGGCGTTGGTGATACTGCTCGGTATCATGAACTGTTTGCCGTATGCGGCAAATCTGAACTTCTTGTTAATATCAAGCTGGAGCGTGATGTCACTGCCCTGCGATTTCATCTCACGCAGGAAGGTCATAGTATCCTTGCCCTGTGTGAAGCTGTTTATCAGCATATTTATGACTTCGTTGTATATCTGGTGATTCTCAAAGCTGTTCTTGTGCGCCACAATGCAGTCATAAGCCCGCTTGAGATTATGCACTGTCATTCTTGCAACGTCGAAGTTATGGGTGATGTCACGGTAGTGGACGTTGAACTGGAAGTATCTCATTCCTATCTTATAATCCTGACCGTACATCGTATCGAACAGACCGAGTGCTCCGATAAGTGCGTCCTCATCGGCAACAGCGTCATTTATAACATACTTGCCGAGCTTAAGGCTGACTATACTTCTAAAGCCGAAGCTAAGGTCGAAGTCTTTGATAGCGGGATTCCTCTCGCTGTCAAGAACGTATGTATTACCGTCAAAATTGAAGTTGTAGCAGAACTCTCTGCCTTCCTCGTCACTGTCCTCGTCAACCCACTTATAGCTTGCCATTATGATGTTTTCGGGCATATCCGATACATCCTTACGCATCTTGACAAGCTCATCTTCGATATACTCAGTAAATGCCGAGCCGTTCTCATGCTCCTGCTTTGAAACGTGGTCGGTGAGAGAGAAGAAACCAATCTCTTTTACTTCGGAATACGGCATAGCCTCGCTTTTTCCGGGTAAAAGCAGTGAGATGCTGTTGTGGAAAACACTGCGCAGATCGCCTACCATAACGCTGGTAGAAAGATAATTGCTGAAGAATTCAAACACATAGTGCTTCGGACGCATATAATATTTGTCTGAATTCGTTCTCGGCAGCAATTCGATAACGAAATAGCGTGAATACTTTTCAATCATATATTTGAGATCACGGTTTATAGCTTCCGAAACCTCCTCCTCACATTCGTGGCGGATGCCTGTTCTGTGAGTGGTAATATATGAGTTCGGCACACTGATGAAGAATGCCGACAGCTTTTCCTTGATGAAATCTTCTCCCGTTGACTTGATAAGACCTGTCAGCTCATAAGTGGAGAAGTAGTTATATTTATCAAGCAGGACTTTTACCAGCGTGTCACGCTTTGCGGAAGAAACCGCAAACGGAATAAGATATACAAAGCCCTCGTTTTCGTGCCAGATAAATTCGATAACGCTTTTGCCGTTTTGTAAGAAACGCACTGTCGGGTCATCGTCAGGCGTTTTCTGATAACGGATAACCTTATATACCGCAAGAGGCTTGCCCATATCCATAACGGCAACATTGAACGTGCGGTTGGGATTTTCCGCTTCACCGAATCTGCCAAGCTGCTTCTTTCTGATAAATGCAAAGCAGAATTCGACAAGGTTTATATATTCGCCCTTGTGGATAGTGAGGTTTACGAGGTTTTCCTTGATCTTAGCCTGTTCTTCTTCGGAAACCTTGAAAACAATCTCTGTACCCTTGAAAACGGGTGCGGTAAGGTTAAGCTCTCTTATCTTGAGAATGCCCGCATCGTTTACTATTCTGAAATTGAAGTTGTTTGAACGCAGCTTCAGCCACTCAACATTCATAAATACGCTCTTTGAGCCTACGCCGAAACGTCCTTCACGGGATTTGTCGCCGTCGCTTCTGCCGATACTGAGATAATAAAGTATCTGCTCAAGCGTAAAGCCGTCCTCGTTGTATGTGAGCCTTACTTCGCCGTCCTGCTCAAAGTTGAAAAGAACCTTGATGTCGGGGTCGGAGTAGTAACAGCCGAATGTGTTCTGTAACAGCTCTCTTATTATTGATTCCTTCGGATAGTCGCTTACGGACAGTGAGGCATTATACGGTGTGCGTCCGCCGAATACCGAGTTGAAGTAGTCTTTGAACGGGGTGCTGTCGGCTTCACCTGTGTAAAGCAGGTTCTGCATCTTCATCAGCGACTGTTCCATCACTTCACGGTTCTCGTTTGCGTGCGCCTGATAAAAATCGCCTAAAAGCCCCGCAATTTCTTCGTTACGAAAAGCCTCCACCTTACATCACTCCCTCGTTATATTTTTTCATGAATTGTCTGAATGTTTCCTGTATCATAAAGTTATCGGTAAGATAACGCCAGGAGTTGAGAAGCACAGGCATCTTTACCGTGTCAGGCAGCATATTTACGCATAAACGCAGTTCCGCATTCTTGTTATCGGTGATAAAGTTCTCAAAAGCCTTTTGAGCGGCTTTTATGCCCGCCGAAATATCAAGCGTGGAGCATTGCTCCTTATATGAATGGTACTGCTCGCTGTACAGACATTCCTCAAGCGCCGCTCCGCCGAGTGCAACTATATGCTGCTGATCGTCCAGGTAGAGCAGTGCTCCGCTGAAGCGTTCCAGCGCTTCCTTTATCATAGGCTTCAGCACCTTTTCTTCTGTGGAGGTGTTTTCCTTTATTCTGTTTTCAAGACCGAATGCACGGTAGATTTTATCCAGCTTCAGCTTTGTGTATTCGTGCGTCTTTGCCGCAGAGGAAATATCTATAGAGGGCGAAATGTTGTAATCGCCTTTGAATTGCGTTATTAAATCGTGGCAGTTTGAAACCTCGCCTGTGTAGGAGCAGACATACTGCAGATCCCGTATAGCGTCGGTTATAAGCTGTGCGGCATTAGGAAGGTCGAAAAGCACGTTTCGTCCGGGAAGCCCCGCTACAATGCTCTTGTATATCTTTCCGAACAGGACCTTTGACAGCATTCTTGCGTCGAACAGATTGTTCTTGTCGCACATAACTATGAATTCTCTTGATTGTTCGTTTCTGCCTCCGTGACGTGCGGCACGCTGTTCAAAGATAACAGGGCTGTCGGGAAGTTCATAGTTGAATATATGGGTAAATCTCTTTACCTGAGGGTTTATCGAGCCGATTTTGTCAACTGTAAGCACTACTCTTGCATTGTCACGCACATCGTTTGTGAAATTATCGTAGCGTGTGTTGAATATGTCGCCTCTGTCTATTTTCAAAAGACCGTTTATATTAGGATAAAGAGCGGATATAACTTTCTTCAGATACTGGATGGTCGAGCCGGTAACACAGTAAACGACTGCTCTGTTTTCCGAACTTTTCAGCACCTCGTCCAGCTTCGTAAGGAAGCAGTCGAGCTTCTTGTCGACCTGACGAAGCTCCTGCACATCAGCTATATTATAGGAGGGCTTGGTGTAGGTTTTCTTTGCTTCCAGTCCGTATTCCTCAAAGACGTTACCGCCCTGCGCATAAAGAGGAAGACCTGTCTTTATGTCGATAAGACGTCGTGAGTTCGAGATGAAATCCTGTGGGAATTCATATTCGAGCATCACAACATTTCTTGCTACCTCGCCGTTATAGACCGATTTGTCGAAATAACGCATTACCGGAGTGTAGGGGTTGAAGCATATTGATTTTTCGTCAAAGCTGATGTCATCGACCGCATTGGCTTTATTTTCGTCGGCAAGCAGTGCCTTGACAAGAGACTTTATCTCATCGTAGCTCTGGTGATAACCGCACGGTACGGGGCTGAGAATAACGAGCTTGTTCGTTTTTGCTTTCAGATGCTCCGTATAAAGTCCGCACTTTATACCCGATGTGCTGAGACCTGCGTCTATTATCACAAGGTCCCATGTAAGACCTGCGTCCACAAATTTCTGCATCAGAGCATTGTCCGCCTCAAGTGCTTCTTCTGCGATTATATATGTATTTGATGCTTTTTCGTTAAAATATGTGATAGCCTTAGACGAGCCTGAAATCATCTTGAAGTCAACGCCGTTACCTGTTACGACACAACGGTACCAGCTATGCATAAGGTGTCTGGGACATATCAGCAGAATGTTCGGTGTCTGAACCTCAAGCACCGTATCAAGTATACCTATCTGAGCCTTTGTCGCTTTATCCGAGCCGTATTCGTCAAGGACAAGACAAAAGCCGTATTTATTTAATTTTTCGTGAAAAGAACAGCTTATCGCACTTATGTCCTTGCCATAATACGATATCCATTTAATCTCTTCGGTATTCAACAAATCACCCTCCGCTCTCCTGCATCTGCCGACGCAGATTAAATAATATAACTATTATAATACATTTGAGCATTTTTTACAACAGATATTTCGCATTTTATAGAAAATAAATAAAAAATGAAGTGCGATTTTAGCAAAAACAACAAACGTATCTCCGGATTTATAAATACATTATCAAGAAAAAAAGTCAGTAATTCTTGGCTTTCGGTTCGACTTTACTTGACAAAAGCCGATAAATATAGTATTATACTGATATATGTAAAAGGGGAGTGGTGCGCTTGTATTTCGGTAGTGTCAGATTTTTCAAGCATCTTATTCTGACTGTAACGGCATTACTGATAATAGTGCCTACGGTGCTTTGTATATTGCTTGCGGTTGATAACGGTAAAAAGTCGGATGAGATAGACAGGCTGAATTCTCAGCTTTCTGCGCAGTCGCAGGTGTCACAGACATCGGACGATCAGAGCAGAACGTCTTCGGCGACAGAAAGCTCCGACAATGTTAAAGCGGAGCCTTCTGTGACCGAAAGCGTAAAACCGGAAACATCGGCGGCTCCCGAAACATCGGCGGCTGTCCCGGAAACCACAAAGGCGCCTGAAACAACGCCGGCTTCATCATCGGCGGTTGAAAGCACCGACAGTTCCGTGTCCTCCGGTGCAGACAGCTATACTTCACTTTTCCCGACGCTGTATGCAGATAAATATGACGGCGAATATGAAAACAGTGAAAACACCGTTTATCTTACATTTGACGACGGCCCTTCTGTGCTTACGGAAAATCTGCTTTATTATCTGAGGCAGGAAAACGTCAAGGCTACTTTCTTTGTTGTTCCCGAAAGAACGGAGTATTGCTATTCATTACTGAGAGAAATAAGCAATGCGGGACACACGATAGGAGTACATTCCGCATCTCACGATTACGAAAAGATATACGCATCTGTTGACGCATTTCTCGAAGATTTCAACGAAGCGTATGAGATAGTCCTTGAGGCTACGGGCAAAGCACCCGACATTTACAGATTTCCCGGCGGCAGTGTGAATGATTATAACGAAAAGACCCGTGACGATATTATCGCCGAGATGGATCGCAGAGGTTTTACATATTTCGACTGGAACGTGGACAGCAATGACTGGCAGGGTTACGGCTGGACAACACTGTACACAAACGTTTTAAAAGATGCTGAGGAATTTTCCTCGCCCGTGATACTCTTCCATAATACAGGCGACCGTGATAATACGGTGCTTGTGATAGAGGATATAATCAAGGCACTTAAAAACAAAGGCTATAAATTCGGCAGTCTTTCTCAGAAGATAAAGCCGGTTCAATTTTAAATTCTGATTTCAAGAAAGGGATAACAATGGGAATCAAGGATAATTTCACACAGGCTATGAAGGAGCTGACGAATCCCAGACCGTCTGACGCTCGTAAAGAGGTCAGGGACGTTGCCTCATATATGAATGATACTGCCGACGCACAGCCGACAGAACCTGTACAGCCTGTACAGTCCGTACAGAATGCTCAGCCGTCCGAGAACAAACAGCCCGAACAGCAGACACAGCAGAGCGTAAAGCCAGAAACAGCAGGCAACGGCTTTACACAGCAGGAGCAGGCACAGGATTTTTCACAGAGGATAGCCCGTGATATGAATGAACAATACACACAGAACAACTCGTTTGATCAGAATGTACGCAGTGATGCTTTTACGCAGACACCTCAGAGCAACGGATTCTCAGGCGGCCAGAACGGATTTGCACAGAGCGGTTCAGACAACGGCGGCAACAATCCTTTTATGAGCGGTATGAGGGCTGATAATTCGCAGGAAATGACCGTTATATCCAAAAACACCATGATAGACGGCAATGTACGCTCGTTTGCCGATATGAAGATTGACGGTAATATAAAGGGTAACGTTGAAACGACCAAGAACATCACTATAAACGGCAAGGTCGTAGGCAACCTTACCTGTGACAATATCAGCATGAAAAATTCGGCTGTACAGGGTAATGTACGTCTTAAAGGACAGGCTGTAATGGCTAACGATTCGATGCTGATAGGCGACCTTTCATCACAGGTGGCACAGCTCAACGGTAAGATAAAGGGCAATATCGAGATTTCGGGCAAGATAATGCTTGACAGGGATTCTGTCATAATCGGCGATATAAAGGCAGGCTCGATTGCAATATCCGACGGTGCGGTTATCAACGGCTTTGTTACCACGACTTATCTTTCAAAGGATGAAAGCGCAAACATCTTCCCCGAAAATATCGCACTCGGAGATTAAACATAAAAATATTTAAGCCCTGCGTTGCGGGGCTTTTATTTGACTTTATATGAAAAGGAGGTTTTGCAATGACGCAGAACAACGAAGCAAAGGTACTCACACCCGAACAGATTGAAAACAACAAACAGCAGATAATAGATATTTACAGAAATTATGTTAAAAGAGAAGGCTCGGATAAACTGCTCGACTATCTTATAAACAAGAGCGATTTCTTTACAGCCCCCGCAAGCACACGTTTTCACGGTGCGTATGACGGAGGACTTGCACAGCATTCTCTGAACGTTTACAACTGCTTCAAGGCTTATCTTGAAAGAGATCGTGTCCGTGAGCTGTATAATCTCAATGCAAGTGATGAAACGATAGCTGTATGCGCTTTACTTCACGATATATGCAAGGTCAACGTCTACACAAGAGGCACAAGAAACGTGAAGAACGAAGAAACGGGTCAGTGGGAAAAGGTGCCGACATTCTTCTTCGATGACGGATTGCCTTACGGTCACGGCGAAAAGTCCGTTTATATGATAACGGGCTTTATGCGTCTTACCCGTGAGGAAGCCTTCGCTATACGCTATCATATGGGATTTTCGGGCGAAGAGAACGCAAACAACGTAGGGAAGGCATTCGGAATGTTCCCTCTTGCATTTGCTCTCAGCACAGCCGATATGGAAGCTACATATTTCCTTGATTGATAATACGCAATAATATAAAAGAGCAGTCGCTGTCACACGATTGCTCTTTTTGTTATGATGCTCGCTTAGAAATTAATAATCCCTAAATGCTCCAGCAGGATTTTAGTGCCGATAAGTATCAGTATGACGCCCCCTGCAAGCTCCGCCTTCGACTTATACTTCGTGCCGAATACATTTCCGACCTTCAGACCTATCGCTGACAGGATAAAAGTTGTTGCTCCGATGAACAGGACGGCCGCAGCTATATTTACATCGGGAAGAAGGGCAAAGGTTATGCCGACCGCAAGTGCGTCTATGCTTGTCGCTATCGCAAGCAGCAGCATTGTCTTGAAGCTGAATGATGCGTCGAGTTTTTCCTCGTCCTTTGAAAGCGCTTCTCTTATCATATTTCCTCCGATAAAGCACAGCAGCACAAATGCTATCCAGTGGTCAACGGCTGTGATATATTGCTCAAAGGTCGAGCCGAGAAGATAACCCACAGCAGGCATCAATGCCTGAAAACCGCCGAACCAAGCGCCTATTATCAGATAATGCTTAGCTTTAAGCTGTCGCTCGGACAGCCCCTTACAGACGCTCACCGCAAATGCGTCCATCGAAAGCCCCACAGCGATCAGAAATAATTCCAACAGTCCCATAATTTGTCCTCCGGTGTTTTATCTTAGGCAATACCGCATAATTATTGTCGTGCGATTGCGCAGTCAGATTTTTCGTCAGATTGTATAAATTGAGTGCAGGCAGGCTTGCGCCTGTCAAGCAAAATTTGTGCAAGATGACGGGAAATATACAAGCAAGCGTGCGGCAAAGGTGATAGCCGTTAATTGTGCGGTATTGCCCTTAATCTTATGCGGAAGCCTTGTGCGAAATGTGCAATAAAAAAGACCTGAGTACAGTTTTCCTGTACTCAAGTCTCAACATTTAAGACAAACCAGACGTGATTTAAGAGCATTATCACCGTCAGTGTGTTGACTTGTCACGGTATTCCGCCGTCTACTCCCTTAAGTTATCGGTATTATAGCACAAGAGTCAGCAAAAGTCAAGCGTTTTATACTTCTCCGACAATGCCCGATATTCCCTCACGGCACAGCTTTCCGTCCTTGTTGACAAACATATCTGTTCCGCTAAAAGTACTGCATAATCTCCTTTCCTGCGGTTACAATATCTGTAACTGAAGAAAAGGAGATGTTTTTATGCAATTATCCGAATCAAAGACCCTTGAGAACCTGAAAACCGCATTTGCAAACGAGTCTGCGGCGATGGTGCGTTATGAGATATTCGCTGAAAAGGCAAAACAGAACGGCGATGAGGAAATATCGCAGGTTTTCCGCACCACAGCAAAAAATGAAAAGGCTCACGCACAAATATGGCTCGGACTTATCTACGGAGGGATACCCGAAGCCGCCGATGCGCTTGAAAAGGCAATGCACGGCGAAAACTACGAGTGGACACAGATGTATAAGGAGTATGCCGAAACCGCAAGACAGGAAGGGCTTGACAATATAGCCGATCTGTTTGAAAAGGTGGGCAATATTGAAAAGGAGCATGAAAGCAGATTCAAGCTGTTCGTGAATAAGCTGACCGACGGAAGCCTGTTTACTTCCTGCGGCGAAACGGTGTGGCTGTGCAGGAACTGCGGTCATATACATTGCGGAAGTACCCCTCCCGAATACTGTCCTGTCTGCAGAAAACCGCAGGGATATTTTCAGCGAAAGGACGACAGCATTCTGTCTTAGCCTGCAAAAAAAAGCAAAGGAGCGGCAGTATACGCTATGTAGCTGTCGCTCTTTGCTTTATCCGGACTTACGGAATTTACACATATTGACGGTTATACGCAATTCTCTCTTGCATTACTCACGGCGATGTAGTATAATTATTAAGATAGGGCAGATATGTCCGCAGTACAGCTATAAGCAGAAAGAGGAACAGTATGGCACAGGAATTTACCGTATCGTTACAGGCAATAATCGACGAGTGCAAGCTTGAGGTTATCCACACACCGCAGGACCCTGCAAAGATATTCATTTCAAATATTGATGTAAACCGACCCGGACTTCAGCTTGCGGGATTTTACGAATATTTCGACAAGGGCAGAATTCAGATAATAGGCAAGGCGGAAACCGCATATCTTGAACAGTGCGGAGCAGAGATAAGAGCGCAGAGAATAAAGAAATTCTTCAGCGAACAGCCGGCGGCTGTGGTAGTGTCGAGAGGTATGGATATTATGCCCGAGATGCGTGATCTTTCAAAGGAACTGAACGTTCCGCTTTTACGCAGTGAGGAAAGCACCTCGACATTCACGTCAAAGCTTGTTGCTTATTTAAGCCTTCAGCTTGCGCCCAGAATCACACGTCACGGCGTTCTTATCGAGGTATACGGCGAAGGTATGCTTATTCTCGGCGAGAGCGGAGTAGGTAAGAGCGAAACCGCCATAGAGCTTGTAAAGCGTGGTCACCGTCTGGTAGCGGACGATGCCGTTGAAATAAGAAAAGCCTCAAATATTACGCTTGTCGGCAGTTCGCCCGATAACATCCGTCACTTTATGGAGCTGAGAGGCATCGGCATCATCAATGCAAGACAGCTTTTCGGTATGGGTGCTGTAAAGGTAAGCGAAAAGATAGATATGGTAGTTGAGCTTGAGCTGTGGAATCCCGAAAAGGTATACGACAGAATGGGTGTTGACAACCACTATGTTTCCATACTCGGCGTAAAGGTTCCCTCGCTGACTATCCCCGTAAAGCCCGGACGTAACCTTGCGGTTATACTCGAAGTTGCGGCAATGAACAACAGACAGAAGAAAATGGGCTACAATGCCGCACAGGAACTGCTTGACAATCTCGGACTTGATATGGAGAGCAGTGATACAGTCAAGAGCATGGGCTGATAAACAGATATAAATACAGACAGAAAAATAAAAAAGTGTAAGAACAGATAAAAGAAAGGATATGACCTTAAAATGAAATTCGTTTCTGATATGCACACTCATACGTTGGCATCGGATCACGCATACTCAACTATAAGCGAGAATGCCGCTTCAGCCGCAAAGGCAGGACTGAGCTATCTCGGCATGACCGACCACTGCATAAATATGGAGGATTCGCCGCATATATGGCATTTCTGCAATATGGGCGTTATACCTCATTTCCTGTCGGGAGTGCGTATTATAAAGGGCGTTGAAGCAGACCTTACAGGATATAACGGCGAGCTTGATATAAACGATGATATTTATTACAACGTTGAGTGGATAAATGCGTCGATGCACAATCCCTGCATAATACCGGGTACGGCTGAACAGCACACAAACGCATATATAAAGGTTATGGATAACCCGAAGGTGTGCGTCCTCGGACATACCGAATCGGCGGATTATCCGTATGATTATGATGCGGTGACAAAAGCGTGCAAAGAAAAGAACGTTGCAATGGAGTTCAACGTCAGCCGTTTCAGAAGTCAGACCTCTGTACAGCGTCTGCACGATATTATATTGCCGACCTGTGCAAAAAACGGCTGTTATGTTATCGTTGACTCGGATGCGCATTTCTGCAACAAGATAGGTGCGTTCAAAAAAGCTGAGGCTCTTCTTAAGGATATTGATTTTCCCGAAGAGCTGATAGTAAATGCCGATCTTGAACGCTTTGAAAACTTCCTCAGGCTGAGAGGAATAAAGACAAATGCCGAAATAGAGCCGGATGAAGACTGACGGCGAATAAGCATAAAAAGCAAGGAATATATTAAATATCGGAAGGAAATATAACATAATGTACAACATAGGAATTGATCTTGGCGGAACAAACATAAAAGTAGGAGTAGTAAATGACGATTTCAAAATCGTAGGAAAATCAAACATAAAGACAGACCTGCCCCGTCCTGCCGAAGAAATCGCAGACAGCATAGCAAAGGGTGTTGAGCTTGCCTGCAAGGAAGCAGGGATCGATGTAAAGGACATCAACAGCATTGGTATAGGAACACCCGGAGTTGCCGACAGAAATACGGGCGTAGTGCTTTATTCCTGTAATCTGGGATTTAACAATACCGATCTCGGCGGACTTTTGAAGCACCGCCTCGGCACTGATATATATGTTGAAAACGATGCTAACGTTGCCGCATACGGAGAGGTTCTCGGCGGAGCGGCAAAGGGATATAAAGACGTTGTCGTAATCACACTCGGTACGGGTGTAGGCGGCGGAATTATAATCGGCGGCAAAATATACACGGGCTTCAATTTCTGCGGTGCGGAGCTTGGACATGTTGTTATCGAATATAACGGCAGACAGTGCAACTGCGGAAGAAAGGGCTGTTTTGAAGCATACAGCTCGGCTACCGCACTTATCACAGCCACAAAGAAGGCTATGGAAGAGGATAAGGACAGTGCAATGTGGAATATAGCAGGCAGTATTGACAAGGTTGACGGCAAGACTGCGTTTGATGCTATGAGAGCAGGCGACAAGAGCGGTAAGGCTGTTGTTGACGAGTACCTGAATTATCTCGGATGCGGACTTACAAACGTAGTAAACACATTCCAGCCCGAAATGCTGCTTATCGGCGGAGGAATCTGCAAGGAGGGTGACTATCTCACAAAGCCGCTCGAGGAATATATAAAGCGTGAGAGCTACTGCATAAACCCCGAGCGTTCGACTGTTCTCGGCATATGCAAGCTTGGAAATGACGCCGGTATCGTCGGAGCGGCAAATCTCTACAGACTTAAAGACTAAAGGCTCATAAGGGGAAGTTTATTTGGCGTAAAACGCAAAAAAATAAATTTACAAGGAGTATGCTTTGAACGATTACAGCATATTGGAGCAGACCGCCGGGAAATACGGCGCAGTCGTGCTTAAAAATGAACCTATGAAAAATCACACCTCGTTCCGTATCGGCGGACCGTGTGATGTTATGATAAAAATAAATTGTGAGGCGTTGCTGTGCGAGCTTATAAAGCAGTGCCGTGAGAACGATATTAAATACTATGTTGTCGGCAGGGGAAGCAATATCCTTGTCTGTGACGAGGGGCTTCAGGGAGTTGTACTGCTTATAGGGAGCGACTTCGGCTCGGTGAGAGTAGACGGTGAATATATAGAGTGCAACGCAGGTGCATCGCTTGCGGCTGTCTGTGCTGTGGCTCTTGAAAATGAGCTTACGGGGCTTGAGTTTGCATACGGCATACCCGGTTCTGTCGGCGGTGCTATTTTTATGAATGCGGGAGCTTACGGCGGCGAGATGAAGGACGTGGTCGTATCCTGCCGTTATATCACCGAGAAAGGCGATATAAAGGAAATTCCGCTTGAAAAAATGGAACTTTCCTACAGACACAGCTTTTTTTCGGAGCGTAGCCTTTGCATAACATCCGTAAAAATGAAGCTTGCAAAAGGCGAGCGTGAAAAGATAAAAGACCGTATGGATACGCTGATGGAGCGCAGGAAGGACAAACAGCCGCTCGAATACCCAAGCGCAGGCAGTACATTCAAGCGGCCCGAGGGCGACTTTGCCGCAAGACTTATAGAGGTCTGCGGACTTAAAGGTACAGCCTGCGGAGGCGCAGAGGTCAGCACAAAGCACAGCGGATTTATAATAAATAAAGACAACGCAACGTTTGATGATGTAATGGGCGTTGTGGATATAGTAAAACAAAAGGTCAAAGAGCAGACAGGCGTAACGCTTGAATGCGAAGTGCTTATAATGAAGTGAAATTTTCGGATAAGTGCCTTAGATATGTGACCGGGCGAGATAAGACAAGGCTTTATCGGAAGCTGACGGGTATATAAATAAAACGGCACACCAAAATCATTCATTATTCATTAAAAAAGATAAAGGGCGCAGGGAAAGGAACACAAATGAAAACCGAATTTGTTATAGTAACGGGAATTTCGGGTGCAGGCAAATCCTGTGCGGTAAATGTTATGGAGGATATAGGCTATTTCTGCATAGACAATATGCCGCCTCAGCTCATACCGAAATTTGCCGAGATATGCGAAGAAAACGATGATATTTCAAAGGTCGCTATTGTTACCGACATTCGTGGCGGAACTATGTTTCTGAACCTCAACGCCACCATAGAGGAACTGAAAAAGCGTGGCCTTGACGTAAAACTGCTGTTTGTAGATGCAAACCATCATGTAGTAAAACAGCGATATAAGGAAACACGCCGTAAGCATCCGCTTTTTGATGCGACAAACGGCGACATAGACAAGGCGATAGACGCAGAAAGGGAGATACTCGAGCCTCTGCGTGAAATTGCCGATTATTACATTGACACAAGCCTGATGTCAACCTCTACGCTGAAGGAAAACGTGCTTAATATTTTCCTTGACACGCCGTCTGACAGTATGACTATAAGCTGTATATCCTTCGGCTTCAAGTACGGTGTGCCGAATGAGGCAGACCTTGTTTTCGACGTGCGTTGCCTGCCGAATCCGTATTACATACCCGAGCTTAAGGAAAAGTCGGGACTTGACAAAGAGGTAAGGGATTATGTGATGAGCTTTGAAAGCTCTCAGACCTTGCAGACAAAGCTGTTCGACCTTATCGACTTTCTGATACCTCAGTATCTTCACGAGGGAAAAAGCCAGCTTGTAATAGCTTTCGGCTGTACGGGCGGCAAGCACCGCAGTGCGACATTTGCGGAAAATATGTGCGAGCATCTCAGCAAAAATCACCTTAAAGCAAGGGTACTTCACAGAGATGTGAATAAGGATAAGAAGTAAAATCGTTTAACGGAGGGAAAGGTATGCTGTGTATTATTTTCGGAGAAATACCCGAAGATATGGAGAAAAAATACGTCTATAACACCAGTATGTATTTTGACAATACCTATCTTGATAACTGGCTTACCGATGACCTTTCGGTTAAAATGATAAAAAGCGTGGACAAGGCTGTGGTGCTTAGTCCGAATGCGGTTGACAGCAAGGCTCTCGGAGTTATTCCCGTAACGAAAATATCCGGAGGGCTGAAAACGCTTTTGCTTCTGCGGCACGATGATACAAAGATTTTCAATGCCTCGACCTGCGGTGACAACTGTGCAAAATGGATACTGCGCATAGCTAAGGAATCAAAAAAAGATATTGTTATCAATTTAAGGCACGTTATGGATTTCGGAGATAAGCCGTTTGAGATAAAGATACTCAATAACGGAAAAACGGTTCACAATATTCAGGAATATGTAATGAATGCAGGCTTGTATTTATAGGGTGGTGTCGCTGTGAAAGGTAAATATGAGGTGGTTGTGAAAAGCCGCCGTGTACAGTATAAGTTTTCCGTTATAAGAAATATCACGATACTTCGTGGCGACAGTGCAACGGGTAAGACCACCCTGATAGATATGATAGCCGCATATCAGGAAAACGGCGAAGCCAGCGGTGTTACGGTAATAAGCAAAAAGCAATGCACGGTGCTTACAGGCATACGCTGGCAGGAAAATCTCAGTCTTATACACGACAGCATTGTATTCATTGACGAGGGCGATAAATTCGTTGCGTCTGAGGATTTTGCAAAAGCAATAAAAAATACCGATAATTATTATGTAATCGCAACAAGAACTCCGCTTTTCAATCTGCCGTACAGCGTGAAAGAAATATACGGCATAAAAAACGTATCGGGTAACAGATTTCAAGGGACAAAACGGCTTTATGCAGAGTTTTACCCGCTTTGCAGAGTGGATACCGACATTTCGTTAAAGCCCGATCTGGTTATAACCGAGGATTCAAAAAGCGGTTATCGCTTTTTTGAGAATTATTTTTCGGAGTACGGGATAAATTGCGTTTCAGCCGCAAGCAAGGCGAAAATATACAACGAGCTTATAACAAGGCAGTACGAAACGGTACTGGTAATTTCAGACGGAGCCGCATTCGGTCCGGAGATACAGCGTGTTCTATCGCTCAGGAAAGCGAAAAATATCGTACTTTTTCTGCCAGAATCTTTCGAGTGGGTCATTCTGCGTTCAGGTATCGTAAAAGATAAAGAAATAAAAACGATACTTGAAAAGCCGTATGACTATATAGAAAGCGGCAAGTATTTCAGCTGGGAGAGATTTTTCACAGCTGTGCTGACAGAGAAAACAAAAGATACTTATCTTGAATACGATAAATCCCATCTCAATAAGAACTATATCAATCCCGGCGAAAAAGATGCGATACTGAGTGCTATGCCGGAAATAAAGCTTTAATCAAAAAGGCAGGATAAAGGAGCGATTCTGATGTCATTTGCCGCCGATGTGAAAAATGAGCTGTGCAAGGCGGAACACAGCAGAAAACAGCTTGAGCTTTTGTCAAAGGGAGCGGCGTATGCCATGACGGAAGACGGCGAAGGCTGTTTTTTTAATACGGAAAACAAAAGGGTAGCCGATAGCATTGCCGACGCCTTCGATTCGGTCGGCAAGGAATACTCGACCGGTGAAAGCACCTTCAGAGGAAGAACGCTTTACACGGTTACTCTTGCGGATAAAAGCTACGCTTACCCTATGCCCGACTGTTCGGGCGATGACGCTTTCGGCGTGTATCTCAGAGGAGTTTTCCTTGTCTGCGGACTGGTTGCAAATCCCGAAAAAGGCTATCAGCTTGAGCTGTTCCTGCACGATGAGAGCAAATGCAGGACATTGCTTTCCATGATAGAAGAACACGGTATGGGGGCAAAGCTGTCAAGCCGCAGAGGCAGCAGCTTTCTTTATATCAAAGAGAGCGAAAAAATCTCCGATATGCTGACCTATATGGGCGCTATGATGCAGGCAATGGAGATAATGAACGTAAAAATCTATAAGGAAGTACGCAACAACGTCAACCGAAGCGTCAACTGCGAGGCGGCTAACCTTGACAAGACTATCGCCGCCGCACAGAAGCAGGCGGACGATATTAATTACATATTCGAAAAAAGAGGAGAAGGGTATCTGCCCGACGAGCTTTTGCAGGTGGCAAAAATCCGCCTTACCGCACTTGAGCTGTCGCTGAGCGATATAGGCAAAATGCTTGAGCCGCCTATAAGCAGGAGCGGAGTAAACCACAGGCTCAGGAAGATAAGCCTTATAGCAGATACACTCAGAGGAGAAGATAATCGGGGAGAGTAAAAGTGAGCGGTTTTGTACATCTGCACGTTCATAGTGAATACAGCCTTCTTGACGGCGCCTGCCGTATAAGAGGGCTTGTTCGTCGTGCAAAGGAAATGGGACAGACAGCCGTAGCACTGACCGATCACGGCGTAATGTACGGCAGTATCGACTTCTATAACGAATGTGTCGAAAACGGCATAAAGGCAATAATCGGCTGCGAGGTGTATGTTGCACCCCGTACAAGATTCGACAAAAGTACAAAGTCCGATATGAAGCCTCACCACCTTGTGCTTCTTTGCAAGGATAACGAGGGCTATAAAAACCTTTCAAAGCTGGTGACGCTGGGCTATACAGAGGGCTTTTATAATAAGCCGAGAGTGGACAGGGAGCTTTTAAGACGTTATTCAAAGGGGCTTATCTGCCTTTCCGCCTGCATTTCGGGAGAGCTTGCAAGAACGCTTCTTGACGGAAGGCTTGCGGACGCTGTGACGCTTGTAAAAGAGTACAGGGATATATTCGGAGAGGACTATTATATAGAGCTTCAAAGTCACGGCATAAGCGAGCAGGAACGCATTCTGCCGTATCTTCTGCGTGTGGCGAAGGATACCGGCACACAGCTTGTCGCAACAAATGACGCTCATTATGTCGAAAAAGAGGACAGCTATGTACAGCGTGTGCTGACCTGCATCGCCACCAACACGACCCTTGACGATAAGAACTCAATGCAGTTTGCCACCGATGAATTTTACCTCAAAAGCGAGGACGAGATGAAAGCGCTTGGCTTTCCGCAGTCAGCCTATGACAATACCGTAAAAATTGCGGAAAAGTGCAATGTCAGCTTCACATTCGGACATACTATCCTGCCGTTTTTCAAGGCGGAAGGCTATGACAACAACGAAATATACTTTAACGCTCAGGTAAGAAAAGGGCTTGTAAAACGCTACGGAGATCCCGTGCCGAAAGAGGTTCTTGATCGTGCCGAATACGAAATGTCGGTAATAAAGAAAATGGGCTTTATCGACTATTTCCTGATAGTAGCCGACTTTATAGGCTATGCTAAAAGAAACGGCATCGCAGTAGGTCCCGGCAGAGGTTCGGGAGCAGGAAGCGTATGTGCATACTGCCTTGGGATAACCGATATTGACCCGATACGCTTCAATCTGCTGTTTGAACGTTTTTTAAACCCAGAGCGTGTGACTATGCCCGACTTTGACGTTGACTTCTGCTATATAAGGCGGCAGGAGGTCATAGATTATGTCGTAAGAAAGTACGGCAGAGATCATGTGGCGCAGATAATAACATTCGGTACAATGGCGGCAAGAGGCGCTATCCGTGACGCAGGCAGGGCTATGGGTCTGCCTTACGGCAAGGTGGATGCCGTAGCAAAGCTGATACCGATGTCGATGCACTCCACGATTGACGGCGCTTTGAAAAGCGAGAAGGAGCTTGTCAAGCTGGCATCATCTGATAGCGAAGTCAGCCTGCTTATAGAAACCGCAAAAAAGATAGAGGGTATGGCGAGAAACACGTCTATCCACGCCGCAGGCATAGTAATTACCCGTGACCCTGTAGCAGACTATGTGCCGCTGTATCAGAACAGCGAGGGCGAAGTTATGACGCAGTACACTATGACCGCTATAGAACGGCTCGGACTGCTGAAAATGGACTTTCTCGGACTTCGTTATCTTACCGTGATACAGGACTGCTGTAAGCTCGTAGCGAAAACCTGTCCCGATTTTGACATAGAAAAGATACCGGAAAACGATGCCGAAACATACGATATGATGTCATCGGGCGGCACTCTCGGAGTATTCCAGTTTGAAAGCTCGGGAATGACCTCTCTTTTATCCCGTATGAAGCCACGCTCTGTTGAAGATCTTACTGCGGCATTGTCGTTATACCGTCCCGGACCTATGGATTCGATCCCTACCTATCTTGCAAACCGCCGCAACCCCGAAAAAATACGCTACAAGCACACTCTTTTAAAGGGCATACTTGACGTAACCTACGGTTGTATCGTATATCAGGAGCAGGTAATGATGATATGCAGGGTGCTTGCCGGCTATTCATACGGCAGAGCCGATATTGTCCGCAGAGCTATGGCAAAGAAAAAGCCTGAGGTAATGGTAAAGGAACGTGCGACATTCGTTGAGGGCGCTGTCGCAAATAACGTTGACAGACAGGTAGCCGAAGAAATATTCGATGATATGATGAGCTTTGCAAGCTATGCTTTCAACAAATCCCACGCCGCCGCATATTCACTGCTCGCTTACCGCACGGCATATCTCAGATGTCATTATTATAAGGAATATATGGTCGCCCTGCTTACAAGCGTGATAGGCTGGGGCGGCAAGACCGCCGAATATATCGGCGACCTTGCACAGCACGGGCTGAAACTGCTTCCGCCCCATGTGAATTACAGCGAAACCGGCTTTTCCTGCGAAAATAACGGAATACGTTTCGGTCTTCTTGCAATAAAAAATGTCGGCGCTAATATGATAGCCGATATTATCGAAGAAAGAACCAAGCACTCGTTTAAATCGCTGTTCGACTTTTGCGAAAGAATGTCGGACAAGAATATAAATAAACGTGCGCTTGAATCGCTTATCAAGTGCGGAGCGTTTGACGGGCTTGGCAATAACCGCCGTGAAATGATGATTTCCCTTGAGCTGATGCTTGATACGCTTTCACAGCGCCACGATCTTGAAGGGCAGATGAGCCTTATGGGCGAAGATGATGCGGCGGACGAAGGCACGTTTCAGATAAAGCCTGCCGATGAATATTCACACGCACAGCTTCTGTCATACGAAAAGGAGATGCTCGGAATATATATTTCCGGACATCCTGCAGATCCGTTTTACAGGATTGCCCGTGAGTTCGGATATGAAAATATCGGCAGTATACTTGAAAACAACAAGGATAAACAAAATGTCAGGGTAACGGCACTGCTTACATCCGTCCGCAACCATATCACGAAATCGGGAAAGACAATGGGCTTCATCGTAATAGAAGACGCAAGCGGAGAAATCGAGTGCCTTGTGTTCCCGAAGCTGTACGAGCAGTATTCGTCAATGCTAAGGACCGGTAATGTTTACGCTTTCGAGGGTACGGTATCTGCGGAGGACGAGGGAGACCCCAAGCTGCTGATAAATGTGATAACACAGCCTGATCCGGCTAAGCTGCGGAAAATGCACGAAAGCCGAAACACAGGGCAGAATAAGGCGGCTGTGCTGTATATAAGGTTTTCCTCCCGTGACGATGCCGATATTCCCGCTGTAAAGGCACTTCTTAAAGTAAACAAAGGCAACACTCTTACGAAGATATGCTTTGAGGATACAAGGGAAACTATAACCTTGCCGCCCGCTCTTTCCGTTGATTTGAACAGTGATTTTATACAAAAATTGAACGGGATTTGCGGCAAAAACAATATAATCATAAAATAAGTCGAAAAAATGAAATTACCCCTTGACTAAATTGCATTTTAGGAGTAAACTAAGGTGTGTGTAAAATAATCTCGGAGGGTGACCTCTAAGGAAGGATGTACGATATTATGAAAAAGATTGGCGTTTTAACAAGCGGCGGCGACGCACCGGGCATGAATGCCGTTATCCGTGCGGTAACAAGAGCTGCTATTGCAAAGGGAATGGAAGTCGTAGGTGTCCGCAGAGGATATAACGGACTTATCAACGGCGACATTGTTCCTCTTGATGCAAGAAGCGTATCTGATATAATTCAGAGAGGCGGCACAATGCTTTACACAGCAAGATGTGCAGAGTTCAGATATGAAGAAGGTCTTCAGAAGGCTAAGAAGACTTGTGAAGAACAGGGTATTGAGGGTCTTGTAGTTGTCGGCGGCGACGGCTCGTTCAGAGGTGCGGCTGACCTTTCTGCAAGAGGCATCCTGAGTATTGGTGTTCCCGGCACTATAGATAACGATATTTCTATGACCGAATACACCATCGGTTATGATACAGCTATGAACACAGTTGTTGAAATGGTTGACAAACTGCGTGATACAGCACAGTCACACGACAGATGCTCCGTAGTTGAGGTTATGGGCAGAAATGCAGGCTACATAGCTCTCAATGCAGGTATCGCCTGCGGTGCGACATACATTATTACTAAGGAAGAGCCATTCACTGTAAACGATGTTATCTCAAAGATAATCGAAGGACAGAAGAGCGGTAAGCACCACTTCATCGTTATTGTTGCAGAAGGTATCGGCGGAAGCGAACAGCTTGCCAAGGAAATCGAACAGGCAACAGGCGTTGAGAGCCGTGCTACAATTCTCGGTCACGTTCAGAGAGGCGGCAGCCCCACAGTTCAGGACAGAGTCGCAGCAAGCCAGCTCGGCTACTATGCCGTTGATCTTCTTTCAAAGGGCATAGGCAACCGTGTTGTAGGTCTTCAGCATAACGAAGTTGTAGACTATGACATTCAGGAAGCTCTCAAGATGAAGAAGGAATTCCCTCACGATCTGTACAAGATCGCTAATGAGATCAGCTTCTGATTTAAAGAATGCTTATAACGGTTTTCCGTTATATAAAAAGACTGCACCGAAATTTTAACGGTGCGGCCGACAGAGTAGGTTAACGTGCGTAAAGTGCCTGAGGGACGGGGAGTTGTCCTCAGGACGAACACTGAAAGGTGGCGGTACGTTTTCCGCATCTCGCTGTTGCATATAAGAGATAATCGCCGTATTTATCCCGCATTATGCGATTGCGTCAGCTTGCGTCATTGAGGAGGTAAATATGGCGTTTTTTCGTAATTTCAAAAAGTCGTTCGAGGAACTGAAATCTATTCGTTGCCTTACAGTAACGGCGCTTCTTATCGGTGTTTCGGTAGCACTGAAATTCGTTATGATTATGCCGAGCGAAACGCTCAAGATAAGCTTTGCGTTTGTAGGCCTTGCGGCTATCGGTATGCTGTACGGCCCTGTTGTGGCAGGACTTGCAGGCGTTGTCACCGATGTAATAGGCTTTCTTGTAAAGCCTACCGGTGCGTTTTCGCCGATATTCACACTGGTCGAAGTCGCAGGTGCTGTGATTTACGGTATATTCCTGTACGGCCTTAATCCCGTGAAGCTCGATTTTTCAAGCAGATCCGCATTTTTCGGCGGACTCAAGACAAACGGCTTTCAGGTGTTCAGAATATTTATGGCGAAGTTCTGCGTCAATCTTTTCTGCAATGTGTTCCTGAATACAATTGCAATGGTGATAATGGGCTACTTTGCACCGGAGGTATTCTGGGTAAAGATAACGACACGAATAGTAAAAAATCTCACGATGCTGCCTATAGAGGTATTCATACTTCTGCTGGTGCTTTATCCTGTTATGGTGGCATATCGTGCGGCATTCAGAGAAAAACGCTCGGCTTGATACAAGAAAAGAGGACTTAGTATGACTGAACTTGGATTTTTAGGCGCAGGTAATATGGGCAGTGCGATAATGCGTGGTATCTGCTCATCGGATATGCAGATAAGCGTTTCGGCGTATGACAAGGATACGGCAAAGCTCGAAGCACTTTCGGCATTCGGAGTAAAGCCCTGCAAGAGCGAATGTGAGCTTGTTAAAAAGTGCGATTACATACTGCTTGCGGTAAAGCCGCAGGTGCTTGGCGGAGTGCTTGACACTGTCGCAGGGGAAGTAACGCACGACAAGGTAATAATCTCTATCTGTGCGGGAATATCCGAGGATTTTATCCGCAGTCATACAATACTGAGCGCAAAGGTAGTGCTTGTCATGCCGAACACTCCTATGATGCTCGGTCTCGGTGCAAGCGCAATATCAAGAGCGGACGGTGTGACCGATGAAGAATTTGCTTTTGCAAAGTCGGTTATCGAAAGCTGCGGTATCGCAGAGGAAGTGCCGATAAACAAGATGAAAGAAATAATCGCCGTAAACGGCAGTTCTCCCGCTTTTATCTATCTTTTTGCAAAAGGCTTTGTAGATTACGCAAAGAGCGTGGACATTGATCCCGATGCGGCACTCAAGCTGTTTGCACAGTCACTTGTCGGCTCGGCAAAGATGCTCACAGATTCGGGTATGACGGTAGACGAGCTTATAAAGCAGGTTTCTTCTCCGGGAGGAACGACTATAGCAGGTCTTGATAAGCTGTATGAGGGTAAACTCACAGATACGGTCGATGAATGCTGTAAGGCTTGTACCGCAAGAGCATACGAGCTTGCAAAAAAGTAAATATTGTTACGGCTGTCGTATCTTGCGGCAGCCGTATTTTTGTGGGCTGACATTGTTATCTATAATTATATTCTTCATAACTGAGCCTGTTCGGAAACGCAGATACTTTTCCGTAGGCATACTGTATTTAACGGCATAAGTCACTTATCTTGCAATGTTAAATACCGGGTGATTATATCCGTGAATATAAAACTTTCAATCCGTTCACGGATAAACCGCTTTCAAAATTACAACATAATCGGTTCATCACAGAATATAAAATTTTCGCGCCGAAAACCGTAATGTTCCGCACGGTTTAAGCCCGTAATTCCGCATAACAAAGCCATTTGGTTAGCTGTTTCTAACCATTTTTTTCTTGACTACACCGTTTTACCGTGATATACTTAAATCGGGCTGATTAGCTATATCTAACAGCCGCAGTATTTTTAACATTTTGTTCTGTCGCAGTAAAATGCAGATGATAAAACCTGTCGGTTTTGTTCTGACAGGTTATATTTAAGCCTGCGAAAGTGCTGAATTACGCCTGAGATATACAGATTGCAGAATTGATCGGAACAGAGCATAATGTTTACGGAGGTTTTGTCAAAATGACAATGGATGAATTAAAACCGGGAGAAAGCGCATATATCGAAACGGTCGGCGGAAGCGGAGCCTTACGTCACCACCTGCTTGATATGGGGCTAACACCCGATGCTGAAATAACCTTACAGAAGGTCGCACCTATGGGCGACCCTGTGCAGTTTGAGGTGCGTGGATACGAGCTTACCCTGAGGCTTGAGGAGGCTCGCAAGGTCACTGTAAAAAACGTACATAAGAAAGACAGCCCCCTTAAAGCCGCAGGATCAAGACGAAACGATACGCCTCACCCCGGCGTCGGAGAATTTGCCAAATACGAGAAGCTGCATCTGAAACACGGAATAGTGCTTGAAAAAGGCGCACCGCTTACATTTGCTCTTGCAGGAAATCAGAACTGCGGAAAAACAACGCTGTTCAATCAGCTTACAGGCTCAAACCAGCACGTCGGAAACTTCCCCGGCGTTACGGTTGACCGCAAGGACGGAACTATCAGAAATCACCCGGAAGCGACCGTTACGGATCTACCGGGCATCTATTCGCTTTCGCCTTATTCGAACGAAGAAATAGTGACCCGTGATTTTCTGCTGAACAATAATCTCAGCGGTATCATAAATATAGTTGATGCTTCGAATATCGAGCGTAACCTTTATCTTACAATGCAGCTTATGGAGCTTGGCATACCTATGGTGCTTGCGCTCAATATGATGGACGAGGTAAAGGCAAACGGAGGTTCTATCCGTGTAAACGATCTTGAACGGATACTGGGAATACCCGTAGTGCCGATTTCCGCCGTAAAAAACGAAGGTATAGACGAGCTTATCGACCATGCGATACATATTGCGAGATACGGTGAAAAACCCGCCCGTATGGACTTCTGCACCGACAGCGACGATCCGCACGACCCGGTTGCCGCTGTTCACCGCTGTATACATTCAGCCGCAACACTTCTTGAGCCGGATATAAGGGCGGCAGGGCTTCCTGTGAGATTCGCCACAACGAAGCTGGTTGAAGACGATGAACAGATAAAGAAAAAAATCACCATTCCCGAGGAAAAGCACGATGCTTTCGACCACCTTGTTTCCATAATGCAGCAGGAAACAGGCATGGACAGAGAAGCGGCGCTTGCCAATATGCGCTTCACCTTCCTTGAAAAGCTGTGCCGTGAAACCGTAGTACGTCCGCACGAAAGCAAGGAGCATAAACGCAGTATGGCAATCGACCGTCTGCTGACAGGAAAATACACGGCTATCCCTTGCTTTTTAGGCATAATCGCACTCGTGTTCTTCCTGACGTTCTCCGTGATAGGTGCGGCACTTTCCGACGTTATGCAAATGGGCATAGATTTTCTCACCGACCTTATCGACAAAGGGCTTACTGCATTTGAAATAAATCCTGTAGTGCATTCGCTGGTAATAGACGGAGTATGCGCCGGCGTAGGCAGTGTGCTGAGCTTTCTGCCTACTATAGTAACACTGTTCTTCTTCCTGTCTATTCTTGAAGATACGGGCTATATGGCACGAGTTGCGTTTGTAATGGACAGGCCTCTCAGAAAGCTGGGTCTTTCGGGCAGGAGCTTTGTTCCTATGCTGATGGGATTTGGCTGTTCAGTACCTGCGATAATGGCGACAAGAACGCTTTCCAGTGAGCGTGACCGTAAAATGACTATACTGCTAACTCCCTTTATGAGTTGTTCTGCAAAGATACTTATATATACAACCATCGCAGGCGCATTCTTTGAGCCGCAGTACCGCTGGCTTGTACTTGTAGGCTTGTATCTGTTCGGCATAATTTGCGGTATTCTCTATTCGCTTATACTCAAAGTAACCGTATTTCACGGCGAACCCGTACCGTTTGTAATGGAGCTTCCGAACTACCGTCTGCCAGGAGCAAAGAGCGTCTGTCAGCTTATATGGGAAAAAGCAAAGGACTTTATACAGAAAGCGTTTACCGTAATCTTTGCGGCATCTATCGTTATATGGTTCCTACAGACATTCGACATACGGCTCAATGTGGCTGACAGCGCCGAAAACAGCTTGCTTGCGATGCTCGGCAGTCTGTTTGCGCCGATATTTGCACCGCTGGGCTTTGGCGACTGGAGAGCGTCTACTGCACTTATCACAGGGCTTACCGCAAAGGAAAGCGTTGTTTCCACCCTTACTCTTCTGCTCGGCGGAGATGTTTCGCAGATACAGACGCTTTTCACACCGTTTACGGCTATTGTGTTCCTTGTATTTACTCTGCTGTACACCCCGTGCGTTGCCGCTATAGCAACAGTAAAGCGTGAGCTGGGAAGTGTACGTTCTGCCGCAGTAACAGTGTTTATGCAGTGTGCTATTGCGTGGATAATGGCGCTTCTTGTACGCTGTGTCGGAATGATTTTCGGCATTGCATAAGGTGAAATTATGGATGAGATGAATATACCGAGCATTATTCTGCTTGCGCTGATAGTAATCGCTCTCGTGCTTGTAATCATACATATTATAAGAAACGGCGGTTGCTCCGGCGACTGTTCGGCGTGCAAGGGTTGTAATAATTGCAGCAATTGCAAAAAAGGCGGAAAAAGTAAAAAGTAAAACATATACCGAAAGGCAGAGCCGCGGCTCTGCCTTTCAGACTGTCGATAAACCTTTGTATTTTCTGAAAATGGGGTCGCAGGGGCGTAGCCCCCGACAGGGTCTAGGGGCGGTAGCCCCAGCAAAATAGCCCCTTCCCACGGGGAAGGGGTTTGGGGTTTGGGGTTAGGGATAGAGAATTTGCATTATCTTATAAAAAACAGACTTTTTCTACAAGCTGAGGCAGAGCCGTAGCTCTGCCTTTCGTATTTCTATCCGGTTATTCTTTAATAAACCTGTAACCGTTATCTGTCTTTTCAACCTTAAAAAGCCTTAACACCAGCTGATATTGTTGTGGATAGCAATCAAGCAAATTTATCTGTACAGCCGCAACATTGAGCGTCAGCTCATTCATATCATACATTCCGTACACTTTAGGCAGATATTGATACATTCGATCTTCAAGATATGCCCTGTTTTCTTCTGCCAATGCCTCAAGTTTGCTGTTTATTGTATCATCGGTACAGAATATGTTGTTTTCGTCAAGAGCTGATATGATTTCACGGTACTCTTCATCGCTCAGTTCTGTGTTTATAATTTCGTTATACGTCTGTTCATCACAAAAAAGAGCGTTGAAATCATCGTATTTTTCTAAATACATTTTCTTGTCAAGCCGCTCCGATGACATTGCAACATAAGGTTCAAGCTCATCTGTAACCAATCCGCAGGTCGTTATCGGTTTTTCTTTTGTCACACTGCATCTCAGTCCGTTTTCGGTATTGATGAAAACGTAAAAGTCAAGCGAAAAACTGTAGCTTGACGAATCAATCATCTCCGGAACAGCGACAAAGCAATATATCACACTCGGATCAACATTATCATATATAATCAGATACTGACCGAGTTCAACACTGTGAGGAGGTTTACCTTTTTCACCGAGCCCATGATCTTTCGATATACAGAGTTTGCCGTCAACTTCCGCATAATAATACGGTATAAAAGACTTGAAATCATTATAATCAAAGCCTGTGTACAGTTCGCTTGCCGCATCATAAAAGCCTTTCATATCCGAAAAACCGAAAAATTCCGGATCAGCTTCGAAATATTCACCGTTTATCAGATTTTCCCGCGTGAATTTCTCTATATCTTCCGATGTTGACAAATCCTTTGCACCTTTTATTGCATAATATCCAGAGCCAAAATCCACGATATTATCAAACAGCCACTGCCTTTTGACCCTGTCGATAATTTCGTTACTTATTGCTTCATCGGTACATAATTTAAAATCGTCAAAGTCGTTTATAAAATCAAACCTTACCGTGCTGTACTCATAATGATACGGTCCGTATTGCTTGCCTATTTCCGCCCAGAATTTCTTGTCGTTACGCACCTGCGCCTTTAAGGTGCTTATATCGGGATATATCGTATTGTTACCGTTTGCGGAACTGTTGTCGGCGTGTGATGGATTTTCGTCCGCCTTGCTTACCATGTCCGAAACATCGGATTTGTTGTCATTCACTTTGCTTGCAGAAGCATCGACAGCGCTGTCAGCGCCCGATGAACTGCCGCTGACGGTGTAATCAATACCGTTGCCCTTTGTCACAAAATGCACGCCGACTGCCGCCGTTCCGACAACCACGACCGCTGCCGCCGCAACCGATGTGTAGCGAATAACCTGATGTCTGAAATCCGTCTTTACCTTACTGCTTTCTTCTATACGTCTGAAAATATCTTTTTTCTGCTTTTCCGTAGGATCGATTTTCTCAAATTCGTTTCTGATACTCATACTATACTCCTTTCCGAGCCTAAATGCTCTTTTAAACGCTCTCTCGCTTTCTGCAGCCTTGAACGCACCGCCGATGCGCTGATGTGAAGCATACTGCCGATTTCTTTACTGTTATAGCCGTCACAATAGAACAGATATACGGGTATCTTAAGCTCATCGGGAAGAGCCGACAGTTCAATCATTACATCGCTTACCGCAGAGCTGTCATTCACTGCAATATCTCCTGTCGGTGATTCACGCCGCCTGCTGTTCGCCCTGAGCATATTCTTGCATACGTTCTGAGATACCCGTATCAGCCACGCTTTTTCATGCTCGGTACTTTCAAAGCGCTTTTGCTTTTCAATCAGTTTCATAAAAGTATTATGTACTGCGTCCTCAGTATCGTGTACATTTCTGAGGTACATAAAGCACACTCTGTACACTGTGACAAAGTGCCGCTCATATATTTCTCTTATATTTTCAGAAGAATAATCCGACATAAAACCCCTCCCTTTTTTCTTTTTGTCGAAAATGCACATCTTCATACATAATACACCACGGCGAAGATAAATGTCCATACAAAAATCTAATATTTTGTAAATTTGGTGTGGCGCTAAAAATTCCCGCCACATTTTTGTTAATATCGCCAAAATAAGCAGTGAAATATTGCATTTTTTTACCGAGAGTGCTATAATAAAAATGCTAATTAAAATTGTATCTTTTGCAAGGGTACGGAATCGAGGCAGACACTTATGAAATCTATAAGCAAAAAAATGACACTGTTTACAGTATTACTTATAATCATCTCGCTTCTTGTGGCGACGATTGCATCTGTAGGAATCATTTACAGCACCACAAAAGCGTTGACCGATCAGACGCTCACAGAAACGGCTACAGTAGCCGCAGACAGAGTTTCCTGGGAACTGAAATCAATGCTTAATGTCGCAATACAGGCAGGCTGCAACCCGAAATTATCATCGGCAGTATATTCCAAAGGTCAGAAGCAAAGCGAAATAGACTCGATTGCTTCAACCTTCGGCCTTGACAGAGGAACTGTAATTGATATAAACGGTCAGGCGTCAAACGGCAACGAATATTCCGACCGTGAATATTTCAAGGCGGCTCTTGAGGGCAAAACAACAATAACAGAGCCTATTATAGGCAGATCAAACGGCAAGTTAAGCGTTATAATCGCCGCTCCTTTATGGAAGAACGGCGTGCTTAATTCGGAAGTTGAGGGCTGTGTATATTTCGTACCTAACGAGGAATTTCTGAATGATATTGTCCGCGCGCTCAAGATAAACGAAAACGGTGCTTCATACATAATCGACAAGAACGGTAACACGATCGCTGATTTTGATATGCAGCTTGTCAAAGACGGAGAGAACATACAGAAAAAAGCCGAGGAAGATTCAAGCTATGCGGCACTTGCTCAGACACACGAAAAAATGGAGGCCGGTGAAACAGGCTCGGCCGCGTACACATCAAACGGTATCGCAAAACATATAGGATATGCACCCATACCCGAAACAAACGGCTGGTCTATCGCAGTAACAGCATACAGCAGTGATTATACAATACATTGTCTTAAGGGACTTCTGGTGCTTGCGATAATCTGTGCCGCATCAGCGGTAGTAGGCGGTATAATCGCAGGACTTATCAGCCGTAAGATAGGCAAGCCCATAAAGCTCTGCACTGAGCGTATCGAAAAGCTCTCCGAGGGCGATCTTACAAGTCCTGTACCTATGGTTAAATCACACGATGAAGTCGAGATACTCGCAAAGTCTGCCGCAAAGGTAGTAAATGAACAAAATGCTATGATCAGCGATATCGGCAATATCCTGAGCAATATGGCTCATGGCAACTTTGATGTGCGCAGTAAAGATGCCGATAATACATACCCAGGCGATTACAAGGTACTTATTGAATCTGTAAGAGATATCAACACAAAGCTCAATGATACTTTAAGCCAGATAAGCATTGCCGGCGATCAGGTTTCCAGCGGTTCACAGCAGGTATCTGCAGGCGCTCAGTCACTCGCTCAGGGTGCTACCGAACAGGCGGCATCTGTAGAAGAGCTTGCCGCTACTATCCACAATATCAATGCTCATATTGAGGCTACAACGGAAGATTGCCAGAAAGGCAGACAGCTTGTTGATGAAACAGCCGAGTATATCAGTGCGGCTAATGACAAGATGAACAGCCTTACAAGTGCTATGCAGGATATCAGCGATGCTTCGGCAGAGATAAGCAAGATTATCCAGACTATCGAGGATATTGCGTTCCAGACAAATATTCTTGCACTCAACGCCGCAGTTGAAGCCGCAAGAGTAGGTGAAGCCGGCAAGGGATTTGCCGTAGTTGCCGACGAAGTAAGAAACCTTGCAGGTAAATCTGCCGATGCGGCTCATGATACGACTGTTCTTATCGAACGTGCAATTGCCGCTGTTGAAAACGGTAACAATATCACAAATGAAACCGCTCAGGCTGTTGCCGAGGTTGAAGCAAGATCGGGCGGTGTCAGCGATATAGTAAACAAGATTGCAGGTGCAAGCCTTGAACAGACGGATATGGTAAAGCAGGTCAATATAGGCGTAGAACAGATTTCAAATGTTGTACAGACAAACTCGGCTACTGCCGAAGAAAGCGCCGCCGCATCCGAAGAGCTTTCGGCACAGGCACAGACGCTTCAGAAGCTGGTAAGTCAGTTCTCCTTCAAGGAAGAAGAAAACGCCTGAAACAGATAAATAAGCAATGTATGCCCCCGTCTTAACGGGGGCATTAGTTTGTCGAAAAATCTACATAATTTTTAAAAATGGGGTTTGGGGCGTAGCCCCAAGGCGGGTCGCAGGGACGCCAGTCCCCGTATTCACCCCCTTTCCCGGGGAAAGGGGGCAGGGGGATAGGGATAGTAAGTTAGAAGTTTGTTTCAAAAACAGACTTTTTCTACAAGCTGTGCCCCCGTCTTAACGGGGGCATTTTTCCTTATTATATTGACATTAAGCCGATGTAATGATACAATTGAAATATAATATAAATCGGAGTGTGAAATTTTGCTATCATCATTAATCGCAACGGTCGATTCACCGACCGATAAAGAACTGATAACACAGCTTTACAATACATATAAGCAATTTATGTACAATATCAGTATGTCGCTCCTCGGAAAGCGTGAAGACGCCGAGGACGCGGTCCAGGATTCGTTTGTGAGGATTATTGACAATCTTGACAAGATAAACAATCCGTATTCCAGAAAAACAAAATCCTATATAACTGTTATCACCAAAAATGTTTGTCTTGATATGATACGCAGAAATCACAACGACGAAGAGCTTGAGGACAAGGATATTCCGTTTGAGGACAGCTATACGAATTTTGAAAACAGCAATGCGACATACGAACAGATTATCAAAAATCTAAAGCAGCTGCCGCCAAGACTGAAAAACATAGCGTTCCTGTTTTTTGTACAGCGGCTAAGCCCTAAAGAGATAGGCGAAATGCTGGATATCAACACAAATACGGTTTATGCGTATGTTTCAAGAATAAGAAAAATCCTGCTCGATACAAAGGATGAAAATATATGACCAACGATGAAAAAATCGCTATAGCGTTAAAAAGCGATTATCTGTCCGAGCTGTCTGTTTTTGAGATGCTCCCGAATTCAAGGATAAGATCCGGATTCGACAGACGGATGAAAAAAATGATAAGCAAATCATATACCGACACCGCAAAAACGGTAAGGCACCGCAGAGTAAAGCTGAGGCTGGCAATTGCTGTGATAATAGCCGCTACTGCCGCTCTGGCAACAGGCGGAACTATCCTGCTGAAGCACTGGGATACGTTTGCGGTCAAGGAAAATGACAAATACTCGGTCATACTGATAAGCGATGCCGAGAATTCGCCTCAGTGTATCACACGGTATTATGAGCCTGATCTCGACAAAACCGCATACGCCACACGGCTTATAGAAAAAACCGAATATGCCTATATTGTCGAATACATAAATAAGCACGGCAAACAGCTGATTTTTACTCAATGCACAAGACCACAGATGGAAAATGCACAGATCGGAACGGAGGAGGCACAGATTCCTCCGGAAAAAGTCGAGCTGGGGGATACAAGTGCAATGTATTGTGTTTCCAAAAAAGGTATGGCATTTCTTATGTGGGATAACGGCGAGTATATGTTCCATATCACAGCGACCGGTTTTAGCAGGGACGAACTGTTCCGTACCGCAATGTCGATAAAAGAGTTAAGCGCAGATTAAGGCTGAAATTAACCCGATAAAATAAGAATTATAAGCGAGGAGCAACCATGAACAACAGAAAGGCAATTGTATTAAACGATAAATCCGTAAAAACAATCGGAAGAACCTATTTATATAACGATACGCTGTGGGCGGCATTTTCCGGTGCGGGTGCGGAATTCATTTTCACGGGTAAAAAACTTGAAATCACCGTTACGGGCGACTTTGCATCGACAGCGGGCAATGACGAGAATTATGCAAGAATCGCAATATATGTCGACAATGAACAGGTTGTCGACGATATGCTCGATGAAAAGGAAAAAACGTACAAGGTGCTTGAAAGCGAAAGTGCAGAATGCAGGAATGTAAGGATAATCAAGCTGTCCGAGTGCGCAATGTCAACATTCGGGATAAAGCCCGTTATGATTGCGGAGGATGAAAAGATAGAGCCTGCGCCCGCAAAAAATTTGAAAATGGAATTTATAGGCGATTCTATCACCTGCGGATACGGAGTTGACGATCCGGATAAGGAGCATCATTTCAGAACAGCCACAGAAGATGTCACAAAAGCGTATGCGTATAAAACGGCTCTTGCACTGAACGCCGACTACAGTATGGTTTCGGTGAGCGGCTACGGAATTATTTCCGGCTTTACGAATGACGGGAACAAGATTCCGCAGCAGACAATACCGCAATACTATGACAAGCTCGGCTTCTCGTATAATAAGTTTGCTGATAGCATCACGGTTTCGGAAACCGAGTGGGATTTTGAAAGATACAAGCCGGATATTATAGTTATAAATCTCGGAACAAACGATATGAGCTATGCGACAACAGATGAGAGAAAAGCGGAATTCGAAGACGGTTATCTCGATTTTCTGAAGAAGGTACGCTCGCTCAATCCAGATTCCTATATATTCCAGACCTACGGTGTAATGGGAACTTCGCTTGAGGAAAATATCGAAAACGTCCGCAGAAAATACATGAGTGAAACAGGTGATGAACGAATCACGTTTATTCCGCTTACGATGCAGAACGAGGATGCTGACGGAATAGTGGCGGACTGGCACCCAAGCCCCAAGACGCACAGCCTGGTTTCCCGAAAGGTCACAGCGGCAATAAAGGAAACGCTCGGTTATAAATAATCGGTCGGAAAAGCCATCGGTACGGGCATATCCGCATTATTTGAGCGTTTGCGACCGTCAGAGCAGACAATTTTTAAAAATGACTTGACATCGGCAACCGATTAAGGTATAATATTTAATTGCATAGGCGCAAGACAGGCACACATCGGTGCCGAGTAATAACAGGAGGAAGAAAGAAATGAAAAGAACATACCAGCCTAAGAAGCTCCAGAGACAGAAAGAACACGGATTCAGAAAAAGAATGTCTACAAGAAACGGACGTAAGGTTCTCGCAAGAAGACGTGCAAAGGGCAGAAAGCACTTAAGCTACTGATTCTGTCAATGAATGAGTATGCAAAGAAATACGTCTGCATAAAAAAGGACAAGGAATTCAGATTTCTGTTCAAAAAAGGCGACAGTATTGTTACCGATGCATTCGTATGCTACGCAAGGGAAAGCAAGAGGCGGGTAAACCGCATAGGAATCGTTACAGGCAAGAAGGTCGGCAATGCCGTAAAACGCAGTCGTGCCAGAAGGGTCATAAGAGAAGCGTTCCGCCTTATTGAACCCCTGCTCCGTGAAAAGACACAAAAAAGATACGACTTTATTTTCGTTGCAAGGGCAAAAACCCCTGTGATGAAATCGACAGAGGTATATCTTAGAATGGAAAAGCAATTGCTGAAAAGATATGCCGCACCGGCGAATAATCAACCGGACAAAATACAAAAATAAAATGAAATATGTACTTTTATTTTTCGTAAAGATATACAGAATGACTTTGTCAAAATGGCTGCCTCGTTGTTGCCGCTTTACTCCGAGCTGTTCGGAATATGCGATGATCGCACTCCGCCGCTTCGGTGCGGTAAAGGGCAGCTATTTGGCTATACGGAGAATTATCAGATGCAACCCTTTTTCTGAGGGCGGCTATGACTATGTACCCGAACAATTTTATTTTTTCAAAAGGACTAAGCCGTAATATCGGCACTACTAACGGAGGGTGATTTCCATAGATTTCTTATACACCATAATCGGTACGCCTCTCGGCTACATTATGTGGCCTATTTATCTTCTTTTACAGAATTTCGGTTGGGCGATACTGATATTCACTGTAATAGTCAAAATAGCAATGCTGCCGCTTCAGATAAAGCAGCAGAAGAATATGGCGTTTTCTCAGCTGTTTGCTCCCAAGGTAAAGGAAATACAGCAGAAATACCGCAACAACCGTGATAAGCAGGCAGAAGAAATGCAGAAGCTGCAGGCACAGGGCTATAACCCCGCCGGCGGCTGCGGACCTCTTGTTCTGACAATGGTAATACTGTTCGGTGTCATCGACGTTGTATATAAGCCCATGACACACATGGAGCATCTGTCATCGACGGACATTTCAAGCACTATAACAGTAGCGCAAGAAACCGAATATGCAAAGATATTCTTAAACGAATACAACAAGCAGGATGCCGAGCTTATATTAAAGTACAAGAACGGCGATAAGGACGCAGTTTTCATTTCGGAATCCAACGACGGCGCTCAGCTGACGCACGAGTTCAAGGATGACGAGAATTTCAAGAACAATTACACCGATAAGGATCCCAAAACGATCAGCACAGCAGACAGAGAAACCTACGGTTCATTCTCTGCCGAGCAGTACAGCGATTTAACAGGTGATAAGTCAAGACTTACAGCTGAAACAAAGAACAGACTTGCGGCTGTTGCAGGCAAGTACAAGGGTATGCAGATGGAGCTTCTTGCTCTGCAGGTTTATGAGCAGTATCCCGATACGTTCAAGGAAAGTAAAATACTTTCAGACAATGTAAAGGACAGACTTGCATCACTGTCACACAATATGATGTTCTGCGGTCTGAACTTCGGTTCAACACCTAAGCTTGCTTTTGAGCCGCTGATAATCATACCGATATTTGCGTTCGTTCTTTCACTTGTTCAGACTGTACTTTCCCAGTATCTCAACAAGAAGAACAATCCCGAAATGGCAAACGCAGGCGGTGCGGGTATGAAGGTAATGCTTTATATCATGCCCTTATTCTCACTTTGGATTTCGTTCAGCGTTCCTGCCGGAGTAGGTTTCTACTGGGGTGTCAACTATGCGCTCGGCATTGTGCAGTCACTGGTAATGCAGAAGCTGTACAGCCCTGAAAAGCTCAGAGCCGAGGCTGAAGAGAAGATGAAGGAAAGAAAACTCAAGGAAAGACAGGTCACAACGACCGCTGTTGTTACAGATGCCGATACAGGCGAAGAAAAGACCGTAACAAAGACAGAAACACTTTCACAGAAGGAAATCAACAGACGTAAGCTGGCGGCGGCAAGAAAAGCCGATGCCGAAAAATACGGCGAAGAATACCACGAAGAAGACGACGATTGAGAATCGACGGAAAGGACGGACTTATGAAAAAGATATATACAGGTAAGTCGCTTGACGAGCTCAAGGCGCTTGCCATATCAGAAATCAAGGAACTCGGCGTTGATGAAGCTGACATAAAGATAACAGTAGTTGAAGAACCGGTCAAGAAGCTGTTCGGCAAGAAGGGCGACTATAAGATAGAGGTTGAATTCGAAACTGTTACTGAAGCCGCTCCTGCTGTTGCTACTGATGAAACAGCTCCGGCAGAAGCTACTGAAGCTGCTCCTGCCGTAACTGACGCTGACCACACAGAAAAGGTAGCTATGGCTGCGGCTTATCTTGAAAAGGTTCTTACCGCTCTCGGCGTTGAGGACTTCAAGGTAAACATAATCGAAAAGGAAGACATAACTGTTCTTGATATAGTAGGCGAAAAGCTCGGTATCGTAATCGGCAGAAGAGGCGAAACACTCGACTCTTTACAGTACCTTGCAATTCTTGCAAGCAACCGTCACGATGAGCCTTACTGCCGTATCACAGTTGATTGCAACGGCTACAGGGATAAGAGAGAGGAAACTCTCAAGTCGCTTGCAGAGCGTACCGCTAACAAGGTGCTCCGTCAGGGCAGACGTATTACCCTTGAGCCTATGAATCCTTATGAGCGCCGTATCATTCACAGCAAGGTCGCTGAGATTGAAGGCGTATACAGCAACTCTATAGGCGAAGAGCCTTACAGAAAGGTCGTTATCTCGGCTTCTCAGCCCCACAGAGATAACAACAGAAGAAACGACCGCAAGGGCGGAAGAAGAAACGGTAACGGTGCAAACCGCTCATACAAGCAGAGCACCGGTTTCTCGACTTCTTTTGAAAGAGAGTACAAGCGTTCGCAGACTGCTGTTGAAAATACTGCGTCAGATGCAGGCGAATTCTCTAAGGAAGCGGTTGAAACAGAAAGAAACGCTACGCTTTACGGCAAGATTGAGCTTTAAGACTTGCAGAAATCAACGGTTTTTCAATTGTTTTTACGCAATTTTGAATTATTGCACAGGCAAACTTTCAAAATTTGTGCAAAATGACATATTGACAAATCAGCCGATATAGTGTATTATAATAACTGTAATCAGAAACGAGGACGTTTTGAGGAATCAAAGCGTCCTTTTCTTATTTTTCAAAGAACATCTAACGAAAGTAGGAGGAAAAGGAAAATGGCAGAGAAAACTTATGATGTAACGGAGCTGTTCGGCTCGGACGTGTTCAACGAGGCAGTAATGAAGGCACGACTCCCTAAGGCTATCTTCAAGGAGCTGATGAAGGTAATGCACGGTAATGCAGAGCTTACACTTCCCATTGCCGAAGTAGTTGCCAGCACAATGAAGGACTGGGCAGTAGAAAAGGGTGCAACACACTACACTCACTGGTTCCAGCCTATGACAGGTATCACAGCCGAAAAGCACGACAGCTTTATTTCACCTGTAGGTGACGGTACGGTTATTATGGAGTTCTCAGGCAAGGAGCTTATCAAGGGCGAGCCTGACGCTTCATCATTCCCCTCGGGCGGTCTTCGTGCTACATTCGAGGCAAGAGGATACACAGCGTGGGATCCGACATCATACGCATTTATCAAGGATAACACATTATACATACCCACAGCGTTCTTCTCATATTCAGGTGAGGCACTTGACAAGAAGACACCGCTCTTAAAGTCAATGGACGCTGTATCAAAGCAGGCATTAAGAATTTTAAGACTTTTCGGCAACACCACAGCAAAGAGCGTTGTTGCTACAGTCGGTGCAGAGCAGGAATACTTCCTTGTTGACAAGAAGACATACGATAAGAGAAAAGACCTTATCTTCACAGGCAGAACACTTTTCGGTGCGGCACCTGTAAAGGGTCAGGAGCTTGAAGATCACTACTTCGGCGTTATCAAGCAGAGAGTAAGCGACTATATGAAGGACCTCGACAAGCACCTCTGGGCGCTCGGCGTTTCTTCAAAGACAAAGCATAACGAGGTTGCTCCCGCTCAGCACGAATGTGCTCCTATCTTCGAGTCTGCAAACCTTGCGGCTGATCACAACCAGCTTATGATGGAAATGATGAAGAAGGTCGCTCTTGAGCATAATATGGTATGCTTACTGCACGAAAAGCCTTTCGCAGGCGTTAACGGTTCAGGTAAGCACGATAACTGGGCGCTCTCAACAGATGACGGTCAGAATCTTCTGAACCCCGGCGATTCTCCTATGGAGAATGCACAGTTCCTGACATTCCTTGTCGCAATCATCAAGGCTGTTGACGAATACGCAGATCTGCTCAGACTTTCGGTTGCTACAGCAGGCAACGACCACAGACTCGGCGCTAACGAGGCACCTCCCGCAATCATCTCTATCTTCCTCGGCGAAGAGCTGAACGATGTTATCAATGCGCTTGTTGCAGGTACAAACGTAGAAGCAAAGCACGCACAGTTCGATATAGGCGTAACCTCACTGCCCAAGTTCCCCAAGGATACAACAGACAGAAACAGAACTTCGCCTTTCGCATTTACAGGTAATAAGTTTGAGTTCAGAAGTGTTGGTTCTTCACTCAACATTTCAGGCCCCAACATCGTTCTTAACACAATCGTAGCAGAAGAGCTTGAACAGTTCGCCGATGAGCTTGAAAAGGCTGACGACTTCAAGAAGGCTCTTAAGGAACTGCTCGTAAAGACAATAAAGGAGCACAGCAGAGTAATCTTCAACGGCAACGGTTACGATGCCGCTTGGGTAAAGGAAGCTACAGAGGTAAGAGGTCTGCCTGAGCTTAAGTCTACAGTAGACGCACTTCCGCACTTCCTTGACGAGAAGAATGTCAAGGTGTTCACAAAGCACAAGGTATTCACAGAAGTTGAAATGCACTCAAGAACAGAGATTCTGCTTGAAAATTACAGCAAGACCATCAATATAGAGGCTCTGACAACAGCAGAGATGGCTACAAAGGAAATTCTCCCTGCCGTTATGGCTTACGAGAAGCAGGTTTGCGATGTACTTCTGTCAAAGAAGAACGCAGGCGTTGCTTATAACCTTGAACAGTCTATCGCAAACAAGATTGATTCTCTTGCTGAAAGTCTGAACTCCAAGATAGCAGAGCTTGACAGCGCAATAGTTAAGGCACAGGGCATTTCGGATGTTTATGAAGCCGCTAAGTGCTACCACGATGAAGTATTCGCTACAATGCAGAGCCTTCGTGCTGTTGCGGATGAGCTTGAAACAATCGTCGGTGAAAAATACTGGCCCTTCCCGACTTACGAGGAGCTTCTGTTCAACGTATAATTATAGAGATACGCTTTTAAAAACGGCTTAGAGGGATTTTGCCCTTTAAGATAATCTGCACCCTTTTCCTATGGCTATGACACTTCGGTGTCATAGCCTCTTTTCTTTGTAAAAATCTATTCAAAACAGCGATATTTACCGATTTTTCGTCATATTTTCACATTATACGCTTTACAAATCAGTAAAAATGGGGTATACTGTAACAGTCAGATTAAATCGACAAAGCTACGAAAGGAATTTAACAAATGACCGAATATAACGATATACTATACATTGTAGTACCCTGTTACAACGAAGAAGAGGTACTTCACGAAACATCAAAGCGGCTTAAGGAAAAAATGACAACTCTTATCAACGACAGAAAAATATCCGACAAGAGCCGTGTGTTATTCGTGGATGACGGAAGTAAAGACAGGACGTGGGAGATAATCGAGGAGCTTCACGAAGGCGATGATTTGTTTTCGGGGCTTAAGCTGTCACGCAACAAGGGTCACCAGAACGCCCTTCTTGCAGGCCTTATGACAGCAAAGGACCTTGCGGATATATCAATTTCAATGGATGCAGACCTGCAGGATGATATAAACGTGGTTGACAAGTTTGTAGACAAGTATCACGAAGGCTGTGATATAGTATACGGAGTACGTTCTTCAAGAAAGAAGGACACTGTTTTCAAGCGTGGTACTGCCGGAATGTTCTACAAATTCATGAGATTGCTCGGCGTTGATATAATTGACAACCACGCAGACTACAGACTTATATCGAAGCGTGCGCTTGAAGCACTGTCACAGTTTAAGGAGGTCAATCTGTTCCTCAGAGGCATAGTAAAGCAGATAGGCTTTAAGAGCGACATAGTATATTATGAACGCAGTGAGCGTTTTGCCGGAGAATCGAAGTATCCGCTTAAAAAGATGCTTGCTTTTGCGTTTGACGGTATCACCAGCTTTTCGGTAAAGCCGATAAGGCTTGTTACCGTAGTCGGATTTTTAGTTTTCCTTGTCAGCGTAGCGATGATAATATACGCTATTGTGCAGAATTGCCTTGGAAATACCGAAGCAGGCTGGAGCTCGCTTATGTGCTCGATATGGTTCTTAAGCGGACTTCAGATAATGGCGCTTGGCATTGTCGGTGAATATATCGGAAAGATTTATACCGAAGTAAAGGCAAGACCGAAATACATTATAGACAAATTTATAAACAAGCAATAAGAAAAGAGCCGTCGGACAGGAAAAGAACGACGGCTCTTTGATTTACTTCTTCTTTGAAATTACTTTTTTCAGCTTTTTTCTGCCGTTTTTAAGTGACGGGAATGCCTTGTAAAGACGTTTATGCTTTGCTTTAAGCTCGGACAGCTTTTCGTTAAGCTCGTTAAAGCGTGCTGTAAGCTCCTCTCTGCGTTCCGAAGCGTTGTCCTTTAATTCACTCAGGCGTTCCGAATTGCGTTGTTTAACGCCGTCTGAGGCTGTTTCCAGCTTAGCTTTGAACATATCCGCCTTTTTTTGCATTTCTTCCGCTGTGATTCTGTGTTCCTTTGTAAATTCCACGGCCTGTGCAGTCTTATCGGACAGATCTGAACCGATAGCGTCGGATACGGCGGTAAGCTGTTTTTCAAGGTCGTCTATAAGCCTGATTTCGTTTCTCAGCTTCTTTACCTCGGGGAAGGTCAGTATAACGTCTGTTATTATTGCCGCATAGAACAGGCACAGTGCCGCTATGCCGACAGGCTTCCAGATAAGCCCTACGGCAAAAGCTATCGCAGGCTGTACCACCTTCATTATAAGCAGGCAGGCAAGCCCCCACACAACCGTGAACTGCGGACAGATGTAACCGCCGATGTTGAACTTCTTGTCGCTGTAATCCCACCAGCGTCTGCCGAATAGCTTATCAAGCACAAAGCCCGTTATAAATTCAAGCACGGTCGTAAGAACGGCAGAGCCTGCAAAAAGCAGCAGCCATGAATCTTTAATCGGTGTAAGGCAAACGATGACCGTTATCAGCCCGAAGCCGTATATAGGACAATAAGCGCCGTGCAGCATTCCACGGTTTACAAACTTTCCGTGCCGCACAGTTGCAAAGACAACCTCTCCGCACCAGCCGGCAAACGAGTATATTGCAAAATAGAACAAAAGGTCGTAAAAGTACTCCATTATTACCTCGCAGTTTTTTATTATATTATACCCCGATTTTGCCTACAGGTCAACCTCGTATAAAAGCAAAACGAGGTAAAACAAATATCCGCCGACCGTTTTCGAGCCGACGGATATATTTCTGTTCTTTTGACAGCGTTACTGCTGTTCTACTTCTGTATTCTTTCCTACAAGCACAGCTATCGCTCCGCCTACAATAAGGGCTGCTGCACCTGCGAGTGTTTCAAGGTTGAAGCCGAAGCCGTCAGGGAACACAGCATACAGTGAACCTATTACAAGTCCCATAATTGCACTGTAAACAAGCAGAGAATAGCGTTTCATAAGCGCTGAAATAAGCTTTGCACCGAATACAATGCCGATAAACACACCGATAGCTGTCGGTATCAGTATCATAAAGTCAAGGCTCTTTATCGCACCGATGACCGTGGTGTATAAACCGAGCAGTACCATTACAAACGAACCGCTGACACCGGGGATTATCATAGCTACAGCCGCCACGGTTACTCCGAGCAGAAGCGTTATGAACAGCACAGGATTCATCTTATAGGTATAGGTGAAGCTGTCGGTCTGTATTGAATCAATATCAGTGCTTTCGGGGAGAGTAAGCGTAATGCTCTCACCCTTTGCGATAGCGCTGTTTTCCGTTCCTGTGAGGACGGTAGTATCGGCTGAGGATTTCTTTACAACACAGCCGGTAAGTTCTCCTTCTACCTTGCCGTTGACCTTTAACTGCCAGTTTGATTTAATATCATAAGAGCCGTTGTTTGTGATAGTCACCGTGCAGTCGGTAGCGTTATGAACAGCATTGACAGTGAAGCTCTCGTTCTGGGGAAGCTTATTTATATAAGTCATTCCTACCACCAGCGCAAGTGCGGGAATAAATGCAAAAAGGCATTTCGGCGTAATTTTTCTGCCGCCGACGGTCATATTCCTGTAAATAAGCGGGATACTGCCGATGATAAGTCCCATAAAGAACATATTCGTTGCCACAGGGAAGTTATCAAACAGCCACGTTATCACAAACGAAAAGCCGAGTATACCGATAACGGCGCCGATTCCGAAAAAGACGATGAATCTGATGTTCTTTTTGATAGCCGACAATTTCAACGTCAGCACGTCTACCACCTTGTCATACACGCCGAAAACCACCATCATAGTTCCGCCGCTTACACCCGGTATAACATTTGCCACGCCGAATACGATACCGTAAACGATATTCAGTAAATGTGAGATCATATTTACTCCTTACTTATGTTCTTATTTGTTGAGGTATTTCTTTATCTGAAGCCCTGCGGGAAGAGCGACTCCTGCAAGCACTGCTGCTATGCTTGCAAGCGGATTCGGCACCGCAAAGCCAAACAGCGAGTTTATAAACGGAATATACGGCAACAGTATAGACGTTACCGATGTAACCGCTGCTGTAACCGTCATATATTTCGGTATTGCTCCGTTTTTGAATGCTCCTGTACGTTTGTCTGTGACAACAAGACACATTGCGCCTGTCATAACCGTGAGAAGTGTAAGCATTACCGATGAAACCTGCTGTGCAGACATAACCCCTCCTGCAAGAGTGAGGAACAGAGCGGATATTGCACCGCAGATAAGTCCGCAAACAGCACTTCTTATAAAGAATTTCTTATCCGGCTTTCCCTGCGAAATGAAGCCCGACGGGGTCATATTACCCTTAATATCCGATTTTACGTTTCTGAAGCCGGTACAGCAAAGAGGTATCACTGCCGCTGTAAGAACAGCCGCAAGCATAGGGGTAATTATACCGTATCCCGTTATCATATCGGCAAGAGAAGTGCAGGCAAACGCTATAAGCGTTGACAGGAGAATAAATATACAGCGTTTGATGTTTCTGTGAAGCTGTCTTGCCTCTTTTATCATTTCAACGACCGATGAGAAATTATCGTCACGGACGATAAGCCCGCTCGCCTCATAAACGCTTCCTGTCGTATTTTCGAGCGATGTTATGCCGAGATCCGCATGGGCGACAAGGTCGTAATCGCTGTCGCTGTAACCCACAGTTGCTACTGTTTCGCCCGCTTCCTTCAGTTTTTCTATAATATCCACACGCTGAGCCGCATTTACACGGCAGAATATCTCAGCCTTCTTATAATCAAGCGGTTCTCCCGTTACAGTGCTTTCTGCTATTTCATCTCCGGAAATCATTCCTGCGTCTGAAAGTCCTATTTTTTTGCCCATTGAGCTTGCTGTTTCGGGGCTGTCAGAGGAAGTCAGCACAAGCCTTACTCCCGCTCTTTTGCAGCCCTGCAATGCAAGAGGTATCATATCTCTTGTCGCATTCATAAAAGACACAAGCCCCATATAATTATATTGCACTGCGTAAAGGCTCCTGGGTATTTCTTCGCCCTCAGGTATTATATAATATGCAACCGTCCACACTTCAAGTCCACGTTTTGCAAGAGCCGCCGCACGAGCGGTTATTCTGAACATTTCTTCGGGGCTCATATTGCAAAGGCCTGTCACCTTTTCTACAGCGCCCTTTACACACACAAGATGAGTTCCGCCCATATTATAGATATTTCCGCCTATTCTGTCGGCATCGTTATAAGGGAACTGTGCTGTAAGTTCGTTTCTTTTTACCGTTGCCACATCGGTTCCGCCCAGAGCCGCATTAAGCAGGAATGCCTGCTCTGCAAGTGTCGGTTCATCCTTATCGCACGCAAGCACCGTTACCGTTGTCATAAGGTCTGTATCCTTGCTGTATATTCCTGCAACCTCAAGTGTATTAGGTGCTACAACAGCGGATTTATCAATGACAAGCACGGACAGGCTGTTGAGCTTTTCGGGAACGGTAAGATTTTTTATGACAGCCCCTTTTAGCTCGGCACGGCGTACAAAATTCATATTGTACATTCTTATATACAGCTCTACAAACGGCATAAACATACATATAAGCCAACCGCAAGCGCTGACGATAACACCTGTTACATTGTCTGTTCTTCCTGTTAAAATCTGTGACAGAGTGCCGATAACACAAAGCAGTATTGCCGCTACCGCAAGCGGAAGCCTCAGCTTGACGCAGGTTTTCTCATAGCGTGAGAAATTCGGATCTGCCGCTTTTCCGTGCTTTTCACCTTGTCTTGCTCTGTATGTATCTTCACCCGTTGCCACTACTCTCGCTACAGCAGAGCCGTTAAGCACTCTTGTACCTGCATATATACAGCTTTTCTTAAGTCCGGTCGCCTTCGGGTCCGCACCGTCATGCTTTTGCACAGGGGTATTGTCGCCTGTAAATCTGCTCTCGTCAACTGTAAGTCCGACATACTCAAGTATATGTGCGTCCGCAGGAACTATTTCTCCTCCCTGAACAATTATTATATCATCCGGAACAAGCTCCGCCGCCGGAATAAGCTGTAATATCCCGTCACGCACCACTCTGTATTTCATCTTTGCGGACAGGGTACGGTTACGGATATTTTCGTTATTTTTCTGGCATATCACACAAAGCGTAACCGTCTGTGCTATCGCCATTATTATGCACATTATGCCTGTGACATACTGCGACAATGTAAATATCTGAAGTAAGCCTGAGATCAGCAGCAGAACTGCCGTGGGGTCAAGCAGGTAGTGATACGCTTTGAAGCTCTTGTCTTCGGTTTCTGTAAAAATATTATTTCCGTACATATTGAGATTATCAGAGGCTTTCTTTTCGCTGAGGCCATTATAATCTCCCTTGAAATTTAAAAACTGTGCCATATTTCTCTTTTCTTTATCTGTCGTTTTATTTCCCGTTCCGAACCGTCTGCGGCGGTTCGGATAAACTTTCCTATTTTATATTATCTCATAATTCAAGCGAAAAATCAAGAGCCTTGAAACATACGCAATAATATCACAGCCGTAATTTCGCATTAAAATGACGATTTCAGAATACTTTCACCGTTTTGTAAAGTTTTTGTAAAACTCTCTAAGGTTTCTTTAAGGCAAAAGAGTTATCATTACAGCACAGACAAAGAACAACACCCAAAAGAAACCGAAAGGAATGAGATAAATGGATAAAAGCATTTTTAAACGTCACGAGCTTAAATATCTTGTGAGCGCTGGGCAAAGGGAGTTTATCGAAAGCGAATTCGCACGGTATATGATTCCCGACGAACACGGCGAAAGCACGATATGCAACATCTACTATGATACCCCTGACTTCAGGCTTATAAGAAGATCGCTTGAAAAGCCCGTTTACAAGGAGAAGCTAAGGCTTCGCAGCTACGGTACTGCGTCAAAGGATGAAAAGGTTTTTCTTGAGTTAAAGAAAAAATACAAGGGCATCGTCTACAAGCGCCGTATATCGCTCAATTACGATGAAGCGCAGGAGATTCTCGAAAACGGCGAAAGACTTCCCGAAAACAGCCAGATAGCAAAGGAGATCAACTATTTTCTTGACTTTTACGGTGACATTTTCCCTGCTGTCTATCTTTGCTACGACAGAACGGCATATTTCGGAGCGGACGATTCGGATTTAAGAATCACGTTTGACCGCAACATACGTTGGAGAACGGAAGATATCGACCTTAAAGTCGAGCCGTATGGTGAGCAGATCCTTGACAGAGGATATTCGCTGATGGAAATAAAAGCGGCAGGCTCGATGCCTTTATGGCTGGCAGAGCTTCTTGCACAGGGCGGTATAAAGCAGACATCGTTTTCAAAATACGGAATGGCATATATGACAATGCTCAGACGAAGCATGGGCATAAGAACGAAAAAAGTAAAAAGTGAGGTAACGGTAAATGTTTGATACGGTAATACAAGGAATTTTCAGCAGTACGGCTGATATAACACTGGGCGGCTTTCTTATCGGCGTAGGCTCGGCGCTGGTACTTGGAATAACGATGGCTTTTATGTATATGTACAAAAACAAATACACAAAGAGCTTTGTTATCACTCTTGCCACACTTCCTGCGATAGTCAGCATAGTGATTATGATGGTGAGCGGTTCGATAGGCGCAGGCGTTGCGGTAGCGGGAACCTTTTCTCTTGTAAGATTCCGTTCTGTACCGGGTACGGCAAAGGAAATAGGCTCGATATTTCTTGCAATGGCGGTAGGACTTGCGTGCGGAATGGGCTATCCGCTGTACGCTCTTATCTTTGCGGTGATAATGGGAGTTGCAAACATAGTGCTTACCGCTGCCCCCTTCGGAGAATCAAAGAAAAACGAGCTTGACAGGGTACTGCATATAACCGTTCCGGAGGACCTTGAATATGCGGGAATATTTGATGATATATTTGTAAAATACTTAACGCAGTACAAAATGATTCAGGTAAAAACAACGAATCTCGGCAGCCTCAACAAGCTGACCTATAACATCACGCTCGGCAAGGCAGGCTGTGAAAAGCAGATGATAGACGAGCTCAGATGCAGAAACGGCAATCTTGAAATAAACATAACTTCTCAAAGTACAGACGGCAGAGAACAGCTCTGAAAAACGTTATGATACGAAAGGCGGTAATTTTATGAAAAAGAAAATCTTAGCTGTAACAATTGCTGCAGCGCTTATAGTTTCATGCTTTACATCGTGCGATAACAACACATCATCGGATTCGCAGGCATCACAGGCTGAAAGCAGTACGACCGTCAGCTCTGACAGTGCTTCTTCAGCCACAGATATAAGTTCGGCATCGGACAGTAAGACTTCTGACAGCGGTTCTGACAGCGACAAACAGCTTACAGCGGACGATATGTTCTCTGACCGTGATCTGTCGGGCGATTACTCGGAATGCACAGATATAACTCTCAGCGACAGTACGGCAAGCTGTTCGGACAGTTCTGTAACAGTTGCAGACGGCTCGGTCACAATAACCAAAGCCGGAACATATAAATTCAGCGGAACATTCACGGGTCAGATAGTCGTAAATGTCGGCGACAGCGACAAGGTACAGCTTGTGCTTGATAATGCAAGCATCACTAAAGAGGGAAGTGCGGCGCTTTATATTATAAATGCCGACAAGGTATTTATAACAACGGTAAAGGGAACAGAGAACACGCTTTCAAGCACGGGTGAATTTGCTTCATCAGATGATGAAACAAACGTTGACGGTGCGATATTCTCAAAATCGGATATAACCTTCAACGGCAGCGGTACTCTGAACGTAAAGTGCGAAAGCAAGCACGGCATTGTAACAAAGGACGACCTCAAGATAACGGGCGGAACATATAATATCACCTCCGCATCACAGGGCCTTTCGGGCAAGGACAGCGTAAGAATCGCAGGCGGTATTATTACCGTTACATCCGGAACGGACGGAATACATAGCGAAAACACAGATGATACCGAAAAGGGATATGTATATATTTCCGGCGGTACACTGAACATCACAAGCGGCAATGACTGCATTGATGCATCGGGTACGGTTGACATAAAGGACGGAACATTCACCTTTAAGGCAGGAGGCGGTTCGTCCGAAAAGACAACAGGCGACAGCACCGAGTCATATAAGGGTATAAAGGCTGACGGTGTGCTGACAATATCGGGCGGTACGTTTGATATTGATACGCTTGACGACGCAATCCACAGCAATGCAGACGTTACGGTATCGGGCGGTACGCTTGACATAAGCACGGGCGACGACGGCATTCACTCCGGCAACAACATGGTTGTCAGCGGCGGCGAGATAAACATCGCAAAATGCTATGAAGGTCTTGAAGGTCAGACGGTAACGGTCAGCGGCGGCAAGGTAACACTTACGTCATCAGACGATGGAATCAATGCCGCAGGCGGCGACAATCAGGGCGTGGGCGGAGGCTTCGGCCCCGACTCATTCTCAGCCGACAGCGAAGCTAAAATCACCATAACGGGCGGTGAAATACACGTCAATGCAAGCGGCGACGGACTTGACTCGAACGGCGATATTGAAATATCGGGCGGTACGGTTTATGTATACGGTCCTACAAGCAATGGTAACGGCTCGCTTGATTATGAAAATAACGCTGTGATAACAGGCGGTACAGTGCTTATAGCAGGCTCAAGCGGTATGGCTATGAACTTCGGCTCGGAGTCAACACAAGGCTCGATACTTGCAAGCACAGGTAACGCAAGTGCAGGAACTGCAGTAAAGCTCACCGATTCAAGCGGAAATGTAATTGCAGAGTTTACACCCACTGTATCGTTTCAGACAGTTGTAATAAGCACTCCCGACATCACATCTGACGGAACATACACACTTACAGTAGGCGACAGCACGCAGGAGATCGCCATGTCCGGCTATATCTACGGCAGCGGAATGGGCGGCGGCTTCGGCGGTGGCGGCATGGGCGGAGGTCAGCCCGGAGGAAACGGCGGCTTCGGCGGCGGTAACCGTCCCGGCGGTAACGATCCGGGCGGCTTTGGCGGAGGCAATCCTCCCGATATGAACGGCGGTCAGACAGCCACCGCATAAGACAGCAAGTAAAATCAATATATACCTTACAGTGAAAATCCCTCCGGACTTTTGGGTTCGGAGGGATTTGCTATTATTTAGTCTGGTATAATGTGGTATTTGACTTTTCTTGCTTTGAACCAGCAATATTTGTCACTGAGCTTTGAGGGACTGATGCCGTCACAATCATAGAAGTAGATAAAATCGTCTTCAATAACCATTGACGATTCAAACCAGTAAGGGTCTTCATAATCGGGATTCCGACTTTCTGTGCTGTATGATACATCATTTTCAAGCCACATCTCTATTTCACAGCCCCACTCCCTTTTATTCGCCCGTTTCTTAAGCCTTATTCTTCGTAAGGTTCAATCAACTGTTTTCCCGAGTCTGTCACCTGATAATACTTATCATTTTCCGTATCTACCATAAGTACCGGAATAACTCCGCTGTCGAGAACAGTGCCGTCTATGTAATAGTGAGATTCTCCGTCGAAATAAATGTCGTGGAAGAACCTGTCGCCGGATATTTCGGCGGTGCCGACATGACCTGCGACTACTTTCATATCAAGCCCCTCGATTTTGCCGGTTTCAGCGGGATATTTTGAGGTGAATACATCTTCTGATGTTTCCCATTCCCACATATCACCCGCTTCTTCATCAATACCGGCGTGAACGAAAATCGTGTTTCCCTCCACATAATACAGCGGAAGGGAAGAAAGCCAGTTGATATACTCGTCATCATCGCTCTCATCCTCCCACTTTTCTATACGGGCATATACAGAATTGTTGCTTATGGTTGACGATCCGTTGACTACCCATTCATCGTGGTTGCCGAGCAGAGCAATAATTCTGTCCGAACCGAAACGTTCCCGGAGCCTCATTATCCTGTCCAGAACACCACGGTTATCCGGACCGCCGTGAATATAATCGCCGAGAAGAACGAGCTTCGCCTTGCCCTGTTCTATATCATCAAGAACAAGCGAAAGTGCGTCCTCAAATTCCGCAAGGCAACCGTGGATATCACTCATACAGTAAATTATCATTGTAAACTCCTTTCACGAGCCGCATTTTTTATCGTAAGAGTATATGCAACAGCATATAAAACACTTATAGTCTGCTGATATGCTACATCTTCTTCATTCATATTACCTTTACCTTTTACCAAAATATAATTGCCTTTGGAACAGTAACTATCTCCGGTTTGTATTTCTGCCACTCTTCATATTCTTTATTCGTGATTTGCTTCATACGTTACCTCTTGATTCTCAGTTCACATTCAATTTGCTTTTCTGCTTGGTGTTTTTTATGGCAAAGCCAATGAAGAATCCTACCGCTATGCCAATAAAATTACAGATCAAATCGTCGATGTCAAAACTCCTGCCAAAAACCATCTGCAGTAGTTCTATAATAAAGGGAACAGTGGTGGCCGCAATGAAAATACTCTTTCTGTTGATTTTTTCTGTAACAAAAGGAAGAAAGAAACCCATTGGCAAAAACATCGCAATGTTCCCTATGAGCATTGTTTTTACCCAACTGCCGATAGTAAGCTCACCCGATAATGCCTTTATGAATGATGGTACTAAATTGAACTCGCCAAAGCTAAAAATCGGGAGCATCTCATCCCACCAGCCTAAGAATATACCGTCAAAAAAGCTCAACCAGAAGTTTGCAGGTAACACTACAAGGCTGATTAATCCCGTAAGATAACAGGAGAAAAGCAGCCTAATTATTTCTTTCAACCATTCAACTTTAAGATGGTTTCTTTTTATAATGGCTACTCTAATGATCACATATATGATTCCTACAACACAGGTTATTGGTACGGCTTGTAAGAAATAACCCGGCACCGAGCCTGAGTTCATTATTGATCTCAGCCAGTTAAACATATTAAATACCTCCTTAAATCTTGATTTCTCGCCGTCTGTTATACCGACGATGTATGAACATTTCTCCCGATTATGAGCCGATTTTCGATTGTTCCCGGAAACATATCACTCGTCACATTATGCCCAACACGCACAAACCGCACCGTTAAGCCGCATACCCCAATTTACTCTGATTTCCTTGACATCAAAACCACGCACCCCACATGCCTCGGTTCTCCAACGAAAAACATACTCACCCCCTATTATACAAGGAAATGGCGGAACGCACCTTTTCACTTAAAATCCGGTGGTTCGAGCCTGTGATAACCTTGAATTGCTCTATAATTTGTATAGGCAAACAGGGTAAAGCTCTGTTCCTTAACCTTCATTTTTCATGTCACCCCTACAAACTGGAAGTTAACTAATGGATGCCATTTTATCAGTCGGCCATGATCTCCTAAGAGCCACATAGGAGATTAAAAAGTTTGCAAGCCAGCCAACCGGTACCGCAAGCCAGACAAAGGCAATGCCGAAACGTGGTGCACAGATTAGGGCAACGGACAGACGAATCGCAAGATTCACTATGTTTGCAACGAGGAACGGACGCATAATTCCGAGACCGCGAAGAACTCCATCGGTTGCCATCTTGATACCCATGAAGATGAAAAAGTAACCAAGCCACCTCATATAATCACCGGACACCTGATAGGCAAACGCCGTTCCGTCTTTTCCTAAGAACAATGAGGAGATCTGTGTATGCAGCGCTTCAATGGTCACAAACGCAATGACCGCAAAGCACAGATTCAGCACCAGTGCAGCATGGTAGCCTTTTTTGATACGATCAATTTTCTTTGCACCAAGATTCTGGGAAACATACGGCGAAACCGCATTGCCGATGGATACAAAGATCAATGAAAAAACATTTTCAACTCTCATCGTTGCTGCATACCCAGCGAGTGCCTGTGTACCGAAAGGATTTACCACTGCCTGCACGATCATCATACCAATGGACACTGTGGACTGCTGTAAAACCGACGGCACCGCAATGCGAAGCATGGAATACAGCTCCTGCCGATCAAACCTGTTAAAGGGGCTTTTATATTGCTTCATCCGTGCAAAGAAAATCAAAAACGAAAACACTGCGGAAATTCCCTGTGCAATCAGGGTTGCGATAGCCGCACCGAACACACCGAGACCTAGCCCGGCTACCATCCAAAGATCCATTAAAATATTCAGGATGGACGAAAAAATCAGCAGTCCCAGCGGAATTTTGGATTCGCCGATTGAGGTGAACATGGTAGAAAGAATGTTATACATAAACAGAAACGGAAAGCCCACAAAATAGACCCGCAGATACAGTACTGCATCATCCAGTATGTCGGCAGGGGTTTGCAGTCCACTCATCATCGAGTTGGCAAAGAAAAAGCCAAAAACACCAAGGACTATACTTAGAAGCAAAAAGCTAATCAAGGAGGTTGACACGATTGTTTTCATTTTGCCATACTCCCTGGCTCCGAAATAACGGCTCACAAGCACACCGGCTCCGACACCGGCTCCCAGTGCCACACAAATGAACACATTGGTCAATGCTGCACATGCACCGACAGCTGCAAGTGTGGAAGAACCAACAAACTGGCCGACAATAATAGAGTCGGCCATATTGTATATTTGCTGAAAAAAACTTCCAAGAATCATTGGCATTGCAAAAACCGTCAACGCTTTGAGAGGCTTATCGGTTATCAAATACTCATCTTTCGACATTTCATATTCCTCCATGGTATCTTGCATCGTGGTATCCCATTCACTTGCCTTCTAAAATACCGATTTGTCGATTTCATTAAATATGAATTTTATCTTTCTCCGGTGGATACAGATATGTAATCGGATTCTGTGCCGACTGATTCAACTTCAATCCGGCCATCGACTTTCCAATGTAGAACGATTCATTCTCATCTGGCGGAAATCCCTGCTCATATCTTTCATCCACAAAGAATAATCTATTTTCAGTTTTCGGTGTAATAACAATAGCTATTACATCCTGATGCAGAAATAAACTGTCGTCTTTTGTATTGATACCCCATATTCTTTTTTCTTCGCCAGGCATATTTCTGCACCTCCTTACTCTACACCCAGTGCTTTAAAAACTGCGTCCTCCGCACTGCTATAGAAAATCAAATTAAAACTTCCAATCAGGTCTGCCGGTACAGTTCCAAGCTCTGCTGCCGATGTAATTGGCAGCAGTACTCTCTTTGCACCACTGTCCAAACATACCTGCAATGAATTTGCCAGCTCATCTACTTTCATCATGGTTCCGCTGATACTAATTTCACCAAGTACAGCAAGGCTGCTGAGTGTTGGTTTCCCAAGTGCAATGGAACACATCGCAATCAATGTAGGAAGGGCTAGCTTTCCTGTCATGCCAATGCCCTGCAGATCCTGATAATTAATGATATAGTCTTTCGTTGTAGTACTTATAGAACCACTGATACGGTTTCCATTTGCTTTCAAGAAGTTGAAAGCCGTATTTGTGGATTCTTTTGCATCACGGTCACTACCAATACCTGTTCTCTCAAATTTCCCATTACCCGGAAGCATCTGACTCTCTAAGCGAAATACACCAAGCATGCCACTCTTGCCCTGAGAAACAGTATAAATCTGTCCCGGATTGCACATTCCTTCCGGGATGAGCTTACCACCACCTTGCTCAGGAACAGAAACATAATGTTCCTCAAAGGTCTCATTGTCTATGTAGGAGAAGTTTACATCGTAGAACTCCATGCCTCCCAGCTTCTTCAACTGCTCCTTAACACGGCGACGCATCTCCAAGGAAATCCGGAGAACTTCTTCTACTTCTTCTTTTGTAAAGCTTCCATCCGGATAGAGAAGCTTCAGATATCCATCTGCCATTCTACGCACAGCAATAGTATCTCTCTGATTGAGGTTCTTGCCGAGACGGAAATAATGGTCAATAGCATCACCGTACTGCGTCTTACGTAACTCACGAATGAACTCTGCAAGATAGTCGCTAATGAATCCATAATCATTTGTAAAATGCTCCGGACGAAACTTCGGGATTTCCCATCCTGGCAGATAGCAATGTATACGGTCAAGAAATGCAGTATCTGTTCCCATTTCCGGAGGGAACGGGTCAAATAGACTCGAAGTCTTCAGAAGTACATCTACGCTCTGATTGATATTACCAACAAATACCATAGAAGCGGATGCTGCCTTTTCTTCCTTGCCTCGTGCAAAGGAACCAGATGCCATGTAATCTTTCATAATCTGCACGCCATCTTTATCCTTGAAACGAATGCCTGCAACTTCATCAAAAGCTACGCAATCCCATAATCCAACCAAGCCAACAGTCTTACGGCCCATGTTATAAAACAGGTTTGCTACTGTAGTTTGGCCACCGGATACAAGGATACTGTTCGGAGAAATCTCCTTATAAAGATGCGACTTACCGGTGCTTCGAGGACCCAACTCACAGAGGTTGAAGTTGTTCTCAACCAGCGGGATCATACGAGTCAAAAGAAGCCACTTCTCACGATATGTCAATTCGTCTGGCTCCATACCAATAGAACGCAGCATAACATCCAACCATTCCTCCTTGGTAAAAGCCTGACGTCCCCTCTTCAAATCCTCGATATCAATATGAGGCATCTGAATTGGAGTCAGCTTACGAATGCTGATTGGAGAGATGTCTTTCTGCTTTTTCTGCTTTGACTGAAGTGTATTTCCATCTGCGTCGATGATTCCGAAGTTATTATCGCCTTCGGTCTCATAATCCAGCTGAACGATACACCAGATACCGCCGCAAAGAAGTCTGTCGTACTTTTCCGGGTATTCATCCGTGATGGGAATATTGGCTAATCCCAAATTGGAAAACTCCGCAAAGAAGCAGTCCTTCTTAATATCCAATCGTACCGTTACCATGTCAATGATGGTATGACTGCCTCGACTTCTAAGACGAGACAATACCTTCTGCGCTTCATCCGGCCTTACAAAGTTATCGGTAAGGATATGCTTTACATTCTGCACGCCCTGCTCGATAACCTTATCATCGTCTGAACTGCAATATTGCCCCAGCAGGAACTCAAGGACATAAACCGGCACATTTGCACCTTCCTTGATTTTCTTAGTCAGATCCTTTCGGACAATCTTACCATCAAAGTTTTGACGCAGTTTGTCCTTTATAATTTCACGAGAGCTTGCGCCCACTTCAAGATTGTCACTCATTACTGCTCCTTCCGAGCAAGCCCTTAGCTGAAGAAATTAAACTCATCTACCGCAAATGCGATATCAATCTGGAACTCTTCTTTTTGTGGCATCTGCAGACCTGTTTCATCTGCGATGACTAAGTAGTAGCTTGCTCTGTTATCATATTTCAGTGATTTCAGATTGAAGCTGCAGCGGAATGTTCGCTCCTGTCCATTATCACTGGTCTTATCTGCGATAATCTTTGCTGTATCACTTATCTGCTTTCCGTTAGAATCAACAAAGTACAACAAATAGTTTGCTGCGCTGCGGTTATCGCCAACCGCATCCTTCTGATAGAAGTTCAACGAGAATATCATATTGCTGATTTTACGGTTTGCAGAAAGAAGTCCTACTTCTACCGGCTTCGTGTCATACTTAGCCTTATTGCGCTGATAAGTCTTGGAATCGTTACGAAGATAATGATATTCAATAACCGGAACCACCATCTCCTGAAGGCTGATGCCACCATGCACGAAATTGAGTCCTCCGCCTTTCTTCTTGATACGGACGCTTTCTCTCGGTGCAAATGCATCGTAACCATCATCCATAAACTTTACCGGAAGTAAGTAGTCCGGAGTTGCTCCCTTACGGGTAATCAGATAACGACGGTCAATCTCTACATCCTGCTCACTCGGTGTTGTCTTATCCACCTTGGAATCCTCAGACAGAGGACTGTAGGTATAGAGAAATCCGTGGTCAGCAGTAATGTAAACACGAGTACCACTAAACTCATTACGGATGATTCTCACAATATTTTTGATTTCTTCGATTGCATCATCACATGCAGGGAATACCATGCTGTCAGAAGTATGGCTTGCCTCATCCACCTTGTCATGATAGATGTAAACGACATCCATACCCTTAACCAACGCACTTCTCTCCGCACGCTTCATCGGTGCAATATCTTTATATTTCAAGGCTACGCTATTAATGTTTGTGGCCTTTAGAACTTTATCTCTGTTACCTGCATCTGTAGACATTCCATCTGCAAGAATCTGCAAGTCCCCATTGCTGCGCTCACCCACAGATAACTGCTTATGTGGAAGCAATGCGGCCATACCAAACTTTGTTATGGTCGGGAAAATACCTGCACAAGAGCCAAGAGAAACCTTACTCTGCGTCTCACGACGGAGCTGCTCTGCCAGAGATGCCGCCACCTCATATCGAAGCGCATCAGAGATAATGACGAATACACGATTGTCCTCGCCCTTTACCTTCTGATTATAGAAGTCTTCCTGCTGAGGAACTTCCATGATGCGTCCATATTTCTTCAACTCATCTGCACAGGCATCAGACCAATTGTTACCCAACTCACCAAGGAACCAGTGTGTATAAAGGCCTTCCACCTTATCGGTCACCTGCTTGAAAAGGTCATCCAGATGGTCGTTGCCCACTGTCAGGCTCTTTCCAAACGCTAAGTGATAGTGGCGATAATAGGTATCCATACGGTAGTAATCTTCTGTGTACTCTTTCCAGATATTTCTTGCCTCTACGGTATGGAAGCCTGCGGAATGCTCCAAGAAGAACGACTGCATTTTTGCTACCTGAAGAATGCCCTCATAGTAGCATTCCACATCATCGTACCACGCCAGCGTTCGACGTTTCTCGACCGTATTTGTAATCACATCTACATTGATTATATGATTGCTGATTTCAGTCATGATCTGAGTCAGGATGCATTCATTCACACAAGGAAATACCTCTATGCCCACCAAATCATCCAATGGCACCTGCTTAAAGCGCTTTCTGAGAATAAGCTCTTCTTCTACGTTTCGCAGGATTTCGACAAGTTCCTGTCTTTTCTCTCCTGCGATCCATTCAGATACGAAGTCATAGCACCAAGCCTGATGTGGTGTGGAAATGAAGCTATCAAGTCCTGACAGATACTCCATACGAAGTGTTCTGGTCGTTGCTGTAAGCAAGATATGCGTTACCAGCTTGTTAATTGTAGAACTTTCGCCCTCAAAGTATCCGGTAGCCTGCTTTACAAGTGCCCAGAACGGGGCTTCAGCTCCATAGTTTACAAGGCTCTGGAATACCTCGTTGGTTTCCATATCGGTTCCACCGCTGATGACAGCTTTTACAATACTGTCAGGCTGTGCATCATCGGTACCACAGATAGCCGCCATAACAGTAAGATGCATCTGCGATGGTGTGCTGATGCCTTTATTCAGTTTTGCGAATGTTGCTCTTCTGTTCTGTGCTCCGAAGAATTTCTTATAGTCCTTAACAAGTCTACGGAAATCAGGCGTTGCCGGAAGGTCAATCTCATTCATCCAGATAGACACCAAATCGGCTCTGAACTCTTCACTGTAAAGCTCGATATTCAAAAGCCAGTCATCTTCCTGCGACTCATAAGAAATCGGACTGTAAACCAGATAGTTACCGGTGGTATCATCCACATTCAGTAGCTTCTTGGCTGCAAAATTGTTGGTACCTGTAAGCACCAGCAGCTTTGCATTATCTATCTGGATGTCATCCAGCTTGTCCTCAAACTCTCTGTCCTCGTCATACCAGAATATGATACGACGCTTATAAAACTCCGGCAGCGGTGCAGCAAATCGCTTATTCAAATCTCGGATTATTGTTTCTAAATCCATACTGGCCATGCTGCCACCTCCTTATTTAATCTTCGCCAGCACATCCTGGAACTTAGCGTAATTCACCTTCACACCATCATCAAGGTCAATGGAAATCATCTGGTCTGCCAAATGATGAATTTTTTCTTCGTACTCGTGAATTTCAGTAGCTTGATCATTCAGTGTTTTGAGCTGCTTATTCAGCTTAACTCGTTCACCGGTGGAAGCATTTGCAATACGTGTCTCCAGATCAGCGATTGCAGTACGATAACGAGCCTGCTGTTCATGCACATAATCGGTACGGATACGGGCAATGGTGTCCGGCTGATAGCGGTGCATATAGATCAGCGCCTTGAAGCCGTTCTTCTTGCCGCTGTCAAACAGCCAGTATATCGGGCGTTTCTGATAAATCTTGCAGTGGTCGGAGTAGAAGTCATTCAGGAAATAATTCCGAATCACATCCTTCGGCTGACCCTTGCCGCCTAATGCATCGGCAATGAATTTCAGGTTTTCGTCCAGCGTATCCTTACCATACACTACTTCTACGAACTTCACAAAACGACCGACGATGTCATCTTCAAAATACTCGTCATCGCTGATAGGTATAATATTATCCTTATCCGCAGCAAATGTTGAATACTTGCTGTTATCCCATTCACCGCCTGCATAGACAAGACCGTCCACATCCAGAGAGTAGCGCCCGAACATACAGCCCACGGCATAAGATATAAAATCTATTATTTCAGTTTCCATTGTCGTTCTATGTAAAACTATCTCTTTGTCCTCTAATTCCGGATTGATATCGTCACCTAGCAAATAACTATCAATAAACAATTTATTCATTTCCTCTTCGTTTCGGCGAATAGCAAGAATGCGCTCATCGCAAGTCCGACTCCATTGTTTATAGCATTCTTTTAAATATACTTTGTTACCAGCTTGATTGGCAAAATTCGCCAATGGACTAATAGCAAAATCATGTGATATTTCAAATGAATCATAATCATCTTTTGATATGGACAAATTACTTCGAACAATTACCTCGATATCTTCCTTATGTTCTACAATCACAGGTAATGATAAAATATCATTGATAAGAAAATTAATTGTCGGATTTACTAAGTTCAAGTAAAACTGTGCAACACATGAATTCATAAATCCGAGAAGATATAGTTTCAAATCATCAGGGACAAACATAGCTGCTCCGCCACCGCCATATATTGAATTTTCCATATCTCTGAGCGAAAGTTTATATGTTGTCAAAGCTGACCAAGTTAGCCCTGTTCGAAAATATGTATCTATATTTTGTGGGCGACTTCTCAATTTTCCATTCTTATCTTTGAAATTCTTTAAGGCTTCTCCGTTATTTTTCCAATCCACAACATACTCATTGAAGCCGTACCATCTTCTAAATCCCCCGCCCTTCGCATAAGGATACCATCTAATATCGCTGTTTTCTGTTTCAGTGCACCTAGATGTCGTAAAAGAAATATTATCAATCGAGACCTCATACCAAAATCTCATATATGTATCATTATCACCAGTAATCAATCCCTGACGTGCATCTGCTATATCTCTAACTCTTTTATTTCTAAAATTTTCGATAACATTAGAACTAGCCCAATACGCAATAGGGCATCCATCAATTTGTGCAAAAAATGTTTGCTTCATATTAAAAAGATGCTTTCCGGTAATCAGCCATTTCACTTTTTCTTCATTGTCCTCCTGTAATCCCTGCTTTTCAAACAGCCGATTATAGCTTCCTATATATCCATTAGCAACTGCATTTCTAAAAACAAATGCCACAGATTGAACCACCTTACTATTCAACTCTTCAAAAGTTCCAATCCCTAAATGTGCTAATGTAATTGTCTGTCTTATATTAAGTTGACGACGCAACTTCTCATATCCAGCCAAGAACATCCATTGATGCTGAGTAATCATGGATTGATAGCCGTTTCTTTTTGCCATTTGCCCGCACTTTTCGATAAATACGGCAAACAGATCACTCTTACTATCCGGATAATTCTTCTTTACATAGTCGGACAGCTTTGCACCCATACCGGAAGCCCCCATATACGGCGGATTCGTCACCACCGCATCATACTTCTGTACCAGTGCTTCTGCCACCTGCACCAACGGCAATATTTCTCTCAATGCTGTCTCACGGGACATATTTATATCTTCCGTAATCTCTGCAAAGCGGTCATACAAAGCAGACCACTCCTGCTGGCTAACCGTGATAATCGAACCGTATTCCTTTGCATCGTGCAGTTCGCTGATGATGGTATCCATAGCTTTTTTCAGCTTGGCATCGCCATTGCAGAAATAGTCCAACGCAAACGAATCTACATGGTTGCTCTCCGCAATGGCGTACACATGGGGCTGAATACCACGGCTGAAAAAGCGGCGGTCATATTGACGGGCTTTCATCATCACCGCAAAATAAGCCAGCTGTGCCGCACGGTCATCAATATCCAGACCGTAAAGATTGTTCTCCACAATGCTTGCCACTGCTTCACGGGTGGTATAGCCGTAGGATTCATAAATCTGCATCAGCACATCGAACATATACGCAAGGATATGACCGGAACCGGAGCAAGGGTCAATGACTTTCAGCTGATCCGGTGTCAGGGTAGCGTATTCCTTACGAATCTCGGCAAGCTGTGCCTGCACTTCCGGTTCCTGCTCGGCTTCTTCCAGATAGTAATGCCATTTGGTATCTTCCGGGTCACGGTTTCCGGCAACATAAGCAGACTGTTCTTCCTCGGTAGGAAGAAGCTGTTCTTTCACATCCGGATGTCCCTCCAGCCACAAACGACCAAGGCTGTTCTCGACCATGTAACGAACGATCCAGTCCGGCGTGAAAAGCTGGGTTGCTGCAGGGATGTTTTCTTTTGTGATTTTTACATTCTTTTTCAGAGCGGCGAAAACATCATCTTTTTTCTCACTGTTGTAATACTGATACAGCCAGCCGATAATCTGGACAGCATCCTTCCAGTCATCCTCCGGTATCAGCTCAATCATCTGCTGAATCACACTACCTTCACGAAGGAGGTTGTCCGGGAACAGAAGCTCGGTATAGTCAGCAATTTTCTGAAACATACCCGGAAGCACACTATTGAGAGCATTGCACTGCGTGATCAGAAGATACTTATACAATTCATCATTGTCATTGGCTTCCTTATAGGCGTAGACTTTCTCCATATCAAGTCCGTCCAGCTCCAGATGAATGGCTTCGGAGATAATCTGCGGCTTGAAGTTGTTTTCCTCGTCCGTGAACACACGCACATGGGATGGGAGGTAGCCGTTGACCTCCATAAAACGCAGGGCAGAGAAGCGGTTGAACCATGTGTAGGCAACCTCCTCCATAACCTGCTCGTATCCTTTTTCTTTAATCTGCGCAATCAAGGCAGCTCTCTGCTTCTTTTCGGTAGAAGAAAGCAAATGCCCACCCACACTATCGTCATTTGGATTTCCGACCTCTTTATCGGAAATACCGTATTTCAACGCTCTCTGGCTCACACGGGAGATTAACTCCAGGCGAGCTTCAGTGGCGAATTTTTTTATCGCATTCTTGTTCATAACGGTCTCCTTAGCTTAATTTGATTCCGTCGCAATCCTTCATCATTGCAGTGAGGTACGCTCTCATTCGTTCAACATAGGCATCGATATCTTCCTGACTTTCCAAAGTCTTAGAAGGGAATGCAGCCTGACGGTATACATTCTTGATAACCTTCTTCGGAGCCGGAGGAGTTGCTGCTCCACCTTCATTCGGTTTGACGGTTGGTGCAACCGGAGTCTTTGGATGAACGATACCATCGATTTTATCGACTGTGTCATCCTTATATTCCCACATCTGAGGTACCAGACCATCAAGAAGCTGCAGGCTTTCCAGCTCTGCCACTCTTGCTTTCTGCTGATCAAAGAATTTATCTGCACGCTCAGATATTGCTCTGGCATCATAAACATCACCGGCAAGAGTATGGATTTCTGACAAGCACTGACGGATGATTTCAAGGATCTCAGCACGCTTTGCTTCAAGAAGCTTTCCGTGACCCTCACGAACAGTATCCATCAATCCGTTCAGTTCAGGGATACGTCTGTAAACGTTACTCTGTCCGGCATCCACTACGGTAATCTTACGAATCTGATTCAGTGCCTGATTTGCCTCCTCTTCCTTCTGAAGATAAGAGAGGTCGTTTCTCAGCTCTGCTTCCATACGAACTGCTGCATCGAACACCTGCACCTGATTCTTGAAGAAACCTTCAACGTTCTGCATGTCATCCTTATTATCAATGAGGCTGCCTTTCTCCTTCAGAAGTCTGTCAATCAGAGCTGTATTATCCTTACGCTGAGAAAGCACGCTTTCCATTAGGCTGAGAGCTTTCGTCACAAGGTGGTGGTCAGGATATTTATGACCCTCATAACGTTCATTCAGCTCCTCATAATGAGACTTCTGTTCTTCAAACTTCTCAACAATATATCTAACGAGTCCGTCTTCATCATCCGGTACGTCCATTACATCGAAGTATTCACGCAGCAATTCTTTGACGGCACGCATCTTAGTTGCCGTAATGATCTGACGCTTAGAGATGCTTGTTCTGCCAATCTCACTCTTCTTACGAAGCATATCCGGAAGTTTTGGATTACCCGGCTGGATAGTTTCGCCACCGTACTTAATCGTGACCTTCTGGTCGTAAATCAGCATCGCAGCCACAACCGCAATGTCGATTTCCTTCCATCCATAAGGGATCGCCTGATAGCGGCTCTGTACATCTGCCATCGAAGTAGGAAGTTTTTTTGCATACTGCATCTCAAGATACTCTTCCATCTTCACAGCTGCATCATGGTTTGCTTCAAGACCGGCCATAACACCGTTCAGATGTTCACCCTGCAGTACTGCCAATATATCAGCGTCTGTATCTGCATTCTTTGTAATAAGACCAAGTTCACTATAAACATGAGTAACTAAATATTCCAGTGCTTGATCCAGCTTGCTCTTGGCATCGCCGCCCTTAATCTCGATATGCTCTCCGTCCACATAGAATTCAGCACCGATGATAGCCTTCTTCAAATCTTCCTCTGCAGATGCTTCATACTTGTTAGCCTCATCCTGATGATTTCGAATGATGTCCTGTACGGACTTCGGTAGCTGTGCTACATTATGCTGCTTTACATATTTACGCACTTTCATTGCTTTTTCCAATGACTCGTAATATGGCGTTTCAGCAAGTACAACGATCGCCTGATTCTTAGACTCTGTCATAAGACGAAGTTCACTCTTCTCGACAGTGTCTGTTGCTACCGTCATGATGCGAAGTCTCATTCCCCCTGTTACCGCACCAATACTTGTAGTGTCCACCATCTGGTCAAATGGGAAATCGTACTTTCCGTGACGATATTTCTTTGTTGTATAAATATCAGCAAAAATCATCTGACCGATACGCTCCACGATTGCAGAGGTATCGACCTGAGTATTTTTGTAAATGTCTCTTTGAATATCCTGCTCTTCATCAGTCAGGAAATTATAAGTGTCACCGGTTCTTCCGATATAGTTCTGGCTAAGCAGACGGTCGAGACTGCCACGTATCTTTTCACGCATCGTAATCTTATCCAGACGGATATCATTGGCCATAAGAATTACGATGTTGTCAAGATTAGCCGGAATATCATCGACATAACGAATAAGGTACAAGAGCTTTAATACGTCCACATCCTGCTGCTCAATGCCATCTCCGTTATCTGCTGCCTTCTGGCAACGCTCAATAACACGACGAATAGAACTGTCAAGGAATGTATGTACGGTATCGTAGAACAGATAAAACGGTGCCAATGCATACTCGTCCTTATCCTGAATCTTCTGTGCTGCTTCCTGGAATCCTGAAAGCATCGAACGCTCGCCACCGGAAAGATGCTTACCGGAGTTACCATGTTTACGGATTTCAGCAAATACCTTCTGCATGATAATGAACTGGTAAGGTACGAACGGGAAGTTTCTGACAAAATCCTGCGGGCCGGTATATCCCTTAATGTCCAACATTGCATCAGTAAAGCTGAACAGATTACGAAGAACGGAATCATTCTGGCTATATACCTGTTCCAATGCCGGTTCCACTTCAGGCTTTTTCTTCAAAATACGTTTCTGGATAACTTCATCTGCGGAAGAAGAAGTCAGCGAAAGTCTGGTCTTGAAACGGGCCTGAATACGAGAAAACTCATTTTCACGAGCCTTGATGATTTCATCGATAGCTTCCTGACCGGTACAAACAACCCAAATCTTACCGCCGCACTCACTGCCGATTTTCTCAACAAGAGACTGCAGGTTAATAAGAAGGTCTGTATCGCCGCCTACATACTGACCAACCTCATCGACCATAAATAGCAAACGGAAGTCATCCGTCTTATTGTCCACATAGTCTTTCATTTCAGAAACAAGCTGTGCGATGCTGGTCTCTACGGTCTCGGTTCCATTGAACCAGTTTCGTGCAGCATCCTCGCTCATACCGAGAACCTCTTTCAATGTATCAACAACATCGTCTTCAAAGAAAGCAAAGGCATCTCTTGACTCAAGCCAGGGACCACCGTTTTTCTCCTCAAATACACGACGGAACTCTGCTGTCTTTCCACGCTTTTCGATGAACTGCTCCAGCTTTGCCACCTTAAGATTCTCTCCATAAAAACCAAGGTAGTTATAAAACATCTTTGCAAAAACACGAAGAACAGCAGTCTTGTCCTTGTTGATTGAACCCTCAATATCGATATTGAAAAGGATAGTATCCGTATGACCCTTAGTAACGGAATCAATCAACATGAATGTTGCCGGATCATCCTCAAATTTTTTACGAAATCGTTCTACTGTACGAACACCCTGTACCTCCTGATTAGCAAGCAGGTAGGAGAGCATTTTCAGGAAGTGAGATTTACCACTTCCAAAGAAACCGGAAATCCAGACACCAATATCTGCAGTGCCTTCATGAAAGGACTCTCCATATTTATTAAAGAAAGTAATGAAGTGCTTCTTCAAATCTTTGGTGATGACATACTCATCCAATTCCTGAACAAGAACATCAGTAGCATCTTGGTCTACTTTAACGACGCCATTGATTTTACGATTAATATCCTCTTGGAATAATTGTTCAATAATCATTGCTGTTCCTCCTTAAATTACATTGAAAGCTCGGTAGTAAGGATTTTTCTTCAGACGATTGAAAAGCTGCACATCACGGCCATCATAATTGCCCGGATAGAACACCAGAATCGGAACATCTGGAAATTCTGGCTGCATCGCATTTAAAAGGTCATGGACTCTGATAAACGGAAATGCATCTCCCACTCCTGTGATGACAAGTACGTCACCGGCTTCATGTGGTTCATATTTCATCTTATTTACAAAAGCTGTATTATTAGCCATACGGCTCATCTGGTCTCGAATAAATTCTTTACCTTTTTTCTCTTCCATCGCAGGTATTGTTTTTGCGATGCGCTTATCTTCACAGATGGAAAGAAACACTTCATATAAGTTATGTTCTATCAGGTGACAGTTCATTGACTGATCTGTCATAATCTGCTCGATAAAGTGTCTGACCATCATCTCATCGGATGGGTCATAACAGAAGATTCGTATATTTACCTCATTACTTAAACCTTTGCCTTCAAGAAACTCCGGTTCCTGCATTAAGGCTCTGAGGTTATCTAGTCTTTCTTTCAATTCACTCACTTGGGCCTACCTCCTTACGAAAAGCAATTGAATGCAGGAAGAGCAATCTCATCACCATTTTCACGGATTGCATTCTCAAGCACCGGATGAAGCCATACCGGGTTGAGCTTTGTCGCTCTAATGCTATCGATATACTCATTCTCCACCAGCATCTTTGCAATGACCTGTTTCAACTTCGTAACTGTGGAATCGCTCCATGTTGCCACCCGGTCATCCTGCTCCTGCAAGCGCAGAAAATAGCTGTTCAAGTCTATTTTACCGAAAGTAGTGTCCGATAATCTGTACTTCTCACCGATGACCGTAATCATAAAATCCCAAATCAATCGGTACTGTTTCATCATGGCGTACAGACATATCTGCTTTGCCACATCAGACGGTTGTGTTGCGATTGCCTCCACCAGAGAATTATCTTCAAGTGCATCCAGTCTTCTCAGGCAGGAAAGTGCCATCTTTCTCACCGACTTTTCTGTCGGATATTGAAATAAATTATCTGAAACGATACGTTCTACTACTTCTTCATGGTTACATCCTTCGTGAATCAACTTGGCAGTAGTTCGCACTTCATAAAATAAAAATTGTTCTCTTGTTATGGCAGCATTATATGGGCTTGCTGCCTGTAGAGCTGCTTTGTTATTTCGCCCCATCCAAATCCTCCTAACGAATTTTAATCTTCGTTATTCTTAGTTTCTTCATCTGGCAAAGTTTCTAAAATATCACTAATCTGACAATTCAATGCCGTGCATATTCTCAAAAGCACATCTGTAGTAATATTGTCTCCCTTACCCAGCTTTGCCATTGATGCAGTACTGATTCCACTAAGTTCTCTCAGTTCTTTTTTATTCATGCCCCTATCAATAAGCATTTTCCATAACGGGTTATAACTGATACGCATCTGGTACCTCCATTTATTATGACTCTTCAATCACACCGGTTTCTGTAGCAATGTGTTTCTCTCTTGCTGCTTTCTTTGCCCACGACCATCCAAATAATTCTCCTCCGTTTTCATGAAGTTCAATAATCTTAGTCGAATGGACAATGTCACGTGTCACATCATAAAATGTATCTTCTTTATCAAATGCAATAAAAATCTGCCTTTCACTCTGGTTGTATAGCTCCATGATTTTATCTATCGGCAAGTCTGCAATATTTATGAAAATATTAGAGTCATGTGCTATAACCGGTAGCTCCGTGAGCCGTAAGAGTGCAAGGTCAAAAATAATTAATCCCTTGAAGTTCGTACCTGCTCCGGTGTCGTCTTCTGTCCAAAATTCATAAGTTGGCTTTCCACTTCTGGAATTTTCAAATTTTATAGCAGGCGTACAGATGGGTCAATAAATGTCACTTCATAATTTGCTCCGAGCTGTCCTTCTACATTCACAAATAACGGTGTGCTGCAGCCATCATTCGGACAAACACTGTGTTCTTCCGCCACAAGCAGAGCTCCATATTGCTCTTTGACAGACGGCGAAATTGTTGCATCCACTGTTATTTCTTGAGACTGAGGAACAAGTTCTGTTGTTTTCTTACGCTTGCGCTTTATTGTTGCTGCATTACAAATAATTTCTTTAAATCTCTCTGCAATTTTATTTTTGAAGTTTTCGTTGTCGATTCCGGGACATTCATCGGCAAATGCCGCACATAAACCTTTAATAGTATCGTCCGTCTTTGTATCGATAAATTCTTCAAAATACTGAGAGTCCAAGTCCTTATTTATTTTCTTCGCCAAAGTGGTAATGTTGTGCTCTCCGTAAAAATAACCACGCAGCGTCCCAGGCCCATGTCATGTAACAAAGTGCCACCATTGGGATTGAGATAAATTTTCTTAAAAAGTGTCCTCGTAAATTCTTCCGGCGACAGGTCTCCTTGAAAATACGTTTCTATTTTTTTGAGCAAACACTTCGAATTCAGCTTTTGCCAATCCCAAACACCTTCATTTTGAATCAAGCGTGTACAACTGTATATAAGCATGTACAGCGTTGTTCGGTAAAAAATGCACTTTCCTATATACTTAAGTCATAGGAAGTGAAAAACGCATCTGAATATAGATACACACTTTAATAAGTATATCACAGAGCTTTTCGTTTGTCAAATTTGTGTTTGCCATCGCAAATTTTTGTTCAGCGATACAGCAACATAATTTCACTCATTCATTTCCTATATTAATCACTTCAGCGGTTTGCGCAGACAGCTTTCCAGTGCTGACGCGACTTTTCAATTAAATATATTGCTCCCGGCAACCGGAAATCCAGGTGGCACACATGAGATGGAGATTTCTCCTGACCGTGGTATCACTATACCCTTTTGCCGGTAGCATCAAGGAACCTCCATCTCGGATTGACAAGATGGAGGTTTTTATATGTCAAACAATGCAAATCAGAGTAAACGGCATCGTATGATTATTACCAAATCCATCAGCCGATTTGCACGAAATACGCTTGACTGTCTTAAATACATACGTCAGCTTAAAGAACGTAATTATCAACCTGCAAAATAATATTCTCTATATTGGAACATCTCCCGATTATCAGTGGTTATTTGGTCAGATGATTCAGGAATTGCAGCTTTGCAGACCACGGTATGATGAATTGATTTCTTTGCAGCTGCGAAATATTTTTGTTTTGATAAGCCGTGCAATCATAAGTGCAAAGAAATTCAGCAGCACCAGTGAAAAAGAAGTTGCTTTTGCGATGCACTATTTTCGTAAGAATTACAACACAGAAATCAGCATTGAGGAGTACTCCGAATCCAGAGGGCTTAGCAACTGTTGGTTTATTCAGTGCTTTAAAGAAATCACAGGTTCCAGTCCGCTGCAATATATCTTAAAGCTGCGAATCTCCAACGCACAAAGTTTGTTAGAAAATACGTACTACACCATTACTGAAATTGCAAATATGGTTGGATACACCAATTCGCTTTATTTCAGCAGACTGTTTCATAAATACATTGGTATGTCACCAAAAGAATATCGAAAAGTAAAACTCAAAGAAAATCTCAGGGAGTAAAAAACAAAACTCGTTTGGCTAAAGCTAAACCAAACGAGTGATGTTGATTTTTGATAAGAAATAAGGAATGGCTACATTATATCACAACACTTGCAGGCAAGACGGGTATTAACCCAATACTACTTGTTTTTAATCCGGAGCAGACTAACAAAGTAATTGTAGAATTTATCAATGTATTAGATACTCACGGGCTCTATGATAATAAAGGCATATGGAAAGCTATACAAAATGCCTTGCGGTTGAACGTTCGGCAGTCGACAATCTTTGATAAGTTCAAGAAGGACCGCACCTTTATATCGGTGCGGTTTCAGACTGTCGATAAACCTATATAATTTTTGAAAATGGGGTCGCAGGGGCGTAGCCCCCGACAGGGTCTAGGGGCGGTAGCCCCAGTAAAATCCCCCTTTCCCGGGGAAAGGGGGCAGGGGGATAGGGGTAGTGAGTTAGAAGTTTGTTTCAAAAACATACTTTTTCTACAAACTGAGACCGCACCTTTATATCAGTGCGGTTTTCCTGTTGTTACGGACATTGATTAAACATTGAATATTCAGCTGCGTTGTGATATACTTAAACCATAAAGATATAAAACGCATAAACCTTGCTCATGATGAATTTTCTAAATATCGGGGGGAATACCGTGTTTGAAAAAATACCCGTAAAATAAATAACGTCACAGCAAAAAAGTCAGAATTCCGCTTGTTGACGATAATGATATCGACATATAGAATTATTGCGGTAAACAAAGAAGAATGAACTCTCTTATACTACAGAAACAGGAAGTGGTAATTGCTTTGGCACAATTTGATATAAAGGATGCTGTACTGAAAAAATGTCTGCTAAAAGAGGACGAAACTGTTATTACCGTGCCTGACGGTGTAACGACCATAGGCAAGGACGCCCTCTGCGGCTTACAGAGCGTTATTGCCGTTACGCTCCCGGAAAGTCTGAAAGTCATAAACGACGGCGCATTCTACGGCTGTTCATCGCTGACTTCTGTCACGTTGCCGGGCAGTGTTGAACGGCTCGGAAGCTGTGCTTTCGCCCAGTGCAGTGCACTCAATACAATATATCTTGATAATAAACTTACGGCAATCGGGAATTCTGCTTTCTGGGGGTGCACAAGCCTTGAAAGTATTGACATTCCCGCAGGCGTTACTAAGATAGGATATAATCTTTTCGGCAGTTGCCTGTCGTTGATATCGGTATCTCTGCCCGATACAGTCACAGAGATTGATGAGCGAGCATTCAAAGAGTGTACAAGCCTTGCTTGTATCACGCTTCCCGACAGTTTGGTTAAAATAGGGAATATGGCATTTCTGAACTGCCACAACCTGAAATCGGTAAATATTCCCGACAGGTTGGAAAGTATAGGAGAAAAGGCATTCTTTATGTGCGAAAGCCTGCATGAACTTGAGATCCCGGACGGCATAGCTTCAGTCGGCGGCGACGCATTTTCCGATTGTGTAAGCGTTACTGTCAGAAGCACAATCAGCGGGAAACCGCTTTATAAAGCAGTTACGGCGACCGACGGATCATCGGCGTACAATTTTATATTGCGTAATATCTGGGACAAAGGCGGTTTTGACTTTACGGCGCAGGATAATTATTTCCCCGCTTTGCAGGACGAAAATCTTCAATATGCGATAGCGTTTTCACGGCTTATGTACAGAGTGAATCTCAGCGCCGCAGCAGAGGAGCATTACCTTGATTTTTTGCATAATAATGCGGAAAACGCCGTACGTTACTGTATTACGCAGGACAGTGCCGAGCTACTCGGAATATGCAAGAAAAACGGCTTGATCACCGCCGGGAATGTAACAGGGCTTATTGAATTTGCAGACGAGCAGGGTAATACCTCTGCCGCCGCATTTCTTCTGACGGTTGCAAACAGTCCGGAACACGACAATTTTTGCGACCCGCTGTCATCGCTGGAACTATAAGCCTTATATGTGACTTTTATCGGACACTGTTTGTGATATAATTCGGAAAGGAGTTTTCTTTGGTTAAATTTTATTATAAAGACTTCAATCTGCTGAAATGCACACCGGAAGCCGATGATACGGAGATCATAGTCCCGAAAGGCATTTTTATGATAGATAAAAATGCCTTTCGGGGGTGCGGTTCAATAAAGCGGATCGTCATACCGAACGGCGTAAAGTCACTTGACTGTACATTCAGCGACTGTGTAAGCCTTGAGGAACTGGTTATACCGTTGAGCGTCACATTTATCGACAGTAAAGCATTTGACGGTACAGGATTTCTCGAAAACCGCAAGGAAGAGTTCGTCAGTGTCGGCGGTATTCTGTTGAAATATAACGGAAATGAAGAAAACCTCATTATACCTGACAATATACGGGCAATATCAGCCTTCGTTTTTTATGAATGTAATACGCTTAAATCGGTGAAACTGCCTGATGGTATAAGCGAAATATTTGCCGGTACATTTTATTCCTGCACAAATCTGGAAACAGTTATCATGCCGGACAGCCTTATCAAAATACGTTTATCAGCCTTTGAAAAATGCACTTCTTTGAAAAATGTGATTTTCGGCAGAAATCTTCGTAATATACACGGCACCGCTTTTGCGGGATGTACCTCGCTGAAGGAGCTGACTATTCCCGATACGGTGCGAGTTATAGAGCAACACGCATTTGCAAATTGTACTTCCCTTGAAAAGGTGACGCTAAGTGAAAATACCTTTATTTCACGGAGAATTTTTTACGGTTGCGAAAAAATACATATTTACTCATCTCAGACAGGCAATGAAATAACCGATTGGTACAACGGGATAACTTATTGAATCGACAAAGGAAGTGATTTTACGGATAAGGAATACGAAAAGGCAAAGGAGCGTGCCGAGAAGCTCTCGGCGCTTGCAACCGACATACTTATGCTGTCCCGCAATACGCTTGCCGTAAATCTCAGATTTCTTGACAACGCAATTAATATGCTGCCGCTCAAAACCTCGATCATAACCGAAACTGTTGCTACTGACGGCAGATACATTTTCTATGACGAAAGCTATGTGCTGAAAAGCTATAAATCCGGATATAACATAACACGGGCATATCTTCATATGATGCTTCATTGCGTGTTCCGCCACAATATTGTCGGTACGCTTGTAGACACGCTCAGGTGGAATCTGGCGTGCGATATCGCCGCTGAGAATATCATGAATGAGCTCGATATAAAGGCGCTTTCTTCGCCCCGACAAGTCAGACAGGGTAGTATTATCGACAAAATCAAAACGGATTGCCGGTTTGTCACCGCAGAGAAGATATATGACTATCTTCTGAGGAATGTTGACGATTTGCAGGTCTATGCCTGGTCGGAGCTGTTTATGGAAGACGACCACAGAATCTGGTATGCAAAGCCGCCTGAAACAGAAGCTTCAACGCAGATCAAAAGCAATCCGGACAGCAAGGACGGCAACAGCCGGAACAGTAATGATATGAATTCTGATAACGGACAGTCGGGTAATGATACGGATAACAGCAATGGCAGCAACAGAAACGGTAACGCAGAAAATCCCGGAAATGAAGATGGAACGGGAAATGATATGCAGATGTCAGCTGAAACCGCCTCACAGCTTGAAAAGGACTGGAAAGAAATTTCGGAGAAAATGCAGATCGAAATAGAAGCGTTTTCAAAGGAAAAAGGCGATACAAGGGGCAGCTTCATTCAGAATCTGAACGCCGTCAACCGTGAGAAATACGACTATACGCAATTTCTGAAAAAATTCTCTGTAATGGGAGAAGCAATGCGTGTAAACGATGATGAGTTTGATTATATCTTCTACACCTACGGACTGAAATTATATGAGCGTATGCCGCTTATAGAACCGCTTGAATACAAGGAAGTAAAGCGAATAAAGGAATTTGTTATAGCAATCGATACATCGGGCTCGGTATCAGGCGAGCTTGTACAGAAATTCATTCAGAAGACGTACAATATCCTCAAAAATGAGGAAAGCTTTTTCACAAAGATAAATCTTCATATTATCCAGTGCGACACGGGCATACAGGAGGACAGAAAGATAACCTCGCAGGAAGAGTTTGACGATTATCTTGCTGCAATGAAATTGCACGGATTCGGCGGTACGGATTTCCGCCCGGTATTCGCTTATGTTGATAAGCTGATACAAAGCAAAGAGTTTACAAATCTCAAGGGGCTTATATATCTTACAGACGGATACGGGGATTTTCCCGCAAGAAAACCGCCGTATGAAACGGCATTTGTATTCATAGACGATGAGTACAATAATCCCGATGTTCCGCCGTGGGCGATAAAGCTTGTTCTTCCGTCGGATGAGATCTAAAGGAGCAGAGTATGAATATAAAAGAAGCAAAAGAACAGATAAAGAATGCCATGACGGCATATTTCACAAAGGACGAAACGGGCGGCTATGCGATTCCTGTTGAAAAACAGCGCCCTGTATTTCTGATGGGACCTCCCGGAATAGGCAAGACTGCGATAATGGAGCAGGTAGCGTCGGAAATGGGAGTAGGTCTGCTGTCGTACTCCATGACGCACCACACAAGGCAATCCGCACTCGGACTGCCGTTCATTGTACACAAGAATTACGGCGGTAAGGAATATGACGTGTCGGAGTACACTATGTCGGAAATCATCTCGGCAGTGTATGACCTTATGGAAAATACGGGTGTAAAAGAGGGAATACTGTTCCTTGATGAGATAAATTGCGTATCAGAAACGCTCGCCCCGATTATGCTCCAGTTCCTGCAATACAAGGTGTTCGGCAGACACAGAGTGCCTGACGGCTGGATAATAGTCACTGCGGGAAATCCGCCCGAATACAATAATTCCGTCCGTGAGTTTGACATTGTAACATGGGACAGACTGAAAAGAATTGACATCGAGCCTGATTTTACAGCGTGGAAAGAATACGCTTACAAGGCGGGCGTTCATGCCTCTGTGCTTACCTATCTTGAAATTAAGAAAGCTGATTTTTACCGCATAGAAAGTACGGTTGACGGAAAATCGTTCGTTACGGCGAGAGGCTGGGAAGACCTGTCGCAGATGATAACCCTGTATGAGAAAAATAATATCAAGGTCGACATAAAGCTTATTCGTCAGTACATACAGCACGACAGGACAGCGAGAAGCTTTGCGGCATATTACGATCTGTTCAACAAGTACAGGAGCGACTATCAGATAGACGAGATACTCAGCGGCAATGCAAGTGACAGCATAAAAGACAGGGCTGAAAACGCAAAGTTTGATGAGCGTTTATCCTTGCTCGGACTTATCCTTGACAGCGTTACGGTATCGGCAAAGCAGGTAACGGACGGCGAGGATATGCTCCGTGAAACGCTTGTAACGCTGAAAGAATTCAAACTGAGAACGCATGACAGCGATATTTCCGCAGAAAAGCTGATGAATGAGCTTATAGCGGTAAAGAAAAAGGAGCTTGAAAACGGCAAGCAGTCGTCAAGCATTTCCGTATCACGTCAGAAAACGCTTGCAAGAGCAATATCACAGCTTGAGAATATGACTGCGCTCACAGTCGGCAAGGACGGAAAAACGGCGTTTGCGGATATCAGGAGCAGATATGACAGTCTCGTGTCTGAGCTTAAAATTTCGGCGAAAACGGCACGGGATAAGATGTCAAACGCATTTATTTTCTGCAATGAAGTGTACACCGACGGACAGGAAATGCTGATACTTGTAACCGAGCTTACCGCAAACAGCCACACGGCAAGATTTATTTCCGAGTTTGGATGTAAGGAGTATTACGAGCATAACAAGGTTCTGCTGTTTATCGACAGAAGCAAGGAAATTATGCAGAGACTGGAGGAGTTCGGGGAGATATAAACTGAACTGTGCAGCGCTTCATTTTATAAACAAACATACTTTTTCTACAAGCAGAAATGCCGCCCTGATGGGCGGCATAGAGAGTCTGAATAATAAACTGTGTAAATGCCAATAATAACCATAAAGAAAATTGAATGTAAATTGGTATGAAAAACAGAAATCACGGATTAAGCGAAAAGGAGCTCGTTCAGCTTCTGATGGCAGTGTGGGAGCCTTGGTCTGTTATTCCTCTGATTTGGAAGATGCCCACTCCATTGCTTTTTTCATTCTTTCCTCAAATATCTCTGCCGGGACGAGAGCTATACCTTCCTTATCGTCACTGAGCACAATTAATCTTTGGCCGCCGGTAAGACCGAATAGTTCACGAGCGGCTTTGGGAATTACGAGTTGTCCGCGCTCGTTTATTGTCACTGACCCCCATATATTTCTTCCTTTTGGCGCAGGTGGAATGCTCTCTTTTCCATCTATTGTTTCTGTTTTTATCAGGCTATCAATCGTAACACCATAGATATCTGCAAGACGTTTGCATTTTTCAATATCCGGAACGGTTGCGCCGCTCTCCCATTTTGCATAGGCCTGACGAGAGATATCTATCTTTTCGGCAATTTCTTCCTGAGAAAAACCATGTATATTACGAAGCATAATAAGATTTTCTTTTAACATAATGTCCTCATTTCGATAGCAGCGAGTTTACCGCTTCAATATAGAACGCACTATGAGCAGTATGAATCACATGATCACTGTTTTCGGTCTCGACCAACAGGCAATTGTCACCTATATAGGCTACTGCTCTCTCAGCCTGTTCGCGGGACGCCGCACACAGATATGTTCCGTTCTCGTGAACATTCTCCTTCGCATGAATATAAACACAGGGAACTTCTATTGCAGATAGTATTTCCTCATGCGTCAGAGCGTGATTCCAACTCAGGTCATAGAATCGTTCGCCATACATAAAATCATATTCCTTGGCATATTCAAAAACATACCAGATCGAAGACGGTAGGAAACCTATCTGAACGGCCGCATCAGGTTTTTTCTGATACTGCTTTTGTGCATAGTCTGCGATTCTCGGCATTGCATCAGCCATGTAGAGCTGTCCCCAGTAACAATGTCGCAAATAGTAGCTTTCCCAACACTCCACTTTATCTGACTGATTCCAATCATGCAAAGGCTTGTAGGTATCAAGATAAGCAAAGCTCTCTTCCCAGCCTTCTCCTTCAGTAGAGAATACCGGAGGATCTTCCAGCACAACTCCGGCTATGTTTTGACCGCCATATGCTGCAATATAGGCAGCAGTAATAGCTCCGTTCGAATGACCTGCTACAACTGTGGGTGCACCAATAACATGATCGACAAACCAAATGAGATCATCACCGTTTACATCAAGATAATACAGACTTTCATCATGTGTTGATTCTCCATGGCCGTAAACATCGACCGCGTAGATATGCCAATTTTTACTAAGCTCCGGCAACACAAGAGCATAGTCTTCCCAAATGCTCATCTGCCCGTGAATTAGCAGAAGTGCGGGTTTTTCATTGCTCACTTCACCATAGTTTATTACATTACCGTTCGGAAGAGTGACCTGTTTTTCTTCAGCCCCCGCCGTCTTCAGTGCTTTTTCATATTTGTCAAACCAGTGCGTGTTATGATGCCAATAAAGACCGAAAGCGACAGCGGCAACAACAATTATAGCCAATAAGACAATTCCAACAATTTTCATAACTTTTTTCATGAGAACCTCCGTGTTTGATTCTTATGAAAATTATAACGAAATGTTGCACGATTATCTACCAATCAAAGATGTCAGAAACTATCAATTTCTGTTATGTTTGGTTGCATATTAACCCACAAAAGCCCTGACTTCCGCCTTGACATCTATCTCACAGCCACAACTTCCCAACATCTAACTCGGCAACTCAACATAGTGACATCTAACGTGGCAACTCAACTCTCACACTTTTTGACCTGATTTGCCTTTGGATAAGTTACCGAGAAGCGTTTCCGCTGCCCGATGTCAAATTTACCCGATTGCCCGAAAACCGCAGTATTAGCGGGCTTTCGCGGCTATTTCCCTTCGACCCTTGACATCAATACTACGGTCTCAACATGCCTCGTATGCGGAAACATATCAAACGGCTGAATATCGGTCACTGTGTATTTTTTCGTTAGCGTTTTCAGATCCCTTGCCTGCGTAGCCGGATTGCAGGAAATATAAACTATTCTTTCCGGTGCGATTTTCAAAAGCGAGTTTAAAAACTTCCTGTCCGCTCCCGTCCTTGCAGGGTCGAGAATCACTGCGTCATAATGAGTGCCGAGCTTTGCCTTCTTTTCAAGAAATTCGCCTGCATCGCCACGGTTAAAAGCAATGTTGCGGGTAAGCCCGTTTTCGTGACAGTTCTTTACTGCGTCACGGACGGCTGATGCGTTGTATTCAATGCCCTGTACCTGCTTTACATAGTCAGACGCTATTATGCCTATCGTGCCTATTCCGCTGTATGCGTCAAGCAGAATGTCCTTCTTCGTGAGCTTCGCCGCCTTTATAGCGTAGTCGTACAGCTTTTCGGTCTGTGCGTGATTTATCTGATAGAACGAGTGCGGAGATATTCTGAATCTTTTTCCGCAAAGAATATCCGTAATGTATCCCTCGCCGTAAAGCACCTCGTTATTTTCTCCGAGAAGAAGCATTTCGGGAGTGCGGTTTACCGAGAATGTCACGGTCGTAATATCCGGGAACCGCTTTACAAGCGCTTTCACAAAGTCGTGCTTTTTAGGGAACATTGAGTTTCCGCCGACAAGAGTAACCAGTATCTCTCCGGTATTCTTTCCGACACGGACAAGCACATGACGTAAAAAGCCACGCTCCGTACCCTCGTCATATGGATGTAATTTGAACGATCTGAGCAGCTCTCTTATGCCTACTATTATCTCGTCCGCACGTTTATCGTCAAGCATACAGCTGTCAATTCCGACTATGCCGTTTCTGGACGACTGATATACGCCGGAGATTATCCTGCCGTTTCTGTCAGAGCGGAATACCGCCTGCACCTTGTTTCTGTAGTTATACGGGTCGTCCGCACCTATAATTTCAGATACCTTGCCGAAACTGCCGAGCAGCTTTTCGGTATCCTTCTGCTTCCATTCAAGCTGCTGTTCGTATGTCATGTTGGACAGCTGACAGCCACTGCATTTTTTCGCAACGGGACATTTCTTGTTTGCCATTTATATTTCCTGTTCTTTCTCCAAAAATTCTTCAAGACCCTCAAGCCGCATTCCCATATCCTTCCTCCCGAGCTCATAAACGCTTTTCAGCCTGTCGGGATCTCTCTCCGTTCTGCTTATCGTTATCGGCTCAGACGGACGGATAATAAACACCTTGCCGCTTTGTTCAAGTTTGCATAGCTTGTCTATGCTTTCGTTGTAGACATTGTGACGGTTTTCAAGCGCATTGCACAAGTCGGGGAATTTGCTGTAGAACGAGCGTATCAGCAGCTTGTTCATCGGCTTTTTGCGGTAGTTCATATCACGGGTGAGGATTACCACCTGTTTTTTGTATCCCATTTCGGAAAAATGCTCAAACGGTATGCTGTCGGAAATCCCTCCGTCAAGATACGCCCTGCCGCCGATTATTACAGGCTTTGATATAAACGGCATCGAAGCAGAAGCACGGAGCATTTCCATATCCCGAAGTACGCTTTCAACCTTCAGATACTCCGGCTTTCCCGTTTTTACATCGGTGACCGTTGCATAAAACGGCACGCCCGATTTCTGATAGGCTTCGTCATCGAATATATCAAGCTCGTTCGGCACTTTGTAATAGGCATATTCCGTGTTGAAAAAGTCACCGCTTTTAAGTAACGGCTTTATCCCCATGTAGTTCCTGTCGCCGTTGAAGCGGCAGTTGTAGCGGATGACCCTGCCGTCCTGCCTTGACAGGAAATTCACTCCGAACACCGCACCTGCCGATGTTCCTATTATCCCATCAAAATTTATATCATTTTCAAGAAGTACGTCAAGTGCGCCTGCCGTGTACATTCCACGCATAGCGCCGCCTTCAAGCACAAGTCCTGTTTTCATAATGTTCTCCGTTAAATTTATTTGCCGTATTCGTTGTCGAACTCTTGTATTTCTCTGAGCATATCCTCAGTACTGTCATCGCTCATATCGTACCATTCCATCTTTTTCAGATACTTGCCGAGCCAGCTGTCGTGAAGCGCATTTGCCGCGATTCCGACTTCGCTGAAAGAATCGTTACCGTCCCCGATAACAAAAGCAAGCCGCTTATTATCTGTCGGCACTTCTTTAAAATTACACCCTGCAAACGCTTCTCTTACTGTCTTATATACCGCATCCAAATCGTGTTGCTGTAAGCTCAGCACTTTTTCATTATCTATTTCTACCGTGATTTTGTATAAGTAATCCATGCCTGCCGCCTTCTCGGGTAATATATTTTTAGTACCGCCATATTTGACAACAACCGCCCGATACGCTATAATATTCAGTGCGACAAGCGGATGCGCTGTGATAATATTCTATCACTTTTCGATATTATTTGCAATACGAAAAAGTCCGCCCGAAAGGAAATAATAAACAATATGGCTGAAATAATAGATGTTGCCGATATAAATATACCCGAGCTTGAAATATACACTCACCTGACAGATGCACGGCTTCGCAAGGTGTACGAGTATGAACACGGAATATTCATAGCCGAAAGTCAGACGGTTATAGAAGTAGCCCTTGACGCAGGCTGTAAGCCGATTTCGATGCTCACAGACAGAAAGTATATCAATGACCGTGCAAACGGCATAATAGAGCGGTGCGGTGATATTCCGGTATATACCGCCGACAGTAAGATAATGTCAGGGCTTACAGGCTATGAGCTGACACGGGGAATGCTGTGCGCTATGGAGCGCCCTGCGCCGAAAAGGGCAGAGGAGCTCTGCAAAAATGCACGAAGGATTGCCGTGCTCGAAAATATAGCCGATGTCAGCAATACAGGAGCAATAATTCGCTCTGCGGCGGCACTCGGCATAGATGCTGTGCTGATAACCCCGTCCTGCTGTGACCCTCTTTGCAGGAGAGCCATAAGAGTAAGTATGGGAACGGTATTTCTTATCCCGTGGGGATATATAGGCGAGGATGAGCATTGGTGGCAATCACACGGCCCCGCATATCTTAATTCGCTGGGCTTTAAAACAGCGGCAATGGCACTCACAGATAACTCGGTAAGTATTGATGACAAGACGCTTCAGAGCGAGCAGCGGCTTGCTATAATACTCGGCTCTGAGGGTTACGGACTGTCGCAGAAGACTATAGACGGCTGCGATTACACGGTAAAGATACCGATGTATCACGGTGTCGATTCGCTCAACGTCGGTGCGGCGGCCGCTGTCGCATTCAGAGAGCTGAGAGTAAGAGAATAATAAAAGGGCTGAATTGCAATCAAGCAGTTCAGCCCTTTTATTATTACATTATGAATATTAAGTTATCTTATAAAATCCGTTCTTACAACCGCACTTGTATCGGGCAGTGCAATGCCGTTCTTTCTGCCAAGCTCAAAGCACTTCATCATCCATGCCATGTTCTTTGCAAGGTTCTGCATTGTCTGCATACCCTCAAGATCCTGCTCGGCTTCACCGGGTACTCTGCCGTATACCATGTTCCAGTAGGTAGAGCTGACAACAGGCATCTGTGCTATGCCGAAATACTTGTTCAGACAATCGAACGATGCTGAACTGCCTCCTCGTCTTGCAACCGCAACCGATGCACCGGGCTTGAATCTGAAAGCCGCACCGCCTGCATAGAACGCTCTATCAAGGAATGACAGGATACGTCCGCTCGGGTGAGCATAATATACCGGTGTGCCGAACACAAATCCGTCCGCTTCTTTAGCTTTTGCTATAAACTCATTAACATCGTCATCGTTGAAAGCACAGCCTTTTTCACTGCACTGTCCGCATCCGATGCAATCTCTGACAGGCTTTCCGCCCATCTGGAATATCTCATATGAAATGCCCTCGTTTTCAAGCGTCCTGCCTACTTCAAGCAGTGCGGCATTGGTATTGCCGTTCGCCTTCGGACTGCCGTTGAGCATCAATACCTTCATTAAAATCGCTCCTTCAAATAATACATTGCAATTTTGCGTTACAGATTATATCACCTTGAATAAAAATAGTCAAGGCAAAATTTACCGCATAATTTCATGCTGTTTATCATTCCGTCATTCCCACAACCTGCCTATACATTTTCTCATCGTCATAAATAAGATAAAAGTCGGTCGGAACAAAGTATCTCTCCTGTAATACCAAGCTCAGTTCATCCGCAAATTTCTCCGTGCTTTCATACTTACGGGTAATGATCTTTTCGCTGTCTGTCGGATAAATTTTAAGTGCGGTATCGTTAAAGATTCTCTGCCATAATTCGCTGTGTCTGCCGCAGAAATTGTACTCGGTTTTACCGAACTGAGTTATCATCTGCAACGCCTCGTTTCCGATAAATTCGCTGTTATCGGTGTTGTTTACAATATAGAATATCAGCGCAATATGTTCCTTTACGGGTGTAATTGAACCTGTCAGCAATTCGGCACCGTACAGATTATCCCGCAGCTTTTCACATTTGTCCATTTATTCTTCCTCCGGGTAAATTATGCCGTGTTCCTGCCGGAACCTTGTCATTATCTTCATAACATCGGCGGTGTAGTCAAGGCACATTACGTTTTTGTCGCCGTTTACCGCCTTTTCCATATCGGTTATTTCATAGTAAAGCGCGTCGGAATTTTCACCTGCGCTGACAAGTTCCGTCCTGCCGTCTGTATAGGTTATTTTTGCTTCCCACGCTCTCGGATATTCCATGATTTCGATATAGCCGTTTTCGCAGGAAATCATCGCACGCTTGGGCTGTTTTGAATGGAGCGACAGCATAACGGTTGCCATCTGCCCCTCCTTATCCGACAGCAAAAGGCTCGCCTGTTCGTCAACTCCCGTCGGTGCGGTTTTAAGCTGTGACAGCATATTATCCGGCTTTGAATCGAAAAACCAACGGATAACCGACAAGGCATACACGCCTATATCAAGCATTGCACCGCCGGCAAGGCTTCTGTTGAAAAAACGGTTTTTCATATCGTATTCCTTAAAGCTACCGAAATTCATTGTGATAAGATTCACCCTGCCGAGTGTGCCGCTTTTCAGAATTTCATTCAGCTTTTTATATATCGGCATATGATAAACCGTCATAGCTTCACCGATTACAACGTTGTTTTCGTCGGCAAGTGTGATAAGCTCACTGAGTTCGTCACTGTTCAATGTTATCGACTTTTCAACAAGAATATGCTTTTTGTTTAAAATTGCTTTCTTCATAAAGCCGTAATGCGTGTTATGCGGAGTGGTGATGTAGATTATATCGACATCGGGGTCAGTGAACATTTCATCATAGCTGTCATACACCCTGCCGATATTGTATTTTTCGGCAAAAGCCACAGCCTTGCCGTGCGTCCTGCTACCTACGGCAAACAGATTTCTTCCGTTTTTTAGGATTGCGGCGGCTGTTTCGTTTGCGATTACGCCCGTGCCGAGTACCGCCCAGTTGTAGTTTTTCATAATATGCTCCTTATAAAGCCGTAATGCGTGTTATGCGGAGTGGTGATGTAGATTATATCGACATCGGGGTCGGTGAGCATTTCATCATAGTTGTCATACACCTTGCCGATATTATATTTTTCGGCAAAAGCCACAGCCGTGCCGTGCGTCCTGTTACCTACGGCAAACAGATTTCTTCCGTTTTTTAGCATTGCGGCGGCTGTTTCGTTTGCGATTACGCCTGTACCGAGTACCGCCCAGTTGTAGTTTTTCATAATATGCTCCTTATAAAGCCGTAATGCGTGTTATGCGGAGTGGTGATGTAGATTATATCGACATCGGGGTCGGTGAGCATTTCATCATAGTTGTCATACACCTTGCCGATATTATATTTTTCGGCAAAAGCCACAGCCGTGCCGTGCGTCCTGTTACCTACGGCAAACAGATTTCTTCCGTTTTTTAGCATTGCGGCGGCTGTTTCGTTTGCGATTAAGCCTGTACCGAGTACCGCCCGGTTGTAGTTTTTCATAATATGCTCCTTATAAGGCCGTAATGCGTGTTGTGCGGAGTGGTGATGTGGATTATATCGACATCGGGGTCGGTGAACATTTCGTCATAGCTGTCATACACCTTGCCGATATGATATTATATTTTTCTGCAAAAGCCACAGCCTTGCCGTGCGTTATGTTACCTACGGCGAACAGATTTCTTCCGTTTTTCTGCATTGCGGCGGCTGTTTCGTTGGCTATAACACCCGTACCCGGTACCACCCGGCTGTAGTTTTTCGTAATATGCTCCTTTTAGATACAGCGGTTGAAAACAAAACTTCCGCCGGCGGTTTTTATATGCCGTCAACGGAAGCTTGTCTGTTTAAATGTGTTTTGTACTCCCGTCAATAATTCTCAGCGTGTATTTCAAAGTAGCTCTGCGGATGATTACAAACGGGGCATACATCGGGAGCCTTTGTGCCTACTACGATATGACCGCAGTTGCGGCACTCCCACACCTTGACCTCGCTCTTTTCAAATACCTGTGCGGTTTCTATGTTCTTTAACAGTGCACGGTATCTTTCCTCGTGGTGCTTTTCAATTTCGCCTACCGCCCTGAACTTAGCGGCAAGCTCAGGAAACCCCTCTTCCTCGGCTGTCTTGGCAAAGTTTTCGTACATATCTGTCCATTCGTAGTTTTCGCCGTCTGCGGCAGCCTCAAGGTTTGCTTTTGTATCGCCTATTCCTGCAAGCTCCTTGAACCACATCTTAGCGTGTTCCTTTTCGTTATCCGCAGTTTTCAGGAAAAGGGCGGACATCTGCTCATAGCCCTCTTTTTTCGCTACGGATGCAAAATATGTATACTTGTTTCTTGCCTGAGATTCTCCTGCAAACGCTTCCTGAAGATTCTTTTCGGTCTGTGTGCCTGCATACTTGTTTTTAGCCATTTTTTCATCCTCCTGTATTGCGGCTTGCTTACAATCAAGAATTGCCGTTTATTTACTTTGATTATAGTACGGGGGCAGAGATTTGTCAATAAGGCTATGATGCAAAAGATGTTTCTTGACAAAAGATTTTTGCCTGTTTATAATGAACATATCTTATTATGTTATGAAAGGGAGATTTGATGGCAGAACCGGTTACGTCAAGGCAAAACGCTATTTACGATTGTACACATATATATCTTGACGCTTTCGACAAAAAAAGGACCGATCAGAGATTTGTACAGCAAAGCGGTTGCGGAGTATCTTGAACGGTTTACAAAAACAGAAAATTGTTTTATGTATACGTTGATTGAAAAAGATGTTATAGTCGGATTCCTGACAGCCTGTGAGATCCCCGGAATATTATCAAGGAATAACAAAATTGATACGGTTGCCATTGCACCTGAATATCAGAATAAAGGCTATGAAACTGTTAGGATGAACGAATTTTTCAATCTGTTTGAAAATGCCGTGTTTTCTTTAGAAACCATAAGAAACAGCATTTCGTATAAACTGTACAGCAAAGTCGGATTCAAAGAGGTAAACGGATGTTTATCTATGTGTAAATATGACAGTAAATAAAGAACTACCGCAGACAGCAACATTTGGCTGTCTGCGGCACTTGAACGGATAGTTATTTCATCATTTTTCTTTTTCAAACAGAATTACTTCCTTTTAGTTGCAATTCAATAAAGACTTGCTTAACAAGGTTTAATCCGTCCTTATATTTCTCGTGGTGGTCTGCCCACCGTACAAGCTGCCAAAAAGAAAATGTTTCATTTGGCTCAATAATCACCTTATTGATTGTTCTTGCGGCAAGTTTAAGATTATGTACCTTGTTAATTTGATATTTCATATCAAATCCACTGTTTTCATTCATCATAAGTGATGAAGTTTCAAATACCGTATTAGGCAATAGTGCCTCAGATTTATTTTTGGCGTATTTGTTTCCGTCTATCAGCATTTCTAAATAGAACAGTTTTTTCCTTTGCCATTTACGGATAGGAAGTAAAAAGGGAAACACCTGTGTCAGTCTTTTTCTTTTCATAAATTCACCCTCTTAGTTTGTTTCTCCCAGATATTCTTCAAGGCATATTCCTCGTTTGTATATTTCGGTAGCCGCATTAACACCGACATATCGGTAATGCCATGGCTCGTTGGCTATACCTGTGATTGCAACTTTATTCTCTGGATAGCGATATATAAACCCATAGCGATAGGCATTTTGAGCGAGCCAGTTATAAACCTCATAACCATATGAATTTATGCCATCAGCATTTATATCAACGCCAAGACCAAGTTGATGTTCACTCGTTCCCGGAATAGCAACCCAGCGTTCTGTTTCTGCTTTTGCGTCGGATTCAGAATATCCTTTTTCGATATACTCCGCCATTGATTCATCGTATATTTGCTGTTGCTCCTGCTCTGTTCTGTAGCCGGAGGCAACAACAGGATATACACCATCATCCCTCATATCATCAAACATTTTCTGAAGCTGAGGGTATATTCTGCTGTCCACGCATTGTCCGTTTGATAGTTCTGTTAAATCGATTTCATTCTCAGTTTCAAGGGGATGCCATTTATTCACCAGTATCAAGCACCATTCTCCATCTGCTTCATTTTCATTACCAAAATCAATGGAAGGCAATGATGCCTTGTTGTATATATCTGTCCCTGCAAAACGCTGAACAAAGATGCCGGCTAATGCTATCAGTAAAATCAGGATGCAGATAAATAAGTAGGGACGGCGTTTCTTGGTTTGTTGGGTATGAGTTGACATCGTTTTTCCTCCCTGATAAGCTAAAAAAGCACGCTTGCTTTTGATACTGTAAGTGTACCAAAAGCAAGCGTGCTTTTTTTTCGTTTCCCCACAAGAGTTTCCTATGTTTTCCTGCGGAATTTCTTACGATTTTCCTACAGGAGCGGAAGAGTGACTGTAAATTCGATTTGCTCATTTTCACTTTTTGCGGTAATTGTTCCGTTATGAAGCTCAACGATTTCTTTTGCAACTGCAAGACCCAATCCTGCACCTCCGCTTCTGGAACTTCGTGCAACATCAAGACGATAAAACTGTTCAAAAATGCGTACAAGCTTTTCTTTTGGAATGGTATTGCCGCAATTGGTAAACTGAATACACAAATTTTCACCGTTTTGTTTTACAGCAATATGAATCGTGCTGTCATCAAAGCTATAATTCACTGCATTTCTCATCAGATTATCAAAAACGCGCTGCATCTTATTGACATCGCACTTTATCATAGTGTCTGGGGCTATTTCAAGCTCACATTTTAAATTCTTCTCTAAAAGCATTGGTTTGAACTCGTATGTAAGTTGTTCAAGCATACGGGTCAAATTGACCCTGCTGTACTCAAGAGTGATATTAGAAAGATTAAACCGCGTGATTTCAAAAAATTCGTTAATTAAATCCTCAAGATGTTCTGCTTTTTCCAAAGAAATTGACAAATACTTTTCTCTTAATTCTTCGGAAATTTTGTTTTCGTCCCGCAGTAAAGTTAAATACCCAATTACTGAGGTGAGTGGGGTTTTCAAATCGTGGGCAAGATAAACAACAAGGTCATTTTTCCGCTGTTCTGAAAGCTCTGCTGCCAGTTTTCGTTGTTCAAGAGTATGCTTAATATGATTGATTTTCTTTTCGATTGCAGTTAATTCAGAAGGCAAAACAATATCTCCTGAATTTTCTTCTATCAGAGCATCTATACTACGGTTAATTTCTTTGAAATACTTGGAAAATTCATTTAGATAAAAGCGCAAAATAATTGCAAATAACAGTAAGGAAAGCACTACGAAGAAAAGACTCATATAATCTCTAATATATATTGAATATACATTATAAGCTCGGTCATAATCATGGTAGACAAAATTATCCAAAAAACCCACAAAAGTGTCTGCTATGTGCCCTTTTAAAAATAGAGAGTAGAAGGCTGCTAAAAAAGCAAACGCAAAAAACAACATTCCAAAAATTCTAATCAATAATTTGTTTTTAAGAAGACGATAATCATCTCTTTCGCTATTTCTTTTATTTTTCAATGGTATATCCCACTCCCCACACAGTTTTTATAAATTTCGGTTTTTTTGCAGGCTCATTAAGCTTTTCCCTCAATCTTCCGATATGAGCCATAACAGTATTATTGTTATCAAGGAATTTCTCACCCCAAATATTTTCAAACAATTCCTCAGACGAAATAACTTTTCCTCTGTTCTCACACAAGTACCAGAGGATAGAAAACTCAATAGGTGTCAAAGTAACCTCTTTTCCATACAAAGTACATTTGTGAGTATTCTTGTTTATAATAAGTCCTCTTACATCATGTTCTGCAATGGGAGCATCTTTTTCCTCGGTATTAGCCGCATTATTATAACGAACATAACGACGAAGCTGTGTTTTTACTCTTGCGACAACCTCCAAAGGATTGAAAGGTTTTGTAATGTAATCATCAGCTCCAATGGTAAGTCCCATAATTTTATCAGTATCCTCAACTTTTGCCGTCAGCATTATAATAGGATAATAATACTGTTCTCTGATTTTCTGACAAATACGAAATCCATCAATATCTGGAAGCATTACATCTAAAATTGCCAAATCCAAATTTTGTGACTCGATACATTTGAGAGCGTCCATACCATTATAGAATTTATGTACCGTGTATCCGTCATTTTTAAGATATACCTCTATTAGATCGGCTATCTCCTTTTCATCGTCTACTATTAAAATTTGTTCACTCATTTTATTGCTCCTTAATTTCCGGCACAGCTTCCATAATATCGGCAAAGTCACATTTCAAATATTCACATATCGACAACAAGACAGGTAGCGTAACATTTTGATTTTTGCCAAGCTTAGCTTCTAGTACTCCTTTATCATTTTGTAGGTCACTCGTTCTTTGGACTTATATTCTTCGGCTCTTTTAGCAATATTATCAAGCGGAACTTTTCCCTCACCATCACCAAACTCAACTTTTACGTTGATATGTCCGTCTGGCTTTTTGTGGGAAAGCAGTACTACCGTCTCAACATGGTTCGTGCCGCTGAACATATCGACTGCTACGCACTTGTCGGTGGAGTAGCCGAGCTCGGCAAAACAGGCGCAGTCACGGGCGGCGGTGGCGGCGTTGCAGGAGACCATGACGATGCGGGGGGCGGAGAAGGCGGCTATCTGCTCGCAGGCGTCCCTGCCGCAGCCCTTGCGGGGAGGGTCTACCATTATCACGTCGGGACGGAGATTGCGTGAATGCAGTATCCGTGCGGCTTCGGCGGCATCGGCACAGATGAACTCGCAGTTTGTTATGTCGTTTGCGAGGGCGTTCTGCTTTGCGTTTTCGATTGCCTCGGGGACTATCTCGACGCCGATTATCTTCTTTGCCGTGCGTGCCATGGAAAGCCCGATCGTGCCTGCTCCGCAGTACAGATCAAGCACGGTTTTGCCCTTCGGCTCAGCAAAATCACAGGCTGATGAATAAAGCTGTTCCGCACAGGGTGTATTAACCTGATAAAACGCCTTCGGAGCTATGTTTACGGCGTTTTTGCACATGATGTCACAAATGTAGTTTTTTGATGTCAATACTATCTCTTCATCGCCTAAAATTACGTTAGTATCCCTGTTATTTACATTGATTACAGAACTTACTATCTCAGGATATTTTTCAAGAAGTCTGTCCGAGAGAATTTTAATTTCCGGAACATTTTTCGCTACTACTATACAAAGACATATTTCTCCGCTGTAATAGCCTTTCCTTAAATATAAATGACGTAATATACCTTTGTGCGTAGTTTCATCGTAAGCGGTAAGATTAAGCCCGGTTGAAATTTCCAGAAAGTCGGCAGTGATTTTCGAAAAAATGTCGGGCTGTAAAAGGCACTTTTCGCAAGGAACTATTCTGTGCGAGTGGAAGGCATAGAAGCCTGCGATAAGATTTCCGTCCTTATCGGTGCCTATGGGTATCTGCAGCTTGTTGCGGTAGCCGTTTATATTGGTGTTGCGGATTATCGGTAAAAATTCGGGCGAAAGACCGCCTATTCTGGTAAAAGCGTCCTTTACGAACTGCTCTTTGGCTCTGAGCTGAGCCTCGTAGCTGATATGCCGCAGAGAACAGCCGCCGCACTTAGTGTAAATGGGGCAGTCGGGAGTGACCCTGTCGGGAGAGGGTGTGATGATCCTCTCTATCTTGCCGTAGCAGTAGGTTTTGTTTACTTTCAGTATCTTTACTTCAAGCTTGTCCCCTATAGCAGAAAACGGCACGAAAATAACCATGCCGTCCTTCTTGCCTATACCGGAACATTCGCTTGAAAGAGCCGTTATCTCAATTTCAACGATGTCGTTCTTTTTCATTATATCTGTCCTAAGCTGAGTGCCTTTAAATAAGCGTTTATAAAGCCGTCAAGGTCGCCGTCCATAACTGCGCCGATGTTGCCCATTTCGTAGCCTGTGCGGTGATCCTTTACCATTGTGTAGGGCATGAATACATAGGAGCGTATCTGTGCGCCCCAGGCAATCTGAAGCTGTTCGCCCTTGATGTCGGAAATCTTGTCGAGGTGTTCTCTTTCCTTGATTTCAAGCAGCTTTGACTTCAGCATACGCATAGCGTATTCTCTGTTCTGATGCTGTGAACGCTCTGTCTGGCAGGCGCACACGATGCCTGTGGGGATATGCGTGATACGAACAGCGGAGGATGTCTTGTTGACCTTCTGACCGCCTGCACCGCTTGCACGGTAAACGTCCATCTTAATCTCGTCTTCGCTTATCTCAATGTCAATATCTTCATTGATTTCAGGCATTACTTCAACGGAAGCAAAGCTGGTGTGGCGGCGTCCGGAGCTGTCAAAGGGAGATACACGGACAAGTCTGTGTACGCCGTTTTCGCTCTTCAGATAGCCGTAAGCGTTTCTGCCCTCAACCAGTATGCTGGCGCTCTTTATGCCTGCTTCTTCACCGTCAAGGTAGTCGAGTACGGTTACTTTCATACCGTGCTGTTCTGCCCAGTGGTTGTACATACGGTAAAGCATCTCGACCCAGTCCTGAGCCTCTGTACCGCCTGCACCTGCGTGGAATGTGAGAATCGCATTATTGTGATCAAATTCGCCTGAGAGAAGGGTAGCGAGCTTCTGCGATTCAAGCTCTGTTCTGAAATGCTTTGCAAGCTCCTGTATCTCGGGAAGCATAGATTCGTCATCTTCTTCCTGAGCAAGCTCGAGCATTGTCATTACATCGTCATAGCTTTCACGGAGCTTTTCGTAGCTCTGTACTATATTCTTATCTTCGCCTATTTTCTGAGAAATTTTCTGAGAATTTTCTACATCGTTCCAGAAATCAGGCTGTGCGCTCTGTTCTTCGAGCTTTACTATTTCTGCTTTGAGATTATCAAGGTCAAGTGCGCCGGCAAGCTCTTTAAGCTCAGGCTCATAGCCCTCGAACTCAACTTTGAGTTCATCATATTCTAACATAGGTTACCGTTCCTTTCAATTTTGCAATACTGCTTTATTATATACCAAAAAAATTTTTTTGTAAAGCCTTGAAATCGTTTTCATTTTATGATATACTCAAATTATTCGGTGAAAACGCAGGTTTTCACAAAATTATTCCGGTAATCTGTCCTGTGGGCGGTGTTGCCCGGTATTTCTGAACTGAAAAAAGTTGTGTAAGGAGTTTATTAACATGAGCGAGATCAAGAAGATCCACATGGGTCCTGCTAAATGTGCGGTTGACCTTGGCGACGGAAGTGAAAGAGGAGAGTATGTAAACCAGGATTATATCCTGAACAAGCTGGGCAGACCTCACAGAGCGGTAAGCCTTATGTATTGCTATTATCCGCTTGACGAAACATGGCCCGCAAGAGCGAGAAACGCTTTCAAGGACAAGGAGATCACATTCCAGTGGGATTATCCCTATGACGACTATTTTACATATAAGGGCGGTATCGGAGGAACAACCGACGATGAGCCTTTCACCTGTATGCGTGATGTAAGACGTCACGGACAGGACGTTATACTTACAATGACGATAGATCCGAATGTTACGGACGAGCATCTTGAACAGATTGGCAAGGAGCTTTCGACATTCGGCCGTATGCAGCTGAGAATCAACCACGAGGCTACAGGTAACTGGTTCTCATTCACAAAGCGTGCGACCTATCAGCAGGTGGCTGATTTCTATATCCACGCCCGTGAGGTAATCAAGAAGTTTGCTCCCAACGTACAGACTATTCTCTGTATCGGCGGTGTGGAGCATCCCGAAAAGGGCGGAGAAATCGAGATGGAGAAGGAATTTGCCGACGCTGTAAGAGCAACGGATATATGGTCTGTTGACAAGTACATGGCTCTCCACTGGGGCTGGCCTTTTGACGTAGCGGACGAGGGCGGAAACTCTTTTGGCAGAAGCAAGGTAGCGGATACATATAATCTTACTAAGCTGTCGGAAAAGCGTTACAGAGAGCTTTGCGGCGGAGTAAAGAAGCCTATGGTAATGAGCGAGTTCAACGCTGACGGCGATGTAACGGGACCTTACGAGCAGGCTGAAATGGTAAAGGAATTCTGCGATATGCTCAAGAACGACAAGGATCAGGGCTGGTTCAACGGCTTTACATTCTATCAGTTCCGTGACAGAGGCAGACTGGGACTTGAAATTGAGGATCCGAACAATGCGGACTGCGGTATTGAACAGCCTGTAATGCAGACCTACAAGGAAATTATTCACGATGAGTATTTCTATCCCGAAATGAAAAGCGAGGGTGACGCACAGTTCCCTGTAAAATTACGTTGGGGCGGTTCTGAGGACGCTGAGGGTATCGAGATACCTCTGCACTTTGAAAAGAACCCCACATTCTGCGAGATCACATTTGAGGACGAGGACGCAGAGCTTAATCTTATGATGGAAATCAACGGCAAGTGGTTCTACAAGGCACCTCACGCAAAGACGATAGATTTCATGTCGGCATTCTTTGAAAAGCCTCTTGACGGTGAAGCTGACATGACGCTCAAGATATTTGCGCCTCCTGCAAGCGGTGAGAACGTAAATGACGGCAGTGAGGACTGGATGCTGAACACTTATTCGACTATCACGAAGATGCCGAATATCCGTATAAGATTTGCACCTATCTTGAAGTAAGGCGGCGGGTCGCCGCTGACAATTCCGCCTTTGGAAATGTTTGAGGTTGGCTTAGGGTGGCAAAACGGCGGGACTAAACAAAGCAATAATCAATAGAAGCGGTTACAGTGATATGCTGTGGCCGCTGTTAAAACATTATTGCTTTACTACGAACACCATTTTGATGAGTACCGAAAATTGAATATAAAGAATCCGCTGTTTAACGCAAATGGCGGATTTTTGTGTTTTTTTTGGGAGTTTGGTGCGGGGCGAGGGATGGTAGTACGGCAATCCCTCCGTCTTGACGGCAGAAAAGTTTGCAATATAAAAATGGTGGGCATATCGCAAGCAGAAAGCAACAAAGCAACAGTTTGTGCCTTGCCGTCAATCCACCTCCCTTTGACAAGGGAGGCAAGTGTGATAGTGCTTTTCGAGGGATAGTGCAGAAAAGGCGGTCACGGTGGGGTTGGCGTGGGCGCTGTAAAACATTATTGCTTTACTACGGAACACCATTTTGACGATTGCTGAGAATTAAATATAAAGAATCCGCTGTTTACTCTAATGGCGGATTTTTGTGTTGGGTGAGTTTGTAGGGGAGCGGGCTTGCCCCTCCCGTTGAATCGAAGTTTTTGATTTTCTGAGTGTTTTTAATCTATCATATATCAAGGGTAAAATGCAATTTCTTTTTTACATCGAATTCCTTTGAAACGTTTTTTATAATTGCAATGATGTTTCGGGAGGGGCAAGCAAGGCAAGGATGCCTTAGCGTGTGTGCCCAAAGTTTCGCAAGGATGCGAAACAAATAAAGCACACACAGACCCTCACCCTACGAAAAGCGAGTGGGATAGCGCAAATGCAAAACCATATAAGCACACAGACGATTGCAGTATGAAAAGCGAGTGGGATAGTGCAAATGCAAAACCATATAAGCACACAGACGATTGCAGTACGAAAAGCGAGTGGGATAGTGCGGAAAATCTCATTGATGGTGCTGACGGAGTACAATCCCTCCGGTAGTCGCCCGAATTTTTTCGGGCGACAGCACCTCACCTTTGACAAGGGAGGCAAGTGTGATAGTGCTTTTCGAGGGATAGTGCGGTTTTGGGAGGGTTGGTCGGGGCGCAAGGGTGGCGGTGCTTTTGAGAGGGCTGTGGGTGGTGGGACGGGGAAACGATAATATCGTAAAATCGGCATATATATTTGCTTTGTATTTATTAATTTCCACAAAAAAACCGATAATTATTTGGCGGTTTTGTTGAAAATGATGTGAAAACGTGATTTAAATTTGACTTTAGTTACACAATGTGATAAGATAAACCTATATAAAGACGGTCAAAAACCGTATTGTTTATCCTTTGTGTGAGGTAGCGGAATGAAGAAGAACAAGAATGTATATGACGGGGCTGAAATGGTTCCGGAGAACGTTGAAAATACACATAAGAAAGGGAAATCTCTTACCGGCAGAATATTCAGGTGGATGTGTCTTGCTGTCGGCGGTTCGCTTATGCTTGTCTGCATAATCAATATACTGCTGAGCTATACATATCTTAAGCAGGCGCTTGTGAATGAGATGGACGAGGTAGTGCATACCGCATCGAATACTATTTCAAATCAGCTGGAATCTGTTGTAAACGCAATAACGCAGATTTCTGCCGACGCCGATTTTTCTGACGTTGCAGATGTATCTGCGATACGCTCGAAGTGTATTTCTGTTGCAAGAGATAATTCTATGTATGTCAAGGTCGATATGACGGACAGGGACGGTAAGGGACTTAACGACGACTCTCTCAACTGGTCGGATGATCCTGCATATCGTGAGGTAATAGAAACCAATAAAGCGGTTGTCGGTGAGCCTTATTTCTACGAAAAGACGGGTAAGGTCGTTATGGACGTTACCGTGCCTATAATTTCAAACGATATAAATAGGCTGCTGAGAGCAGTGCTTCGTATAACAGTTGACGTGAATGTATTCTCGAATGTTATCGGTCAGATTTCAATCGGCGATACCGGCTATGCGATGGTGGTTGACGCTAAGGGAAATATAATCGCACATCCGGACTCGGAACTGATACCGCAGCAGATGAATTATATCAGTCTTGCTTCGCAGGACGGCTCATATCAGGCTATGGCTGATTGCGTTTCATCGGCAATTGCGGGTGAATCGGGATTCGGAGAGGTTACGCTTGACGGCGTTTCAAAATATGTCAGCTATGCGCCTATAAGCAATGCGGAGGGCTGGAGCTGTATAATGGTTGCGACACCGTTTGAGCATACGCAGAGCATTTATAATTCTGTTGTTATCGGCATGATTGTAGCGGTCGTATGCTTTGCGCTGTCGGTACTGCTTATAATAACGATAGTGAAAAAGATAATTTCGCCCGTAAAGCAGTGTTCGGACAGAATCGTTACGTTATCGCACGGCGATCTTCATCAGCAGGAACTTGACTTCGGCAAGAAAATTGACAAGGAAATATCTCAGCTGAGCGAAAGCACGAACCTTATCAGCAAGAATATAAACGAAATCATATCCGACATCGACACTATGCTCAGAACGCTCGGAAACGGCGATCTTACATATAAGCCGGCTGATGTTTATCTCGGTGACTTTGCGCCTATCAGGCAGTCATACGAATCTATAATGATCTCACTTAATAAGACGATGGACAAAATAAGCAAGGCAGGTCAGCGTGTTGCTACAGGCTCTGAGCAGGTGGCATCTGCGGCAGGCAGTCTTTCGGGCGGTGCGGCTAAGCAGGCGGCATCGGTCGAGGAGCTTTCGGCATCGCTTACTGAGGTTGCGGAAAAGGTCAACCGTAACGCAGCGAGAGCGGAAAACGCCGCTGAGAATTCGGCTCAGGCTACAAAGCTTGTTGAATCGGGCAACGAACAGATGAACGGTCTGCTTGGGGCTATGCAGGAAATCGGAGAAACATCCGGCGAAATCGAAAAGATAATAAGAGCGATAGACGATATTTCGTTCCAGACGAATATACTTGCGCTTAATGCGGCGGTAGAGGCGGCAAGAGCGGGTGACGCAGGAAAGGGATTTGCTGTTGTTGCGGACGAGGTAAGAAATCTTGCGGGCAAGGTTGCTGAGGCGGCAAGCACAACGACAGAACTTATCAAGAACTCGATGAAGGCTGTTGAAAACGGAACGATGATTGCAAACAAGACGGCACAGACGCTGACAGAAATCGTCAATACGACAACTGCCACCACAAAGCTGGTAGGCGAAATTTCAACGGCTTGCGCAGAGCAGGCTGAGGCTATAGAGCAGATCAATGCCGGCGTTGATCAGATTTCTTCGGTAGTACAGACAAATTCCGCTACAAGCGAGGAATGTGCGGCTTCTGCACAGGAGCTTTCGGTACAGGCAAATATGCTTGACGAGATGGTATCCGGCTTTACGATCGACGAGGAGCTTGTTACTCGTGAAGAAGTGACAGAGGACGAAGAACCGTCCGAGGAAGAGGAAAACGCTGAAAACGGTGAAGAACCCGAATATGCGGATGACGACACGGACGTTGACGAAAACTGAGTTTCTTGAAACAGGCAACGATATATAACTGATCCCTCCCGTGTGATTACACGGGAGGGATCGTTTTATCAGTATTCGTCTTTTATGCGGAATAAGGTTTCGTGGGGGTCGGGCTGACGGTCGGCAACGTACATATCGTTTATCACGATGTAGCGGCTGTCCTGTAGGGTCTGTACTACTTTGTCAATGTCTTCCTCAGTGCCTTGCGCCTCCATTTCGACCGAGCCGTCGTAGAGATTTTTTACCCAGCCTGTTACGCTGTAGAGCGAGGCGGCATTCTGCGCCCGGTAGCGAAAGCCGACACCCTGAACTCTGCCTTTGAAGAAAAAGTGCTTTCTGATTATCTTTGTGTTCATTTTTGCCTCCGTCAGAATGTGAATATGTCTTTATCAAGCTGTTTCACAAGCTTATCGCTGTAAAGCTCCATTTCTTCGGGGCTTTGTGAGCTAAGAGGCTCGATTATGCCGATTGTCATCATACCTGCCTGCCTTGCGGCTTTGAGAGAAGCGGATACGTCATCGAGCATAATGCAGTTTTCGGGCGGTACGCCGAGCGTTTTTGCGGTATCGAGATATATGTCGGGGTACTGTTTGCCTTTGCCGAAAACGGCGGCGGAGCTTATCGTTTCAAACATTCCCCACAGTCCTGTGTGATGAAGCACGGGGGTGTAAAGCTCGGGGGTCTGTGAGGTGCATACGGCGGTCTTGTAGCCGTTTTTTATCGCAAGTTCAACCGTTTCACGAGCGAAGGGTTTAAGTTTTACGTTGTGGCGGTATTCGTCTATGGCGAGATCTGTCCATTCCTGCATAAGCTGTTCGGGCGTTTCGGGAAGACTGAAAAGATCTATGGTGTACAATGCTGTTTCGTAAAAAGAGCGGTGACTGCATTGCCTGCCGTAATCATCGGGCGGAGTGATGCCACGTCTGCGCAGAAATTCCTCGTCAACGTACTGCCAGACGTACATCGAGTCGAGCAGAGTGCCGTCAAGGTCGAACAGCACTGCTTTTATATCGTTCATATTCTACTCCTTTCTAAGCTTATATACTGCTATTGTATCACAATAAGGCGGTGGGGTCAATAAGATTTTACGGACGATTTTCGTGTATGCGGCTTGCAAAATGCGTGGATTTATGGTATACTGAATTAAAAGAAATAAAGAGAAGAATAAAGGAAAGAAAAGAAAATTGGAACAGACAAAAGAAAACAAGATGGGCGTAATGCCTGTAAATAAGCTGCTTGTTACAATGTCGCTTCCTATAGTTATATCAATGCTTATCCAGGCAATGTATAACCTTGTTGACAGCGTATTTGTGGCACAGATAAACCCGGACGCACTGACCGCTGTAGGTATGGCGTTTCCGATGCAGAGCCTTATGATAGCGTTTCAGACGGGTCTTGGCGTTGGTATGAATGCGCTTGTATCACGCTATCTCGGACAGAAGAAGCCTTATGAGGCGGGTCTTGCGGCAACTCATGCGCTTATTCTTACCGCTTTGAACTATGTTATATTTTTAATAGTAGGGCTTACGGCGATACCTGCATTTTTTTCGATACAGACACATTCTGAAATCATAGCGGGATACGGTGTTGAATATCTGTCAATCGTATGCTGCGGCTCGCTCGGATTATTCTTCCAGATATACGGCGAGCGTATATTGCAGGCGACAGGCAAGACACTGCTTTCGATGGTGTCGCAGATACTCGGTGCGGTTATAAACATAGTGCTTGATCCTGTGTTTATTTTCGGTGTTGATTTTCTCGGAATACCCGCAATGGGCGTTACGGGTGCGGCAATCGCCACTGTAACAGGTCAGATAATAGCGGCGGCGGTAGGATTTTTACTGCACCACTTCCACAATAAAGAATTAAGGCTTGTATTCAGAAAATTCAGACTGAATCCTGGTACGATAAAGACGATATATGCTGTTGGAATACCTTCTATTATAATGAGTGCGCTGGTTTCGGTGCTGACGTTCGGTATGAATATAATACTGAAAGCGTATGAGCCTGCGGCGGCTACGGTATTCGGCGTATACTTCAAGCTGCAGAGCTTCGTGTATATGCCTGTGTTCGGTATGAATAACGGAATAGTTCCTATCATAGCCTATAACTACGGGGCAGGAAAGCCGAAGCGTATAACGGATACGCTGAAGCTCGGTGTTATCTGCTCGGTTGCGATAATGATAGTCGGACTGCTGCTGTTCCAGCTTATACCGGTGCAGTTACTGGGAATGTTCGCTCCGACGGGCGATATGATAAGGCTCGGTGAAACGGCGCTCAGAATATTCAGCGTATCGTTTGTATTTGCCGGAGTGTCGATAGTGTTAAGCTCGGGCTTCCAGGCGCTCGGAAACGGCTTTTACAGCATGATAGTATTTATAGTAAGGCTTATTGTGCCGACACTGCCTTTTGCGTGGCTGTTCGGCATTATCGGAGGGGTTGACTGCATATGGTGGTCGCTCCCTGTAAGCGATTTGTTAGGACTTATTGTTGCGATACTCCTTATGCGCAGGATCTATAAGAATGTCATATCGAAAATGTATGACAAACAGGATGAATCCTCGGCACAGGTACAGCAGGCATAAGAATAAAGCACAAACGGAGGAATGATTATGGGAAAAATAATCACTATTTCAAGACAGTACGGAAGCGGAGGAAGCGAGATCGGCAGAAAGGTCGCAAAAGCACTTTCGATCCCGTATTACGACAGGACGATAATTGATGTTACCGCAAAGGAAAGCGGATTTGATCCCAAATACATAGAACGTGCGGAGCAGACAACAACGACCAGTTTTCTTTACAATCTTGCGATAAACGGTATGTACACACAGCCGCTTACCGACCAGCTTTTCTCGGCGGAGTGCAGAGTTATCAAGGCTCTTGCGGATAAAGGTCAGTGCGTTATAGTCGGTCGCTGTGCGGACTATGTGCTGAGGGAGCAGTACAGTACATTTGATGTTTTCGTGCATTCTACGGATGATTTCAGATGCGGACGTATCTGCGAGCATGACAATATAAGCAAGGACGAGGCGCTTTCGATTATCAGACAGAAGGATAAGGCAAGGCGCAGACACTACAAGTATTATACGGAACGTAACTGGGGCGAATCGCTGAATTACGATCTGTGCATCAATACGGCTACCTGCGGTATTGATGAGGCGGCTGAAATAATCGCTAAGCTTGCAGGCAAATAAAGACGTCGCATTCAGCGGCTGACGCCTTTAAGAATAGTAAAAAATCGGCTGTCAATGGTGACTTTCAAATCACATTGGCAGCTTATTTTTTTAAAACAGTTAAACGGAGAAAATATTTGAACAGAAGGAACGGTGAACGATGGAATTTGTAATGCTCTTTTTTTCGGCAATCATCATTGTCTGCATTGTAGGCAATAAGCTGTCGGCAAGGATAGGCGTACCGAGCCTGCTTATATTTCTGGCGCTTGGTATGATATGCGGCTCGGACGGTATTCTGAAGATACCGTTTGACAACTATCAGCTCAGCGAGCAGGTGTGTACGGTATGTCTTATATTTATAATGTTCTGCGGCGGTTTTTCTGCCAACTGGAAAGCGGCAAAACCTGTTGCTTTGCGTGCAGGACTTTTATCCTCGCTCGGTACGATAGTTACGGCGCTTATTACTACGGCAGGCTGTCATTTCCTGATAGGATTTGATATAAAAGAGAGCTTTCTTATCGGTGCGGTTATTTCGTCTACCGATGCGGCATCGGTGTTCTCGATACTTCGTTCAAAGCAGTTAAACCTGCGTGGCGGTCTGGCTTCACTGCTGGAAATCGAGAGCGGTTCTAACGACCCGTTTTCTTATATGCTGACGGTCATTGCACTTGCGATAATGGCAGGTGATGATATTTCACAGCTTGGTCTTCTTGCGGTGCTGCAGATAGTCCTCGGTGTTGCGTTCGGCTTTGCAATGGGACTTGCCGCAGTGTTTGTAATGAAAAAGGTGAAGCTGTCGAAAAACAGCTTTGACATAATTTTTATGATGGCGATGATATTTGCGGCATATTCCGCACCGATACTGCTCGGCGGCAACGGATACCTCAGCGTATACATAGCAGGTATCATCATCGGTAACAGCAACATAGGAGAGAATAAGGCGCAGCTTGTACATTTTTTCGACGGAATAACGGGGCTGAGCCAGATAATGCTGTTCTTCCTGCTTGGATTGCTGTCAAATCCTTCACAGCTGCCTGGCATAATACTTCCGGCACTTGCAATATTTGCGGTGATGACCTTTATATCACGTCCTGCTGCGGTGTTTGTGATATGCTCAAAGGGGTATACATGGGCTGACAGGCTGTTTATAGCGTGGTCGGGTCTGAGAGGTGCATCGTCCATCGTTTTCGCAATAATGGCTACGGTCAGCGATGTGTACACGGACAGCAATCTGTTCAATATAGTAGTGTGCGTCTGCCTTATCTCCGTTGCATTTCAGGGAACGTTACTGCCGAAGGTTGCAACGGGGCTTAAACTCATTGATAACGAAAGCAGTGTATTAAAGACATTCAACGACTATCAGGACGAAACTCCGCAGTTCAATATGATGCGTATATTCGTATCGGATACTCACACCTGGAACGGACACAAGATAAGCGAGATAGATTTTCCCGATGATTCGCTTGTGCTTATGATAAAACACGGCGACAGCACTATCGTGCCGAAAGGCGATACGGTGATAAATGCCGGAGATGATGTTATACTCAGCATTCCGTCATACAGGGACAGCGGAAATATATTGCTCAAGGAATATGAGATAGGGCCAAAGCATTTATGGAAGGGAAAGACCATAAAGGAGCTTGACCTGCCGACTACGCTTCTTATTATAATGATAAAGAGAAACGGCGATATGGTCGTACCTAACGGAAGCACTGTAATAAAGCAGGGTGATATTCTTGTTGTAAGCGACCAGTCGCATATAGAAGAAAAGAAGAAAAAGGATAAGCACGGCGGTGATGAGCCGGATAAAAAGCCGGATAAAGCGGCGGAGAATAAAGAATGCGATGAAAAAGAGGGGGAGAAGGTGAGCGTGTAACAATTGACGGAACAACGATAATGACTTTCGGGCTTGAAATTAAAGGTCGGCTGTGATAGAATAAGGCTGACGGCTTTTGTAAATATGAAACTGCCGTGTTATATATGCGGCAGTTGTTTTTTGGAGGAAAATATGAAACGCAGTAAGAAAATATCGGCGCTTAGAGAGTGCGTAGAAAAGCACCATATATGCAGGTGCTTTTACGAATATGACAAAAGCTATTGGTATTACTATATCAATGATTTCAACGACAAATTTGTACTCGGGCAGGAAGAAAACGACTTTGGACTTAACGGGTATACAATCCGTAAAATTGACGAACTGAAAAAAGCGGAAATCAAGAATGATATATGCGAAGAGATAAACAGACTGAACGGGGTTGCAGGGCAAATCAAAGCTCCCGGAATTGATATAAGCTCGTGGCAGAGCATATTCAATTCGCCCCGTGAGTGCGGTGAATGAGTGATAGTCGAGAATGAAAATGAAGAGATATTCCATATAGGGATAATCTTAAAGGCGGGGAAGAATAAACTGACGATGAGAGAGTTTGACGCAGACGGAAAATGGCAGGAAGAAACCAAAATTCCATACAAAGAAATAACAAGCGTCAGCTTTAAAACAAGATATATTAAAAACTTCAGAAAGTATCTCGAAAGAACGAAAGAAGGATAAGTATGGACATTAAGGAAAACTTCAAGGGGCATTTAAGCACTATCAATCATCACAAGATGGAAGTAATGAGGTTGTGCTTCAAGGTCGGTCTTTATAAGCAAGGGCTTATGCATGATCTGTCAAAATACTCGCCGAAGGAATTCATAAGCGGCGTGGTATTTTACGCGGGGGATAAAAGCCCGAATACGACCGAAAGACGTGTGACGGGAAAAAGCGAGGCGTGGCTTCACCATAAGGGAAGAAACAGGCATCACTTTGAATACTGGATAGATTACGGACAGGAACCGGGTTCTGCGATGCAGGGAATGAAGATGCCTGTAAAGTATGTTGTGGAGATGTTCTGCGACAGAGTGGCGGCTTGTAAGACATATTATAAAGAGAATTATAACGACAGTATGCCGTTTGAATATTTCAACAAGAACAGAAAACACTATATGATGCACCCGGAAACTATGGAGCTTCTTGGAAAAATGCTGATAATGCTGAAAAGATACGGCGAGGAGGATACGCTGGTATACATAAGGGAGAGAATCCTTACCGGAAGGTATCCGAAAAAGACGGCGGTAAAAAGCTGATAAAATACATTAAATAGCAGAAAAATGCAGTAAATAGAATATATAGACAGCTTTTTACGGCTGATTGTACAAAGTGCCTTTAAAAACAGAATTAAACGAGTAAGTTTTATGTAAATTTACTTTGAAAAAAACGTTGACAAATGTCGTTTTCCGTGATATAATAGACAAGCACTCAAACGAGAGGGCACAAAAACAGAGGGT